>Ga0105046_10000031_pt1 | contig 125027 bp, 119 predicted proteins | sample MAT03_FD_78385 | JGI IMG/M metagenome (GOLD analysis project Ga0105046, IMG submission 78385) | Freshwater microbial communities from Lake Fryxell liftoff mats and glacier meltwater in Antarctica - MAT-03 (megahit assembly) | ecosystem: Environmental > Aquatic > Freshwater > Ice > Liftoff... | reverse complement strand
GTGGGACTGGTCGACACGGCGGGAGCGATTCTCCGGCGGGTGCAGGTTCCGACGGTGCGCACCGACGACGCCGAAGTGCTCTTCGCCGCTCTCACCGACGCGGTCACCTCTGTGCTCGCCGGGCCGACTCCCGGGTCGCCCGCCGTGGTGGCCGGCGTGGGTTGCGGGGGGCCGATGGCTCGAGGCGGAACGACGGTGTCGCCGCTCAACATCCCCGCCTGGCCTGACTTCTCGTTGCGTGACCGGGTGGCCGAGCTGACCGGTCTGCCCACGTTCGTCGACAACGACGCCAAGGCCCTGGCCCTCGCCGAGGGCTGGGTCGGGGCCGCAGCCGGCGTCACGGATTTCCTGGCCATGGTCGTGTCGACGGGGGTGGGTGGTGGGATCGTGCTCGACAGCCGGCTCCTCGACGGTGCCGCCGGCAACGCCGGGCACATCGGGCACGTGATCGTCGTCCCCGACGGGCGGCAGTGCGCGTGCGGGGCACGGGGTTGCCTCGAAGCGGAAGCCTCGGGCATCGCCATCGCCGCCATCACCGGCCATCCGGCCGTCGAGGCCCCGCCCGAGATGGTCGAACGCACAGGGATGCTGGTCGGCCGGGCGGTGGCGTCGGTGGCCAATTTGCTCGATCTCCGCCTGGCCGTGGTCGCCGGTTCGGTGGCGCTCGGGTTCGGTGAGCCCTTCTTCGCGGCGGCCCAGGACGAGGTCGACCGATCGGCCCGGTTGGCGTTCAGCGTGGGGACGCAGATTCGCCCCGGTGGGCTCGGCGCCGAAGGCCCGCTGGTGGGAGCGGCGGCGGTGGGATGGCGCGGCGTCGGCCGATTGCCGCACGGTGGCTGACGGGTCCGTCATCGTCGGTCGGCCGGCGGTACCCTCGGCCCATGGACCCGACCTATTCGGCCGAGGCCGACGCCTACCGCGAGAAGATTCGCGCTTTCCTCGGTGAGCACCTTCCCGCCGACTGGCACGGCATCGGCGGCCTGCCCCGCGACGACGTCGCCCCCTTCATGGACACGTGGCGGGTGGTGCTGGCCGACCACCGCCTCCTCGCTCCGGCCTGGCCGTCGGAGTACGGCGGCGGTGGCCTCACCCCCCTCGAGCAGGTGATCCTGGCCGAGGAGTTCTTCGCCGCCGGCGTGCCCATGGGCGGCTTCAACGACGCCTTCTCGATCTCGATGGTCGGCAACACCATCCTCATGTGGGGCACCGACGAGCAGAAGAGCCACTTCCTGCCGCGCATCATCAGCGGGAAGGACGTGTGGTGCCAGGGGTACTCCGAGCCCAACGCCGGCTCCGATCTCGGGAACCTGGGTACCCGGGCCGAGCGTGACGGCGACGAGTGGGTGGTGAACGGCCAGAAGATCTGGACGTCGGCCGGTCACGTTGCCAACTGGATCTTCGTGCTGGCCCGCACCGACGCCGACGTCGTGAAGCACAAGGGCATCAGCTTTCTCTTGGTGCCGATGGACCAGCCTGGCGTCGAGGTCCGCCCCATCGTGATGCTCACCGGTGAGCCCGAGTTCAACGAGGTGTTCCTCACCGACGCCCGCACCCCGGTCGAGAACGTGGTGGGGGAGGTCAACGGCGGTTGGGCCGTGGCCATGACCCTTCTCGGTTTCGAGCGGGGCGAGACGGCGGCGTCGTTCCCGATCATGTTCCGCAAGGAGGTCGACCGCCTGCTCGACCTGGCCCGCAGTCGCGGCCGCAACGACGACCCCGAGATCCGGCAGGGGTTGGCTTGGTGCTACAGCCAGGTCGAGATCATGCGCTATCTGGGCATGCGCACCGTCACCGCCTGGCTGGCGGGTGCGCACCCGGGGCCCGAGGCGTCGATGTTCAAGCTCTTCTGGAGCGAGTACCACCAGAGGGTCACCGAGCTGTCGGTGCAGATCCTCGGGGCCGAGGCCATGGTGCCTGACGGGCGCTGGCCGTCCAATGCCTTCTACTGCGACGACGTGGGCGCGCCGAACGACTCGGCGTCGTGGGTGGGAACGTTCTTGTTGGCCCGGGCCGGCACGATCTATGCCGGCACGTCGCAGGTGCAGCGCAACATCCTTGGTGAGCTGGTCCTCGGGCTGCCCAAGGAGCCGGCCGGTCCGAGGGTCACGTGGCGGGAGTTGCAGAAGCGATGAGGGCCAGCGCGGTCGGTTCGTCGCCGGTGTCGCCGGCCTGGGCGGCGCGAGCGGCTGTCGCGGTCGTCGTCCGACCGTGGCTCTGGGGCACGGCCGTGCGCCAGGTCGGCCGCCTGGCCCCCTCGGGTTGGTGGCGACGGTCGCCCCACCTGCCGCTTCCCGATCCGGGATACCTGCACTTTCGTCTGGTCACGGCCTACGGCGGAGACGGCCGTGAACCCACCGTCGCCGACCTCGTCACCTACCTGCACTGGTGCCGGGCCTGGCCCCGGGTGATCGGCGATTGAGCGCATCCGGCTCGCGAACTGATGGCTTGTGACCACTAGAGTCAGCACAGGAGATGGGCGCCCGCCCTCTCACACCCCAAGGGGAATCGTGGGTGAGCACGTCCTCGTCCTGAACGCCACGTACGAGCCGCTCAGCACCGTGGGCTGGCAGCGGGCGGTCGTCCTCGTACTCGACGGGGTGGCCGAGATCGTGGCCGCCGACGACGAGCGACGGGTGCGGTCGCCGAGCATCTCGCTGGCGCGGCCCCACGTGATCCGCCTTCTGTCCTACGTGCGGGTGCCGCGGGGCCGCATCGCCCCCGTCACCCGGCGAGGGGTGCTGAGCCGCGACGGTCATCAGTGCGCCTACTGCCGAGGTCGCGCCGACAGCGTCGACCATGTCGTGCCGCGGTCGCGTCCGGGTGGTGTGCATTCGTGGTCGAACCTGGTGGCGGCGTGTCGGCCCTGCAACGGCCGCAAGGGCAACCGCACGCCCGACGAAGCGGGGATGCCGCTGCTCACCCGCCCGTTCGAACCGCGTGGCGTGGGTGCGCTCGTGGTGCGGGCCGGCACGTCACGGGCCGAGTGGACCCCCTGGTTGGTCTCGACCCGTTGACCTCGGGGTGGACGGTCCGTCGCCTCCACGGTCGTGTCGCGGAGCTCCATGGCCGTTCGGGGGAGGAGCCGGCCCGTCGGGAGGTCTGGGTGATGGCACCGTCGCGGCCGGCCGTGGTGCTCGGGTCGACACAGCCCGAGGCCGACGTCGACCAGGGCGCGGCCGCCCGGTTCGGGTTCGATGTGGCTCGGCGCCGCAGCGGGGGAGGGGCAGTGCTGGTGGATCCGGCGACGACGGTGTGGATCGACGCGATCGTGCCCCGTGACGACGAGCTCTGGGTGGACGACGTGGGCGTGGCGTTCGAGTGGTTCGGGCGGGTGTGGGCCGCAACGCTGGCCGACCTCGGGGTCGGTGCCGCCGCCATCGAGGTCCACACCGGTGCGCTGGTGCGAACGGCGCTGGGGCCGGTGGTGTGCTTCGCCGGCCTCGGACCGGGCGAGATCACCGTCGACGGGGCCAAGTCGGTCGGCATGTCGCAGCGCCGCACTCGCGGTGCGGCGCGTTTCCAGTCCTCGCTGCTCATGGGCTGGGACCCCGATCGCCACGCAGCGGTACTCGCTCCGGGTCTGGTCCGGGTGGTGCCCGGAACCGATCCGACCGAGGCGCTGCGGGGCGTGAAGGTGTTCCCCGTGTCGGGCGTCGCAACGGCGACCGTCGTCGACGCCGTGCTGGCCCACCTGCCCGGCTGATCTCGGCCGCGCGATTCCTCGCCCCCGGTCATGCGTCGGCGGAGCGGTCGGTTCCAGCGTCGCGCAACGACTCCTTCCACGTGCGGAATCGGGTGTGCTCCACGCCGTCGGGACCCACGCCGTGACCGTTGCCGTCGGCGTCGAGGGCGAAGAACCACCGTTCCTCGAGGTCGGCGGCGTGCACTGCGCAGTAGCGGGCGGGCTCGCCCGCAGCTCGCCCCGCCCGCCACAGCAGGTAGCCGTGGATGGCGCGGATGTAGCTGACCGGAGCGACGCCGATCCCGGCCCCGAGCTGCACGACGACTTCGGGCGCTTCGATCCAACGGGTGGCGGGGATCATCGACTCGCGCTGGGGGAGCGGCGGCAGGTCCTCGGTGTGCACGTCGTGGTCGATCGGCAGGCGGTCCTCGGTGGGGATGGACATCGGTTCCTCGGGAGTGGTCGGCGATCAGACCAGGTTGGCGAAGGCTTCGGCCCGGGCCGCCTCGCCGGCGACGAGCAGGATGTCGCCTTCCCCGATCTTGGTGTCGGGGGTGGCGTAGGTGAACACCCCACCGGCCGGCTTGATGCACACGACGGTGACGCCGTAGCGGCTGCGGAACAGCACCTCGGTGAGCGACTTGTCGACCAGCTCGGCCGGGGCCGTGGTCTCGACGAGGGCGAACCCCTTGTCGATCTCGAGGTAGTCGATCATGCGCCCGGTCACCAGGTGGGCGACGCGCTGGCCCATCTCCTTCTCGGGGGAGACCACGCGGTGGGCGCCGACCCGCTCGAGGATGCGGGCGTGGGACTCGGTGATGGCCTTGGCCCAGATGTTCGGGACCTCGAGGTCGGCCAGGGCGGCCACGGTCAGCACGCTGGCCTCGATGCCGGTGCCGATGCCGACGACGGCGCACGGGAACTCGGCGGCGCCGATCTGGCGGAGCACGTCGAGGTCGGTGCAGTCGGCCTCGACGGTCTGGGTGAGCAGGGCGCTGTAGCGCTGCACGATCTGTGGGTCGGTGTCGACGCCCAGGACCTCGTGGCCGAGGGCGACGAGGCTGGTGGCCAGCTCGGCGCCGAAACGTCCGAGACCGATGACCAGCACCTGGTCGGTGGAGGCGAGGTCGGGGACGCCGGCGCGGCGTCGACCCCACCGGCTGGAGGTGCGCTCAGCCAATGATCGGCCTTTCGTGGGGGAAGCGGTAGCGGCGCCCATGCTCGCGCAGCACCAAGGCGGCGAACAGGGTGATGGGCCCGACCCGGCCCAGGAACATCAAGGCCACCAGGATCATCTGGGCGGGGGTGCCGAGCGTCGGGGTGATGCCGGTGCTCAGCCCCACGGTGGAGAACGCCGACACCGCCTCGAACAGCGCCGGACCGAGGTCGATGTCGACGAGGAGCATGAGGCCGAACGTCGCGGTTATCACGGCGCCGACGGCGAGGAGCACCAGCGTGACGGCCTGTCGTTGGGCGGCGTTGGGGATCCGGCGGCCGAAGGCGTTGACGTCGGGTTCGCCGCGCACCTCCGACCAGATCACGAAGCCCAGGATGGCGAACGTGGCCACCTTGATGCCACCAGCGGTGGAGGCCGAGCCACCACCGATGAGCATCAGCGCGTCGGTGACCAGCCAGGTGCTCTCACGCATCTGGCTGTAGTCGAGGGTGTTGAACCCGGCGGTGCGGGGTTGCACGGATTGGAAGAAGCTCGCCAACAGCCGGTTCGGGGTGCTGAGCGGGCCCAGCGTGCCCGGGTTGCTCCACTCGCCTGCGGCGATGAGGACCGCACCGCCGACGAGGAGGACGATCGTGGTGCCGACGGTGAGTTTGGTGTGCAGTGACCAGCGCTTCGGGTTGAGCAGCGACTCGCGCAGCTCGATCCAGACCGGGAAGCCGATGCCGCCGGCGATGACGGCGAAGCCGATGGTGAGGCAGACCCACCAGTCGGTGACGAAGTCCATGAGGTTGTTGCTGAACAGCGCGAAGCCGGCGTTGTTGAAGCTCGACACGGCGTGGAAGACGCCGAGGTAGGCGGCCCGTCCGAGGCTGATGTCGCCGTCGGTCCAGAACCGCCACGTGAGGATCACCGCGGCCACGCTCTCGAACAGGAGGCTGAAGGTGGCGACACCGATGAGGACCCGCCGGACCTCGCCGGAGTCCATGGTGCCGGTCTCGGTCTGGGCCAGGAGTCGTTGGCGCAGGCCGAGGCGGCGCGACAGGGTGAGGGCCACGAGCGACGAGAGGGTCATGATCCCGAAGCCGCCGATCTGGATGAGCAGCATGATCGTGACCTGGCCGAACGTGCTCCAGTGCGTCGCGGTGTCGACCACGGCGAGGCCGGTGACACAGACAGCGGACGTGGCGGTGAAGAGCGCCTCGCCGGGGTTGGTGATCTCGCCGGATGCCGAGGAGATCGGCAGCATGAGCAGCACTGTGCCGACCACGATGGCTGCGGCGAACGCCAGCACCACCACCCGGGCGGGCGACAGCGCTTTGCTGGTCAGTGACACCGGAACGTTGTAGCCGTCATTTGGGGCCCAGGGCGGTCTTTCGGTCGCTCCGGGCTACGGGAGGACGAATGCGGAGTCGGCCAAGGGGGCACCGGGTTCGATCAGTTCGGGGTAGCGCAGGCCGGGCAGGAGGGCGACTTCGAAGATCTCCTGGACCAACCCTTCGAAGGTGAGATGGCCGACCGACTCGCCGGTCTCCGTGTCCACGACCCAGACCCCGCACTCGAGTTCCTCGGTGCGGTCGCGGGTGAGGGGGAGGCCGTCGAACACGTGCTCGCGCACCTTCGAGAGCCCGATGAGGGCGTACTGGCCGGCGAAGGCGAGGCCACGGGCGAACCCGGGCACCTCGGCCACCCGCTCCACCTGGCCCGTGTCGAGGTCGACGACGCCGAGTGTCCCGAGGCCGGATTCGAGCACCCAGAGCCGACCGTTGTGCCAGCGGGGGGAGTGGGGCATCGACAGCCCGGCGGTCACGACGGCGTCGTTGGTGATGTCGATGATGGCCCCACCGTCGGCCTTGTGCTCGCGCCAGCCGTTCGGTTCGTCGCTGATGCCGAGCACGGTGACGTAGCGGGGTCTGCCGTCGACCACGGCCAGTCCGTTGAGGTGGCAACGGTCCTCGGCGGCCAGTGCGGTGATGAACGGCGGTCGCCACCGGGGCACGAAGGAGTGTTCGTCGTCGAGGGTGGCCAGGCACGAGAACCGGGTGTTGACCAGCCACAGGCCGTCGTCGGCCCAGGCCAGGTCGTGGACCCGGATGTCGCCGGTGGAATGGCGGCGGCGGGTCACGAAGCACCCGTCGTGGAGATCGGGGGGATCGAGTCGGGCGGTGAGGGCGGGCTGGTTCTGGAACACCACGATCTCGGCGCGGGTGCCGATGGCCAGGCGGCGCCCGTCGTAGGCGACGCCCATCGGCGTGGCCAACGAACGGAAGTGGGAGTTGAGACCGTCGGCGGTGGGGCGCACCATGATCAGCCGCCCCGCTTGGTAAGTCGTGATCACGAGGGTGGCTCCGAGCGTGTTGAGCAGGGCCCGGAACGACGCGGTGTGCTGCGACCCGAAGAGCTGCTCCGTGCTCAGGCCCTCGCCCTCGGCCTCGGCCTCGGGTGACTGGGCGTCCGGGATCGCCGTCGCCGCGGCCGGGGTGGGCGAAGGTTGTCGTCGGGGACGGTTGGCCGAGGGCTCGGCGCGTACGGGCGCGACCCGAGGCGGGGCGGCGAAGGCTTGGCGGGCCCGTTCGGCGGTGGGGGCGATGAACTCGAGCTGCGGTTCGAGCTCCTCGGCGTTGCGCCGCCACTTGTCGGGGTGGGGCGAGTCGAGGGTGTGTCGCGAGTCGGGCAGCGGTTCGGCCAGATCGTCGTCCCAGTCGAGGCCGAGGAAGGCGCAGAGCCGGGTGATCTCCTCGAGCGGCTCGGCGACCAGACGGTCGTACGACGCCAGGCACCACCGGGAGGGGTCGACGGCTTCGAGATCGTCGAGCAGGGCGTCGACGGTGCTGGCCCACTGCCGAGCCACGACCTCTCCGAGTGGGCGGTCCTTGAGGTCGGGCCATCCGGGGGTGAGCAGATACGACCAGGGCGATCCGCTCCATCCGGGGAGATCGGGGTAGGTGACGAACCGACCGGATCGCCAGCCGTCGAGCATGCTGCTGATCGTTTCGCGTGGGTCGCGATAGAGGTACACGAAGGTGGCGTCGGGGAAGGCCTCGGCGAGGAACGGAACCCGCAGGGCGTTCTTGGGGGTCTTCTCGAGGAAGCGCACGGGCCCGCCGACCGGGGGTTGGTCGTCACGGTCGCGCAGTCGCCCGACGAACTTCTCCTTCAGGAAGGCGTTCACCCCGTCGGTGGCGTCGATGGCGTCGAGGGCGTTCGATGCCCACCCGTGGGCGGCGGGGGTGAGCGAGGGGATGCTCTCGATGAGTTGGTGGCTCTCACCGCCGATGGTGAACAGATCCGGGGCCCGGGCCAGGGTCTCGAACAGCAGACTGGAACCCGATCGGGGTGGGCAGACGATGAAGATCGGGTCGGCGATCCGTGGCGGTCCGGCCAGGGCCACCGAGGGGTCGCGCCGCGAGGGAGAGGCCGATGGGTGGGCGGGTGAGGATGGCGGCGCCATCGGCGATGGTTCCGAATCGTTCCGGGGCGAGGGCTGGCCGTCGGGCGCCGTGTCGGGGATGGCCACGAGGAGCACCAACTGGAGAAGCGCCCGTCGCAGTTCGATCGTGTTGGGCAGCTGCACGCCGTGGAGGTCGCTCTTCACCCGGGGGATGGCTTCGTCGAGCCGGGCCCGTCGCGCCGGCCACCCGGTCGGGGACGGCCCGAAGCGGGCCTCGAGGTCGTGCCAGTCGCGTCGGAACGGGGTGAGGACGGCTTCGGCCCGGTCGGCGCCGCCGGGGTCTTTCGTCCGGGTCTGGGTGATCAGCCTGGTGATGGTGGCGTCCACCTCGGCTGCGGGCATGACGGTGGGCCAGTTCCAGGTCTCCCAGGGGATCGCGGGTTCGGAACGCTCGTCGAACTCGATTCCCGTCGGTTCCCGGTCGGGCTGGTCGATCATGTCCCAGAGGGTGCTGCCACCGACCGTGTCGATGACCAGGTGGATGCGCGGCGACGACGCCGGGTTGTCGACGCGATGGGGTCGCCACGTGTCGAAGACCCACACCTCGCCTGCGGGCATGTGGACGGACTCTCCCCCCACGTCGAAGGCGACGTCCGGGGTGGTGCGCACCGGGACGTGCACGCGCAGGTGGTTCCACCAGTAGTAGTTGGTGTCGACGTGACTTTCGAGCTCGGTCTCGGTGCCGATGCGCATGAGGCGGGTGCGGCCGATGGTCGAGCCGAGGGCAGCCAGGATCTGTCGGGTGTAGGGCAGGTCGGTCAGGTACCGGGTGGGCGCCATGACCCCATGGGTGGCGTCGTTCATCGGGTCACCATCCACGGCGACGAGGGGCAGGGCGGTGTTGCCGGTCGCGCCCTCGGGGTGGTCGCGCCACGACTGTTCACCGATGGTGTCGATCTCGGCGGCGAGTCGCTCGGCGTCGACCCGCAGTGGCAGCCGGACGAAGTTCCGGACGAAGTTGTGGTGCAGTTGCAGAACGGGCTCCTGAGCCTGGACGGCCGCGATCGAGGGTGGCGGCGGCGGACGGACCGGGACGCATGGTAGGCGGGCACCGGATCCCGTCGGGTGCCTCGCCGACGGATGGGGAGTGGGCGGCCTTGGCCACATGACACGCGGCATGAGCGGGTGACCGGAAATGCTGGCGTCCGAGCCCCCAGGGCGTTAGCTTCGCTTAGTTCGTCTTTATCCGAAGGTGTTCAGCACCTCGCAACGATCGAGAGATTCGTGATGGCATCGGCCCCCCGAAACGGCAACACCGAAGCAGGCACCGGGAATCGGGAGCAGCGGCGCTCTGCGGCTCGCCGGTCGCGCAAGTTCGCGGCGGTGGGCTCGGGCGTGGTGCTGGTCACCGGTGTCGCCGGTCCGCTGGCCTTGTCGTCTTCGCCGGCTTCGGCGGCGACGTTCGAGGTGACCACGACGGCCGACGCCGGTGGCGGGTCGTTGCGTCAGGCGATCGTCGACGCCAACGCCGCCGCTGGTCCCGACACGATCACGTTCGCCCCGAGCGTCACCGGTTCGATCACGCTGGCGTCGGACCTGCCCTACGTGACGACCGATGCGTTGGCGATCCAGGGGCCGGGGGCCGACGTGCTGGCCATCGACGGCGATGGCCGGCGAATCTTGAACTTCACCGACAGCATCACGTCGGGTACGAACTCGGTTTCGGGCCTCACGCTCACTGGTGGCTTCACCCTCGGGAACGGTGGGGCGATCAACTTGGACAGCGGCGGTTCGGACCTCGAGGTCACCGATGCGGTCATCTCGGGCAACACCGCCCGCGGCGACGGAGGTGGTGTTGCCCTCGTTGCCACCAACGGTGGGTCGGGTGCGCTCACCGTCACCAACAGCACGATCACCGGGAACACGACAGATGGCGGCGGCGGCGGTGTCTACTTCTATGGTGACGGTGATGTGCGCGATCAGTTGACGATCACCGGTTCGACCATCTCTGACAATGTCGCCGATGGCGGCGGCGGCGGGCTGTACGCCAAGTACGGCACGGTTTCCATCACCGATTCGGTGTTCTCCGGGAACACGACAGATGGCGGCGGAGGTGGTCTCTACCTGCGTTACAGCAACACCGACATCTCGGGCACGACGATCACCGGGAACGAGGCAACGGATGAATCTGGCGGCGGCGTCAAGGCCTCCGAGAGCATCGTGACGGTCGACGCAACGACTATTTCGGGGAACAGCTCCGACAGCGGCGGTGGCGGCGTCTACGTCGACAACGGCGTCGGTTACAGCTTCACGATGCGCAACTCGACCGTGTCGGGCAACACCGCGGGGTTCTACGGGGGCGGGCTCTACTTCAACGTTGCGGATGGTTCTGCGACCATCGAGAACTCGACGATCTCGGGGAACACGGCCGGTCAGGCCGGGGCGATCTACGGCGGCTACGGCGGTCTCACCCTCACGCAGGTGACGATCACCGCCAACACCGCGACGGGGGACTCTGAGCCTGATCTGCCTCTGGTGGGCGGGGTCCAGCTCGTCGGGGCCGGCAACACCCCCAGCGCCAAGGCGTCCCCCGCCGCGTCGGCCAAGCCCGACAAGCCAGCCAAGGGCAACCGGGTGGCGGCGGCGGGGCCGGGTCAGCTCGAGGTGGTGGGCACGATCATCGCCGGGAACTCGGGGCAGGATCTGGGTGTGTACTCCGAGTCGGGTCCGACGGTGTCGTCGGATCATTCGGTGCTCGGAACCGTCGACGCCGCGATCACAGTGACCGATGTGGGTGGCACGCAGTTCGGTGTGAGCGATCCGGGGTTGGCGCCGTTGGCGGCCAATGGGGGTCCGACGCAGACCCATGCGTTGCTCGATGGGAGTGCGGCGTTGAACCAGGGGCCGGATCCGGTGCCGTCGTTCCCGGGCAACCAGTTCGATCAGCGCGGCCCGGGGTTCGCCCGGGTGGCGTTCGGGTTCGCGGACGTCGGCGCGTTCGAGGCTCAGGAGCCGGTGGTGCCGCCTGAGCCCGATACGGCTCCAGCCGACGCGATCGTGGTGACCCCGAAGTTCACCGGCTGACCCTTCGGCCGAGACGCAAACCCACTGGTCCGCACCGGAATTGTGTGCGGCACCATCGCGCTGGCAGCGGCGGCCATGACCGTTGGGCGGATACGGGCAGGTGGCACTGGATCCACACGCTTCGTGGCCGGCCGACGCCGAGCGCGAAGGGATTCATGGCTCGTGCACTCGCGAATGGTACGTTCACATGGTTCTTTATCTCTTTCAAGACAAGGGCGGGCCGAGATGGCTGACGACAAGAGTGCAACCGTGACTACCGAGTCGGCGGGCAATCGGGAGCAGAGACGCCGGTCGGCGCGACGGTCGAAGAAGTTTGCGGCGATCGGTTCGGGTGCGGTCCTGATCGCCGGAGTGGCCGGACCGGGATCGGTGCTTCTGGCCGGGCCGGCGGCGGCGGCGACGTTCAACGTCGACTCCTTGGCCGATGACGGCACCGGCGAGACGCTTCGCGAGGCCATCGTGGCCGCCAACCTCGCGGCCGGACCCGACACCATCACCTTCGCGGCCGGACTCTCGGGAACCATCAGCCTCGGTTCGGACCTCCCCAACATCACCGACACCTTGTCGATCGTCGGCCCCGGCGCCGACGTGCTCGCCGTCGACGGCGGAGGCACTGCTGGCGACGGCGACGGAAACCAGATCTTCTACTTCGACAGCGTGACGTCGGGCACCAACGTCGTCTCGGGCCTCACGCTCACCGGCGGCTACAACTCCTACGGCGGAGCGATCGGCCTCAGCGATGGGTATGCCTCGCTCGATGTCATCGACATGGTGATCACCGGCAACGAAGCCGAGTACTACGGCGGTGGGGTCGCTTTCGACGACTCGACCGGAAGTCTGGTCATCTCCGGCTCGCTCATCACCGACAACCTCGCGGGTGAGGGAGCTGGAGGGGTCTATGTCGATTCCACCGGCGATTTCATCATCAGTGGAACCACGATCTCGGACAACATCTCCGAGGGCGGCGGTGGTGGCGTCCACGTGTCGGGCGAGGGGACCATGATGGTCGAGTTCTCGGAGATCTCCGACAACTCCGCCGACGGTACTGGTGGGGGCTTCTACATCTACGAGACCGACGTGACGATCGAGTCGTCAACCATTTCGGGGAACTCCACCTACAGCGGCGGTGGCGGCGTCTACGTCGACAACGGGAGCGATTACAGCTTCACGATGCGAAACTCGACGGTGTCGGGCAACACTTCGGAGTTCTACGGGGGCGGGCTCTACTTCAGCGACTCGGACGGCTCTGCGACCATCGAGAACTCGACGATTTCGGGGAACACGGCGGGTCAGGCCGGGGCGATCTACGGCGGGTACGGCGGTCTGACGCTCACGCAGGTGACGATCACCGCCAACACCGCGACGGGTGAAGGGAAGTTCACGCCCCCGCTCGTGGGCGGGGTCCAGCTCGTCGGGGCCGGCAACACCAACAGCGCCAAGGCGTCCCCCGCCGCGTCGGACAAGCCCAACAAGGCCGACAAGCCGGCCAGGGGCAATCGGGTGGCGGCGGCGGGTCCGGGTCAGCTCGAGGTGGTGGGCACGATCATCGCCGGGAACTCGGGGCAGGATCTGGGTGTGTACTCCGAGTCGGGTCCGACGGTGTCGTCGGATCATTCGGTGCTCGGAACCGTCGATGCGGCGATCACGGTGACGGATGTGGGTGGCACGCAGACGGGCGTGAGCGATCCGGGGTTGGCGCCGTTGGCGGCCAATGGTGGTCCGACGCAGACCCATGCGTTGCTCGATGGGAGTGCGGCGTTGAACCAGGGGCCGGATCCGGTGCCGTCGTTCCCGGGCAACCAGTTCGATCAGCGCGGTCCGGGGTTCGCCCGGGTGGCGTTCGGGTTCGCGGACGTCGGTGCGTTCGAGGCCCAGGAGGACGAGCCGGTCGTGCCCCCTGCGCCCGATACCGCTCCAGCCGACGCGATCGTGGTGACCCCGAAGTTCACCGGCTGACCCTTCTGCCGAGACGCGGACCCACTGGTCCGCACCTGAGACTGCACGATGGCGCCGCCCCCGGGTGGCGCCATCGTCGCGTCCACGGCCTCTTCGTTGCATCCCGGCTCCCGGCCTCGCGCCGGCGCGGCCTCTTCGGCGCGGCCGTCCCCGGATCGATGGCGCAGGTGGTTGCCCTGGTGGGGAGAAGTGGCGTAGGGTGGGGCGCAGTGGGGCCTCGTGGGGGCCGGTGGAGAGGGACTGGACATGTTCGTCGGGACGTTCGAGCACTCGCTCGATGACAAGGGCCGCGTGGTCCTCCCGGTGACGTTCCGCGCCCAGTTCGGCGCCGAGAAGGGCTTCCTCTCGCAGTGGGATCGCTGCCTCGGCCTCTGGACCGAGGACGGGTTCGCCGACGTGGCCCGCCGCCTCACCGAGAAGATCCGCGCCGGTCAGGCCCCGCAAGAGGCCATGAGGTCCTTTTCCGCCAATGCCCGCGAGGTCAGCCCCGACTCCCAGGGTCGCATCACCATCGCCCCGCCCCTGCGTGATTTCGCCCGCCTCGACCGCGACGTGGTGCTCATCGGGGCCATCGACCGCATCGAGGTCTGGGACGCCGCCCGCTGGATCGACCAGGTCGGTGTCGCCGACGACAGCCTCGTCAAGGCGGTCACCGCCCTCGGGCTCTGACGTGCCGCCATGACCACCGACCCCCTTCTCCCGACCCGCCGAAAGGACACCCTCCGCCGACCCACCAGAACTCGTCGCCGCTGCGGTCCGCTCACCCGCAGCCTCTCGGATCACACGATGGAAGGCCCTTACTCCGCCCGCTTCCCATCGAGCCCAGTCGGGGAGAAATCCCGGCGGGTGACCGTGATCCGAGGGGCTGCCGATGAGCGGGCCCGGCCCCGGCGCCTCCGGCCGGCCCGGACCGCCATGGACGCCACGCCTGATCTCCCTTTCGCCCACCTGCCGGTGATGGCCGACGAGGTCGTGGCCCTCTTCGCCCCGGTCCCCGACGGTTGGGTGATCGACGCCACCTTGGGGGGAGCGGGCCACGCCGCCGCCCTGCTCGCCGCTCACCCTCACCTGCGGGTCCTCGGTGTCGATCAGGACCCGACCGCCCTCGCCGCCGCCAACGCGCGCCTGGCCTCCTATGGAGACCGGGTGCGAACCGTTCGGGCCCGCTTCGACGGTCTCGCCGCCATCGTGGCCGATCACCTGTCGGGTGAGCCGGCGAGTGGGGTGCTGTTCGACCTGGGCGTCAGCTCCCCGCAGCTCGATCGACCCGCCCGAGGGTTCAGCTACCGCCACGCCGCCCCCCTCGACATGCGGATGGACCCCGACGCTGCGCTCTCCGCCCTGGACGTGGTGAACGACTATCCCGAAGCCGATCTCGCTCGCGTGCTGCGCGACCTCGGCGACGAGCGTTTCGCCACTCGCATCGCCCGCGCCATAGCGGCCGCCCGACCCGTCGTCACCACCACCGACCTGGCCGAGATCGTACGCGACGCCATCCCCGCTCCGGCCCGACGCACCGGCGGCCACCCCGCCAAGCGCAGCTTTCAGGCCATCCGCATCGAGGTCAACGCCGAGCTGGCCATCCTGGCCGACAGCATCGACACCGCCATCGGGGTGCTGGCCCCACGCGGGCGTATCGCTGTGCTGGCCTACCACTCCGGCGAGGACCGCATCGTGAAGGCCCGCCTGCGTTCGGCCGCCACCGGTGACTGCATCTGCCCACCCAGGCTGCCCTGCGTGTGCGGAGCCGAGCCGACGGTACGACTGCTCAAGCAGGGTGCGTGGAAACCGACCTCAGCCGAGGTCGCGGCCAACCCCCGGGCCGAGAGCGCCCGCCTGCGCGCCGCCGAGAAGCTGACGATCGAAGCGGCGTCATGACCCCGGCCGCCGCTCGGGCTGCTGCCGTCGAGCCGCGTCGCAGGGTCGCCGACCTCGACACCAGAATCGGTGTGGCACCCACCCCGGGTCACGGGGTCGAAGCGCGTCCCGACCTCGAGGTCGTCACCCCGCGTCGGCAGCGTCGGAGCTGGCAGGTCGGCACGGTGGCGGGGGTCGTGCTCTTCGTAGCGTTGTTCGCGGTCGCCGGTTTCCAGACGCTCATCGTCTCGTCGCAGAAGAATCTCGACGAGCTCAACCGGGGGATCGGCGCCGCGGCCACCACCGGCCAGCGGCTCGACAACCAACTGGCCGAGTTGCAGAGCCCACAGCGCATCACCACCGAGGCCACGCAGCGCCTGGGGATGCTGTCCCCGCCGGCGGTGGGCTACCTCCAACCCGGACCCGACGACGAAGCCCGGGCCTCCGAGGTCCCCGAACCCTCGCCGCCTCCCACCACGGCTCCGCCCCCGACCACCCCCAAGTCGACGTCGAGCCCGACCACCCCGAAGACTTCGGCGAGCTCGTCCGGTACCAGCGGCACGAGCGGCACCGGCGGTACCACCGCCTCGGCGCCCGCCCCGAGCGGGTCCGGCCGGTGACGCCACCCGGTCCGTCGGCACCGCCCGCCGACTCGCCCACGCGTCTCGCCCCGTGGAACGACCCGGCGATCGCCACGCCGCGCCGCCCGCGATCAGCGCGCCCGGCTCAGCCCGGACTCGTCGGCGCCGGCATCACTGCGTTCGGTCACGGAGCGGCCGCAGTGGGATCGAGGGCCGGTCACGCCCTCGCCTCCGTGCCCTCCATGATCGGAGATGCCCGCCGTCCACCGCGACGGGATGTCCTCACCGGTTCGGCGCCCGACCATCGGCGTCGGCTCGTCGCGGTGCTGGTGGTCCTCGCCCTGCTCTTCGTCGTGGTGGTGGCCAAGGTCGTCGACCTCCAGGTCGTGAACCCCGAGCGGCACCAGGCCTGGGGTGAGGCCCAGCGGGTGGGGGTCACGACTCTCGCCGCCGAGCGCGGGGCCATCCTCGACCGCAACGGCGCCGAGCTGGCGGTGTCGAGACCGGCCCGATCGGTGTTCGTCGACCCCCAGCTCATCGACCAGCCCGCGGCCACGGCCGCACAGGTGGCGCCGCTGCTCGGCCTCGACGTGACCGAGGTGACGGCCAAGATGGCCGGCGAGGGTCGCTTCGCCTACCTCGAGCGCAAGGTGCCCGCCGACGTGGCCGACCGGGTCGAGGCTCTCGGTCTGCCCGGTGTCGCCTTCCTCGACGAGAGCGAGCGCTACCGGGCTGCCGGAGATTCGGCCCGGTCGCTGCTCGGTTCCGTCGATCCCGACAACCAGGGCATCTCGGGCCTCGAGGCGCAGTACGGCGACGTCCTGACCGGCACCCCTGGCGAGCTGAGCCTCGAACGCAGCCCCTCGGGTCGCACCATCGCCGTCGGGGAGCACAACCTCGTTCCCGCTGTTCCCGGCGCCGACGTCGAGCTCACCATCGACCGGGCCATCCAGTTCGAGGCGGAACGCCTGCTCACCGAGCAGGTCGGGAGCACGGGGGCCAAGGGCGGCATCGCCATCGTGACCGTGCCGGCCACCGGTGAGATCCTGGCCATGGCCAACGTCGTGAAGGACCCCGAGACCGACGAGGTGCTCATCGGTACCAACAACGCGGCACTGACGACCCAGTACGAGCCGGGCTCGGTCATGAAGCTGGTCACCCTGACCGCCGCTCTCGAGGCCGGCCTGGTGGAACCCGGTACCGAGTTCGACCTGCCGTCCACCCTCAAGGTGGCCGACGCCGAGTTCGGTGAAGCCGAACCTCGCGGTGCCGTGCGCTGGGACGTCGAGAACATCCTCGCCAACTCCTCCAACGTGGGCACGATCAAGATCGGCCAGATGCTCGGACGCGACCGGCTGCACGACGCGTTGACCAACTTCGGCTTCGCGTCCCCCACGGCGTTGGCCTTCCCGAACGAGGCTGCCGGCGCACTGATGGCCACCGAGGACTGGTCGGGAACGTCGTTGGCCACGATCGCCATCGGGCAGGGTGTGGCGGTGTCGCCGTTGCAGATGCTGCTCGCCTACAACGTCGTCGCCAACGGCGGCGATCACGTCGCCCCGAGCCTGGTCAAGGGGACGGTCGGCGCCGACGGTGTGGAGTACCCCACCCTTGCCCCAACCGGCCGCACCGTCGTCAGCAGGGAGACGGCCTCAGCAGTCAATGTGATGCTGCGCAGCGTGGTGTCCACCGGTACCGGCCAACTGGCGGCGATCCCCGGGTACGACACCGCCGGTAAGACCGGGACGTCCTGGAAGCGCCAGCCCGGCGGTGGGTACCTCGACGCCAACGGTGCCCGGCAGTACCAGTCGACCTTCGTCGGCTTCGTCCCCGCCGAGCAGCCGGCGCTCTCGGTCTACGTCATGATCGACGAGCCCCAGGGCGGCCGCTACACCGGCGGCGCCACCGCCGCACCCGTCTTCTCCAAGCTGGGCAGTTTCGCCCTGCGTCGTCTGGGCATCGCCCCGCCGGCCACCGATGCCGCCAGCGGCGGCACCGCCGTGGCGGAAAAGATGCGCGCCGGGTCGGCCCCCGGTTCGTCCACGTTCATCGCCGACGACGGTCGGGTGCGCTCCCCGGCCACCGGCACGCCGGTGACGCCTCCGGTCACGGTGCCCCACGGCGCCGACGAAGCCCCGGTCGCCTCGACCAGACCTGCGTCCTCCCAGGGTCGCTAGGCCGTGCAGCTCGCGCTGGCGATCGCCGCACTGGAAGGCGCTCGCCTCGTCGGGGACGGCGGCGTCGATCTCGACGACCTGACCCTCGACTCGAGGCAGGTTCGCCCCGGAATGCTGTTCTGCTGCGTCGCCGGAACGGAGGCCGATGGTCACGCCTTCGCCGCTGACGCGTTGAGGGCGGGGGCCCGGGCCCTTCTCGTCGAACGGGAACTCGAGGTCGACGCCCCGCAGGTGGTCGTGTCGGACAGCCGGCGGGGGACCGCGCTCGTCGCCGCCACCATGAACGAAAACCCGTCCCGCTCGATGTCGGTCGTCGGGGTCACGGGCACAAACGGCAAGACCACCACCACTCACCTGTTGGCCAACGTGCTCAACGAGGCCGGTACTCGTACCGAGGTCCTGGGCACCCTCACCGGCGTCCGCACCACACCCGAGGCACCGGATCTGCAGCGCCAGCTCGCGCAATGGCGTGACGCCGGGGTGGAGGCGGTGGCGATGGAGGTCTCGTCGCACGCCCTGAGCCTGCACCGGGTCGATGGGATGCGCTTCAGAGTGGGCGTGTTCACCAACCTGAGTCGCGACCATCTCGACTTCCACGGCACCATGGAGGCCTACTTCCAGGCCAAAGCTCGTCTGTTCACGCCCGCCTTCGCCGATCGCGCCGTGGTCAACCTCGACAGCCCCTATGGTCGTCTCCTGGCTGATGCACCCCTCGTCCCCACCACTGGTTTCGCCCTCGATGACGTCGAACTCGTCCAGATGAGCGCCTCGGGCTCGGAGTTCCGTTGGCGGGGTCGCACGATCCACCTTCGACTGGGCGGCGAGTTCAACGTCGCCAACGCCGTCGCGGCCGCGTCGGCGGCGTCGGCCATGGGTCTGGGTGACGCCGCGATCGCCGCCGGGCTCTCCCGACCGATCCGCGTTCCCGGCCGGTTCGAGGCCGTCGAGGTCGGCCAGCCGTTCGCGGTCCTCATCGACTTCGCCCACACCCCCGATGGACTGGAGCGGCTGCTGGCGGCCGCCAGCCCGCTCGTCGGGACGGGGCCGGCACGCCGCCCCGGTCGGGTGGTGGTGGTGTTCGGCTGTGGAGGCGAGCGCGACGTCGACAAGCGTTCGTTGATGGGAGAGGTCGCCGCCGACGGTGCCGATCGGGTGGTGGTGACTTCCGACAACTCCCGTGGTGAGGCGACCGACACCATCATCGAGGCGATTCGCCGCGGCTACGAGCGGGTCCACGGACGTCGGTCCACCGAGCTGAGGATCGAACCCGATCGGCGGGCGGCCATCGCGGGCGCCCTGGCCGGGGCCGCTCCGGGCGACGTCGTCGTCCTGGCCGGGAAGGGTCACGAAACCACCCAGGACATGGGTGACGTCGTCGTCGCCTTCGACGATCGGGCGGTCGCCATCGAGGAACTGGCCCAGTTGGGGTGGGGCGCGTGATCCGCCTGCTCGTGGCCGCCGCCGTCGCCCTGACCGCCTCACTCGTGGGAACCCGCTTCTTGATCAACGCGCTCGAACGACGCAAGATCGGTCAGCCCATCCGCGAGGACGGGCCGCAGGGTCACATCACGAAAGCCGGCACTCCGACCATGGGTGGGGTGGCGATCGTCGGGGCCGCGGCGATCGCCTGGATCATCAGCGATCTCAGCGGCGCCGTGTACACCCGGCGGGGCGCGCTGTGCATGGCCGCCATCGTGCTCGCCGGTGTCGTGGGTCTGGTCGACGACGGTCTGAAAGTGTTCCGTGAGCGCAACCTCGGTCTGAACAAGCGAGCCAAGATGATCGGCCTGCTCGTCGTGGCCATCGGCTTCGCGGTGGGCATGCTGGCCTTCACCAACGTCAAGACCACGATCTCCTTCACCCGCTACGACTACCCCGGAATAGAGATCGGGCCCGTCGGCTGGATTGCGCTGGCCGTGCTGCTCTTCATCGCCACCACCAATGCGGTCAACCTCACCGACGGCCTCGACGGGCTGGCGGCGGGATCGTCGATCTTCGCGTTCGCCGCCTACACGGTGATCGCCTTCTGGGGCTTTCGCCACATCGACATCTACAGCGACGAGAGCTTCCTCGACACCGCCGTCGTGGCGGCCGCCATGCTCGGGGCCTGCGCCGGTTTCCTGTGGTGGAACGCCGCTCCGGCCAAGATCTTCATGGGCGACACGGGGGCCTTGGCCATCGGCGCCGGTCTGGCCGCCCTCGCGCTCTCGACGAACACGGTGCTCCTGCTGCCCATCATCGGGGGGCTCTTCGTGATGGAGACCGTCTCGGTGATCCTCCAGGTCGGCAGCTTCCGCCTGTTCGGTCGACGGATCTTCCGGATGGCTCCCATGCACCACCACTTCGAGCTGGGCGGATGGCCCGAGACGACGGTCATCATCCGTCTCTGGATCGTGGCCGGGCTCTTCACGGCGCTGGCCCTCGGTCTCTACTACGCCGACTTCGTCCGCCTTCCCGGGGTCATCGACTGATGGGCCCCCCGGACGCCGAGGTGCTTCGGGCGCGGCGAGCCATGGTGGTGGGCCTCGGCGTCACCGGAACGGCGGTGACGAGATGCCTCGTGGCGCGAGACGTGGGGGTGCTGGTCGTCGACGACCATCCCTCTGAAGCCACCGTGGCTGCGGCACGATCGCTGCCCGTGGACCTGTTGTCGGCACCGTCGGACGTCGACCTCGACGCCGCCCTCGCCGGTGTCGACCTCTTGTTGCCGAGCCCAGGGGTGCCCGACCGCCATCCGGTGTTCGCCCTGGCGGCCAGGCGAGGTGTGCCCGTGCGGTCGGAGTTCGATCTGGCTGTCGCGTGGGACGATCGCCCTGTGGTCGCCATCACCGGCACCGACGGCAAGACCACAGTCACGACGATGGTCACCGAGATGCTCGTGGCGTCGGGTGTCCGAGCCGTCGACTGCGGCAACACCGACGTTCCCCTGGTCGAAGCGATCGCCGACCCGGCGACCGAGGTGTTCGTGGTCGAGGCCTCTTCGTTCCGACTGGGGCACACCCACCGCTTCCAACCGGCGGTGGCCACCTGGCTGAACTTCGCGCCCGATCATCTCGACGTGCACGCGTCACTCGACGCGTACGAGGCGGCCAAGGCGAAGATCTGGGCCGACCTGGACGACAACGCCGTGGCCGTTGTCAACGTCGATGATCCCGTGGTGCGGCGTCACCGACCGAGCACGGGGCGGGTCATCACCTTCGGCCTTGACGCCTCCGGACGACCTGACACCCGCATCGAAGACGGAAACCTGCTCACCGCCGATGGTGAGATCCTTCTGCCCGTCGCCGAGTTGGCCCGAGCGCAGGCCCACGATCTCGCCAACGCCCTCGCGGCCTCGGCCACCGCTCTGGCCGCCGGCGCCGACTCCGATGCCGTGCGCTCGGTGCTGCGCACGTTCCGCGGCCTGGCTCACCGGGTGCAACTGGTCGCCAGCAATGGCGGGATCGCCTGGTTCGACGACTCCAAGGCCACGAGCCCCCACGCCACCCTCGCCGCCGTCGAAGGCTTCGAGTCGGTCGTCCTGCTCGCCGGTGGTCGCAACAAGGGGCTCGACCTGTCCGCCCTCTCCGGCACCGTGCCGCCGGTCAGGGCGGTCGTGGCCCTGGGCGAGGCCGCCGATGAGATCCGAGCCGCGTTCGTCTCCTCCGGGGTCGACGTGGTGACGGTGGCCTCCGGGATGGGCGACGCTGTCGACGTCGCGGCCCACCTCGCCCGACCGGGCGACACCGTCTTGTTGTCGCCCGGCTGCACGTCGTTCGACTGGTTCGGCTCCTACGCCGAACGCGGCGATGCGTTCGTCGAGGCGGTTCGCGCCCGTCTCGGCGACGGTGGTGCGACGTCGTGACGGTTCCCCTGATCTCCTCGCGCGGAGGTGGCCCCCGCCCCCGCGCCGGCCGGCTCCGCACCGCTTCGCCCGACGCCGCCACCCGACGCGGGTCGTCGTTCACCTGGTTGTTCGCCATCGTCGTGGTGCTCAACCTCTTCGGTCTGGTCATGGTGTTGTCGGCATCAGCCGTCACCGCCCTCTACGAGTACGGCTCGCCCTGGTACCAGTTCCAGCGCCAGTTCCTCTGGCTCTGTCTCGGATCGGCGGCCCTGCTCGTCACCCTCCGGGTCGACTACCACCGGTGGCGGCGGTACACCACGCCGCTGCTGCTGGCCTCGATGGGCCTGCTCGTGCTCGTGCTCGTACCGGGCCTCGGGGTCAACGTCAACGGGGCCTCGCGTTGGCTCGGCTTCGGCCAGCTCCGGATCCAACCGTCGGAGATGGCCAAGCTCACCGTGGTGCTGTTCGTGGCCGACCTCCTGGCCCGACGCGGCGACAAGGTGCGCGACTGGCGACTCGGGTTGAAGCCGGTGATGGTCGTGTTCGGGGCCGTGGCCCTGCTCTTCCTGCTCCAGCCCAACCTCGGCACCGCGATCATCCTGGGGTCGATCGTGCTGATCATGCTGTTCGTCGCGGGGGCGCCACTGCGGCCACTCGGCATCACCGTCGCCGGCCTCACCGTGGGGGCGGTCGTGCTGGCGTTCGCCGAGCCCTACCGGTTCCGGCGACTGATGGCGTTCCGCGACCCGTGGGCCGATCCTCTCAACACCGGCTTCCAGACGGTGCAGAGCCAGACGGGCATCGCCAACGGCGGCCTCTTCGGTACCGGTATCGGGGAGGGGAGGGCCAAGTGGGGCTTCCTGCCCGAGGCCCACACCGACTTCATCTACGCCATCATCGGCGAGGAACTCGGACTCCTGGGCGCGCTCAGCGTCGTGGCGCTGTTCGTCGCCCTCGGACTGCTCGGGGTGCGCACGGCGCTGCGGGCGCCGGATCGTTTCGGGATGCTCGTGGCCACGGGGGTGACGGCGTGGATCCTCGTGCAGGCCTTCGTGAACATCGGTGCCGTCGTCGGGGTCTTGCCGATCACCGGGGTGCCGCTTCCGTTCGTGTCGGCCGGCGGCTCCTCGTTGCTGTTCACCATGATCGCCGCGGGGCTGTTGTTGAACATCGCCCGTCAGGCGCGCTGATGCGGCGCCGGTCCCCGGCCTCGCCCACCTGGGTCATCGTGGCCGGTGGGGGAACGGCGGGTCACGTGTTGCCCGGTCTCGCCGTGGCCGAGGCGCTGGCCGAGCGGGGCCACCCGGTGGAGTCGATCCGGTTCGTCGGCAGCGAGCGCGGGCTCGAAGCCCGCCTCGTCCCCGAGGCCGGTTTCGACGTCACGCTCTTGCCTGGACGCGGGATCCAACGGCGCCTCACCCTCGACAACGTGGGCGCGGTGTGGGGTCTGGCCCGGGCCCTGGCCCAAGGGGTACGGCTGGTGCGACGGGAACAACCCGCCGTCGTGCTCACCCTCGGTGGGTACGCCAGCCTCGCCTGCGTGCTCGGTGCGTTCGTGGGGCGCGTCCCGATCGTGGTCACCGAGCAGAACGCTCGGGCCGGGGCCGCCAATCGCCTCGCCGGGCGGGTGGCCCGGGCCTGCGCCGTGCCCTTCGAAGAGACCGACCTGCCCCGCAAGGTCGTGACCGGCAACCCGGTACGAGCGGAGGTGTTGGCCGTCGATCGGGTCGCAGGACGTGACGGAGCCCGCACCCGCCTCGGTCTGCCGCTCGACCGTACCGTCGTGGCCGTGGTCACGGGCTCCCTGGGTGCTCGTCGGGTCAATGACGCCGTTCGGGGCGCACTCGACACCTGGGCCCGACGCGACGATCTGGCCATCCGTCATGTGGTCGGCGCCCGCGACCACGACGCCGGGCTGGCGGCGCCCGACCTTCCGGCCGACGGGCTGGGCTACCAGGCCGTTCGCTACGAGGACCACATGGAGGATGTTCTCGCCGCCGCTGACCTGCTCATCGGGCGGGCCGGTGGCACCACCGTGGCCGAGCTGGCCGAGGTCGGCCTGGCGTCGGTCCTCGTCCCCCTGCCCACCGCGCCCCGCGATCATCAGAGCGCCAACGCCGGTCCGCTTCGACGGGCCGGCGCCGCGGTCGTCATCCCCGACGCCGAGCTCGACGCCGCCCGCCTCGTGGCCGAGGTCACCCCACTGCTCGACGATCCCGACCGCTTGGTCAGCATGGGTGCCGCGGCCCGTACCCTGGCCCATCCCGATGCCGCCGACCGAGTGGCCGATCTCGTGGAGGCTCACGCCCGCCGTGCCCGGTGACCCCCGAACCCCGTCCGACCCCCCGGCCACAGTGGCGGCGACCGCCATCGCCGAGGCCGCGGCCCGTCTCGACCTCACCGGTGCGCGCTCGGTCCACGTCATCGGTGTCGGGGGGGCGGGCATGAGCGCCATCGCCGAGGTCCTCGTCGCCATGGGTCATCGCGTCACCGGCAGCGATCTCAAGGAGTCCACCGGGCTCGAACGCCTCCGTGCGCTCGGTGTGGGTGTGGCCATCGGCCACGATGCCTCCAACCTGCCCGAGGCTGTCGACTTCGTGGCGATCTCCACGGCCATCCCCTCGCACAACATCGAGGTCCGCGCCGCCGAGGCGGCCGGGGTGCCGGTGGTGCGCCGGTCCGAGCTCCTGGCGGCCGTCGCCGCGACCCGCCAGGCTGTGGCCGTGGCCGGCACCCACGGCAAGACGACCACGTCGTCGATGCTGGCGCTGGTGCTGATCGAGGCCGGAGTCCGCCCGTCGTTCATCATCGGTGGTGATGTCAACGAGATCGGGTCCGGGGCGGCATGGGACGTCGGCGACTGGTTCGTCATCGAGGCTGACGAGAGCGACGGTTCCGGTTTCGCCCTGCCCCGACTCGGTTGCATCGTCACCAACGTCGAACCCGACCACCTCGAGTTCCACGGATCGGTGGACGCGCTCCATCGGGCCTTCGGCGCGTTCCTCGACGGAACACCGGGTCCGAAGGTGGTGTGCGCCGACGACCCCGTCGCCGCCGAACTGGGTCGACACCACGGGGCGGTCAGTTACGGCACGGCGATCGACGCCGACTATCGCCTCGCCGACCTGCACAGCGGTCGGGGTGGTGTCCGCTTCACCATGGTGCGGCGGGGCGTGACTCTCGGTGAGGTGCGGCTGCCCATCCCGGGCGCTCACAACGCCCGTAACGCCGGCGCCGCCGTGGCCATGGCGCTCGAGTTGGGCGTGCCCTTCGCCGCCGCGGTTGCGGCTCTCGGCCGATTCGCGGGGGTGGCCCGACGGTTCCAGTTCCGGGGCGAGGCCGGCGGTGTGACCTTCGTCGACGACTACGCGCACCTGCCCACTGAGGTCGGGGCGGCGCTCGCCGCCGGGCGCGACGGGGGTTGGGGGCGGGTGGTGGTGGTCTTCCAACCCCACCGCTACAGCCGCACCGCCGCGCTGTGGCAGGACTTCGCCGATGCCTTCGAGGGAGCCGACGCCGTGGTCGTCACCGACGTGTACGCGTCCGGAGAGACACCGCGTCCGGGGGTGACGGGCAAGCTCGTCGTCGATGCCGTGCTCGACGCCCACCCCTTCCAGGCGGTGGCCTATCTCCCCCGCCGCGGTGACCTCGTGAGCTTCCTGGCCGGGCGGCTACGGCCCGGCGACCTGTGCCTCACCCTCGGGGCCGGTGACCTCACTGCGGTCCCCGACGAGGTTCTCGCCCGACTCGACGTCGTCGCGACGCCGCGATCGTGACCTCGCTCCGGCCCGGCCATGGTTGTTGACGGGGAGGCGGTGCAGGCCGCGGCGCGTCGCCTCGGCGACCATGCCCGGCGGGCGGCACCGCTCGGACCGCTCACCACGTATCGCGCCGGCGGTCCGGCCGCGTTGCTCGTTGCTGGTGCCGACCTCGTCGCCCTGCGGTCGGTCGCCGACGTCGTGGTCTCGACCGGGCTGGAGGTTCTCGTCGTGGGCCGAGGGTCGAACCTGCTCGTCGCCGATGCGGGGTTCGCCGGGCTGGCGGTGACGTTGGGTGAGGACCTCGCCGAGGTCACCATCGACGGCGTCACCGTGACCGCCGGGGGCGCCGCCCGCCTCCCCGTCGTCGCTCGCCGCACCGCGTCGGCCGGACTCCGTGGCTTCGAGTGGGCCGTCGGGGTGCCCGGCTCGGTGGGCGGAGCCGTGCGCATGAACGCCGGTGGCCACGGCTCCGACATGGCGGCCTCGCTGGTCAGGGTCCGCGTCCTCGATCTGCACACCGGCGAGGATGAGTGGATGAGCGCCGATGCCCTCCAGCTCGGCTATCGCCGTTCCGTCCTCGCCGCCCATCAGGTCGTTCTCGCCGCCGAGCTCGGCCTGGGCGCCGGGGAGCGTCGCGCCGCCGAGGACGAATTGGCCGAGATCGTTCGCTGGCGTCGAGTGCACCAGCCCGGTGGCCCCAACGCGGGATCGGTGTTCACGAACCCACCGGATGACTCGGCCGGTCGTCTCATCGAGGCCACCGGTCTCAAGGGCCACCGCCACGGGAGTGCTGAGGTGTCCCGCAAGCACGCCAACTTCATCCAGGTGGACGACGACGGTTCGGCCGACGACGTCGCCGCCCTGATGGCCGAGGTACGGGAGGCCGTGTCGGCTCGCACCGGCGTGGAGCTGCGCGCCGAGACCCGTCTCGTGGGCTTCGACGCCACGGTCGTGGCCGCCGCTGGGGCCGACGGGTCCTCGACGCGGGGTGGGCGGTGAGCACGCGGCTCGAGGAACGGCCCGAAGCTCAACCGGTCGACCCCCGGATCGCCGCCCGTCGAGACGCCGTCGCCGCTGATTCCCGTCGCCGGCGCTGGCGCCGGTGGACAGTGGTGGCGGGCGTGGTCGCCGTCGTCGCCGGCGCGTGGTACGTCACCCGCACCCCGCTGTTCGATGTCGATTCGATCGAGATCGTCGGGGTCTCGAGAACTTCTCCCGATGCGGTTGCGGCAGCTTCGGGGGTTCTGGTCGGCGCCGCCCTCACCGACGTCGACGCCGATCGGGTCCGCAAGGGAGTCGAGCCCCTTCCCTGGGTCGATCAGGTCACGGTGGAGCGAGGCCTCGACGGGACCGTCGTGATCACCGTGACCGAGCGCACGGCGATCGCCACCGCCGTCACCGTCGAGGGCCTTCCCGTCGTCGTCGACGCCGATGGTCGAGTGCTGGCCGGCGTTTCTCCCGACACAGGGTTGGGTGTCGACCCGGCTCTCGTGCCGATCGAAGGGGTGAGCGCCCCCGGCCCCGGCGGCACACTGGACACCGACTCCGGGGGGGCCCTCGACGTCGTCGGCCGGCTCGGCCCGGCGCTGCGACAGCGCGTCGCCGCGGTGGTCGTGGGCCCCGCCGGTGACCTCACGCTCACGTTGCGCCCACAGGGCGTGGCCGACCTCGGGCCGGCCACCCTGCTCGACGCCAAGCTCTCGTCGCTCGTGACCGTGCTCTCCCAGGTCGACCAGAGCGGCTTGGCGGTCGTCGGGCTCCGTGTGCCCGATCTGCCGACGGTCACACGTGCATGACCGGTCCTCCGGAGCGTCGCGGCGGCGAGATACCCGGTCGCTGCACGGGCGTCAGGTATCCTGACCCATCTCTCACCATCGACATGAGGTCGATGCGGGGGTCGGTCCCCGAGGCCGTTCCACCATTTCGGCCTCGACCGAAGCACCATCGAGTTCAACCACCCCGTAGAGGAGAGGCCCATGGCCGCCAACCCGCAGAACTACCTTGCGGTCATCAAGGTCGTCGGTGTCGGCGGCGGCGGTGTCAATGCCGTCAACCGCATGATCGACGCCGGGCTGAAGGGCGTCGAGTTCATCGCCGTGAACACCGACGCCCAGGCTCTGTTGATGAGCGATGCCGACGTGAAGCTCGATATCGGGCGTGAGTTGACGCGGGGGCTGGGGGCGGGCAGCGACCCGGAGGTCGGGAAGGCCGCCGCCGATTCCCACAAGGACGAGCTGGAAGAGGCCATGAAGGGCGCCGACATGGTGTTCATCACCGCCGGCAAGGGCGGTGGGACCGGCACCGGCGCCGCACCCGTGATCGCCGAGATCGCCAAGTCGGTCGGCGCCCTCACCATCGGTGTGGTCACCCGGCCGTTCGGGTTCGAGGGGAAGCGCCGGGCCGTGCAGGCCGAGACCGGCATCAAGAACCTCAAGGAGAAGGTCGACACCCTGATCGTCATCCCGAACGATCGGTTGCTCACCGTCTCGAACGACAAGACCTCGGTCCTCAACGCCTTCAAGATGGCCGACGAAGTGCTGCTGCAGGGTGTGCAGGGCATCACCGACCTCATCACGACTCCCGGTCTCATCAACACCGACTTCGCCGACGTCAAGATGATCATGAGCGATGCCGGTTCGGCGCTCATGGGCATCGGCTACGGCTCTGGTGAAGGTCGGGCGCTGGCCGCGGCCCGCTCGGCCATCTCCTCTCCGCTGCTCGAGGCTTCGATCGAGGGTGCTCGCGGCATCCTGCTCACCATCGCTGGGGGCAGCGACCTCGGCCTGTTCGAGGTCAACGAAGCGGCCGAGGTCATCCACGGTGTCGCCCACCCGGACGCCAACATCATCTTCGGCACCGTCATCGACGACGAGATGGGCGACGAGGTCCGCGTCACCGTCATCGCCGCCGGCTTCGACCGATGGGACGGCGACAAGAAGCCGGTGGGTCGGGCCGGTGACGTCCCGGCCCGTGACGTCTTCGCCTCCGACGACGACTTCGTCGATGCCGAGGGCGACGACGACTTCGACGTTCCCTCGTTCCTCCAGTAGCGATTCTGTCTCCGGGTGCCCCGCTCTGTCTCCCATTCCCGGTGGGCCTGAGCGCCCGGCGCGGACACAGCCATGTGGACTCGCGACATCGACGCCGGCCCCGACCTACGGGCCCGTGTCATCACGACGGGTGTGTCCGAGGGCGACCTGGCCGTCGGTGGTGAGCCGGCCCCGCTGGCGATTCGGCGGCGACAACTCGTCGACCGGCCCTGGCTGTGGCTCGATCAGGTCCATGGCGCCGAGGTGGTGGTGCTGTCGGATTCCGAGTCGGTGGTGGCGGTTGCCGGTTCCTCGGCCGACGCCGCCGTGACGCGGCGCGACGACGTGGTACTCGTCGCGCACAGCGCCGACTGCGCCACCATCGCCCTGGTGTCGGCTGACGGGGTCATCGGCGTGGTGCACGCCGGATGGCGGGGCCTCGTGGCGGGAGTGGTCGGCGACGCAGTCGGCTCCATGCGCCAGCTCGGTGCCACCGACGTGGTCGCGGTTCTCGGTCCCTGTATCGGTGTCGAGTGCTACGAGTTCGGTGTTGGCGATCTCAGTCGGGTGGTCGACGTGCTCGGCCCCGGGGTGAGCGGCTCTACCCGATCCGGTCGAGCCGCTCTCGACCTGCGGGCGGGGGTCCGCTCCGCCCTCGCCGGCGCAGGTGTCCGGGTGGTGGCTTCTGATGATCGTTGCACGGCGTGCGGGCGCACGGCCGCCACCGACGAACCCGTCGCCACTCCGGACCTGTTCTCCCATCGCGCCCGGGCCGACGGCGGGCGCCAGGCGTTGCTCGTGTGGCTCGAGCCCGGGGTTCCTCATCCATGACGGCGGAACCGCTCACCGTCGATCCCGAGGCGGTCGCGACCCGTGCCACCGCTTTGCGGGCGCGCCTCGACGGCCTCACCCGGCACGGGCCGATCGCCATCGTGGCCGTCACCAAGGGCTTCGGCTCCGATGCCGTTCGGGCCGCCGCGGCCGCCGGCTTCACCGATTTCGGTGAGAACTACGCCCAGGAGCTCCTCGCCAAGGCCACCGACCTGGGTGACCAGCTCTCGGCGCGTTGGCACTTCCTCGGGCGGCTGCAGCGCAACAAGGTTCGTTCCCTCGCCCCGCTGGTGGCGGTGTGGGAGTCCGTCGACCGCCCTGAACTGGCCGAGGAGATCGCTCGTCGGGCCCCCGGCGCCCGTGTGTACGTGCAGGCCAACCTGTCCGGTGAGCCGAACAAGGGCGGGGCCCCCTTCTCCGAGGTCCCTGACCTGGTGGCCCGGGCCCGATCGCTCGGATTGGCGGTCGACGGCCTGATGGGGGTGGCGCCGGCGGGTGATCCCGAGGACGCTCGTCCCGGCTTTCGGGCGCTCGTCGCTCTGGCCGACGATCTCGGGGTCGAGGTTCGCTCGATCGGGATGAGCGGCGACTTCCAGGTGGCGGTGGAGGAGGGTTCCACCGAGCTGCGGGTGGGCACCGCCCTCTTCGGGCCGAGACCGCTCCGACGCTGAGACCACAGGTCTCACCGTCTACCCGACGGGGAGACCTGTGGCGGGCACCGACGCGCGTTTCACTGGTCCCAGCAACTACCCTTGACCCACACGATCGACGCCGACAGCCGTGGGCTGTCGGTCATGGAGGACCAGGCAATGGCGAACACGTGGCGCAAGGCCATGACCTATCTCGGACTCGGGCCCGACGAGGAGTACGACAACTACGACGCCGCCGTCGACGACCGCTCGGCTTCACGCGAGCAGTCCGGTTCTCGGCCGGCACCGAGCCGCCAGGCCCCTGGCGCTCGCCCCCGCCCACCGGTGCCGCAGGGTGTCCCCGCCGTCCCGCCCGCCGCGTTCGCCACGAGTCCGGTCGAGCCGACCGGGCCAGCGACGGTGCGCACCCTGCCCACGCCCGGCGACGATGCCCCCAAGCCCCGGGTCCGCGCCGTTCCCCGCACGCCCCAGGTGAAGGCTCACCTGGTCGTACCCACGTCCTTCAATCAAGCCCAAGAGGTCGCCGACCGGTTCAAGGAATCACAACCCGTCGTCCTCGATCTCTCCGACGTCGACCGCGACCTCTCACGTCGGCTGATCGACTTCTGCAGTGGCCTCTGTTATGGGCGGGGAGGTCAGATGGGGAAGGTCGAGAGGCAGGTCTATCTCCTCACTCCGGCGGGTGTCGAGATATCCGTCGAGGAGCGTCGACGTCTGGTCGAGGCCTCCCTGGCCGGCGCCTAGGTGCTGCTGTGATCGGCTTGTTGTTGGTACTGCTCCAGCTCTTCTTGTTGGCTCTGCTGGCGCGCATCGTCCTCAGCTGGTTCCCGGCCACCGGTGGGGTGCTCGATGGGATCCAGCGTTTCCTCTTCCGCATCACCGAGCCCGTGCTGGCGCCGGTGCGAGCTGTGTTGCCCCCCGTGCGCCTCGGAGCGATGGCTCTCGATCTGTCGCCGATCGTGGTGTTCATCGTGCTCCAGTTGCTCATCAGCTTCCTGGGCCGCATCTGATCGAAGGGTGATCGCGGCGGTTCGAGCATGAACGGCCGGCAGGCACGAGCCCGGTACCATCGGGCCGATGGAAGGCACCTCGAGTACCCCGCACCTGCTCACCGACGTCCGGTTCACGGTCAGTCGGAAGGGCTACGACCCCGACGAGGTCGACAACTTCCTCGAGCGGGTGAGCTCGGCCGTCGCCCAGTTGCAGGACAAGCTCCGTCAGGCCACCGCCCAGGCCGAGGACGCCGAGGCCCGCTTCGGTGAGAGCGCCCGCAACCAAGGGGTGCTCCAGACCCGGGTGGCGACCCTCGAGGCCGAGCTCGCTTCGGTCCCGGAGGGTGGCTCGGATGTCGGTTCGGCGCCCCGCCGTCCGGAGGACGACGCGGAGCAGGTCTCGAAGGTTCTCGTGTTGGCGCAGCGCACGGCCGACGCCGCGATCGAAGAGGCCACCGCCACCGCCACCACCACGCTCGCCGAGGCCCGCACGCGGGCCAGTGCGCTCGTCACCGAGGCCGAGCAGGAGTCGGCGCGCCTCGTCACCAGCGCTCGCGCCGAAGCCGATGAACTCGTCGGCCAGCAACGGGCGTCGCTGGCCGACGAGATCCGAGGTCTCGAGACGGTGCGGGACTCGATCGCCGCCGATGTCACGGCGCTCGAATGGCACGTCGGTGAACAGCGATCCGTCGTACAGGGATCCATCACCCGGGTGCAGGCCGTTCTCGACGATCCCGCCGTCTTCCGGGTCGCCCCCGCACCACACCTCGGCGGGTCCACTCTCTCCGATGTCATGCCGGACCCCCCGGACGTCGCGTCGTACGGACCGGAGGCGGCCGAGGTGGTCGAGACCGCCGCTGAACCAACATCGGTTCCGGTGACGGCCGAGGAGGACTCGGCGGTTGCCTCCGGGGACGAAGACGCCGAGCTCGCACCCCTCTTCCACGAAGACGCCGACAGTGGTCCTCCGACGCAGGCCCACCTGCCGGTCGAGTCGGATCAGGATTCTCCGTTGGGTCCGCCCGACGACGAGGCCGACGCCGCCATGAAGGCGTTCTTCGAAGCCGAGTTCGATGACGACCCGGGTCGTAGCCCCCGCTGAAGGGGACTGGGCTCACGGATCGGGCTCGCGGTCCGGTCCACCGGGCTGACCTCTGCGGACGATCGTTTCCGGCGTCGTCAGTGGGCGTCGACGGGATCGACCTTGTCGATCCTCACCGCCACAAGCGACCCGGCCAGATCGATCTCTGTGGTGCTGGGACCGGGAACCAGATCGGCCAGATCGATGCGCAGGGCCAGCACTTCGGTCGCGATCTCTTCGTGGTACGACCGTACGACAGCCGCGACCGGAGCTTCGGCACGCAGGGTGATGATCACCCGGTCGGAGATGGCCAGACCCGCTCCCTTGCGGGCGTCGTTGAGGGCCCGGATCAGCTCCCGGGCCGTGCCCTCGGCGCGTAGCTGGTCATCGAGTTCGAGGTCGAGGGCCACGGCCCAGCCGTCGTCTTCCACGAGCGCCAGAGTCTCGTGCCGGTCCGCCCGCACCTCCACCTCGCTGACGTCGAGGCGCACGCCGGCCACCTCGACCCATCCGTCGCGCTCGAGCGCAGCCTGCAACGCCGATCCGTCGGCCTCGGCCAGCGCGGCCTTGACTGCGTTCACCTGAGGCCCGAGACGGGGGCCGAGGGCCCGGAAGTTGGGCAGGACGGTCCAGCTCATGAGCCCCGACAGCGTGTCGATGCGCTCGAGCGACTTCACGTTCAGCTCGGCGAGGATCTCGGCCTCCACCTCGGTGTCGATACCGGTCCCGGGATGCAGGAGCAGGGCCCGGGGGAGTGGCTGGCGGACCTTCACCTTGGCCTCGGTGCGGGCGGCACGACCCAGGCCGACGAGACGCCGGGCCGCCGCCATCTGCGTGGCGAGCTCGGGGTCGTGGCGACCCTTCGGCTCGGGCCAATCGGACAGGTGGACCGACGCCGCCCCGGTGAGCCTTCCGTACAACTCCTCGGCGAGGAAGGGGGTGAATGGAGCCATGAGCTGGGCCACGGTGACGAGGCACTCATGGAGCGTGGCGTGGGCGGAGCGGTCGCTCGCCTTCCAGAAGCGGGGCCGGGACCGGCGCACGTACCAGTTCGACAGGTCGTCCACGAACGAGGCGATGCGGGAGGCTCCGGTGAACGCGTCGAAGCCCTCGAGGGCATCGGTGACGGCGGCGACGGTGTCGTCGAGCTCGGACAGGATCCAACGGTCGAGGACGTGGGTCACCGGGTCGCCACGGTCGGCACCGGGCGTCCAACCGTCGAGGTCGGCGTAGGTCGCGAAGAAGGACCACACGTTCCAGAGGGTCAGGAGGGTCTGTCGAGTGGCCTCACGGATGCCTTCGGGGAACACCCGCCGGGGAGTCCACGGCTGGCCGGCGGAGAAGAAGTACCACCGCAGCGCGTCGGCCCCGAGGGTGTCGAAGATCTCGAAGGGGGAGATGACGTTGCCCTTCGACTTCGACATCTTCTGACCTTGTTCGTCGACGATGAGGGCCAGGCACACGACGTTGCGGTACGGCGTGGCGTCGAAGACCAGCGAGTTGACGGCCAGCAGCGAGTAGAACCACCCACGCGTCTGATCGATGGCCTCGCAGATGAAGTCGGCGGGGAAGGAGCGGGCCAGATCGTCGTTGGCGAACGGGTGGTGCTGCTGGGCGCTGGGCATGGCGCCGGAGTCGAACCAGGCATCGAGAACGGGGGGGACGCGGTGCATCGTGCCGGTGCACCCCGCGTCGGTGCAGGCGAAGGTGATGTCGTCGACGTAGGGCCGGTGCAGGTCGAGATCGGTGAGATCGCGTCCCGCCCGTGCACTCAGCGCCGCCACCGAGCCGATGCAGTGGTCGCCCCCGCAGGTGTCGCAGCGCCAGATCGGCAACGGTGTGCCCCAGAAGCGGTCGCGCGAGAGGGCCCAGTCGATGTTGCCCTCGAGCCACTTGCCGAAGCGGCCGTGCTTGATGAACTCCGGATGCCACCCGATGGTGTCGTTCTCGCGGAGCAGGGTGGCGCGCTGCTCCGACGTGCGCACGAACCACGAGGTCTTGGCCCAGTAGATGAGCGGTGTCCCGCACCGCCAGCAGTGGGGGTAGGTGTGCTCGTACTCGAGTCGGCGGACCAGCAGTCCCCGGGCGTCGAGGTCGGCGATGATGTCCTCGTCGGCGTCCTTGACGAAGCGGCCGGCGAAACGGGCCACGGTGTCGTCGAAGGCGGCCTCGGCGTTGACCGGGTTGAGCACGGGCAGCCCCTCGGCCCGCCCGACGACGGCGTCGTCCTCGCCGAAAGCGGGGGCGAGGTGCACGATGCCGGATCCGTCCTCTGTGGAGACGAAGTCCGCCGCGACCACCCGCCAACCATCGGCTCCCGGCGGTGGCGACAGCTCCTCGAACGGCCGTTGGTAGCGGCGGCCCACCAGATCCGTGCCCTGCAGGTGCTGTAGGACCGCGGCATCTTCGGGAGCGCGAGCGGCGGCCATGATCAGGTCCCGTCCACCGTCGGGGTCGCGAACCTGCACATAGTCGATCTCGGGGCCCACGGCGGCGCCGGTGTTGGAGATCAGCGTCCAGGGTGTCGTGGTCCACACCAGCAGGTCGGCGTCACCATCGACGAGCGGGAAGCGCACGTAGACCGACGGGTCGGAGACATCGCGGTACACGTCGGGCTGGCCCAGCTCGTGGCTCGACAGGGCGGTGCCGCAGCGGCCGCAGTACGGCGAGACCTTGTGGCCTTCGTAGAGCAGACCCTTGTCCCAGAGCTGGCTGATCAGCCACCACACCGATTCGATGTAGCTGTTGTCGAGCGTCCAGTAGGCGTCGGCGGTATCGATCCAGACGCCAGCTCGTTCGGTGAGGGCCTCCCAGTCGGCCACGTAGCGTGTGACCGACTCGCGGCATCGGCGATTGAACTCGCCGATGCCGAAGGCCTCGATCTGATGCTTGGTCGACAACCCCAGCTCGCGCTCCACCTCGAGCTCGACGGGAAGTCCGTGGCAGTCCCAACCGCCCTTGCGAGGGACGTCGCGACCCCGCATCGTCTGGAACCGTGGGTAGAGGTCCTTGAAGGCTCGGGCCCACACGTGGTGCAGGCCCGGCCGCCCGTTGGCGGTGGGTGGGCCCTCGTAGAAGACCCAGGGCTCGTTGCCCTTGCGCAACTGCCGGGCCGTGGCGGCGACGTCCTTGGCCCGCCACTCGTCCAGCACGCGCTGCTCGAGCGAGGGCAGGTCGAGGTCAGGGTCCACGGGGCCGAAAGCCATCCGGCAAGGCTAGGCGGCGGGACCCGCGGTGCCGACACCTTGACGATGGAGGCCGCGACGCGTAGGGTCCGGCACCTTTGCGGCTGGGGTGAGGGAGGTCTCGATGGCTCGTGCAGGGAAGTCGGCGTCGACGGTTCGCTCGCTCTCCTGTTGCGGCTCGGTCACTCCTGACCCCGCTTCGAGCCGTTTCGTTCATCACGCTGTCGCATTGTCGACCGCGCCACTTCGATCTCCGAGAGGGTCAGTACTCACGTGAGCACCTCAGCTGCCAAGAAGGCTTCGACCAAGGTTGCGGCCAAGAAGGTTCCGGCCAAGAAGGTTGCGGCCAAGAAGGTTGCGGCCAAGAAGGTTGCGGCCAAGGCCCCAGCCCGGAAGGTCCCAGCCCGGAAGGCCCCGGTCAAGAAGGCGGTTGCCGCGACGGCCCCGGTCCAGAAGGCCCCGGTCAAGAAGGCCCCGGTCAAGAAGGCCCCGGCCCAGAAGGCCCCGGCCCAGAAGGCGGTTGCCGCGACGGCTTCGGCCCGGAAGGCCCCGGCCCAGAAGGCGGCTGCGGCCAAGGCTCCCGTCAAGAAGGTGCCGCCCAAGAAGGTCTTCGACACCCGGTTCCTCGAGTCCCAGGAGGCGCTGCTCTACACGGAGCGGAAGCGGTTCTTGCGCGACGCCGACATCCTCACCGAGGAAGCCAATTCCCTGGCCGAGCTCCGCGAGCCCGGCGACGTGCAGTTCGACGAGGAGTCGGGCGAAGGCGACACTCTCGCCGTGGAGCGCCAGCGCGATCTGCTCCTGTCGGCTCAGTTCCGGGGCCAGATCGAGGAGATCGACCGGGCTCTGCACAAGATGGAGATCGGGACCTACGGCATCTGCGAGGTGTCGGGGACGCCCATACCCCGAGAGCGCCTCAAGGCGATTCCCTGGGCGCGTGAGCGAGTCGAGTACAAGGTCGGGGGCTTCGGACGCCGCTGAGCGGGCATCGCATGGCCGATCCTCCTGAGACGCGACCCCAACCCCAGGCCGACTCGCCGTCGGTGCCTCGCACGTATCGCAGCCTCTTCCTGGGCCTTGCCGCGGCGTGGTTCGTGCTCGACCAGGTCACCAAGACCTGGGCCGAGAACACCCTTGCCACTCGCAACATCGACATCGTCGGCAGCTTCCGTCTCAACCTGGCGTACAACACCGGGAGTGCCTTCAGCTTCGGAGGCGGGCTCGGACCATGGATCGCGCTGCTCGCCCTGGTCGTGGTGGGCGTACTCGTGTGGCACGGTCGCACCGTGAGCACCAGGCTCGGTGCCGTGGCCATGGGGATGATCGTCGGCGGCGCCCTCGGCAACGTGGCCGATCGGGCCTTCCGCAGTGACGCCGGCTTCATGCGCGGCGCCGTCATCGACTTCTTCGACCTTCAGTGGTGGCCCATCTTCAACGTCGCCGACGTCGGCATCGTCGTGGGGGGGATCCTGCTCGTCGTCTCCAGCTTTCGCACCCCCGAGCCCGCACCCCCGTCCGATGGGGCCGATGTCTCCTCGTCGCCCCCCGATGGCGAAGTGCGGTGAGGTGACGGTCGAGGAGGAGGTGCCCGCGACGCTGGTCGGCGAGCGACTCGACCGCGTCGTGGCGATGATGACCGGTGCCTCGCGGGCCGAGGTCGCTCAGTGGCTCGATGCCGGGTTGATCCGGCGCAACGACGTGGTGGCCACGTCCCGATCCATCCGGGTCGCCGAGGGTGACCGGTTGGCGGTCGAGGTCGACCCGACTCCGTCAGCGGCGCAACTGCAGCCTGATCCCGCCGTTGTCGTGGACATCGTGTACCTCGACGACGATCTCATCGTGGTCAACAAGCCGGCACGCCTCGTGGTGCACCCCGGTGCCGGGCACGACACCGGCACGCTCGTGCAAGGTCTGCTGGCTCGTTTTCCGGAGATCGCCGAGGTGGGTGAGCCCGGCCGGCCCGGCATCGTCCACCGGCTCGACAAGGACACCTCGGGTCTGCTGCTCGTGGCCCGCACCACCGAGGCCCACGCCGCGCTCTCGCGAATGATGGCCGAGCGTGAGGTGCAGCGCCGCTACTCCACCCTGGTGTGGGGTCATCCCGAGGCCACCAGCGGGCTCATCGATGCGCCCATCGGGCGATCCCCCCGAGAGCCGACCCGCATGGCGGTCAGTGCCCGGGGAAAGGAAGCCCGCACGCGCTACGAGGTGCAGGCGCTGTTCGACGACCCCGTGGTCGTGGCCCTGCTCGAATGTCGCCTCGAAACGGGTCGGACCCACCAGATCCGGGTACACCTCGACGCCATCGGGCACCCGGTCGTCGGTGACGACCGCTACCGGGGGGTGCGGTCCAGCCTGCCGGTGCCGCGAATGGTGCTGCACGCGGCGTCGCTCCAGTTGACCCACCCCACCCGTCCCGACGAGGAGCTCAGTTTCGAGGCTCCACTTCCGGCTGATCTCGCCGAGGTGCTGGCCCGATTGCGATGAGCGGACGCCATCAGGGGTCGGGGGTACCGGCCCATAGGGGCGTGACGGCCGGGGCTTTGTCGGCTTCGGCGGGCCAGGGCGCCTCGCCCCTGGTCATGCGCACGAGGTCGGCCAGCGTGGCTGCCTCGAGGTAGCGGCGCATGTGCTCTCCCACATCGGCCCACACGGCCAGCAGGACGCACTGACCCTCGTGGTCACAGGCGCCGTCGGTGTGGGGCTCGCGGAAGTCGCCGGCGACGATGGGCCCGTCGACGGCGCTGACGATGGCGGAGAGGCTGATCTCGATGGGGGGACGGGCCAGGACGTAGCCGCCCCCGACACCGCGTTTGGAGCGCACCAGGCCGGCGCCCTTGAGGGCGAGGAGAATCTGCTCGAGGTACGGCTGCGGCAGGCCGGTGCGTTCGGCGATGTCGCGGACCGAGGTGGGGCCGTTGGCGTCGCCGTGCAACGCCAACGAGAGCAGGGCTCGGCTGGCGTAGTCCCCTCGAGTGGACACCTTCACGTCGGGCATCGTAGGGCCGCATGGCTCCGACCGGTGCGCCTCGGCGCGGAGCGAGGGCTGTCCGCCGCTCCTCACCCGGCCCCTGCTGGGGCTAGCGTTCGTTCTGACCGTATGGAGGACCGCACGGTGGCCGACCTTTCCCCCCGATTGCCCGACTACGCAGGGGCCTGCATCTCGAACGTGGTGCCGTGCCTGGTCGACGCGCCTGAGGCCTGGCCGGCGTGGTTCCCGGAACTGGCGGCCGACGCCGAGCAGGTGGTGCTCCTCGTGGCCGATGGTCTGGGCTGGGAGCAGCTCCAGGCCCGTCGCGCTCTCGCCCCGACGCTCACGTCGATGAGCGGGGCGCCGATCACCGCCGTGGCGCCGTCCACCACGGCCACGGCGCTCACCTCGATCACCACCGGCCTGCCCCCCGGCGAACACGGGGTGATGGGGTACCGCATGAGCATCGACGGCGAGATCCTGAATGTTCTGCGGTGGCAGATCGCCGGGCGCGACGTTCGGGCGTCGGTGCCACCGGAGAAGGTGCAGTTCCACGAGGTGTTCGGGGGGCAGCGGCCGCCCGTCATCACCCGCGCCGAGTTCCGCACCACCGGGTTCACGACAGCTCACCTCGACCGCACCCGCCTGACGGGATGGCGGATGACATCCACCCTCGTGACCGAGGTCGACCGGTTGGTGTCGGCCGGTGAGCCCTTCGTCTACGCGTACTACGAGGGTATCGACAAGGTCGCTCACGAGTACGGCCTCGGCGACCATTACGACGCCGAACTGGTTGCTGTCGATCGGCTGGCGGCCGACATCCTGGCCGTTCTGCCCCCCGGAGCCGTGCTGGTCGTCATCGCCGATCACGGTCAGGTGGTGGTGGGCGACAACCTGATCGTGCCGGCGCCGGAGGTGCTGAGCCACGTGCGCAACCAGTCCGGGGAGGGTCGCTTCCGCTGGCTGCACGCCCGTCCCGGGCACACCCGCCCGCTCCTGGAGGAGGCCGTGGCCCACCACAGCGACGTGGCGTGGGTGGTCGACGTCGACACCGTGGTCGACGAGGGCTGGTTCGGGCCGGTCGTCACCGATGCCGCCCGCCGCCGTCTCGGCGACGTTGCCCTCGTGGCCCGCGAGCCGGTGAGCTTCGTCGACCCGGCCGACTCGGGCCCGTTCGCGCTCGTGGCCCGCCACGGTTCGCTGACCGATGCCGAGATGCTGGTGCCTTTGCTCGTGGGAGCTCCTTGAGTCTGGGCTCCGACGCCGAGTCGGGCCCACCGTTCACTCCCATCGGTGCTCATGCTCTGGTCCCGCAACTCGTGGCGTTGGCCGACGAGGCGGTGGCGGTGCGGGCCGATCTGACCGAGGCGGTGCGGGCTCTGGTACCGGGGTCGCTGGCCGACGTGAAGGGCCTGGAGGCCAGGCTGGCCGACCTGCTCGACCAGATCACCGGTCTGGGCGTGCAGCTGAAGGGCTGGGCGCCGATCCTGGTCGACGTCGAGGTGGAGGTCGACGGCCGCGTCGTGCTGTTCTGCTGGCTCGAAGGGGACCGCGAACTGGCCTGGTACCACGAGGTCGACCACGGCTTCGCCGGTCGACGCCCGATCGGTCACCTTCGGAGCTGATCCGGCCGGTCCGACGTGGGTGCCCTTCGGCTCGGTTGTCGCCCCGCCTCCGGTGGGCAAGGATGCCCACCATGTCGGAGCAACCGGTCGAGCACGCGGAACTGATGATCCCCGATGGTGGGGCTGGGACCGACGACGGCGGGGGTGACGGTCTGGCCGCGTCAGGTGACGGAGACGGTAAAGAGTTCGTGTCCGAGCCGGCGAAGGTGATGCGGGTCGGATCGATGATCAAGCAGCTTCTCGACGAGGTGCGCTCGACCACGCTCGACGAGCCGTCCCGTCAGCGTCTGCGGGCCATCTACGACACATCCATCCGTGAGCTCGGCTCGGCCCTGTCGCCCGACCTGCAGGACGAGCTCCAGCGGCTGGCCTTCCCGTTCCAGGGTGACGAGATCCCCACGGAGGTCGAGCTGCGGGTGGCTCAGGCCCAGTTGGTCGGTTGGTTGGAGGGCCTCTTCCATGGCATCCAGGCCACGCTGTTCGCCCAGCAGATGGCGGCTCGTCAGCAACTCGAGAACATGCGCCAGCAACTGCCGCCGGGTGCGGAAGCCGGTGGTCCTCCCGGCGATCGCCCGGGCACCTATCTCTGACGTCGGTCCTCGGGCGCCGACACCGCCCAGCCCCGGCGTTCGAGCTCGGCGGCCAACAGTTCCGCCGGCATGCCTCGCACCGCCTCGGCCCGCTCGGCCTCGAGCCGGGCTGCGGCCGCTTCGGCCCGGCGCTCGGCCGCCGCCGACAGAGCTCCGGTGAACGGTGGCGGGTCGGCGTCGTCAGGGCTGACCTCGCCGGCCAGGAGCTGGTCGATGAGGACCGATGCCTCCGTGGTGGTGAACTTGCCTCCGGCCTGGCGTTGGGTGAGCCCGAGCGGGTGGCGAGCGTCGCGGAACCCGTCGTAGCCGGCCTGCTCGACCAGCGATCGCAGGTAGCCCACCTGCTTGGCCGAGGCGGGTGGCCCCGACTGCTGACCGAAACTCATCGGGGCCGGCGGCCGGGGCACGAAGGGGGAAGGTTCGTCATGAGTTCATCATCTCGCGTCGTTGGGACACCGAGTACCTCATCGGGGGCGGAGGACGGCCGGTCAGGTCGTGGTGGCCTGCACCTTCGACAGTTGGTAGCCCGAGACGACGAGGACCAGGCCCACCAGGATGAAGGCGGCCCCGGCCACGCCGACCACCAGGAGCAGGGTTCCGACCTCCCGCCCCGGGCGGGGATCGTCGGCCGCGGCAGCCCGGCGGCGGCTCCGCTACAGTCGCCGTCGGAGCATCACACCGGTGTAATTCGTCCACAGATCCCTGTGGACGACGAAGGGCAGCGGTGCGATGACGGGCCTCGTGGGGCGTCTCGGCGCACCCACGCCAGTGGAGAAGATCGAGGAGTTGCCGGGTGTCGGAGTCGTTCACCCACCTGCATCTGCACACCGAGTTCTCGATGCTCGACGGGGCGGCGCGGGTGGGTGACGTGGTGGCGGCCGCCGCGGCCGACGGGCAGCCGGCGGTGGGCATCACCGACCACGGCAACATGTACGGGGTCCTCGACTTCTACAAGGCGGCCAAGGCCCAGGGCGTGAAGCCGATCATCGGCACCGAGCTCTACCAGGCCTACGAGCACCGCACCGAGCGCCCGGCCCGCCGGGGCCGCATGGACGACAGCGGTGGCGACTCGGAGGGCGGGCGCAAGGCCTACTACCACCTCACCACCCTGGCCGAGAACGCTGTTGGCTACAAGAACCTGATCCAGCTCTCGAGCCGGGCCTATCTCGAGGGCTACTACATGAAGCCCAAGGTCGACTGGGAGCTGCTCGAGGCCCATCACGACGGCATCATCGCCACCACGGGGTGTCTCGGTGGGCAGGTGCTGCAGGCGCTGCTGCAGGGCGACGAGCAGGGGGCCATCGAGAAGGCGGCGCGCCTGCAGGACATCTTCGGCAAGGACAACCTCTTCGTCGAGCTCCAGGACCACGGCATCCCCGAGCAGCGCACCACCAACCCCCAGTTGCTCGAGATCGCCCGCGCCATCGGCGCCCCGCTCGTGGCCACCAACGACAGCCACTACACCCACCAGCACGACGCCGTTTCGCACGATGCGCTCCTGTGCGTCCAGACCGGCTCGCTGATGAGCGACCCGAACCGCTTCAAGTTCCACGGCGACCAGCACTACCTGAAGTCCGCGGCCGAGATGCGCTCGCTGTTCCGCGAGGTGCCCGAGGCCTGCGACAACACCCTCTGGATCGCCGAGCGCTGCGAGCTCGAGATCGAGTTCGGCAAGCCGCAGCTGCCCAACTTCCCCCTGCCCGAGGGCTTCACCGACACCGACGAGTACCTCCGCCACCTCACGTTCACCGGCGCGGCCGAGCGGTGGGGTGATCCGCTGCCCGATCACGTGGTGGAACGATTGGCCTACGAGCTGAAGGTGATCGGCGACATGGGGTTCAGCTCCTACTTCCTGATCGTCTGGGACCTCATCCGCCACGCCCGTGAGCTGGGTGTGCGCGTCGGCCCTGGGCGGGGTTCGGCGGCGGGCTGTGCCGTGGCCTACACGCTGCGCATCACCGACCTCGATCCCATCCGCTACGACCTGCTCTTCGAGCGCTTCCTCAACCCGAGTCGCATCTCGATGCCCGATATCGACATGGACTTCGACTCTCGGTACCGAGACGAGATGATCCGCTACGCCGCCGAGCGCTATGGGCGCGACCACGTGGCCCAGATCGTCACGTTCTCCACCATCAAGGCCCGGGCCGCCGTACGCGACGCAGCGCGGGTGCTCGGCTACCCGTACGCCCTGGGCGACAAGGTGGCCAAGGCCATGCCCCCGCTGGTCATGGGGCGCGACACGCCGTTGTACGCCTGTCTCGAAGAGCACCCCAAGTACCTCGAGGGCTACAAGATGGCCGCCGACCTGCGGGAGATGTGCGCCACCGACCCTGACGCCCGCAAGGTCGTCGAGGTGGCCACGGGGCTCGAAGGGCTGCGCCGCCAGGACGGCATCCACGCCGCCGCGGTGGTGATCACCAAGGAGCCGCTCACCGAGTACCTCCCCATCCAGCGCAAGCCCGAGGCGGGCAGCGACCCCGAGTTGGCCCCGGTCGTCACCCAGTACGAGATGCACGGGGTCGAAGAACTCGGCCTGCTCAAGATGGACTTTCTGGGTCTGCGCAACCTCGACGTCATCACCGACACCGTCGAGATGGTCAAGTACACCCAGAACGTCGATCTCGACATCGACGACGTCGCTCTCGACGACGACAAGACGCTCCAGCTCCTGCGCGACGGCGACTCGATCGGCGTGTTCCAGTTGGAGGGCGGCCCCATGCGTACGCTCATGCGTTCGCTGGCCCCCACCTCGTTCGAGGACGTCGCCGCGCTCGTGGCTCTCTACCGGCCGGGTCCCATGTCGGCCAACATGCACAACGACTACGCCGACTACAAGAACGGCCGCAAGCCGATCAAGTACCTGCATCCCGACCTCGAGGAGATTCTCGGCGACACGCAGGGCCTGATGATCTACCAGGAGTCGGTCATGCGGGTGGCGCAGAAGTTCGCCGGCTATTCATTAGCCGATGCCGACAACCTCCGGAAGGCCTGCGGCAAGAAGGACCGCGTCCTCATCGCCAAGGAGCGCGAGAAGTTCGTGACCGGCACCGAGGCCACCGGCTACGGCGCGGCCATCGGTACCTCCCTGTTCGACATCATCGAACCGTTCGCCGATTATGCGTTCAACAAGAGCCACAGCTACGGGTACGGGTTGGTGGCGTACCAGACCGCCTATCTGAAGGCGCACTACCCGGTCGAGTACTTCGCGGCCCTGCTCACCAGCGTCAAGACCAACCTCGACAAGGCGGCCGTCTACCTGGCCGAGTGCCGCCAGATGGGGCTCGACGTCCAGGTCCCCGACGTGAACGTCTCGGTCAGCGACTTCGTCGCCGTCGACCGCCCCGACGGCTCACGAGCGATCGCCTTCGGTATGTCGGCGGTCCGCAACGTGGGGGAGGGGCTGGTCGGGCTCGTCCTGGCCGAGCGTGACGCCGGCGGACCGTTTGCCGACTTCTACGACTTCGCCGACCGGGTCGATCTCGGTGTGCTCAACAAGCGCACCATCGAGTCGCTCATCAAGGCCGGCGGCTTCGACTCGATGGGCTACAGCCGCAAGGGTCTGCTGGGCTACTACGACAAGATCATCGACGAGACGGTGGTTCGTCGCCGCAAGGAGGCCGAAGGCCAGTTCGACCTCTTCTCGGTGGCTGAACCCGACCCGGCATCAGGGCTCGCCGCCAACCGCTACGTCATCCCCGACGACGACTTCGACAAGCGACAGCGCCTGGCCTTCGAGAAGGAGATGCTCGGGCTCTACGTGTCCGACCACCCGTTGATGGGCGCCGAAGCCTCTCTGCGCCGCCGCAGCGAGTGCACCATCGACGAGCTCGAGGAGGTCGACGAGGGGTTGCTGCGCACCGTGGGGGGCCTCGTCACCAACCTCCAGCGCAAGTGGACCCGCAAGGGCGACCTCATGGCCGTGTTCGTGCTCGAGGACCTCAAGGCGTCGATCGAGATCATGGTCTTCCCGAAGACCATGACGGCGTATGGCCACCTGCTCGAGGACGACGCCGTGGTGCTGGTGAAGGGCCGGGTCGACAAGCGCGAGGACCAACCCAAGCTGATGGCGCTCGAGATCGAGCGCTTCGAGCCCGTCATCGATGGTGCCCCTCCGCTGCACATCAACGTGTCGCCGGGCGCGCTCAGCCAGCCTCTGCTGGCCGCGCTGAAGGACCTGCTGCGCGAACACCCGGGGGAGTCGCAGGTGTTCCTCCACGTCGGCCCGGTCCAGGTGGTGCGCCTCCCCGACGCCTTCTGCGTGGAGGCTCGCAGCGGCCTCATGGCCGAGCTGCGGGTGCTGCTCGGCCCCGATGCGTTGAGCGGCTGACGGGCCTTCGGACCGCACCCGGTTTGCACGACCGGCCGATCGCGGCTGGACTGAGAGTCCGGTTTCGGCTTCCTGGGGGCTTCAGAGACACATGGCGATCGAGGTCACGACCAAGGACTGCACCCAGCTCAGCGACGCCGAGCTGGCCGAGATGGCCGACATGTGCGCCGACGGCCCGAGCCGCTTCGAGGTGGGCCTGCTCTCCAAGCAGGTCGAGGCCTGGGTGCTGGTGTCGTTGGCCCGCGAGGGTGCCGCCCTCAAGGGCTTTTCGTTCTGCACGCTCGAACGGATCGGCGGCACGCCCAGCGTGCTCATCGGCCTGGCGTCCATCAAGCGCACCTCCCGACGCGACTCCGTGCTGCGGGGGATCATGACCGACCAGTTCCGCCGGGCGGTGCTGGCCTTCCCCGACGAGGACGTGCTGGTGGGCACCCGGTTCGCCACCGCGAGCGGCTATGAGGCCTTCCGTTCCCTCGACGACATCGTGCCCCGCCCCGATCACCGGGTCTCGGGCGAGGAGCGGGCGTGGGGCCGACGCCTGGCCAAGCGCTTCGGCATCGACAGCTCGACCTACGACGACCGCTCCTTCGTGGCCAAGGGCGACGGCACCTTCCCGCTGGCCCTCGATCACGAGTCGCTCAAGCCCGAGAAGCTCGATCCTCGTTTCGAGGAGTTCTTCACCCCGCTCGACTCGGCTCGCGGCGACTCGGTCATCGCCTTCGGCTGGACCATGGCCGAAGACCTGGCCAAGCTGCGCTGAGCCGGGCCGCACGGCCCCGGCTCGCCCTGCACCGACGTGGAGTTCGCCGACACCGTCCGCGGCCGGCGCATGGTTCGATCATTCGACGACCGCCCCGTCCCGCCGGACCTGCTCGACGAGTTGCTCGCCCTCGCGGTCCGCGTCCCCGCCGCCGGCAACACCCAGGGCCTCGACCTGGTGGTGCTCGAGGGCCGCGAGACGGCCCGGTACTGGGACATCACCCTGCCCGAGCCGCGCCGGCCGTCGTTCCCCTGGCCGGGTCTGCTGCGGGCCCCGGTCCTGCTGATCCCGGTGGGTGACCCGGCGGCCTACGTCGAGCGCTACGCCGAACCCGACAAGGCCTCCACCGGGCTCGGGGCCGGCGTCGACGCCTGGCCCGTTCCGTACTGGTTCGTCGACTCGGCCTTCTCGGCCATGGTGGCGTTGCTGGCCGCGGTCGATCGCGGGCTCGGTGCCTGCTTCTTCGGGCAGTTCGGGCACGAGCCGTCGGTGAAGGCCGCCCTCGGCATCCCGCCGCAGCGGCGCTGCGTCGGCACCATCGCCGTCGGTTTCGAGGCGGCCGAAGGGCAGCGGCGGAGTTTCTCCGCCCGCCGCCCACGGCGTAGCCTCGACGAGGTCGTCCACCGGGGCGGCTGGTGAGCCGGCGCCACCCTGGTTGCGTCGGAGGGGGAGAACCGAGATGGGGACCAGTGTCCCGATGGTCGAGTATCTCGAGCTGGGCGAATCGCCCCGCCTCGTGGCCAATGAGTGCACTTCGTGCGGAGCCCGGTACTTCGACCGCCGCAACGCCTGCGCCAACTGTGGCGGCCTCGAGTTCGTCAAGGCTCCCGTCGCCACCGAGGGCGAGGTGCGGGCCTTCACCATCGTCAACTGGGCCGCACCCGGCATCCCGGCGCCTTACGTGGCCGCCGTCGTCGACTGCGACGGCACCAGCGTGAAGGCCAACGTGGTGAACATCCCACCCGACGCCGAACACGTCCATCTCGGCATGAAGGTGCGTCTCGCCACCTTCCCGATCGGCACCGATACCGTCGGCACCGAGGCCATCGGCTTCGGCTTTGAACCCATCGAAGGGGACTGACATGGCAGATGACGTCTGGATCCTCGGGATCCACATGACCAAGTTCGGCAAGCACCCCGACCTCGACCCGGTCGATCTCGCGTCCGAGGCGGCGCTGGCCGCGCTGGCCGACGGTGGCGTGACCATGAAGGACATGGGTGTGCTCGCCGCCGGCAACCTGATGGGAGCGGCGGCCGGGATCGGTCAGCAGCTCCAGAAGCAGATCGGCCAGACCGGCATCCCGGTGTTCAACGTGGCCAACGCCTGTGCCACCGGGGCCACCGCCCTGCGCACGGTGATCATGGCCATCAAGGCCGGCGAGTGCGACATGGGCCTCGCCGTCGGCGTCGAGAAGCTGTCCGGTGCCGGCATGCTCGGTGTCGGCGCACCGAAGGCCGCGGCCGACGAGTGGACCCCGTCGGGTCGTTACGGAGCGGTCACCGGGCTCGACGGCCGGGTGGGCACCGACATCATGCCCGGCGTGTTCGCCCAGGTGGGCATGGAGTACGGCCACAAGTACGGGGGCACCAGCTTCGAGCTGTTCGCCCGCATCGCCGAGAAGAACCACGCCCACTCCACCCTCAACCCGCTCGCGGCCTACACCAAGAAGATGACCCTCGAGCAGATCATGGGCGAGCCCATGATCGCCTACCCGAACACGCGGGCCATGTGCTCGGCCAACTGCGACGGTGCGGCCGCCGCGGTGCTGGTGAGCGACGCCAAGCTCAAGACGCTGTCGCTCGAGCAGCGGCGCCGGGCCGTGAAGGTCGCGGCCAGCGTGCTCACCTCGGACCCGTGGGAAGAGGCCTGCCAGATCCTCCCCAACGTCAACACCCTCACCCGCAATGCCGCCACGATCGCTTACGAGCAGGCCGGTGTCGGCCCCGAGGACCTCGACCTGGTGGAGCTGCACGACTGCTTCGCCACCGCCGAGCTGGTGCACTACGACAACCTCATGCTGTGCGCCGAGGGTGGCGCGGTCGACTTCTTCCAGTCGGGTGCCACCTGGCGTGACGGCTCGACCCCGGTGAACGTGTCCGGCGGCCTCGAGTCGAAGGGCCATCCCATCGCCGCCACCGGCATCGCCAACGTGTGGGAGGTGGCCCATCACCTGCGGGGTGAGGCCGGCGACCGCCAGATCGAGGGGGCCAAGGTGGGCCTGGCCCACGTCATCGGCCTCGGGTCGGCCTGCGGCGTGCACATCCTCGAGAAGTCCGCCGCCTGACCCCCACTCGGCCCCACCCTGCCGTCGACCCTGCCGTCTTTTTGCCGAACCTGTCTACCAACGCCGCCCTCATGGGCAGCGTTGGTAGACAGGTTGGCGTGTGGGGCGAACCTGTCGCGTTTCGCCGCCCTGAGCGGCAGGGTTGGTAGACAAGTTCGCAGGTCTGGCGGTCGGGCTGCCCGTGCAGGGTCAGGGGTGGACGAGGTGGGCGGCGAGGTCGTCGGCGGAGGTGGCCGGGGCGTCGCACACGAAGCCGCGACACACGTAGGCCCGGCCGTCGGCACCGGTCTCGGGTCGCCCCTCCCACAGGGGCGAGTCGGAGCGTTGGCCCCAGGCCAGCACCGCGTCGGGCAGCCACCGCCGTCGAACCTCGGCCAAGAGGTCGGGGCGGTCGCCGGTGACCACGATCTCGGTGGTGCCGCCAGCCAGCAGGTCGGCCGCGCCCAAGAGGTGACCGAAGGCCGTCGGGTGCTTCCCGGCGACACCGGCGAGGAGGGTGACGATCGCCTCGGCCCGTTGGCGGTAGCTCTCGTCGCCGGTGAGCGCCGCCAGCCGGATCAGGCCCATTGCGGCCAGGCTGTTGGCCGAGGGCGTGGCGTTGTCCATGAGGTCCTTCGGTCGGGTCACCAGGGTCTCGGCGTCGGTTCCGGTGGTGAACACCCCGCCTTCGTCGTCATCCCAGAACAGCTCGATCAGGGCGTCGGCCACGGCCCTGGCCTCGTCGAGCCACCGCCGCTGGCCGGTCAGCTCGGCCAGGCGGACGAAGGCGTCGAGCAGCGCCGCGTGGTCGGCGGCGTAGGCCAGGTACTGGGCCCGGCCAGTCGACGGGTCGGCGGTGGAGGGGTCGCCCTGCCACGAGCGCAGCCAGCGCCCGTCGGGCCGGCGCAGGTGGGCGATCAGGAACTCGCCGTTGGCCACGGCGGCGGCGACCCAGAGGGGGTCGCCGGTGGCCGACGCCGCTTCGGCCAGGGCCGACAGCATCAGCGCGTTCCACTCGGTGAGCACCTTGTGGTCGAGCCCCGGCCGCACCCGCTGCCCGCGAGCGGTGAACAGCGCCATTCGGGCCCGTTCCACCGGTTCGGGTCGGAGAAGATCGCCTCGCACGTGGCGTTCGAGGATGTTGGTGCCCTCCCAGTTGCCTCTACTGCTCACGCCGTACCAGTCGACGGCGGCGTCGGCGTCGGCACCGCACACTTCGCGCAGATCGTCGAGAGCCCACACGTAGAACTTGCCCTCGACACCTTCGGAGTCGGCATCCTCGGCGGCGTAGAACCCGCCGGCCGGATGGCGCAGGTCGCGCAGCACGTAGCGAAGAGTCTCGTCGACCACCTGCCGGAAACGAGGTTCGCCGGTGACCAGCCACGCATGCAGGTACACCCGTACCAGCAGGGCCTGGTCGTACAGCATCTTCTCGAAGTGCGGTACCAGCCATCGATCATCGGTGGAGTAGCGGGCGAAGCCCCCACCCAGGTGGTCGTAGATGCCGCCCGCCGCCATGGCGTCGAGGGAGAGCACTGCCGCGGCCAGGCTCGGCTCGTCGCCCGTGTGGGCGTGGTGGCGCAGCAGCCCGTCGATCGACATCGTCTGCGGGAACTTGGGAGCAGTGCCGAACCCGCCGTTACGGGGGTCGACCTGGCTCAGCAACGCGACCACCGCGTCGCCGAGGAGAGTCTCGTCCGGCGCGGCCCCGGCGGGTGGGAGCCGGTCACCGGAGGCGATGGCCTCGGTGAGCCCGTCGGCCTGTTCGGTCAGCTCCGCTCGTTGCTCGCGCCACACCGTGGTGATGCGCCCGCACAGGTCGCCGAAGGTCATGGGTCCGCCCCGGCCCTCCTTCGGGAAGTAGGTGCCGGCGAAGAACGGTCGACCGTCGGGGAAGGTGAACACGGTCATGGGCCAGCCGCCGCGGCCGGTCATGGCCTGGGTGGCCTGCATGTACACCGCGTCGACGTCGGGACGCTCCTCCCGGTCGACCTTGATGCACACGAACCGCTCGTTCATCATCGCCGCGGTGTCGGGGTCCTCGAACGACTCGTGGGCCATGACGTGGCACCAGTGGCAGGCCGAGTACCCGATGGAGACCAACACCGGCACGTCACGCTCAGCGGCCTCGGCGAAGGCGTCGTCGCACCACGTCCACCACCGCACCGGGTTGTCGGTGTGCTGGGCCAGGTAGGGCGACAGGTGGGCGGGTTCGACGTCGCGAATCAGGGGCATGACCCCAGTGTGGCCGGGCTCGGCCCGAACGCACTCCGGGAGTGCTGGCGATGTCGCGTCGTGTCGGTACCTGGCATGCTGCGCTCGACCAGCCGCTACTCGTGCCTCTCGAGGAGACCCACCCATGACCGTTCCGATGCTGCCCATGAACGATGGCTCGGCCATCGCCCAGGTCGGGTTCGGGGTGTTCCAGGTGCCGGCCGAGGACACCGCCCGCATCGTGGGTGAGGCCCTCGATGCCGGGTACCCCCGGATCGACACGGCGTGGGGCTACATGAACGAGGCCGGCGTCGGCGAGGGCATCGCCGCCCGCGGCCGGGCCCGCGACGAGGTGTTCGTCACCACCAAGGTGTGGAACTCCTACCAGGGCCGAGACAAGACCCTCGAGTCCTTCGACGGGAGCATGGCGGCCCTCGGGCTCGACGCGCTCGACCTGCTGCTCATCCACTGGCCGGCCCCGGCCAACGATCTCTACGTCGAGACCTGGAAGACGTTCGTCGAGCTGCGCGACCAGGGGCGGGTCCGCTCGATCGGGGTGTCCAACTTCGAGCCCGAGCACTTCCACCGCATCATCGAGGCCACCGGGGTCGTGCCCGCGGTCAACCAGATCGAGCTGCATCCCTACTTCCAACAGCGCACCCTGCGCGACTTCCACGATCTGCACGGCATCGTCACCGAGGCCTGGAGCCCCATCGCCCGGGGTCGGGTGGCCGACGACCCGGTGATCCAGGGGATCGCCGAAGCCCACGGTCGCACCCCGGCCCAGGTCACTCTGCGGTGGGAGCTGCAACACGGCATCGCCGTGATCCCGAAGTCGGTCACCCCCGAGCGCATCGTGTCGAACGTGGCCCTGTTCGACTTCGAGCTGAGCGCCGACGAGATGACGGCGATCGACGATCTGGACGGCCCGGAGGGGCGGATGGGTCCCGACCCCACCACCTTCAGCTGATCCCGTCCGCCATGTAGGCCGGCACCCGGGTGTGTTCCATCCGTCGGGCGGCGGCGTCGGCGGCGGCCGGGCCCACGATGCGTTCGACCAGGTGCAGCGCCAGGTCGATCCCGCTGGTGACCCCGGCGGCGGTGACCAGGTCGCCGTCGTCGACCACGCGCTCGTCGAGCACCCGGGCGCCGGTGGCGAAGAGGTCTTCGCGGGCGGCGTGGTGGGTGGTGGCCGGTCGTTCACCGATCACCCCGGCGTGGGCCAGCAACATGGCCCCGGTGCACACGCTGGCCATCAGGGCGCCGGCCTCGGCGCAGGCGGCCAGCAACGGCAGCAGGTCGCCTCGGCGGACTTCGCCCCAGGTACCTCGATCGGCCTTGGTGGCCCAGCCACCACCGGGCACGATCACCACGCCTGCTGCGCCCGGTTCGAACACCCCGTCGGGTTCGAGCCGTAGACCGAACGTGCCGGTCACCTGGCGGGCCGGTAGCCGGGTGACGAGGCGGATGTCGAGGTCGGCGCCGGCGGCCACCGCACTGCGCAGGACCTCGAGGGGGCCGACGGCGTCGAGCTCGTCGATGCCGTCGTAGACCGGGATGTCGATGCGGGTGGGGTCCACGGTCATCGTCCTTCGAAGTTCGGGGTGCGCTTCTCGGTGAAGGCCCTCATGCCTTCCTTGGCGTCGGCCGAGCTCATCACCGGGATCACGTGGGAGATCTCGATGGGCTGGGCCTCGGCTTCGGGCAACCATCCGGTCTCGATGACCGACGCCTTGGCCGCGGCGACCGACAGGGGTCCGTTGGCGCAGATCACCTCGGCCACCTCGCGGGCCTTGACCATCCCCTGTCCGCTGTCCACGACGTGGCTCACCAATCCCCAGCGCAGGGCTTCCTCGGCGTCGAGGATGCGGCCGGTGAGCAGCATGTCCATGGCCACGGCGTAGGGGATCTGGCGCTTCAGGCGCATGGTCGACCCGGCGCCGGCGATGAGGCCCCGCTTGGCCTCGGGCACGCCGAACGTGGCATGCGCCTCGGCGATGCGGATGTCGGTCGACTGCAACATCTCACATCCTCCGCCCAGGCACTGACCGTTGACCGCGGCGATGATCGGCTTGCGACACCAGTGCGTGAGCAGCAGCCCTCGGCCGGTGATGCCGGGGTCGTCTCTCAGCCGTTGCTGGATGAGCTTCGCCTCCCCGGTGAGCTCACCGGACATCCAGCCGTCGGCCAGGTCGCCGCCGGCGCAGTAGGCCACGGCACCGGTACCGGTGAGGATCACGGCGCGGATCGAGTCGTCGTTGTCGGCCAGCTCCCAGGCGTCGGCGAAGCGCACCAGCATGTCGGGCACCAGGGCGTTGCGTCGGTGCGGTCGGTTCATGGTGAGGATCAGCACCGGCCCGTCGCGTTCCACCAGCAGGGTGGGTTCGATCGGTGCGGTCGGCGTGTCGGCCATCGTGGTCTCCTCGGCGTCGGGCGGCGGTTGCACCTTGCCACGGACCGACTGGCAGCTGGGCCATGTCCTGGTGGCTAGGTTGCGCCGATGGATCTGCGACTGGACGGCAAGGTGGCGTTGGTGACCGGTGCGTCGAAGGGCATCGGTGCGGCCACGGCCGCGGCACTCGCCGCCAGCGGGGCGGCGGTGATGCTGTCGTCGCGCAAGCTCGACGCCCTCGAGCTTGCGGCGGCCGCCATCGACGGCGACACCGCGGTGTTCGCCGCCAACGCCGGTGACCCCGACGCGGCCGAGGCCTGTGTGGCCGCCACCGTCGATCGCTTCGGGGCCGTCGACATCCTGGTCAACAACGCCGCCACCAACCCCTACTACGGGCCCACCCTCGACATCGCCGACAGTCAGTTCGACAAGACCGTGCTGGTGAACTGGAAGGGCCCGCTCGTGTGGTCGCGCCTGGTGTGGGAGGCGTCGATGCGCGACCGGGGTGGGGCCATCGTCAACATCTCGTCGGTCGGGGGTCTGTCGGTCGAGCCCGGCATCGGCATCTACAACGGCACCAAGGCTGCGCTCATCCACCTCACCCGCACCCTGGCCGCCGAGTTGGCGCCGGGGGTGCGGGTCAACGCCGTGGCGCCCGGTCTGGTGAAGACGGACATGGCCCGCGCCCTGTGGGAGGCCGACGAGGAGGCCATCGCCCGGCGCATGCCCCTGAAGCGGCTGGGCGAGCCGTCCGACATCGCCCACGCCGTGGTGTTCCTGGCCAGCGATGCGGCGTCGTGGATCACCGGTCAGACGCTGGTCGTCGACGGGGGCGTGCTGATGCGCGGCGCTTGAGCAGCCTTGTTCAGCCCCCGTCGAGGGCGCGACGCGCCACCTTCCCGATGAGCGTGCGGGGGAGCGAGTCGACCAGCTCCAGGCGGCGGGGCGCGCAGTAGGCGGGGAGGGTCTCGCGCAGCAAAGCCTTCAGTTCGTCGAGGGTGGGTGGGGAGTCGCGGTCGGTGGGCACGACGAGCGCCGTGACCACCTGGCCCCACTGGTCGTCGGGTCGGCCCACGATCGCGACCTCGGCGACCGAGGGCAGATCGTGCAGCACCCGTTCGATCGGTGTGGGCCACACGTTCTCGCCGCCGGTGATGATGAGGTCGCCGCGTCGGCCGTGCACCTCGAGGCGGCCGTCGGGGTGCACCACGCCGGCGTCGTCGGTGTGCAGCCACCCTTCGGCATCGACGGGGGTGGTGCCGTCGCGGTAGCCCCTCAGCAGCATCGGTCCGCGCACCAGCACTTCCCCGTCGAGCGATCGCAGCTCGACCCCGGCGAGGGCGTAGCCGTCGTAGGCCACGGCGCTGCCCGTTTCGGTGAGCCCGTAGCTGATGCGGCAGTTGGGCGGGATCAGGGCCGGGGGAGCGGAGCCGCCGACGACGATGGCGCGGAACAGGGCCGGTTCGAAGCGGGCGAGGGCGGTGGGCACCACCGTGGTGAGGGTGGCGCCGCGGCGGGCAGCGTCGACCACGGCGTCGGCGTCGAAGCCGTGGTGCACCTCGAGGTCGACACCGAGGGTGAGGGCCCGGGTGATGACCGACAGCCCGGCGATGTGCGACACGGGCAGGCAGCACAGCCAGCGGTCCGACACGGGGTCGACGCCGAGGGCCCCGCTGGTGGCCAGGGCCGACGCCTTCACGCTGTCGTGGGTGTGCACCACGCCCTTGGGGACGCCGGTGCTGCCGCTGGTGGGCACCACGAGGGCATCGCCGTCCTCGACCGTGTGCCCGCCGGTCAGCGTCGACGTCTCGCCACGGGCGTCGACCAGGCGGCTGGGGGCCAGCGCGTCGATCGTGGCCTTCACCGCCGCCGGTGGCAGCCGGGGGTCGAGCGGCAGCACGGCGTCGCCCGAGTCCCAGGCTCGGCGCAGGGCGGCGACGAACTCGGGTCCGGTGAGGGCCACAGCCACCAGTTCTCGCATCGTTCGGGAGGCTAACGGCGCGATGGGTCGTGTCAGGGATTCGGCTCACCGTCGGGGTCCGGGCCATGCTGGCCGACGTGAACGCCTGGATCCAAGGGGCCCGGCCCCGCACCCTGCCGGCCGCGCTGGTGCCGGTGCTGGTGGGCACCGCGGCCGCCGCCGGCATGGACGGGTTCGACGGGACCGGCAAGGGCATCGTGGTGTGGCGGTGCGCCGCCGCCCTCGTCGTGTCGTTGGCGCTCCAGGTGGGGGTGAACTACGCCAACGACTATTCCGACGGGGTGCGGGGCACCGACGACGAACGGGTGGGGCCGATGCGGCTCGTCGCGTCGGGGGCGAAGCCGGCGGCGGCGGTGAAGCGGGCGGCCTGTCTGTCGTTCGCGGTGGCGGCGGTGGCCGGGCTGGCGTTGGCTGCGGCCACCACGTGGTGGTTGCTCGTGGTCGGTGTGGCCGCCATCGCTGCGGCTTGGTTCTACACGGGTGGGCCCCGCCCTTACGGCTACGCCGGGCTCGGTGAGGCGTTCGTGTTCGTGTTCTTCGGAGTGGTGGCCACCAGCGGCTCCGCCTTCGTGCAGATCGAGCGGTTCACGCCGCTCATCGTCGGTGTATCCGTGCCGGTCGGCCTGCTCGCCACCGCGTTGTTGGTGGTCAACAACCTGCGTGACATCCCCGGCGACACCGCTGCCGGCAAACGAACCTTGGCTGTTCGTCTCGGTGACCAGCGGACGCGCATCCTCTACACCGCCCTCATCGGCGTCACGTTCGTCACCGTGCCCTTCCTGGCCGGGCTGTCGGGCCGCCCCATTGCTGCCGCGGCGCTGTTCACCGTGCTGCTGGCCCGGCCTCCGGTGCAGAAAGTGTTGGAGGGGACGAAGGGCGCCGCGCTCATCCCCGTGCTCGGGGCGACGGGACGACTGCAACTCGTGTTCGGCGTGGTGTTGGCCGCCGGCCTCTGGCTGGGTGCCTGATCTTTGCCTCCCTCCGGTTGGGCGGGGTCGGGTCGGCAGGGTGTAGGCGTCCTCGAGCTCGTCCGGCAGGACGGGGGCGACGTGCTCGGTGGTGTCGACCACCCGCCCCCGAATCCGTCGCCCTCGGCGAACACGGCGAGCACCTCGCCGAAGCGCTCACCCCAATCGTCGGAGATGAGCCGGCAAGGCGCGTCGGTGGTCGTGGGCCCTCTCCCCGGGGCCGAACGGGTTCTGGCAGTTAGTGTGTCACCAATGGCCGAGGGACCGGGATCGACGGCAACGATCGACGGCCGATCGGCGCGCCGCGAGCGCAACCGCGATGCCGTGCTCGATGCCGTGATCGAACTGTTCGCCGAAGGCTCGCTCACGCCGGGCCCGGCCGAGGTGGCCGTCCGCTCGGGCGTCTCGATTCGGTCGGTCCACCGCTACTTCGAGGACACCGACAACATGATCCGCGCCGCCATGGACCGCAGCCGGATGCGGATGGCCCCGCTGTTCGTTCTCCACGCCCTCGGCGACGGTCCGCTCCCCGAACGCATCGCCCGCATGGTGTCGGGACGGGTTGCGCTGCAAGAACAGGCGGGACCGCTGTACCGGGTCGCCGCCGTCCGGGCCCGGCGCCACGACCTGTTCCGGAAGCGGGTGCACGAGATGCGCACAACGCTGCGGGTGCAGGTGGAGGCCATGTTCGCTCCCGAGCTCGCCACGCTCGACCGGGCGGCGGCTCGCGAGATCGCCGCGGCACTCGACGTGCTGCTCGGGTTCGACACCCTCGACCACCTCCGCCGCGAGCGGGGCTTCTCGCTGGTGGCGACCGAGAGGACGACCACCCGTGCGGTGGCCGCCGTCCTCGCCGCTGCGGTGACCGAAGCCGGCACCAACGAAGAATCAGAGGGAGTCCGATGAGCCTCACCGTCACCCTTCTCGGCACCGGCAACCCGATCACCGACGCCGACCGTGCCGGCCGGGATCGGTGAGGTGGTCGACGCCCTCTGCGCCGGCGCCGACGCCTACGTGCAGACCGTCATCCGCGACGACCTGGTTCGGTAGATCCCACTCACGCAGCTCCAGGACATCCTCGACCACCACTCGTCGGTCACCCAGACCGCGGCCCGCGCCGGCACACTCGTGCTCACCCACTACGTACCCGCCCCACCACCGGGCGGTGTCGACGAGTGGGTGGCGCACGCCGCCACGCACTTCCACGGTGCCATCGTGGTCGGCGACGACTTCACCTCGGTGACCGTGGGCTGACACAGTTCAGCCGTTGGCCGGTCAGCCCTGCTCTGGTCAGGTGGGAGACTCGATCGTCCTCACCCCGGCACGCGACCAGTCACGAGGAGTCTCGATGCTCGTTGAGTCCGAACGATCGGCCCCCGTCGTGGTGGTGGTCGGAAACCCCAGCCCCGGGTCCCGGACGCTCTCGGCCGCCTCGATGCTGGGTGATCGGCTGGCGTCGCTGCTGTCCGTCGATTCGTCTCCGGTGGTGATCGACGTCGCCGATCTGGGGCCCGCGCTCATGGGATGGGGTGATCCAACGGTCGCGGCGGCGACGCAGGTGGTGCGATCGGCCCGCGCGCTGGTGGTGGCCAGTCCGACCTACAAGGCCAGTTTCACCGGTCTGCTCAAACTTTTCCTCGATCAGTTCGACCAGGACGAGCTCGGCGGGGTGCCGACGGTGCCGATGATGACCGGTGGCGGTCCTGCTCACTCGCTCGCGGTCGAGGTGCACCTCCGTCCTGTGCTCATCGAGATCGGTGCGAGCTGCCCCACCCGTGGGCTCTACATCCACGGTGACGCGATCAACGATCCCGCTCCCGTGATCGAGGCCTGGGCGTCAGCGTCGGCGGCGATTCTCCGGCGCCTGGCTGGATCCTGACCCGCCACCACCACAGCAGGGGAAGCGCGGCGAGCGCAACGAGGCCCGACGCGACGAACGTGGCGCTGGCGCCCCAGCGCGCGGCGACGACCCCTAGTCCGACCGTGCCGACAGTCAGGACGAGATCCAGTAGTCCCATCACCGTTCCGACGGCGGCGCCGGAACGACTGTCGCCGGCGACGGAGGCGGCCTCGGCGAGGACGGCAGGCATGATGAACGCGTAGCCGACACCGACGGTCACGAGCGCGACGGTCAGCCCCACCACCGAGGTGCTCAGACCCGCACCGAAGAGGCCTACGGCACTGATCACCGTGGCGATCGTGATGGACCGGCCCAGACCGATGCGGTCCGGCCATCGGTTGCCCATGACCCGGCCCGCGATGAGCGTCACCGAGAACGCCGACAGGAGCCACTCCGGTGAACCCATACCGAGTTCCGCGCCGCGAAGTACCCCGAATCCGTAGATCGCGCCGAAGCCGAGGTTGGCCAGCCCCAGAGCGATTCCCGCGGCCACCACCGGGCGAAAGAGGAAGCCTCCGTGAGACTCACGCTGCGCTGCCGGGGTGGGGCTCTTGGCCCTCCGCGGCACCGTCTCACCGAGAACGACCGTGCCGACCGCGGCGCAGGCGGCGGCGACGAAGAAGACGGCCTGTGTGCTCCAGGCCCGAGTGATGACGATGGCCACCAGCGGTCCCACGGCAGTGCCGGCGACGAAGAGCGCGGCGAATCGCGTGTAGGCCGAACCGCGCCCGCGGCGCCCGTCGTCGGAGCCTCGGGCGGCCCCGACGAGCACGAAGCCGTCAGCCAGGCCGATAAGTGTCCGGAAGAGGGCGAAGACGACGAGAACAGGGGCGAGGGCCTGACCGAGGAAGGCCACGACGCCCAGCGCCCCGCCCACGGCGATGGCCGAGGGTGGTCCGCGTCGATCGACGAAGCGCCCGGCGAGCGGGCGACTGAGCAGCCCCGGAACGCCCATCGCCGCAACTGCGATGCCGACGCCGACGCCTCCAGCACCGAACGTGTCGACGACGTAGCTCGGGATCACGGGAGCCACCAGGGCGGTGGCGAAGAAGAACAGGAACGCCGAGGCCGATCGCCGCCGAGCTCGGCGACGCGTGACCTCGCGGTCAGGTGGGGCTGGCACCGATGCCGACCGTGAGGTCCGCGCTGTTCGTCGTTCGCAGGTGAGGGACGAGGGTGAGTACGTCATCGCAGAACCGGCGCAGACCGTCGTCCCAGTCGGGAAACATCACCAGGAGACCGTCGACGTCGGCGTCGGCGATGGCCTGGACGTAGCTGGCCACGGTGGTGGCGCTACCGGCGACGAGACCCCCGAAGAAGACGTGCTCCCCGGATTCGACGATGCCCTTGCGCAGCGACTCTCCGGCCCCGTCGCGTGAGTACTGCCCGAGGAGGTCGGCGACGGCGCCGACGTCGGGATGGTCTCGATAGTGCTGGACCGCAACGGCAGCCTCCTCGTCGCTGTCGGCGATCAGCAGGTGGGCAACGGTGTAGATGGTGAGCTCACGTCCGGCGCCGGCCGCGGCCTCGCGATAGCGGCACACGGTTTCGGCCAGCAGTTCGGGGGTGGCTGCGCCTACGAACGCGTGGGTTCCGTGCTCGACAGCAAAGGCCATACCTCGGGCCGATGACCCGGCGCAGAACACCGGTGGCGGCGTGGCCGGCACGGGGTTGGAGCGACAGTCGGTGAGATGGATCCAATCCCCATCGACGTCGACGGCAGGCTCCGCGCCCCACAGTCGCTTCACCGCCCCGATCCACTCGGTTGCGTAGTCGTAGCGGATGTCGCCCCAGCCATCAGGGAGAAGGCCCATCTGCTCGTACTCGCTGAGGTTGGCCCCGGCCACGATGTTGATCCCGAAACGGCCCCGACAGACGTCGTCGGCGGTGGCGACCATCTTGGCGGCGACGGCGGGCGGGTACAGCAGCGGTTGCACCGAAGCGATGAGCTTGATCCGTTCGGTGGCGACGCCGAGCGCAGTCATGATGGTGAAGCACTCGAGGCTGGTGTCCCAGAACCCGGTGGCACCGCCGTGGCCTCGCCACACCGACTGGGCCAGAAGGAACTCGAACCCCCTTCGTTCGGCTTCCAGAGCGATGCGGCGGTTGAGCTCGAAGGTCGGTGGGGCCGGGTCGGCTTCAGCCGAGAGGATCCAACCGTTGTTGGCCACCGGGAGGAAGATCCCGAGCTCGAGGGTCATGGGCGTTGTCCTGACGTGGTTCGGGTGGGGCGATCGATGGGTGGGATCGGACTCGGGACGCTGGCGCGAACCCGGTGTCACGGGGGTGTGAAGGGCGTGTCACGACTGGTCGAGCGGCGACGGTTTGCCCTGTCGAAGAGGAGAGACTCGTCCGATGCAACTCAACGGAGTTCGACGGGTGGTCCCGATGGTGTTCGGCTGGGAGCACATCCCGTTGTGGATCTCGATGCCCCTCGTCGCCGACGATCGTCGGGAGACCCTCTTGAGGGCGCCGGTACCGGGTCTCCTCCTCGAGGTCGACGGGGGGTGGTTCCTCGTCGACAGCGGCTTCAATGCGCCGCTGGTCCGCGATCCGGCGCTCTACGAGCGGCTCTGGGGGGAGGCGCCGATCGACGTCGAACTGGCCGGGCCCACTGATCGCGATCCCCTGGAGGCTGCGTTCGAGCTGGCGGGTGTCGATCCGCGAGATGTCGTCGGGGTGTGCATCAGTCACTTCCACAATGACCACAGCGGCGGGTTGCGACACTTCGCCGGCCGGTGTCCCGTCTACATCCAGCGGGCCGAGTACGAGATGGGGATGAAGGAGGACCCCTCGGCGCTCGAGTCGGCGGCGATGTTCCGGATCGACTGGGACGACCAGCGGACCGATTGGCGGGTGCTCGACGGGGATACCGAGATCACGCCGGGCATCACCGCCATCCTCACCGCTGGGCACACGCCTGGCCACCAGTCCTTCCTCGTCGATCTGCATCCGTCGGTCGCTGATGCACACTCCCACCCGGGGTATGTGTTCGCCTGTGACGCGGCGGACCTGACGGAAAATCTCGACGCCGAGCAACCGGTCTCGGCCCACGGTGCCGATCCGGAGGTCACGATCGACGGCATCCGTCGGCTGAAGGCACTCGGGGTGGAGCGCGGCTACCGGGTCGTGCCCGGCCACGACCCCGTGGCCTGGCCGGCGCTGGCTGCCGAGCTGGAGGTCGAGATGTACGTCTGAGGTCGGCGGGGTCATGGGCGCGGTGGCGTGGGGTCGAAGGGTCGAACGGGACAGGCCACCATCGCGTTCGGGCGGCCGTCGATCCTGACGAGCTCGGGCCGGTCGGTGGCGCACGACTCGACGGCGTGGGCGCACCGGGACCGAAAGCCACATCCGACCTCCTCTTCGAACGGTGTCGGCGGTTCGCCGAGGAGGGTGGGAGCCAGGCGTCCGGGTTCCGCCGTCGGGGAGGCATCGAGGAGCCCCCGGGTGTACGGGTGTTGAGGCTCGTCGAACAGTTGGGCCGTCGGGGCCCGCTCGACGATGCGACCCAGGTACATCACGGCGACGTCATCGCCGAGGCGACGGGCGACGGCGAGGTCGTGGGTGACGAGCAGGATGGCGAGCCCGAGCGACTCCCGCAGGCCCTCCAACAGGTCGAGGACCCTGACGGCGAGGGAGGCGTCGAGAGCGCTGACGGGCTCGTCGCAGATCAGGAGCTTCGGCTGGTTGGCCAGCGCCCGAGCGATGGCGGCGCGCTGGCGCTGACCACCGGAGAGCTCGCGGGGCCGGCATCGAGCGGCGCGACTGTCGAGTCCCACCTCGACCAGGAGCCCCATGGCCATCTCGGCACGGTCGGACCGGGCGATTCCCCGCGCCGCCAGCCGTTCCTTGATCTGGCGCTCGATCGTGAGCCATGGCGTGAGTGAGGCTCCGGCATCTTGGAACACGAGCTGGGGGGTGCGGTCGTCGATGGGCCAGTGGACCGAGCCGGAGTCGGGCTTGAGGATGCCGGTGGCCATCCTCAGAAGGGTGGACTTCCCGCAACCGCTCTCGCCGACGAGGACCGACGCTCCGCCGATCGGCACATCCAGCGTGACGTCGCGAACCGCGTGCACCGTTTGGCGACCGCGCCTCCCGCCACCAGCGAAGCTCTTGCTCACCGATTCGAGTCGGAGCGCCGATGGTCGCGGGCGAATGGCGGGAGCGGTCGGCGCCGGTGGTTTCGGTTCGCGGACGCGCAGGTCGACCGACGCGGACATCGGATGGAAGCAGGCGACGGTGTGGGAGCCTCTGGTGATCGGCGTCGGGACCGTCTCGGTGCACGAGGTGGTGGCGTTCTCGCATCGGGGAGCGAACGCACATCCCGGCAGTGGCGACAGCGGGTCGGGGGGACTGCCGACGATCGGGGTGGGTCGGGAGAGCCCGTCGATGGAGAGCCGGGACCTCAGCAGACCTGCGGTGTAGGGGTGGCGCGGCGCACTGAGCAGGGCGGCTGTCGGCCCCACCTCGCACACCCGACCGGCGTAGAGGACGACGATCCGGTCAGCGATCGCGGCCGCCACGCCCAGGTCGTGCGTCACCAGCAGGATCGAGCAGCCGTGTTCGGCCCGGAGCCGGTCGAACATCGACACGATCTGGGCCTGCACGCTGACGTCGAGGGCCGTCGTCGGCTCGTCGGCCACGATCAGTAGCGGGCCATCGGGAGCCTTCGTCCCCGGATCGGCCGCGACGGGCTCTTCGCTGCTGCCTCCCCCCTCCGGGGGACGCCCGTTGGCGGCCAGCGCCATGGCGATCATGACCCGCTGGCGCAGTCCCCCCGACAGCTCATGGGGCCACTGACGCATCCGTTGCTCCGGTTGCGCGATCCCTGCGTCTCGCAGCGCGATCATGGCCTGTTCCTCGTCGACACCTCGTTCGGTCAGCTGCGCCGAGATCCGCATGAGCGGGTTCAGCGACGACAGCGGGTCCTGGAACACGGCACCGAGCAGATTCCTGCGAACCAGCCGTTGGAGGCGCTCGTCGCCGCTCACCATGTCGTACCCCGCCACTTGCACCCGGCCCGAGACCTTGGTGTCGTCGGAGTCGGGTGGCATCCCCAGCAGGCACGAACCCAGCACGCTCTTCCCGGAGCCGGATTCGCCGACGAGCGCCATGATCTCACCCCTTCGGATGTGAAGATCCACGCCGCGTACCGCGTGCACCGTGCCGTCGGGCACCCGGAACGAGACGTGCAGGTCCTCGATGGTCGCGACGACATCGGCCGTCATGGAAGTTGCGTTCAGGGCGGGACGGGCGTCGTCGCGGCGGCCGGTCATCGGTCAGGTCCTGAGTCTCGGGTCGACGACCAGCTGCAGGGTGTCGATGACGGCATTGATCAGCACGTACATGACCCCGAGGACGAACACCACTCCGATCACCGACGGGAAGTCCGTGGCCTGGATCCCCTGGCTCAGGTACAAGCCGATTCCCGGCCACGAGAAGACGACCTCCACCACCACGGCTCCGGCGAGCAGGAGGCCGAGTTGAAGCCCGAACATGGCGAGCGCCGGATTGAGGGCGTTGCGGAGTGCATGTCGGCGGATGACGTTGAAGTCCGTGACTCCCTTCGCCCTCGCCGATCGCACGTACTCCTCGCGGTAGGCCTGGCGGAGTGACGCTCTCAGGGTCCGGCCCACGGCGACGGCCGGGCCGATACCGAGCGCGATGGCGGGCAGGATCAGATGGCGAACCGCGTCGCCGAACCCTGCGGGATCTCCCCCGATCGCCGTATCGACCAGGAGGAAGCCCGTCGGCGTCGACACCCCGGGGTCGCTGGACCTCTGGCCGGCGGGCAGCCAGTCGAGCCATCGGTAGAACACGAGGATCCCGACGATTCCGGCGAGGAAGGTGGGCACGGCCGCCAGCGCTACCGATGATCCGCGGGCGACGCCCGACATGCGACCGGGTCGTGACCCGATGATCCCGATGGCGAACCCCAGCGTGAGCGCCACGAATGACGCCGAGGCAGCCAGCTCCAGCGTGGCGGGCAGGAACGCACCGATGTCGTCTCGGACCGGTTGGCGGGTGCGTAGTGACGTACCCAGGTCGCCCTGCACGAGGTCACCGAGGAACGCCCCGTACTGCACGAGGAGCGGGTCGTCGAGCCGAAGCTCGGCCCGCTTCTCGGCGATGATCGCCGGTGAGCTGTTGCGCCCGTAGAACGCCTTGACCGGGTCGGCGGGCAGCGTGCGCTGGATGAGGAACACGATGAACGTCAGCAGCAGCAGGACGCCGACGAGAGAGACGAGGCGGATGACGATCTTGCGCAGCACCTCAGGCCTCGAGCGCGTCTGAGGCTGCGTCGCCCACGAAGTTGGCGAGTACCGCAAGGGCGAACAGGCCGATTGCGGGTACCACCGCCACCCACGGGGCGTTGAAGAGATAGGTCAGACCCTGGGCGGTCATCGCCCCGAGCTCGGCCGCCGGGGGCGGCGACCCGAGGCCCAGGAACGACAACCCGGCGAGGACGAGAATGACCGACCCCACATCGAGCGAGGCCGCCACGAGTACGGCGGAAAGCGTCCCGGGAACGACGTGCACGAACGCGACTCGAGGCCGTGAGAGTCCCCCTGCGCGTGCGGCCTCGACGTGCGATCGGTTCATCAGACTTCGTACCTCGCTGCGCACGATTCGGGCGTACCACGGCCACCAGGTGAGGGCGACGGCGATGAGGGCGTTGCGCAAGCTCGGGCCGAGGGCGGCCACCACCGCAAGCGCCACCAGCGGTCCGGGGAGCGCGAGGAAGGCGTCGGTCAGGCGCATCAGGATCGTGTCGACGATTCCGCCCGAGAATCCGGCGACGAGGCCGATGGTGCCGCCCACCACCACCCCGATGGTGATGATGACGAGGGCGGCGAGCCAGCTCGTGCGCATGGCGACGAGCGTGCGGGCCAGCATGTCGCGTCCCTGGCTGTCGGTACCGAGGATCTGATCGCCGAGGGGTGCGGTGAAGGGTGTCCCTGCGACCTCGACCTCGGAGAGCTGGAGGATCAGTGGGGCAAGGATCAGGACGACGGTGGTGCAACCCAGTATCCACGCCGCGGCGATGCCTGACCGGCGCATTCTTCGTCGCCTGGGGCGATGGCCGGGGGCGAAGCGGTAGCGAGGGCGCCGTCGGGTCGTCGTTCCGGGAGATCCCGCAACGACGGTGGTGTCGATCGCGGTGCTGTCGACTGGGGGGTCCCCGGGGCGGTCGTTCTGCCCTCGGGGACCCTCGTGCGTCGGCTCCGAGAAGCGGATCTCGGGCACGGTCATCGCGTTCAGCCCTCCTTGAGGGCCTTGAGTTGCAGCGTGAACGGGGTCGGGAGCCAGTGAGCAAAGCCGGTGATGCCCTTGCGGGCGATGAACACGTCCTGCGGGTCGGCGAGGCTGATGTAGCTGACCTGTTCGTGGATGAGATCACCGGACTGCCCGTAGGCGACGTCCTCGGTGGCCTGATCGGTGGCGGCGATCCCGGCGTTCATGGCGGCGTCGGCCGCCGGCGATCCGGCGACGAGGTAGTTGAGGAAGCCTCCTGCGCCACTGGCCACATCCGAGTACCAGAAGAGCCGGGCCCAGGTGTCGGGATGGCTGGAGTCGGGGTAGGCGACCTCGTAGATCAGGTCCGGCCCGGTGGAGGGGTCGGCGGAGAACGAGTTCACCTCGGCGGTCTGGAGCGGAACCAGCTCGACGCTGAGACCTGCCGCCTGGAGCTGGGTCTGGAGTGTCTCCACGACCTGGCGGTCAGCCGGTAGCGAAGCGAGGTAGCCGATGGTCAGGGTCTTGCCGCCACTGAGGGCCTTCAGGGCTGAGGAATCGGACTTCCAGGTGTCGGAGGCGAGTCCGGCCGGGAGCATCTCCACGGGGTACATCTGCGTCGACTCGGCCCCGTAGGTGCCCCACACCTGATCGACGAGGGCTGGTCGGTCGATGGCCGATCGCAGGGCGGCACGGAATGCCGGATCGCTGGTCGGGCCGTTGGCGATGTTCACGTGGAGCCACGCCTTGAGGAGTACGGGGTACGTCACGATCTGGAAGTCCGCGTTGTTCTCGAAGGTCTTCACCGTGGCGATCGGCTGCCCGGTCACGATGTCGAGGTCGCCACCCTGGAGCTGCACGATCTGGCTGGCGGCGTCCGGGATGATCTTCACGTTGACCGTCTCGTAGTACGGCTTCGGTCCCCAGTAGTTCTCGTTGCGTTCGAGCACGTACTGCTGGCCCCGGGTGAACTCCTTGATGACGTACGGACCGGTGCCGGCGGACTGGGTCTTCATGAACTCGACGGCATTGTCGCCGGCGTTCTCCGCCAGCACCTTGGGATTGATGGCCTTGGGGCTCACCATGCTGGCCAGGTAGGTGATGAACGCCGAGTCCGGGGCCGAGAGCTTCATGACGAAGGTGCTCGGGTCGGGGGTCTGGTACTCGCTGACCCCGGCCAGCATGTAGGCGGCCGGGGCGGCCACGTTCTCGGCGATCCGCCGTTCGAAACCGGCCTTCATGGCCGTGCTGTCTAGGGGGGTACCGTCGCTGAACTTCAGGTTCGGCCGCAGCTTGAACGTGTAGGTGAGCTTGTCATCGGAAACCGTGTAGCTCTCGGCCAGCAGCGGGACGATCTCGTTGCTGCCGTCGGGCGCATAGTCGAGAAGGCCCTCGTACAGCGCCGTGACCACCTGATTGCCCTGGAGTTGGTACACCGTGTCCGGGTCTGGGTCCTCCATGTCGGAGGAGAAGGCCAGGTTCAACGTGGTGGCGCTGGACGCCCCCGATGTCGTGCCGGATGAGTTGGAGCTCGAGGACGAGCACGCGGTCGCAAAGAGCGCGAGCGCGAGTCCGAGTGCGAGCAGGAGTCGGGGGGTCTTCACCAGGTCGGCCTTTCGGGAGGGAAGCCTCAACCATTCCCGTTGGCTGTTTCGAAGATGTTTCGAAACCGAGAACGGGACACGCAACGATCTGACGCGCGTCTGACGGCACCATCGTGGTTGGCGACGACCTCACCTCGCGGGCGATGGGGAGGTACCTGCCGGCGATTGCGCCGATGGCGATCGCCCCCGCACCCATCAAGGCAGAGAGCCGCAGCACCCACGGGGGGCCGCTACCGCTCAGTGCCGGGGGGCTCGATCCTCGCGAGTCAGCCGGCGGCTTGGATCTGCTTCAGCACGTCCTGGACCGCCGGTCCGCCTCCCGCCAGCCCCTCGGGGAGGGTTGGCCACGAGCCGTTGGTCGCCAGGAAGGAGACGGCGAGACGCTTGCCGCTGGCGGTGGTGAGGTAGCCGGACTCTGCGTTCACCGGGAAGAGCGCGGACATCGGCGGGTTGGGACCCTGCGCGCTCGTGCCGCCCTTCACCTGGACGGTGGCGTCGTTCTTGAGGTCCGGCATGGCGTCGCGGTAGGCCTTGGCCCACGGCTGCTTGTCGGCCCAGGTGAGGAACGACACCATCGCCGCCGGAGTCGTGGAGGAGGGGTCGGTTCCCTCTCCGTCGTAGACGAAGACAGCCCGCTGGTCGGCGCCGGACTTCCCGACGATCGAGATGATGGTCGGTACCCCGTCCTTGCAGTCCTTGGAGCCGGCCTTCACCGCCATCAGACACAGCAGCGTCTCGGCCCCCCGGTTGTGGCTGACCTTCTGCACGACCTTGGCCAGGACGTCGGACGGGGGAGAGGTGAGGGCGGCGACCTTGGTCGGGGCGGTGTAGGTGCCCTCGGCCGGCAGCGTGCCGGTGGTCACCGAGATCGACGCGGCGACGGTGACACCGGCGCGCCCGAGCGCCTCGATGAACAGGGCTCGGGCGTAGGCCGACGGGTCCGGAGCGAACACGCCGGTGTTGTAGGTGTCGGCATCGGCGGGCAGTTCGCCACGGACGACCACCCGGTTGGTGGCGTCGACCGTGGTGGTGACGTCGGCCTCACCTCCCGCGGCGATGGTGGTGACCTCGTTCACGACCTCGAAGAAGGCGGTGGTCGGGACGGTTTTCAGGGCCGCGCGTTGGCCGGCGGCCGCCCCCGGCTTCAGGGCGATGTCGAGGAGGTTGTCGTTCACCGTCAACGGGGTCACGACGCCTTCCTTGGTCTCGAAGGGGTCCCAGAGGCGGTTGTCGACGAGCACGTCCCCGTTGACGCTGGTGATACCGGCGGCGGCCACCTGGGCGGCCAGGGCGTTCAGCCCGGCCAGAGGATCGGCGGCGACGGGCGTCGCTGTGGGGGAGGCGTAGTAATAGACGTGGTCGGGCGAGTTCCACTGGAGATCACCGGCGAGCACGCCGCGAGAACCCAGGATGAAGTCGCCGGCGCCGACGATGACGAGGTCGCCTTGCAGGGACCCGGCATCTCGACTGCCGACGGCGTGCACGGGTGTCTCGAGAGTCGCCTGCGTGCCGTAGGTGTCGAAGAAGGCGCCGACGGTGAAGTTCTTGGTGTTCGATGCCATGAGTCCGATCGTGTCGGCGTTGGCCGAGTACACGGCCTCGCCGCTGTCGAGATCGACGGCCTGGTAGTTCCACTGCCCGAACTGCCACGGGGGCGAGTCGATGATGGCCTGGGCGGCGGGAGGCAGTGCGCCCACCGCAGTGGTGGCGGTGGTCGAGCTCGACGAGTCATCCGACGTACAGGCGCCCAAGAGGAGAACGGCGGTGACCAGCAGCGCCGCACCGGGAAGGACGTGGCGGTGAGGCCGGTGAGAATGTGGAACTGAGCTAGGGCTGACCATGGCGTGAGGTCTATCAGGGAGTCCCCATCGAACCCACTGGACCCTCGCCCTCGCCCTCCCTCCTCCTTCAGCCTCGGCGGGTGATCGGGTGGTCGTCGAGCCACTGGCCGAGGAGGGTCGCCGTCAGGGTCGGGGCCTCCAGGTGCACCGAGTGGCCGGCACCGGCGACGGCGCAGATGGTGGCCCGAGGGCCGATGGCGGAGGCCATGCGCTCGGCGAGCGCAGTGAACTTGCGGTCCTGGTCGCCGACCAGCAGCAGCACCGGCATGGTGAGCCGGCTCAGCTCATCCCAGAGGGGCCGCTGGGTGCCGGTGCCGGCCAGGCGCAGACTCGCCGCCAACCCGGCCGCGCTGTTGCGACGGCGCTCGGGGAGGCAGGCGGCATCGGGGGAGAGGCCGGCGAACAACGGCTGGGCGAGCCATTCCTCGAGGAAGGCGTCGACGCCCACGTCCTCGAGGTGGTCGGCCAGACGCTCGTCGGCGCGACGGCGCTCGGCCCGTTCGCCCTCGGCGTCGATGCCGGCGGTGGCGCCGATGAGCACCAGGCGGTCCACCAGGTAGGGGTGGGCCAGGGCCAGGTGCAGCGCCAGGCGTCCGCCCATCGAGTAGCCGACGTAGGTGGCTCGCCCGCCCACCGCGCCCAGCAGCTCGGCGCCCTCGCTCAGATCGGCCCTGACGGCCGAGGACCTGCCGTGGCCGGGGGCATCGACGGCCACCACGTCATGGGTGGCGGCCAGATCGATGCCGAACGGGCCCCAGCACCGGGCGGTCTGGGTGAAACCGTGCACCAGGACCAGAGGCTCGGAACCCTCGCCCCCGTCGAGCCGTTCGACGGCCAGTTCCTCGTTCGGCCGGGTTGTGTCGTCGGGAGCCACGACCGGGACGGTAGTGGTCGGCTCGTCGCTCGGTCTCGGTCGCAGAGTCGGGGGTGACCCACGGCGCCGGGTGGGGGATCAGGCCCCCGTAGGCTGGCGATCGTGGCTGCCGACTCGACTTCACCATCGGCACACGAGCCGGCCCTCGGGCCGTCGGTGGGCGAGGTGAACGCCACCTTCTGCGCCACCTTGGTCGACGAGTGGGCGCGGGCCGGTGTCACCGACGCCGTGGTGTGCCCGGGGTCGCGCTCCACACCGATGGCCCTGGCCCTGGCCGCCGACGACCGGGTGCGGGTGCACGTGCACCACGACGAACGCTCGGGTGGATTCATGGCTCTCGGGCTGGGGCGGGCCACGGGCCGACCGGCGGTGGTGCTCACCACCAGTGGCACCGCGGCGGTGGAGGTGCATCCGGCGGTGGTGGAAGCCCATCTCGACCGGGTGCCGCTGGTCGTCGTCACCGCCGACCGGCCCCCCGAGCGGCGCGACGTCGGCGCCCCGCAGACCGTCGACCAGACCCATCTCTACGGTCGATCTGCCCGCTGGTTCATCGACCCCGGTCCTCCTGATCTCTCGGTGCAGTACACGTGGCGCAGCCTCGGGGCCCGGGTGGTGGCCGAGGCCACAGGTTCGCCGGCCGGTCCGGTGCATCTCAACCTCCCGCTACGCGAGCCGTTGGTCGGCTCCGCGTTGACCCTGCCGGCGGCTCGGGCTGACGAAGCTCCCTGGCATCGGGTGCTGGGCCGTCGCGAAGCCGGTGCCGCCGACGTGAGGGCCACCGCCGATCTGTTGCGCGCCGCCACCCGAGGTGTCGTCGTGGCCGGGAGCGGGGTGGCGGACCCAGGCGGGGTGCTGGCGCTGGCCGAGGCGTTGGGGTGGCCGGTGCTGGCCGACCCTCGCAGCGGCTGCCGGGTCGACCGCCCCAGCGTCATCGCCCATGGCGACGCGCTCATGCGGGCAGAGAGTCCCCTTCGCGACGTCGACGCCGTGCTGCGGTTCGGAGCGCCACCGGCATCGAAGGTGATGGGGCAATGGCTGGCGTCATTGCCCGGGCCTCAGGTCCTCGTCGAGCGCGACGGGGCGTGGCTCGACCCGGACCGTACGGCCGCGCTGGTGGTGGCCGCCGAACCGGGCACCTTCGCCCGTCAGCTCGCCCCTCTGGTCTCGAGTGTCACCACGACCACGACCGGGTGGATGCAGGCGTGGCGGAGAGCTGACGACGCCGTCGAGGCCATGCTGGTGGAGGTCCTCGACGGCCCGGGGCCGGTCACCGAGCCCGGGGTGGCCCGTGCCGTCACCGCGGCCGTGCCGTCCGGTGGTGCGCTGGTCGTGTCGTCTTCGATGCCGGTGCGTGACGTGGAATGGTTCGCCGGTTCACGAGATGGGCTCACCGTGCACGCCAACCGTGGGGCCAACGGCATCGACGGGGTGGTCTCCACCGCGATCGGGGTGGCGCTGTCGGGCGTTCCCACCGCGTTGCTCATCGGCGACGTCGCCTTCCTGCACGACAGCAACGGGCTGCTCGGCCTGGCTGGTCGCAACGTCGCCCTGGTGATCGTGGTCGTCGACAACGACGGGGGCGGCATCTTCTCTTTCCTTCCTCAGGCCACGACGCTCGACCCCGCCCGCTTCGAGCTGCTCTTCGGCACCCCCCACGGCGTGCACCTGGGCGAGCTGGTGGCCGCCCATGGCCTCGCGCTCCAGCCGGTCATGGAAGCCGGGGAGGTCGGACCGGCGGTGAGTGTCGCCCTGGCCGCCGGTGGGGTGCACGTCGTGCGGGCCGGCACCGACCGCTCCGCCAACGTGGCCCTGCACGACCGCCTCGCCGCCGAGGCCGCCAACGCCATCGACGCCATCGGCTGGGCACCGCTCGAAGGACCGGGCACTTAGAGCCTTGAACCGTCGTCGGCGCTCTCGGTCGGGGGCGGGGCTCGGCGGCGGAGACGTCGCCAGGCGGAACGGCCGGTGCGGACCAGTACGACGGTGACGACCAGTCCTGCGAGGAACAGCACGAGGGTCACCACGCCGGCCACCACCGGGTAGGTGAAGGCGAGCACCAGCAGACCGGCGACCAGGCCGTCCTCGAGGACGGAGACCGCGACGTTCGAGACCGGCTCGGGCGAGGTGTTGATCGCGGCTCGGATCGATGCCTTGGCGGCGTGGGCCGAGAAGGCCAGTCCGCCGCCGGTGAGGGCCAGGATGATCGGCTCGGGGATCATCGGTCCGACCATCTGCTCGGGGGCCAGCGCCCCGATGGTGGCCCCGACCAAGGGGCGGATCACGGTGTGCGCCGCATCCCAGATCGAGTCGAGCCAGGCGATCTTGTCGACGACCAGGTCGACGAGGGCGAGGACCAGAGCCAGAGCGATGAGCCAGGGCTGTTGCAACACGTCGGCCGTGTCGATCCATCCGATGCGCCCGGCGATGCCGAGGGCGGCGATCACCGCGTAGACGCTGATGCCCGCCGACCAGCACGAGGCGACGACCGTCCCCAGCTCCACCCGGTGACCGTACCCCTGAACGTCCCCACTCGGGCGGGCACTCGCTGTCGACGGGTGTGTCCGTCAGGGGCGGATCACGGCGCCGAGGAGAGCCTGGAGCTTGGCCCGGGTCTCGGCCAGCTCCTCGGCGGGGTCGGAGTCGGCTACCACGCCGACGCCGGCATAGAGGCGGGCGGTGGTGCCCGAGAGCTCGGCCGAGCGGATGCCGACGGCCCAGGTGCCGTTGCCGGCGGCGTCGACCCAGCCCACCGGTCCGGCGTAGCGGCGGCGGTCGAGCCCCTCGAGCTCGGCGATGAGCGTGAGGGCAACATCACGCGGCGTGCCGCCCACCGCCGGGGTGGGGTGCAGGGCGGTGACCAGTTCGAGCACCGAGGCCGGCGGGCTCGACAGCTGGCCGTCGAGGCGGGTGCCGAGGTGTTGCACGTTGGCCATGGCCACCACCGTGGGTTCGGCTTCCTCGTCGAGGTAGGAGCACCACGGCAGCAGGGTGTCGTGCACCATGTCGATGGTGTGGCGGTGCTCGGCGCGGGTGTTCGACGAGGCCAGTAACGAGGCGGCCAGGCGGGCGTCGGCACTGGGGTCGCCGCTGCGGGGGGCGGTGCCGGCCATGGGATGGGCCCGCACCCGGTCGCCGGAGCGGGCCACCAGCAGTTCGGGGGTGGCGCCGACGAATCCGTCGATCGAGAACAGGTGGCTGGCCGGGTAGCTGCGCCGCAGTTGGGCCATGAGCGCCGACGCCAGCAACGGCCGGTCGGTGGTGACTTCGATGGCTCGGGCCAGCACCACCTTGCCGGCCACCCCGTTGCGCAGGCGGCTGGTGGCTTCGGCCACGGCGTCACACCACTCGGCGGCCGGCCGCAGGGCGGTGATCGAGTACGAGCCCGGGCCGGCGTCGGCGGCGTCGAGGCCGGCGTCGCGAGCGAACCCGGTGGGGCCGTCGAGCCCCCGCCCCACCGCCGCGTCGACCTCGGCCGTCGACGGTTGGTCGTCGCCGGTCGCGATGGTGGTCACCCAACGGGTGCCGTCCTCGGCCCGGCCCACCACGATCCTCGGCACGATCAGGGTGCCCGGGGTGTGCGGGTCGAAGGGGAGGGCGCCGATGGCGACGGGGCCCGAGCCCGGGTGGTGCACGCCGTCGTCGTGGGCGATGGCGCCCAGTGCCGTGGCCACCGTGTCGGCGTCGGCGCTTCCACCGGTGCGGGGCACGGTGATACGGGCGGCGCGACCCACGCCGGCCAGGCCGACGTTCTCGTGCACGAACACCACACCGTCGTCGCCGGCCACGGCCAGCAGGTCGGGGTCGCGATCGAGGATGCGGGTGCGGGCCACGAGGCCCGCGTGGTGAACGCTCACCACTCCGGGCGGCGACGGGTGGCGCTGATGAGTTGGGCGATGCCCGTCGACAGCAGGTCTCGGCGTACTTCTACGAAGCCGGCCGCTTCGAGGCTGGCCAGCATCACGCCGGGCTCGGGCAGGTAGGCCACCGACTTGGGCAGGTACCGGTAGGCGGCGGGGTCCGACAACATCCCGCCGATCTTCGGCACGACCTTCCCGAAGTAGATGCCGTGCCCCCAGCGCAGCAGGGCGTTGGGCGGTTCGGCCACCTCGAGCAGGGCGATGCGGCCCCCGGGGCGCACGGCCCGGGCCAGTTCCACGAAAAAGGCGTCGAGCTCGACCAGATTGCGCAGGGCGAAGCCGCAGGTGACGCCGTCGAGGGCGCCATCGGGCACCGGGAGGCACAGGATGTCGCCTTGGGCGAGGGGCGACCCGGTGCGGGCGGCGGCGAGCATGCCGAAGGACAGGTCGAACCCGACGGGACGAAGGTCCTGGCGTTCGAGCTCTCGGCAGAAGTCGCCGGTACCGCAGGCCAGATCGGCCACCAGTGAGCCGGGTCCGAGCCGCAGGGTGCGCACCGTGCGCTTGCGCCAGCCCACGTCCATACGGAAGGTCATGACCCGGTTCACCAGGTCGTAGCGGGGGGCGATGGCGTCGAACATCGACTGCACCGCGGCGCGCTTCTCGTCACCCTCCGGCAGCCGTTCGGCGTTGATGTTCACCACGATGACGAGCCTACGACCGTCACCGGACCGGACCTCAGTTGGCGGCGCCGGCTGGGACGCTGACCCGGTTCGCGTGGGAGCGCGCGGCGGGGTTGCCGTTGTTGCTCGTCGAGACGACGGGTTCTGTGACGGCGAGATTCCTTTACGGGCCGGGGGGTGTGCCGCTCCGGCTGTGGCCGACTCCCGAAGCCGGAAGAACATGGCTGGTCAGGGAGCGAAGCAGCAGAGTGCATGCAGCGCAGCTAGAATGACGTCATGGCTTCCATCACCATCCGTGACGTTCCCGACTCTGCCCGCGACGAATTGGCCGCTCGAGCGGCGCGGTCGGGGCGGTCGTTGCAGGAGTATCTCCGGCTCCACCTGATCGAAGTGGTGCGCCGACCCGACCCGACCGACCTGGCCGCCCGCATTGCCGATCGCAAGGACCGGACCGGGACGACGCTGTCGGCCGAGGCGATCATCGGCCATCGCGACCACGATCGTCGATGACGATCGTGGTCGATGCGTCGGTCATGGTCGCCGCGCTCGTCGACACCGGGCCTGACGGCCGGTGGGCTCAGCACCTGATCGCCACCGAGCGGCTGGCTGCGCCGCACCTCATCGAGGTCGAGACCGCCAACGTGCTGCGCCGGGCGGCGGCAGCCGGCGACATCTCCGACGACATCGCCACGCTGGCCCACGCCGACCTCGTCGCGCTGCCGATCGACCTCTTCCCCTACGAGGCCTTCGCCGAACGGATCTGGGCGCTCCGACACAACCTCACCACCTACGACGCCTGGTACGTCGCCGTCGCCGAGACCCTGGACGCGCCCCTGGCCACGCTCGACCAACGGCTCCGGAGCGCCCCCGGCCCGGCGTGCGAGTTCGCGTCCCGGCGCTGACGACACCCGCATCCGGCGCCACGGCCCGCGGTCCCCGAGCGCGGTCGGCGGGTGCGTGGAGTGAGGCCGACTGTCCTCGTAGCCTGGGGCGATGGTGAAGGCGCCGGAGGTGACGCTGGTCGGGATACCGGTGCGGCTCGAGCCGGCCTTCTTCGTGATCATCCTGCTACTCGGTCTCGGCCAGCCCGCCGAGTTCGTGGCCACCTGGGTGGCCATCGCCACCGTGTCGGTCCTGGTGCACGAGCTCGGCCACGCCGTGGCCTTCCGGTTCTACGGCCTCACCCCGCGGGTGATGCTGCACGGGTTCGGCGGCCTCACCAGCGCGGAGGGTGCCCTCACCCCCGGCGCCCGGATCGTCACCAGCCTGGCCGGCCCACTGGCGGCGCTGGTGCTCATCGGGCTGCCGGCGCTGTACCTCGAGCGGTCCGGGGCGGTGCCCCCTGGTGCGGCCAGCACGATCGTTTCCCAGGTGGTGTGGATCAACGTGGGCTGGTCGCTGCTCAACCTGCTGCCGGTGCTGCCTCTCGACGGCGGTCACGTGTTCCTGGCCGTGTGCGACGCCACCACCAAGGGTCGGGGTCGCAAGGCGGCCGAGGTCCTGTCCGTGGTCGTCGCCGGGGCACTGGCGGTGTGGGCCCTGCGCCAGGGCTTCCTGTTCGGGGCGGTGATGGCGGGAGTGCTGGCGGCCATGAACCTCGGCCAGCTTCGCAAGGTGCGCCAGGACGAGCTCGTCGACGAGTTGGCCGCGGTCCACCGAGCCCTCCTGGAAGGACGTCCCACCGAGGCCGACGCCGTGCTGGCCCGCGTGGCCGCCGCTCGTCCCTCGACCGAGACCCGCGACTGGATGCTCGAGCTCCTGGGGTGGAGCCGGGTGCTCCGCGGTGACGTGACCGTGGCCTTCCCCGACATCGTGAGCGGGCCGGCAACCGGCCGAGGCGACGACCTGAAGCCGGGACGGTCGATGGCGCTGCACTCGGCCGAGGCGTTGGTCGCCGGCCGCCGCGAGGAGGGCGTGGCCCTGGCCGCCTGGGCGATGGCCAAGGAGTCGGCGGCTCCCCCGAAGAGCCTGCTGGCCGCAGTGCTGGCCCAACGGGGAACGGCCGGCGCAGTGGGCGCGGAGCTCGGGCTCATGGGTGACGATGGCCGGGCCGGAGCCGAGCTGTTGCGGGACCTGTTGGTGCACCTCGGACACCTCGGCGCGGCGGCGGAGGTGACCGCCACGCTCGCTTGACCAGCCGGTCAAGTAGAGGGGGCTGTGTGCCAGACTCGGTCCATGGCGATCGACTTCACGTTCCCGCCCGAGATCGACGACATCCGGGCCCGGGTCCACCGCTTCCTCGACGACGTGGTGCGCCCCACCGAGGCCAAGGCCGACGCCGAGGATTTCAGCCGCGACCAGTGGATCGGGGCCATCGTCGAGATGCGCGCCGCGGCCAAGGAGGCCGAGCTCTGGCTGCCCCACATGCCCGAGGAGTGGGGCGGGATGGGCCTCGGGCACGTGGCCATGGCCGCGGTGTCGGCCGAGGCCGGCAAGACCCGCATGGGCCCCTTCGCCCTCAACGCCCAGGCCCCCGACGAGGGCAACATGCACACCCTGTTGCACTGGGCCACCGACGACCAGAAGGAGCGCTACCTGCGCCCGCTCTGTGAGGGCCGGGCCCGATCGTGCTTCGCCATGACCGAGCCCGAGGTCGCCGGCTCCGACCCCACCCTCATCCGCACCCACGCCTACCCCGACGGCGACGAATGGGTCATCAACGGGCACAAGTGGTTCATCTCCGGGGCCCGCGGCGCCAAGTTCGCCATCCTCATCGCCCGCACCGAGGACGACCCCGAGCTTCCCCAGGCCGCCAACTCGGCCTTCCTCGTCGACATCCCCTCCGACGGATGGGAGGTCGTGCGTGACGTCGAGACGATGGCGGGCAGCCACAACCACTGCGAGATCCAGATCACCGACCTGCGGGTGCACGCCGACCAGATGCTCGGCGGTCGCGGCCAGGGCCACCTGCTCGGCCAGGCCCGCCTCGGCCCGGCCCGCCTCGCCCACTGCATGCGCTGGATCGGTCAGGCCGAAGTGGCCCTCGACATGATGGTCGACCGTTCCCTCAACCGGTATGCCCACGGGTCGCTGCTGGCCGAGAAGCAGGGTATCCAGTGGATGATCGCCGACTCGGCCATGGAGCTCTACCAGTCGAAGCTCATGGTGCTGCACGCGGCCTACCTCATCGACAACAAGCTCGACTTCAGTTCCGAGGTGTCGATGGCCAAGCACTTCGTGGCCAACTCGCTCAACCGCATCATCGATCGCGCCATCCAGGTGCACGGCGCCCTCGGCTACTCCACCGACACCCCGCTGGCCCACATGGCCCAACAGGCCCGCTGGGCCCGCTTCGCCGACGGCGCCGACGAGGTGCACCAGATGCGCATCGCCCAACGCACCATCGCTGCCTACAAGGACCACGGCACCACCAGAGCGGCGACCGGCAAACTCCCGCTGTGACTCCGGCGAGGCCTTCGCCTCGCCGGCTTCGCCGAAACGCGGGCCCTCGCTGAGCCTCCTTGCTGGCGCGGCGTCGGCTGTTCCGATTCGCTCGGTTCCGCCCGTGATCGCTTCGTCGGCATCAGGGTCGCGGGGGCTCCGGGGTCGGCGGTGGGCGGACCTCGCTGGTCGTGTCGACGTCGTAGGAGTCGCGGCGTCGCCGACGGCGGCGGACGAGACGGACCACCAGGTACACCAGCGCAGCGATGACCCCGATCACGACGGTCAACGAGATGACCAGTGCGCCGATCAGGACGACGGCCGCCAAGCGGCTGGTCGCGGCCTCGGTGTAGTTGCGCTGGATGCCGGTGGCCGAAGTCAATTGCAGCCCCGACACGACGGCCGTGGTCGGCGCCGCCGGTGGGCCGGTGGCCGAGGGACCGGAGAGCACCACGCTCATCACGTGGTTACCGGGGGCCACGTCGTAGAGCGCCAGGAACGCACCCGGAGCCCCGGTGCCGGCCACTGGCAGGGCGGCCTGGTAGCGCTGGCGCCCGTCGACGAAGACCGAGACCTCGTCGCCGGGGGCGCCCGCCCATCTGAGGTCGAAATCGAGCCAGAACGACTGCTCGTCCGTGGAGAAGGTGAGGTTCCACGTGGTCGTCTCCCGTCCCAGCGTGACGGACGGGCCGGGCACGACGAGGTCGGTCGTGGGGAGGAGCAGTTGCGAGTTGACACCTGCCGAGGGCGGTCCCTCGATCTCGTCGAGGGCGAGCAGGTCCGCCGGATCGGGCTGGGAGTAGAACGTGCCGAGCGAAGCGACGTTCCCGCCGATGAGCGGCGACCACCAGACGCCGACGTCGGCGGACGCGTCCTGGGCCGAGGATCGATACCAGACGACGGCGAACTCGTGCTTGGCGCCGGGTCCGGCGTCGGGTGGAGGCGCCGTCTGCACGTCGACGATGGCTTCGAGCCCGGGGAACGTCGAGTAGCGCATCCCGAAGTACGAGACGTAGTTGTCGACGAAGGTCTGGCCGGGACCGCGGCCGATGTCGAGCCGGGGCAGCTTGTAGCGCAGGTTGTTCTTCGCTCCGGCCAGCTCGGTCACCTTCGTCTCGGGCGAATCGAGGAGGGTGAGCTGGCGGGGAGCGACGGCCAGGGAGAGGGCGGCGGTGGTGGCGACGCTGGCACCGAAGCTGTGGCCGACCAGGTGGACCTGTCCGCCGTCGGCCTGGAAGTTCGGGGCGAGGGCCTCGTCGACGGCGGTGGCGAGGCGGTGTCCGTTGACCTCTGTGGCCTGTTCCGGGTTGCGGACCTCGAAGGGGTTGTCGCCGGTGGCCGATTGGTCGACCCAACTGAACATCATCACTGTCGACGTGGGGTCACCGGCTTGGAGGGCCCGGGCGGTCTGGCCCCAGATGTCCATCAACGAACGGCCGGATCTGTCGACGAGCCCAGCGGTCCACAGGGTCACCAGGGTGGGGCTCGAGAGCTGGAGCTGTAGGTAGGAGTCGAGGTAGCCCGGCGCCCATCCATGGGACATGACGACGAGGTCTCCCGGCGGGAGGGAGCCGGCGGCGACGGGTTGGAAGGTGGTGCCGTCCCAGCGCCCGAGCCGTTGGAGGACGGGGTACGGGCTGATGTTCGACTGCTCCGCGGCGGGTATCGCGGCGAAGGCCGACGCCGGCAGGGTCGTCGAGGTGGCGGCCGTATCGGCATCTGCCCTCGCTACAGCGCTGCCGAAGGCCGGCGCGACGAGGAGAAACGTCATGACGACTCGGACCACGGAGCCGCGGCCCTTCCCCCGCCACCGGCCCACGGCTGACGGTTCGACCGACCTCAGCAGTCTCATGGGCAACTCTCGCAGGTGAGGTTCGTGCCTGCGGGCTCGGCCGTCAGGCTCACTCGGTGTCGGCGGTGGTGGGGCCGGACGAGGTCGTCGTGGGGCCGGACCTCACCGGGCCGATGCCGAACTTGGCCAGGTTGTTCTGGCTGGGGTGCGCCGCACCGGCGGGGCCGGCGGCGAAGGCCTTCAACAGGTTCTCGGTGACCTTCTGGAGACGGCACGGCGGGCTGGTCTCGATGCCGTTGGGGCAGGCTTCGTCCATCAGGGGGCTCCACCCGAACGTGCCCGCCGAGAACACCCCGGCGCCGCTCGGGGCGGAGTACCAGGTGGAGTCGGCGAATGACTTCTTGCCCTTGCACGTCACCGGCGAATGGGAGAGCACCTGGATGTTCTCCGGCGTGGGCACGCCCGGGGTGACCCGGTCGTACTCGTTGCCGACCATGTTCGTCACCTTGTCGCCGTTCTTGAAGCCCGACCCCTCGAACATCCACGCCGAGGCGTCGCCCACCACCCAGTCGGCCTTCACCGGGTTGCACTCGTAGTAGTTGCCGATCAACGAGCTCTCGGGGTTGGCGGCCGGGGCCTCGCGGAACGAGGTGGTGACCTGGGCGTTGTCCTTGCCGTTGAGGGGGTCCTCCGAGGCCGATCGGTAGTTGACCTCGTGGCGGCGTTCACCCAGCTTCGAGGGCTCCAGCCGGATACGCCGGTAGACGTTGTTGGCCCCGAAGAAGGCCAGGTTCACCCCGGCGTCGCGAGCCTTCTCGAGGCTCTGGCGCATGGCCACCGTGTAGTACTCGTCATGGCCGGGGATGAGGATGGCCTTGTGCTGCAGAGCCCGCTCGCCCTGGGCGTCGAGGTCGATGTTGGTCCAATAGGTGACGTCGAAACCGTTGCGTTCGAGGAACCAGATGAACTCGAACTCCCGGCCGAGGAACTCCCCTGAACCGTTGCCACCGTAGGGGCGGTCGAAGCTCACGACGCGAGCCCGCGTGGCCGATTCACCCCTGATGCCGGTGTACAGGTTGGTTCCGCCCCACGGGTTGTAGGCCTGCCAGGTGGTCACCGCGCTCTGCATCAGCAGCGGCGCCTCGCTACCGTCGTCGCGTACCACCAGCGGCACGAACGTGGCCCCACCGTCGGAGCTGACCAACTTCAGCATGTACTGACCGGGCGGCCAGGTGCCGTCGGTCTGCACGGTGAGCGACGGAGCCCAGGGCGCCTCGCGCATGTTGGTCTTGGGGTCGCTCACGGCATCGGGTTGCACGACACCGGGCTGCTCGGGGCTCGACCAGATCAGCCGCCCCCCGCCCCCGCCGTAGTACCCGATGCGGTAGGCGTCGACCCGCCAGGTCGGGGCCTTGGTCGAGACCCGCAGGACCACGCTCTCGCCGAAGTCGACACTGGTGGCGTCGGCGAAGCCGCGGATCTTGTCCCACATCTTGGGGTCGTCGGGGATCTGCCATTCGGTGGTGCCGGGCTTGGCGTTCTCGTCGGCGATCCAGGTCGGGCCGCGGTAGTCGTCGATCGAAGGCCCGGCATCGCCATCGGCCTGGGGGGCCTCGGCGGCCACCTGAACGGCTTGCTCCGACGTGGTCACCGGCGGGGTGCTGTTGGACCGCGCCGCCACCTTGGGGTCGGGCGTCCGCAGGCCGAGAGCGCCACCGGCCCCGGCCACCAGCAGCAGGCCCACCGCCAACGCCCAGGCCGTGAACTGGCGCTGCCGCAAGCGGCGCAGGGAGGCAGGGTCTGCGTAGCGCATCGAGTCGACTGTAGAGGCCTCGGTGGGGTCCGTCGGGCCATGCTCCGCGGCCTCGCCGGCGCCGGCGTCAAGCCTCGGCGACGACCGTTTCCTGGGCCCAGCGGTAGTCGGCCTTGCCGGCCGGGGAGCGCACCACCTTCTCGACGAAGACCACGTCCTTGGGCAGCTTGTAGCGGGCCACGTGGCGCTCGCACTCCTCGATCAGATCGGCGATGGTGGCGTCGAAACCGACCCGTAGCTGCACCACGGCCACGACCTCGGAACCCCACCGTTCGCTGGGGCGGCCCGTCACCACCACGTCGTACACGGCCGGATGGTGCGACAACGCCGCCTCGACCTCCTCGGCGAAGATCTTCTCGCCCCCGGAGTTGATCGTCACCGAGTCGCGGCCGAGGAGGTCGAGCAGGCCTTCGGCCGCGTACTGGGCCCGGTCGCCGGGCACGGCGTAGCGCTCGCCGTGGATCACCGGGAACGTGCGGGCCGTCTTGGCCTCGTCGCGCAGGTACCCGAGTGGCACCCGGCCCCGTTGGGCCAGCCAGCCGATCCCGGTGTCGCCCGGTGCCAGCACCCGGCTGAGGTCCTCGGACACGATCACCATGCCCGGGCCGGGCGTGAACGTGCCCGTGCTGGCGTCGGTGCCGGCGGCGCTGACCTGCGAGCCCTGGGCCCCGGTCTCGGACGCGCCGACGGCGTCGAGGATGGCGATGTTCGGCAACGCCTTCAGGAAGCCGGCCTTCATCGGCGCCGACAGGGCGGCGCCGCCCGACGCCAGCAGGATCATCGACGAGGTGTCGCACGGGGCGCGGTTCAGCTCGTCGAGGAGTGGGCGCCCGAAGGCGTCGCCCACGATGAGCACGATGTTGACCTTCTCGGTCTCGACGGTCGACCACACGTCGGCGGCGTCGAGGCCGGTGGTGTTGTGGGGGAGCACGACGGTGTTGCCACCGCCCAGGGCGTTGAACGCCACCCAGTGGGCGGCGCCGTGCATGAACGGGGGAGCGGGCAGCACCCGGGCTCCACCGCTGACGGCGTTGGTGACGATGGCTTCGAGGTCGGCCCACTCCTCTCCGGTGCCGGTCTGGCGTCCGCCCATGGCCGCCGGGTAGATGTCGCCCTGGCGCCACAGCACGCCCTTGGGCATGCCGGTCGTGCCACCGGTGTAGAGGATGTAGAGGTCGTCAGGGGACACCACCACCGGCACCGGTTCGGGGGAGGCGTCGGCGAGAGCGCCGTCGTACCAGACGGCATCGGGGAGCAACTCGTGGCCGGAGCCGTCGGGCACCTGGAGCAGCACCTGGAGGTCGGGCAGCTCGGCCCGTACCGCCTCGAGCGTGGGCGCGAACGTCGAGTGGTAGACGATGCCCCGGGCCCCGGCGTCGGCCAGCAGGTAGCGCAGCTCTTCGGCCACGTAGCGGTAGTTCACGTTGAACGGAGCCACCCGGGCGCAATACGCCCCGAGCATTCCTTCGAGGTACTCGGGGCAGTTGTGCAGGTAGAGAGCGAGGTGGTCCTGGCCCGACTCCCAGCCGTCCAGCTCGTGCCGCGGCCGGTGCACACCCAGGCCCCGGTCGTGCAGAGCGTTCCCCAGCCGGTGGGCGCGCTCCATCAGGTCGGCGAAGCTCAACCGACGGTCCCCGTGCACGATGGCTTCGCGGCCCGGTATCGCGGCGGCCACCGCCGAGATCACCTCGGCCAGGTTGTGGTCACCCATCGTCGTCCCCCTCGTCCCGCCGAGCGCCCTGCCGGCCGACGGCCACTACTCGTAGTAGCGGAAGATCACCTCGGCCACACAACTGGGCTTCGGGGCACCGACGACCTCGTAGACGAACGTCATGGTCACCTGGGCCCCGTTGCCGTCGAGCTCCTCGAGCGAGGTGAGTTCGGCGCCGAGGCGCAGCTTCGAACCGACCGGCACCGGAGACGGGAACCGCACCTTGCCCATGCCGTAGTTGACGGCCATGCGCATGCCTTCGACCTTCACGATGGTGGGCAGCAGCGCCGGACCCAGCGACACGGTGAGGTAACCGTGGGCGATGGGCCCGCCGAACGGCCCGTCCTTGGCCCGTTCGGGGTCGACGTGGATCCACTGGTGATCGCCGGTGGCGTCGGCGAACGTGTTCACCCGCTCCTGGGTGATCTCCATCTCGTCGCTGTAACCGAGGTGCTGGCCGACGAGTTCCTTCAACCCGGCGATGCCGGTCACGGTGGTGGTCATGCGCTGACCCTACTTCTGGCCGCGCCGAGCGCCGCCGGGCGCTACTTGAACCAGATGCGCTGGTAGTCGCGGCTCATCGGGTGCAGCAGCAGGGCGAACAGCGCCACCGGGAACAACAGGTTGATGACGAGGCCGATGTCGAAGATGGCCCCGACGCCGTTGCTGCCCAGGAAGAGGATGTACGGCACGAGGGCCAGGCCGGCCACGCCGACCCCGAGCCAGTAGGCCCATCGCTTCTCGTTGGCGATCCCGAACCCGGCCGCGGCCTGGCCGATCACGATCACGAGGCCGAGCAGCGAGAAGACCTGACCGAACAGCACTCCGAACACCGCGTTGATGTACAGCAGGAAGACGGCGATCTGGAGGGTCTGGGGTTGGCCCGGGTTTGTCCACCGGCGGGTTTCCATGCCCATCAGTATGGCGGCACCGCGGGCGGTTGTGGGGGTCGTCGGCCCAACACGACCGGTGTGGCCTCGTGGTTGGCCCGCAACTGGCCGCAGGCGGCGTCGATGTCGGTGCCCCGATTGGCGCGGATCGTGGCGTTCACTCGCAGGTCGACGAGCAGGTCGCGAAAGGCCGCCACCCGTTCCGGCGGGGACCCTGTGGTCGGCCAACCCGGTGTGGCGTTCAGGGGGATCAGGTTCACGTGGGCCCGCAGCGAGCGGGCGAAGTCGGCCAGCTCCTCGGCGTCGGCGGCGCGGTCGTTGACCCCGTCGATCATCGCCCACTCGAGAGAGAGGCGCCGGTTCTTGGCCTCGAGGTAGGCGGCGCAGGCGTCGTGCAGCTCGGCCAACGGATACCGGCGGTTGATGGGGACGAGCTCGTCGCGCAACGTGTCGTTGGCGGCGTGCAGCGACACGGCCAGGTTCACCGGCAGGCCTTCGGTGGCCAGCCGGCGGATGCCGGGCACGACGCCCACGGTCGACAGGGTGAGGTGCCGGGCGCCGATGCCGAGGTCGTCGTGCAGCCGGGTGACCGCAGCCCAGGTGCGGTCGTAGTTTGCGAGGGGCTCGCCCATGCCCATGAAGACCACGTTGTTGAGCCGGCGGGGCGGCGAGCTCGCTTCGGCCCGTCGCCACGCGTGCACGACCTGCTCGACGATCTCGCCGACGCCCAGGTTGCGTTCGAAGCCGGCCTGGCCGGTGGCGCAGAAGCCGCAGCCCATGGCGCAGCCGGCCTGGGTGCTGACGCACACGGTGGATCGGCCGGGGTAGTGCATGAGCACGGTCTCGATCGTGGCCCCGTCGGCCAGCTCCCACAGCCACTTCACGGTGTCGCCGCCGTCGCTCGACGACTCGGCCACCGGGCGCAGCGCCGGGGGGAGCTCTGCGGCCAGACGGGAGCGCAGCGCCTTGGGCAGGTTGGTGAGGTCCTCGGGTGCCCGGCGCTGGGTGTAGAGGCCTTCCCACACCTGATCGACGCGGAACCGGGGCTCACCGGTGAGCAGTGCGCCCAGCTCGGTGCGGTCGACGTCGTAGAGGGTGCTCACCCCTCCAGGCTACTGAGCAGGGTCGGGCTGCCCCCACCACCGGTGGCGGCTGTGGAGCACGAACCCGAGATCGGCGTAGAGCGCCAGGGCGACCTCGTTGGTCGACTCGACGTGGAGCATGCCGTGGGTCAGACCTTGCTCGGAGAGGTGCCGCAGCCCAGCCAGCGTGAGGGCTCGACCGAGGCCGAGGCCGTGGGAGTCGGGGTCGACGGCGATCACGTAGATTTCGCCGAGAGCGGGGTCGTCGGCGGTGACGGAGTGGACCTTCGTCCAGCAGAAGCCGGCCAGGCGCCCGTCGCGTTCGTGGAGCAGGAAACCATCGGCGTCGAACCACGGTTCGGCCTCGGCCCGGCGCAGTTGTTCGGACGTCCAGTTGCTCTGGTCGGGGTGCCACGCGAAGGCCCGGTTGTTGACGGCCAGGAACGCCTCGTCGTCGGATCGGGGTCGAAACGCCCGCAGCTCGATCGGCGCCGGGTCGGCCGCCGGGAGCGGGCACCGCAGTTGCCACACGTCCCGCAGCAGGACGAGCCCCGCCCGCTCGATCAGCGCGTCGTGCTCCGGTAGGGCCGGCTCCGCCTCGAACGCCACCAGCGTGCCGTCGTCATCCCGCGTCTCGTGCGCCACGGCGTGACGTTAGGTGCTCGGGGCTCAGGGGCGTTCTCTCGGTTGCGCCGTAGTCTCGGTTCGGTGACCAGACCCCGAACGCCGAGAGGTCGTGCTCGTGAGGTCCGGATCCGTCTCGACGGCGAGTACCCCGACGCCCGCTGCGAGCTCGACCACCGCAACCCCTATGAGCTGCTGGCGGCCACGATCCTGTCGGCGCAATGCACCGACGTCCGGGTCAACATGGTCACCCCCGCCCTCTTCGCCCGCTACCCCGCTCCCGAAGACCTCGCCGCCGCCAACCCCCTCGACGTCGAGGATCTGGTGCGCTCCACCGGCTTCTACAAGAACAAGACCAAGAGCCTCATCGGCATGGCTCAGGCACTCGTCGAACGCTTCGACGGTGAGGTGCCCCGCGAGATGGCCGACCTCGTCACCGTCCCCGGCGTCGGGCGCAAGACCGCCAACGTGGTGCGCAGCGTGGCCATGGACCTGCCCGGGCTCCCCGTCGACACCCACGTCCTGCGCCTCTCGGGGCGGCTCGGGCTGACCACCGAGACCGACCCGGTGAAGGTCGAGTACGCGCTGAACCCCATGGTCCCCGCCGTCGATCGGGGCCGGTTCAGCCTGCTGCTCATCCTCCACGGCCGGCGGGTCTGTGCCGCCCGCACCCCCCGCTGCGGTGAGTGCGTCCTGGCCGACTTCTGCCCCTCCAGCCGGGTGTGAAGAACGTCTCGGAGAAACCTGTTGCGAACTCTCACCCCGAGGTGCGCATCGCCAACCGAGCCGCTATGGTCGACCTCGTCAGGTTCCCGCCACCTGACATCGGCGACACACATGGGATCCGCCGCCCAGTGTCGCCCTGCCGACGCTCCTCTCGAGGGGCGTCGGCTTCTTTTTCGCCCCGGTCGGTCCATACTTCGGGCGTGGATTCGGAACGCGCCCAGTTGTCATCGGCCAGCACCACCCTCGAGGATCTGGTGGCCCGCGTCACCGAGTGTGGGGAGCGACTGCACGCCTCCGGCGAGGAGTCCCTCGCCCATGAACTGTTCGAGGTCGAGCGGGCGCTGCGCGGCGCCGACCGACGCCTCCGCGCCGTCACCGGCCGGATGCGCGCCTGACTCGGCGCGCCGGCGCAGTCCTCACCAGACGAAACCAGACCCACCCCGCTCGGGGGTCGCGGCATCACGAGAAGGCCGATCTCTGACGGCGGCGGATCGGGCCGACCCAACTGCCGTCGGCAACCCGGGCGGGGTCCCGCGGGCGCGGCAGTAGCGTTCAAAGGTGCTGAAGCGACTCGATCTCCGTGGCGCCGGTGACCCCACCGCCGAGTTGCCGCGTCCCGATCCGGGCGGGGTCGGCCCGGTCGAGGCCGTTCAGGCCATCGTGAACGACGTTCGCGAGCGGGGCGACGAGGCCGTGCGCGCCTACACGCTCGAGTTCGACGGCGTCGACCTTGCCGATCTGCGGGTCAGCCCCGAGGAGATCCGCGCCGCGCTCGCCGACGCGCCCGCGGCCCTCGTCGGCGCCCTCACCGAGTCCCGCGACAGCGTGCGGGCCTTCCACGAGACCCAACTCGTCGCGCCGCATTCCTTCACCCGTAACGGCATCACCGTCGACGGCCGTTCCGTGCCCGTCGACCGCGCCGGCTGTTACGTGCCCGGCGGGCGGGGCGCCTATCCGTCGTCGGTGCTCATGACCGCGGTCCCGGCCCGGGTGGCCGGCGTACCCGAGGTCGTGCTGTGCGTGCCTCCCGACCGCGCCACCGGCCGCATCGCCCCCTCCACGCTCGCCGCCGCCGCTCTCGCCGGGGTCGACGAGGTGTACGCCGTCGGCGGCGCCCAGGCCATCGCGGCCATGGCCTACGGCACCGAATCGGTGCGGGCCGTCGACGTGATCGTCGGGCCCGGCAACGTGTACGTCGCCCTCGCCAAGCGCCAGGTCGCCGGCCAGGTCGGGGTGCCGATGGCCTTCGCCGGGCCGTCGGAGATCGTGGTGGTGGCCGACGCCACCGCGCCGGTCGACTTCGTGGCCGTCGACCTCATGGTGCAGGCCGAGCACGGCCCCGACGGGTTGGCCTGGCTCGTCACCTGGGACGCCGAGGTGGCCGACGCCGTCGACGCCGCCCTCGCCCGTCTCGTGGCCGAAGCGCCTCGCCGCGACGACATCACCGCCACGTTCGCGTCCGGCGGCTTCTGCGCGCTCGTCGATGGTCCCGAGGCGGCCATGGCCGTCGTCAACCACATCGCCCCCGAGCACCTCGAACTCGTGACCGCCGACCCCGATGCCCTCGTGCCCCTCGTACGCCACGCCGGTGCGGTGTTCTGCGGGCCGCTGGCCCCGGCCTCGATCGGCGACTACGTGGCCGGGCCCAGCCACGTGCTGCCCACCTTCGGTAGCGCTCGCTACGGCAGCGCTCTCACCGTCTCCGACTTCACCAAACAGGTCCACGTCGTGCACGTCGACCGCTCCGGCTTCGACCACGCCGCCCCCGTCGTCGCCGAACTGGCCGAAGTCGAAGGGCTCGCCGCCCACGCCGAGTCGGTGCGGCTGCGCCAACGCGCCCTCGCTCCCGCCGCCGACCCCATGGGGTCAACCCGGTGATCGGGCCGCGCCACGATGTCGCCCTCATGGAGGGGTACCACTCGCCCCAGCTCGACGTGGCCGTGCGCCTCAACACCAACGAGTCACCCGAGCCGCCACCCGCCGGATGGGTCGCCGAGGTGGCCGAGGCGGCCCGAAGCGTCGACTGGCACCGTTACCCCGATCGTTCGGCCATCGACCTGCGGGCCGCCGTCGGTGGGCTGCACGGTGTGGGGCCCGAGCAGGTCTTCGTGGCCAACGGCTCCAACGAGGTGCTCCAGACCCTGCTGCTCACCTACGGGGGGCCGGGCCGTACCGCCGCGGTGTGGGAGCCCACCTACGCGCTGCACGCTCACATCTCCCGCCTCACCGGAACCACCGTCGCCGTCGGCGAGCGGGCCGACGACTTCTCCATCGACCTCGACGAGGTGCACCGCGTCGTCGACGCCTCGTCGCCGTCGGTGGCCTTTCTGTGCTCGCCCAACAACCCCACCGGCATGGTCGACCCCGAGTCCACCGTGCGGGCCACCCTCGAGGCGGTGGCGGCGGCCGACGGGCTGCTCGTGGCCGACGAGGCCTACGGCCAGTTCGCGCCCTGGTCGGCGGTCGGCCTGGTCGGCGACGGGGTGCCGCTGGTGGTCACCCGCACGTTCTCGAAGACCTGGTCGATGGCGGCCGCCCGTCTCGGCTACCTCGTCGGCCCCGCCGAGGTCGTCGACAACCTGCACAAGGTGGTGCTGCCCTATCACCTCGACGCGTTCAAGCAGGTCGCGGGCCTGACCGCCGTGGCTCACCGCGCCGAGATGGAGGCCCGGGTGGCCCGGCTGGTGGAGGAGCGCGGCCGCCTCGTCGCCGGCCTGGCTGCGCTGCCCGTCGACGTGTGGCCGTCGGGCGCCAACTTCGTGCTGTTCCGTCCCCGTACGGTCCCCGGTCGTGACACCTGGCAGGCACTCGTCGAGCGGTCGGTGCTCGTGCGCGACTGCTCGTCGTGGCCTCGCCTCGAGGGCTGCCTGCGGGTCACCATCGGTACCACCCAGGAGGACGACCTGTTCCTCCATGCCCTCGAGGAGATCCTGACATGACCGTCGAACGTTCCGTCGATGGCCGTCGTGCCGCCACCGTGGCCCGCACCACGTCCGAGACCGACATCGTGGTCGAGCTCGACCTCGACGGCGGCACCGTGGTCGAGGCGTCCACCGGGCTGCCTTTCTTCGACCACATGCTCAGCCAGCTCGGCCGTCACGGCGGTTTCGGCCTGGTGGTGCGCGCCACCGGCGACCTCGAGATCGACGCCCACCACACCGTCGAGGACGTCGGCATCGCCCTCGGTGAGGTCTTCAAGGGGGCCTGGGGCGACAAGGCCGGCGTGCGCCGCTTCGCCTCGAACCGGGTGCCCCTCGACGAGGCCCTCGTCGACGTCGCCCTCGACCTGTCGGGGCGTCCCTACCTGCACTACGAGGTCGAGTTCCCCGGCGAGAAGATCCTCGGCGACCCGCCGTTCGACCCCCAGCTCGTCGAGGAGTTCTGGCGGGCGTTCGTGGTGGCTTCGGCCATCACGTTGCACATCACCTCGATCCGCGGCCGCAACACCCACCACCTCATCGAGGCCACCTTCAAGGGGGTGGCCCGGGCCCTGCGCGACGCCGTTCGGGTGGAGGGTTCGGGCGTGCCCTCCACCAAGGGTGTGTTGTGAGCGACGACCGGCCCCTGGTGGCCGTGCTCGACTACGGCATCGGGAACCTGCGCTCGGCGCAGAAGGCCCTCGAGAAGGTGGGGGCCGACGCCCGGCTCACCGCCGATGCCGGGCTGGTGGCCGATGCCGACGCCGTGGTCCTGCCCGGCGTCGGTGCCTTCGGTGCGTGCATGGCCGCGTTGCGGGGGAGCGGGCTCGACGAGCTGGCCGTCATCAGCGCCCAGAGCGGACGACCCTTCCTCGGCATCTGCGTGGGGATGCAGTTGCTCTACGAGGGCTCCGACGAATCACCAGGGGTGGCGGGGCTCGAGGTGCTCCCCGGGGTGTTGCGCCTCCTGCCCGACACGGTGAAGCGACCGCAGATGCAGTGGAACGTCCTCGACGTGCGCCGCCCGTCGGCCATGTTCGCCGACCTCGTCGACCCGGTCTGGGTGTACTTCGTGCACTCCTACGCCGCGCCGGCCGACGGCGCCGGCATCGTGGCCACCTGTGACTACGGTGGGCCGGTGGCCGCCGCCGTGGAACAGGGCCCCTTGTGGGCCACCCAGTTCCATCCCGAGAAGTCGGGCACGGTCGGGCTCGAACTGCTCGCCGGATTCGTGGCCGCAGCGAGTGCTCGCGTCGTCAGGGGGGTGTCGTGATGGACCTTTATCCGGCTATTGATCTTCGCGACGGTAAATGCGTCCGCCTGTACCAAGGCGACTACGCCAAGGAGACCGTGTACGCCGACGACCCCGTCGAGCAGGCCCGGGCCTTCGTCGCCGCCGGCGCCACCTGGATCCACGTCGTCGACCTCGACGCCGCCCGTACCGGCGACCCGGTGAACCGGTCGGTGATCGCCGAGATCGCCTGCGCCATCGACGTCCCCGTACAGACCGGGGGCGGCATACGCGACGAGGCGGCGGTCGAGGCGCTGTTAGAAGCCGGCGTGCGTCGGGTGGTGCTCGGTACGGCCGCACTCGAGCAGCCGGCGCTGGTGCGGCGCCTCGCCACCCGCTACCCGGTGGCGGTCGGGCTCGACGCTCGCGGTCGCGAGGTGGCCGTGCGGGGCTGGGAGAAGGGTTCGGGACGCGACCTGCTCGACGTCGCCGTCGAGTTCGCCGACGCCGGCGTGGAAGCCCTCGTCGTCACCGAGATCGCCCGTGACGGCACCCTCGCCGGACCCGACCTGATGGGCCTGGCCGAGATGCTCGACGCCACCGCGTTGCCGGTCATCGCCTCGGGCGGGGTGGGCAGCCTGGCGGATCTCGAAGCACTGGCCGGGTTGGTGGCGTCAGGCCGCACGCTCAGCGGCGCCATCGTCGGTCGAGCCGTCTACGAAGGCGCGTTCACCGTGGCCGAGGCCCTCGCCGCGCTCGCCCCCCGCCCCTGACCGGCGTCGTGTCTCCGACGAGGGCCGGCAGAGGTCCTCGTACACTCCGGACATGGACGCCGACGCGTGGAACGCCCGTTACGACAGCGACGAGCTGGTGTGGGGGGGTGAGCCGAACCTCTTCCTACCCCCCGAGGTGGCGTCGCTCACGCCCGGCCGGGCCCTCGACCTGGCCTGCGGCGAGGGCCGCAACGCCGTTTGGCTGGCTTCGCAGGGCTGGGACGTCACCGGCGTCGACTTCTCCTCCGCCGGGGTGGCCAAGGGCGAGCACCTGGCGTCCGAGCACGGCGCCCACGTCACGTGGGTCGTGGCCGACGCCACCACCTGGGCGCCGCCGGCCGAGGGGTACGACCTCGTCATCGTCTTCTACCTCCAGCTTCCCGCCGCCGAGCGTTGCGGGGCAGTGGCCACGGCCGTGCGGGCCCTGGCCCCCGAGGGCACGTTCCTCCTCGTCGCCCACGACCTGTTGAACCTCACCGAGGGCCACGGCGGACCCGGTGACGCCGGCGTGCTCACCACCGCCGATGCGGTGGTCGACGACCTCGCCTCCGCCAGCCTGGCCCACGGCGTGGAGCTCGTCGTCGAGCGGGCCGAACGGGTCGATCGGATGGTGTCCACCCCCGAAGGTGAGCGCAGCGCCCTCGACACCCTCGTGCGGGCCCGGCGCCTCGTGGCCGGCCCGGTTCCCGAAGGCATCGAGCCCATCCCGGTACCTGAGTGAGTCCCGGGTGAGGACAGCGCGGGTCATCCCGTGCCTCGACGTCGACGCCGGTCGGGTGGTCAAAGGGGTGAACTTCGTCGGTCTCCGCGACGCCGGTGACCCGGTCGAGTTGGCCGCCCGCTACGACGCCGAAGGGGCCGACGAGCTGGTGTTCCTCGACATCACCGCATCGTCGGACCAGCGCGACACCATCGTCGACGTGGTGCGGCGCACCGCGGAGCAGGTGTTCATCCCTTTCACCATCGGCGGGGGCATCCGTAGCGTCGACGATGCCCGTCGGCTGCTTCGCGCCGGTGCCGACAAGGTGTCGGTGAACACGGCCGCCGTCGATCGCCCCGAATTGGTGGCCGAGATCGCGGCCGAGTTCGGCAACCAGTGCGTGGTCGTGGCCATCGACGGTCGGCGCCGTCGTGACGGCGATGGTGAGCTGGCCGAGGGTTGGGAGGTTTTCACCCACGGCGGCCGCACGCCCACCGGGCTCGACGTCGTCGACTGGGCCCGCCGGGCCGAGTCGCTCGGAGCGGGGGAGATCCTTCTCACCTCCATGGACCGCGACGGCACGCGAGACGGCTTCGACGTCGAGCTCACCGCCGCCGTGGCCGCCGCCGTCGGCGTGCCGGTCATCGCGTCGGGTGGCGTCGGCACCCTCGACCATCTCGTCGACGGTGTCACCATCGGGCACGCCGATGCCGTGCTGGCGGCCTCGATCTTCCACTTCGGCGAGCACACCGTGCACGAGGCCAAGGCCCACATGCTCGCTTCGGGGGTGGCCGTCCGGCCCTGATCAGCCCTCGCCCGAGCGCGCCTCGCTCGCGCTCCCCCCTCCGCCTCCCCCTCCACCGGCGAACCTGTCTACGAACGCTGCCCTCCAGGGCGGTGAAACGCGACAGGTTCGTCGACCGTGGCCAACCTGTCTACCAACGCTGCCCTCCGGGGCCGTGAAACGCGACAGGTTCGTGGGTGGGTCGTCAGGCCCGCGAGGCGACGAACGAGGCCACCAGGCGGGCCGCCACGTCGGTGCGGCCCACCAGGAAGTGGTCGGCCCCCGACACCGTCTCGACGGTCGTGTTGGCCCAGTGCGCCGTGGCCTCGGCCGCCGAGGCCGGGGTGCGGAACTCGTCGTGCTCGGGCACGATCAGCAGCTTGGGGCGGGGATCGGCACCGACCGGTTCGTAGTCGGCCGCCGGCCGGATGCGCAGCGGCGCCGCGATCAGCGCCCAGCCGGCCAGGCGTTCGGCAGTCACGGTCAACGACACGTCGGCCCCGAACGACCACCCGCACAGCACCAGCGGCCGTGCGGCGGTGAGTCCGGCCAGCGTGTCGATGGCCGCCTCCACGTCGAGACGCTCGTCCGCACCGTGGCCGTGGTCGCCTTCGCTGGCCCCCACGCCCCGGAAGTTGAACCGCAGCACGGCCAGCCCGTGGAGGGGGAGCACCCGGAACAGCTCGCTGGTGACCAGCGAGGCCATCGACCCGCCGTGCAACGGATGGGGGTGGGCCAGCACCACTGCGCCCTCGATGGCCTCGTGGCCGGGACCCGGCGCCTCGGGCAGGGTCACCTCACCCTCGAGGGACAAGCCGTCGGCCGTGGGGAACCGCAAACGTCGGGTGTCGGTGTCGTCGGGCACGAGGTCAGACGGTACCGTCGTCGGGGTGACCCCCACGCGCTCCGACATGGCCCCCGACGACGTGCCCTCGACGTCAGCGGACCCGGTCGACAAGCTGCCCATCCAGATGCTCAACGATCGCATCCTCGTGCAGATGGGCGGCGCGGAAGGCGAGCGCCGCTCCACCGGGGGCATCCTCATCCCCGTCACGGCCCAGATGGGCAAGCGGCTGGTGTGGGCCGAGTGCGTGGCCGCCGGCCCCAACGTGCGGTCGATGCAGTCCGGCGATCAGGTGCTCTTCAACCCCGAGGACCGCTACGAGGTCGAGGTGCGCGGCGACGACTACATCATCCTGCGTGAACGCGACGTCCACGCCGTCGCCGCCAAGCGCCTCGACGAGGGCAGCACCGGCCTCTACCTCTGAGCCGGCGGAGTGGGCCGCAGTTTCGCCGCAACCGAACCCGTTCGTGAGCACGCATCGTCACCGGTACCGTGGGGAAATGCCCGTCAGCACCCCCATCGCCTTCACCGACGACCAGCTCGCCGCCGTCACCTTCAACGCCGACGGCCTGGTGCCGGCCATCATCCAGGAGGACGGCACCGGCCAGGTGCTGATGATGGCGTGGATGAACGAGGCGTCGCTGCGCCAGACCCTCGAAACCGGCCGAACCTGGTTCTGGAGTCGGTCCCGGCAGGAGTACTGGTGCAAGGGCGAGACTTCCGGCGACCGCCAGTTCGTGCGCTCGGGCGCCTACGACTGCGACGGCGACACCCTGCTCTTCGTGGTCGAGCAGGAGGGCAAGGGCGCTTGTCACACCGGCAACTACTCGTGCTTCTTCTCCCCGTTCGGCTCCGTGACCGCGGGCGACGGCACATGAGCCGGTGATCCGGCCGAGCCGCGAGCAGTTCCACGCCTGGGCCGCCGATCACACCGTCGTCCCCCTCTGGCGAGAGCTGCTGGCCGACCTCACCACGCCGGTCGCGGCGTTCGCTCGGCTCTGCGGCGACGACCAACCGGGTTTCCTGCTCGAATCGGTCGAGCACGGCGAGCGGTGGAGCCGCTGGTCGTTCGTGGGTCGCAACCCGCTGGCCACGATCGTCTCGCGCTCGGGCCAGCTCACCGTCACCGGTGACCTCCCGGCCGAGCTCCCCACCGAGCGAGGCATCCTCGCCGCCGTCGAGTGGCTGCTCGACCGGTACCGATCGCCCGACATCGACGAGCTGCCCCCCTTGCACGGCGGGCTGATGGGCTACCTCGGGTACGACGTGGTCCGCGAGGTCGAACGCCTGCCCGACGTCCCGCCCGACCTCACCGGCTATCCCGACGCCGTGCTGTCGGTCATCGGCCAACTCGCCGCTTTCGACCACTTCCGCCAGCGCGTCACCCTGATCGAGAACGTGCTCGTCCCCCCGCAGGCCTCGAACGACGACCTCGACCGCCTCTACGACGATGCCGTCACCCGCCTCGACCAGTTGGCGGCCGACGCTGCCCGCTCGCTCGACGAGCCGCTGGTCGACGCGCCCGACAGCGACGTGGCCCCGCCCGACGTGGTGTCGTCGGTGAGCACCGCCGACTTCGCCCGGGCGGTCGAGGCGGCGAAGGAACACATCCTGGCCGGCGACATCTTCCAGGTGGTGCTCTCGCAGCGGTACTCGTTCCCGCTCGACGCCGATCCCTTCGACGTCTACCGGGTGCTGCGTCAGGTGAACCCCAGCCCGTACATGTACTTCGTGCGCACCCCGCAGGTCAGCCTGGTCGGGGCGTCACCCGAGCCGATGGTGAAGTTGGTCGACGGCCGGGTCATCTCGCGACCCATCGCCGGTACCCGCCGCCGCGGCCGCACCGAGGAGGAAGACCGCCGCCTGGGGGCGGAGCTGCGCGAGCACCCGAAAGAGGTGGCCGAGCACATCATGCTCGTCGACCTGGCCCGCAACGACGTCGGCCGGGTGGTGCGCTTCGGTTCCGAACAGGTCGACGAGATGATGGTGCTCGAGCGCTACAGCCACGTGATGCACCTCACCTCCCAGGTCTCCGGCGACCTGGCCGAGGGCCGCACCCCCATCGACGTGCTGCGTGCCACCCTCCCCGCAGGCACGGTGTCGGGGGCGCCCAAGGTGCGGGCCATGGAGATCATCGACGCCCTCGAGCCGGTGAAGCGGGGCCCCTACGCCGGGGTGGTCGGCTACATCGACTTCTCCGGCACCATCGACACCGCGCTGGCCATCCGCACCCTGATGGTCGGCCCCGACGGCGTGGCCCACGTGCAGGCCGGCGCCGGAATCGTGGCCGACAGCGTTGCCGAGCACGAGGACCTCGAGTGCCGCAACAAGGCCGGGGCGCTGCTGGCGGCGATCCCCGGGGCCCGGGCCCTCACCGCCGCCCGGCGCCGCTCGCAGGGCCCGGCGTCTTCCGCCGGGTCGTGACGGGCGCCGCTTCTTCTCCGGGCCCGGAGGCGCCGGGGTGGATCGGCGTGGCTCGATGCGAGACTGGGCCCATGGATGAGATCGAACGAACTGGTGTCGTCTCGGGCTACGAGGCGCTGAACACGGCGGGCGCGACTGCGGTCGTCGAGCGCGATGTCGTTCTCTTCGCTGGACCCGACAGCGGGCGGTTCCTGCAGGGGCAGCTCAGCCAGGACGTCGTGGCTCTGGCCGAAGGCTCGTCCACCTGGTCGTTGCTGCTGCAACCGAACGGTAAGGTTCTGGCCTGGCTGCGGGTGCATCGGGTGTCGCCCGACGCCTACGCGCTCGACGTCGACCCCGACCACGGCGACGAGGTGGTGGCCCGGCTCGCCCGGTTCCTGCTGCGCACCAAGGCCGAGTTCTCCTCGCCGCAGCGCCGGGTCGCTCTCGCCCGCCGTCACGGTGCTCAGCGGGTCGAGATCGGACACGTCCCCACCGGTGCCGCAGCGGCCCCCGGCGCGCTGGCGGGGGTCGTCGTCGGCCCCGGCGTGGCCGGGATCGACCGGATCCTGCCGCCGGGAACGACGATGGCTGATCTCGGTGCCGACGAGCGGCCCCACGACCTGGTGCCGGCCGCCGCCTTCGAGCGCTACCGGATCGCCCACGGCGTGCCTGCGGTGGGAAGCGAGCTCACCGACGAGACCATCCCCGGCGAGGCCGGCCAGTGGCTCATCGGTGCTTCGGTGAGCTTCACCAAGGGCTGCTACACCGGCCAGGAACTCGTCGCCCGCATCGACAGCCGCGGCAACACCGTGCCCAAACCGATTCGCCTGGTGCAGTTGGGTGACGGCACCTTCCCCATCGGCGCGGGGCCGGATGTCGGTACCGTGCTCGGGTTCGCGGGCAAGGAGGTGGGCCGTCTCACCAGCGTGGCCGTGGCCCTCGGCCCGGGGTACCCGGCGCTGGCCCTCGCCGTCGTGGGCCGGGCCGTTCCCCTTGGTGGCGAAGTAGGGCTTGGCTCGGACTCCGACGGGATCACGGGGCTGGTGGTCGATCCGGCCGCCGGCTCCTGAGCGCTCCTAGGCTCGCGGCGTGGCCGAACCCACCCACTACGACCTGCTCGAAGTCGCCTCGAACGCATCGCCCGCCGAGATCCGCAAGGCCTATCTGGCGTTGGCCCGGACCCATCACCCCGACTTCCACACCGGCGGCACCGAACGGACGCGGGCGGCCAACGAGCGCGAGATGCAGCGCATCAACGATGCGTGGGCGGTGCTCGGCGACGACCAGCGCCGAGCGGCCTATGACGACGGCCTGCACCGCCGGGCCCAGATCGAGCGGCGCCCCGGCGCGGCCAGCTACGACTTCACGCCCATCGACGACGACGACACCGACTACGCGGCGTTGCTCGACGACGCCCCTCCGGGCGACGGTGCGAGCGTCTCGCGGAGCCTGCAACTGCTGCCGGTCGTCGGTCTCCTGGGCGGTCTGGCCGTGCTGGTCCTCGGGCTCTTGCTGCGCACCCCGTTCTTCATCGCCTTCGGGGTGGTGGCGCTGGGCATCGGGGTGTTGTCGTTCATCGCCACCCCCATCGTGGCCATCATGCGTTCCTACTCTTCCGATCCCGACGCCTGAGCCCTGCGACCACTCTCGATCCGTCCTCGTGGACCGGCCCGGTGCGGATAGGGTCCCCGGCCATGGCCCAGACCTCGCTGTTCGTGAAGATGGTGGCCCTGCCCGACAAGCGCGACGAGATGATCGCCGCGCTCGAGACCATGCTCCCGCAGGTGGCCACCGAGGAAGGCACCCTCGTGTACTCGTTCCACACCGACGCCGGCGACGAGAACACGGTGTGGATCTTCGAGCTGTACACCGACGGTGACGCGCTCGGTGCGCACGGAGGCAGCGACGCCATGGCAGCCTGCTTCGGGCTCCTCGGGCCGCTGTTCGCCGAGCCACCGATGATGGTGATGGCGACGCCCACGGCGAACAACAAGGGCCTGCCGAGCTGACCACGTACCTCGACCGCATCCTCGACGCCCATCGCGCTGCGGCTGCGGCTGATTCCCGGAGCCTCGACACCCTGGTCGAGGCTGCGTCGACCCTGGCCCCGACCCGCGACTTCAGAGCCGCGGTGTCGGCCGTCGCCGCCCTCGGCGACATCGCCGTCATCGCCGAGGTGAAGCGTCGTTCGCCATCGAAGGGTCCACTCGCCCCCGATCTCGACCCCGCCGGCCTGGCCCGTGATTACGAGGCCGGCGGCGCGGCGGCGCTCTCGGTGCTCACCGATTTCGAGTTCTTCGGGGCCGAGCCCGACGACCTGGCCCGCGCCCGCGCCGCCTGCGGATTGCCGGTGCTGCGCAAGGACTTCACCGTCGACCTCCGTGACGTCGTCGACGCCCGGCTGATGGGCGCCGACTGCGTGCTGCTCATCGCCGCCGCCCTCGGGCAGTCCGAACTGGTCGACATGCTGGCGCTGGCCCGCACCATCGGGCTCGACGCGCTGGTCGAGATCCACGACGAGGCCGAACTGCAGCGAGCCGTCGAAGCCGGCGCCGATCTCATCGGGGTCAACCAGCGCGACCTGGTGACCTTCGCCGTCGACACCGAACGGGCGGTGAGGGTGGCCCCGCAGATGCCGCCGGGCGTCGTGCGGGTGGCCGAGAGTGGCATCGGCGGACCCGAGGACGCTTTCGTGCTGGCCCATGCCGGCTACCACGCGGTGCTGGTCGGCGAGTCGCTGGTGACCTCCGGCGACCCCAGGGCCGGGGTGGCCGCCCTGCGTTCTGCGCGCTCCTGAGAGGGCCTCGCGTCTGCGGGACATTCGGCCGGTCGGGGACCGAGAGCACGTCCTACACTCCGCCCACGCCGGCTCAACGAGGAGCGTTCGATGACACGATTCATCCTGCCCGATGCCCAGCTGCCCACCGCCTGGTTCAACCTGTTGCCGCGGTTGGCCGAGCCCCTCGACCCGCCTCTGCACCCGGGTACCCGCGAGCCGGTCACGCCCGACGACCTCGCCCCGCTGTTCCCGATGGCCCTCATCGAACAGGAGATGTCGCCGGCGCCCTGGATCGACATCCCCGGCGAGGTGCTCGACATCCTCAAGTTGTGGCGGCCCACGCCGTTGGTTCGCGCCACCCGGCTCGAGGCGGCACTCGGCACGCCGGCGCGCATCTACTTCAAGGACGAGTCGGTGTCGCCCGCGGGCTCGCACAAGCCCAACACCGCAGTGCCGCAGGCCTTCTACAACAAGAAGGAAGGCATCAAGCGGCTCACCACCGAGACCGGTGCCGGGCAGTGGGGCACGGCGCTGGCCTTCGCCACCACGCAGTTCGACATGGAGTGCATGGTGTACATGGTGCGGGCCTCGTACGACCAGAAGCCGTACCGCAAGATCATGATGGAGATCTGGGGAGCCGAGGTCGTGCCGTCACCGATCGACGACCCGAGCAGCCCGGGCTCGTTGGGCGCGGCGATCTCCGATGCCGTGCGTGACTGCGTGGGCCGTTCCGACAGCCACTACGCCCTTGGTTCCGTGCTCAACCATGTGCTCTTGCACCAGACCGTCATCGGGCTCGAGGCCAAGGAGCAGCTCCAGTTGGCGGGGGAGGACCTCCCTGATGTGGTCATCGCCCCGTGCGGGGGCGGGTCGAACCTCGGGGGCATCTCGTTCCCGTTCGTGCCCGACGAAGGCGTGCGGATCGTCGCCGTCGAGCCCGAGTCGTGCCCCACCCTCACCGCCGGTCGCTTCGAGTACGACTTCGGCGACTCCGCCGGCATGACCCCGCTCATGCCCATGTACACCCTCGGCCACGACTTCATGCCTCCGCCGATCCACGCCGGTGGTCTGCGCTACCACGGCGACTCGCCCATCGTGTCGAAGTTGGTGAAGGACGGTCGGATCGAGGCCGTGGCCCTGCCGCAGAGCAAGGTCTTCGAGGCCGCCATCCAGTTCGCCAACGCCGAGGGCAAGGTGCCCGCCCCCGAAGCCGCCCATGGCATCCGGGTGGTGATCGACGAGGCCCTCGCCGCCAAGGAGGCGGGCGAGGAGAAGGTCATTCTCTTCAACTACTGCGGCCACGGCCACCTCGACCTCGCCGCCTACGACGACTACCTCAACGGTCGCCTGATCGACGGCTGAGAAACACCCTGGGGGCATCTTCACCCCGGCGGTACCGTGGCGACGGTGTTCGTGAAAATCTGTGGCATCACCAACTCGTCCGATGCGCTCATGGCCGTGGCCATGGGCGCCGACGCCGTCGGGTTCGTCCTGGCGTCGTCGGTGCGTCAGGTCCGCCCCGACGACGTGCGGGACATGGTCCGCCAGCTCCCTGAGGACGTGCTCACCGTGGGGGTCTTCCGTGACGAATCGGCCCAGACGATCGTCGAGGTAATCGACGCCACCGGGCTCCGTGGGGTGCAGCTGCACGGTCGCGAGTCGCCGGGGGAGGCGGCCTGGATCCGGGCCCGGGTGCCCTTCGTGGTGCAGGCCTTCGCCGCCGGCGATGGGCGTGTCGAACGGGTCGACGACTACGAGGTCGACGCCGTCCTGCTCGACGCGGCCACGCCCGGTTCGGGGCATACATTCGACTGGTCGCTCGTCGGCGACCTTCCCCGGCGCCGTCAGGTGGTGCTGGCCGGTGGTCTGAGCCCCGACAACGTGCAGGACGCGGTGCGAACTGTGCGACCTTGGGGGGTAGACGTGGCCAGCGGTGTCGAGTCCTCACCCGGTCGCAAGGACGTCACCAAGGTCCGTCGCTTCATCGCTCTGGCCCGCGACGCGGCGAACGAGCCTGTCGGCCCTGAGCCGTTCGACGACGACGGCGTCGACGGCTCCGACGATGAAGGCTCCGAAGCCGACGTGGTGCCGTTGTTCGACGACCGCCGCTGAGCAGGCGCCGAGCTCATGGACCTCCCTTTCCGAGTTCCCGCTCCCGTCTCGGGCGACGTACCCTCCCTCCCTCATCCGTTTCGTCGTCGCCCACCATCGAGGTGCATCCCATGGCCCTGTCCGAGCCCTCCGCCAGTGGCCGATTCGGCGAGTTCGGTGGCCGTTTCGTGCCCGAGACGCTCGTCCCGGCGTGTGAGGACCTCGAGCGGGCGTTCCGCTCGGCATGGGGTGATCCGACCTTCCGCGACGAGCTCGACGGTTTCCTCGCCGACTACGCCGGTCGTCCCTCGCCGCTGACCGAGTGCCACCGCCTGTCCGAGGATCTGGGCGTGCGCGTGCTGCTCAAGCGCGAGGACCTCAACCACACCGGCAGCCACAAGATCAACAACGTCCTCGGCCAGGCCCTGCTCGCTCGCCGCATGGGCAAGAAGCGTCTCGTGGCCGAGACGGGGGCCGGTCAGCACGGGGTGGCCACGGCTACCGTGGCCGCGCTGTTCGGCATGGAGTGCATGGTCTACATGGGCGAGGTCGACATGGAACGCCAGGCCCTGAACGTCTTTCGCATGCACCTGCTCGGCGCCGAGGTCGTGCCGGCCCTGTCGGGTAGCCGCACCCTGAAGGACGCGGTCAACGAGGCCATGCGCGACTGGGTGGCCACGGTCGAGTCCACCCACTACTGCCTCGGGTCGGTCATGGGCCCGCACCCTTACCCGTGGATGGTCCGCGAGTTCCACACCGTCATCGGCACCGAGGCCCGGGCCCAGTGCGCCGCCCTCCTCGACGGCGGGGTGCCCGACGTCGTGGCCGCCTGCGTCGGTGGTGGCTCGAATGCCATCGGCATCTTCGCCGGCTTCGCCGACACCGACGCCGAGCTGGTGGGGGTCGAACCCGCCGGTGGCGCCGCCGTCGGGCGGGGGGTGCCCGGGGTCGTCCATGGCATGAGGAGCTACCTGATGCAGGACGAGTTCGGGCAGGTGCAGGAAGCGCACTCGATCTCCGCCGGGCTCGACTACCCCGGTGTCGGGCCGGAGCACTCGTTCCTGTCGTCGGTCGGTCGGGCCCGCTACGAGCAGGTCACCGACGCCGAGGTGATCGACGCCTTTCAGCTCCTGAGCCGCACCGAGGGCATCATCCCCGCCCTGGAGCCGGCGCATGCCCTGGCCTGGATCAGCCGTGACCGGGCGGAGCTGGCCGGGAAGACCGTGTTGCTCAACCTGTCGGGGCGTGGTGACAAGGACGTCGGCCAGATGATGGAGATCCTGGGTTGACCCCTTCCGGTGCCCTCGACGAGGGCCTCGCCATCCCCCCCGCCCCCACGCACCACGGAGAGCTCGAGACGGCGCTGCGGGCCGGTCGCGACCGGGGCCGCAAGCTGCTCGTTCCCTACGTCACCGGCGGCCTCGGTGACGAGTGGGTCGACATCGTGAGGGCGGTGGCCGACGCCGGGGCCGACGCCATCGAGATCGGTGTCCCCTTCTCCGATCCGGTGATGGACGGTCCGGTGATCCAGGCCGCCAGTGAGCAGGCGCTGGCCGGCGGCGCCACGCCGGTCACGATTCTCGACCGGCTGCGGGGGATCGACGCCGGGGTTCCCCTGATCGTGATGACCTACTACAACGTCGCCTTCCACGCCGGGCACCAGCGGTTCGCGTCGTCGCTGGCCGCCGCCGGGGTGAGTGCGGCGATCCTGCCCGACCTGCCCCTCGACGAGGTCGGTCCGTGGGCGGTCGCCGCCGACGCCGCCGACGTGGAGACGGTGATGCTGGCCGCGCCGACGGCCCCCGATGACCGCCTGCCGCGGATCGTGGCCCGGGCCCGCGGGTTCGTCTACGCCGTGGGCCTGTTGGGCGTCACCGGCGAACGCGACTCGCTGGCGTCGTCGTCGCTCACCATCGCCTCCCGGGTCAAGGCGGTGACCGACAAGCCGGTGCTGGTCGGCGTCGGTGTGTCGAACGCCGCCCAGGCCGTCGAGATCAGCCAGGTGGCCGACGGGGTGGTCATCGGGTCGGCGTTGATGCGCCGGGTCCTCGAAGGTGAGGGCCCTCTCGGGGCCGGTGCCTTCATCGCCGAGATCCGAGCCGCCCTCGACGCCGGCTGAGCCGACCGAGCTGCATCGCGGCGCTCTGCGCCGCCGTCAACAGGGCAGCCCGGTAGTTCGGTGGAGTTCAGGCGGCGAGGGGAAGCGCCAGCGACCGAGCCGCACATGCGGCGCTCCGCGCCGCCGTCAACACGGCAGCCCGAGGCTGCGGGCGATGACGAGGCGCTGGATCTCGCTCGTGCCTTCGCCGATCTCGAGGATCTTCGCGTCGCGGTAGAACCGGGCGACCGGGGTCTCGTCGATGAAGCCGTAGCCGCCGAAGACCTGGGTGGCGATGCGGGTGGCGGTGACGGCCGCCTCGGTCGATTGAAGCTTGGCGATGGCCGCTTCGCGGCCGAAGGGCCGCCCGGTGTCGCGCAACCACGCCGCCCGGTAGGTGAGGAGGCGGGCGGTGTCGGCCAGCACGGCCAGGTCGGAGCACTGGAAGGCGATGCCCTGGTTGGCGCCGATGGGGCGGCCGAAGGCGTGACGTTGTGTGGCGTAGGCGGTGGCGTGCTCGAGGCAGGCCTGCACCACCCCGGTGGCGAGGGCGGCGATGGCCACCCGACCCTCGTCGAGGATCTCGAGGAACTGGCGAAACCCCCTTCCCCGCTCACCCAGCAGGTTGGCGGCGGGCACCCGGCAGTCGGTGAAGGTGAGACCGTGGGTGTCGGAGGCGTGCCATCCCATCTTGCGGTAGGGAGGTTGCACCTCGAAGCCCGGCGTGCCCGCCGGCACCACGATGGCGCTGATCTCCCCGGGGGCGGTGAGGGCGGTCACGGTGACCAGCGAGGTGATGGCGGTCCCGGAGTTGGTGATGAAGGCCTTCTCGCCGTTGATCACCCATTCGCCCGTGGCCTCGTCGAGGCGGGCGCTGGTCCGGGTGCCACCGGCGTCGGAACCGGCATCGGGCTCGGTCAGCCCGAAACCACCGAGGGCGCGTCCGGCGCAGAGGTCGGGGAGCCACTGCTGCTTCTGCGCTTCGGTGCCGTACCGGAAGATCGGGTTGGCTCCGAGCCCGACGCCCGCTTCGAGGGTGATGGCGAGGGACTGGTCGACCCGGGCGATCTCCTCGATGGCCACGCACAGCGTCGTCAGGTCGGCGTCACCGCCGCCGTGTCGAGACGGGAAGGGCAGACCGAAGAGCCCCAGTTCGCCCATGGCCAGCACGGTGTCGACCGGAAAGGTGCGGTCGCGATCCCACTCCTCGGCATGAGGGGCGATCTCGCTCTCGGCGAAGTCACGGACGACCGTGCGGAACTGCTCCTGCTCCTCGGTGAACTCGAACGACAGCACGAGGGGAGGGTAGCCAACCGGCTGTCTGGGGCCGGCGGCGGAGGCGGCGGAGGCCGGCGAGATCGACGCCGACGACGAGGCCCGCATGCTCGCCTACTCCCGCCAGGCCTCCCTGCACATGGTGAACGACACCGGGCCCGGGGCCCCGGTGCCCTGAAATCCACCAAATGGGGGCCGTCAGCCGCCATGCTGTCGGGAACGCGGGTGGCCTCATCCGTCGCCCGAACCGCCCGCCCGGTGTCGACACCTCGTGTTCGCACCGGGCCAACAGGAGGATCCAATGACCAAGTCCGAGCTCATCGCCCACATCGCCGAGCGCACCGAGGTCTCGAAGGTCGACGTCGAGAAGACCCTCAAGGCCTTCGAGGAGATCGCCAACGAGGTGGTCGCCAAGGGGGCCGAGAAGCTCACCCTTCCCGGTTTCTTGAGCTTCGAGCAGACCACCCGCTCCGCCCGTACGGGTCGCAACCCGCAGACCGGCGCCACCATCCAGGTGCCGGCCAGCCGGGCCGCAAAGGTCACCGCCGGCTCCAAGCTGAAGGCCACCGCCAAAGCCGTCAAGATGTGAACCGGTGGCCCTCGGGCCGCCAAATCACTCGTGGGTCGGGGGAGCGTCGACGGACGCTCCCCCAACCGCGTCCACGGGTCCTCGGCGACCACTAGGATTCGACGCCCATGAGCGCTCCCACCTCTCCGTCGCCCGGCGACAAGGCCCCGACCTTCACCCTTCTCGACCAGGACGGCGCCAAGGTGAGGTCGACCGGTTTCAAGGGCCGCAAGGTGCTCGTCTACTTCTACCCGAAGGCCGACACACCCGGTTGCACCACCCAGTCGTGCGGCCTGCGCGACATCGCCGACCAGGTGGGCGACACCGTCATCCTCGGCATCAGCCCCGACCCGCCGGCCAAGCAGAAGAAGTTCGACGTCAAGTACTCCCTCGGGTTTCCGTTGCTGGCCGACGAGGACCACGGCGTCGCCGAGGCCTACGGAGCCTGGGGCGAGAAGAGCATGTACGGCAAGAAGTACATGGGCATCATCCGATCGGCCTTCCTGATCGACGAGCAGGGCAAGATCGCCGAGGCGTGGCCCAAGATCAGCCCGAAGGACACCCCCAAGAACCTGCTCGCCGCTCTCGTCTCGTGAGCGGGCTCCCGGCCCCAGCCGACGTCCTGCCCCATCGACCTCCGTTCCTGCTGCTCGATGAGGTCAGCGAGTTGAGCGTGGGGGTGTCAGCCCGTGGCCGGTGGAGCCTCACCGGTGACGAGGCGTTCTTCGCGGGGCACTTCCCGGGCCGCCCCACGCTCCCCGGTGTGCTGATGCTCGAGTCGATCGCCCAGCTCGGGGCCTACGCCGTGCTGTCCGATCCGGCCTACGCGGGCAAGCTCCCCCTCTTCGGTGGGGTCGACAAGGCCCGGTTCCGCCGCCAGGTCGGACCCGGCGACGTGCTCAGCCTCGAGATCGAGCTCGGCCGGATGTCGGCTCGGGCCGGGAAGGGCCACGGATGGGCCCGCGTCGGCGGCGAGACCGCCTGCGAGGCCGACCTGCTGTTCGTGTTCGCCTGACCGGATCGTAGGCGAGCGCGACCGTCTCAGAGCGGCGGCGGGCCGATCACGATGCAGCCGTTGTGCCCACCGAACCCGAAGCTGTTCGACAGTGTGGGCCCCGGTGTCCACGGCCGGGCCTCGCCGACCACGAGGTCGATGGGGGCCATGTCGGGGTCGGGGTTCTCGTACCCGGCGGTCGGTGGGATGAGCCCCTTCTGCATCGACAGCACGGTGGCCACCGCCTCGAGGGCACCGGCCGCACCGAGAGAGTGGCCGGTGATCCCCTTGAGTGAGGTGACCGGGGGGCCGTCGGCGCCGAAGATCTTGGCGATGGCTTCGGCTTCGGCGGCGTCGTTGAGCGGCGTGGATGTGCCATGGGCGTTGATCTGGGCCACCTGGTCGGGCCGCAGACCGGCGTCGGCCAGGGCCAGCTCCATGCAGGCGATGGCGCCGGCACCCCCCGGTGAGGGGGCGGTGATGTGATGAGCATCGGCGGTGGACGCGGCGCCGAGTACCTCGGCCAGGATCGTGGCTCCCCGCGCTCGAGCGGTCTCCCATTCTTCGAGGACGAGCACACCGGCACCTTCGGCCATCACGAAGCCGTCACGGTCGCGGTCGAACGGGCGAGACATCAGGCTCGACGACATCGCCGTCATGTTGGTGAATCCGGCGATGCACGTCTCGGTCATCGTGGCCTCGGCACTGCCGGTGACCATGGCGTCGCACCGGTCGTAGGAGATGAGCCGGTAGGCGTTGCCGATCGACTGGGTGCCGGCGGCGCACGCGGTGCACGTGTTCTCGCACGGGCCCTGGAAGCCGTAGCGCATCGACACGGCCGCGGACGCGGCGTTGGCCATCAGCATGGGCACCATGAACGGGCTCACCCGACGGGCCCCTTTGTGCTCGTGCACCAGCACCTGTTCTTCGAGGGTGTTGAGCCCGCCTATGCCGGTACCGATCCATGTGCCGATCCGAAGGGGGTCGGCGGTCAACTCACCCGACTGGGCGAGGGCCTCGACCGCCGCGGCCAGGGCGAACTGGGCGAACCGGTCGGTGCGGCGGGCCTCCTTCGGGTTGTCGAAGGCGGCGACCATCGGGTCGAAGTCGGTGACGCGTCGTAGCCCGATCGGGGCCTCACCGAGCAGGCCGTCCCAGAACGCCTCCCGTCCGGTGCCACAGGGGCTCACGACACCGACGCCGGTGATCGCGACCCGTCGCTCAGCCATCAGTTCTTGGAGGTGATCAGTTCGTAGGCCTGACCGACCGTCTCGATGCCTTCCAGCTCGGACTCGTCGACGGTGACGTCGAACTCCTCCTCGAGGGCCATGACCAACTCCACGAGGTCGAGGCTGTCGGCGTCGAGATCGTCGCCGAACTTGGCTTCCATGGTCACCTGCTCGGGGGTCACGTTGAGCAGGTCCACCGCGCACTTGCGGAACCGCTCGAAGGCTTCGTCACTCACTGTTGCTCCTTGTGGGGGTCGGTACGACGGTAGTCGGGCCGGGGGTGGGAATCGGTTGGTCGCGGCGCTGGCGTGCTCTGGTCACGTCGTGCCCATGCCCAGGCCGCCGTCGACGGGGATCAGGGCGCCCGTGATGTAGCCGGCGGCATCGGAGGTGAGGAAGGCGACGGCCGCCGCCACCTCGTCGGGCTCGCCCAGCCGGCCCAGCGGGACGGCGTCGGCGATGGCGGCACGGGTGTCGTCGGCCACGGCCGCGAACATGTCGGTGGCCACCGGACCCGGCGCCACGACGTTGACGGTGATCGAACGCGAAGCGAACTCGCGGGCCAGCGAACGGGCCAGTCCGAGCAGACCGGCCTTCGACGCCGCGTAGTTCGCCTGTCCGGCCTGGCCGGTGCTGCCGACCACGGACCCGACGAACACGATGCGCCCGAAGCGGGCTCGCATCATCTTGGCCACCGCCCGCTTGGCCACGCGGAAGCCGCCGGTCAGGTTGGCGTCGATGACCGAGGTGAAGTCGTCCTCGTCCATGCGCAGGACCAGCATGTCGGCGGTGACGCCGGCGTTGGACACCAGGATCTCGACGGGACCCCATTCGTCCTCGACCCGGGCGAAGGCGGCGTCGACCTGGGTGGTGTCGGTGACGTCGCACTCGAGGCAGAGCCATGAATCGGGGAGGTCGTCAGGACGAGTGGACCGGTACGTGATGGCCACCTGGTGCCCCTGGTCGCTCAACGCCTGGGCGCAGGCCCGGCCGATCCCCCGGCTCCCGCCGGTCACCAGCACGACGCGGCTCACGGTGCGCCCCCACCGATGTCGGGCCCGACCTCGGGCCAGCGCAGCACCGCCGAGGCCCAGCTCATCCCGGCACCGAACCCCACGAGCAGCACCAGGTCACCGGCGCGGACCCGACCGCGGTCGAGGGCGTCGACGAGCGCCAGTGGGATCGACGCCGAGGACGTGTTGCCCGTGGCGTGGAGCACGCTGGCTATCCGGTCGGCGCTGATCCCGAGGCGCTGGCAGGCCGCGTCGATGATGCGGATGTTGGCTTGATGGGGGACCAGCAGGGTGATGTCGTCGGCCGTGACGCCAGCCGAGGCCATGGAGCTCGAGGCCGAGCTCACCATGACCGAGACGGCTCGCCGGAAGACCTCCTTGCCGTTCATCTGCATGTAGCCACCGATCGGGGCGTCGAGCAGGGGGCGCAGCGTGCCGTCGGAACCGAGGTCGAACGACAGCAGGCTGTCGTCGCCATCGGTCGCCTCGATCACCACGGCGCCGGCGCCGTCGCCGAACAGGATCGCCGTGTTGCGGTCGTCTGGATCCGTCAGCCGGCTCATGGTCTCGGCGCCGATGAGCAGGATGCGCGGCAGGCCCATCGCGATGAGCCCGTGCGCGTGCACCAGGCCGTACACGAAGCCGCTGCAGGCGGCGTTCAGGTCGCTCGCTCCCCCCCCGATGCCGAGGGCGGCCTCCACCTCCGATGCGGTGGAGGGGATCTGGTAATCGGGGCTGCAGGTGGCCAGGAGCAGGTAGTCGATGTCGGCGCCCGTGAGCCCGGCGGCATCGAGAGCGACCCGGCCCGCCTCGATGGCCAGCGATGCCGTGGTGCCACCGTGGCGCCGTTCCTTGATGCCGGTGCGTCCGGTGATCCATTCGTCGGTGGTGTCGAGTCGGGCCTCGAGGTCGGCGTTGGTGACCACGTGTCCGGGGAGGGCGGTGCCCCATCCGGTGATGGCGGCACCTCGGTGGGCCCGGGCCGGGCCGTTCGTCGGGGTGCTCACTGGACTCGCAACCAGGCGATCGGTTGGCTGGCGGTGACGCGTTCGCCGTCGACGGCCAGCATGCCCATCACCACACCCGCGAAGGGGGAGCGGACCTCGTGGTCGCCCACCGTGCCCAGCACGCTCCCCGGTTCGACGGTGGTGCCATTTCCGGCGTCGTCGGCCGGGGAGAAGACGCCGGCGGCGGGGCTCACGACCAGGCGTTCGGTGGAGAAGAGATGTTCTCCCTCGTGCACCCCGGCTCCGGCGGCGCTGGGTATGGCGAGTGTGGCCAGGAGCTGGTCGAGGTCGTCGGGGACCGACACCGAGATCGTGGCGGCACCCTGCACCGTGCGCTTGGCCATGCCGGTGAGGACGCTGCCGGGGCCGAGCTCGACGTAGACCGTGGCGCCGTCGTCGGCCAGGTGCAGCAGCGTCTGGCGCCAGCGCACAGGGCTGCAGAGCTGCGCGCCGAGGAGCGGGGCCCATTCGTCGCCCCCCCGGTGGGCCCGGGCGTCGACGTTGGCGTAGACGGGGATGTCGGGGGGGCGGAGCTCGGCCGCGGCGATGGCCTTGCGGAGGCGGTCGCGCGCCGGGGCCATGAACGGGGTGTGGAAGGCGCCGCTCACGGCCATCGGCATGACCTTCTTGGCCCCCATCTCCCGTGCGGCCCCGGCGGCGTCGTCGACGGCTTCGGGGCTTCCGGCGATCACCACCTGCCCGGGGGCGTTGTAGTTGGCGACCCACACGTCGCCGTCGGTCTTGGCGCAGGCGATCTCGACGTCGGCATCGTCGAGACCGAGTACGGCGGCCATGGTGCCGGTGTGCTGGGCGGCGGCGGCCTTCATGGCCTCTCCCCGTTCGGCCACGAGGCTGACCCCTTCCTCGAGGGAGAGGGTCGCCGACGCCACCAGGGCGGTGTACTCGCCGAGGCTGTGCCCGGCGGTGGCGGCGGGCACCACCCCGACGCGCTCCACGGCATCGAGCACGACGAGGCTGGTCAGGAAGGTGGCCATCTGGGCGTTGTCGGTGGATCGCAGCTCGTCGGCGTCAGCGTCGATGAGCAGTCGGCCGAGGTCACGACCGACGACCGCTGAGGCCTCGTCGACGAGCTCCCAGGACGGGTGATCCCGCCACGGCTCGCCCATCGCCGGCTTCTGTGAGCCCTGCCCGGGGAAGGTGAAGACGATCATCGGGGGGTGCGGACCTCCGGGCCGGCGCGGTGCCAGCGGGCGGGCACCGACTGGGGAATCTTGGGACCCGGTCGGTGCCGCGGAGGTTTCATGGGGTTGGTGGGGGCCGCTTCGGCCGAGGCGAGGGCGGAGCTCATGGGCCGCCCGTCGATCCGTACGTGGCTTCGAACTCGGCGTGGCTGCGCCGCATGGCCCGGCGCCGGAAGACGCCGATGGCGATCGCAGCGACGGCCGCGGTGAGCACCACGGCCTGGCCGAGGCGACCGGACGGCGTCCGTCGGTGGGGTCGGTGGTTCGACATTGGTGCGGCGGGAGGGATTCGAACCCTCAAGCCCTTGCGGGCAGCGGGGTTTGAGCCCGCCCTGTATGCCGGTTCCAGCACCGCCGCGTGCGATGAGGAGCACGCTCACGGTAGTCGCCCCTCGAGGGTGGTCTCCGGCTACCGCCGGGTAACCGCCCTACACTCGGCTCCGATGAGCAGGGCGATGGTCGAACGACGGCTGGTGGATGTCGCCGCGCAGCTCAAGGCTCTGCGCCGCGACCTCTCGGTCAGCGACGAGCAGCTGATGCAATTGGCCGACGAGGCCGACGACGCCCGGATCCGGTCGCTCGTCTCCGAGACCCCCTTGGCCGAGCGCGAACACCGCGAGGCGTCCCGCCATGCCGAGGCGATGGGGCGCCACCGGGCCGACGTCGTCGCCGACATCACCCGCCTCGAGGGTCTTCAGGACGAGCTGCTCGACAAGCTCCTCGAGGCCGGCGCCTGAACCGTCGCGATCCCGAGTCGGCGGTCTGATCGGGTCCGGTACGCTCTCCGCCGTGCCGATCCGAGTGGTGATCGCGGAAGATGAAGCCATCATCCGTCTCGACCTGAAGGAGACCCTCCTCGAAGAGGGCTACGAAGTCGTCGGCGAGACGGGTCGGGGCGATGAAGCCGTCGAGCTGGTCAAGGCCCACGAGCCCGACATCGCCATCCTCGACATCAAGATGCCCGGCCTCGACGGGCTGTCGGCGGCTCGCGAGATCGCCGGCGAGCGCCGCGCTGCGGTCCTGATCCTCACCGCGTTCAGCCAACGCGACCTGATCGAGCAGGCACGCGACGCCGGGGCGCTCGCCTACCTGGTCAAGCCCTTCCAGCGCAGCGAACTCGTGCCGGCCATCGAGGTGGCCATCGGACGCTTCCGGGAGATGAAGGCCCTCGCCGAGCAGGCCCACAGCCTCGAGGAGCAGCTCGAGACCCGCAAGGTGGTCGACCGGGCGAAGGGTCTCCTGATGGACGGGCATGGCCTCTCGGAGAGCGAGGCCTTCGCCTTCGTTCAGCGCACCGCGATGCACGAGCGGCTCACGATGAAGGCCGTCGGCGAGAAGATCATCGCCGGCGAGCTCGTTCCGCCCGTCTCGTGACCGTCTCCAAGGTCGCGGGTGGCGGGTCTGGGGTGGAGCGGCGGCCATGACGACGCTGATGCTCATCGACGGGAACTCCCTGGCCTATCGGGCGTTCTTCGCTCTCCCCACCGACCTCGCCACGGCTTCCGGGCAGGTCACCAATGCGGTGTTCGGCTTCACGTCCATGCTGGTGAACCTGATCCGTGACCACGAGCCTGATCACCTGGCGGTGGCGTTCGACCGGCCCGAGCCGACTTTCCGCCACGAGGCCCTGGCCAGTTACAAGGCCAACCGCGCCGAAGCCCCCGACATCCTGCGCCAGCAGCTCGGCCTGGTGCGCCAGGTCGTCGAGGTGCTCCACATCCCGATGCTCGAGGCAGTGGGTTTCGAAGCCGACGACATCATCGCCACGCTCACCACTCAGGGCCGCGATCGGGGCGACGACGTGCTGGTGGTCACGGGCGACCGTGACAGCTACCAGTTGGTCGAGGACCCGTACGTCCGGGTGCTCTACAACCGGCGGGGCGTGTCCGACTACGCGCTGTACGACGAGGCTGGCATCCAGGAGCGCACCGGCGTCCCGCCGCGTAAGTACCTCGAGTACGCCGCCCTCCGCGGCGATCCCTCCGACAACCTGCCCGGTGTACCCGGGGTGGGGGAGAAGACCGCGGCGAAGCTGATCGCCACCTACGGCGGACTCGACGGCATCTTCGAGCACCTCGACGAGCTCACGCCCAAGCTGCGTCAGAACCTGGCCGAGGGCGAGGCCCAGGTGCGCAGCAACGCCGTGGTCATGAAGCTCGTCCACGACGTGCCGCTCGACGTCGACCTCGACCAGCTCGTGTTCGGCGACTACGACCTCGAGGAAGTCCGCCAGCTCTTCGACTTCCTCGAGTTCCGCACGCTCTACGACCGTCTCCTCGAAGCCCTTTCCGCAGCAACGGGGGTCGAGGCACCTGCGGGTCTGGCATCGGACGTCCCCGTGATCGAGGCCGAGAGGAGCGATCTCGTCGATCCGCTCGACGCGGCCGGGGTGCTGCACGCCCTGGCCGAGGCCGAGGCGCCCCTCGCGGTAGCCGCGACGTGGGCCGGTATCGAGGGCCGCTCTCCCCTCGACGGTGTCGCCTTCGTCACCGATGCCGCCACCGCTGACGTGGCGTGGATACCTCGGGCCACGCTCGGGGAACCCCGGGTGGCCGAGGCGCTGGCCACGCTGCTGGGTGCGGGTGGCCGACCGCTGGTCACCCACGGGGCCAAGTCGTTGATGCGCAGCCTGCACGAGCTCGATGTCGACGTGCGCACCCTCGTCCTCGACACGACGATCGCGGCCTACCTGCTCGATCCCGCCGAGGCCCGGTACGCCATCGGCGAACTGCTCGAACGCTACGCCGGGGCCCGCCTCCCCGACGAAGGGCCTCAGGCCGACGGGCAGCTCGACTTCGGTGGCGACGCCGCCCCCGACGGCCAGGCCGCCTCCCGCCACGCTCTCGCCGTGCACGCCCTCTTCGAGCCCCTCGTCGCCGCCCTCGACGCCCGTGGGCTGCGATCCCTGCACGACGACATCGAGATCCCCCTCGTGCGGGTGCTGGCGCAGATGGAGATCCTCGGCGTGGGCGTCGACGTGGCCGAGCTGCGCCGCCTCAGCGACGAGTTGGCCGCCGAGTGCGACCGTCTCCGCCAGCAGATCTGCGCCGATGCCGGCGAGGAGTTCAACGTCAACTCCACGGTCAAGCTGCGCGAGATCCTCTTCGACCGAATGGGCCTCGCCCCTCAGAAGAAGACCAAGACGGGGTACTCCACCGACGCCGCCTCGCTCGAGAAGCTGAAGGGCCAGCACCCCATCATCGAGCACCTGCTCTCGTACCGCGAGGTCGAGAAGTTGCGCTCGACGTACGGCGAGGCGCTGCTGGCCGAGGTCGCTGCCGATGGCCGCATCCACGCCACCTTCAACCAGACGGTGGCCCGCACCGGGCGCTTGAGCTCCGACGCGCCGAACCTGCACAACATCCCGGTGCGCAGCGAGATCGGACGCGCCTTCCGCAAGGCGTTCGTGCCCGCGACCGGGTATCGGCTGCTCGTCGCCGACTACAACCAGATCGAGCTGCGCTGCATCGCCCACCTGGCCGAGGACCCCGGTCTGATCGAGGCCTTCGAGTCCGGTCGCGACATCCACACGACCACGGCGGCCGGCGTCTTCGGAGTGGCGCCCGACGAGGTCACGAGCGAGCAGCGGGCCAAGGCCAAGATGGTCAGCTACGGCCTGGCCTACGGCATGGAGGCCTACGGCCTGGGGCAACGGTTGGGCATCCCCACCGGCGAGGCCCAGACCATTCTCGACGCGTACTTCGAGGCGTTCCCCTCGGTGCATGCGTACATGGACCGCACGGTGGCCGAGGCTCGCGAGCGGGGGTACACCGAGACGCTCTTCGGTCGGCGGCGCCAGATCCCCGAGTTGTCCTCGTCCAACTTCCGCATCCGCCAGGCCGGTGAGCGCCAAGCCATGAATGCCGGGATCCAGGGACTGGCGGCCGACATCTTCAAGGTGGCGCTGGTCCGCCTCGACCGGGCGCTCGCCGACACCGGGGTCGAGAGCCGCCTCATCCTGCAGGTGCACGACGAGGTGATCCTCGAGGTCCGCCCCGACGAGCTCGAGCAGGTCACCGCCATCGTTCTCGAGGCCATGTCCGGTGCCTTCGCCCTGCGGGTGCCCCTCGACGTCAACCTGGCTGTCGGCGATTCGTGGGCGGCGGCCAAGGGTTGAGCACCGACGCCGCTGGTGAAGGGCACTGGTTCGAATCCCTGGCCGATCACCTCGGTGAGGCCTACCTGCGGTACTCGTTCACGATGGGAACCGAGAACGAGGTGGCGTTCCTCGTCGACGTGCTCGGGCTGAGCCGGGGCGATCGGGTGCTGGACGTAGGTTGCGGCCCGGGGCGCCATGCCCACGCGCTGGGACTGCTCGGCATCGAGGTCGTGGGCGTCGACATCTCCCAGCGTTTCGTCGACCTCGCCGGGCGTGATGCTCCCCCGGGGGTGAGGTTCGTGCGAGCCGACGCCCGGGCCTTGGTCTTCGACGCTGAGTTCGACGCGGTGATCTCGCTCTGCCAGGGCGCGTTCGGGCTGGCCGGTGGCGGTCCGGCTTCGGCGCGGGCCGAGGCGGCCGTGAGCTCCCTCACGATCGACCCCGACGGGATCGTGCTCGACGGCATGGCCCGGGCTCTCGTCCCCGGGGGACGTCTGGCTGTCTCCGCCTTCTCCTCGTACTTCCAGGTCCGGTACCTCGAGTCCACCGATTCGTTCGATGCGACGACCGGGGTGAACCACGAACACACGTCACTGCGCTCACCCGAAGGTGAGGAGGCGCCGGCCGAGCTCTGGACCTCGTGCTTCACCCCCCGCGAACTGCGTCTGCTCGCCGCCCGGTCGGGCCTCGTCGTCCGCGACCTCTGGTCGGTGACCCCGGGCGACTACACCCGCCGAGTCCCCGATCTCGACCACCCGGAGTTCTTGATGGTGGCGGTGAAGCCGCCGACCTCGGTCCGTCACTGACGCGACGTCGCGTCGACGTGCCGTCGTCCGCTTGTCGATGGGGCGACGAAAGGGCGTGGTTGCTACCCTCGGTAGTCGACGCGCGCAACCGCGCACGCCTCGTCCCGCCCGGCCGTCGTGGCCGGGCTCGAGTCCCGTATCCGAAGAGAGCCCTCCCTTGTCCGAGCAGGTCGACGCCGACATCCCCACCGGCGCTACTCCCGAGTCCACCACCAGCACCGCCACCCTCACCGTCGACGCTCCGACGGGGATGGGCAGCTTCGACGACGAGGGCCGCTACGTGCCCCGTCAGGTCGTCGAGGATGATCTCGCGGGGCTCTCGCTCGACGACGCCTACACCGCCTCGATGGTGCAGGTCGAGGACGGTCAGATCGTCGAGGGCACCGTCGTCAAGGTCGACCGTGACGAGGTCCTGCTCGACATCGGCTACAAGTCCGAAGGTGTCATTCCGTCTCGGGAGCTCTCGATCCGCAACGACGTCGATCCCTCCGAGATCGTGTCCATGGGCGACCGCATCGAGGCCCTAGTCCTGCAGAAGGAGGACAAGGAAGGCCGGCTGGTCCTGTCCAAGAAGCGGGCCCAGTACGAGCGGGCGTGGGGCACGATCGAGAAGATCAAGGAAGAGGAAGGCGTCGTCAGTGGCCCGGTCATCGAGGTGGTCAAGGGCGGGCTGATCATCGACATCGGCCTGCGCGGTTTCCTCCCCGCGTCGCTCGTCGAGCTCCGCCGGGTTCGCGACCTGGCCCCCTACGTGGGGCGCACGCTCGAGGCCAAGATCATCGAGCTCGACAAGAACCGCAACAACGTGGTGCTCTCCCGCCGGGCCTGGCTCGAGGAGACCCAGAAGGAGCAGCGCGAGGACTTCCTCGCCAACCTCAAGCCCGGCGAGGTTCGTCGTGGCGTGGTCTCGTCGGTCGTCAACTTCGGTGCCTTCGTCGACCTCGGTGGCATGGACGGCCTGGTGCACGTGTCGGAGCTGTCGTGGAAGCACGTCGACCATCCCGGTTCGGTCGTCGCCGTCGGCGACGAGATCGACGTCCAGGTGCTCGAGGTCGATCTCGATCGCGAGCGGATCAGCCTGTCCCTCAAAGCCACCCAGCAGGACCCGTGGCAGGAGTTCGCCTCCAATCACCAGGTCGGTGAGCTGGTCTACGGGAGGGTCACCAAGCTGGTGCCCTTCGGGTCGTTCGTGCAGGTCGGCGACGGGATCGAGGGGTTGGTGCACATCTCGGAGATGTCGGCCCAGCACGTCGACCTCCCCGAGCAGGTCGTAACCCCCGGCGAGGAGTTGTGGGTGAAGATCATCGATCTCGATCTCCAGCGCCGCCGGATCAGCCTCTCGATCAAGCAGGCGGCCGAGGGTGGCATCGTGGCGGCTGAGTACCAGGAGCACTTCGGAGAGCACGCCTACGATGACGAAGGCAACTACGTTGGTTTCAAGGGCGATGTCGAGTCGAGCGAGGGCCAGGAAGCGTGGGCCGATTACTACGCCGAGCACGGTGGGCCCGAGGCGGGCGCCGAGGTGACGCCGGTCGGGACCGAGACCGACGCAGAGCCCGATTCGGAGGCCGATCCTGACGTAGCGGCCGACGTGGAGCCCGATGCGGAGGCCGGTCCTGACGTCGCGGCCGATTCCGAGGCCGTGCCCGACGCCTGACGTCTCCGTGGCCGAGCGTGTCGGCTCGGCCACCGTGCGTTGTCGAACGAGCGGCGCGGCCGGTTCACGGACGGTCGCAACGGGGTCGTCGTGGATTTCTCTCGGGGTGTGAGCCACGAACCGCTAAGCCCGGGGGGCAGATCGGCCGAAGAGGAAAGGCGTGTCCGGCGGTCGTCGACCACGCCTCGCCCGCTTCGTCGTCACCGCGATGACGATTCGGCCCTCGACGAACCGATCCATGTCTCGGTTCCACGGAAATGAGGACCTACGTGAGTTCGCGCAGAACCCTGATCCTGCTCGGTGCCATCGCCCTCGGCGTCATCGCTGCTCTCCTGCTGTTCAACTACGTGCGCGGGATCGAGGACCGAGCCAACGACAACGCCCGCCGTGTCGACGTCTTCGTCGCCCGGCAGGACATCCCTCGGGGCACCCCCGGTGAGACTGCGACCAGTGACGGCGCGATCGGGCAGGCGAAGATTCCTCAGGAGTTCCGCCCGGCTACCGCCATCACCACGACCGACGAGATCCAGCTGAAGGTGGCCCTGTTCGACATTCCGAGCAGCGCAACCATCGTCAAGGGCATGTTCGTCGACCCAGCCCAGACGCAGATCAGCTTCCGGGCCCGGCTCAAGAACCCGCAGCACGTGGCCATCTCGGTCTCGACCGACCAGGTGCGAGGCGTTGGCGGTTTCCTCGTCCCCGGCGACGAGGTGAACCTCATGGTTCTCAGCAACGTCCCGGAGCCGAGCACCAGTCCCACCGTGGCGTCGAGCGCGGTGACCACGGTCGGGCGCTACCTGTACCAGAAGGTCCAGATCCTCGCCGTGGGCCAGAGCACCTTGCTGGCTCCAGGCGAGACTGCGTCCACGACTGCCACTCAGAACGCCAACGCCGGCATCGTCACCTTCAACGTGCCGCCCGACGCGGCCCAATGGATCGCTGGAGCAGGTTCCAGTGGTGGCCTGTACATGAGCCTCGTCGGACCCGACTACCGGCCCGAACCGCTGCCCGCTCCCGATGTGAACGGTCCCCTTCCCGGTGAGGACCCTGGAAGACTTACTCCCTACGGTCCGTCCGGCAACCAGGACTAGACAGGAAACGACGTGAATCGCCCCTTCTCAGGTGAATCTGGAGACGGTCTTCCCCACCCCGGCGCAGCCGCGGGGGGTGGGGGAGCCCCCCGTATCGGTGTCGCCGTCGTCGATGCCGACCAGGCCACCCGCTCCCGGCTGGCCATGCAGCTCGGCAACGGTACGGTCGCTTTCGGGTCGATCGGCGAGTTGGCCGCTTCGCTCACCGGTGCTCCGGTGGTCGCGGTCCTCGGTCCGTCGTTCGTCGACACGGCCGAACTGACCACTGCCGAGCAGTTGCTCGCCGCCCGTCGCGAGGTGGGGGCCATCATGGTCACCGACGAGCTCTCGACCGAAGTCCTCCAGCGGGCCTTGCGCGCCGGGGTCAAGGACGTCCTCCAGGCCCCGGTCGACAGCACCCAGTTCGACGCAGCTGTTCAGCGGGTGGCCAACGCGCTGGTCGCCGCGCCGGTGGCCACCACGTCAATCGGCGGTGACGGGCTCGGCGACGGCGAGCTGGGTCGCGTGATCATGGTGTTCTCGACGAAGGGCGGGTCGGGGAAGTCGGTCATCGCCTCGAATCTCTCGGTGCTGCTCGCCCAGCGCAGCGAGAAGCCGGTGGTGCTGGTCGACGCCGACCTGCAGTTCGGCGACGTCGCGGTCATGTTGAAGCTGTCCCCGCAGCACACGATCGTCGATGCCGTGAGCGCACTCGATCGGCTCGATGCGCAGTTCCTTCGTCAGTTGCTCACCGAGCACGAACCCGAGAAGCTCCTCGTGCTCCCCGCCCCGCTCGAACCGGCTTTCGCCGATCAGATCGGGGCGTCCGAGATGGTTCGCATCGTCGAGACCCTTCGCACCTTCGCCGGGTTCGTGGTGATCGACACCCCGGCCTACTTCAACGATGTCGTGCTCGGGCTGATCGAGGTGAGCGACGACGTCCTGCTCGTGGCCGGGATGGACATCCCGAACATCAAGAACGTGAAGATCGGCCTGCAGACCCTCCGCCTGCTCAACACCCCGATGGAGAAGCTCCGGCTCATTCTCAATCGGGCGAACTCCAAGGTCCGTCTCGACGTGGCCGAGGTCGAGCGCACGCTCGGCGTCCAGGCCGATTCCCTCATCCCCAGCGACATCGTGGTGCCGCAGTCGGTCAACCGCGGTGAACCCGTCGTGAGCGCCGCTCCCAAGTCCTCGGTCACCAAGGCCTTCGAGCAACTGGCTGACCTCTTCCTGCCGATCCAAGCCAAGAAGCGGCGCCGATGACCGGCACCGCCCCCGCCCTGCGTCCACCGAGGTAGGCGACCATGTCCTTGTACAAGCGACTCCATGACGTGCAGGCAGTTCCGCGCGGCGGCACGAACCGACGTGACCCGGTGCTCGATGAGCTACGTCAGCGGATCCATCACAACCTGATCGACGAGCTCGGTCCGATCATCTACGACAAGCGGTTGTCGGAGGACGATCTGCGACGTCGGGTGAACGAGCAGCTCCACTCGGCTCTGGCTCAGGAGCGGGCCCCCCTGTCGGCCGCCGACAAAGCCCAGCTCATTCAGGATGTCTCCGACGACATCCTCGGCTACGGCCCGATCGACCGTCTGCTCAAGGACGACGACGTGACCGAGATCATGGTCAATGGTCCGGCTCAGGTCTACGTTGAGCGCAACGGCAAGCTCGAGCTCTCCACGGCGACGTTCGTCGACGAGCTCCACCTTCGTCGCATCATCGACAAGATCGTGGGCGAGATCGGCCGTCGCGTCGACGAGTCCAACCCGCTCTGCGATGCCCGGCTCCCCGACGGCTCCCGCGTGAACGCGGTTGTGCACCCACTGGCCATCGGTGGTCCTTTCCTCACCATCCGGAAGTTCTCCCGGGAGAAGCTCCAGATCGACGACCTGATCCGCTTCGGGACCCTCAACGCCCATTCGGCCCGCTTCCTCCAGGCCTGTGTCGTCGGGCGCCTCAACGTGATGGTCTCCGGGGGAACCGGAACGGGGAAGACCACCACCCTGATCGTGTTGTCGTCGTTCATCCCCGAGACCGAGCGCATCATCACGGTGGAGGACGCCAAGGAGCTCCAGATGCACCAGGAGCACGTGCTGTCGTTGGAGGCCCGACCTTCGAACATCGAAGGACGCGGCGAGGTCACGATCCGTGACCTCGTCAAGAACTGCCTCCGTATGCGTCCCGACCGCATCGTCATCGGGGAGTGTCGCAGCGGAGAGGCCCTCGACATGCTCCAGGCCATGAACACCGGCCACGACGGATCGCTCACCACCGTGCACTCGAACAGCCCACGTGACACGCTCGCCCGCCTCGAGACCCTGGTTCTCATGGCCGGCTTCGACCTGCCGGTGCGGGCCATTCGCGAGCAGGTCGCTTCGGCCCTCGACCTGATCGTGCACATCAGTCGCCTCCGTGACGGAACCCGTCGGATCACCCACATCACCGAGGTCGAGGGCATGGAGGGTGACGTGATCACCCTCCAGGACATCTTCCTCTTCGACTACGGCATGGGCGTCGACGAGCAGGGTCAGTTCTTGGGGTATCTGAAGGCCACCGGGGTGCGTCCGAAGTTCGCCGAGAAGCTGGCCGACCTCGGTATCCGCCTCGGCCAGGAAGTGTTCCAACCCGAAGGCTTCGCCCGTCGGGCCTCGGTGTGACGGTGACGACGATGCCCCGGTCTCGTTCGCTTCCGAAATCTCGGCTCGTCGCGGCTGGGTCGTTCGTACTTCTGCTCGCTGTCGTGGTCGCAACGCTCGCATCTTCGGCGAGCGTGGTCTCGGCCCAGGACTCCTCCGCCCTCGTCCTGCGCCGGGTCGACACCGTTCAGCCCGCTCAGTCATTCCTTCAGTTCGTCTACACCGGCTCCTCGAGCGATGCCACCGGTGCCCAACTCTCGGAGAACGGCTCCGGTGTCGCCCCAACCGAGACCCGGCCGCTGCCCGCGGCCACCCCCATGGCGGTGGCCCTCATCTTCGACACCGCTGCGGCCATGGACACGTCGGGGGCCCTGGTGGAGGCCAAGGACGCGGCGAAGCAGTGGGTGCGCAGCCGCTCCGGTTCTCAGCTCGACAGCCAGGTGTTTGCCGTCTACGCCGCCTCCGACACGGCCGTACAGATCCAGGGGTACACCTCTGACACGAGCCGCATCGTCGAGGCCATCGATCGTGTCGCTCCGCCGGCCACCGAGGCGGCGCGGGAGAAGTCTGCGCTCTGGTCGGCCATCCGTCAGGCCGCCAACGGCCTCGACGAACGCAACGCGCAGCCGAACATCGTCGTCATGACCGGCACCAACGACTCAGTTTCGGGAGCGTCCGAGCGCAGCGGCGCGAGTGGGGCGGTCCGTTCGTCTGGTGCCGCGATCTTCGCCGCCGAGCTGACCGGCGCCGGTCTGAGCACCCAATCGCTCGACGCCCTCGTGAAGGCCAGCGGTGGCTTCGTCCTCACCACCGGCGAGGGGAGCCAGTTCGGCCAGCTCGTCGACGACATGGGGACGGCAATCGGTTCCCAGCAGTACGAGACGAGGTTCGCGTCGACGGTTGACCTGGGTTCGATCGCGGACTTCCAGCTCCAGGTGGGTGGCCAAACCAGGCCGGCTTCGGTCGTCGTGGGATCGGACGTGCAGGGAGCGGAGGCGCTGAACCCAACGGTGATCCCGGCCAGCGGGGGCGTGACCTTCCTGCAGGGCAACCTCGGGCTGCTCCTTCTCATCGTGGTCGCCCTGTTCGCCGTCGGCATGCTCGCCTACGCGGTCTTCATGCTGTTCGTGCGGGACGACCGGTTGGCCACCGTGCTCAGCCCCTACGACACGACGACCGGTGGGACCGATGCCGACGACGAGGACAAGTCGTTGGCGCGCACGGCGATCATGCAACGGGCCGTGCAGATCACGGAGCAGGTCGCGCAGGACCGGGGCGTACTCATCAGGGTCGAGAATGCGCTCGAGCGGGCCAATCTGCCGCTGCGAGCGGCGGAGGCGTTGCTCTTCTATGCGGCGATCGTCGTTCTGGTCACTGTCGGCGCGTTGGCGCTCAGCGGGAGTCTGCTCATCGGGTTGATTCTCGGCGTCCTCGCGGCGCTGGTCCCGGTTTCGACGGTGAACTTCCTCGCCGCACGGCGGCGGAAGCGGTTCATGAGCCTCCTGCCCGACACTCTTTCTCTGCTTTCTGGCACCCTTCGCGCTGGCTACTCACTCATGCAGGGCGTCGAAGCGGTGTCGGACGAGGTGTCGGAGCCGATGGGCTTCGAGTTGCGGAGGGTGGTCACCGAAGCGCGTTTGGGGCGACCGCTGGAGGAGGCTCTCGACGGCACGGCGGAACGCATGGCCAGTGCGGACTTTGCCTGGGCCGTCATGGCGATCCGGATCCAGCGTGAGGTCGGTGGCAACCTTGCCGAGCTGCTGATGACGGTGTCGGAGACCATGGTCGAGCGGGAGCGGCTGCGGCGCGACGTTCAGACGCTCACCGCGGAGGGTCGAGTGAGCGCGTTCGTGCTCCTGATGCTGCCCATCGGTCTCGGAGGGGTCATGTTCGTCATCAACCCCACCTATACGGGGCAGCTCATCGAGACAACTGTCGGCAACATCATGCTCGGCGTGGCCCTCCTGTCCATGCTCATCGGGTTCGCCTGGATGAGGAAGATCATCAACATCGAGATCTGAGGAACCGATGCTGCTCCTAGTCGGGTTGCTGCTGCTCGGCGCGGCGATCGTGCTGATCGTCTACGTGATCGGGGCCCAAGCGGACGAGAAGGCCGTCGTCCGCAGCTCTCTGCGTCAGTTGCAGGGGTACGAGGTCGAGAACGTGCGTGACCAGGAGCTTCTTGTTCCCATCACGGACCGTGCCGTCGCGCCGGTCATGTCGGGCCTCTCCAACATCGGACGGCGATTCACGCCGACCGGGTACATCGACAACGTTCGCCAGAAGTTCGTCTACGCCGGAGAACCTCGAGTTGACGCGATTGACCGGTTTCTCGCCGTTCGTGTTCTCACCGTGGCGTTCGTCCCGGTGGTGCTGTTCGTGGTGTTCCTCTGGAATCCGGTCGGGTTGGAGGGTTTGTCGCAGTGGGGTGCGGGCGGCCTGTTGTGCCTGGTCTTGATCCTTGGTCCTGATGCCATCCTCAGTCGACGAGTCGATGAACGCCAGGCCCAGCTCCAGCGCAAGCTCCCCGACATCCTCGACCTCCTCACCATTTCGGTGGAGGCAGGCCTCGGTTTCGAACAGGCCCTTGATCGAACGATCTCGGCAGTCCCCGGGGCGCTCTCCGAGGAGTTCGCACGGATGCTCGGTGAGGTCCGGGCGGGTGCGAGTCGAGCGGAGGCCATGCGGGCCCTCGAGCAGCGCACCAATGTGCCTGAGGTCCGATCGTTCGTGCTGGCCATTCTCCAGGCCGACACCTTCGGCGTCTCGATCGGAAGGGTGCTACGCGCCCAGGCCGACGAGATGCGGGTCAAGCGCCGCCAACTGGCCCAGGAGCGGGCGGGCAAGGCCCCAGTGAAGATGTTGATCCCGATGGTCTTCTGCATCTTCCCGGCTCTGTTCGTGGTGGTGATCGGCCCTGCCATCATCAACATCGCCGACGCCCTCGGTTAGCGTCAGGCGGGTGAAGCCAGCAGGTGAGGTTGAGCACGCCAAAGCTCCGTCGCCGGAGGCAGCGGCGGCCTCTCGGCCCGTTTCTCGGCCTGGGCCTTGGACCCTCAGTGCAGTCATCGGCGGTGCGTTCGCGGCCTGGGGTGTGTTCATCGGCGCCGCCGCGCTGTCGGACAACGGTTTCCTGACCCATCTCGCCACCGGTCGCCTGATCCTCGAGACGAGCGGCGTTCCCACCCAGGATCCGTACTCGTTCACGGCGGCCGGCGCGCCTTGGGTGGTGCAGAGCTGGCTGGCTTCGTTGATCTACGGCGCCGTCGAACGAGCCGGTGGTGCCGAGGCCATCCGGGCGTTCATGGGCCTCACGGCTGCGACAGTGGCGGTCATCGCCTGGACCCTCACCCGACCGGCGCGAGGGTTGGTGGTCCGCATCGCCGCGACGGCTCTCGTGGTCGCGATCGGGACGGCCATGTGGTCCAGCCGCCCCCTCCTGCTCGGTCTCGTCTTCTTGGGCGTGACGTTGTTGGCAGCCGAGCGCCGGGTACCGCCACCCCTGTTGCTCGGGGTGTTCTGGTTGTGGGTGAACGTCCACGGATCATTCCCGCTCGGTCTCGTTGTCGTGGCCTGTCTGGCCCTCGGCCGCAGGTTGGACGGCGAGCGACCGACGCAAGAGTTGCGCGTCCTGGCGTGGGCGGCCGGCGGGACGGCGTTGGGGGTCATCAATCCCCTTGGCCTCCAAGTGCTTTCCTTCCCGGTGCACCTGCTGGGTCGCCAAGACCTTCTGAGAGAGATTCTGGAGTGGAAGTCCCCGTCGTTCGACGCGATCTGGGCGCGACTCTTCCTGGTACTGGTCGGCCTCGTCGTCGCGTCGCTGGTGCGGCGTCCTTCCTGGCGGAACGCGATCCCATTCGTCGTGTTCCTGGTTGCTGCGCTCCTGGCGGCGCGCAACGTGGTGGTGGCTTCGCTCGTCTTCCTTCCCCTGTTGGCGGGATTGGCCGGGGTCGGAAGGCTCGACGGACTCCGATCGTCGCGCGCGGCGAGAGCCGGCGTTGCCGCCATGGTTGCGTTGACGCTGGTGGTCGGAGGGTCTCAGCTGTCGGGGCCCAGTTACGACCTGAAGGCCTTCCCGGTTGACGCTGTCGCCTACCTCGCCCAACGGGACCGGTTGGGAGAAGCATCGGGGCTCCGCACCGCGTCGAACGACATCACGGGCAACTATCTCGAGCTCCTCTACGGTCCTGAGGCGGCCGTGTTCCTGGACGATCGTCTGGACATGTACCCGGCCGCCATCGTTGCGGACTTTCTCCGTCTACGCGGCGGCCAACCGGGTTGGGAACAGGTGCTCGAGCGCTACGACATCGACCAGCTGATCTGGCCGAGAACCGACCCGCTGACTTCGCTTCTGGGCGAGGATCCCGCGTGGAGAATCGAGTATGTCGACGACGGGTGGGTGGTCATCGCCCGACGCCCCTGAGTCCAGGAACGGGCATGGGCACCGCGCGTTTTGTCCACGCGCTCGCACCACGCTCGGGCAGCGGGGTCAGTACTCAGAACCCGACACTGCTCATCGCGGATCCGCTGCGGGAGAAGCTGGTATCGACTTGCGTCCCGAAGAAAACGATGGCGACGAAGCAGACCACGGCGATGAGGCTGACGAGAAGGGAGTACTCCACCAAGCTCGCCCCACTGTCGCCCGTCGCTCTCGGGGATACTGATTCCTGAAGGGTCTGCTTCATTGGTCCCCCTGTGGGTCGTGGGCGGTTCGTAGAACAAGAAGGGGCGGGGCCTCGCTGGGCCCGCCCCTTCTGAGTTCTCAGGGACGGCTTTGCCTCAGAGCGCGGTACCGACGCGAGAGAGGGTGGTGGAGGCCCGGTTGCCGATGAGGACGAGGGCAACGATGCAGACCACGGCGATGAGCGACACGAGCAGGGCGTACTCGACGAGCGAGGCGCCACGATCGGTCTTGCAACGGGCCTGGAGCCAGGCGCTGGCGAATTCGTATGAAGTGAGCATGAAGGGGTCTCCCTGGTTTGGTAGTGCTTATGGAAGGCCCGGTGGCTCCGGACCCGTCAGGAGAATGATCGGCCGTACTGCCGCCGATCCGTATGGGTCGATCGACCTATTTTCGCCCTGTCTCAGCCGAGGTGCACGATCCCCATGCGCACGGCCTGCAGCACCGCCTGAGTGCGATCCCGGGCGTCGAGCTTCTGGTAGATCGACGCCAAGTGGTTCTTCACGGTCTTCTGGCTGATGTAGAGACGCTCGGCCACCTCGGGAGTAGAGCACCCGTCCGCGATGAGCTGGAGAACCTCCTCCTCGCGCCGGCTCACGATGCGTGCCGCTGGCGGTGTACCGAAGGCGTCTTCCTGGCCGAGACGACGGACCTCGGCGAGCATCGAGGCAGCGAGCTGGGGCGAGAGCGCGGTCTCACCGCTCACCGCGAGGCGAACGGCGTCGGCGATCTCCTCGGTCGAGCAGTCCTTCACGAGGTACCCGCACGCCCCCGCCCGGATGGCTTCGGCGAGC
>Ga0105046_10000029_pt1 | contig 125590 bp, 105 predicted proteins | sample MAT03_FD_78385 | JGI IMG/M metagenome (GOLD analysis project Ga0105046, IMG submission 78385) | Freshwater microbial communities from Lake Fryxell liftoff mats and glacier meltwater in Antarctica - MAT-03 (megahit assembly) | ecosystem: Environmental > Aquatic > Freshwater > Ice > Liftoff... | reverse complement strand
TATTGCCTGTTGTCGGGGGTCAACGACTCACCTGAACAGGCGCGCGAATTGGCGAGCGTGATCGGAGCCCGGCGAATGCACGTGAACCTGCTGCGGTACAATCCCACCGGTCTCAGTTTACGCGGTGTGGACTACGCGCCGGTCTCGGAAGAGGTGGCGGAAGCGTTTGCGGTGGAGTTGCGGGCGCGCGGGATGGTGGCGCATTTCAGGCGTTCGCGTGGGCGGGACATCGATGCGGCGTGCGGGCAGTTGAGGGAGCGGGGTTGAGTGAAGCCGGACCCTCATGGTTTGGGCTGATCTCGACCATGACATGGCAGATGGCGAGCGCTTGAAGCAGGAGTTTTGGACCGTTGCGAATCAGTCGGGGATCACGGTCGAGCAGTTTGATCAGGTCGTCTCGATCAGGAACGTGGTGCGGTAGCGGGAGGGGTTGGCGCCTTGGGCGGTCAGTTCGATGCGCGGACCGGCGGTGATCCGGCGGAAAGCGGGTGAACACAGGCCTTCCAGGTCACCGGTGACCGGGAAACCCACGGAAGCGCTCGTTTCGTCCAGAACACGAAGGGTGGTCCAGGCCGAATCGATGCCGAGGGTGAAGCGTCGGCCCAGGCGTTCGGCGTGGAGGAAGCGTGGGCTGCCGGTGGAAGCTTGCAGCCGAGTCCCTGGTGCGAATTGCCAGCAGACCCGGAATCCCCGGGGCGCGGTTGGGCCGGACGGGATGAGCAGATCTTCGATTTGCCAGCCGTCTTGATCTCCATCAGAGACGCGTCGGACGAGGCGGCTGGCGGTGCCGTGCGGCAGGACCAGTTCCCCTTCCAGGGTCTGAGCATCGAGCATTTGCCAGGTGGGGGTGGCGTGGTGTTCACCCCAGAGGAAGGGGCCGAGGCGTCGCGGGAAGTCGACGCTGCCCGAGTGCGGGCCGTTGTGGGCATCCCAGCTCGCCAACCAGGTGCGCAAGCGGACGTCGCCGTAGTACGCGCCGGTTCCCGGGTCGATGACCAAGGCGACGCCGTCGAGCCATAGAGAAAGGTGGAGCGCGTCGAGATGCCCGTGGGCGGCGGTGCTGAGATAGCCCAGCGGTGAAAGGTCGCAGCGCGCCTGCCAATCGCCGGACCAGCAGACGGCCTGGCCGGAATCCGGGAAGATGAGCCAGTCGTCGCCTGCCCGAACGCAGGATGGCGGTTGGAGGGGGGCGGGCGGTTCACTGAGCCACCAATGGAGGGCGGGGCTGGACGAGGCCTGGGTGAACCACGCGTACCATTCGGAATTGCTGCGGCATTCATCGGCGAACAGCGGCGTGACGGTGGCGCTGTCCGAATCCCCATAGTCCCAGGCGTCGTCGGGGACCTGGGTGGTGACGAAGAAATCGGCGGCACGACGGAGGCGTTCCTCGACGGCGAGAGTGAGGGGCTGGCCGGCGGCGGCGAGGGCGGAGCGGGCGTGCCAGGCGAGTTCCCAGGAGAAGAGTTGATAGTTCAGGGCCTGTTCGCGGTTGCCGCCATCGGGTGCGAACTGGGCGAGGATTTCCGCCTCCAGCAGCGGCTTGAGGTCCACGAGCGGGGCGCCCCACGGGGTCATGGAGGGCCATCGGACGGAGGCGACGACGAGGCCGGCGAGTTCACCGAGAAGATGGTTGTTGGCGGATGAGCCGAAGGAGCGATGGCGCCACGTGTACCAGAGATGGGGCGGGACGAGGCGGCGTCGCAGGGCGTCGAGCGCCGACGCGTCGGCTCCGGCAGCGGTGAGCAGGCCGTCGATCCAGGCGAGATTGATGAGGCGGATACCGGATTCGAGGGCGCTGGTCCAATTCCAGCCGATGAAGGCGGGATTCTGGCGGCGCCAGGTTTCGAGCCATTCGAGACATTTGTCACCGGCGTGCCGGTCCCCGAGGATCCAGGCACCCTGGGCAAGGCGGACGAGGGGCTGCCAACGGCTCAATTCCCACACGACCTTGATGTCGGCGCCTGCGGGCAGGTCGCGGTGATCCAGCCGGAACCCGGGGCGCCCAGTGGGTAGATCCTTGTGGACGGCGTAGTCGGTGAACCAATGGGGTGGATCATCGACCTGGAGCTGGAGGTGACCGAAGGCGCGCCAACGACCCGCGAGGATGTCATCGACATCGGATCGTAGCGCCTCGGTGACCACGTGGGGGGCCGTCTCCCGCTCAGGGAGGATGGGCCAGGGTCCGGGAGGGGCGGACGGGGTGTTGCGGCCGAAGTCCGGGGGGCGGCGGGCGTCCTGCCGTTTGCGCAATTTTTGGGCGACACGCTCGCGGATTTCGGCGGGGCGCATGGCGCGCAGCCGGTGCCAGTACCAGGCCAATCCGTGATTCATCGGGGGAGACGTTGGAGGAGGGAGGGAGGGGTGTCGAGCGGGTGGACGCATGGGTTCCGGGCTCGACAAGGGGATTGGAGGCTTTGAAGGATGCTCCATGGCTTTGGTCAATTCGACGATGATGGCGTTGGGCACGGTGGCCCCGGATTTCCGGCTGTCGGACACCGAGGGAAAGACGGTGGCACGCGATGACTACCGGGGTCGGCGCGGCTTGCTGGTGATGTTCATCTGCAACCACTGCCCCTACGTGAAGCATGTCCGGGGCGAATTGGCGGCCATCGGGCGGGACTATCAGTCCCGAGGGATCGGGATCGTGGCGATCAACTCGAACGATGCGGTGACCTACCCGGGCGACAACCCGGAGAAGATGCGCGAGGAAGTGCGCGACATCGGATACACCTTTCCCTACATGCACGATGATTCACAGGCGGTGGCAAAGGCCTATCGCGCCGCATGCACGCCGGATCTCTTCCTGTTCGACGCCGACTTCAAGCTCGTCTACCGCGGTCAGATCGATGAGACGCGGCCGAAGAGCGGGGCTTCGGCGCACGGGAAGGATCTTCGGGCGGCGTTGGATGCCGTGCTGGCGGGGAAGCCGGTTCCGGAGCCGCAAGTGCCGAGCATCGGCTGCAACATCAAGTGGAAGGTCGGGAACGAGCCGGACTACTGAGCGCGGGGATCAGAACGGGAAGCCCACCGAGAAGTGGAGGGTGCCGAAGGGGTCCCCTTGGCGGCGGTGGAGGTTGTAGCCGTATTCGAGGCGGACGGGGCCGATGAAACTGTTCCAGCGGAGTCCCGCACCGGCGGACCACAGCACCTCACTCCAAAGAGGCTGATCGATTTCGGCGGTTTGGGCGACGCCGTCGACGAATCCGACGACGGACCAGGTCGAGGTGAGCAGTTGTTCGAGTTCGAGCATCCAGACCAGTGCGGATTCCGCCCCGATGACTTCACCGCTGGCGTTTCGGGGGCCGGCTTCGCCGCGCTGATAGCCGCGAACGCTGTCTTCGCCGCCAGGGAAGATGCGTTTGTTGAACGGGATGAGGTCATCGTTCGAGGGGTCCACGATCGCGGTGTAGCGGACGCCGAGATTGAGGTAGCGCCCCCCCCGCACTCCCACGTGGGTGGAGGCGTTTACGTCGGGACGAAGGTAGCGTGATCCGCCGCCGAACTCGGGCATGGCGGTCTCCAGGTTGGCAGCGATTTGGTAACCGGAGCGTGGGTTGAGGGCCGAATCCCGGCGGTCCATCGACCAATCCAACGAGATGGCTCCGACGTTGGGTTGGTCGTCGGGATTGATGGATCGGACCCGGGGATCGACCGGGGCGTTGTCGGCGCGGAGCACTTCGTAGGAGTATCGGATGCCCACTTGGTTTCCGGAGCCGGTGAAGACTTTTCGAATGCCGGCGCCGGATCGAAATTCCCGGCGGGTGAACGAGATTTCCTCGCGACGGAGGAACTCGACGATGGAGAAGACGGTCACGTCTTCGGTGAACGCGTCGGGAATGGAATAGGTGAGATAACTCTCGGTGGACCGGAAGGATTGGGAGGCGCGGACCTCGGCGACGTGCCCGACACCGAAGACATCGTGGCGAACGAGATTGATGCCACCGTAGAGCAGGTCATAGCTCCGGTAGCCGGCGAGAAGATCGACGGTGAGGAGTTTTCCGGGAACGAGCTCGAACGTCACGTCGCGGGTGTCGGTCTCGGTCTCGGAAGGCTCAAAACGGAGGCGAACGAATTGGTAACCGCCGCGGCGTGCGAGGCGGGAGCGGGCCTCGTCGGCGGCGAGTCGGTCGAGCCAGGGCCCTTCGAGTCTGGCCCGGGCGGTGAGCGAAGCCTCGTTGCGGAGGGCCACGGTGCTTTCGAAGCGAATCTCACCGAGGGCGACGCGCGGTCCGCGGGAGACATCGGCGGCCAGATCGACCTGGATGTTGTTATCCGAGACGGACTCGGTGTGGGTCTCGGCGAGCTTCACGGTGGCGTCCGGGTAGCCCTGTTTGTAGAGATCGTGGAGGAGCAACTGTTCGAGGTCCTCGCGGGATGTTCGCGAAAGGAGAGAACTTTCCGTCCGTACCGACTCGTCGAGAACGGGGCCGTCGGGGGTTTCACGGATGCGCACGTGCACCTGTCGGAGGCGGTAACGGGCGCCCTTTTTAACCTGGACCCGGGCACGGACGGCGCCGGTGTCATGATCCAGGTTGAGGGAGCTGAGCGTGACGTTCGCGCGGTCGTAGCCCTGATTTCGGAGGGCGGTGCGCAGATTGGTTATGGCGGCCTGCAATTCGTTTCTGCTGAAGCGCAGCATTTGACGGGTTCGGAGCAGCCCATCGGTACGGACGAAGTACGCACGGGCGGATTCCACTTCGCCGGGATCCAGTCCATCAAACGAGAGGTCATCGTAGTAGTAGCGCAGCCCTGAGTTGACGATGAAATCGACTCGTTGTGCGGCGAGTGTTCGCGGCAGGTCTGGCATCGCCTGCTCCGTCCAGGTCCATTCCTGGATGGAACCGTCCAGGGAGGTGGTGCGGGCCAGGAGGCTGGCGCGCAAAAACCCGAGGCGGCGGATGTGGTTGAGCAGGAGGAAGGCTCCATCCTCGATAAAATTGGGATCGTAAGTGGCGGGGCGCTCGCGGTTGGCGCGGACCTGGCGGAGCACGTTCTTCAGGGAGAGATTCTCGATCCAGCCCAGTCCGGTGACGGTGAGGCGGGCGTGGGAATCCGGTTCAGCATCGTTTGGAACAGGATTTGTAGGAGCGCGTGGGGTTGAGGTGGCAGCGAGCAGGGTGGTGGACGTCGGGAGAAGCAGGCCCAGGATCAAACCGAGTTGGAGCCGGGCACGCCGGATCGTCTCGGGGAACGATCTTTGCAGGATGGAGACGACGAGGCGGAACGGCATGGCGTATCACTTTTCGAGAACGCGCCATCGGACGCCGGCACCGAGTTGGTTCCAGCGGTCGTATTCGGCGACGGCGGACCAGCGTTCGGAGAGGCGGTATTCGACGGAGTAGGTGAGACTGCCGTTGGCTGAGACCCGCTGGGCGCTGCGGAACGTGAGCCTCGGTTCCTCCATGGGATCGCCGGCGAGTTGGGTGAGCAGATCGCCAGCGAGGTAGGTGCCGACATTCTGGGCCTTTCCCTTGGTGGAGTAGGAGTACTCGTTCCGTGGGAGCGAACCGGCCATGAGCATTTGAAGGACTTGGCTGGTGGTCATGGGCGGCGTGGAGGAGAACCCGATCTCGGGTTCCGACAGGGTGCCGCCGAGCTCCATGCCGAGATGGTAACCGAAGCTCAGTCCTTCTGCCTTTCCTTCGAGGCGCGGGCGGTAAGGGTCCGCCTCAGTGAAGACGACCTGGAACTGCTGGATCTCCAGCTGACCGAAGGGAAATGCGAGACGCCCGCGATCCACAAAGGCCTGTCCGACGAGTTTGGGCTGGCCGAGTGTGCCCCGGAGGTTGAGGTCAGCCGAGGCCGAGGCGCGGAGGATGGGGCTGAGGATGCGGGCGAATCGATCTCCGCGTACCCGCACATCGAGGGTCCAATCGGCCAGCAGCGGTTGCTCGATGCTGAAGAAGGGTGGTCGCTGGCGCGGACGTTCGAGGTCGACGGCCACGAGGTCCCTCACATCCATTGTGACCACGCTGTCGTGCAGGGTGATGAAGCCTCCGACGATGGGTGGCGCGAGCGGGTTGGTACGGGCGAGGCTCAGGGTGAGATCCAGATCGGCGCGCAGGATGAGTTCAGGGGAACGTACCAGGGCGAGGTTGGTGGCGGACAGGCGTAATCCCGCTTCGGGATTGGGGTGATGGGGGAGGGTCCAAGCGCCGGAAACGGAAAGGGGTTGGCCGCTGAGCAGGGCCTGGCCACGTTCGATCTGAAGTTTGTCGTCGGCCAAGACGAGGCGCAGATCGATGTCCCGCAGGACGCCGAGGGCTGGGATGGGACGGGTGGTGAGGTTGGTGAGTTCAAGCCAGCCGTGCCACGCGGCATCCCGACGTTCGATCCGGCCCCGCAAGATCCCACCGGGTTGAATGTATTTTTCCAAGGGCTTCGCGAGCGCGGTGACACTGGCGTCGGCCAGTTCGAGATGGCCTTCGGCCTTTTCGAGGTCCGGAATCCAGAGGTCTTGCCAAGGGGTTGTGCTCTGCGTGTTGGTCGTTTGCCAAGGAATGGCGGCTTCGGCGCTGAGCTTCTGGCCTTCCACGTCGAGGGTGAGAGACTCGAGCACAATGGAATTCGTGGAGGCATGGGCCTGGGCTGTGATGCCGCCGAGCAGCAAGAGAGGCATCTCGCGCCCTGGAATCCGAATGCGCGCCTGGGCGGCGTGCCACTCCACCTGCAGGAGGGGGTTCGCAAGTGTGCCGCTCAGGTTCATGCGCGCGGAGGGTTCGGTGAACTCGACGCCTGTGTGGGTGGCGAGCCATTTCCAGGGCCAATGGTCTCCGCCGAGTGTCAGGGTGGCTTGGAGGGGGCCATCGGTGGGTTTCCAGCCATCGCGCGGGCCTTGAGCCGGGTTGAATCGCAGAGGAATGCGGGCTGAGAACTGAGGCCCGGCGACCTCCTCTTGGGTGACGGTCCAGTCGTCGAACCGAACGCCGTCGGCGCCGACCATGAAAGCGCCCCGGATGCGTACCGGACCGACTTCGGGAAGGGGGACGGAACCATCGAATGAGGCGCGCGCCTCGAGCGGGCCTTGATTCCAGGAACCTTCGAGGGCGAATTCGCGCACCTGGCTTTGGCTGACCTGGGGCGTGAGACTCTCCAACCAGGCGGACAGGAAACCGGGTGCGAAGTCGCGGAGGGAGACGTTGAACCGGCCCCGATCGGGCCAGATGATATCCGTGGATGCCTGGAGTTCGCCGGCCGTTCCTTTCCAGTGCCCGTTGGGGAGGCGGAGAACGAGATTCGATGAACCGGGGAACTCGAGGAAGAAGGCGAGGGGCTGGGTCAGGGCGAGATCGGGTTGGCCGGCGGTCGACCCGTCGAAATGGGTCCACTCTCCGCGGAGTGTTGGCGCGGGATTCGGTTGAAGGGTGGCGTGGCCTTGAAGATGGAGTTCCGCGGTCCCTTGGGTGGCGCGGACGCTGAGTTCCTCAAGTGTCAGGCCGCGCATTCGCCAGCGGGCGTCCAGCGAAAGGGGCTTGAGTGGGCCCAGGCTGGGAAGGGCCATCGACTGAACCTCGCCCCTTTGGACCAGGTTGGTGAAGGGGCCGAGGGCGGTACCTGATGCGCGGAGGGTGGGCCACGCGAAGGTTCCGTGGGTCGTGGCGCCCGGGAGCCTGCCTTCGAATGCCCAAGCACCTTCTCGAAGTTCCCTACTGGAAAGATCTGCCGTTGCGGAAGCCCTAAGATCTCCCCATGGCGATGATGTGGCTTCAAGCCGCGCCAGACGGAGCACCGGCCAGTCAACGGTGCCGATGGCCAAGAAAGGGTGGAGGACGACATCCCGCACGGTCAGGGGGCTTCCTAGGAAGGAGAAGGAGATGCCCTGCCCGAACCGGCTCAGTTCGGTTGCTTGGGATTGCAGGATACCTGACGCGCTGCCGGAGATTCCCCACCGCGGAATCGCGTCGGGCTTGGCTTCGATATCCAGTGCGATGGCGGAGAGGGTGGAAGGTTCCTGGAGGCTCCACCGCACCGGATCGCGAAGGTTGGCGCGTGCGAACGTCCAATCCCCGCGCAGCGTATCGATCGTGATGGCATCGGGGGTGACGCGGCCTGTGAGGCTGGCGGAGATGGGTTGTGGTGTGGGGTCTTCGGGAACCGACAGGGATCCGGAGGCACTCAATGCGAACGATCCGTTGCCATTGTTCCAGTCGGCCTGCGCCCGAATGCGGAGGGAACCGTGAAAACCGTTGGGCAATGGAAGGGACCAATCGTCGCCGGCAATGCTCGCCGATGAGGGCAACCAGGAACCGGGGCGCGTGACGGCCTGAAATCTCATGCGGTTCGTTTGCTGAAGCAGACTGCCGGCGAGAGTCCATGTGGCGCCGGTGCGGGTCGCTGTGGTTTCTAGAAGAATGTCCCCGGGAGTCAGGGTGGCGCGCGCCTCCACAAGGCCGGCGGAGGCGTGGGTCATCTCCAGTTGAAGAAGGTCATCGTTTTCTGCGAGGGAAGTGGCGATTCCGCGCTCGGTGATGCGAAGCGTCGGCACCTGGAAGGTGTGGTCCGCGACCTCAATCCGGCCCATTTCCGCCAGCACGGCGCCGCCCAGCCAGGAGGCTTGGGCGGCGGCGGCATCCACCTGCTCCAGGATGGAGGCGATGGAATCAAGGCTGGACGGTGCGGCTGTGGCGTTGGTTTCGGAACTGGGTTGTACGCTCCAATCCCGGAGCACCCAGAGGGGAGCCGATTGGGTGGAGGTTTCAGACCGGGCGAGGGACAGCAGCCAGGTCAACGGCTGGGGGATTTCCAGGGTCTTGGCGCGGAACAGCTGGCCGCCTAGGTGGGCTTCCACGTCGAGGAGGCGCAGCCGGGAGGCTCCTAGACGCTCGAAGTCGGTGAGGTTCACGCCGGTCTGGCGTGCGACGGCCACGAGCAGCCAGGGGAACCAGACCGGGTATCCGATCAGGAGGACCAGCCCTGCGCCCAATACGGCTACGAGACGTCGGAGCCAGAAACGCCGGGGTCTTGGATTCGGAACTTCAGTCACGACACCGCCAATGTGTCGCTCACGCGCAGGTTGATCAAAGGGTGGAAGAAGAATCTCTCTTCGACGACGGCAGTCGTCAGCATGCCGTTAGCTTGGACCGGAAGCGGCTCAAGACATCGCCCATGGAGGTGTGCTGGATCCCCGTGAGCCGCGCGAACCGGGATCCGTTGAGACTGGATTTTAGAGCGCGAGCGTCGGTGAAACGAAACTCGGTCAGAGGCTTTTCCACCACGGGATGGTCCGGCTTGCCCATGGCCTCACAAAACTTCCGAGCGAGAACGGTGCGGAGAAACTGCTCGGGATTGGCTACGTGATGGACGCCTGCGAGACGGTGCATGGCGCCGAGTCGGATCGCTTCAGCAACATCTCCCACGAAGGTCGGCGAGAGGATGGAATCGGCGATACAAACGATCGGCTGGCCGGCCTTCAGCAGGCGCAGCCATTGGGTGAAGAGAGTCTCCTCGGCGGGATCGTCGCCCACGATCTTATCGAGGCGCAGGGTCCAGGCGCGGGGGGCGTGAGCGGTCAGATGACGTTCGACGTCGAGTTTCTGGCGGGCGTATTCGTTGACCGGCGAGACAGGGTGGTCTTCGTCGTAGTTGCCCTCCGCGCCGTCGAAGACGAAGCAGGTTGAAATGAAGGTCGGTCGGGCCCCGATGGCGACGAGGTCGTCGAGGAGCTGGCAGGTGCGGTCGACGTAGAGGCGTCGGCTGGTTTCCCGTTCGCGGTAGCACCAGTCCATGTTGTCGACGGCGGCGCAGACAACCGCCTGGACCGGCTCGGGGCCGGTGAAGAAATCGTGGCCCAGGGTGTCGACGATCCGGTCGAGATCGAGGTCGAAGGGGATGAGGCCCGGAGCGCCGAGCCGTCTGCCCGAACGGGAGCGTGTGCCTGGAGCCGGGATGCCACGGGACTGGAGGTGGGCAAGCAGGTGGCGCCCGATGAATCCGGAGGCGCCGATTATGAGAAACTTTTCCTCGCTTGGCATGGCGAAGGGCCCGGTGCCGACAGCCCGTTCAGCGTTGGGCGAGATCCCGCTTCAGGGTGTCCAGGTAGTGGCGGACGGCGTCGATTTCGCTTTCCGCGGGGGCCCAAGGGGCGAAGACGGTTTGATCGCGGTTGAAGGGGCCGTTGGTGGTTTCGTGGAAGACGAGGTGTTCGGAGGTGATGATCTGGGTGTGGTACCGGGGATCCTCGAGGCGGAAGTAGAAGCATTTGCCGGAGTGCACATCGCCGAGATCGACGATCTCATCGATGGCGCCGGACTCGGTGAAGAAGATCACGGTCGCGGTGCCTTCGATGACGTGGAACGACTCCATTTTGCCGAGGTGCTTGTGAGGCCGGATATAGACGTTCCGGGTGAGCACGATGAGCATCTCGTGGAGTCGATCTTCGGAACTTCGATGGGCACAGAGCCGGGCGCGCTGCCGCGGGTTGGTGGTGGCCTGGGTCTTGAGGGCCTCGATGTGGGCCTGTTGGACTCGGACGACGCCGCCTTGGGCGACGAAGACCTCGGGGCTGGTTTGAGAGAAGCCGGTCATGGGGTCATGGGAGAGGGGTGAACAACTCACCGGGGCGGATGGGGTAAATCGAGGCGAAGATGCCGTCTTGTTCCACGAAGGCGCGGTTTCGTTCCACGACCTTGCGCTCGCTCTCGGCGCCCACCGTGGAGAGCCAGACCTTCGCGCCGCGTTTCAGTGCGTCTTCCGACGAGAGAATGGGCAGGCCACACCCGGGCATGAAGCGGCCGGACTTCTTCGGGTGATCGTCAATCACGAAGTCGATGAGATCGGCGACCTGGACAAGGTTCAGAAAGGTGGAGGCCTGATGGCCGGCACCGAACAAGCCGATGGGACCTTCGCTGTTCCAGGCCTTCAATTGACGCCGAATGGCATCGCGGCGCGCGGGGAAGCCTTCGGCGAAGGTTCGAACGCGGGTGAGTTCGGTGGACACATCGGTGGGGGCGGTTCCGCCGGGCGAGACGCCCGGCTGAAGGGCAGGGCGGACGCCCGCCGCTACGGACGCCGGGTCCATGGGTAGGCCTGGAGTCGGGGCGGCGGGCTGGGTGATGGCGACCAGGCACTGCTCGTAGGGGCCCGGGTAGCGATGGAAACCGACAACATCAAGGCCGTGGAGTTGGAGGGTCGAGCGGAAGGTGCTTTCGACGAAGTAGAGCGAGTGGTCCTCCCAGAACGTGGTGTAGTCGAGGAGATCAAAGCCGCGGGCGCAGTCGGGGAGCTCGAAGACGACGTAACCCTTGGGAGCTACCCACTGGCGGAACGTCTCGAGAAAAGCGGGGGTGTCGTGGGTGTGCTCGATGACGTGCCGGACCAGGATGAGATCCGGGGTGCCGTGGCGCTGACGAAGGTGGGGGACGATTTGGGGTGTGAGGCGTTGCTGGACGTATTCGACCCCGGCGCAGGGGTTGGCAATGCCGAGATCCTCGACCTGATCGAGTCGGGATGTTTGCTGGAAGCCGCGTTCCTCAAAGCGCCGAAGACTGGTGTCTTCCTTGTAGGTGATCCCGAGCAGGCGAGAGGCGGGGGTGAGTTCGGGAAGACGGGTGAGGGAATCGACGAGGCGATCGAGGTGGGCTTCGGGTTCGTTGTAGCGAATCCAGTCGACGCGCGGGACGAGCTTTTCGGGAGGGATGGGTTGGATCAGTTGGGCCAGTCCGCAGGCGTCGCATTGACCGAGCACGATCGGGTGCGTGCCGGCCGAGGCGTCTGGATTTTCCAGGAAGTGATGCCCGACGGGCTGAGGACCGAAGTCGGCGAGCTGCCGGACGGCGGGTTGCCGGCAGACGATGCAGGTGGAGCGGGCGGTGGGCGTCATGCCGTGGTGGAACGGCCGTCGTCGACGATGCGCAACTCGGGGAAGCAAACGATGAACCGACCGCCGCGATCGAGGTAGGCCTGATTGTTCTGGAGGATCCGTTCGGCGTGAATCCAGGCGAGGATGATGACGTATTCGGGTTGCTCCGTGAGGAGGGCGGACGACGGGCGTATGGGGATGTGATCGCCGGGGCTGAACTTGTTCTGTTTGTCGGCGCCATCGTCGACGATGCATTGGATCACTTTGCCGAGGTTCATCTGGGCGATGAGCGTGGTGCCGCTGCGTGCGGCGCCGTAACCCCAGAGACGTTTCCCCTGCTTCTGGATGTCGGCCACGAGCGTGGCGACTTGGGTTCTCAGAGTTTGAAGCGCGTCGGAGAAACGTCGGAAGGTCTCGGGTCGGTCGAGACCACGTTGGCGTTCGAGATCGAGGATCCCGGTGACGGTGGGGGAAACGGGGTGAGGGCCGCCGATCCGTTGGGCGGTGCCGACAATGGACCCGCCCTGAATGCCGTTGCGTTGGATGTCGATAAACTGAAGTCCGTGACGTTCCAGGAAGGCGGCCAGCGGGCGGACGGAATGATGGCTCAGGTGCTCGTGGAAGATGGTGCCGAGCAGCATCCCGTCGAGGATATCGAGCAGGTAGGAGAACTCGCAGACGAAGACGCCGTCGGGTCCGAGCAGGGCGTGGATGCTGCCGGTCATGCCGGCGAGATCGTCGGCGTGGGCGAAGACGTTGAAGGCGCAGACGACCTTGGCGGGGCCGCGTTCCTGGCGGAGGCGCTGGGCGAGGTCGGGGGTGAGGAATTCGGGGAGCGTGGGGATGCCGCTTTCGGTGGCGCGCCGGGCGATGTCACGGGCGGGGTCGATGCCAAGGACGTTGGCGCCGCGTTTTTGAAACGCGCGGAGGAGGGAGCCGTCATTGCTTCCGACGTCGACGACGAGATCGCCGGGGCCGACGCCGTACCGTTCACCGGTGGCGTTGGCGACGTCCTGGAAGTGTTGAACGAGCGGCTTGGTGTTGCCGCTCATGTACGTGTAGTGATCGAAGAGATAGACGGGGTCGACGACGTCGAGCAGTTGGACGTGGCCGCAGTCGAGGCAGAGGTGGAGGTCGAGGGGGTAGGACGGGGTGATGTCCCCGAGTTGTTCGCGGGCGACGTATTTTTCGGCGACCGGAGTGGGAGCGAGAGGAACGACGAGATCGAGCCTGGAGCTGTCGCAGAGGCGGCAGCGGGTGCGTCGGGAGACCTGGATGGACGACATGGCTTGAGAGTGGGGCGTGGGTCAGGCCCGCCGGGAGCAGCAGACGGCGAAGAGGTAGTGGGCCATTTTGGCGAAGCCGGTGTGGATAACTTCGTCATTCATGGAGAACAGGAAGACGTTGTGATAATGGCGCGCGAGGGTCGCTCGGAGATCCTCACCGGTCTTGCAGTTGACGTGGCCTGCCTTGCTCGGGGGCGACGCGTAAGCCTGCGATTCGATCGACGGCATGCCGATGATGCAGACGCCGTGAGGTTTGAGGGCGGCGCCCATGTTGTGGAGGAAGATGTGCTCGTGTTCGGCCGGGATATGTTCGAGCACGTCGATGGCGTAGGCGGCGTCGAAGGAGCCAGGAACGGGCCCGGAGAGCATGTCGTGGGTGAAGACCTCGAGGGGCCAGCGAGGTTCCGTGCGCTTCTTGACGTCCTCGACGAAGACGGGATCGAAGTCGGTGGCCGTGACGCGCTTCACCTCCTGTTGGACGAGGCGGGTGCAGAAGGCGTCGGCGCAGCCGACCTCCAGGACGTGATCGAGTCCCGCGAGCATTTTCGCGACGAACTTGTAGCGCGCGAACATGAACGTGAGGCGTTTGGGGTCGTCGTGCCAGGCCTGGTTGGTCATCAGGCCGAACGACGTGACACGGTCACGGGCGAGGTCGAGGCAGCGTTGGTACTGGGGTTCGCGGGTTTCGGAATCCATGAGCAGCAGGACGGGGGTCGGTGGGGAAAAGGGAGTGGTCCGGAATGCGGGCCTATTCGAAGTAGATGAAGGAGTGGTCGCCGGAGTAGCCGGTGTTTTGAAACCACCAATCCCAGGCCTCCGGGCGGTAGAACGATTCGCACGTCAACTGCCAGTAGAGCAGGTTGGCCTTCTCCTCCTCGGTACGATACGACTCGACGACGATGTATTTGTGTTTCCGGCCGACGCGCTGGATTTCGCGGAGAGCGCGGTCGAGGTCGAAGCACTGAAGGTTGTGGAGGGTGTTGATGGAGACGACGAGATCGAAGCTCTGATCGGGGAAGGGGAGGGAATTCGCGTGGCCTTCCTGGAGGAAGTGGCGGACCTCTTCCTTGCTGTTCTCGATCGCGTAGCGGGAGAGATCGAGGCCGCACACCTCGATCCCAGGAAGGGCCTCGGAGAGGTCGTGGAGGAGGAATCCCTTGCCGCAGCCGACGTCGAGGACGCGGTGGCCCGGTCGCAGGCCGTAGTGCTCCACCATGACGTCGGCAACGGCCCGCCATCGGCCGTCGTAGCGCATGCCGCCGTAGCCCACGCGTCGGTCGCCGTCCCAATAGTCCATGCCGAACTCGCGGGCGAGCCGGGCGGCCTCGGCCTTGGGGAACTCGTTGACCCGGGCGAGGTAGTCGCGGCGGGTGGCCTTGTGCAGGACGCTGATGAAGTCGATGTACGCCATCGGTCGAGAGGCGGTAGTGAAGCGGAAGGGGTTTCGCAATGCACTCCAACTTTTGGGGTGGAAAAGACAAAGCGGCCTTCCGAGCGGGGGCCCAGAAGCGTGGAGCGAGGAATCGTGCGAGCGGCGTTGGGGATCTCCCTGTTCAAAATGGACGGCTCACGGGGCATGAACCGGTGGTCCATGAAGCGCCTGTTGGGCCTTGGCGAGTTGTGAGGCCTTGCGTTCCTCGGTGCCGAGGTCGGTGCTGGCGAAGGCGCGGCGTGCTTGGCCGGTACGCAGGAATTCGTTCAGCAGGATACAGCACCACTTCAGGCGGTACGCCGGCAGGAGGAGGGCGGCGCGAAGGGCAAGCGCATCGCCCCAGCCGAGGCCCGCGCCCAGAGCCTCGACGGCCCGGGACCGGAATCGGTCGGCGACGGGAATCTGGGGCTGGCAAAAGAAGTCGCACACCAGCTTGGCGGGATCGTCCCAGCCCGCGTATTCGAAATCGAGGAAGCGCAGGGTTCCGTCGGGGGTGAGCAGGGCGTTGTGAAAGCCGAAGTCGGACGGAGAAATGCAGCGATCCTCGCCGGTGAGCACGGTTGTGAGTTCAGTGGGGCTGTGTCGAAGGATCGATGCGCGGACCGCCTGCCATCGGGGCACGAGCTGGTCACTCACGAAGTCGGCGGCCAGTTGATCCAAAGGGGTGGCGGGTTGGAAGCGGGCGAGGCGATCCACCCGTCCCGCAATGCGGTCCAGATGGTCGGCCACCGAAAAACAGGCTTCCGAGGCCATGGGGATCGACCGGGCTTCGGGGAGATCACGCCGGGCGTTGAGTTCGAGAACGAACGCGACAGCCTGGTCGATGTGGCCGATCTCTGGTTCGCCGGGGTGAAGTTTCCGTCCTTCGACGAAGCGGAAGATGGCGAGGCGTTGTTCCAGGTTCCAGGCGACGAATTCCGCGGTGCGGCGGATGCCTTGGGATTGAGCCCACTGGTAGAGGGCGTGTTCGGCGCCGAAACGGTCGCGAGGATCGTCGGGGCTTTGGAAATAACGCTTGAGCACAAGCGGGCCTCCGGGGGCTTGAACGCGGTAGACCTGATTGTTGGCGCCGCCCGGGAGGGGTTCGAGGGTGATGCGCTCCTGGGTGAGAGGCAGGAGAGCGCGGACGTGGTGGATGAGGTCGGCGAGGTTGTCGGGTGCGGTTCTCTCGGGTCCCGAGGCGGGGGGAAGGGTAAGATGCTCCGCGAGTCTCGGCGGGTTGGGTTGGGGGTGGTTCACCGGTAGGAGTTCAGCGGCGTCGGACCACGCATGGAGGCGTTGGAAGGGAACCTCCGGGCCGTAGAGACGGTTGGGGTCGAAGAGGATTCGTGTGGTGTCCACCGGGAAGGAGGCTTCGGCGAGGAACTCGGGCAGATCGTCGATGAAATGGGTGCACTGGCAGGCGCCGATCCGCTGGAGCTTGGCCTGCTTGGTCAGTTCCAGAAAGACCTGGGAACGGGGAAGTCCGATGCGGGCGGGGTCGAAGAACCCCTGCGCCTCGAGCCAATCGAGGGCTGCCTGGTGGAGGTCGTGGGGTTCGCCGGCGAAGGGTGTCCTGGTCTTATGGCTGATGATGCAGACGGGTATGCCCGCGCGGCGGCACGTTTCGAAGAACTCGAGGACGCCGGGGAAGGGGGAGGCTTCCGCAAGGCGAGGTCCGTAGACGCGGCCCTGCATTTCGGTCCAGACGACTTCCCGGCCGATTTGCCGGAGGTGATTGCGGACGTCGGATTTGTTGGCGGGCAGGTTGGCGGGGATCCATGCGCCTTCGAGGGCAACGCGGTGGAAGAGGGCGTCGTAGCAGACGATGGTGTTGTCGAAGTCGATGCCGAGTCGCATCAGGGGGAGCGGAAGCCGTCGCGGAGGCGCTGGGAGAGAGCGACGGGAGTGAGGCCGAAATGTTCGCGGGCTTCCTCCTGTTCGCAGGTCAGGTGGAGGAATTCATCGGGGGTGCCGCAGCGGATCAACCGGGCCTGGGGTTGGCGTTGGTCGGCGAGCCACTCGGCAACGGCACCGCCCAGGCCGCCCAGGATGCTGTGTTCCTCCAGGGTGGCGACCACGCGGCAGCGTTGGAAGACGTCGGCAAGCGTCGCGGTGTCGAGCGGTTTGAGGGAGTGAAAACTGTAAACGGCTGCGGCGATTCCGTCGTTGTGGAGAGCGTCGGCGGTGGCAAGAGCGACCGGGAGGACGGTGCCGGCGGAGAGGATGGCGACGTCGTTGCCGGGGCGGAGCGGGATGGCATGGCCGAAGGCGAAGGCGGGTTCGGCGGTGTGGACGGCGGGTTCGCCCTTCTTCCCAATGCGAAGGTAGACAGGGCCGGGGGATTGGAGGGCGGCGCGGAGAGAGGCGCGGACTTCCCAGGCGTCCGCGGGAGCCGCGACGGTCAGGTTGGGCAGGAGCCGGAGCATGCCCATTTCCTCGCAGGAATGGTGGGTGGCACCGAGCGAAGCATAGGAGAGGCCCGAGCCGGTGCCGACGAGGACGACGGGCACGTGATGGTAGCAGAGGTCGACGCGGATTTGTTCCAGGCAGCGGTAGGTGAGGAACGGCGTGATGGTGTAGCAGAACGGGCGGAGGCCGGAAAGGGCGAGGCCGGCGGCCATACCGATCATGTTGGCCTCGGCGATGCCGCAATTGAAGAAGCGTTCAGGGCACTTGGCCTTGAGATCGTCGAAGAGGCGGTTGCCGATGTCTCCGCTGAGGACGACGACGCGTGGGTCCTGCTGGGCGAGGGTGGTGATCTGCTGGGCGAAGGCGTTGCGCATGAGAAGTGGGCGGGATGGGACCGGACCTAGAGACCGATGGACGCCATGGGACCTAGGCCAGGCCCAGGGCTTGGGCAGCTTTCGTGACTTCCTCGGCCTTCGGTATGCGGTAGTGCCAGTTGTTGTCGTCCTCCATGAAGGGGACGCCCTTGCCCTTGATGGTATTGGCGATGATGGCGGTGGGTTGGCCGGAAGCATTCGGCACGGATTGGAGGGCGGTGGTGAGGGCACCCAGGTCGTGTCCGTCCAGCTCGATGGAATTCCAGCCGAAGGCGGCCCATTTCGCGTGCAGAGAGGGGAGAGACATGACCTCGTTCGAACGGCCCGTGGCCTGCCATTTATTGTAGTCGACGATCACTGCGAGGTGGTTGAGCTGGTGGGCCGGGGCGAAGAGGGCGGCTTCCCAGACGGTACCCTCGTTGCATTCGCCGTCGCTCAGGCAGACGAAGACCCGGTGATCGCGTTTCTGGATTCGGGCGGCGAGGGCCATGCCAACCCCGACGGGCAGTCCGTGTCCGAGGGAGCCGGTGGCGAGTTCAACGCCCGGGGCGCAGCGGGGAGCGGGTTGTTCGGCGAGTTGCGCGCCGTGTTGTGCGAAGGTGTCGAGCCAGGCGCGGGGGAAGAAGCCGCGTTCGGCGAGGACGGCATAGAGAGCGCTGGCTGCGTGACCCTTGCTCAGGATGAAGCGATCGCGGTTGGGGTCGTCGGGAATGGCGGGGTCGATGCGGAGGATGTTCCAGTAGGCGGCGACCAGGATGTCGACGCAGGACAGGGCGGAACCCAGATGCGGGGTGCCGGCGGCGTGGGACATCTGGACCAGGCGCAACCGGAGCTGGCGGGCGATCAGGCCGAGGTCGGATGAAGCGGGTTGGCTCATGGGGCGGGACGAAAATCGACGAGGGCGTGGACGACTTCGCCGGAACGCATGCGAGCGATGCCGTCGTTGATGTCCTGGAGAGGCAGGCGGTGGGAGATCATGCCGCGGGTATCGAAGCGGCCGCCGCGCATCATGCGCAGGTAGCGGGGGATGTCGTCGGCGGGCTGGCTATCTCCACCGTGGGAACCGGTGAGGGTTCTGCCCAAGTGAAGAGGGAGAGTGTTGAGGGAGATCCTATGGTCGTGGGCCATGACGCCGACGCCGACGCAGCGACCGAGGGGGCCGGCGAGGGCGAAGGCCTGTTCGAGCACGGCGGGTTGGCCGGTGCCGTCGACGACGACATCGGCGGGGCGGCCTTCTAGAATGGCGAGGACGGCATCGGGGAGCGGATGGTTGCGCGTGTTGATGGTGTGGGTGGCGCCGAACTCGCAGGCTTTGGCGAGTTTAAGGTCGTGGAGGTCGGCGGCGATGACGGGGTAGGCGCCGGCGAGGTGGGCGCCGAGGACAGTCCCGAGGCCGATGCCGCCACAGCCGATGACGACCACCGATTCGCCGATCTTGACCTGGGCGTCGTTGTGGATGACGCCGAAGCCGGTGGTGAGGGTGTCGGCGAGGAGGGCGCAGACTTCGAGATCGGTTGCCTGGGGAACGGGGGTGACGCGGTTCTCCGAAAGGATGGCGTACCGTTGGAAGGTGGTGATGCAGCCGGCGTTCACGGTGCGGCCATTCCAGGAGTAAAGGGGGCCACGGGCTTCGATGCCACGACCGGGACGCCAGTGGCACACGACGCGGTCGCCGGTTTTGACGTGGCGGACCTCGGGGCCGGTTTCGAGGACGGTAGCACCGGCTTCGTGTCCGAGAAGGTGGGGGAGCCAGCGATCGGGACCTTTGACGCCGTCGATTTCCCCGATTTGTGAGCCGCAGATGCGGGTGACGTGGATTTCAACGAGGACCTGGCCGAAACCGAGGGGCGGAAGTTCGACCTCGTCGAGGACGAGGGGCTGGCGTTGTTCCACGAGGATCGCGGCGGGTGATTTCACGGGTGTGGGCGGGCGTCAGCGGTTCGGTGGTTTGCCGGGTGCCGGGAGCTTAGCGTTCGAGCAGGGACATGCCGCTTTTGATGAGGATGGGTTTGGAGATGGGGCGGGCATTGCCGACGATGCGAACGGCTTGGGCGCCGGCAAGCTGGCCCATGAAGGTGGCGAGGTCCAGGGGCAGCTTGCGGGCGGCGGCGAGGCCGGCGACAGAGAAAAAGGCGTCACCGGCGCCGACGGTGTCGACGACCTCGGGTTCGAAGGTGGGGCAGAGAGTCGCTGTGGGAGCGGTGTCGTTGGGGGTGCCGAAGAGGCCGAGTGTTTGGATGGGGCCGCGGGTGAGCCAGGCGTACTGAGCGCCGAGCTGGGACTTAAGGCGGGCGAGCTCGGCTTGGAAATCGGGCTGTCGATGGCCGACGGCGAGGAGGATTTCCTGTTCGTCGAGGGTAAAGACGTTGGCGTGACGGTATTGGCGGGGGAGGATGTTGAAGCCGTGGTTATTGCTGTTGGTCTGGCAATTCAGGACGAGGAACGGGGCGGTATCCTGGATCAACTCACGCAACCGGGGTTGGAGCAGGCCATGGCCGAAGTCGAGAAGCAGCACCGCGTCGCACTCGGAGGCCGCCTGGCGGAACCGTTGTTCGAACGTCTGCTGGACCTCGGGGGCGGGCGGGTCGGGATCGAGATAATTGACGGAGAAAAGCTTGCTGAGCTCGGCGTCTTCCCGGCGCGGTTCCACGAACCGTTCCTTGACGATGGTGGTGGAGCGGGTATCGCGGATGACGAGGTCTTCCTCGGACCTGAGATGCTGGCCGAGGAAAGGGTCCACCCAGGGTTCGGTTCCGACGACGCTGAGGAAGCGGGCGTGGGGGGTGAATTGACGGACATGCCGGAACGCGGCGAGGGCGCCGCCGCATTGGGTTTCCTGGTTGAGGAACCGGCCGGAAAGGATGCGGTTCTTCGAGGTGAGCCCCTGGACCCGGACGGTGGAGTAGCGGTCAAAGATGGCTTCACCGACGACCAGCACCCGGAGGCTGGCGAGCGATTCGACGGCTTCGCTGAAGGACTTGCGCGTCTGGGTTTGGGCGAGACCCAAGCAGAACTCCCGGATGGGGCCCGTGGGGTGCTCGAAGTAAAGATTGAGCAGCTTGGTGGAACTGAACTTGATGGCGCCGGCAAAGCGGACGACACCGCCGATCCGTTCCACGGTTTGCTTCTCCTCCTGAAGGCTGCCGGAATCGTCGTACTCAGGGTCCTCGTATTCCTTGCCGCGGCAGAACACTTCCGGGCGGATGGCTTCGATGGCTTCGAGCGCTCCGGCATGGGGGACGAGGACGGCGAAGTCGACGCACTCGAGCGCGGCGAGGCTGCGCAGGCGAAGTTGTTCGGTGAAGTAAGGGCGACCGGGCCCCTTGTGGACGTGGGGATCGGAAGGAACCGAGACCACCAGCACGTCGGCGAGAGCGCGGGCACCTTCGAGGTGCGCGATGTGCCCCGGGTGAATGAGGTCGAAGATGCCGTGGGATAGGACGATACGCCGGCCTTGGGCCCGTACCGCGTCGAAATGCGCGCGGGCGGAGGCGAACGGGACGATCTTGGGCGACCGCGGTTCGGTCATGGATTTGAGAAGAACGAATACGGGGCGTTGTTACGGCCGACCTGCATGAACTTCATGTTGTAATGCTCGGAGGCGTCGATGTCGGGGAACTCGCCGCTTTCGAGAATGCGTCGCAGATGGGCGACCTCCTGGCGGATCGAACTGACGGGTTGGTAGCCGAGCGTCTCGAGGATCTTCCGGGAGGAGATGTGGTAATCCCGTTTGTCGAGGGTGTCGGTGACCTTGATCTCGACGTTGAGATCCGCGAGTTCGGCCTGAATCACGCGGGCAATCTCGATGACCTTGAGGTTCTCGAAGCCGAAGTTGAAAGTGCGGCCGTTGATACGGTCGGAGGGGGCGTTTAGGAGCTGGGCGTAGAGATTGACGACATCGGTCATGCCGACATTAGGGCGGCGTTGCTCGCCGCCGTGAACGGTGATGACGCGTTTGCGGAGAGCGTCAGCGGTGAGCTTGTTGACGGTGAGATCGAAGCGTTGTCGGGGGGAGTAGCCGCAGATGGTGGCGGGCCGGATATTGGTGGCGCAGAAGTCCGGCGAAGCAGCGGCGCGGACGAGCCACTCGGAGAGCATCTTGTACTTCGAATAGTACGTGATGGGTTCGGGCTCGAGTTCCTCGGTGACGTCGGGGACATCCTTGATGCCGAAGACGGAACTGGAGGAGGCGTTGATCAACCGTTTGACGCCGGCCGAGCGGGCGAGGCCCAGGAGCATGCCGACGGCGTCGAAATTGATCTGGCGGGTGAGGATCTCGTCGATTTCGCCGGTAGGATCGTTGGAGATCGCGGCGAGGTGGACGATGGCATCGACGCCGTCGACGGCGCGTTGGACGACGGCGGGGTCTCGCAGGTCCCCCTGGATGAGTTCAAATCGGGAGCGCCACTGGGGAAACGCGGGGTCGCGCTCCAGCGCCTGGAGGCCGGCCGGCGTGTAGAGCATCAGGTCGAGAACCCGGACGCGGTGCCCCAATTGGAGGAGGTGGGGGGTTAGCCGGCTGCCGACATAGCCGAAGCCGCCGGTGATGAGAATGTGCTGAGGCTGGGACTGAGGCGAAGTGCTCACGGTTTATGGATGTAGTCGAGGGGCTGAGTTCGAAGGACGCCGAGGTGTTGCTGAACCCAGTGAATGGTTTCGTCGACGCCCTGTTCGAAAGGGATGGAATCGTTCCAGGCGAGGGTCTGTCGGGCCTTGGTGCTGTCGAGCAGGTAGGCGGCGTCCTTGCCGGGGCGGTCGCCGACGATTTCAACCACTTTGGAGAAGTCGGCGCGGAGTTTGCGGCAGACGAGTTCGACGACCTGACGGATGGAATGATTGACGCGGGTGGAGAGGTGATAGACCTCGCCGGGTGTGCCCTGGCGGGCGATGCGGAGGGTGCCTTCGGCGACGTCGCGGATATGGATGAAGGACCGGACGGAGTGTCCACCTCCGTGGAGTTGGAGGTGGCGGCCGGTGAGGATGTAGAGGGCGGTGCGGGGGATGATGCGGTAGAGCTGCTGGCCGGGGCCGAAGACGTTGGCGGCCCGGGTGAAGACGACGGGAAACCTGTAGTTCTTGAAGAACGTCATCAGGTGGAGGTCGCAGGCGGCGCGGGAGGCGGCGTAGGGGGTGCTGGGATTGTAGGGGGCGTCTTCGGTGACGTTGCCGGAGCAGCTTCCATAGACCTCAGGGGTGGAGACGTGGACGTAACGGCGGAGGAAGTCGAAGCGGCGAAGGCGCTCATGGAGCCGCACGTTGGCTACCACGTTGGTCTGGTACCAATGGTCAGGGTGGATCCAGCTTTCGGCCACCATGCTTTGAGCGGCGAAATTGATGACGAAATCGGGGCGGAACGCCTCGACGGCGTCGGCGATCCGGTCGGTGTCGTGATTCAGGTCGAGCTGTTCGAACCGGAAACGGGCCGGGTCGGGGGGCGTGTCGCTCCAGCGGTAGGGGAGGAAAGCGGGGATGGGTTCAGGGGAACGGCTGGTGGCGAGGACGTAGGCGCCGTTGGCGAGGGCATGGGCCACGAAGCTCGCACCGGAGAACGAGTTGCTTCCGATGACGACAATTTTTTCGGACATAGGCGGCGCAAACCGTTTCTGCGGCTTGCTTAATCAAGGGGCGCAGGAGGGTCCCGTGGAGGAATTTCCCGGCGGAACCGCGAGCGCAGACGGTGAGCCTAGCGGGAACGACTTTCGCTTGGAAAGCGCTCAGCGTTTGGCGGTGGGGATCAGGACATCGACCCGGGCGGGGGGGAGGTTGCCCCAGACGAAACTGGACTGGCTCCGAGTGAAGCCGGACGGGAAGCCCCGGTGGGCGAGTGCGTAGGTGTACTGGATCCAGCTGCCGGAGGGACGGATCAAGGCGCCAATTTCCCGCACGATGGCGTGGACCTTGGGGACGGGGAGGGAACGAAGGGGGAGGCTGGAGACGATGGTGACGGGGCAACCGTGGGAATCAGCTCCCGCGCGGCGGAGGAGCCGGCGCAGATTGGCGGCATCGCCACAGACCACCTGAACGTCCAGGAATCGCTTCCGAAGCAGCCGGGTCAGGGAAGATGACAACTCAATGGCGAACAATCGGTTGGGATGAATTCCGCGGTCTAGGAGGGCCTGCGTGACGACGCCGGTTCCGGCACCCAGTTCGACCACGAGCCCGGAGGGATCGTTGGAGACGAGGCGTGCCATCCGGCGAGCCAAGGTGGGAGAACTGGGGACAACCGCACCGATCTCTCGGGGATTGGCAAATGCTTCGCGCGCGAAAACGAACCATCCACGAATTTTTGCCAGGGACTCCATCCACGGAGGATTGCGTTCCGCACGTGCGGCCATGGCGCTTGGGCTATTCACAGGGAGGCAACCGTCAGCAGTGTGACGTTGGTTCGACGATTTGTAAACAGGCCCGTGAGGTGAGGGGAGGGGTTCAGGCTCGACGTGAGGACGCATTACCAGACCTGTACCGAGTCGGCCGCGAAGATGGCTTCGAGCAGTCCAGGGTAGTTTGGGGTGTCAGTCGTGAGGTCAGCGACCGTGACAGCGGTGTCGGGGAGGGTGCGCTCGGTGGCGGTGACGATGTCGTTGAGGGGGTCCAACGACTGGGTGAGGACGAGCAGGACTTCGCGCATGGGGAGGCAGGTTAGAAGCGGAGGACGTAGTCGCTCTCGGCGGCGAGTCGGGCCAGTTGGGCAACGCCGATTCGCTCATACTTGACGGGTGGCTGGCCAAGGTTTTCCAGCAGGGGCGCTCCGGTTTCGACGTACACCGGCCGGCCAAACTCGCCGATGATCGGCAGGTACCGGGTGAAATTGTCCTCATCGATGAGCTCATCGGGAAACTCCGAGAGCGCTAGAACGGCGGATTCGCACAGGACGAGAGTGACGTCAACTTTCTTCCAGGTGCCGACGCCGGCGGCGATTCGGACGGCTTCCGCCGTGCGCGGGCTGGTCCTGGGGTCGCTGTTGACGATGACAAGGGCTTTGCGGTTCACGGGGTTCAATTGAAGCTGATGAAGCGGTCCGTGCTGGCGATGAGATCGTTGACCACGGTGAGGCCGGCGAAGGCGGCGAGGGAATTGACCGGGAGGTTGCGCCGTTGGGCGCCGTAGGCGCAGGCGTAGAGCTTCAGGCCGCGTTCGCGCATCTGCTGAAGTTCCGGGTCGCCAACACCACGGACGGCTTCGTCGATGCAGTACAGGTAGACATCGACGCCGGCGGCGAGGGCGGTTTCCGCGAGGCGGACGCCGTGGCGGAAATTACGTTCCGTCGGGGCGGTGGAGAGCAGGATGCCGAGTTTCTTGCCAGACAGGGGGGCGGGATTCATGGGGAAGGGGGACGCGGGCGGACCCTGGCGGGTGGATCATGAACCGGCATGGAGGCGACGACAGGACGAGAGGGGGAGGCGGGTGGGAGGCGGGGATGCGGCGCCTGCGGAGCGCGGGGTCATGGGGTGGCCATGGGCCAGTCGGCGGCGACCATGGCTTTGTGGCCGCCCGCAAGCGAGTGGACGTTGGGGTAGCCCATGCGTTGGGCCATCTCGCAGGCGAGGGCGGAGCGGAAGCCTCCGCCGCAGTACATGATGATCTCGGTCTTGGGATCGGGGAAGGTGCGCTCGAGATCACGTTCCAGGATGCCGCGACCCATGTGCCGCGCTTTGACGGCATGTCCTGTCTGCCATTCGTTATCTTCGCGGACATCCAGCAGCACGACCGCAGGGTTGGCTGCGATGCGGGCGCGGGCGGCTTCCACGGAGATTTCGTTCACCTGGCTGCGGGCCGTTTCGACGACTTTCAGGAATCCCGGCGAATGCTGCATGGAGCGGGATGTTAGGGGTTGGGTGGGTCTGGGCAACGGAGAATACGGCCGGGGCCAATCGCAGGTGTCGCGGGAATCCGTCACGCAGTCTTGCGTTGGGTTGCGGATTGGCGCATGCGAGGCGGCGCGTGAACGCGAGTGTCCAGGCCGGTAAGGCTCCAGGATGGGGGGCAAGAGTGGGGCGTTGGGTGGGGTGGGTTGTGCTGGGGGTGATTTCCTCCGGATGCAGTCCCTCGACCCTTCTGGCCCGGCGGATGATGGATGCGCCGAATCGGGTGCCTGAATTCGTGAAACCGCAGGGCCGGGTATGGCTGGGGTGGGCTGACGGGGTGTTGGAGCGCTTTCCCACGGGGACGAACCGGGTTGGAGAGCCCGGGGTGGACCTAAGGTGGGTTTGTGTGGAACCGGCCCGGTACGGGTGGATGAGCCGAACATCGACGGTCACGAATCGCAGCCGGGTATTGCCCATGTTTCGATTTGAGTTCCAGCTTCCGCCGGAGGGGTTACCGACGTCGAAGCCTGCGCGGGGGACCGCCTATCTGTTGCATGGCTACGGAATGGACTTGGAGATGATGTTTCCCTGGGCGGTTTTCCTAGCTGAAGCCGGGTGGCGGGCGGTGTTGGTTGACTTGCCGGGGCATGGGCATTCGGGCGGGCGCCGGGTAACCTTTGGCATCCGCGAGGTGGAGCAGTTGAAGGCCTTCCGTCGATCCGTGGGAACCGCCCAGGGGTGGGGTGGACCGGTGGTCGTGGTGGGGCATTCGATGGGGGCATCGCTCGCGTTGCGCTGGCAGGCAGCCGATGACCGCATTTCAGGCAGCGTGGCCTTGGGGGCCTATTCCGAGTTTGTCCCGGCGGCGCTTCGGCTTCGGGACGACTATGCGAGGTGGGTTCCGCGCGGATGGGTGCGGCGGGCGGCAGGTAAGGTGCCGGGGATGCTCGGGGTCGCTTCGGAGACCATGAACACCCTGGAAGCGGTCCGTGGCCGGAATGTCCGAGCGTTGTTGGTGGCGTCGGCGAACGATGTGGTCACGCCTCCGGAAGACAGCGCGGCGTTGATGTCGGAGTTGGGGGATGGGAGCGAGTTGTTGATCGTTGGGGACGCGACCCACGAGACATTGCCGTTTGCCTTTCCGCAGCACGGCAAGCGGGTGTTGGAGTGGTTGAATGAATGGGTGTTGGGGGAGACGGATCATCCGACGAGCATTGCGACGGGGCGTTGGCGGTGAAAACGAGACAGCCGCCCGGGTGGGCGGCTGTCCTGGCGAACGGAAGATTCGGAAGGCGGACTACTTCTTGTCCGAGGCTGAGGGAAGCGATCCAGCCGGAGCGTTGGCATTGAGCTGGCGGAGGAGTTCCTCGGTCATGTCGTTCTCACCGTTGGTGTAGAGGACGATGGGAGTCTGGTTCACGCTGTCGGCGGCGACATCCATGACGAAGGTGTATCCTGCGGCCTTGGACTTGGCGACGATGGTCTCGCGGATTTCGCGAAGGATCTGGTCGCGCATGCGTTTGCGTTTCTCCAGAAGCGTCGCTTCGGACTGCCGCTGGTACTGTTGGACCTGCTGCTCGAGATTGCGGATCTCGAGAAGCTTATCTTCGGCGGCTTTGCGGCGCTTTTGTTTCTCGTCAGCGGAGATGGCTGAATCGCCCGCGGCCTCGACGAGTCCCTTATAATCTTCGTTGAACTTGCGATAATCCTCGAGCATGCCTTTGGCGGTCTTCTCGAGTTCGGCGGCCTCACCCTTGATCTTGGTATCGGCCTCGCGGGTCTTGTAGTAGCCATCGAACACCTTGCGAAGGTCGATGATTCCCATCTTCACCTGGGCCTGCGCAGAGGTCGAAGCGATGATCAGGGCAAATGCGGTGAGGAGGACTTTGAAGGAGTGGATTTTCATGATTCGGAAGGTGGGGTGGGATCAGAAATCACGGGTGTAGCCGACCCCGAACTGGAAGCGGCCGCCGCTGGTGTCGTTGTAATCTTCTGCCGTGAGGGGGAAGGCGTAGTCAAGGCGGAGCGGGCCGATGGGCAGGTTGAGTCGTAGCCCGATGCCCCAGCTGTCGTTGTAGAAGTTTTGCTGCGGCTCACGGAGGTCGAAGCTGTACGGTTTGAAGTAGACCATACCGACGTCATAGAACATCGCGAATCGGACGCGTTCAATGATCGGGATGGAATACTCCAGCGAACCGAACCAATAGGTCGAGCCGCCCACCGGTTCGTTGTTTTCATCGACGGGGCCGACGTCGCGGTATTCGAAGCCCCGGAGGGTGTACATGCCGCCGAGAAAATAGCGGTCGAACAGCGGCACGCGCGGGGAGTCGCTGAAGGCCTCGGACACGCCCAGGCGGCCGATGATTTCGACGACATGACCCTCGGCGAATCCGGGCAGGTATTGGCCGCCCCGGAATTCGAGCCGGTAGAAGTCGGTTTCCCCGCCGAACGGTCCGCCGGCGACCTCGCCGATCAGCTCCAGGCGCTGGCCGCGGTTGGGGAGGATGGTGCTGTTGCGGGTGTCGAAGGTAAGAGTTGCGGTGACCTTGGAGACGAGGCGGCGGCCTTCCTCCTGGGCGAGTTCCGGTGAAACTCGGGGGTTGCCGGTGATGATGCTGGAGCCGTGGCCAGGTCCCTCGTCGCGGATGATCGGGGCCAGCAGGTCACTGTCATTGAAGTCGAGATTGACGCTTTCGATGGTGTAGGCGACGCCGGCCCGGAAGTACTCGTTGAGGGCCTTGGTGAGTCCGATGCGGGCGCCGGTACGTTGTTCGTCGTAGACGGCACTGAGGAACTGGAAATCGCGATGGTAGAGATCGACCTCAAGGGCGAGCCGGCGTCCGAGGAACCACGGCTCAATGAAGGTGATGAGGTAGTCCTGGCGTTGGGTGCCGACCTGAGCGCGAAGACGAAGCTTGTGACCGCCGCCGGTAAAAAGCGGCGGGTTGAAGAGGTCGAAGTTGCCCTGGCTCATCTCGACGAAGCCGACCAGGTTGTCCACCGAGCTGAAGCCAGCGCCGATGCTGAAATTGCCGGTGTTCTTTTCTTCGACACCGACGACGAGATTCCGGCGATTGGGAACCTCCGTGGCTTCGGGTCGGGCGTCGACTTTTTCGAAGTACTGAAGGCCGTAGAGGCGGTTGGTGCTGATCTTGACGCGCACCATATTGAAGATCTCACCGGGGGCGACAGCGAGCTCACGACGGATGACGCGGTCCTTGGTCTTGGTGTTGCCCTTGATGTCGACCTTCTCGATGTAGGACTTGTCGCCCTCTTCGACCTTGTAGACGAGGTCGATGGTGTTGGAGGACGTGTTCGGCACGCGGACGGCCCGGAGCGTCTGGGGGAACTCGACGTCGATGTAACCGCGTGAGCCGTAGAAGTCCTCGACGAGTTCGATATCCTTGGTGTGGAGCTTCGGCTTGAACGTCTCGCCGGGGAACAAGTTCAGGCCTTCCCGGACCTTGGTGCCTTCGCGCCGGCGCATGCTGCCGACGATTTCATTGGTCGAGAACAGCTTGTTTCCCTCGAAGGTGACCGACCCGACCTGGTAGGGCTGGCCTTCCTCGATGACGAAATTGACCTTGAGCCGTTCGGGATCGAGTTCCTCGACCTTGACGTCCTTCAGTTCAAAATCGATGTAACCCTCGTTGCGGTAGAAATCGGACAGTCGATCCCGATCTTCCTGGATGACGTCTTCCTTGAAGCGACCGGAACCGGTGAGCCACGAGAACATCCAGCGCTTCCGGGTTTTGACGACCTTGCGGAGCTTCTTTTCCTTGAAGGCGACGTGGCCGGGAAACTCGACGCGCTTGATGCGTTGCTTGGCGGCTTCGGTGATCTGGAAGGTGACGGTGCCGCGCCCGGCGTTTTCGTCGATGTTCAGGACGTATTTGACCTCGGTCTTGAGGTACCCCGATTTCTCGTAGGTGGTCTGAATTTCGCGGGCGTCCTTGTGAAGTTGTGCTTCGTCGAGAGGTTGGCCGACCTTGGAGGTGACCTTGCGGGCGACTTTTTTGAGTCGGAAGCGTTCATAGCCCTCATAACGAATGTCGCTGAGGACAGGCCGAGCCTGGACGAAGTAGACGAGTTTCACGCCGTCGGCTTCGCGGGTTTCGGTGACGCGGATGTTGAAGAAGTACCCGGTGCCGAAAAGATTCCGGACATCGTCGTCGATGTTCAGCTTGCTGTACGGGTCGCCGGTTTTGACCCGGATGTTGGCCCGCACAAGATCGTCGCTGACGGACCTGGGTCCGACATGGCGGATCTCGATGGAGGTGATCTGAACGTTGGGCGGTGCTTGGGCTTTTGAGGCCAACGGAAAGAGCACCGCTGCTAGGGACAGCGGCAGGCACAGAAGCAACCAGCAATGCCCCAGCCAGCTACGAAGGAACATCGTCGTGACTGACTTTGGCAGCGGCCTTGAACCGAGTAAACCTTTTAAGAAATGTGAGGGGGACATCGCCAGTAGGGCCGTTACGCTGTTTGGCGATGAGGAGGCTGATCTCCACGCCGCTTCCGTCGTCGCGGGGTACGCTTTCTTCGTCGTCGCCGTCTTTGGATGGCTTGTAGAGGAGTCCGACCAGGTCGGCGTCCTGCTCGATGGAGCCGGATTCGCGGAGGTCCGAGAGCTTCGGTTTGCGGGCCTTGTCCTTTTCGATTTCGCGGTTGAGCTGGGCAAGGACGATGATGGGGATGTTGAGCTCCTTGGCGAGGGCCTTGATGCCTGACGAAATTTCCGCGATCTCCTGCTGCCGGTTATCTTTTGCGCGCCGTGTGTCCGAGTGCATCAGCTGGAGGTAGTCGATGACCAGCAGTTTGATCTGGTTTTGCTGCCACATGCGCCGGGCCCGCGCGCGCAGTTGAAGGATCGAAAGCCCGGAGGTGTCATCGATGAAGAGCGGCGCCCCGGCGATCTCGCCGGCGGCGTGGGTGAGGCGGGGGAAGTCGCGTTCGGCGAGGAACCCTTCGCGGACATCTCGGAGGTTGACCTCGGCGCGGGAGCACATCATGCGGAGGACGAGCGATTCCGCGGTCATTTCCAGGCTGAACACGCCGACGCCCTGTTGGAGATCGATGGCGATGTGTTCGGCGAAGTTCATTGCCAGGGAGGTCTTGCCCATGCTGGGGCGGGCGGCGATGACGATCATTTCACCTCCGTGGAACCCGGTGGTCATCTTGTCGAGGTCGATGAACCCGGTGCTGAGACCGCTCAGCATGCCCTGGCGGGCATGCAGTTCCTCGATGGTGTTGATGGCCGAATTGACGAGATCCTTGATCGCCTTGGTCTCAGGTCGCTCCCGTTCCTCGTTGATCCGGAGAATGTCCCGCTCCACCTCATCCAGGAGGGCCGGGACGTCCCCCTCGCACTCAAAGACGCGGGTGATGACGTTGGTGCAGGTCTGGAGCATCCGCCGGAGCAGGTGCTTCTCCAGCACGATCTCGATGTAGTACGCGAGATTGGCGGCCGACGGGACGGAATCGGCGACCTGGTTGAGGTAGGCGAGACCTCCCACGGCATCGAGCTGGTTCTGGTCCCGGAGCCGCTGCTGGAGGGTGATGAGATCGATGGGCAGCTGGGCGTCATACATCTCCACCAGGGTTTGGTAGAGCGCCTGGTGCCGGAGTTCGTAAAAGGCCTCCGCACCCGCCCGCATCGTGCGGACGCATTCGCCCATGGCGTCGTTCGGCGACAACAGAACGCAGCCGAGCACGCCGCGTTCGGCGTCGGCGGCATGGGGTGGCAGGCGGTCCACTCGGCCTCCGGTCGGCGCGTCGGTGCGCGGCGGAGGACGTCGTCCGGCTAGGAGGTCGGGCGGCGGCTCCGGGAGGAGTTCGTGTTCTTGAGTGGGGTCGACGGAATCGGTCACGGTTCGCGCGGACCAGCATCCGGAACTTCGGCCCTCAGGCGAGAGTGAAATCGGGATGAATGAAGGGTCGTCTGGGTAGACTGATCGACCACGGCTTGGCATTTGACGGTGTGCGGCCTGAGGCCTTTACTGCTGGACCCATAGAACGCCATGAAAGCCTATTTGAACCGTCGACATGCCCTTCGTCATCTGGCCGCCGGCGCGCTTGTCGCGTCCGTGGTCGGGGATCTTTCACGCCGGATCGATGCTGCCGAGTCGATCGACCAGCTGAAGGGCCGCATCCGTCACTCCGTTTGTCGATGGTGTTATGGGAAGGTGCCTTTGGAGGATTTGTGCAAGGCGTCGCGCGCGATGGGAATCACGTCGATCGACCTGTTGGGGCTGGACGAGATTCCGACGGCGAAGAAGCACGATTTGACCTGCGCGATGGTGAGCGGGGTTCCGGGAGGGATCGGCAAAGGTTTGAACCGGGCCGAGAACCACGATGGAATCCTGAAGTGGTTTGAAGACGCGGCGCCGAAGGTGGCGGCGCTTGGGTGCGTGAACGTGATCTGTTTTTCAGGGAACCGGGGTGGGTTGTCGGATGAGCAGGGGTTGGAGGTTTGCTCGGTGGGGTTGAAGAAGCTGATGCCGATGGCGGAGCGGCACGGACTGGTGTTGGTGATGGAACTGCTCAACTCGAAGGTGGATCACAAGGATTACCAGTGCGATCACACGCGCTGGGGTGTGGAACTGTGCAAGCGGGTGGGGTCCGAGCGGTTCAAGCTGCTGTACGACATCTATCACATGCAGATCATGGAGGGCGACGTCATCCGGACCCTGAAGGAGAGTGCGCCCTACATCGCCCACTATCACACCGGCGGGGTGCCCGGACGGAATGAGATCGATGAGACGCAGGAGATCTACTATCCGGCGGTGATGCAGGCCGTGGTGGCGACGGGCTTCAAGGGGTTCGTGGCGCAGGAGTTCATTCCGAAGCGGCCGGACGTGCTCGCCTCACTGAAGCAGGGGGTTCACATCTGCGACGTCTAGGCAATGTCGTTGCCGAGCTGGATCCTGTCGATCGGTGTCGTTTTTTGGGGGATCGCCATCGACGCGTGGCCGGTGGCGGTTCCCGCAGTGGCGGGGCTGTTGGCGCCGCGTTTCGTCAGTCGGCGGCTGGAAGTGTCGAAGGCGGAATTCTCCAGGGTGCTGGACGTTTGCTGGCTGCTGGTGTTCGGCGGGGTCTTATGGACGTACAGCCGTGAGCCGGTGGGGAGTGTGCTGCGGAGCTTCATCCAGTGGCTTCCCCTGGTTTTTTTTCCAGCGATCCTCGTCCAGGTGTGGTCGGAGCGGGAACGGATTCCGATGGCGGCACTCCTGCCGCTGCCGTGGTGGCGACGGCGGGACCACGGGCCGGCGGAGTTGGAGGTGTCCGGGCCGTATCTTGTGTTTTGCCTGCTCTCGGCGAGCGTCACGGCGGGGGGGCGGACGTGGTTTTTCTTCGGGCTGGGGGCGGTGGCGGGGTTGGCGCTGTGGAAGACGCGGGCGAGGGGGTTCCCGGTGTGGTTGGCCGGGTTGTTTCTGGTTCTCGCATTGGCGGGGGGATGGTTGGTCTCGCTGGGATTGAGCGGATTGCAGGGATGGTTTGAGAACCAGTTTCTGACCTGGGTCACCCAATGGCGGCGCGACGACGGAGCTTTTCGAGTGGCTCGCACGGCGATCGGATCGACGGGATCGGTCGGTGGCTCAGGGCGGGTGGTGCTGACGGTGGGGAGCGAGGGAGATGATCGTGTGCCGCCACGGCTGCGGGCGGCGGTGTTCTCGGCCTGGTCGGACGGGGCCTGGTATGCGCCGGCGGGCACCTTCGAGAAGATCGAGGGCACGGGCGGTGAATGGACGTTGGAAGCGCGTCAGGGATTGACCGGATCCACGCGGGTGGAATTGAGGGCGGACGCGACCGGGGGATTGCTGGCGGTGCCGGGCGGGGTCCGGGTGATTGGGGACTGTCCCGCGGATTCCCTGGAGCGGACATCCATGGGCGCGATTCGGGCGACATTCTCGGGGGGGATGCTGCCGTATCGGGCGGATTTCGAAGCCGATGCCGGATGGGAGATGGAACCTTCGGAGGACGAAACCCGGGAGGTCCGGGTTGCGGAACGGCCGGCGATCGATGCGGTCGGGGCGGAATTGGGTCTGGTGGGACTTGCGCCGGCGGAGGTTTTGGACCGGGTGGCGCGGCATTTCGCGGTTCAGTTCCGGTACACGACCGAGTTGAAGCCGAGCACATCGAAAGACCCGCTGGCAACGACGGCGCTCGGGCGTTTTCTGCTGAGCGATCGGGAGGGGCATTGCGAGTATTTCGCGACTGCCGGGGTGTTGCTGTTGCGTTCGGTCGGGGTGCCGGCGCGATACGTCACGGGATTCCTGGTCAATCCGCAGGACCAGGCGAACGGGGTTTACACGGTGCGAGCCAAGGATGCCCACGCCTGGGTGAGGGCCTGGGTGGACGGTAAGTGGCAGGATTTCGATCCGACGCCGCCCGCGATGTTTGAGGCGGCGCCGACCGTGAGTCGTTGGGATCGGTTCTGGAGCGATCTTCGGTACGCGATCGTCCGGTGGTGGTGGCTGGGTGAGAAGCGATGGTTGCGGGAGGCGTACTGGCTGGTGCTGCCGCTGCTGGCCCTGACGGTGTGGCGTTTTCGAAGGATGCGAGCGAGCCGGGCTTCACCGGAGTCATGGTCAGGCGAACGAGTCGCGATGCAGTGGCCGGGGGCGGATTCGGAATGGTTTCAGGTGGAGGCGGGATTGGCGGTGAAAGGCTGGTCGCGCCGGATTCAGGAGGCGTGGGGGCCGTGGCTGGGGCGGTTGGCGGCGGAGGTGCGGACACCCGCAATCGGGGAACGGATCACCCGGGTGTACAGCTTGCATGCGCGGTTGCGGTTTGACCCGGTGGGGTTGACACCGGTCGAGCGGGCCGAACTGCGTCGTGTCGCCGGCGAGTTGGTGGAGGAGATCGGGCCGGGCGGGATTACGCGGCGCGACGGCGCCACCAGATCATAAGTTCCAAGCCGGCGCGGTTGGGGTAGGAGCGAGGAACCCAGCCCGCAATCCATTCGAAGTGCGACCGGAACCGTTCGACGAGTTCCTCCTGGGTGCAGCCAAAGGGTGGGCCACTGGCGTCACGGATCATGTAATGAACCGCCAAAAACTGACCCCCCGGACGCAGCCAGCGGCAGACGGCCTCGGGGTAATGGTCGCGGTCGGCGGGTGAGATCGCGCAAAACAGGGTGTGTTCGAAGACCCAGTCGAACGATTCAGTGGTGGGTTCCCGAAGGAAATCGCCCAGGCGAAACGTGGCGGTCAATCCCTCGGCGGCGGTGCGGTCGGAGGCGATCCGAACGGCAGAGGGTGCGATGTCGAGGCCGGTGGGGGTGAATCCATGACGGGCCCAGGTTCGGGCGTCGTGTCCAGTTCCGCAGCCCGGGATGAGCACGGACCCGCGGGGAAGGTCGGGTCGGTCGCGGAGGAAATCGGCGAGCCCTGGGGAACCTTCGCCCTTTTCCCAGGGCATATCGCCGGATTGGTAGCGGGCTTCCCAGTCGGTGGTGGTCATGACGGTAGAAAGATGGGCTGAACGGGCGAGTCGCGCCAGCCTTCGAAGCCAGGGGAGATGTCATGGGGAGATTGCGGCGATGGTGGGCAGGGACTAGGTTCCGGCCATCTTGGAAGCCGCTATGAGGAGGTGGTGGATCGGTTGCTGGCTGTTCTGCGGGATTCTCGCGGTGCCGGTATTCGCCGGCATTTCCCTGCGGCTTCCGCCCAACGTGCTGATCGAAGGGATGGCGGTCGGTGCCTCGACCCGGTTTTACGAACCGGCAGCGCTGGGGGAGACGCTGGAAGCGATCCGCCGGAGCGGAGCGGCGGTGGTGGAGCTTCACACGGGGCAGACATTATCAACAAATCTCACGGGTTCGGTGGTGGGGGAGGCAATGTCGGAGGAAGAGACTCTTTCCCTGCGCCGGCAGGCGACGGGGGCCGGGATGCGCCTGGTGGCGGCCCGGGTCCGATTCGGGAACAACTCGAGCGCGATCACGCGGCTTTTCGAATGGGCGGATCGATTGGGGATCCAGGTGCTGGTGGGCGACCCTCCCGCCGAGCAGTACGATCACGTGGAAAGAATGGTGCGGCAGTACAACGTCGCCGTGGGATTGCCGACGGGATTGCCCTCGGCGGCGGGTCGCGAAAGGGCGGGCGGGCGGTCGGGATGGACGGATCCAAAAACCGTGTTGGCGGCGCTCCGGGGACGCGACCTGCGTATCGGCGTGGTGGTCAATGTGCTGAACCTGGTGCGCGCCGGCGTGGATCCCTTCGAGGCATTGGAAGAGCTTCGGTTGCGGTTGATCGGCGTCCAGGTGGTGGATCTCAGCGAGCTTTCTCCGAAAGCGCGCCCGGTTCCTTTCGGCACCGGTGCGTTTGATTTTCGGCGGATGCTGGCCAGCCTGCATGCGCATCGGTTCGACGGTTACGTGGTGTTCGATCCGCCGCCGGACGCTCCGGAGTTCAAGGGGGATCTCAACGCGGGTGTCGCGATGTTCCGAAAGGAGATGGAGTCGATTCGGCGAACCAGCGCGCTGCGCCAGGCGGCGCTAGGAGCTACCGTGCCCGAGGGAATGAGGTACGAGGTCCTACTTCAAGGGGACATTCCTGAGCCCGTTCATGTGGCGCGCTGCCCGGATGGCAGCATCTGGTTTGCGAGCCGCCGCGGGGCGGTTTGGGCGTGGTCTCCGGGGGCGAGGACGAACGGTTTGGTGGCCCGGTTTCCCGTGAGCACATCGGGTCAGCGAGGACTATATGGGTTCGAGTTTGATCCCGGCTTTCTCACCAACGGCTCTGTGTACGTTTACCGAGCGCCGATCCTGTCGGCGGGGAATTCCAACCGGGTCTCACGTTTCACGGCGACCGGCGGCCCCGGAGCGTGGCGTGTGGGATTGGAGACGGAGCGGGTGCTGTTGGACATTCCAAGCTCGCGCCATGGCTTGCAGCAGGGGGGCGGACTGCTTTGGCATCCGAAGGAAGGCAACCTTTACGTGGGGACGGGCGACAACATTCCCCCCAATGAGACCCCTCGGGTCTACGACGATCCGAAGAGTGCGCCGCAGGACCTGGGCGACTTAAGGGGCAAAATCCTGCGCATCGCCCCGGACGGGTCGGTTCCGGCCGGGAATCCATGGGCTGCAACGGCCGGAGCGAGGCACGAAGTGTTTGCGATCGGGCTGCGGAATCCGGTCACCTTGGCGTGGGATGCGCTGGGCGAATCCGTTTTGGCCGGTGATGTCGGCTATGACCGGATGCGGGACCAGGAGGAGGTCAATCGGGTGGAGGCCGGTAGGAACTATGGCTGGCCCCGATGCGACGGGCGCCACCGTGACACCTTGTCGGGTGCGGCATGTCCGTTGCCGGATGCCGTGGGGCCATGGTTTTCGTATTCCCACGACTCGGCCGCCGCGGTCATGGTGGGCGTGACCGTGAAACGCCCCTTGACGGGTTGGCCCGAGCGGTTTGGAGCTGGACTTTTCTATTCCGATTTTTCGCGACGGGTTGTGCGCTTCGCCCAAATCGACCCGGCGCTCAACGCGGTGACGAACACAGTGCCGTTCGCCAGTGGGCTCGCGGGTGGCGTGATGTCGATGACCCTCACCTCGGAGGGTGAGCTCTATCTGGTCGAGTATGGGGGAAACCTTTCGGGCAGCCCGGAGGACCGGCTGTCGCGCATTGTGCCAGTGACGAAGTAACGGACGGGTGGTGGTTGGTGGTGGATTGGTGGATTGGTGGATTGGTGGATTGGTGGATTCTTGGCGGGGTCGAGGTTTTGGCTTCGCTTCCCCTGACAACGGACCTTCGGCAGCGGACACCGGGCAAACGCCGCATTCCTTCGATCGACAGCCGACGGAGGCAGGTTGAACGTGGCCGGGGGTGCTGGTTAGCCTGAGGCATGCGTATTTTATCAGGCATCCAGCCCTCGGGCGCCCTGCATCTCGGGAATTTCTTCGGGATGATGCGTCCGGCGATCGAATTGCAGAACCAGGGCGACGCCTATTATTTCATCGCCGATTACCACTCCATGACGTCGTTGTTCGACGCCTCGGCGCGGCGAAAGAACTGCCTGGACGTGGCTCTGGACTTCCTGGCGTGCGGACTGGATCCGAAGCGCAGCGTGTTTTTCCGTCAGTCCGATGTGCCCGAACACTGCGAACTCGCCTGGATCCTGAGCACGATCACGCCGATGGGGTTGCTGGAACGGTGCCATAGTTACAAGGACAAGAGCTCGCGGGGCATTCCGATCAATCATGGGTTGTTCGCGTATCCGGTGCTGATGGCGGCGGACATATTGATTTACGATTCGAACGTCGTTCCGGTGGGGCGCGATCAGAAGCAGCACGTCGAGGTGACGCGCGACATCGCCATCAAGTTCAACGAAGCCTACGGAACGACCCTCGTGGTTCCTGAGCCGCGCATCTGGGAGGAAGTCGCGGTGGTGCCAGGCACGGATGGTCAGAAGATGAGCAAGAGCTACGGGAACGCTATCGAGATTTTTGGCGACGAGAAGGCCCTCCGGAAAAAGGTGATGTCGATCGTGATGGACAGCCGGACACCCGACGAAGCAAAGCCCGACGCCGACCAAAACAACGCGGTGAAGCTGCTCCAACTCGTGGCGCCGGTGGATGTTTCGAAATCGGTTGAAGACAAGTTGCGGGCAGGCGGATTCGGTTACGGCGATCTCAAGAAGGCGTTGTTCGAGAACTACTGGAACTTCTTCGCGGAGGCGCGGGCGCGTCGGAAGGAATTGGAGGGGAACCTCGACTATGTGCACGCCGTGTTGAACGAGGGAGCCGAGCAGGCGCGGAAGGTGGCATCGAAGGTCTTGAAGCGGGCGCGGCAGGCCAGCGGTTTGGAGTGAGCCGGGGAACGCGCCGTCGCGTCGGGAGAAGGGACATGGTCTTCAACCGTCGCTTCGGGTCGCCGCCCGCGTTTCGGAGGATCGATGAGGCGGAAGCCCGTGGCGTGGTTCACGGGCAGTCTCGTTGGCGCGGACGGCGGCTTCGCGGAGATGGACCCATGGGGCGGAGACATGTTCCTGACGGGCGTGAACGGTGCCGAGTGCGGCGGCATGGATGAAGCCTGCCTGATGGAGGGCGGAGAGGCAGTTCCCGGCCTGATCCGCGGGAACACCCGCGAGAAGTCCGCCCGACGTTTGGGGATCGAAAAGCAGTTCGTATCCCCGATGGGATTCCATCGTGGATCCGCCATCGAACAGGGCTTGGCTCGCGCGTCGGTTTTGCGGGTGCAGCGAACTGAGGTGACCGTCGCGAAACGCCTCTAGGGCGCCTTCGAGGGCTGGAATGGAGTCCAAGTCGAGGGAGGCCGAGGCGCCGGACGCGCGTAGCATTTCCAGGAGATGCCCCAGGAGACCAAACCCGGAAACATCCGTGCAGGCGGTCGCATGGTGCCTCAGGAAACACCGGCCAGCCTCGCGTCCTGAGAGGGTCATCGAGCCGATGGCGCCCTCGATCCAAGCGCCATGGGCCCGTCCGATCATGTCGGCGGCAAACAGGGTCCCGGTGCCGACCGCCTTGGTCAGGATCAGCACATCGCCAGGCTTGAGCCCGCTCTTGCGCAGCAGACTCTCGGGCGCAACGAAGCCGTTCAGAGTTAGGCCCAACGCCAATTCCGGGCCTTCGGTGGAATGCCCTCCGATCAGCGCCGTGTCGTGGGTGTCGAGTTCGGCAAGTGCGCCGGAGAGCACCTGGAAAAGGGTTTCCTCGAGGATGTGGAGGGAGCCGAAAGGGAGCGTGGCGACGGCGAGGGCGGAATGGGGTTCGGCCCCCATGGCGAAGAGGTCGTTCAAGCCGTGCAGGGTGGCGATCCGTCCGAAGAGATACGGGTCCTCGATGAAGGTCCGAAACGAATCCACGGTTTGGACCAGAGAGAGCCCTGGGGGAGGCGTCACGACGGCTGCATCGTCGGGTGCATCCAGCCCAATCAGGACTCCTGAGCGCGATTTAGGCTGGAGTCGTTGCAGCACGCGGGTCAGCACTTCGGCCGGAACTTTGGCGGCGCAGCCGCCGCAGGGTCGGTGGGGGGCCGAAGGGGATGTCCTGGAGTGTGGCTGCAAGCGGAGCGCGCCATGGCTTTCTTCCCCCGTCGAACGAGGAGTCGGCGCGGGGTGGGAGGGTGTGGGTTCAACCGTTCGAGGAACGGCGATTGTTCCGTCCTCCGCACGGTCCTGCTCGACGGCGGATCTCACATCCGCAGCTCCAGCGTGGCGAGTGGTCATCGGCGGCAGTTCCTGGTAACCGCGCATCCAGCGCCGGTCGATCCAGTCTTTGAGTGTCCATACCCAGCGGCCGGCGAGCGCCAGTGGACCATACGAGACGATGGCGTGGCGGCTTCCGGTAGTGATGAGGTTGAGCGCCCGGGATTGGGGAGTGAACGGTTTCACGACTTTTCCGCAGGCTGTGCGCCGCAGGTTTTCAGCGAGAGGAGGTCCCTGTCGGACGGCGAAGACCCCGGACTTCGGGCGAGGATGTTCGAGAACCGTGGCGATGTCGCCGGCAGCAAAGACGAACGGGTGCGAGGTGGATTGGAGCGTGGGTGCGACCGCGATGAAACCCGCGGCATCGGTGGCCAGCCCGGAAGCGGCGACCCAGGCGGGGGCCGAGGCGTGGATCGCCCAGGCGAGAGCGTCGAAGGGGATGCGCGGACCTTTGGCGCATACGAGTTCGGTGGCGAGGGCTTCGACGACCCGACACCCCGAATGCACGTGGATGCCTTGTTGATGGAGGGCGCGAGCGGTGAGTTGCTGGACGGTGCGACCGTGGGAGGGCAGGGGAACGTCTGCCGAGGTGACCAAGTGGAATTCCGGGGGTATGGAGTTCCCCGGTGTTCCGGTGAGTTCGACGAGAAGGCGTCGGCGGATGGCGAAGATCAATTCCACACCGCCGGCGCCGCCACCCACCACCACGATGCGGGCGGGTCGGCCGGGAACCGGATTCAGGGCAAGGTGATCGCGCAATGCCGACCAACCTTCGAGAAAGCGATCCACCGGTTTAACGGCGAGTCCGTGGGTGAGGGCGCCGAGGATACTGCGGAGCGCAGGGGTGGAGCCTGTATTGATGGAGAGCGTGTCGAACCCGATCGGGGGGCGGTCGCGAAAGAGAATGTGTCGTTGCTCGAGATCGAGGCCGGTGATCGGAGATTGGACAAATTGGGCTCCGGCGAAGCGGCAGAGGGGCCGGAGTTCGACGTGGGTTTCGTGGGGCTGGTAATGGCCGGCGATGAGGCCGGGGAGCATGCCGGAGTACGGCGTTGTGGAAGCCGAAGAGACGAGGGTGAGGCGAGCTCCGGGCAGGGGGCACATGCCGAAGCGCTTCAAGACCGCGACGTGGGTATGGCCGCCTCCCACGAGTACGAGTTCGTGCCGGATGGGAACGCTCGCCGTCATCGCGGCGAGTCTAGGCACGCTGGCGCTGTCGGCCCAGACCGAAGGTCACCGTTCGGTGAAGTTTGGCGCCGCGATTGGCCTCGGGCCGGTTTTGGGACATTCTAGCCCCGTGAAAGAAGCCCAAGGCGTACGGGTGGTGGTGTTGGGAGCCGGATTCGGTGGGCTGACGTTCTGTCAGGCATTTCGGCATCCCTCCGCGACAATCACGTTGGTGGATCGAACCAACCATCATCTGTTCCAGCCGTTGCTGTACCAGGTGGCCACGGCGGGGTTATCGGCGCCGGAAATCGCCGCACCCATCCGTTCGATCTTCTCCGATCGGCGGGACGTGACCGTGCTGATGGATGAAGTGAAGTCCATCGACCTGGAGGGGCGGACGGTCACATTGGGTCACGCCACCTTGCCGTACGACTACCTGGTGATGGGGCTGGGCGGTGTCACGAGCTACTTCGGGCATCCGGAGTGGGAACGCTATGCGCCGGGGTTGAAGTCCCTCGACGATGCGGTGCGAATCCGCCGGAACGTGTTGCTGGCGTTCGAGCAGGCTGAGAACTCGAACGATCCCGACGTGCGCCGGGAATTGACCTCCATCGTGGTGGTCGGCGGTGGACCCACAGGAGTGGAATTGGCGGGAGCGTTTGCCGAATTGACGCGGACGGTTCTGGCCCGGGACTTTCGTCGGATGGACCCGACCCAGGCCCACGTGGTGCTGGTGGAGGCGGGGCCGAGGGTGCTGGGACACCTGCCCGTGGAATTGAGCGAAAGCGCGCGCCAGCAGTTGGAGGCGCTGGGGGTGGAAGTGATGGTGAATACCAAGGTGCGCGATTTGAGGACCCGGGAGGTGGAGTTTGAGAACGGCCGAGTTCTTCGGGCGGCGAACATTTTGTGGGCGGCCGGAGTGGGGGGATCGCCCCTGGCACGGCAATTGGGCTTGGAACTGGATCGGGCCGGACGCGTGAAGGTGTCCGAGGATTTGAGCGTGCCCGCCCGGCCCGAGGTGTTTGCGATCGGCGACATGGCCCTGGTGGTGGGGGCGGACGGTCGGCCGGTGCCGGGAGTGTCACCGGCGGCCATGCAAATGGCCCGCCATGTGGCCGTGGCGATTTCGGAGGAACTCGGATCGCCCCGGGGACGTGATCCGAGACGGACTCCATTCAAGTATTGGGACAAGGGAACGATGGCCACGATCGGGCGATCGGCGGCAGTTGCCAAAATGGGGTCGCTTGAATTGACCGGATTTCCAGCGTGGCTGGCCTGGCTGGGTGTGCACCTGATCTTTCTGATCGGGTTCCGGAACCGGGCGGCCGTCTTGCTCCAGTGGATGTACTCCTACTTCACCTACAAACGGGGCGCACGGATCATTTTTGGGAATCCGGGTGGGAGTTGACCGGTTTCGAACCGCGCGCTCCTGAGGCCCGAATCCGGACCGAGTTAGGGCGACGTCGACACGAAGAAACCGCGGCGTCGTTGTCGACCGTTCATCCAGAGGAAGCGACCTCACCCTATGCTGACCTGACGCTCCTGCTCGACGAAGCCTTGTTGAACCTCCGGGAACCCGATCGCCTTGCCTTGATGTTGCGCTTTCTCCAGTAGCGCAGCCTTCGGGAAATCGGGGTCATGCTGGGCATTGAGGAGGACGCGGCGCGCAAGCGGGTGGCGCGGGCATTGGATCGGGTGACCGGATTCTTTCGATCGCGGGGATTTGCGGTGCCGGCTGCCGGCGGTGCGGCGGTGCTGGGCCAAGGCGGCGACCCAGGCGGCGCCGGCGGGTTTGGCGGCTGTTGCGGCCGGGAAGGCTCTGGCGGCGTGTGGGGCGGCGACCGGCCTGAATCTGTTACTTCTTCAACTTATGACCTGGAGCAAAACTCAGATGGCCATGGTGGGGGCGCTAATAGGATGCGGTGGCGGCGGTCGCCCGGCCGGTGGAACCGACCGCCGACGACCTCGATGGCGCCAAGGCGGACGAGGTGCGCGTCTTCGAAGTGCGTGGCATCAAGGAAAGGGTTTCGAAACTGCGCACAGGATTGTTCGCCGAACTGGGAACGATCCTGGACACCGAACGAAACGATCTGTTTGTGCGGAGCCTCGGCCATTGGATGCCGATCAACGACGAGGATCGCGGAGTCAGCACGGGCATGGCGGTGTATGCCATGGACCATCGGATTCGGTTTCGCCCCATTCTCGGCGAGGACACCGGAGAACCAACCCTGTTCTGGGGCATTGCGGATCCGGGACGCTTTTCGGTGAACGGCCTGATCCAGGTTCGCGACATTCCGCCGCCGTTCCGTCCGTACATTCAGGATTGGTTGAAGGCTACATCGCGACCCTCCACGAAACCTGAGGTTCCAGTTCCGTCCGGAGAATGATGGTGCCTTCGATGGCGGTATCTGGCGGGACAATTGGCGAACCCGGGCCAGGGCCGGGATTGGAGCCAGCCCCCGAGCGTGCTCCCGGATTGGAAATCGTCGTCGCCCTTCGTCTGGACTATTACAGTCTTTCGATGAGGTCTTGCGGGATCCGGTAGGGTTATACCCCATGGCGTGGAACCTCGGGCCTTGTGATTATCTTACAGCGAAGACCTCCTGACCTCATAAAGTCCCTCCCCTGAAGGATTCTCGGGCGGCCACCAGCAAAGGAATATCATGCTGCACCGAGCCAAGAGCCTCAAAGGGTACAAGTTGGACAGCCAGGACGGTGAAATAGGGCGAGTGAAGGAATTCTACTTTGATGACCAGCATTGGACTATTCGCTACATGGCCGTCGACACCGCGTCCTGGCTTCCAGGGAGGCAAGTTCTGATTTCGCCGTACGCGCTGGTGGCGGCGATCGAAAGTGATCAACACATCGTGGTTAACCTGACTCAGAGGCAGATCGAGGACAGTCCGTCACTGGACCATGACAAGCCGGTCTCACGACAATTCGAGGAGGCCTATCATGGCTACTTCGGTTGGCCCCTGTATTGGGAAGGTCCGCACAAGTGGGGCGCCCAGGACCAAATGGTTCGGGATTCCAATGCATGGAGAAGCCCGAATGAGGATGGCAAGCCTTCGGATCATCACCTGCGAAGCACTCACGCGGTGAGTGGTTATCATATCCATGCCCTCGATGGCGAGATTGGGCACGTCGAGGATTTTGTCGTCGATGACCAAACATGGGCCATCCGGTACCTGATCGTCAGCACCCGCAATTGGTGGCCAGGGAAGAGAGTGCTGATTTCAACCCAGTGGATCGACCGAGTCAGCTGGAGTGAATCCATGGTGTTTGTCACTCTTTCACGCGAAAGCGTGCGGCGGTCGCCCGAGTACAACGAACAGTCACTGCTGACCCGGGACTATGAAACCACCCTCTACGGTCACTACAATCGCAAGGGATACTGGGTCGATGAGGGCGTCCCCGTGGTGGCGGAACGCATGGGCTAATTCGGTTCACAATCACCAAGTATGAAGGATCCAGTCTACAAACTGATCGAACTCACAGGAACTTCGGACACATCGATCGAGGAAGCCGTGGGTGCGGCCCTCAAGCGCGCACGGAAGACGCTCAAGAACCTGAGCTGGTTCCAAGTGACCGAGACTCGGGGAAGCATCGAGGATGGAAAGGTCCACCGCTGGCAGGTGACGATCAAGGTCGGCTTCTCAGTGGAAGACGACGAGTAGTTTAGCCGGACAGGAACGACCGCAACGAGCGCAAGTCCGTCCGGAAGGTCCTCTTGTCGCCGCAGAATAGGGGATCCTGGCAGAGTTCATGAACCCCAACTGAGGGTTTCAACTGACCTGGGCCTTCGCGATACCAGGACCTTTAGGCATTGGACTGTAGCATGAGGACCCTTGATCCCCATGTTCAGAAGAGCTTTAAAGCGAAGGAATTACCATGGCGGCTTGTTGAAAGTCGGCGCAGGATATCGCCCATGAGACGAGGTGGGTTCGGATCGCCGATGAGCCAGGTAGGATCGCTGGTCATTGGGGGTGGGGTGTCCTTTACCGAAATCCTGGCCACGGTGGTCTATGACACCTATCGGGTGGCCACACCCGCCGTGCTGAAGGCCATGCAGGAGGCGGGGTTTCGCGGCGAGATTCGTACGTCGGTTCCGGGGAACCGGGAGGCCGCAAAGGCAGACGCTGAGGCCGCTGGCGCTGCTAAGGCAACCCCCGAGCCCCGTTCACCATGAGCCGACCGATGCCCTTGCCCGATGCGGCTCCTGAACCCGAACGGCATGGCACCCGAACGGAAGCTACCCGCGGTTCCGCGCTCTCGGCGGGCGCGATGGTCGGGGTGGTTCTGCTGCTGGGAGGGTTGGTGGCCGGGGGGCTTTTCTGGAAGAACCACCGGGAAACCGGGCGTCTTGGAAAACCACGGCAGGCGCGGCAGTTGTCTGAGTTTCGTCTGACAGAACGTTCGGGAAGGTCTGTAGAACGCGCGGAATTCCAGGGGAAGATTCTGGTTGTGAACTTTGTGTTCACCGGCTGTTCGCTGGCGTGCTATGAGGTCAGCCGTCGGATGATGGAAATCCAGGGATACGTGGCCTCGAAACCCCAGGTGCAGTTGGTTTCGTTCTCCGTCGATCCGCGTACCGATGCCCCGGAGGTGCTCTCCGCGTTTGCCGACCGTCTGAAGGCGGACTCGAAGCGCTGGCTGTTTCTGACCGGTGAGAAGGCCGATGTTTATCGGGTCATTGAAACGAGCTTTCTGCCAAAGGCGCCGCTGGATGCCCCCAGTCTGATTCCCGGGAATTTCGATCGCGCGGAGCGCATAGTCGTGGTGGATGGCAACGGGCGGGTACGCCGCTATTTTGATGGGATGAGTTCCTCGGTCGTGGGACAGGTTTTGGACGAGATCGCGGATGCGGAAAGGGATGGAAAACCATGACGACACGGTTCTGGCGCAGGTGGATGGGTCTGGGGTGGGCGCTGTTTCTGGGCGCGGTGACGGGGTGCGGTCCGGGTGGGCACACGGAATCGACGCCTGCGGAATCCGACGGGGTCCAGGAAGGCGAGCGCGCATTTCAGGTCAAGGGCGTGGTGCGCGATTTCCCGGCGGAGGGCGGAACCATCGTGGTTCGCCATGAGGAGATCCCGGGGTATATGCCCAAGATGACGATGGAACTGACCGTTCTCAACACGAACGAACTCGCCGGGCTCAAGGCCGGTGATGCGATCGAGTTCCGGTTGGTGGCGCGTGCCGAGGACCACTTCATCGACGGCATCCGACGCACGGGGTCCGCAGGTGCAGGGACGGAACCGCCGCCGCCGGTGACGGCGGGCGTCGCGGACGCTGGCGAGGATGAAGAATCCATGCTGGACCCGGGAGATCCCGTCCCGGATGTGGGCGTGCGCTTGGAGACCGGTGGGGACGTTCCGCTCTCGCATTGGCGCGGGAACGCGGTGGCCATGACGTTCTTCTTCACCCGCTGTCCCTTGCCGGATTTCTGCCCGCGCATGAACAAGAACTTCGAGTCAGCGAGGTCCTTGTTGATGAAGAATGCCGGCGGACCGACGAACTGGGTGTTTCTGTCGCTCTCGTTCGATACGGAATTCGATCAACCCAAGATCCTTCAAACTCACGCATCCCTTTATCGAGGAACCGACGCCAGGGGATGGTGGTTCGCGGCATTGGGGCCCAGCGGCGTGGCGGCGGTGAAGTCAGCGTTTGACCTGATGGTGGGCCGGGAAGGCGGCAGCTTTTCCCACAACCTGCGGACGGTCGTGATGGACCCTCAGGGGCGGGTGTTTCGCCAATTCAATGGCAATCGATGGACCGCGGAGGACCTGGCCGTTGCCCTGTCGGAGGCGAGTCGGGTGCAAGCCGCGGAATCTCCGCACGCACCGAGTCCCTGATCGACTTGACGGAAAGTTCCAAGAGGTCGTCCTGATCTAGGCAGCCCGGGGGTGACGGGTTCGAGAATCCGCGAAACGGGAGTTCGGCCGCCGCCGCATTCGTCGCGAAACGAGCGAGATGAGTTGGAGTCATGGGTAGGTTGACTTGGGGAAATGGCGTACGGCAATTCCATGTCGCCAACGGGCGCGGTTGGCGAAAGAGGACCGAGGGGGTTTTTGGTGAGGTTAATTCGTGCGCAAGCGGTTTGTTGTAAATGCATTGCGAATGGGTTCGGCTGTGTTTTCGGGAGTATTTTTTGGAGGGCTTGTGAAAAAAATCACAAATTCACCTTGTCCGACTTTTCGCCGTTGCTAGCTTTCGCCGGCCGGCAATTCCCCCGCTGGCAGGTTCCACCCATGACAACCACAGAGTTCGGATACAATTCGAAGATCGAAGGTGATGTGGTCTTTTCGCAGTTGGACGCGGCTCTTGCGTGGTTTCGGGAGAATTCTCTCTGGCCGATGCCGATGGGTTTGGCGTGTTGTGCGATCGAACTGATGGCGTCTGGAGCCAGTCGGTTCGACATCGCACGGTTCGGGTCCGAGGTGATGCGGTTTTCCCCGCGCCAATCGGATGTGATGATCGTGGCGGGGACTGTGACCTACAAAATGGCCGGGGCAGTGAAGCGCATCTACGACCAGATGGCGGAGCCCAAGTGGGTGATCGCGATGGGTGCGTGCGCGTCGACCGGCGGCATGTACCGGAGTTACGCGGTCCTTCAAGGGGTGGACACGATCATTCCGGTGGACGTCTACATTGCGGGCTGTCCTCCCAGGCCCGAAGCCTTGCTGGACGGGCTGATGAAGCTTCAGAAGAAGGTCTCCCGCCAACCCGTGGTTCGGGACCTGATGATCACTTCGGCACTGCGAAAGGCTCCCAAGGCACCGGGTGGTGTGGTGATCGGGCAGGAATCGGCCGTGACGCACGCTTGAGCGCCATGCCCACTTCCCTCGAATTCGCGAATCGGCTGCGGGAAAAATTCGGAGAGGCTTTGTCGGCTCCGACAGAATTCCGCGGCGAGGTGACGTTGACCGTGATGGATCCGGCGCGGATCTCAGAGGTTTGCCAGGAAGCGAAGGAGGCGTGTGGCTTCGATCTGTTGGTCGACTTGACGGGGGTGGACAACTATGGAGAGGAGCCCCGCTGGACGGTGGTGTACGAGTTGTATGGCCTCGACCACCGGTGTCACCTGCGTCTTAAGACCTCGGTGGGCGAGGCGGTTTCGGAGCTTCCAACAGTGTGTCGGGTCTGGCGCGGCGCGATCTGGCATGAGCGCGAGGCCTACGACATGCTCGGCATTCGTTTTCAGGGTCACCCCGACCTTCGCCGGATTCTCATGTGGGAGGGGTATCCGTATTTCCCCTTGCGAAAGGATTTCCCCCTGGCCGGAAAGCCAAGTGAGGTTCCCGACGTGGCATTTACGAAGCCGGCGCCGCTGGAGGGTGGGCCGTTCGTAACCGTGGCGGGCGGGATCGATTCAATCGTCCGAGAGCCTCGAGTGCGGACCCTCGAAGGTCAGGACTGACGAACCACCGCACCATGGCAACCGTTAAAGACATCCAGTTTCTCGATTCGGCGGCGCGCCCTGGTGTAGCGGCCGGCACTCTGACGGAATCGAGTTTTGGCGCTGGGGGCGATGCGGAGAGCGCCGATCAGGTGGTGGGAGAGAAGATGGTCCTGAACATGGGACCCTCCCATCCCTCGACCCACGGGGTGTTGAGGGTGGTTCTTGAGCTGGATGGCGAAACAATCACTAGGGCAGATCCCGACATCGGCTTTTTGCACCGGGGAGACGAAAAGATCGCGGAGAACATGACCTACAACCAGTTCGTGCCGTACACGGACCGGTTGGACTATCTGGCGCCGCTGGCCAACAACGTGGCGTATGCGATGGCGGTGGAAAAGCTGATGGGATTGGAGCTGCCGCTGCGCGGCCAGTACATCCGGACCATTTGCTGCGAGTTGGCGCGAGTCTCGGCGCACCTGCTGGGGTTGGGGGCGTTTGCGATGGATGTCGGAGCCCTGACGGTGTTCATGCACACCTTCACCGAACGGGAAAAGGTGTACAACCTGGCCGAGCGCCTGACCGGGGCGCGGTTCACCACCAGTTACACGCGGGTCGGTGGCCAGACGCGGGACCTGCCGCTCGGTTGGCTCGACGGCGTCCGAAAGTTTTGCGACGAAGTCTTGGTCACCATCGAAGAGGCCGACCAGCTTCTGACCCGCAACCGGATCTGGATGGATCGCACGCGGAGCGTTGGAGTCATCTCCGGGGTGGATGCCCTGGATTTTGGGTTGACCGGTCCCAACCTGCGCGCCAGCGGGGTGAACTACGACGTCCGCAAGGCCACGCCTTACCTGCTCTACGATCAGCTGGATTTTGAAGTGCCGGTGGGTTCGGTCGGCGATTGCTATGATCGCTACTTGGTTCGCATGGAGGAGATGCGCCAGAGCGTGCGCCTTCTGCGTCAATGCGCAGACCGAATCCCGGGGGGTGGTGAGAATGCGCATCAGGAACCCATCAATGTGGCGGATGGCAAAGTGTTCCTGCCGCCGAAGGAGAAGGTCCTGACCCGGATGGAGGAGTTGATCCATCAGTTCATGCTGGTGACCCAGGGAGTGAATGCTCCAGCCGGGGAGGTCTATTTCGGGGCGGAGAACCCCAAAGGCGAACTGGGTTTTTACATTCAGAGTCGGGGCGGGGGGACGCCGTATCGCCTGAAGATCAGGGCGCCATCGTTCTGCAACCTGAGCATCCTGGCTCACTGCCTGCCCGGCCATATGATCTCCGATGTGACGGCCATTCTGGGGTCCTTCGATTTTGTGATGGGCGAATGCGACCGATGAACACGCTGGCTGTCCCACCCGCTCTCGAGGCGGAAATCGACGAACTGATTTCGCACTACCCGCATAAGCGAAGTGCTTCGCTGATGCTGTTGCACGCGTTGCAGGAGCACTTTGGGTGGTTGCCGAAAGAAGCGGTGGAATGGACGGCCTGGAAGCTCGATTTGCAGCCGATCAATGTCCAGGAACTGGTCACGTTCTACCCGATGTTCCGCCAGACGGCGGCCGGGCGTTTCCAATTCAAGGTCTGCCGGACGCTCAGTTGCGCGTTGGGCGGAGGGCATGCGCTTCACGGACAACTCTGTGAAAAATTCGGGCTGGACGCGTCCAAGCACGGGATTCAGACGACGCCCGACGGAAGATTCTCAGTGGAGTTCGTCGAATGCCTCGCGAGCTGTGGGACGGCGCCGGTGATGATGGTGAACGAGCAATTTCACCAGGGCGTCACGTCGGCAAAGGCAGACGAGATCGTGGGAGGCTGCCAATGATTTCAGAGGTCCTGCAGCGGGCCTGCATCCAACTTGGTCACGCGGGAATCCCAAAGAATCAAGGGTTCGAGAGCTGCCCCAACCAAAGCCAACCGGGTTTCAAATCCGGAAGGCATTGGCTGCCCGACATGGATTTGAACCATGACAAACAGATCCAGAGTCTGCTGTGCTACCGTTACACCATCGGGCAGTCGGTGCAGGGGCAACGGTTAGGCATTCTGGGCTGAGCGTCAAGACACCATGCCTCAGGAATATCGACTCATTTTGAAGCGCGCCGATGAACCGGGGTACACACCGGACATCGACTGCTATGTGCGGCACGGTGGTTATGAGACCCTCCGACGCTGTTTAGCCTTGGCGCCGCGCGAACTTCCCGACGGCAAGAAGCAGTCGCCGCAGGAGCAGATCCGCGACGAAGTGCTGAAATCCGGTCTCCGGGGCCGTGGAGGTGCGGGTTTTTCGGCAGGCCTGAAATGGTCGTTTGTGGATCGCAAGTCGGGCAAGCCGATCTACCTGATCTGCAACGCCGATGAATCCGAACCCGGAACCTTCAAGGACCGCCAGATCCTTCACAAGGACCCGCACCAACTGATCGAGGGGATGATCATCGCGTGCTTCGCCAATGACGTGAAGCTCGCCTACATCTATATCCGCGGCGAGATGCCGGACGGCGCCCGCCTCTTGAATCAATCCCTGCGCGAGGCGCGGGCCAAGGGATTTCTGGGACGCAACATCCTGGGCTCCGACTTCGACCTTGAGATCCACGTTCACCGCGGTGCCGGCGCGTACATCTGTGGCGAAGAGACGGGTTTGATCGAATCGCTCGAGGGCAAACGGGCTTATCCGCGCATCAAGCCGCCGTACTTTCCTGCTGTGCTCGGGCTCTATCTGTGCCCGACCATCGTCAATAACGTCGAGACGCTGGCGGCCGTTCGCCACATCATGTCCATGGGTGCCGCGGAGTACGCCAAGCTGGGCACACCCAACAATACCGGTACCCGGATCGTCAGTATCAGCGGCCATGTGAAACGCCCCGGCTACTACGAAATCGAGGTGGGCAAGGCGACACTCGGGGAACTGATCTACCACGAGAATTTTGGCGGGGGCTTGCGCGATGGGCGCCAGTTGAAGGCCGTGATTCCCGGAGGATCCTCAGCCAAGGTCTTCAAGGCCGGAGAGAAATTCAAACTGCGGCGCAAGGGTGCGGACGGTCAGATGGTGCCGGTCGAAGTGGATCTTCTCGATCTTCCCTACGATTTCGATTCCCTCCAACAGGCGGGGAGCATGTCTGGTTCGGGTGCGATCATCGTCATGGACGATTCGACGGACATCGTCGGGGCGCTGGCAAATCTCAGCGAATTCTACGCCCATGAAAGCTGCGGGCAGTGCACCCCGTGCCGCGAAGGGGCGCTTTGGTTGAGCAAGGCGCTGCATCGCATGACCCATGGCCACGCCCGGAAGCAGGACGCCGCTTACCTGCTTCATATTGCGCAAAACATCCAGGGTCGGACCATCTGCGCCTTTGGTGAGGCCGCCGCGTGGCCCGTATTGAGTTTTGTGAAGAAATTCCGCGAAGAATTCGAAGCCCGCGGGTCTGCCGACGAAGCCCGTTCGGCGGCCAGTGCAGCGACCGTTTCGCACGCAGCGGGCGCTGGTCCAACGGTTGAAAGGAAACTGGCGGCAAGTCCGCGAAGCTAGAAGCCATGGCTAACTCGCCTACCTTCCCTCCCGTTCCCGCCGCGCCCTCTGCGGAGTCGCTGAGCATCAAGGTCGATGGTCGCGCCATCGACGTGCCGAAGATGATGCCTGACTGGCAGGGACGCCTTCAGCCGACCACCATGCTGCAGGCCTGCCAGGCGGCAGGCGTCGAAGTGCCGCACTACTGCTATCACTCGAAGCTGCCGGTCGCCGGCAACTGCCGTATGTGCCTGGTCGAGTTTGGCACCCCGATGATGGGGGCCGATCGCAAACCGGTCCAGGAAGCGGATGGATCGCCGAAGATCGTACGGTCCGTGCTGCCCTACGAACCGGGCACACCGCGGGGCGCTATCGCCTGCGCCACGCCGATTTCGCCGGGCATGGAGATCTATCCGAGCTCTCCGGCGACCAAGCAGATGCGGGAGGCGGTGTTGGAGTCGTTGCTAATCAACCACCCATTGGACTGCCCGATCTGCGACCAGGCCGGCGAGTGCAAGCTCCAGGAGTACTCGGTGGAGCATGGTCAGGCCGGAAGCCAGTTCGTGGAGCCCAAGGTTCACAAGCCGAAGGCGGTGGACCTCGGTCCCCGCATCCTGCTCGACGACGAGCGTTGCATCCTGTGCACCCGTTGCATCCGATTCACCAAGGACATCGTCGGTGATGACAAGCTGGGCATCGTGAATCGTGGTTCCTACAACACGATCGCCGCCTATCCAGGGACCCGTTTCGAGAACAACTACTCGCTCAACACGGTCGATATCTGTCCGGTCGGGGCGCTCACCTCGAAGGATTTCCGCTTCCAGATGCGGGTATGGTTTCTCAAGGAAACTTCAAGTGTTTGTACGAGTTGTGCCACTGGCTGCAATATCACGATGTGGTCCCGGGAAGGGCGCATCCACCGCTTCACCCCCCGGGACAACGACGCCGTGAATGCGTCCTGGATGTGCGACCACGGGCGACTGAATTATCGATGGATCGGCCGCGCCGACCGGCTGCGCGAGCTCGTGGGGAAACGGCCAGGCTCACGCACCTGGAGCGGAGCGCTTCAAGTGGTTGCCTCATCCCTGGCCGCGGCGAAGCCCGGATCCGTGGCGGTGGTCGCGTCCGCGCGCCAGACGACCGAGGAATTGTACCTGCTCGGCCAGATGGCTGCCCGGGTGGGCGCACTCACCGACTGCGTCCCCCGGCAAGGCGAGGCAGATCGGTTGCTGGTGAACGCCGATCGCAATCCCAACATGGCGGGTGCGCGGATGACCGGAGTCGCCGCCGAGATCCCTGGGGCGCGTTTGAAGGAGATCGCGTCGGGGATCGCGGAGGGGACGATCCGGACGTTGATCGTTTTCGGTGAGGACGTGACGAAGCACGGGATTGGAGTGGAGCTTTTAGGGAAGCTGGAGACGCTGGTCGTCAGCGACATCCTGCCGAATGAAACGACGAACCGTGCCCATATCCTGCTGCCGGGTTGTGCTCACGCTGAGAAGCGGGGGACGTTCGTGAACGCCAAGGGCCGGATTCAGCGGTTTCTCAAGGCGGTGGAACCGCCCGGGGATGCCCGGCCAGAGGCGGAGTTCCTGGAGGAACTTTGGGCGCTGCTCACGGGGGTCGGAGTTGGGAATCCCAGGGTTTTTTCGATGGAAGCACTCTTCAACCGGATGGCGCGGGACGTTCCGGCCCTGGCGGGAATCGAGTGGGCCAAGTTGGGCGATGGAGGGGCGCCCACCGGCGCCTGACGCCGGAACAAGGTTACTTCATGGACTGGTCTTTCCTCCTCTTTAGCGTGGTGAAGATCTTCGTGGTCTTCTCCGTGGTGATGACCATGGTGGCGTATGCGGTGCTCGTGGAACGTAAGGTGAGCGCCTTCATCCAGGACCGTGTCGGTCCGAATCGGACGTCACCGTTCTTCGCCAAGTTTATCCCCATCCTGGGGCCCTTACTGACGCGCTGGGGCATGTTCCAGCCCATTGCCGATGCTCTGAAGGCGATCCTCAAGGAGGATTACACGCCGGGACATGTGCGGAAGATCTACTTCTGGCTCGCTCCGGCGATCGCCATGGTTCCCGCACTGTTAACGCTGGCGGTGATTCCTTTCGGTTCGCAGCTGGGGGCGCAGAAGATGGTGATCGCCGACCTGGACGTGGGGATCCTGTACACGTTCGGGATCGTGTCCCTCGGGGTGTATGGCATCGTGTTGGCCGGGTACGCTGCGAACTCGAAATACCCGTTCCTGGGCGGCATGCGGTCGAGCGCGCAGATGATCTCCTACGAGATCTCGATGGGGTTGAGCGTGATCCCGATCTTCCTGTTGGTGGGGAGCCTGAACTTGAGTGATGTGATCACCCACCAGTCCGGAAATCTGTTCCACTGGCATATCTTCCAGCAGCCGATCGCCTTCTTCATCTTTCTGATCGCCGCGTTCGCCGAGACAAACCGGCTGCCGTTTGACCTTCCGGAAGCGGAAACGGAATTGGTCGGAGGATATCACACGGAATACAGCTCGATGAAGTTCGCGCTCTTCTTCCTCGGGGAATACGCGGCGATGATTTCCGTTTCGGCCATGATGGTGACCTTGTTCCTGGGGGGATGGACGCTCCCGTTCTTCGGGTTGGACCAGCCGGCGACATCCTTGGGCATGGGAATCCTCCACATCCTGATCTTCCTGGGGAAACTCTGCTTCTTTCTGGTGCTGATCATCTGGGTGCGGTGGATGCTCCCCCGCTTCCGGTATGACCAATTGATGGATTTGGGCTGGCGCCGGTTTATTCCGGTGGCGCTGGCGAACATCGTGGTGACGGCGGCGGTGCTGCTGTTTGCGAACTCCTGAAATGCCATGATCGTCCAACGCAAAGAACTCAGTTTGGCGGAGCGGCTGTACCTGCCAGCCGTGGCCAACGGCTTCAAGATCACCTGGCGCCACTTCAAGCGGACGGTGTTCGAGGGGCGCAACGCCGCCAAAGAGACCTCGGACGGCTATTATCCGGAAGTGCCGTGGAAAGTGGAGCCGGGCTATCGCGGGGCGCCCTACCTCGTGCGTGACCAGGAAGGCAGCACCAAATGCGTCAGTTGCCAGTTGTGCGAATTCGTCTGCCCGCCCAAGGCGATCCGCATCACACCGCCAGGACCGGATGGACCGCCGGCGGACCGTGACAATGCGGAGAAGATGCCAAAGGAGTTCGAGATCAACATGCTCCGTTGCATCTTCTGCGGTCTTTGCCAGGAAGTGTGCCCCGAAGATGCGATTTTTCTACAGAAGGACTACTCCCTGACCGGATTGAGTCGTTCCGAGATGATCTACGATAAGGAGAAGCTCCTTTCCTTGGGGGGAACACATGCAGGAATCCAAAAATGGCGTCACAAGCTCGATGAGGCCACGGCCCAAGAAGCCTTTCCGGTCGAGAACCGGCCCGCCGCCCACTAGCCCAACGTGAGCACCGCACCGCAATTCCCATGACCGACGTGCTCTTTTACGTGTTCGGCGGCCTCGCACTCGCCAGCGGATTCATGACGGTGGCCAATCCGTTCTCGCGCAGCCCCGTGGCAAGCGCGCTTTTTCTGGTCCTGACCATGGTCTGGCTGGCGGGTCTGTTCGTCCTCCTGCATGCCTTCTTCATCGCCGCTGTTCAGATCCTGGTCTACGCGGGGGCGGTGATGGTTCTGTTCCTGTTCGTTATCATGCTCCTCGACTTGAAGGAGGAGGAACGCCGGAGCTGGAACCGTTTCGGAGTGGGAGCCGGCTTCATCACCGTCGGCGGGCTCCTGGCCGTGCTGGCGTCGACGATCCTCCGCTCGCACGCGGGGGCAGGACAGACGCCCGAGCTGGAAGGTACGACCCACGCGCTCGGATTGGCGCTCTTTCAACGCTACCTGCTGCCGTTTGAGGCTGTGTCGGTGTTGCTGCTCGTCGGGATGCTGGGCGTGATCCTGCTGAGCCGAAGGGATCTCAAGTGAAGGTGGGTCTCGAACATTATCTATTGATCAGCGCCGGGCTGTTCAGCCTGGGCCTGCTGGGAGTGATCCTGCGACGCAACCTGCTGGTGATGTACATGGGCCTGGAGCTCATGCTCAACGCCGCCAACTTGGCCCTCGTGGCGTTCTCCCGGTACAACAAGAACCTCGATGGCCAGCTCATGGTGTTCTTTATCATCACCGTGGCTGCCGCCGAGGTGTCCGTTGGACTGGCACTGATCGTGGCCCTCTACCGACGTCGCCAGTCGGCCCACGTCGAGGACCTCACGTCGCTCAAATTCTGATTCAACGGGAAGGAACGGGAAGAATACGATGCAACCCGAGACACTTGCGTGGATCATCCTGGCACTGCCGCTGTTGTCGGCGGTGGGGATCACGCTTTTCACCCGGCGCAGCGCCGGCCTCAGCGCGGCGGTGTCAGTCACAGCGGTGGCCGCTGCGTTCGTGGCTTCCGTCGTGTTGGTACTTTCGTATCGGGGGCTCCACATCCCCTCCGGTGAATGCCTCATCACGGCGGTGAACTGGCTGAATGTGGGCGGCTTGTCGGTTGAACTCGGGCTTCGGCTCGATCCTCTCTCCAACGTGATGCTGCTGGCGGTCACCGGCGTTGGGCTGATGATCCATATCTACTCCTGCGGGTACATGGCGGGAGATCCTTCCTATGCGCGCTTTTTCGCGTCCTTGAGCCTGTTCATGTTCTCGATGCTCGGCATCGTCCTGTCATCGAATTTCGTCATGATGTTCGTGTTCTGGGAGCTGGTCGGTGTGTCGAGCTACCTGCTGATTGGCTTCTGGTTCGAGCGTCCTGCCGCGGCAGACGCTGCCAAGAAAGCGTTTTTGACGAATCGGGTCGGTGATTTCGGATTTCTGCTTGGCATCATCGCGGTGTGGGCATCCCTCGGGACGGTCGATTTTCTGGATCTCCAGCGCACCCTGGCCGGCGATCCTCAGGCCCTGGGTGACTTTGCGAGCTTGGCGGGGGTTTTGGTTTTCATGGGAGCCATGGGCAAGAGCGCCCAGTTCCCCCTCCATGTTTGGTTACCGGACGCCATGGAAGGTCCTACGCCCGTCAGCGCGTTGATCCACGCCGCGACGATGGTGGCGGCGGGCGTTTTCATGCTGGCCCGGTCGTTCTTCCTCTTTGAACTCGCGCCTGCATGGCCGGAACCGCTCGGCTTCCTGTCGGGAATCTCCGCGCTTGATGTGATTGCGTGGACGGGTGGTATCACCGCGTTGCTGGCGGCCCTGATGGCGATCCAACAAAGCGACATCAAGCGCATCCTGGCTTATTCCACACTCTCCCAACTGGGCTACATGGTGATGGCCGTGGGATGTGCCAAGCCCGAAGCGGGCATGTACCATCTCGTGACGCATGCCTTCTTCAAGGCGTTGCTGTTTCTCGGGGCTGGTTCCGTGATTCACGCCCTGCATCACGAGCAGGACATCTGGAGAATGGGCGGACTGCGCTCGCGATTGCCGGTGACCTATTGGACCTTTGTCGTGGGAACGCTGGCATTGTGCGGAGTGCCGCCGCTCAGCGGTTTCTATTCCAAGGATGGCATTCTGGCCGCGGCCGAATCCCGACCGATTCTGTTTGGGTTGGCGGTGGTGGTGGCGGCGCTGACCACCTTCTACATGTTCCGGCTCATCTTCGTGGCTCTTCGAGGCGAACCGCGGGCGGAGGCTGTGACCCACGCGCACGAGTCCCCGTCGGTCATGCTGTGGCCGCTTCGCTTGCTCGCGGTTGCCTCGGTTTTCGCGGGATTCTGGGGCATCGACGCCGCGTTAAGGTCGGGGCTGGGCATGGGTGGCGATGTCGCGCATGGGGATCACGGCAGCTTCCTGGCGGGAGTCTTTGAGCCATTTGGCCATGCCCCCCTCGCAGCATTTCTGGGTCTTTTCGCGACGGGCATCGGGTTCGCCGTTGCCTGGACCCTCTACGGGTCGCATCCGGCTCGAGATCCGTTGCCCGAACGCCTTGGAGCCCCGGCTCGTTGGATGCGCGACAAGTTCTATTTCGACGAACTGTATTCCGGGCTGATCCGATGGACCCACGACGCGATGGCGGGCGTGGTGGATTGGGTGGATCGGTGGATTGTGGCGGGCCTGCTGGTGCGTGGTTTGGCCGGAACGACTGACGTCGTCGGGCGTGCCTTGCGCCTGGTGCTGACCGGCAACCTTCAGACCTACGCCTTCCTGGCGGCGGCAGGCTTGGTGGTTGCGCTTTGGATCGTGGTGCTCTGAGCCCTGGAAATTCTGACCTTGCCTGACATGTCGCCACTGACCTGGATTCTCGCACTCCCCTTGCTGGCTGCCGTGGGGCTCTGCTTTGTTCCGCGGAGCTACAAGGTAGCTCTGCGCACCGTGTCGGTCGCGGTGACGGCCGTGGTGGCATGGATAGCCATCGATCTTCTCGTTGGTTTTGCCGGGGCGCCAGTGGGGCGGGGCGGCTACCGTTTCGTCCAGCAGATCCCATGGGTGGAATCGCTGGGGATTTCATTTTTCGTGGGCGTCGACGGTATCAATCTCGGATTGATCGTGATGGGCGCCATCGTCGCGTTCGCGGCCGCCTGTGTTTCCTGGGAGATCGAGGACCGGACCAAGGAGTATTACATCCTCCTGATGTTGATGACGGGAGGCATCCTGGGTGCGTTCGCCTCGCTCGACATCTTCTTCCTCTATTTCTTCCATGAGCTGGCCCTGGTTCCGACCTTCATCATGATCGGAGTCTGGGGGCGGGGCGAGCGACGACAGTCGGCGGCCTTTCAGATCACGTTGTACCTGACGCTGGGAGCGCTCGTGGCGTTGATCGGATTGATCGCCCTGTACCTTCAATCCGGCGCACGGACCTTCGATTTGGTGACGTTGACGGAGCAATTGGCAGCGAACCCCATGCCCGCGGCCCGCCAAAATTTCATCTTCCCCTGGCTGATGTTCGGCCTTGGCATCCTGGTTTCGCTCTGGCCGTTCCATACCTGGGCTCCACTCGGATACGGCGCCGCTCCGACAGCGACCGCGATGCTCCATGCAGGGGTCCTGAAGAAGTTCGGACTATACGCACTTCTGAAAGTGGCTGTGCCGCTGCTGCCGGAAGGCGCGAAGGCGTGGCTGCCGTTGCTGGCTTGGATGTGCCTGGGCAACATCCTCTATTGCGGTTGGGTGGCGATGCGTCAGCGGGATCTGAACCAATTGATCGGCAATTCCAGCGTCGCGCATGTCGGATTCGTTTTTCTCGGAGTGGCCAGCCTCACGACGGTCGGCGTCACCGGTGCGGTGATGGTGATGGTGGCTCACGGGCTGTTGGCAGCCTTGAGTTTCGCCATCAGCGGGTGGTTGTACGGTCAAACCCGATCCCTGGACATGGGGCGTATGGGCGGCTTGCTGAAGCAATTGCCCTTTACCGGAACGGTGATGGTGATGGCCATGATGGCAGGATGTGGCTTGCCGGGATTCGGCAATTTCGTGGGGGAGATGCTCGTTCTGTTCGGCGGATGGAAGAGTGACCTTGTGATCTGCGGTGGGTGGATCTCTTTCCGGTGGTTCGTCGCGGCCGCCGCTTGGGGGGCGCTCATAGTCGCCGCAGTGTACATGCTGCGTGCTATCCGGGAGATGTTCCACGGCTCGCTCGGTGAATCCTGGCGCGAATCAAAGGACCCGGTCGGCGCCTGGCGGCGAGTCCCGTATGTGGTTCTTCTCCTCAGCCTTCTGGCTCTGGGCGTCGCCCCCCGACTCTTGACGGATCATATCGAGCCGAGTGCGAAAACAATCGTGGACGCGGTGGAACGGTCGCGTCCGACTCCTCACCTGGCGGCGGCACCTGGCCATCCAATTCCATGAATCTCTGGCTGCTTGGACCTGAAGTCGTGCTGGTATTGCTCGGGTTGGCACTCTTGCTGATGGACGGAGTGGTGCCGGCGCCCCGGCGTCGCCTGCTCGGTCATGTCTCCGCCGTGATCGTGGCGGTCCTCTTTCTGTATGCGGCGTCCGGGCACGCGCGCCTCGCCGAAACCGGATACGCATTCGGCCGGATGTTTGTCCTCGATGGCCTGGCGGTGTTTTTCAAGGCCCTGTTCCTCTGTGCCGGTGTGTTTGTGCTCCTGCTGGCGGCGGATATGGGGGACCGATTGGGCTCGGGGGTTACGGAATACTTCGTTCTGACACTCTTTGCCTTGGCGGGGATGCTCCTGGCGGCCTCAGCGAACAACTTCGCCGTCATGTACGTGGCCCTGGAACTGATCACCGTCGCTTTCTACGTTCTGACGAGTTACCAGCGTTCCCGAGTGGCGTCGTTGGAGGCTGGCGTGAAGTACCTCATCCTGGGTGCGCTGTCCTCGGCCTTCATGGTGTATGGGATTGCCCTCTGCTTTGGTGCGTCTGGAACCATGCAATTCGACGAGTTGTCAGCAAAGTCGGCGGAACTGGCCGAGAACCGGCTCTTCCAGGCGGGGATGCTGCTGGTTCTGGGAGGTCTGGCATTTAAGGTGGCGGTGTTTCCGTTCCAGATCTGGGCGCCCGATGTGTATGAAGGCGCACCGGCGCCGACGACCGCATTTTTGGCGATCGGATCCAAGGCGGCGGGTGTCGTGCTGCTGGTTCGTCTTCTGGGTGGGGTGATTCCGGAACTGGGTTTGAAATGGGAGCCGCTGTTGATGGTGGTGGCGGCCATTTCGATTCTCTTCGGAAGCCTGTGCGCCATTCCGCAAAGGAGCCTCAAGCGGTTGATGGGCTATTCCAGCATCGCGAACGGAGGGTTTGTGGTGCTGGGCTTGGCGGCCATGTCGAAAGCGGGTTCCGCCGCAGTGTTGTTCTACCTCGCCGGCTATCTTTTCACCGTCTTGACCGCGTTCCTGGTGGTTGCCGTCGTCGTGGAGCGTCTCGGGACCGATGATTTTTCGGGACTTGCGGGTTTGCATCAGCGTTCGCCACTACTTGCCGGAGCGCTCGCGGTCTCGATGGTTTCACTAGCAGGCGTTCCACCGTTGGCGGGGTTTTTCGGGAAGTTCCTGGTATTGAAGGCGCTGGTGGAGCAAGGCGCCGCGCTGCCCGCCTATTATCTCTTGGGCGCGATCGCCATCATCGGCGTGGTCATCTCGTTCTGGTACTACTTTGGCGTGGTTCGCGCCATGTATTGGAACCAAGGTCCTGCGGACACAAGTCCGGTGGACGTGCCGCCGGTGCTTCGGGTGGCGCTGATTGCCGGAGTGATGGGCGTGGTGTACCTGGGCATTTTCCCGGGCAGGGTCTGGGATGCGGCGGTGGCAGCGGTGGCGCTGCTGAAGTTTTGATTGGAATTGAAGAAACGCGAATCGGCTGGCGTCCCCATCAAGGGGCTTCACAAGCGCTACGGGCTTCGGGCAGACTTCGCCTCCCGACAGCAAAAGTCACATGGCACAACCCGCCCGAAGAGTGAAGCGCTCCGGTCCACCGCATTCGGTGGTGACGGGTGGCGCTGGCTTTTTGGGATCGCATCTCACAGATCTACTTCTGACCCGAGGCCATCGGGTGACCGTGCTCGACAACCTCGTGACGGGATCGGTCGGGAACATCCAGCACCTCGCCGGGAACCCAGCCTTTCGCTTCGTGAAGCAGGATGTGACGGAGTTCATTTTCCTGGACGGAGCCGTCAACTTCGTCTGGCATTTTGCCTCGCCTGCGAGTCCGGTGGATTACCTCAAGTTGCCGATTCAGACCCTGAAGGTCGGATCCCTTGGCACGCACAAAGCCCTTGGTTTGGCGAAGAGCAAGGGCGCACGATTCCTGTTGGCATCGACGTCGGAGGTTTACGGCGATCCGCTGGTTCATCCCCAGAGGGAGGACTATTGGGGGAACGTGAATCCAGTCGGGCCACGAGGCTGTTACGACGAGGCAAAGCGATTCGCCGAAGCTCTCACGATGGCGTACCGGACCGAACACGGGCTGGAGACGCGGATTGTTCGCATCTTTAACACCTTCGGGCCAAGAATGCGCTTGCACGATGGTCGCGTGGTCCCCTCGTTCATCGGCTCAGCTCTCGCCGGAAAACCACTTTCAGTCCATGGGGATGGCACCCAGACCCGCAGCTTTTGCTACGTGGCAGACTTGGTGGAGGGCATCTATCGCCTGATGATGTGCGTTGATCGCACGGCGTGGGCGCCGGTGAACATCGGCAATCCCCGCGAGATGACCATCCGCGAGTTCGCGCTTGAGATCTTGAAGCTGACGGGATCCCGAAGCCGATTGAAGTCCAAGCCCGCTCCGCAGGACGATCCCAAGCAACGCCAGCCCGACATTTCGCGTGCTCGAAAGCTGCTCGAGTGGAGCCCTGAAGTGGGGTTGGCTGAAGGTCTTCAACGCACGATAGATTATTTTTGTGGTCAAATGAAGGGTCAGCCCGTATGAAGGCCCGAAAGCCACGCGGTATTTTTGAATTTGCCCTGTGAACTGCTTTCCTTTAACCACCCGTCGCTTGCTCCCGCTCGGCGTTGATGCGCGATTGGCCGTCATGCCGCGCACGCTGACGCAACGTTCCTGGCACCATGCTTAAAGCCAAGCCCTTCCTCACCATTGATTTCGGCGCCGGCACGCTGAAGATGGCGGAGTTCGAAATCAACGACGCCGGCAACCTGGTGCTGCGTCAATTCGGGACCCGGCCGTTGGGCCTGGAAGGCTCCCAGGAGACCGCCCGCGAACGGGTGGTCACCAAGGGACTTCAGGAGTTGGTTTCCGAGCGCGGATTCAGTGCCCGGACAGCCAGCGTGTGTGCGCCCGGATTTCACGTCTTTTCCAAGTTCGTCAAGTTGCCCCCGGTCGACTCGGCCAAGGTGTCGCAGATCATTCAGTACGAAGCCCAACAGAACGTACCGTTCCCATTGGCCGAGGTCGTCTGGGATTACCAGATTCTGGGCACCGCGGCCGGCGGTGAAATGGAGGTCCTTCTCGTCGCGATCAAGACCGACATCGTCGAAGGGCTGTTTCGTGTTGCGGAGTCGAAAGGGGTCCGGTTGCAGCACGTGGACGTGTCGCCTGCCGCGCTGGCCAACGCCTTCCGATTCAATTACAGCGATCAGGATGGCTGCACGATGCTCTTGGACATCGGTGCCAAGACAAGCACCGTGCTGTTTTTCGAGAAGGGTAAGATCTACGCCCGGAGCATCAGTATCGGTGCGAATTCCATCACCCAGGATTTTGGGACCGAATCCAAGATCCGCTTCAACGAAGCGGAGGCTTTCAAGCTCCAGCACGGGTTGGTCAGTCTCGGCGGTGCCTACGAAGAACCAGAGGATCCCAAACAGGCGGCGATCGCAAAGGTTGCGCGCCAAGTGATGACCCGCCTCCATATCCAGGTCAATCAGACCATCCAGTTTTACCGCGGTCAGCAGGGCGGCGGGGCCCCCCAGCGTCTGGTACTGTCCGGCGGTGCTTCCATCATGCCCTACACGGCTCAGTTCTTTAACGAGAAGCTGAACGTGCCCGTCGAGTATTTCAATCCGTTGCGAAACGTCCAGATCGGGCCGGCCGTCAATGTTGACGAACTCTCTGGAGTCGCACACGGACTGGGTGAATTGGTCGGCCTCGCACTCCGAAATCTCGCTCAATGCCCAATCGAACTGAACCTCCTGCCCAAAAGTTCCCTCAAGCGGCAGCAGTTCGACCAGAAGAAGCCCTACCTGCTTGCCTCGTTGTTCAGCTTGGTCGGAGTCGTGGCAGCTCTCGGGTTCTTCGCCCGGTCGGTCGGCAATGATAAAGAGTCGGCACTAAACCAGATCTCGGAAAAGGTGGAGCCCCTTCAATCGAAGGAACAGCAGCTCAATTCCGCGAACTCAACTCTCAAGAAGGCCGAAGCGGATGCCACGTACTATCGGGGTTGGCTGCATGCCAAGTACCGATGGGTGGATCTGTTTGGCGAGTTGCGAAACGCCCTCCTTGCTGCCGAGGAAAAATCCAAACCACCTGGTGTCGATGTGGGCATTTGGATCGAATCCCTTCGCATGGGGAACGTGGTGAAGGAGTTCGCCGACAGCCAGGAAGCACCGGCCGAGGAAGAGGCCAAGCCTCAGTCCTTCGCGATGTCGCCCGAACTGATGAGACGCTACGGCCTCATGCCAACGACCCCGGTGGCGGCGGAAGGGGAAGGGGGAGACGGCGCGGCGACCGGGGACGGTTCCGGTGGTGAAGCGGCTCCTGCCGCCGCCAGTTCGAAGAAGAAGAAATCCAATTCAACCAACGAGGTTTCCGAAATCAGCCTCGTGTTTCGGGCAGTGAATCTGGCCAATCTCTCACCCACCAATAACCTGCACATCACGGCCTCCGTGGAGCAGGAATTGAAGGCCAATTCGCTCTTCGACCCGGACAGCACTCGCCTCGGTAAGCAACCGACACCCGAAGAAGGGGCTCCTACCTTTACGTTTGAGCTCATCCTCGGACTGAAGAACCCCATCCAGCTTTAGTATGCCGTGGATTAAAAAGAATCTGACTCTCGTCCTCGGCGGGTTGGTGGGATTGGTGCTCCTCGGCGGGAGTGCCTTTTTCTTGTTCGCCCAGTCCACTCGGGAGTCCACCGTCAACGCCTCGCTCGAGGAAAAACGTGAGGAATGGAACCGGCTGAACAGTCTCAATCCTTATCCGGACGAGAAGAACATCAAAGCGGTGCGCGATGAGGCGGCCAAGGTCGAAAAGCTTACATTGTCCCTTCGTGAAAGCATCAAGGCGCCCAACGTGCAGCCGGTGACCGACACGTTTTCCCTTAAGCTCCTGATCGAAACGACGATTTCGGACCTTCGCAAGGAGGCCGAGGCCGCTGGGGTGCATGTTCCCGATCGTTATGCCTTTACCTTTCAGAAACTCCGGGAAATGCCGCAGTTTGAGTCGAACGGCATTCAGAAACTGGCCGAACAATTGGCCCAGATTTCAGTTCTCTGCCGCGTTCTTTTCGATGCGAAGGTCCACTCGTTGGATGCGCTTCGACGTCCGGCGATTCTAAAGGACGAAGGTGGCAGTTCCGACTATCTGACCAAAAAGGCGGTCACGAACAATAACCTCATTGTGCGTGCGCCTTATGATCTTAGCTTTCGCTCGTTCAGCAGCGAACTGGCTGGAGTTCTGAGAGGCTTCGCAGCCATGCCTGAAGTGGTGGCCATCAAGACGATCAACATTGAGCCCACCACCCTCCCCCAATCCTCCGGACCCGGACAGCCAACGATGTTCATGCCAACCCAGACGTCGCCGATGTCCATGCCCGGCGGCGCAATGGACCCAGCCTTGCGGGCGCGATATGGTCTGGGAGCCAGCTCCCGCTCAGATGCTGAAAGCAGCGGTGGAGGGGCCACGGGAATGGACCCCGCCTTGCGGTCCCGGTACGGACTCGGACCAGGCGGTGCATCCGGTGAGGCTGCGATGCGGTCACGCTACGGTGTTGGTGGTGGGGCCGCTGGAGCCCCGCCTCCCTCGCTGTCGACTCCGATGCCGGCCGGCAGTCCAGGGCCCGCCGCTCCGTCGGGCCCCTCGGTGGTGTTGGACGAGAAGCCACTCCGGGTGATTATCCAACTCGATTTTATCAAACCCAAGCCCGAACCGGAATCCACGCGGCGGGCGCCCCGCCCGGCCGCAACGGACGAGGCAGCAACTTCGGGAGCCGCGGCGACCACCCCTGCGTCCGAATAGTCGAAAGCCGTCATGGACCAGCTCAAGAAACTCGCCGTCGTCTTCGGCGCCCATTACGAGAAGATCATCCTGAGCGTCATCCTCCTGGCATTGCTGGGGGCGGCTGGGTTCCTCCCGTTCCGGGTGGCTCAAAACCGGGAAACCATCCGACAAGCGCTGGAGTTGGGAGAACGGGCGCGCAAAAAGGAAAGCCAGCCAGTCGATACGTCGGGCTACGAGTCGATGATGAAGCGTCTCAAGACGCAGCCCAAACTGAGCCTTTCCGGAGACCACAATCTCTTAAATCCGGTTTTATGGAAACGTAGTCGCGATGGCGCCCTTTTCAAAGTCGTTCGAGGGGATGAGGATGGTCCTGGCGGACTGATTGCCACGGCGATCCGACCTTTGCACTTGGTCATTGAATTCGATGGAATTCAAACCAGCGGGGAGAGCACGCGGTATAAATTCAATGTGCTCGACGAAGCCAAAGGCGGACGCTCCGTTCGACCCCGACAAATGTACTTGGCATTGGGTTCGTCATCGAAAACCGATCCGTTCGTGGTGACAAAAATCGTCGGCCCAACCGACAACCCGACCGCCGTGGAATTTCGTTTCGCAGATTCAACCGAAACCGCGATCGTGAGCCGGGAACTACCCTTCAAACGGGTGGCCGGATACGAGGCGGATATGGTTCACGAGAAGCTGGGAACGAAATTCAACAACGTGCGCACCAAGCAGCCCGGCGGCATTCGTTTGGGCTCCCAAACTTACAATATCGTTGCCATCAACAAGGACGAAGTTACTGTCCAGTCCAGCACCTCTAAGCGCTGGATCGTCCGCCGTAAGGGCGTTTCTTGAGAGGTACGTTTTTATGTCTCTGTCCCGCATTGAACCCGGCTCCATGACCCGCCACGCTGCTGTTTCCCTGTTGGCCCTGATACTCAGTCTGGGCGCTCCACTCCACGCAACGGCGCAAACGTCGCCGCCTGGAACGATTGAAGAAGGTGCGCGCCGAGAGGAGGCTTATCAGCTCCTTGCAGGTAAGCTCCAGCAGGCCGACCGAGATGTCGCCGCCAAACGCATCGCGGAAGCCGCAAGGCGATACGAGGAAGCCTACACGCTGGCTCTTCGCGTTGGGGCCAAGGCTGAACCTGAACGTGCCAGGGCTGCGGTCGGCGTCTCCTCGACCCGCATGCAGTTGGCGGCGACCGCCCAGAAGCGTGGCTACCTCAACGAAGCCGTGGCTCATGTCGATCGCGTGTTGAAGGTCGATCCGCTTCATCAAGAAGCCGCAAAGCTCAAGCAGGAATTGGACAAGGCGATCGCTCAGAAACGTGGCCTGACCCCCAGCGCCGACGCTTTGGGGCAACTTCCAGAGATTCACGAGAAAAAGATCCAGGTCAGTACTCTCGTCCAGGACGCCCGCGTCTTTCTCGACGCTGGCGAGCTTTCTAAGGCCGAAGCCAAACTGAAGGAAGCGCTGGATGCCGATCCTGGCAACGAGCCTGCCAATTATTACATGAAACAGTTGCTGGACGCCAAAATGCGCTTGGAAAACAAGCGCCGAGGCATTCTCAGCCGCTCCGGGCTCCTCATGATCGATGAGGTATGGAATAAGCCCCTGACCAAGGACAATCTCCCTTCGGCAAACCCTTTCGCGACCACCAACCTCGTCCACACCAGCAAAGGGCGGCAGGTCATCAAGTCCAAGCTGGAACGTATTAAGCTCGACGAGGTGAAGTTCGAGGAACTTCCACTCAGTGAAGTTGTACGTTACCTGAAAGATGAGGCCAAGGCGCGTGATCCTGACAAACAGGGAATTAATTTCTTCATCAACCCCTACTTGGACAATCTCCAAGCGGCATCTGGATTCCAGATCGATCCCAACACAGGTGCTACCATCGCGGTTGCGGCAGCGGATCAGATCAATCTCAACGATGTCACCGTGCGCATCGACCCCGCACTGAACAACGTCAGAATGTGCGATGTGATTGACGCCGTCTCAAAGTCCGCCTCAAGCCCCATCAAGACCACCATTGAGGACTACGCCGTGGTGTTCATGCACAAGGCGCCTGAACGAGCGCAATTGATCACGCGCGTGTTTCGGGTGAACCCGAACACATTTGAATCCGGTTTGGAAAGCGTCCTCGGAATCACTTTCGGTGATTTTCAAACCGGAACAGCCGGGGGCGGTGGAGGTGGCGGCGGCGGCGGTGGTGGTGGTGGTCAGGGTGGGGGTCAGGGTGGGGGACAAGGTGGTGGATCGATCGGTACGATCATTCCGCGTGTCTTCGTCAGCGGTGTGGCACAGGGCGGCGGCGGCGGCGGTCAGGGCGGGGGACAAGGTGGCGGGGGCGGCGGTGGCGGCGTAAGCAATGGTCTCCGCGGCGTCACGATCCCGACACCGGCCGCGTCAGTTCAGGAAGTCGTCCGATCCTTCTTTGCCGCCGCGGGTGTCAACCTGCTGCCGCCCAACGCAGTCTTCTTCAATGACCGCTTGGGGCTGCTGATGGTCCGGGCCACCACCGAAGAAATTGAAATCGTCGAACAGGCGATTGAAGTCTTGAACGCGCCTCCTCCCATGATCCAGATCGAGGCCAAGTTCGCCGAAGTGGGACAGGATGACCTCAAGGCCCTCGGATTTGATTGGATGATCGGGAATTGGCTGCTCGGCGATGGCAAGGTGGGTGTCCAACCGGGAACAGCCCCCTCGTATCAGGGACGGCCATCAGCGGCCAATCCGAGTGGAATCTTTCCTGGACCCGCGGATGCCAATGGAGTCCCTGGACCTGGTGCGCAACAGGCGCAGGCCGGCGACAACGTCTTGACCGGGGGCTTGCGTCAAACGGTCGGCAGTCAGGGAGGTAACATTCCTGCCCTTGGAACCATCACCGGCCTGATGACAGATCCTCAATTCCGAGTTGTCATTCGTGCCTTGGAACAACGCGGTGCACTTGAACTGATGGCGGCTCCGCGGGTGACGACGCTTTCCGGCCGGCAGGCCCAGGTGCAGATCAACGACCTTCGGACCATCGTCACCGGTGTCGACTTGCAGCAAGCAACTGCCGGCGGTGGTGGCATCGGCGGTGGTGGCATCGGCGGGGGAGGCGTCGGCGGTGGCGCTGGAGCCATCGGCAGCCAAGTGGGTTACATAACCCAGATCACGCCGTTCGGGCCGGTTCTGGACGTCGTGCCGTATGTGGCTGCCGATGGTTACACCATTGAACTGACCTTGATTCCCACCTTCAGCGAATTCCTGGGTTACGATGATCCAGGCCTTTTCATTCCGCAGGTTCAAGGTGCTGCTGGGAACGCCATCGGCCTCCCCCTCACGGCTCAACTTCCTCTACCTCGCCTCCGGGTGCGTCAGGTGGTAACCTCCGCGATCGTCTGGGACGGCCAAACGGTGGTCCTCGGCGGTTTAATCTCCGAGGATATCCGAAAGCAACGAGACAAGGTTCCGTTCCTGGGTGATATCCCGTGGATCGGTCGCCTCTTCCGAACGGAATCCACCTCGGCATCCAAGCGGAATCTGGTGATCTTCATCACCCCGACCATTATCGACCCCGCCGGAAACCCCGTCCATACGCCGGATAATCTGCCGTTTGACCCCAGCGTGTTGCCAGAACGAGAAAAAAAGGTTGAATGACGCCGAGTGCACCCCTTGCCGTCCCCGATCACACGTGCAATCCTTAATCCGGATTTCTGAGCTACCCCGAATGAAAGTCTGTCGCCATGCAGTAACCGGGTTGTTTGCCGGCGTCGCACTTGGATGGACCGTGTTGGATGCCGCCGGGGGCGGTCTGCAGCCACAGGGCCTGGAGTTTCCATTAACGCGAGGCATTCCAGGTGACCAAGTCAATCCCTCCATCGCCCTCAGGCAAGGCGGAGGATGGGTCGTTTGGCAGGACGCTGCCATTGATGGCAAGGGCCTTGGGATCTCGGCTCTCCGCATCGGCGAGAACGGAACAGCGACAGGAAGCCCTCGACGCGTCAATGAGGTGGTGGACGGGGATCAAGAGAATCCCTCCATCCAGCTTCTGGCCGACGGCCGGTCTTTTTGTGCCTGGCAGGGAGGCCCGATCGGCTTTCAAAAAATCTACGGCCGTTTCCTTGGCGTCGACGGCACTGGCGCGACACCTGACATCGCCCTCTCCGCGGGTGACGGCGAGCACCAGATCGACCCCGTTGCTGTTGTACTCCGTGACGGTTCGATCGTGGTTGCCTGGTCCAGCTATCGTCAGGATGGCAGTGCCTCCTATGACATATATGCGCGCCAAATCTCAAGCTCGGGGGCTCTTCTCGGTGAAGAAATTCGCCTGAATGCCCACCAGGGAATGAACCGTCGAAGCCCGGCCTTGGCGACCCTGCGATCGGGAGGCCTCGTTGCCGCCTGGGTCACGGAGCGACAGGTTGGGGTCCGTGATAACATCGATGCCCGGGGCAGGGCCCTCGCAGGCTATGGGGCCCCCGTATTCTCCGTCCAAGTCGTCGCACGAAGCCTTTCAGCCAATCTTGAACCCCTAGGAAATGAGTTGCGCGTTTCGGAGAGCGGCCTGGCGGCCAATCCGGTGCTTGTGACCCTTGAAGATGGAAGACTTTATGCGGCGTGGACCCGGCGAAATCCTTCCGAACGGCAAACCCGGTATGATGTCTACGGTCGGTTGCTGAGCTCACTCGGAATTCCGCAGGATGGCGAGCGACTGATCAATGTTCAGACGGCGGGTGATCAATATCGACCCAGGCTTGCGGTGACTTCCCACGGGATTTTGGCAGTTTGGACGAGCATGGGGCAGGATGGGTCTTGGGAAGGCGTCTTCGGGAGGTGGGTGAATTCCTCCGGCGCGCCCTCCGGAGACGAAATTGAAATCAATACGCAGGCTGGGGGAGGGCAGATATTCCCGGCGGTGGCAACAACGGCCGACTCAGGATTGTTGGTGGCGTACTCCAGCAATCAGCCGAGGACCGGTTACGAGCTCTTTGCCCAAAAGTTGGCTCCTCTGCTTTTGAAAGCGCGGGCGACCGGTAACGGGAAACTGGAACTTCAATGGCCGACGGTCGGGGGTGGAGTTTACCAGCTTCAGTCATCCGTCGACGCCAAGGTATGGAAGAGCATCGGGAGCCCACGGACCGCTTCCGGCGAAAGCGATGTGCTGGCGATTTCGGCGCCAGGCCAGATGGTCCTTTACCGTATTGTCCGCGCTCGGTGAGAGAAGTTATGAGGCGAATCTTCCTAGTTCTTCTTCTGTTGGCGGGGTTGGTGGGAGCCAGTCCACGCGTGCATTCGTTCTCCCTCATTGGAGAGATTCCCGCATGGTTTACTGACCAGACCGGGCTGTTCCCAAATGGTGCGGACGTCTATGGGCCGGTCAATCTCGGCGAGGAGTATCGTTGGAACATTCCCACTCTGCATTACGCCTTCGACGAGTCATTCCTGAATTATTTCGGACAGGACGGAGTTGCGGAGGTAGAGAAGGCGATCCAAATCATCAATGACCTTCCCCCGATGTCGGAGGTGAACCTTGCGAACTACCCGCTGCATTCCCAGCGGGTAAATCGCCGCGCCAGTGATCTTCTCATGTTCGACCTGAAGTCCTACACCCTGAAGGCGGTCCTGGAGCAATTGGGCCTTGGTTCCCCGTCGCGGTTCGTCTTTCAGAGTCGGATTCGAGCGCCAGAGACGACTCCGCCGATCACCAACTATCTGATCATTCAGCGGAATTTTGATCCGGAGACGTGGGCCCCGACGCCCTACATCAATGGGCAGCTCTGGACCTACAATGACATTTTCGACAATCAGGATTCGGTATCGGTCAGATCCTCAACCATCACGGAGCCCGTCGATCCACTGATCCTGGCCGAACCCGTTGCTTCGTTGGTTTCAGGGCTTGGCTTCTCGGTTTTCGGATTTGGATCGTATTTCACGGGACTGACCCGCGACGACGTTGGGGGCCTGCGATACATCTATCGGCCGGACAACCAGAACGTCGATACACTGCCTGCCGATGCCATCGGTCAGGCCGGGGCTGGTGGTGGCTTGGGTGGTTCGGGCGCTTGGACGCCGATTCCGGCACCGGCAACCGATGGGGCGGCCGGCGGTGGAGGTGGCGTCGTCACCGCCAACGGCGTGTTTTTCCAACAGGCGATACGCGGTGGCGTCGATAAGCTCACGTTTGTCCGGACACCGGGTTTATACCAGCCGAACGCCTACTTGGTGACCAACCAGTTCTCGGAGACAATCCAGGCCGTGATTACCAATGGCGTGCAGCGAACACTGACTCAGCGCGTGACTCGATTCCTTGTCGCGCCGGATTTCGTTTTTTCCGCAGCCGACCTCACAGATGATCCGGACCCGATCGTGTTGTTACTTCGGCGAAATGAGGTGGCGACCAGCAATGACGGTATCAATGGTACGGTGGCGATCGACGGTCCCGGACAGTTTTCCGGAACGGCCAACATATCCTTCGCCAAAACCGGGGCCACTTTGCTGAACACGTCCCCGATCTTTCTGGCACAGCCGGATCGCAGGTTGAGTTACATTTGGGGTTCATTCGATGGAAGCACCAACGACCCGATCGTGTATCCCACGGGTAGCTCGATCCGGGATGTGGAGCGTCGGGTTTTCGGAGGCCGGTAGGCAAAACGGAAAATTCTTACGATCGTGCGAGGCATGAAACTCAGGCTTTGGTGGTCAGTCTTGACCGTTCTAGTGTTGGGCTCCCTACTCGGTGGAGCGGCCCCGACGCCGGTTTACGAGAATCGAAGCGATGTGACCATGCCGGTCATTGATGCCGTGACCTTCTTGAACCGCGGAACATTCAACGTGGCGTCCGGGCTCCAGCCTTACGACACTCAAAACACCCGGAACTACACCAACTTCGCCGGCGCCACGATCGGAGGAAGCGGCGGCTTTCGGTTTGATCTCGTTGGGGATGACGGCGCACGAGGGCGTGCGACCAGTTTCGTCAACCAGGGAATCATCAATTTTGGAGGAGATCTCTTCTCGGATTTTATTTTGTCCGACGGGGATATCGGCGCGGGATTCGGATTCTTTCCGATCTCCTACAACAGCTCATGGATCATCGTGAATGCCTCGAACGTCGTGAATCGAGGGGGATTGACGGTGGGTTCGGATGGTTTGATCCGACTGGTGGGGAACAACGTCAACCTTTCCCGCGGTGGGATTCGCGCCGGAGAGGACCCGTTTGAGCCGATCCGGCAGGGATCTGCCCGTGGGTTGGCCTATAGGAACGACGCGGGTGTTACCGACCTGTATTGGGGCGCCGGAGGGAACAACGTGATCGATCCGGCCGGACCCGGCCCGTTTGACTTGGCGGTACTGACGGCACCGCAGCCGTCATCGGGGCTCCACGAGATCCTCGACCGATCCACGTTGACCAACTTGACGTCGCTGAGTGCGACCAATGTCTTCGCGGTCACCAATGCTGTTAGCCCGACGAACTGGATTGTCCAAGCCGTGTTCGTGAACACCAACACACCGGATCCCGAATTCAAAGTCGCCGTGCGATGGAGTACCGCGCCCCGGATTAACAATATCCAGGGGGCCAAGATGCCCATCATCCAGTTCACCTTCGAGGATACGGATACGATCACGACCGAGCCTTACACCAACTACGTCTACGTCTTGGACAGTTTGGGTGCCATGACCAATGCCGTTCTGGCGACGAACCTGGCGACGCGTGCGGATCAGAAACCTACCAGTCTGATCGTCACTAGGGTGACTCCACTTGAGTGGGCGAGCGCGACGACCAACACGGTGCCATACAGTTCGGATCTGTTGTATAATGCCGCCTATCTTTCCCCGACCGTCACCAATGTTTATGCTGCCTACCAATGCATGATCGGGGACGTTGCCTCAAGTTTCGGCGGTGGAACAGGTGGTGGGTTTTCGTTTTTTAGCAACATTCCGGAATTGTCCCACCCCACGAATCTGCCAGGGCGGGTGGAGATTCAGGCCGATCGACTGGATCTTGGACTGAGCCGTTTTCGAACCGATGGTCTCCTGAGCATCACCGCGAAGGAATTGGTCGGAGTGGTTCCCTATAAGCTCGATGCGGCGCGGATCAGCGCGGATGTCGGATTGGCGACCGGGTCGCTGACGGTGTCGAACCTTGTCCAGCCGATTGTGCGCCGATTCAACGGCATCGTTTCCATATGGAGTGCAACCTGGACGAACCAGACGACGTCGGTGGGGCCGGATCCCAATGATCCGACCCTTCAAGCCACCAATACGATTGACGTGCGTTTCCATGCCTTGATCGTCGATCACCAGTTCATTACCCGGCAAACGGTTCAGACCTATAAATTTGCTGTCCGAGCGGACCGACTGGTCTTGCTTGATGACCTGACCGTTGAAGAGGCATTCGTCGTCGATGCCCGTGACATCGACCTCGAGTCGTTGATCGACCTGCAACAGAACCCAATTTCGGAGGCGACCTTCCCGAGCGTCAACAATCTGACGAATGGCGTCGCCCTGTTCACCCAATCCGATGCCGGTTTGGGGTCAACCAACCGGCCCATACCGAACTTCGTCAATCTGGGCTTCTTGTCGGCGTCTACGATCCAGGTCGACGCCACGGACTTTGCCAACAGTGGGTCGGTCTCGTCGTTCCTTGGTGACGTGTCAGTACGCGTTAAGAACCTCAAGGTTGAAGGCGGAACCCTTGCGTCGCCGGCCAATCTCAGAATCGTTGCCGATGACGTGAAGGCGACGGGTTCCATCCTTTCCGCCGGGTACGAGGCTCTCAATCGGAACTCGGGAAACACAAACTACTTTCTGGGTTCCCTGACTTTGGACGTGGCGACCCGGTTGACGGACGGTGGGGTGACCGCATCGAATGTCTGGACGGTCTATGACGGCGTGCGATTGGTTCGAAAGCCGACTCAGGGCGATCTCTTGGGCACGACGATCATTTCGAAGGGGGCTCGATTTGCCGACGTGTCCCACATCTGGGCAGGTGAAGATCGCGGTGCGACGGCGGCTGGGTTCCTGGACAATGTCGCGTTGGGCAGACTTGTTTTGGACGGGCGATTGTTCAGCCTCTATTCGTTTGCTTCCGGGACGACCAACCCGGCGGCTCTCTATGTGGACTCCCTTGAGTTTACCAATTCTCTAGCGGACGACATTGAGGGTTCACTGAACATCGATCCGAATTTCACGATCTATTTTGCGGGCGCGAATGTGGATCCCACCCTCTTGGATGGATTGTTCGAGGGGCGACTGCGGTGGGTTCAAGACGTGGCGGGTGCTTTCAGTGGCACACCGACAACCCTTTCCAACGGACAGACAATCCGGGTGAACCGTGGATTGTTGACATCACGGACAGTGGACTCGGACCTGGATGGTGTGGCGAATGCTGACGATCCGGCTCCGTTCGAGGCGGCTGCGCTTCGGGTGCATGTGAACCTCGTGGCGAGTGATCCCACTCAGGTTGAGCTTTCCTGGGGAGGTACCCCAGGTGCTCGGTATCGAGTTGAGTATTCAACACGCCTTCAGGGTCCGAATTGGAACCTCCTGACGACCTGTGATCATCCTGGAAGCGCTCCGGGGCTTGTGAAGGTATGCGATGCCGTGAACGCTCCCGGTGAACAGCGGTTCTACCGTGTGGTCCAGGTCCGTTGATGGTGGCGGTTGCCCGTACGTCGGGACGTCCAGTTTCCCCGGTGGCTTGGCGCCACCGGGGTTGTTATTTCCGAGATCAGGTCCGTATGAAACTGCTTTTTGTCCATGCCCATTTTGACGACTACGAGTTCACTGCCGCGGGAACTTTTGAACTATGGCATCGGAAGTTGGGAGAGGAGGTTGAACGCCGGGTGCTCGTTTGTACGGATGGCGGTGCCGGGCATCACCGCATGAATCGGGAGGAAACGGCGCAGCGGCGTCTTCGTGAACAAGAGGCTTCGGCGCGCCTTGGGAATTTTGATTTCAGGCTTCTTACCGATTCGAAAGGTGTGGCTTTTCCGGAGGCTCGGCTTGCCACCTCGCCAGACTTCTTGCCGTCCCTTTGGCGCGAGATTCGGGACTTCGAGCCGGACTACCTCTTTTGTCCCCCGATACCGGGGAGCACGCTGGCAGGTGTGCATGTGGACCATCTCAATGTCGCGGAGGCCGTGCGGTCCGTGGCTTACATGATCAATGTGCCTCACGCCTTCACTCTGGAGTATCCGGATGGGGGGGGGGACGCCAGGCCTGTGCGGACCCCGGTCATATTGAATACCTATGACGGTTATATGGCGGGGGAACACGGCCACGATTTGGCCATTGAGATCACTGAAGTGGCGGATTTGGTAGCTGACCTCGCTTGGTGTCATACTTCGCAACTGACGGAATGGCTGCCATGGGTGGATCGGCACAACCTTTCGACTCCTGCGAATGCAGCGGCATGGAGGCCGCAGTTCCGGGATGTGGTGGCTCGGCGGAAGCGCGCCCTGAGGATTGAGGTTCAAGGATTGTTCGAGGTCTTTTTGGTGACGGCTTGGGGAACAGTTCCGCGCATGGAGCAGCTGATCAGGGACTTTCCGGCACTATCCGCGGGCGCATCAGCATTGGACCGGCTAGCTGCCCGGTTGGACGAATGGCGGGCTTCCTCGGGAGAATGAGGTGTCGACGTGTCGCGGCAAGCCGACGAACGTGGGAAAGGCGCGGGTTGAGAGGAAACGGGTTGAGACCTGGTCTCGGTTGGCGCAATTAGAACGCATGGATTGTTCAAGCGTGAGCGAGTACTGCCGGATGATTCAACTCGAGGTGGTGCAGGGGTTGGAGTCGATGTCGGGGATGTGCCTTCGAAGGGTCACGGTGAGGGTAGGGCTCGATTGTACCCATGGACCCGAGGGGGGGTTGAAGGTGGTTCGGGTTGTGCCTGACGATCAGGGGCTGTCCCTGGGCGGGGAGGCAATGCGATCGTGGATTACGCTGGAGTTGGAGGTGGGAGGGACCGGTCGAACCGAGCCGAAGGGGGTGCCGCAACTGCGTGCCGCCCAACGAACCCCGATTCCAGAGACCCAAGAGTCGCCTTCGGGAGGCGACGTTGCGACGTTGCGACGACGGCTGGAGTTAGTACTGGGGGGGCCTCCGGGGTTCACCACGGGAGCGAAGGCGGAGGTGCTGGCGGATCTTCTGCGGGAGTTTGGCACGCCGAAGGTCGTGGACGCGATCTTGGCCGATTGGATCCCTCAATTCGACACGGGCATTGAGGCAAGTTCCTCGGTTGGCTAGGCGGGATCGCTCCTTCCTTGAGGGTTCGCACCGTCCCGCTAGGATTCGTACGTGAAGCTTGCGAGCACGATCCTAATGGCCCTTTTCATGACCTCCATTCTTCCGCTGGGCACCGGTTGTTCCAGTTTTCGGCGAGATTCGAAAGCTGCGCGGAAGACCACCCCGTTGGAGGGTAGCATTGAGGGGCTTTGGGTGGGGCGATGGTATAGCTCCCGAAAGCCGGACCATGGCGGGAAGATGGAGATGGTTTTGACCAAGACAGGAGACACCCTTTATCGGGCCTCGACCCGGAGCCATTGGTGGGGGCTGTTTCGATCGGCGTATGACACGCCGTTGGTGGCGACGCCGGTCCGCCCTGGAGAGTTCATGATATTGGGAGAGAAGCAGCTTTGGGGATTTGGGGGCTATTCGGTGACCGGGCGGGTGGACACGGCACGAATGGATGCGGGATTCTGGGTTGGATCCCATCGAGGTCGAATCGAATTGCAGCGTCCATCGCCAGCGGTGTCTCCGTAAGTGTTTTGACCTGAATCGTTTGAGGAATCCCTTGCTCACGGGACGGTGACGGTGGTGGGGCTGGTTTGGTGGATAATCCTCGGACGGAGGTGGAGAAGTGCGGTAAGCTCGGTCTCCCCGGACGGGGAGCTACGACATGCAAGGCGACATCGCAGTCATCGGTCTGGCCGTCATGGGCCAGAATCTTATCCTCAACATGAACGACCGTGGATTCACGGTCGTGGCATACAACCGAACGACTTCCAAGGTTGACGATTTCCTGGCCAACGAGGCCAAGGGGACGAAGGTCATTGGGGCACACTCGCTGGAGGAGTTGGTCGGCAAGCTTAAACGTCCCCGACGGATCATGCTGATGGTGAAGGCGGGTAAGCCGGTAGACGAATTCATCGAACACTTGGTTCCTCTGTTGGAGGCCGGGGACATCGTGATCGACGGTGGAAACTCACTCTTCGAGGACACAAACCGTCGGGTAAAGCAGTTGGAGGCTAAAGGATTGCTTTACATCGGGACGGGAGTCTCTGGCGGTGAAGAAGGGGCCCGACACGGTCCGAGCATTATGCCGGGGGGGAGTTCCGCGGCATGGCCGCACGTGAAGCCCATCTTCCAGGCGATAGCAGCCAAAGTGGACGGTGGCGTGCCGTGCTGTGATTGGGTGGGTGAAAACGGTGCGGGCCACTACGTGAAGATGGTGCACAACGGCATTGAATACGGGGACATGCAGTTGATCTGCGAGGCGTATCACCTGATGAAGGAAGGCCTTGGCATGTCCGCAGACGAGATGCACGGGGTCTTCAAGTCATGGAACGAAGGGGACCTGGAGAGTTATCTGATCGAGATCACTCGGGATATTCTGGGAAAGAAGGACGAGGACGGTTCGCCTTTGGTGGAAAAGATCCTCGATACCGCGGGGCAGAAAGGCACTGGAAAATGGACGATCCAGAATTCGGCGGATCTGGGTGTTCCGATCACGCTGATCGCCGAGGCGGTGTACTCGCGCTGTGTCAGTGCGTTGAAGGATGAACGGGTCAAGGCTGCCCGGAAATTGAAAGGGCCGCGCCGGGTGATGCCCCAAGGGAAGAAACCCGAGGCCAGGGCGGCAATGGTTGAGGATATACGGTATGCACTCTATGCCTCGAAGATTGTCAGCTATGCCCAGGGGTACATGCTGATGCGATCGGCGGCGAAGGAGTATGGTTGGAATCTGAACTATGGTGGCATTGCTCTGATGTGGCGGGGGGGGTGCATCATCCGCTCGAAATTCCTGGGCAAGATCAAGGAGGCCTTCGAAACGAATCCGAAGCTGACGAACTTGCTGCTTGACGATTACTTCCGGGGGGAAATCAAGCGGTGCCAGAAGGGGTGGCGGAACGTGTTGAGCCAGGCTGTGAAGCGTGGCATCCCGGTTCCTGCATTCAGCACGGCGCTGGCATTTTTCGACGGTTACCGCAGCGCACGCCTGCCGGCCAATCTCCTCCAAGCCCAACGGGACTATTTTGGCGCCCATACGTACGAGCGCTTGGACAAGCCGCGCGGCGAGTTCTTCCACACGAACTGGACCGGGACGGGCGGGCGGGTTTCCAGTTCGACCTACAGCGTCTAAAGAAAAAAGAGGCGGGCCTTGGGCTACACACGGAACAGATTCAACCCAAAGCCCGCCTTCCTTCCCCGAGGAAGGAAACTGTCGTGTTCCTCGCCATCCGGCGCGGCCACCGCGGTGACACATCGGGCCCTGAGCGTGGCGGCATGACGCTGCCTGCGCGAAAGGTGTCCGTGGAACGGCTTCAATTAGCGACGTTCCATGCGCCTTGGCAAGAGCCTTTTCGGGAGTGTTGTTCCCTCCGCCCGCATGGAGCCCCCGACGAACCGAGGCGAATCGGACTGTGCAGGGGTTCCTGATTTGATTTTCGGCGTGGCATGCCGCCGCCGCCGCGGCAATCCTCCCCTTGCGTCATGAACACTTCATCCATTCGCCGTCGCGCGTTTCTGGGGTTGGCCGCCATGACCGTTTCGGCCCCGCTGTGCCGGGCCATCGATGAGATTCGGCGCGCGGGGCCTCCACGGCTGAAGCTGAGTTTGGCAGCGTATTCGTTTCGAGATTTTTTCAAGGCCCAACCGGGTGGCAAGGTGGGCAAACCGCCTGCCGGCCGCGAGATGGACATGCCTCGGTTCATCGATTTCTGCGCGCTTCATGGTTGTGACGGCGCCGAACTGACGAGCTACTACATCCCGACGCCCGTGACCCAGGAGTTCCTTTTGGACCTGCGCCGTCATGCTTTTCTGAGGGGCGTGGCGGTGAGCGGTACGGCAGTCGGCAACACGTTTACGGCACCAAAGGGCGAAAGGAGGGACCGGGAGATCGCATCCGTGAAGCAGTGGATCCAGTTCGCCCAGGTGTTGGGTGCGCCTCATATCCGGGTGTTCGCAGGGAATCTGGAAGGTCAAGCGCCGGCGGACGCGAAGCGGCACTGCATTGAGGCCTTGGAGGAGTGTGGGGAGGCTGCTGGTCGAGCGGGCGTATTCCTCGGTATCGAGAATCACGGGGGGATCGTTGCCGAGGCCGATGAACTCGTGGATATCGTACGAACCATTCGTTCGCCTTGGGTAGGCATCAACCTGGATTCCGGAAACTTTCATTCGCCGGATCCGTATGCCGATCTGCGGAAGTGCCTCCCTTTCGCGGTGAACGTTCAGGTCAAGGTGGAGATTCAACGCAACAACTCGAAGGCGGAGCCCTCGGATCTCGGATTGCTGGTGCGGATGCTGAACGAGGCGCGGTATCAGGGGTGGGTGGCTCTCGAGTACGAGGCCGCCGAGGATCCGCATCTTGCGGTCCCGCGCTACCTCGGGCAGTTGGGAGCGCTGATGCGAGCGCGAGCCTAGTGGGTCGGGCTCGGACCCTCCCCGTATGGCGATATCCCCCGCGGTCATTCTGACGTGTGTCGGTGGGTACTTTGCATTTCTCCTGGGAATCGCCTGGTACACCGGCCGGAACGCAGGCAATGCCGCCTACTTCCTCGGGAACCGGTCCTCGCCGTGGTACGTCGTGGCATTCGGTTTGATCGGCGATTCCCTGTCGGGAGTGACGTTCATTTCGGTCCCTGGTGTGGTGCGGACCGGAGGGTTTTCCTATCTCCAGGTGGTTTTGGGATACGCGATTGGCTACCTCGTGATCGCCCAGGTACTTCTGCCGCTGTACTATCGGCTTGGTCTGACGTCGATTTACACCTACCTGGAACGGCGGCTGGGCCTGGCAGCACAGAAGACAGGATCCGCTTTTTTCCTGGTGTCACGTTTGCTGGGCGCGGCGGCGCGCCTCTACCTCGCCGCTGGAATCGTTCAGCGCTTTGTCTTCGACCGGGTTGCGCTGGGGGGGTGGCGAGTTCCGTTCTGGTTGAGTGTGACCGTGATCATTGGGTTGATACTGGTGTACACGTATCGTGGTGGGATCAAGACCCTGGTTTGGACTGATACGTTCCAGTCGACGTTCCTGCTCCTGGGCCTGGTGTTGTCCGTGGTGGCGATCGTGAGGGCGTTGAACCTGGGGCCCTGGGAATGGGTGGAGGTGGTTCACGCAAGCGAGTACAGCCGGGTCTTCGTGTGGGACTGGGCGCCGGCCAACAGCGTGTGGAAGGAGGTCGTCGGTGGCGCTTTCATCGCGATCTGCATGACCGGGCTGGATCAGAACATGATGCAGAAGAACCTGAGTTGCCGGTCGTTGGTTGAGGCCCAGCGCAATATCCACTGGTTTTCGGTGATCGTCGTCCTGGTGAACCTGCTTTTCCTCGCGCTTGGAGCGTTGCTGTATCACTACGCGTCGGTGCGGGGACTTGTGCTTCCGGAACGGACGGACCTTGTTTTCCCGACGCTCGCGTTGGAGCACTTGGGAGGTTTCGCCGCCATTGTGTTCCTGTTGGGGTTGACGGCCGCGACCTTTTCGAGCGCCGATTCGGTGCTGACGACCCTGACGACCTCATTCTGCATCGACATCCTGGGCACGGAACGGCGGGCGGAGATGACGGAGGCGACGCGGACGCGGTTGCGGCATGTCTTCCACCTGATTTTTGCATTGCTGCTGCTTGGGGCGATCCTGGTGTTTGAGGCGCGGGCGGGCAGCGCTGTGATTGGGCTGGTTCTCAAGATCGCTAACTACACCTACGGCCCGCTCCTGGGGTTGTTCGCATTTGGCATCCTGACGCGCCGGTCTGTGCAGGGGCATTGGGTTCCCGTGGTGGCAGTGGTGGCGCCGATCCTGTGCGCGGTTCTTGAAGTCAAGGCCCCGATCTGGTGGGACGGCTATCGGATGGGCAATGAACTCTTGATTCTAAACGGGCTGCTGACATTTGTCGGACTCTGGCTTGTGCCTGCGAAGGGCAGCGAACGGAGGGTCGGTGATCTCACTCGTCGTGCTCCGGCTTGATCCGGGCTCGGGAACGTCGTTCCAAAGTGTACGCGCCGATCAGCGCGCCGAGCATGAGTGCGACGGTCGGAACGACGAGGAGGATCAGGGAACGCGATTCGTCGCCGGACGGGAGGGGAAACTGGACACGGCCAGAAAGGACTTGAGGGAGGACGGCGGCGGCGGAGCCGAGGATGGCCCAGAGCCAGTGTCGGGCGGTGGCCAGCACTCCAAGCAGGAAACCGATCAGGACGAAGGCGATACCGAGTGCCACGCCGGTGGTGGAGGCGTCCAACGAACTGCCGGCGATCAGTTCTACCAGGACGGCACCGGTGGCGATCATGAGGAGGATGCCGAAGAATCGTGACATGTGGGCTTGGCGAAAATTAGCGAGTGGGGTTGGCCGTCAGGGGTGGGTTGGACGACGCCGGAGCGGAATTGGTACCCTCGCGAATGCACCAGAGGGCGGCGTGGGAGCGCAGGTAGAGTTCGCCATCAGCAATGACAGGAGAAGCGTTGCCCGGTTCGCCGATGGAATTGAGGGCGAGTTGTTTGAATCGGGGCGAAGCTTCGACGACGGCGGTGTCGCCGCCTTGGTTGTGAAAATAGATACGGTTCCCGACAAGCACGGGGGATGACCAAATGGCGCTGTTGGCCCCTGAACCGGACATCCGCTCGGCCCAGACGACATCGCCGGTTTCGACATGGATGCAGTCGAGGAGACCGCTGGCTTGGGCACCGTAAACATGGTCGAGAACGATAATGCCGGTAGCCACGCGACGGCGGGGCGGGCTCTCCTTCCAGAGCCGATGGGTTTCGGTAACGTCGCCGCTACCGCCGAGTCGGATCGCAATTTCGGCACCACGGAGATCGCCTGAAATCATGGCCACGGTGCCGCTGGCGATTGGGGACGCTTTGGCCTGCAACCCGAGTCCCCGGGCGCTCCAGATTTCCTTCCCGGTGGCCGGGTCTAGGCCGGCGAAATAGTCACGCAGAGCGACAAGAAGTTGGGGTTGTTGGCCGACATGCGTCACGAACGGCGTGCTCCACGTGCCGTAGGTGTCGTCTCCGCCGGGATTGGGACCGGACGCGCGCCAGACTTCCTTTCCGGTGGTTTTGTCGAGGGCGACCACAAACTCGCGGGTGCCGGGTCCGAAGTTTAAGAAAACCTGGTCCCTGTAGAGGACGGGAGACGAGCCATAGCCGAACTGATGGCTTTGGGGGCCAAGATCGGCATGCCAAAGTTTGTGTCCTTCGAAGTCATAGGCGACGACGCCCAGGGAGCCAAGCCACGCGATAACTCGCTCGCCGTCGGTGAGCGGGGAAGAAGAGCAGTAAGGGTTGGATCGTTCAGTGCGTTCAGCGATGGCGCTTTCTTCGGCAGCATTCCAGCGGGCGCGGCCGGTGCGACGGTCGATCGCGATGATGCCGCGCTGGTTGCGAATGCTTTGGGTAATGAAGACGGAGTTGCTCCACACGATGGGAGTGGAGTTGCCGGGTTCAGGGAGCCGGTGGATCCAGCGGACGTTTTGCGATCGGCTCCATCGGAGGGGGGCGTTTGTTTCGGGACTGATGCCGTTGTGGTAGGGCCCTCGCCATCCCGGCCAATTCGCCGCCCAGCCACAGCTGGAGCACAGCATCAGCAGCGCGCCGAGGAATCGGGAGCGGTGGACGTGCAGGCGAATCATTCGAAACGAATCCTGCGTCAGGTTGTTGCACGAAACGAACGTCGGCGAACTCTAATTCACCGTTCTCCTGAAATCTGGCAGGGTTTTTCGCATGCCGCAGCGACCTTCCCGACCCTGTGTGGTGACCATTGCCGGATCCGACAGTGGTGGCGGTGCGGGCGTTCAGGCGGACCTAAAAACCTTTGCGGCCGTCGGTGTGCACGGGACCAGCGTCATGACCTGTGTGACGGCGCAGAATCCAGAGGGTGTTCTTGGGGTTCAATGCATGACCGCGAAGATGGTGCGTCTTCAATGCCAGGCGGTGTTCGAGGGGTTCCGGCCGGCGGCGTTGAAGACCGGCATGCTGTATTCCGTGAAGCTCATTGAGCAGGTGGCCGAATGCCTGGATCGGGTGGAATGTCCCCCATTGATTGTTGACCCGGTGATGATCGCCACGAGCGGAGCCCGCTTGCTCAATCCACGGGCGATTGCGGCTTTGAAGGACCTGATACTGCCCAAGGCGACCCTTGCGACGCCGAATTTGGATGAGGCGAAGGTGCTGACGGACCTGGAGATTCGCGATCCGGAAGGATTGCGGCTTGCGGCGCGGCGACTTCGGGAACGATACGGCTGTGCGGCCTTGATCAAGGGGGGGCACCTGGCTGGGCCGGAGGCGGTTGATGTTTTTTGGGACGGAACCGAGGAATTGCTGCTGAGTTCGCCGCGTGTGCGGGGTGTGTCGAGTCACGGAACGGGGTGCACCTATTCGGCCGCCATTGCAGGGTATTTGGCGTTGGGTTGTGGGTTGAGCTACGCGGTGCAGCTCGGGAAGGCCTATATTACACGGGCAATCGGCCAATCGGTGAGGGTTGACGGACAAGATGTCTTGGAGCACCTATGGGCAGCCTGATTTTGACCTCGGGCGACGCTCACGGGATGTGGGAATGAGCTGTGAAGCATGAGCTTGGATCATGAATTGACCCACTTGACAGGCTGATCCCCCCTTTCATAGTGAGCACCCGACACGCCAGGGCCGCACGGCAAGGGAGTGTACGGCACGACATTCGAAAGCAAACAACTCACTATGCAAATTCACAGCAAGGCGTTCTCGCTGCTGGCGGCGTTGAGTGCGGCACTGCTCATCACAGGCTGCTGCTCCACCACGACGGCGAAATCTTCAACTCGTTCAAGCTACGGCTCTGGGACCTCCACCAAGGCCGCGAAGCCCGCGCCTGCTCCGCAAGCGCGAGTTACTCCTGCACCCGCGCCGGCTCCCGCGCCGCGTTCTTCTGGGGGCGGCTATGGTCCTTCCCACACCACCTTCGAGGAAGGTGGTTTGAAGAAGGTGCGTGGCTCGATGGCGTTCCCGACCGGTCTCCGCGACAGCAGCGGCCTTCTTCTCGAGAAGGTGGTTCCCGCCGAGGTGATGGTGGGCAAGCCGTTCAGCTATGAGTACCGCGTCATCAATCTCACCGACTACCACCTTTCGCAGATTGTTGTGTCCGACAAGGTCACCGACAATTTCGCGGCCGGCGATGCAACCCCCAAGGCGGATTCCGTCTCCGGCGGCGTTGCCACCTGGAAGATCGATCACCTCGCTCCGCGCGAGACCAAGACGATCCTGGTGACGGGCTCGGCGTCGACCGAAGGCACCGTGACCACCTGCGGATGGGCGACCTATCTCCCGATCCTTTGCGAGCCCATCAAGGTCGTGAAGCCGGCCATCGAGCTGGTCAAGACCATGCCTGCCCAGGTCACGCAGTGCGACCCGATCCCGGTCAAGCTGGTTGTGAAGAACTCGGGCACCAGTCCGCTGACCGGCGTGAAGGTGACCGACACGCTTCCTTCGGGCCTGACGAGCGATGTGCCGACCACGTTTGACGCTGGCACCCTCGCTCCTGGTCAAAGCAAGGAATTCACCTTCAACGCGAAGGCCAGCCGCACCGGTTCGTTCACGAACCCGGCGCAAGCCACCAGCGTCCAAGGCGTCGATGCGACTGCCCAGGCGTCCGTCAACGTCGTCAAGCCGGCGCTCGAAATCGCCTGCCTCACGCCGGACATCAAGGATGGACCGCTCGGAACGAAGTTCACCGAAATGATCGGTCGCCCGTTCGAGGTTTGCTGGGAAGTGAAGAACACAGGTGACGCCGCGTCGGCGACGACCGTGATCGAGATCCCGGTTCCGTCCGGTCTCAACTTCCGTTCCGCGACGGACGGCGGCACGGCAACCGGTGGCAACCTGGTTTGGAACGTTGGCTCGCTCGCTCCGGGCGCCAGCAAGAAGGTCTGCGCGACGTTCTCCGGTGCGTCCGGCGGCGACTACGCGTTCAAGGCTTCGGCCAAGGGCGTCTGCGCCGAACCCGCCAGCACGAGCTGCAGCGTGTTCATCCAGGGCGTCAACGCGATCCTGGTCGAGGTGGTGGACGATCCTGACCCGATCCAAGTCGGCGAAGAGACGACCTACACGATCCGCGTGACCAATCAAGGTGGCGGTCTTCCGCTCCTGGAGGTTGCCATCAAGGCGACGTTCCCCGCAGAGGTTGATCCGGGTGCAGCCTCGAACGGCGGTTCTGCCGCCGGCAAGATCGTTACGTGGCCGGTAGTGCCGAGCCTCGCGGTCAAGCAGGCCATCACCTACACCGTCAAGGGCAAGGGCCTGAAGGCGGCGGATGCGCGGTTCCAGGTCGACGTTTCGACCCGCGCCCGCACCAATCCGATCACCGAGCTTGAGTCCACCACGGTGTACTAAGCCGGTCTGACGAAAGTATTTAGCCAAGGGGCCGACCGAAAGGTCGGCCCCTTTTGCATTTTTGGGTGCTGTCAGGGTTCGGGCGGAGTGATCTGAAGACCCGGCCTCAGGTATTCCCAGAGCGCGTGAAGGGTCTTTGGTCCGTCGCCTCCGAAGTAGTCCGCCAATGCGCTGTTCCCTTCCTCGTCGAAGTAGAGCGGCATTTTGGTGGCGGGATCGAACGTCTGGGGATTCCGGACCCAGCGGAAGAAGTAATCGGGTCGGAGACGATCAACCGCGTGGGCGAGATTGACCCCGGGAGCCTCGAAAATGGAGGAACCGGTGAAAGCGCCAATGGCGTGGCAGGTGACGCAGGAAAACCCTGCAGATGCAGAGACGAGTTTCCGTCCTACGGCGGCGGCGGCTGGATCCGGAGGTGGCATCTCGGGCGACCGGGCAGGCAGTCCTTCGATGGCGGCGAAGCCCTCGGCGAGGCCCTTAGCGAACGTCGGGAACGCCGGCATTCGGCTAGCGAGCCAAGGTCGGGGTTTGTACCCAACGTGGCCACCCAGCAACTGGGCCAACCATTCCGGACGGAACTTCTCGCCCGCCTGCTCCAGACGGGGGAGGCCCTCGAGTTTTTCGTGGCAATCGAGGCAGCGGAGCTCACGGGTCCAGCGCCTGGCAAAGTCGGTTGCCTCATGACGGCCCAGTGAAGCATTTCCAGAACGCAGGAAGGCCGCCAAGTCAGCCCGCTGCACGGAGGAGAAGCGGTAGCGGGGAACCCGTTGTGACGCGGCATCCGGCGATCCATGGGCTTCAGCAAGGCAACCGGTGGTGCCTCCATTTCTGGCCAGGGCGCTCACCGGAGGGGCTGCGGGGGCCGTGGAGCGCGTCGATGTGGGTTCGGGATCGTCGTGGCATTGGAAACAACCGCGTTCACCGGCGATCTCCTTACCGCGACGGACGATATTGGGGTCGGGAATCGACGGTCCTTGGGGCGGGGCAATTTCGCCGTGCATCACAAAGGAGGCGATGTGGGCGGCGTCATCCTCCGAGAGTTGGAAATTGGGCATCCGGCTCCAGGCGAAGTGTCGCTCCGGGGATTTCAGGTACTCGGCAAGGTTCCCGGGGGTGGCGAACTTTTCGCCAGCTAAGCGAAGAGCGATCTTTTCAGGAGCGTCAGGGTCTTCGTGGAGTGTGTGACACGAGCGGCACAGGAGAGTTTCGACGAGGGAGCGGCCGATCGCCGGGACGGGTTGGAAGTTCTGCTTGAGCTGGGATCTGGGAGCCGTAAGCGAGCCCAGCCAGATGGCGACATGGGCAGCGTCGGTGTCGGCGGAGGGGCCGTGGAGGACGCGGGGCATGGTGGCGGTGGACTGGAGGGCCTGGGGATCACGGATCCAGCGAGCGATCCACGCCGGGTTTCGGCGGGAGCCGATCCCTTTGAAGGACGGCGCATCGGCGGCTAGATCGGGGATGGGGGATGAGACCTCCGGAGTGTGGCATTTGGCGCAGCGATGAAGAAGGAACAGGTCACGTCCCCGGTGGGCTATTACAGGAAGGGTGTCCGGATTGCGGTCGAGATCTGCCGTGGGCTGGAGTGCGCCGGGCGGGATGGGCGACGGGGGCACTCCTCTTCCTCGCCAGGAGAGTCGCAGGTTCGCTTCCGAATTGTTGGTGCGGCTCAGGAGAACGCGGACGGAATTGGTGCCCTTCTTCAATCGAACGGGGCGAGACCAGTCGGTGAGGTGGGTGGACTGGGGAGTATCGAAGAGCGTGGAGCCGTTGATCTCCAGGGAGAAGGCTCCCGCGTGTTGGGCTTGGAACTGGAAATCAGCCCGAAGGTCGAGGTTCAGCCATCCGCTCCATTCGGCAACGAAGGGGCCGCTGGGGAGGAACGGTGAGGGAGTGCCGCCGGAGGGGACATGGAGAACGATGTTGGATGCGCTGTGAATCTGGGTATTTCCCGCGGCATGGAGCCGGAGCAGGAGCTGTCCCTGGGCGTTGGTCGAGGGGAGTTGCAGGGTGGCGAGGATTGCGGTGACGGTGATCCTGCAGGCCATGCGGGTCGATGCGTGGGAATCGTTCGTGTCCTTCATTCGGAGACCTCTTCGACGAGCGCTTTGGCGTCTTGGACACCGGCTTTTCCGGACCGGGTTTCCGGAAGGAGAACCAGGCAGGCGGCGCCGATCAGACCGGCTGAGATCCATCCCAGGGTTGGGAGGGTGGTGACGGCGGCGAGCTGGAACGCGGCGATGGGGGCCAACACGCCGCGGATTCCGGTGAAGAAGGTGTGAACCGACATGTAGTCCGCGACCCGGCCTGGGGGGGCGAACTTGGTAACCCACAAGCTCCAGGCGACATCGCCCCCGGCATTGGAGATGCCGTAGATGATGGCACCGGCGATGAGGCCGGAGGTGGTTCCGGTGGTGAAGAACGAGAGGATGCCGATCATGAACCCGACATTGAGGGTCACTCGCAGGGTGAAGAAGTTCATCCGATCAAAGAGCCAGCCCCAGACAGGGCTCATGACGAGGCGGGCCATGTTGGGGACGACGCTGGTGTAGAGGGCGATCTGGTCGGCGGGAAGTCTGAGGCCGTAGCGCTCATGGGCGAGATACTCAACGCGGAGGGGGAGCATCATCAGGTTGGCGAACCCCATGAGCATCCAGGCGATGAGAGTGCGACGGAAGACGGCGTCGTCGCGGACGAATCTCAGGGCGCGAAGCGGATGGGCTCCGCCAGAGTCGTGGAGTGGAGTGGTGGGGCAACGTCGCAGGAGCGCAGCGGCGACGGCGGCGCAGGCGGCGAACACGACGAGCAGCCAGCGGAAGTGTTCGAGATCGTTGGCGAGGATCATGCCGGCGGCTTTGGCGAAGAGCGCGGCGGCGAGAATGCGGATGACGACGGTTTTGGAGAAAAGGCGCCCGCGTTGATCGGCGGGATAATTCTCCTGATACATCTGGGTGAGGAGCGGGATGACGGCGGAGACCATGGTCATGCCCAGGACGGCGCCAGCGACGTACATGGGTTGCCAGGGGAAGAACGCAGGCACGATGAAGGCGCAGGCGCCGACGATCATGAGGCGGCAGGCGGCGAGGGAAGGGGACAGGGCCTGTCGGGTGACGTAGGTGACGACGAGTGGGGTAATCAGGAGTCCGACGCTGCTTCCGGCGGCGACGAGGGACTTGGCGAAGGCGCCGGCATGGAACCAGCGGACCGCCACAAGGAGTAGAAAGGTGGTGCCGGCGGTTTCCAGGATACCGCTGGTGATGGCGCGCCACCGCTCGATCCGGAACGTCGTTTCTGTGCGTGCCGCGGCGGTCACCGGCATGACGTTAGGGCTCGACGGGGCGGGGAGCAATGGTCCTGGGGAATTCGGCCGGAGAGTGAGGGCTTGACCTGAGGACAGGCTCCCGGTAGCGACACAGAATGATTTCCCCGACCGGGCGCGTACAGCGCGCATTCACACTGATCGAACTGCTGGTCGTGATCGCGATCATCGCCATTCTTGCCAGCATGCTTCTCCCCGCGCTGGCCCGTGCCAAGATCAAGGCCAACCAGGTCAAGTGCGCCAGCAACGAGCGCCAGGTGGGTCTGGCGTTCGCGATGTATGCAGACGACAACAACGAGTTCTACCCGGTGCATCCGGACTGGTCGTCGCCGGGTGGGAAGGACGGCACCTACGATGTGTTTGTGGCGGCGACGAACCGGCCGCTCAATCGGTACACGCTGGCCCAGGAGGTGTTCCGATGTCCGGCGGACAAGGGCGATATCTTCCGCAACACCCGGGCCCAGACCAATTGCTATTTCCAATATGGCAACAGCTACCTGGTCAATTGGGCGGTCGATGCCTTCCGGGTGAAGCACGTCACCGGTGACAGCCGTGCTGCCCGGGGAACCCCAGCTGCGACGCCCATCAAGACGACCGAGATCGGCCGCAGTCCGGCGAACAAGATCGTTCAGGGCGACTGGCCCTGGCACGCGAACCGAGGCAATACCGACCGCCGGAGCATCTGGCACAACGACAAGGGCAAGAGCCGGTACAACATGCTCTTCGGCGACGGGCACGTGGAATACTACCTGTTCCCCGAGCCCCGGATCATGGGGCCCTGGATATGGTCGCCGGCGCCCGATCCGAATTTCAAATGGTGGTGACAGTGCCGCGGAAGTTGTGGGGCGCAGCGAGACTAGTCGAGTCTCAGCGGGTTTCTGAGGGGGTGGTTGACTTCCGGATCTGGGCCATGGGGCCGACCCAGCGGGTGTTGTAGCGGCGGTTGAGCGTATCCCCGGCGTGGTTGGGACGGGGCTCCCGACCATAGCGCTGGTCGTCCATGCCTTCCCATGGCAGCGGTTCGACCCGGTTGCCGTCCACGATGTGAAAATCGGCGTCCTTGTCCCAACCGACGGTGAATAGGAAAAACGTTCGCGCGTCAGCCGCGGGTTTGGGGGTGATGCGATCCGCTGCGAACTCGATCGTCAGCTCGTCGCCACCGTTCAACAAGGCGAGGCCTCCGTCCCGCGCGGCGACGAGTTCGCCGACTTCCCCATACCGGGTACACCAGCCGCTAGGTGTCACTCTCCAATCGGGCCAGGAGCGGACCCGTGCGTAGTCCGGGGTCAGCGGTTGAGTCCAGGGGAGATCCTTGAATTCCGAATAGCCGCGCCAGTGAAGGTCTGTCGCCGAGGGATGCAGTCGCTGAATTCGGGTTCCCGCTTCACCCGCCTTCTCGGCAAGGGCGATGCGGTCCCAGTGGATCTCGAAGCCGGCTTTTAAGCGGAGTCGGCGAGTGTCGGCAGGCAGTCGGTTTTCGAGATCGACGATGATGGTTTTGGTCTTGCCGCAAGGGGCGCCGACGGTGACATCGATCGGCTGCCAGGTTCCTTCAACTTCGGCTTCGAGCGTTGGGAAAGGAAAGGGGATATCCGGGTCGCGACTGGCGGCGATGTTGGCCATGCCGCCACCGAACCGAAGCCAGCCGTCGAGAACAAGAACGTTGGGTGCTTTCGATTGGATGGGACCGAAGTCGAGCACGACGCCGTGCGGAAGGGCGTGGCCCCGTTGCTGCGGTGGGCGCAGTTCAACGGGTGAGACCATGATTTGATCGACGGTGCGCAAGGCCTCCGTGACGTCGACGCCAGCGAGATTGTGGGCGCGCGAGGCGTGGCGGGTGTGGCGGAGGGTGATCAGTCCAGTGGGTGGGAAGGGTCGTCCCGGGACGAGTTTGTCGGTGGAAATCACCTCGGTGCCCGGCGGGTGGTCGACCACGAGCAGAGCCGCCTCGTCGAGGTACAGCACCTCGCGGAGTTCCTCGGTGACCTGAACAATGTGGCGGCCGTCGCGCGCGGGAAAATCCGCCTCGCCTCCAATCCGGACGATTTCGTCGGGGTCGGCCTCAATGTAGTGGCCTTCAGCGACGGGAAGGCCGATCGGAGCGGCTCCGAGGAGGTCGGTGACGAAGGTGAATTCTCTTCCGTTCCAGCGATAAAGGTAGGGGCAGGAACCGGTGGGGCGGATCAGTTCGACCATGGCAATGGGCTGCCGGGGTTGGACCGGAGTGTCGACGTCGGTGCTCATGGTGTCGAACCAGCGCACATTGAGGGTGTCGATCCTGGTTCGGTTACCAACGCCGATCTCGACCGGCAGTTGATGCACGGTGCGGAGGGCGCGCCAATTGCCTGCGACAACCTCGACTCGCAGCCCGAGTCCGCTGGCGTTGGAGCGGGTTCCGAGCAGGCGGAGCTTGAGCTGCTGAAGCCGGTCGCCGCCCTCATTGCGGAAGATGCGAACGCCATGGCCCTCGATGGCGGCAGCGAGGTCGGTATCGCCATCGTTGTCGAGGTCGGCGAAGGCCAGGGACGACACGAAGCCTGGGAGGAATTTGTCGAGGCCCAGTGCGGCGGTGGTGTCGAGGAAGCCGGCCTGTCCGGCGTTGCGCCAGGCCCGGAGGCCGGATGTGGTGGTCGCAAGGATGTCGAGCCAGCCATCGTTGTCGTAGTCGACCAGGGACAAAGAACGGACGGCGGTCTCGGCGAGCGGAATGGTGACACGTTGGGCGAAGCCGCTCAGCACGAGGGTAAGTTGCTGGGGTTCGACGAGCAGAAGGTCGTTGCGCAGGTCGTTGTTGAGATCGCCGAGGGTGAAGACCAACGAGGTGGGCCAAGGGACTGTGGGCAGGGCGTTGGTAACCGGGCCTCCGCGTTGTTTCGCGAGTAAGAGAGGTGGTTGGCCGGCGCGCGCGATCAGAAAATCGTTCAACTCGTCCCCATTCCAGTCGTCGGCAGCGATCCCTTGAATGCCGGCGAGTTCGGGGGTGAAGCCGGAGACGTCGGTGGCATTGGTGAAGTACATGTTCCCCAGATTGCGCAGGAGTCGCAGGACCCGGTTGGAGGGGGTGACCAGAAGGAGGTCCAAGTTGCCTGCAAAATCGACGTCGATGAGAAGTCCGTCCACGGCGGGCTGGTTTCGGAGATTCGAGAATGCAGTGGAATCGGTAATGACCCCGTTGGTGGCTAGGCGGAAGGCGTGCAGGCCTCGGTCTCCAAGAAGGACGATGTCCTCGTATCGATCGCGGTTGAGATCGCCGACGAGCACACGCGAGTAGAGGTTGGAGGGATTGACGTTGACGGGATTGGGGCCGGGCTTGAGTTGGCCGCCTTCGTTGAGGAGGAGACGGAACTGCGTGGCGCCGTCACGGACGAAGAGGTCATTGGCGCCGTTATGGTTGATATCGATGACGGCGATGGGGCCTGCAAACCGCGCCGCGTCAGAACCGAGAAATGCCGTGGTGGCATCGCTGAATGTGACCGTGATTCCTTTTGGGTCGGGCTGGTCGAGGCGGAATGGGACCTGGATTTCCGTGTACGCGCATTGCTCGACGACACCCTGGTCGATGGACGCTCCACCGCGTTGGTTGAGGAGCGTGCGATGGGTGTTGAGAGCGGTGGCGGCTTCATCGGCGCGACCGAGGCGGGTGAGGGTCTGGCTGAGGTTGTAGAAGGCGGAGGGGTGGTTGGTCTCGAACTGGGTGACCTCCTCGAACAAAGCGGCGGCGTCCTCGAAGTGTCCGACGTCGAGATGGGCACGACCGAGGAGGTAGCTGACGGCATTGATGGTGCGGTCGAAGTCCTTGGCGATCTGAAGCTCCTGGATGGCTTCTTCGGCTTTGCCTTGGCGGAGGAGTGCGGCGCCGAGGATGAAATGCGCGGGCGCCAGGTTTTGGTTGAGGCGCAGCAATTCGTGGGCCTGTTCGGCGGCGGCAACGGGATCGTTGGCGCGGAGGAGGGCGTTCCCGAGATTCTGGAGGGCGTCCGGGTGGGAGGGTTGGAGAGCGGACGCCTGCCGGAAGGCATCGGCGGCTTTGGCGGCGTCGTTCGAGTCGTAGAAGCTTCGTCCTTGGACGGACAGGCGTTGGAAGGCGTCTTCGGCGCTCTCGGTTTTGGTTGAGGTCGGCTCGGCGTTCTTGGGCCCGCAGCCGGTTAGGCTGGGCAGGGCGATGAGGAAGGTGGCGAGGGCGGTGGCGAAACGAGCGATGATCGAGACGCCTGCCCAGCGTGCCGGCGGTCGGATCCGTGGAGACATGAAGGGAGCGTACGGGAAGGGCGGTCGGGTGCCAAGCGGACCGATGAACGGATGGAACGACGGAAAACGAGTCGCAAAAAGGGTTGGCTTCGCAGGGGGCTTCCCGATATCCCGGCCCGACGAATGAGGTCCATGACCGGATACGGGTGCGGTGAGATGTCGCACGACGGATGCAAGATCACGGTGGAACTGAGCTCGGTGAATCGGCGTCAGAGCGAGATCTCTGTCAACCTGCCTCGTGATCTGGATGTGTTGGAGGCGCGAATCCGGGACGAGTTGAACCGTCAGTTGTCGCGAGGCCGGGTGAGTGTGCGGGTGACGCTGCACGCGGGCGACGAACGGCGGGCGCAGGCGGTTCGGGTGAACCGAGCTCTGGCGGCGGCGTATGCCCGGGAGTTCGCGCAACTCGCGGAGGAACTGGGATTGGAGGGGCGCCCGACGTTGGAGGTAGTGTTGCGGGCGCCCGGTGTTTTGGAGACCGACGATGACGTGCCGGACGCGGAGGCGTATTGGCCGGCCCTTTCAGGGGCGTTGGCTGTGGCTTTGCGACAGTTGATCCAGATGCGTGAGAAGGAAGGGGCCCATCTGGCGGAGGATTTGGCGATGCGCCTGGGGGTTTTGCGTCGGGCCGCAACAGCTGTCCGGGATCGGGCGCCCCTGGTGGCTGAGTACTATCGCCGGCAATTGCAGGAGAGGATTGCGTCGACGGGCATCGTCTGGAATGCCGAAGACGGCGAGCGATTGCTGAAGGAGGTGGCGTTATTTGCGGATCGTTCCGACATCACGGAGGAGCTCACACGGTTGGAGAGCCATTTCGTTCAATTCGAACAATGCCTGGCCAGCACTGAGCCGGTGGGGCGGACGTTGGATTTCCTGGCCCAGGAATTGAACCGCGAGATCAACACGATCGGGTCGAAGGCCAACGACGCAGCGATCGCGCGGGAAGTGGTGACGCTGAAGGCCGAGCTCGAACGAATTCGGGAGCAATCCCAGAATCTGGAGTGAGCCGTCATGGAGGCTCTCAAATCCTTACCGGTCCTGGTGCTGATCAGTGCTCCGTCCGGAGCTGGCAAGACGACGGTCTTGCGCGGGCTTTTGGCGGCGACACCGGGAATGGAGCGGGTGGTAACGTGCACGACCCGGCCGCCGCGAGGCGGTGAGCGCCAGGGTGTCGACTATCATTTCTTTGACCGCGGTGAGTTCGAGCGTCGGGTGGCGGCCGGAGAGTTTCTCGAGCACGCCGAAGTTTACGGGAACCGCTATGGGACCCTAAAGTCGTCGGTCTTGGATCAATTGGAAGTGGGAGTGGACGTGGTTTTAAGCGTGGACGTTCAGGGGGCGGAGTCGATCCGGGCTGTGGCGGCGACCGATGAGGCGATCGGGAGGGCGTTGGTGTCGGTGTTCATCATGCCGCCGTCGGTGGAGGAGTTGGAACGGCGCCTGCGCGGAAGGAACGAGGATGCGGAGGCGGTGGTCCAGCGCCGACTGGCCCTGGCGCGTGAAGAGATGGGGCATTGGCGGCATTTTCAGTACCTGCTGGTGAGTGGCACGATGGACGAGGATTTGACGGCGATGCTGCGGGTGCTGGCGGTGGAGCGGATGCGGACGGAGCGGGTGCTGGGCTTGGCGGAGGTGTAAGGAGAACGCTATGGCGAACATCGTATTGGGTGTGACGGGTTCGATCGCGGCGCACAAGGCGATCGATGTGGCGAGTCAACTGGCGAAGTTGGGGCATGTCGTGAGCGTGGTGTTGACGGCGGACGCTCAGCGCTTTGTGACGCCGCTGCCGTTCAAGACATTGTCGCGGCGGCCGGTGGTGACGGACCTGTACGACGACGAAGAAGGCTGGAAACCGACGCATATCACGTTGGCGGACGAAGCGGACCTGTTGCTGGTGGCGCCGGCGACGGCGAACACACTCGCGAAGATGGCACATGGGGTGGCGGATGATGCCTTGGGCTGCATTGCGTTGGCATTGAATCCGGGGGCGCGGACGGTGGTGGCGCCAGCGATGAACGGGAAGATGTGGCTGCATCCGGCGACGCAGGCAAACGTGGCGCTACTGAAGGCGCGCGGAGTGGAATTTTTGGGGCCTGCGGAGGGGATGCTGTCGTGCGGTTATGAAGGGCTGGGGCGTTTGTTGGACGCCGAGACGATCGTCGCACGGGTGACGGAGATCGTGGGAGGGCCGGGTGTCGGTGAGAACGGGTGAGGTGGAAAACGCGGGGTTTGCCGGGGGTGGGCACGGGTGGCAGGGTGAGGGGCGAGGCCATGCGGGCATTGTTCGAGCGTCTGAAATGGGTCTGGCGTATTCTGGCTGCGCCGGAGCCGGATTTGACGCAGGCGGTGGGCGGATTCGGGCGGTGGAGCGGGACGTGGGATTGGCGGTGAAGGGGGCGGTGCTCTGCATCGTGGGGGCGTTTCTGTTTTTCTCGCTGAACGTCGAGGCCCTGGCGAACACGAGCGAAGTCATGTTGGAAGGGTTTCGGTCGCTCCAGCAGGTGTATGTGGCTTACGCCCTGGCGAGTGCATTCCTGGCGGTGCCGATCTGGTTGTTTCGTGCGATTCCGTTGAAGGTGTTGCAGTGGGTGGTGTTCACTGCGGCGCTTTTGGACGCGATGTTTTTTGCGGCGCTGACGCTATTGACGGAGGGCTTCGACAGCATCCTGTTCTGGGTGTTCCCGGTGCTGGTAGTTCGCAATGCATTGAGCATGCCGGTGGCGGCGCTCCAGATTGCGCTGAACCTCCTCCTGGTACTTTGCTATGTGGCGGCAGGAGTACTGGATCTCTACATCCTGCAACTGGACGGCCAGACCGAAGTGCTGCGGGCGGCGGAACCGTTCCTGCTGAGGATCTTCCTTCTGCTGCTGCTGGGGGCGATTTGTTATGGGCTTCAGGTGTTGTTGGACCGGGAACGACATCGGGTGATGGAGGCCGAGGAATTCGCATTCCGCCAGGGCCAGATGAGGACGGCGGGGCGGCTGGCGGCCGAGGTCGCCCACCAGATCAAGAATCCGCTGGGCATCATCAACAATTCGGCGTTTTCGTTGCAGCGGACCATCCAAGGTTTGGGCGATGCGGAGGCGCTCCGGCAGCTGCAGGTCATTCGAGAGGAAGTGCACCGGTCGGACCGGATCATCACCGAATTGATCGGGTTCGCGGAACTGGCGGAGGGTCGGGTGGAACGTCTGGATGTGGTGGAGGAGTTGGAGGCATCGATCGGACGGGTGTTTCCGAGCGGGTCGCCATTTGCGACGACGATCGCTCGCGAGTTCACGCCGCCGCTGCCGGTGCTGATGCTCAGCCGGCGAGGGTTGGGTGAGATTTTCGACAACCTGCTGAAGAATGCGCGAGATGCCCTCGGAGGACGGGGAACGATCTGGGTCCGGGCGCGCTATGGCGGGGATTTCGGGGTGGAGGTTGAAGTTCAGGATGACGGGCCGGGGATTCCGGCGGCGCATTTGGAGCGTGTGTTTGAGGCGTACTTTACGACGAAATCAGGTGGCACGGGTCTCGGGCTTGCCATCGTGAAACAAAACATCGAGATGTTTGGCGGCCGGGTGGATGTGGAATCCGTGGTGGGCCGCGGGACCCGCTTTCAGTTGCACTTCCCCGGACGGACCCGATTGCGATTGGAAACCTGATGTCCGCCCTACCTCCTGTGCTGGTGGTCGACGACGAACCGAACATGCGGACGTCGTTGGAGCAGATCCTGCGATCCGAAGGTCATGGGGTGGCGTCGGTGGGGTCGGCAGAGGATGCGCTTCGGTTTTTGGGTGAGCGCGAAGTGCTGCTGGTGATTTCGGATGCGCGATTGGGCGGGATGAGTGGTTACGAGCTCTTGCGAGAGGCGAGGAGGCGATGGCCGGCGCTTCAGGTGATCATCATCACGGCCTTTGCGACACCGCGATTGGCGGTTGAGGCCATTCAGTCGGGTGCGTTTGATTACCTGGCAAAACCTTTTGCGCCAGAGGAACTTCTGCATGTGGTGGGTCGTTGTGCGGAACGGCATCGGCTGATGCGGGAAAACATCGTGTTGCGTTCGCGGGAGCAGCGACGCTTTCAACTGGACCAGTTGATCGGGGACTCGCCGCGGATGCGGGAGCTTCGGGGGTTGATCCAAACGGTGGCACCGACGAACGCCACGGTCTTGATCCTGGGGGAGAGCGGGACAGGTAAAGAATTAATTGCCGGATGTTTACACAGTTTGAGTCGCCGCGGCTCGGCGCCGTATCTCCGCATCAATTGCGCGGCAATTCCGGAGGCTCTGCTGGAGAGCGAATTGTTTGGGCACGAAAAGGGCGCGTTCACGGGGGCCCAGCGCCAGAAGGCGGGACGGGTGGAAGAGGCGGACGGCGGCACGGTCTTTTTAGATGAGATCGGTGACATGAGCCGGGCGTTGCAGGCGAAGCTGTTACGGTTTTTGGAGGACGGTTCGTTCACGCGGGTCGGCAGCAACGAGGAATTACGGGTCGATGTCCGCCTTGTCGCGGCAACGAACCGCGACGTGGTCGAACTGATTCGGAAGGGGGATTTTCGGGAGGATCTGTTCCACCGACTGAACGTGGTGCAATTTCGGCCGCCTCCGCTCCGGGAGCGTGGAGAGGACGTACTGTCTTTGGCCGAGCATTTCTTGAGGGCCTATGGTTCATCGCTGAATAAGCCGCACTTGCGAATGGGGCGGTCGGCCCAACAGGCGTTGCTCCGGCACTCGTGGCCGGGTAATGTCCGCGAGTTGCGCAACGCGATCGAACGCGCTGTCATCCTGGAAACGGCAGCGGAGGTTCGGCTGGAAAGTTTGCCGGAGTTTGCCCTGGAGGCTCGGTTGACGGTGCCAAAAGCGGAGCCTGCAGTGTTTCGTTCTCTGGAGGAGGCGTTGATCGATTTCGAGAAGAAATTGATCACCAACGCCCTAGAGAAGTGCCGGAGCGTGGGTCGGACGGCTGAATTGCTCGGCATCAGTCGACACGCGCTTCGCTATCGGATGCGGCGGTTGAATTTGCAGTCGGAAGGCGTCAGCGAAGACGATCCGATGGCTGACTTGGAACGTTGACACATTTAAGCAATGGAAACGACGGTAGGTGCAACTCCGACGGGGAAATTGGGCGGGCTGATGGCGAACGACGTGATGGTTGTTCTAGCTGTGCTGATCGCCTTGGTGGCGGTCCTTGGCTTTGGAATCGCGTTGGGTGTCATGTCGCGACGCCGCAAGGCGGAACGGCGCGACCACGAACGTCGGAGCGCCCGGGCTTCGTCCCATTCTTCCTCCAATTCGGGACCCTCCGAGGGTGGGGAAGGCCGATCCAAGGGCGACGGAGATGGCGACCACCACAAGCGGCGGGTTCGGCGCAAGCGGCGCGACCATCGTCCGCGAAATCCGACCTTGGCGGAGATGGGGGGATTGCCACCCGAGCGGCCGGAGGGCGTACCGCCGCCGACGATGATTGGGCCGCTCGACTCGGGGAAGTGAGTGGGCATGGAGACGACGGCCGCCATCACGCAGCGGAGTGGATCCAACCTGGCGCTGGCGTTCATCCTCTTGCCCAAGGAGCGCCGCCAAGGCATGGCCGCGCTGTACGCCTTCTGCCGCGAGGTGGATGACGTGGCGGATGAGGATTCCCGGCCGATGGAAGAACGGGCCCGGATGTTGGAGGAATGGCGGGTCGACGTGCGTGTGGCCTGTTCCCGGGGGACACCGGTATTCCCGGTGAATCGCGAATTGCAGTCGGTGATCCAGGCTTATGGCCTCAAGTTCGAATTGTTCGATGAACTGATCCGGGGCTGTGAGATGGATCTGGTCCGGCATCGATACGAGACCTACGCCGAGCTGGAGCAATACTGCTATCGGGTAGCCTCCGTGGTGGGATTGCTGAGCATTGAAGTGTTTGGATATTCGGATCCGGGTTGCCGCGAGTATGCGGTGCACCTCGGGAAAGCACTTCAACTCACCAACATCCTGCGCGACGTGCGCCGGGACGCGGAGCGGGGACGGATCTATCTGCCAGCCGAAGAACTCCGCCGGAATGGGGTGACCGACGACGAAATCCTGCGGGGTGTCTATTCCGACCGTTATGAGCTGGCGGCGAAGGCGGTGGCGGAACGGGCACGCGCATACTACCGGGCGGCCCGCAAGTCGCTTCCCGGCGTGGATCGTCGTTCGATGGTGGCCGCCGAATTGATGGGTTCGGTGTATTGGCGGCTCTTCAAGAAACTGGAGTATTCCCGCTTCAACGTGTTCGGCCCCAAACCAACCCGGATTTCGAAGCCGCAAAAGATCGCGCTGATTGTGCGGACATGGTTCCGGATCCATTGCGGTGGCGTCGCCCCAAATTATGGGACGCCCTGAGGGACGTCGTCGGTTGGTTGTCAATGCGGACGATTTTGGCCGCTCCCGTTCGATCAATGAGGCCGTGCTGAGGGCCCATCGTGAGGGGATTCTCACCACCGCAAGTTTGATGGTGACCGGAGAGGCGTCGGACGAGGCGGTGGCGATGGCGAGGGCAACGCCCACGTTGGGGGTGGGGCTGCACCTCACATTGGTTCAAGGGATGTCCGTCCTTCCCGAGACGAGGATTCCTGGCTTGGTGAACTCGGATGGCCGATTCTTGGACAACGCGTCCCTGGCCGGATTTCGCTATTGGAGACGGCGCGAGTTGCGTGAATCCCTGAGAGCCGAACTGGCGGCCCAGTTTGAGCGGTTTCGTTCCACGGGATTGACGCTGGATCACGTCGATGGGCATCTCCACCTCCACCTGCATCCGGTGGTCTTCGATCTTCTCGCGGGGCACGCGCGGGAGTGGGGTTTGGAGCGGATGCGGCTCACGCGTGATTCTTTGCGGACGAGCCTGCGGGTGCAAAAGGGACGCTGGCTCTATCGGCTGAGTCATGCGGTGATTTTCTCGATTCTTGCGCGGCGGGCCAAGCCGGTGCTGGCGAGGCTGAAGGTGCGTTACACCGACGCGGTCTTTGGACTGCTCGCCGGTGGCGCGGTGAGCGAGCGGTACCTGCTGGACCTTCTGCCGCATTTGCCGAGGGGTGACAGCGAGCTGTACGCGCATCCATCCATGGACCGATTCCGGCACGAATTCGAGGCGCTGGTGAGTCCGCGAGTGCGGCGGTTGGCGGACGAATTGGGCGTTGAACGGGTGAGGTACCGGGACCTGTGACCTGTGGCTTGGCTTCGCGCAGGCGATGGGAGAAGCTCGTTGTTGTGTGGAAGTTCGTGGTGATTTTGTTGATCGGCCTGATGTTCGAGGCCGTTGGGGTGGTGTTCTTGAGCCGTGGCATGAAGGAAGTGGGGGAGATGCAGCGGGTGAGCGTGGCGGAGGTGATTCGCCTGGTGAAGGCGGGGGCGATGCATCCCAAGATTCTGGCGGGCGTGGCGTTGGAGGCGGTGTTTTTCGGGACCTTGCTGTACCTGCTCGCCCGTGCGGACGTCAGCCTGGTCTGGCCGCTGACTTCACTGGGCTTTGTTCTGACCACTGTGGCCGCGCGATTTTACCTGCACGAGCCGGTGAGCTTGGTCCGGTGGGCCGGGGTGGCGCTGATCGTTCTGGGCGCTGGGCTGGTTTCCTATGGCGAACAGAGGAAGGTCAAGTCGTCCCCGGTGTCTGGCGCGGTGGGCCGTGAACGTCCTTGACGCGACCGCGCTGTCCGGGGATTTCGAACCGGGGCGTGCGGAACGGGTTGGAGAGTCGGGTCCGGTTTGCATGGAGGTGGACATCCAGGGTCTTGGGCAGGTCAGGTTTCCCCCATTTGCCGTACCCAGGTGGCTGGCCTCCGGGGCTGGAAGCGGCAGGTTGGGCGATTCCCGGTTCCTTGGCGGGTTGGGTAGGGTTACACCCCATGGTATCGCGGTGACATCGCATCTACGGTGAATCCTGTGTGAGAGTTAGAACCCCTCACCCAAAGAAAAGCCAGGCAATCGATCATGACAAAAAATCTATTCATCATCTCAAGCGCCCTCGCCGCATCGATACTTAGTTACTCGGCTTCGGCCCAGAACTCACCCGATGCAAGGCCAGGGCGAGCCGGAGAACAGCATTCCGGAAAGGCGCATGCCACACGCGTGGACCGGCTGAACTCCGCGGTCAAGGCCAGCGATGTTATGGGGATGACGGTCAACAACTATCAGGAAGAGAAGCTCGGCAAAGTGGAGGATCTCGCGCTCGACGTGGAATCCGGCCGGATCGTGCAGGTCATTCTTTCAACCGGAGGTTTCCTTGGCCTGGGTGACACGCTCACGGGCCTGCCCCCTGGAGCGTTGCACCACGACGTTTCCAAAGGAGTCCTGCATCTGGACGCCACCCAGGAGAAGATCAAGGGCGCGCCGAAGTTCGACATGACCAAGTGGGAGGAATCCGCCAATCACGAGCAGTTGAACCAGATGTACCGGCATTACGGTGCCGAACCTGACGGGTGGTTCGTGGATCGGGACGGTAAGTCGGCGGCCCGTGCGACGATTACGGATCGGGACGCGAACACGGCGGCTCGTGCGACGAGCACGGATCGGGACGCGAACGCGGCGGCTCGTGCGACGAGCACGGATCGGGACGCGAACGCGGCGGCCCGTGCGACGATCACGGATCGGGACGCGAACTCGAACTCGAGCGTCGCCCGCGACCGCGACCGTGATGAAGCGCTGAACAAGGATGCGGTGCGGGTTGCGGGGGTTGAGCATTCGACCATTCCGGCTTCGCGATTGGGGCAATCCCAGAAGGCTAGCAAACTCATGGGTATGCCGGTCAACAACCTGCAGAATGAGAGCCTAGGGAAGGTCGAAAACCTCCTATTGGATCTACCCTCGGGTCGGGTGGTTGCGGTCGTGGTGTCTTCCGGCGGCTTCATTGGAATTGGCGACGAATTGAGCGCAGTTCCGCCTGCCGCGCTGCGTTATGCATCGGACCGGCACTCGCTCGTGCTGGATGCGTCGAAGGAACTGTTGACGCAGGCGCCGCACTTCAGGTCTGACCGTTGGCCTGATTTTAGTGAGCCCGTCTATGCTGACGGGGTGTATCGTGCGTACCGAGTTCAGCCTTACTTCACCACCAACACGGTCACGGAGCCGGACAATACGGCCCGCAATGTACGCGACAGGAATGACCGCAACCCGACGGCGTTCGACCAGGGCAACAGTGAGGGTGACGTAGACATCACCGCGCGTATTCGCCGGGGAATCGTCGACAACAAGGAAATGTCGGTGAGCGCCCGGAACGTGAAGGTCATCACCCGCAACGGCCAGGTTACCTTGCGGGGTCCGGTCAACACGGCTGAGGAGAAGCGGATCATCGGTGACATTGCGACCGGGATCGCCGTCCTTGGAAATGTCAGGAACGAGATCGAAGTGAAGTAGGCCATTGCGCCGCGTCGCTGGTGTAAGCCAGCGACTTTCTTACTCCCAAACACCCACAAAAGAAAAGTAGACGTATCATGTCAAAAAAATCTGTATTCTGTATTACGAATTCGCGCGACCAGGCGGACCGAATTGTCGGCCAGCTCAAGACCGCGAGTTTCTCCAATAACGACATCTCGGTGTTATTTCCCGACAAAAGCACGACGCGGGACTTTGCCCACGAGAAGAACACCAAGGCTCCGGAAGGTGCCGTGGCGGGTGCGGGCACTGGCGGTGCCATCGGTGGGACCTTGGGATGGATTGTGGGGATTGGCGCGCTCGCCATTCCCGGCGTCGGGCCGTTCATTGCGGCGGGGCCCATCATGGCCGCCTTGGGCGGTGTGGCCCTTGGGGCGACTGTGGGAGGGATCGCGGGGGGCTTGATCGGAATGGGCATTCCGGAGATCGAGGCCAAGCGATTCGAAGGGAAGGTCAAGGAGGGCAACATCTTGATCTCGGTCCACACCGAGGACTCCGACGAGATCGCGAAGGCGAAGGACATCTTTACCCGTTCCGGCGCCCAGGATATCTGCGTGACCGGCGAGGCCTCCACGCCGAAGGACCAACATGCGTCCGAACGGACCGGGCATCCGGCCGAGCCGGCTCTGACCCAAATTCGTGACTGACGGTCAATCTGGAAGTTACCCCAGTGTTCGGATCAATCCGAACGCTGGGCTTTTTGGGTGAGCCACCCCTCACTTATCGAACGAAAAATCCATCCACATAGATATTATGAAGACACTAAAAGACCTGTTTCTGGACGAATTGGCGGACATGTATGATTCCGAACGGCGGATCGTGAAAGCCCTGCCCAAGATGGCCAAGGCGGCAACGAGCAACGACTTGAAGTCGCTGTTCCAGGCGCATCTCGCGGAGAGCGCCGGACACGTGAAGACGCTGGAACGTGTCTTTGAAAGCTTTGGGTCGAAAGCCAAGGGAAAGACCTGCGAGGCCACCCAGGGGTTGTTGGAGGAGGGAGACGAGGTGATCGAAGCCTACGAGGGGTCGCCCGCCATCAACGCGGGATTGATCTCGATCGCCCAGAAGGTTGAACACTACGAAATGGCTTCCTATGGATGCCTTCGCGAGTGGGCGGGGTTGCTGAAAAACCGGGAGGTGGCGAGTCTTTTCGAGGAGATCCTGGAACAAGAGAGCGATTCCAACGAAAGCCTCACCAAGTTGGCTCGGGCGCAGTGTAACGATGATGCCATGGGCAAGGTGGAAGAGGCGCGTCGCACGAAACCATCGGTCCGGCCCATGGCGAGTCCCCGCCGACTGGTCCGGCCCGTGGCGGCTGGACGCAAGGGATCCAGGGCGGTACTCTAGCAAGTGCAACGGCGACCGGGTTTCCGGTCGCCACCGTCTTGCCCGAGAAAAGCGAGACGGTTCACGACACGAGCCCTTCAAACACAGCGAAAGAGCAGCGATATGACCAAGGATGAGATCCGACGGATGGACGCGACGGTTGAGGAATCCTATTGGAAGAGTCATTTTTCGGGAGAGAAGTATGGGGACCGGGAGGCAGCCTACGCCACCTATCACCCGGCCTTCCGGGTCGGGTACATCGGAAGGAACCGTTATCTAGGAAAGACCTTTGAGGAGGTGGAACGGGACCTCCAGCGGGATTACGACCGGCTCCAAGGCAGCGCGACGTTGCCCTGGGCACGGGCACGACTCGCCGCCATGGATGCGTGGAATCGTCCGGTGAATGTGGCCGCGGTTGAACCGGTCCCTGCGACCGTTCACTGAATCGCTGTCGCTCGCCCCGACCACCCCCTCAGACAGGCTCTTAGGGGGCGGGGATCGACGCGATGCCGCGATCGAGGCGCGTAAGCACTCGGTCACGGCCAAGGATCTCGATCAGGTGATACAGGCTAGGACCGACCGAGCGACCCGTGCAGGCGACTCGGCAAGGTTGGACGAGTGGACCTGCCCTCACACCGAGATCCGTCGCGAGTTGCTTGAGGGTGGTCTCCAGAGCGGCTGTGGTGAATTCCGACAGAGCGGCGAAGCGTTCCCGAAGCTTCTCCAGGAGAGGCCGTGCCGCTGGAACGAGCGCTTTCGCTTTGGCTTCCGGATCGAAGTTTAGGGCGTCGTCGGGGAGGAAAAAGAAGTCAACCCAGGTGGGGAGTTCTCGGAACAGCTTTCCCTTCTCTTGCACGGTGGCGAGGGCTGATGCGGTGTACGTAGGTGGGAAGGTGTCCACGTGGAGGCCGAGGCGCTGGAGTGTCTCGATGCCGAGTTCAACGAAGCGTGCAGGAGCGAGGCGCCGGACGTGTTCGAAGTGGAAATGGTCCAACTTCTTCATGTCGAACCGGGCGTTGCTGCGATGGACCTCGCCCAATTCGAACCGTTGGGCCGCTTCCTCCTTGGTGAAGATTTCGCCACCGTCCTTGGGGGTCCAGCCCAGGAGACCGAGGTAGTTGGTGACGGCGTCGGGAAGGTAGCCGTCGTCGATGTAGGTCTGGATGCTCGCGCCCTGGTCGCGCTTGCTCATCTTGGAACCATCCGGATTCAGGATGAGCGGTATGTGAGCGTAGGCGGGAGGCTTAACACCGAAAGCTTCGAAGAGGGCAATATGCTTGGCGGTGTTGCTGACGTGGTCTTCTCCCCGGATGACGTGGGTCATCCCCATTTCGATGTCATCGACGACATTCACGAAATGGAAGACGGGGATCCCATCGCTTCGGACGATGACGAAATCCGGATCCTCCTGTTCGCGGTCGGTGAGGGCTCGGGAGATGTCGCCAATGATCTGGTCCCGGATGACTACGGGATCGCGGCGCATGCGGAAGCGGACGGCGCCTTCGTGCTCATAGGCGAGTCCTCGGTCCTTCAACTCCTGGATGCGGCGTTTGTAGATATCGCCGCGTTGGGATTGGAAGTACGGGCCGTGGTTCCCGCGGCTGGGGCCGGCGGGGTCGCCGGAGACCGGGCCTTCGTCCCAATCGAGACCGAGCCAGCGCAGTCCGCGCAGGATGACGTCGGTGGCTTCCTGGGTATTGCGGGCGGCGTCGGTGTCTTCAATCCGGAGGACGAACGTGGCGCCGGTATGGCGGGCGTAGAGCCAGTTGAACAGGGCGGTACGCGCGCCTCCGATGTGCAAGTATCCTGTTGGGGACGGTGCGAAGCGAACGCGGGCAGGGACGGACGACATGGGGACCAGATTAGACGCGGACGACGTGGTTTTCGAGGGTGCCGATGGGGCCGAGGGTGATGCGGACGCGGTCGCCGGCCTCCAGGGTGGATTCGTTGGGGGGTACGACGCCGGTTCCGGTAAGGAGGATGGCGCCATGGGGGAAGCGTTGGCTGCGGAAGAGCCAGGAGGCGAGTTCGCCAAAGGTGCGTTTGATCCGGCCGACGGACGTTTCTCCGGAGAAGACTGGGGTCTGGGCGCGGAGGATCTCAATCTGCACGTTCCAGGTGCGGGCATCGGCTTCGGTGTGGCCGACCACGATGCAGGGGCCGAGGGCGCAGGAACGCTCGTAGATTTTCGCTTGGGGAAGGTAGAGGAGGTTTTCGCCCTCGATATCGCGGGAACTCATGTCATTCCCGATGGTGTAACCAATCAGTTCACCCCGGCAGTTGAGGACGAGGGCGAGTTCGGGCTCCGGCACGTTCCAGCGCGCGTCCTGGCGAATGCCGACGGGGTCGCCGGGGCCGGAGACCTTCTCAGCGAGGGATTTGAAGAAGATCTCGGGACGGGGTGCGTCGTAGACATGATTATAAGCTTTCGCGCTGAAATCACTTTCCTCCATCCGGGCGGATTTGCTGCGGAGGTAAGTGACACCGGCGGCCCAGACTTCCTGGCGCTCGATCGGAGGGAGCAGCTGCACTTCGGCGCGAGGCAGCCGGGGTAGGGCTCGTCGGCCGAGTTCCGACATACGCGCGATGGGGGAGGGGCCATCCAGCAATGAGGCCATCGAGTCGACCCCGCCTTGGGACAGGTCGACGACAGACGATTGCACCAGCAATCCGATGCGCGGCTGGTGATCGCCGGTGTGGAAGCGGCAAAGGTTCATGGGTTTTGAGGGGCTTCTGGGGCGGGTGGCGTGCTGGCGGGATCTGGCTGGGGCGGAATCGGAGAAGGTTCCACCGGCGCGGGGCGGACTTCCTCGATGGGTAACTCCGCCTGCGGAGGTGCGGTACCGTCGGGAGCGGTGGCGGGATTCGGGTCCGCGGTGATCAGGGCGTCGGGCCTCTGGACCGGAAGGCGCCGGAGTTCATCTGCGGCGGGAAGATCCTCTAGGGCACGAATCCCGAAGTACTCAAGAAACAGGGGTGTTGTGACGTAGGTGACGGGGCGTCCGACGACTTCGGCGCGACCGGCCGCCTCGATGAGACCTCGCTCGAGCAGGGTTTGCATCACGCCATCGACGCTGACCCCGCGGATTTGCTCGATTTCAGCACGGGTGGTGGGTTGGCGGTAGGCGATGATCGTGAGGGTTTCGACGCCAGGCTGGCTGAGGCGGGGCGGGCGGGCCTTGCGTCCCAGAAGGGCACGGAGCCAAGGCGCAAACTCGGGTTGGCTGACGAACTGCCAAGATTCGCCGATGCAGGCGAGGCGATAACTCCGGGCGGCGGTCTGGTGGTCCTGCTCGAGTTCGGTCAGGGCGGTGACGATGTCGTCCTCGCGGACCTTCTTGAACGGTGTGGCTTCGGGAGCGGTTTCGTCCTGGGCGGCGAGGGCGAGGAAGTCGTTCAATTCTTTGGCTGTCAGCGGCTTTTGAGCCGCGAAGAGCAAGGACTCGAGAATGAACTTCAGCGGAGGTGTGACGGCGGGGCTTTCCATCGGCGGGAGGGGAAAGAGGGCAGGTTCAATTCCACTGCGACGGAGTCGAGGCCTGTTTCTGTGGCGGATTCGACGGGTCGGAGCCTGCGGGTGGTTCGTGTTCGGAGTCGGAGTCGGACTCGGAGTCGGTTATGGCCGAGGGTTCCGTCGGCGGGGATGCCAGGGAGGCCGGTGAAGGGTTGGTGGGATCGGCGTTGCCGGCTGCTGCCGGGTCGGTTGGCGCGTCCGGCGCATTGGAATCGTGGGCGGGGGCGAGTTCGATGGCGATGTCGGCGAATTGCTCCGTCTGGATGGCGACGAGCATGCGAAGGCGGATGAGTTCGAGCATTGCCAGGAAGGTGACCACGACCTCGGTGCGGCTGGTGGTTTCGCGAAACAGGTCGGCGAAGCGGATGCGGGATTGGTCACGGAGGCGGCCGAGCAGGGATTCGATTTTCTCGGAGACGGACCATTGGTCTTCGAAGACATCCCGTGCGGTGCCGGTGCGGTCGCCAAAGCGTTTGAGAACGGCGTTGACGGCGGAGAGCAGGTCGAAGATGGAGGCTTCCGCACGCCGGGTCCTGGGTTCGTCGGGAAGTTCGATACGGCCGGGAATGCGCGGGAAGGTGTTCTCGGCGCGAAGCTCCAGGCTTTGCAGGCGTGAGGCGGCGTCCTTGAATTTCTTGTACTCGACGAGTTGGCGGATGAGTTCCCACCGGGGGTCTTCCATGTCTTCGCCCTCCTCGACCGGGGTTTCGGGGCGCTGGTCGCGGGGCAACAGTTCACGGCTCTTGATGAGCATGAGGGTGGCGGCCATGACGACGAACTCCCCGGCGACGTCGAGGTCGAGTTCGCGCATCAGGTTGAGATAATCGATGAACTCAGTGGCGATCCTGGTGAGGTTGACCTCGTAGATGTCGACCTCTTCTTTGCGAATGAGATAGAGCAGCAGGTCGAGGGGCCCCTCAAAGACTTCGAATTTGACTCGGTATTCGGACATGTGGGTGGGTGGACTGGCGACCCGGGTCGGGGACATTAGAAACGCGGACAAAGCCTTGGCAACGTCGGAGAGGGTTGGGGGTTGAAGCGGCCCCGGAATTGGAGCTCGCGTGGAAGGTGGGGATTCAGCAGACTTGGTTCTGAAAAGGAGTTCAGCTTATGCTTCAGAATCGCGGTTCGAATGTTTTAGAAATGGCTCGGATGCTGGGGCGTCTGGGCGGCGTACTGCTCGGATTGGGTTTGGTGATGGGTGGGGGCGGGGCGCCCCGGGTGATGGCCCAAGCTGCGCCGACGGTGTCAGCGGTGACGCCGGCGAATGGGGCGACCGGGGCGGAGTTGACGAGCGCCTTGGTGTTTGTTTTCGACCAGATCATGAGCGATATGCCGGTGGTGCCCACGATTCCGGGGCTTTTCGTCGGCAACCTGCAAGTGACTCCCGCGAGTGTTCCCATGTTCGAATGCGAATGGGGCGAAGACAACCGGACTTTGACCTGCACCCCCGGTGGGAATCTGCCGCCCAACACGATGGTGAATTGGACGCTCAATCCGGCTGGGGCCTTGCTTCGCATTTCCAGCGGTGGAGGCACCGCCCTGGCAACCACGACAGGGTCCTTTACGAGCACGACTGGCGGCGGCGGAGGTGGCGACGAGGAGGATCCTAAGCTCGTGTCGTCCACTCCGGCCGACGGCGCCATCGGGGTTCCGGTGACCGCCACGGTCCAGTTTGTCTTCGACCGGGCGATGAAGAAGAACCCTGGCATTGGCGGCGCTCCGCCGTTTGCGCCGGGCGCGGTGGCGTGGGCGGGCCTGGATCCGGCCAAGTTCACCTACTCGTGGAGTACGGATGCCAAGACACTGACGGCCGAGTATTCGGGGGAGCTCCCTGGAACGAGCCAAGTGTCGTGGGTGCTGAATTCGGCCGCGGCGATCGTCAAACTCGAAAGCGAGCAGGGTTTCGAGCTTCCGGAAGGGATGTATGCGGGTGCCTTCACGACGGCGGCAGGCAGTGGTGGCGGCGATCCCTGCGATCCCAATGGCGTTCCGGAGACCTGGGGCTTCTACTCGGTGAGCAGGTTTTTCAGTTATGAGCAGACGTCGGCGGCCGATCCGGTCGGCTCACCCGAAGATGCGTTCCAGTTCGGAGCGATCCTGACGTCGCCCCAGGCGGGTCCGGCGGTGACGGCGGCAGAAGTCATCGTTCCGCCCAACGTTTCGAAGACGTTGGAAGGCATCCCGTTCGGTGGTTTCTTTGCATTTAATGACACACGAACCACGGCGGCGGCGTTGAACACCGCGTATCCGGGCGGGAATTACACCTTGAAGTTCACCCAGACGGGGCAGGCGGAACGTTCCATCGCCATGTCCATGCCTGCCACGACCCCGCCGGTGCCCAAGATTTCCAACTTTACCGAGGCCCAGGCGGTGAATGCGGCCCAAGCATTCACGTTGCGCTGGAACGTGTTCACCGGCGCGGCAAGCGACGACAGCGTCATGCTTTCGATCCTGGATCAGTCGACGATCGTTTTTCAGGCACCCGATCCATGCGTTCCGCGGGAATTGGCGCCGACGGCGACCTCGATCGAGATTCCGGCCAACACGCTGACGGCGAACAAGACCTACCTGGCGACGCTGTCGTTCAGCGACGGCTTCTACTTCTCGACTAATACCGTCCCGGACATGTCGGGTTTTGGCGCGGTGTCGTCATCGACGGATTTCTCGATCAAGACCACCGGAGGAGGGGCTGAACCGGCGGCGCCCGCACGTTTCACGGCTTATCGGATGCTGGACAACAATCGAGCGCAGATGTCGCTCACTGGGACCGCGAGCCGAACCTACACCCTTGAACGCGCGACACGCCTTGGGCCGGGAGATTGGCAGACGGCAGGCACGGTGGTGATGAGCGCGACAGGCAACGCGGTCTTCGAAGATCCGCAGCCCGCCGGCGGACGGTCGCTGTTCTATCGCGCGGTGGCGAATTAGCCCTAGATCTGGGAGTACGCCGTCGGGCGGAGGAGTTGGTTGGAGATGTCGGTAACGATCTCGGGGTCCGTGTACCCCGGGGTTGCGCTCAGTTTTTTCCATTCGGGATCGCCACCAAACGTCTTCCAGGCGAGGTCGCGCGCCGCGAGGTCGTCGTAGACCAGCATGTACGTGAGGTTGGGAAGCCGGCTGCCTACCAATCCTTCTCCGAAGAAGACCGGGGCGAGGCCGGCGCGACGGAAGATGGCGGTCTCGCCGATATTGAACATCTCGATCTTCTTCAGATTGGCTGTCTTACTGTGGCTCTCGTAAACGCGGAGTTCAAAGATCCGACCTTTGCCCTCCTTGGTTTGGGCCGGTACTTCGAGTTTGGGAACGCTGGCGATCGAGCCCAGGAGGCTGTTCTCGTAGCGCAGGTAGCTGGGGTCGGCGGCTGTGGCACTGCGGGCCTCGGCGGCATTGCTGGCGTATTCCGGATCCCCTTTGAGGCGGCCGGGAATCGAGGCGAAGTCGTCGAGCGACTTGAACGGCACCACGACCCAGGTGCTGGGACTTTCCGGTCCAATCATGACGGAAAAGACGCCGATCGGACCGACGCCCAAGCGGCCCATGGCGGGAAGCCAGGCTTGGCGGAGGTAATCGTCGAAGACCTTTTGTTTGGGGCCGCGGCGGAGGTGGTAGCGGCGGAGTTCGTAGAATTCGCGTTGGAATCCCGTAGCGGAGTCGGCGGCCATGGAGGGGAGGACGGAGGTGGTTGCGGTGGCGGCGGCGGCGAGGAAGGTGCGGCGGTTCATGGTTTGAGGGGATGAATTGGACCGTTCGGTGGATGATGCCCACGGGTCGGGACACGGGCCGTCAGGTCACGGGCCATGGCGGGCATCACGACTCTCCATGCTCGTTGAAGACGCGTCAGGCAAGCTTCGAGTCGTGGTTGGGGAGGGGCCATTCGCCGGAAGGTCTTCCTGGAGCCGAGGTCATTGAAGTTGGCTCATCGAAACGAGCGGGTTTCCACGAGAACGGATCGGGCCAAGATCCGAAGCCGCAAGTTCGATGCTCCATGGACGCTGTTTTTTCGGTCCGGGCCGATGCGGGTTCTTGGAATCGCGGATCGGGGTTCGGTAGGGTCCGCTGCATGTCCCCGCAGCTCCCAGCCTCCAACGGCCGTCGTCAGGCGATGACCCTCACGGCCGCGTTTCTCGGTTGGATGTTCGACGGCATGGAAATGGGGATTTTTCCGCTGGTGGCGCGTCCGGCGCTTCAGCACATGCAGGTGGTTTCTGCGATCGTCGACGAGGGATTTGTGCAGCATTGGATGGGGATTGTCACGGCGACCTTTTTGTTGGGGGCGGCGACCGGCGGATTGATCTTTGGATGGTTGGGGGATCGGATCGGGCGGGTGCGGGCGATGACGGGGAGCATCCTGTGTTACTCGCTTTTCACGGGACTGTGCTATTTCGCGGCGGAGCCCTGGCATTTGGCGGTGCTCCGGTTCATTGCGGCGCTGGGCATGGGAGGTGAGTGGGCGTTGGGTGTGGCGCTGGTGATGGAAAGCTGGCCGGAGTCGAAGCGGCCGTTGATGGCGGGATTGATTGGGGCGGCGGCGAACGTGGGTTACTGCCTGATCGCAGGGATCGGAATTGCGGTACACATCACGTCGGATTCCTGGCGGTGGGTGATGATGGTGGGGGCGGCACCGGCGGCGCTGACGTTTTTCATCCGGCTCTTTGTGCCGGAGTCGGAACGCTGGAAGGAGTCGGTGAAGCATGAGATCGCGCATCCGTTCCGGGACATTTTTTCGCCGATTCTTTTACCGCGCACGCTGCTGGCGATTGCGTTCGCGTCCATCCCGCTGATGGTGACCTGGGGGATTGTGCAGTGGATTCCGTTGTGGGCGGATCAGTTGACGGGGGGGAAGCGGCCGGAAGTGAAGGCATTCACCCAGTTGGCGCAGTCGGGAGGGGCGGTGGTGGGGAGTTTGGTGGCGCCGTTGCTGGGAATTTGGTTTGGGCGGCGCATCATCTATTGCGGGATGTGCCTCAGTGCGTTGGTGGTGTGCAGCGTGTTGTTCCGGGGATTGCACGAATACGGCGCACTGTTCCTGGGCATGGTGCTGCTGGTGGGCATGACGACAGCGGCCTTTTATGGGTGGCTGCCCCTCTACCTGCCCGAGTTGTTTCCCACCCGGGCACGGGCGACCGGGCAGGGGTTGGCCTTCAACTTTGGACGGATTCTGGCGGCGATCGGAGCCTGGCAGATGCCGACGCTGATGGCGTGGTTCGACAAGAGCTATCCGAAGGCGGGGGCGACCCTCGTGCTGGTCTACCTGGTGGGGCTTGGCTTGATCTGGCTGGCGCCGGAGACCAAGGACAAGCCGTTGCCGGAGTAGCGTCTGCCTACATGTGGGCGATCAGGTTATCGCCGAACTCGCTGCACTTGATCTGGGTGGCACCTTCCATTTGTCGGGCGAAGTCGTAGGTGACCCGCTTGCTGCCGATGGCGCCGTCGAGGCCCTTGAGGATGAGGTCGGCGGCTTCGACCCAGCCGAGATGACGGAGCATCATTTCGCCGCTCAGGACGACGGAACCGGGGTTGACCATGTCTTTGCCGGCATATTTGGGGGCGGTGCCGTGAGTGGCCTCGAAGATCGCGTGGCCGGTGATGTAATTGATGTTGCCGCCGGGGGCGATGCCGATGCCTCCGACCTGCGCGGCGAGAGCGTCGCTTAGGTAGTCACCGTTCAGATTCAAGGTGGCGATGACATCGAAGTCTTCGGGGCGGGTGAGGACCTGCTGGAGGGTGATATCGGCGATGCTGTCCTTGATGACGAGGCCGGCGCCGGGCTTGCCTTCGGGGATCTTGCACCACGGACCGCCATCGATTTCGACGGCGCCGAAGAATTCCTTGGCAACCTGGTACCCCCAATCGCGGAAGCCGCCCTCGGTAAACTTCATGATGTTCCCCTTATGAACGAGGGTGACGGACTTGCGGTTGAACTTGATGGCGTAGCTGATCGCGCTGTGTATCAGGCGGACGCTGCCGGACCAGCTGACGGGTTTGAAGCCGATGCCGACCTTCACCGACGAGTCCATGTGGGGCGTGCCGACGCTCTTCCAGAAGTCTTCGGCGGCTTCGCGGGTGCCGAAGCGGATCTTTTTGAATTCCTTGGGAAACTCCTTGGCGAGGAAGTCGAGGACCTTTTGGGAATCGGGGGTCCCGGCGGCGTATTCGATGCCGGCGTAAATGTCCTCGGTGTTTTCGCGGAAGATTACCATTTCGACCTTCTCGGGCGCCTTCACCGGGCTGGGGACCCCGGCGAAGTACTGGACCGGACGAAGGCAGACGTAGAGGTCGAGCATTTGCCGGAGGGCGACGTTGAGCGAGCGGATACCACCGCCGACGGGGGTGGTGAGAGGGCCCTTGATGCCGACCAGGAATTCCTTGAACGCATCGACGGTTTCGTCAGGCAGCCAGGAATTGAACCGTTTGAAGCTTTCCTCGCCGGCATAGACCTCCATCCAGGAGACCTTGCGCTGGCCACCGTATGCCTTTTGGACCGCGGCATCGAAGACGCGAACGGAGGCCGCCCAAATGTCGGGGCCCGTACCGTCACCACGGATGAAGGGGATAATGGGCTGGTTCGGGACCTGGAGTTTGCCCTGGCTGATGGTGATCTTCTCGCCGGCGGGGACGGTGCAAGTAGTGTAAGCCATGATGGTCTGGGATCGGTCGTCGATGGTCCGGTCTCGGGATGTGGAATCCCGAAACGGGACGGCTGTTTTACCCCGGCGCTGGGCCGGGGCAAGCACGCGATGGATTCCTAGCGGGTCGGCGAGTAGTCCGTGGCGACCAAGAACGTGGATTTCACGCCGCCTTGGACGGTGAGCGAGCCGCCGGCGTCCTTTTCGGAGGCTTCGCGGGCGGTCTTCCAGCGGGGTTCCTGGCCGAAGGCGCCGAACGAGGCCTTGGCGGCGTCGGTGGAGGCATGGCCGAGGAGATACACGAGGCGGTTGTCGGCGCCGGGTTCGCCTGCGGACGGCGTCCAGTAGGCCCAATTCTGCATGCCGTGTTTGGCGAAGAGTTCGAGTGTGTGGTTGCGGAACCTGGCATTCAGGCGACCGAGATTGCCCGGGGACGCGGTGTAGTCGCGGAACTCAAACACGCGACGGGACTTGGTGGTGCCGGTTTGGACTTCGGGCGAGTAATCGGTGGCCGAGAGGAAGAGTTGTTCGACCTTCTGCACGAGGCTGCCGTTGGCTTCGGAAGCCTTGAAAGCCTCCTGCCAGGCCGGGTCGTCCATGAAGGCTTTCCAGGAGGCCTCGCGGGCGGCGCGGTTCGGGTAGGCGAGGAGGAAGAACAGGCGGGTGTCCTCGGTGTTTTGCAGGGGGACCCAGTAGCCGAGGCTCTTGATACTGTGTTTTTCGAAGAGGCTGAGGGTGTGGTTTCGGAAGCGTTGATGGAGATCGTCGAGTTTCCCGGGAGCCGTGTGGTAGATCCGGAGTTCGTAGCACTGGGTGTCGGCGGCGCGGAGGGTCGGGGATCCGAGGCCGAGGAAGGCGATGGCCCCGAGGAGTGTGAGGTAGAAGCGCGTGAGCATGGTCTCCATGCGACGAGGACCGATGGCCGGCGTCAACCCGATTTCTTGATTCATGCCGATTAACCGTGGGCTGGCACCGCCGGGCAGGGGATCGCATAGTCCCCGCGTGTCGGCACCTTCGATCGAAACCATCGGGCTGGTGGCGGGGAGTCGTGCCCTCCCGCTGATCTTTGCGCGCGAAGCCAGAAAACACGGCGTCCAGCGGATCATCGCTGTGGCGGCGGAAGGGGAGACAGACCGGACGATCGAGGAGGTCGCGGACGAAGTGGTTTGGCTGAGGGTCGGGCAGTTGGGGAAGATGATTCGTGCGTTCACCGAACGGGGGGTGAAGCAATGCGTGATGCTGGGTCTGATCCAGCCCAAGAACCTCTTCGATGTGCGACCGGACCTTCGCGGCATCGGCATGCTCATGCGATTGAAGGAGAAGAACGCCCACACGATCTTCGGGGCGATCGCCGATGAACTGGCCAAGGACGGCGTGGAACTCATTTCAGCGAAGCCATGGCTGGGCACGATCATGCCCGGTCACGGGTATCAGACGGGGCCGCGGCTGACGGCGGAACAGATCCAGGACGTGGCGTTCGGCTATCGGATGGCCAAGGAAGTTTCGCAATTGGAGATCGGCCAGTGCGTGGTGGTGAAGAAGGGGACTGTGCTGGCCGTGGAAGGATTTGAAGGCACCGACAAGTGCCTGACGCGGGGTGGAGAACTGGCAGGGCGCGACGGGGGAGCGGTTGCCGTGAAAGTGGCGAAAAAGAACCACGACATCCGGTTCGACATTCCCTGCGTTGGGCCGATGACCCTCGACGTGTGCGCGGCGCACGACATCCGGGTCTTGGCGATCGAGGCTGGGATGACGCTGATCCTGGACCGTGAGGACACCGAGGCGCTGGCCAAGCAGCTCCGGGTCACCCTGACCGCGACCGATGGGTCCTAGTCTCCGCGCCTCCATGGCCAAGAACAAAGGCCGTTTCCGGATTCACCTCACGGGAGCCAGGGCGTCGAGCAGTTGGGCGAAGATTTCTGGAGCCAGGGTTTCGGCGCGCACATCAGGGGGGAAACCCAGGTGTTGCCACGCCCGAGTAAGGCATTCGTCCGCTTGGTGACCGCGGAGGACGGTTCTGAGCTGTTTGCGGCGTTGGGAGAAGGCCCGCTTGACGAGGGAACGGAAGGCTGGAGCCCGGTCGGGAGTGATAAGGGGGATGTCGCGGCGATCGAGGCGGATGCAGGCGGACGCCACGTCCGGGGCTGGGAAGAAGCAGGACGCCGGAATTCGAAAACTGGGACCCGCTTGGTAGGCTTCCGAGAGAAGAACGGTCAGGAGGCCATACTCGGGCGACCCCGGCTGGGCGCGGATGCGATCGACGACCTCGGCTTGGAGGGTGGCGGTGAGAGATCGAGGGGGACGGGGGGCCTGGGCGAGATCAACGAGAATGGGGGATCCGACCGAGTAGGGGAGGTTGGCGACGAGTTTCCAGTCGGACCAATCGCGGGAGGATTCAGCGAGCCAATCGAGGGCATCGGCATGGATCAGTTCGAGACCGGGATGGGAACTCAGTCGGCGTCTCAGCAGCGGGATGAGGCGGTGATCCTTTTCGATGGCGAGGACTCGGGCGCCGGCGTGGAGCAAGGTTTCGGTGAGGGGGCCGAGGCCGGGGCCGATTTCGAGGACGGATTCGCCGGGTTGAACCTTGGCGAGGGCGACGATGCGCCGGAGTTGGTTTCCGTCGTGAAGAAAGTTCTGTCCCAACGACCGGGTCAACCGAAGGTTTTCGGTTGCGAGGAGGTTGCGCATCTCGCTGAGCGTCATGTTTCGGAATTGTTGCGATCCACCCCTTGCGTGGTCGTGGAATATGGAGATGGTAGGCGCGTGTTTTGGTCAACCACCCCTGGCCGAGTACACGCACTTATGAAAACAGCCAGACGTACATTGGCATTGGTCATCGAACTGCGGCCGATTCCGCCTGGACGGGGTGATTCCGAAGACAAGGCGGTTTCGCCGTTGCTGCGGTTGCTCGCGCACCGGACGGAGCGTCGTGGGTCTCGGATGCCGTTCAGCAAAACGAAATCTCCTTACCGAGCGCTTCGAGAGCACGATTCAGTTCCTTTTCTGGGATGGTAAGGGGTGGGGTGAGGCTGATCACTTCCCCGTGGTTACCCTCGGGGAGGAACACAAAACCCCGGGCAAGGAGGCGTTGAACCACGCGCAGGGCGGCTAGCCCGGCAGGCTGATCGTTGCTATCGCGCAGTTCCAGTCCGCCCATGAGCCCGATGGATCGGGTTTTGGCACGGTATTTGCCGTGTGGAACGGCGCGTGCGGCGCGTTGCAACCCCTCGGCAAGCCGAAGGCCAACCTCCGCGGCGCGCTCCGGAAGGTGGCGGAGCTGAATCTGGCGGATCTGGGCGAGTGCCATGGCGCATCCCACCGGGTGTCCCAGAAACGTGCTGGTGTGAATCGCTTCGCCTTCGCTCGCCGGCCAGGCGGAATCCATGACGTCCGCCCGGCCGACGCACGCGGAGAGAGGGAATCCGCCGGTGAGCGCTTTGCCCAGGCAGATGAGGTCCGGGCAGACCCGTGCGTGCTCGCAGGCGAACCAGGAACCCGTGCGGCCGAACCCGGTGTAGATCTCGTCGAGGATCAGCAGCGCCCCAAATTCCTGGGCGAGCCGGCGGAGGAGCGGGAGAAATCCCGGTGGAGGAATGATGATTCCGGCGCGCGCCTGAACCGGCTCGGCGAGAATCGCGCCGATGGGGTGTTGGCGGAGGAGTCGGCGCATCGCGGACTCCAGGTTCTCGAGCGTTGTGGCGTCCCGACCTCGGGCTTGCGCGGGAAACGGGACAAAGTGGCCGAAGGCGCGCAGTTGATTCTGGAAGGGAGCCCGGAAGAGTGCGCGGTGCGTTGCATTCAGCGCGCCGTAGCCCAGCCCGTGGTAGGCGTTTTCAAAGGCGATGATGTCCGGCTTCCCGGTGGCGAGTCGGGCGGTTTTGAGGGCGGCTTCAACGGCTTCAAACCCCGAGTTGGCGAACAGGACCTTGCCGTGGATGGGTGCATCGCCTGCGGTCCATCGTTCGAAGGTGCGCCGACTCAATTCGCGGGCGAGGCGGGCTTTGAGCTCATGGGGGTGGACGTCCCCCATCGCATGGAGCAGCGATGCCATTTGGGCCTGACCGGCGCGGACGACCGCTGGGTTGGCGTGGCCGGCGGCGGCGACTCCGAAAGCCGCGGTGAGGTCGAGGTACCTGCGGCCTTCGGCGTCGCGGACGTGACAGCCGCGGGCGCTCTTCCAGACGATGGGCCACGAGCCGTCCGGGGCGACGAACGTGACATTCCGGGATTCGTACCGTTGAAGCAGGTCGAGGGTCTGCGCGGTGTTCACGGGGATCGAACTCAGAATCAGAATCAGGATCAGACGCCGCGCTGTTCTGGCGGCCAGATGATCTTGTGCAATTGAGCCTGAAATCGGACCGGCAGGGTGTCGGCGACGATGGCTTCGACGAGTTCCTGCCGGGAGATGGGGGTTTGACCGGGAGGCACGGCCTTGAGGACGGGGTTCCTTTGCTCAGGAGCGAGCGGGTGAACCCAGGAAATGAGGAGGGTACAACGTCCGGCAAGTCGGTGCTGGGCGATCGTTTCCCGCACCCACGTGTAGTCTTCACGGGTGCCGACGACAAACTTCAACTCATCGGTCGGTCGGAGGTGGGGAAGGTTTTCCCAGCGATTGCGGGCGAGTTCACCGCTGGACGGGCACTTCAGGTCGACGATCCGGCGAACGCGGGGATCGATCGTGCTGATGTCGTGAGCGCCGCTGGTTTCGATGAGCACGGTGAAACCGCGGTCGCAGAGATGGGTCATCAGCGGGCGGGCATTGGGTTGGAGGAGGGGTTCGCCGCCGGTGAGTTCGACCAGGGGCATGCGATGTCCTTCGATCCGGGGAGCGGAGACGTACGGCGCGGCCAGACGTTCGACGGCATCGGAGACGGCGGCCAAGCCTGTTCGTTGGCCCTCGGTGAAGGCATAGGCGGTATCGCAGTAGGAGCACCGGAGATTGCAGCCGGTGAGGCGGACAAAGATGCACGGGAGGCCGGCAAAGGTGCTTTCACCTTGCAGGCTGAGATAGACTTCGTTGACGACCAGCGACTCGGACACGGGCCAATGCTAGCGTCGACAGTTGACGGGAGGAAGCCGCGTCGGGGCATAGTCTGGAACCGAGCCAAGCCATGAGACGGAAGATGAATCGGGCGAGCGCCAGGGGGTGGATCGGTTCGGGACACGGACCGTCGGGATCAGTGACGCGGCTGGGGGGTCTTCAATGAGCGGGGATTGTTTCCATAGGTCCAGGATTGGGCGTTGACGTCCTACCTGGCTTCATTAGCCTTTCTGAATCTTCCCAAAAGATTCGCATTTGTCCCACAGATGCGTTTAGCCGTCCGTCGCGTGGGGGCTCAGCCCGCGGACACCCCGGTATTCAGGGAGGATTGCTGTCGGCTCGTCGGATCCAGATCCATCAAGTCGAGGGCAATGGAGCAGCCAACCAACGAAGGACGCCCTCATGAAGAGATTGTTGTCGACGATGTTCGCGCTTGCGGTTGCCGGAAGTCAGGGAATGCCAGCGGCGCAGGCCGCCACGACCATTCAGGACCCCGGGAACGTGGTGGGTACCGGGACGAACGCTTGGTCGTATCTCGTCGTCGAAGGGGAGAGCTTCGAGACGAAGTCCAACGAGGATCCCGCGGTGGGTTATGCGAAGGTCGCCAACAATGACGCGGTGATGAGTTTCCTGGGGAATCCCGTCCTGGGCTCGGGCACGACGGCTTCCGGCAAAGGAGCGTTGTGGACGCAGACGGTGTTTTCGCAGCACGTCGACAAGGCGACGTACAAGGTGCAGTTCGCCAAAGCGGGGACCTACTACCTCTACATGCGGTTCACGATGTATGAGAACGGCGGGAACGAGGCGAATTACCTGAACGAGGACTCCTTCTTTGTGCCGCCGGATTTCGGCAAGGACCCTCAAACCGAGTGGCCGCTGAGCGATCGGGGCGGTTATGCGGAGGGTTGTTGCGCCAACGCCGGCTACCTTTACATCCAGGAACCCGGCAGCGACGAGCGGGTGAACCGTTCACTGGGTGATGAGGCGGGACGGGTCTACTGGGAGGGGAAGTTCCACTGGAACAAACTGGTTTCGAGCCAGTTTCTGAACGTGGAGACGCAGGGCGAACCCAACGTGCACTTTAAGTATGTCGTCACCGACGACATGGTGGGGAAGCCGTTGGATTGGACGATCTCGTATCGGGAAGGTGGAACGACGGTAGACCTTTTCCTGTTCAGCACGAGCCCGGACCTTGAGCTCAACTATCCGGAGGCTGAACTGGATCAGTTACTGGTTTCAGGCGGGGCGGAGTTGGCGATTCAGGATCCGACAGACGTGGTGGGCACCGGGACCAACGCATGGTCGTACCTGAAGCTGGAAGGAGAGGCCTTCAATGCAAAGTCCAACGAGGATCCCGCGGTGGGTTATGCCAAGGTTGCCAACAACGAAACCGTGCAGAGTTTTCTGGGAAATCCGGTGCTGGGAGCCGCAACGACGGCATCGTGGAACGGGGCGTTGTGGACCCAAACGGTGTTCTCCCAGCACGTCGACAAGGCGACCTACCACGTTCAATTCGCCACGCCTGGGACCTACTACGTCTACATGCGGTTCACGATGTACGAGAATGGCGGGAACGAGGCGAACTACCTGAACGAGGACTCCTTCTTTGTGCCGCCGGATTTCGGCAAGGACCCTCAAACCGAATGGCCGCTGAGCGATCGGGGCGGTTACGCGGAGGGTTGTTGCGCGAACGCCGGCTACCTTTACATCCAGGAACCCGGCAGCGACGAGCGGGTGAACCGCTCGCTCGGTGACGAAGCGGGACGAGCCTACTGGGAGGGGAAGTTCCACTGGAACAAACTGGTTTCGAGCCAGTTCCTGAATGTGGAGACGCAAGGCGAACCCAACGTGCACTTCAAGTATGTCGTCACCCAGGAAATGGTCGGGAAGCCGTTGGACTGGACGATCTCCTATCGGGAAGGCGGTACGACGGTTGATTTGTTCCTCTTCAGCACCAGCCCGGACTTGGAGTTGAACTATTCGGAGGCGGAACTGGATCAATTGCTGCTCGGTGGCGGCAGTTCCAATCCGTCGCTCGCGATCGGTCGGAGCGGTGCCCGGGTGACCTTGTCATGGCCGGTGTCCGTCGCCGGTTTCGCCCTGGAATCCGCGCCATCGGTTCCCGGGGGCGTCTGGACGGCCGTCGCGGATCCGGTGGTTGTGACTGGCAGCCAGAACACGGTCACCGTCGATGCCGGCCCCGCGAGTCGCTTTTTCCGACTGCGGAAGCCTTAGAGCCTGACTTTAAAGACAGGCTATTAGGCGGTTAGGTCACGATCTCGCGGATCACTTCTCCCGAGACGTCGGTGAGCCGAAAATCCCGGCCGGCGTGGCGGTACGTGAGGCGTTCGTGATCGAAGCCCATGCAGTGGAGCATCGTCGCGTGAAGGTCGTGAACGCTGGTGCGGTTCTCAATGGCGCGGAACCCGAAGTCGTCGGTGGCGCCGTAGGTCCTGCCCCCGCGGATGCCGCCCCCCGCCATCCAGACGCTGAAGCCCCAATGGTTATGATCGCGGCCGAGCTTAGATTTTCCCTCGGCTCCCAACTCCACGGAAGGGGTGCGACCGAATTCACCGCCCCAGAGGATGAGGGTGTCCTCGAAGAGACCGCGTTGCTTCAGGTCGGCGATGAGGGCGGCGATGGGGCCGTCGATTTCGGAGGCGTTCTTGCGGATATTGGACTCGATGTTGTCGTGGTGGTCCCACGGTTGACCGGCGCCATGCCAGAGTTGGACCACCCGGACGCCGCGTTCGAGCAGGCGGCGGGCGATCAGCGTTTGGCGGCCATGGACGTGGTCGCCGTACATGGCGCGGATATGTTCCGGTTCGCGCCCTAGATCGAAAGCGTCGGTTGCCTCCAATTGCATGCGGAAGGCGAGTTCGAAGGATTCAAGGCGGGCTTCGAGGCGATTGTCTCCGCCGCGGGCGCTTTGGTGGTCGAGGTTGAGTTCCCGGAGCAGGTCCAATTGGCGCCGCTGCATGGCGGCGGTGGCGTGGGGGCTGCGGATGTTCTCGATGAGCTTGTCGACCTCGCGGAACTGGGGATCGACGAAGGTGCCTTGGAAAACCCCGGGAAGGAAACCGGCCTGCCAGTTCTCGGAATCTTTGATCGGCAGGCCACCGGGGCACATGGCGACGAAGCCGGGGAGATTCTGGTTGTCGGCGCCCAAGCCATAGAGCACCCACGCGCCCAGGCTGGGGCGGGCTTGGACGCTGTCGCCGCAGTTCATGAGCATGAGAGACGGCTCGTGATTGGGCACCTGAGCGTACATCGAGCGGATGACCGCGATGTCATCCGCGTGGGCGGCGGTTTTGGCGAAAAGATCGCTGATTTCGAGGCCGCTTTGGCCATAGCGGGAGAAGGGGAATGGCGAAGGAAAGGCGACCCCCGTTTTGCGCTCGGTACGGAGGTTTTCGCTGGGCAGGAGTTTGCCGGCGAACCGGGTGAGGGCGGGTTTGGGGTCGAAGGTATCGACGTGGGAGGGGCCGCCGTTGAGGAAGAAGTGGATGATACGCTTGGCCTTCGGGGCGAAGTGCGGCGGGCGCATCACGAGAGGCGAGTCGGACGGCGCTGGGGAGCCTGCCAGGGCGGGCAAGGCGAGGGCGGCCATGCCCATGCCGCAGCGTTGAAGAAAATCGCGGCGGGTGAACGGTGGGCGGAAGAGGTGGGTCATGGGGTCAGTCGGTGAAAGCGAATTCGTTGGAGAGCAGGAGCACCTGGGCATACTGCTGCCAGGGCTCGAGCCGGACCGGATGGGGCTTGGGTCCCGTAAAATCTTCCCTGCCATTCCAGGTCCCGTCGTCGCCAGCAACGACAGGCGCCCACAGGAATTGGTCCGAGTTCAGGACGGATCCAATATCGACGATGAAATCGAGGGTGTCCCCGGCCTGCAATTCAACGGCGTCGAGGGTGACCTCGACTTTGGAATGATGGGCGGTCACGGCCTTCAGTTCGCCGTGGCGGCTGGAGACGACGAAGGCGCGGACGCCATCCCCCGCTTCCGGATCGTGCTGGAGGGTTCCTGTGATCTTGACAGTCACCTCGGCGGGGGCGGTCCAGCGTCGGATGCAGGCGTGGGTTGGGGTGTTGCCAGGATGGCCGCCTGTGGCGGTGAGCTGAGCCCAACCGGTGTCGCCGCCGGGCCAGGCTTCCGATCCCTGCCAGGCCAGGCCGGTGAAGTGCGGGAGGGCGGTGAACGACTTTGTTTGCCGGGCGATGGCATCGAACTCGCCGGTGCCATAGCTCCACGGCGTCACGCGGACGGGTTCGGGCGGTGGCGGTGCGTTTTCGGCGGCGGCCTCGATGAATGCGAAGGCGATCTCCGTTTCGTGGGGTGTGGGTTCGCGTTGGTAGACAGACCTGTAGAGGGCTTGAACGCGGGCTGGCGCCAGAGCGTGGGTGGCGGTGGCGGTGACGGCGAGGGCGATAGCGCGTGACGCGGCGAAGCGACCGTTCAAGAAGAACAGGGCTTGCTGGGGAACCGTGGTTTCATGGCGGACCGCGACGTGAATGTCGGGATTGGCGAAGTCAAAAGTCCGGAACGTTCCGGGAAGAAACTGGCGATCGACGGTGGAGTAGAGGGTGCGTCGAAGGTTGGTGGGATCGAGCAGTTCCTTGGCGCGCCCGCCGACCGAGCGGTCGAGTTGTCCGCTGGCGGCGAGCATGGCGTCCCGGAGTTGCTCGAAGTCGAGGCGCCGCATGGGAAACCCATGGCCCTGCTGGTAGGTGGCGCTGGAGACGATCAGGCGGTGCATGGCCTTGACGCTCCAACCCTCGGCGATGAATCGGCATGCGAGCCAATCCAGCAGCTCCGGGTGACTCGGGGCTTCGGCGCGCAAACCAAAGTCGCTGGGGGTGGGAACGAGCCCCTTGCCGAAGTGATGCTGCCAAATTCGGTTGACCATGACCCGGGCGGCGAGCGGATTGGCGGGGTCGACGATCGCCCGGGCAAGTTCCAGCCGACCGCTGCCCTTCTGGAAGGGCTGCCGGTTTTCCTTCGACAAAACCCCCAGGAACTGGCGGTGAACAGGCTCACCCAGGCGGGAGGGACTTCCCCGTTGAAATACGCGCGGGTTCGGTTCCTGGGTGCGGTCCGTGAGAATGAGCGCCGCAGGCATTCCCAGTTCCATGAGGTGGCGGTCGACGTCGCCCTGGAGTTTCCAGAGTTCCTCGGTGACCGGAGTAGGGAAGAACGTCTCGGTGTTCACGATCCCGGTGTCGGGGACAAGGGCGGGGGATTCGGGATTGGCGAGAAATGCAAGAAGACCGGCGGCACCGGGAAGGTCGGGTTGCTTCTCGGCTTTCGTGAACACGTCGCCGTAACGGCTCGCAACATCTCGCATGGAATCGGGTGACGTGGCGAAGGCTTCCACGACGAGCGGATTCAATTGAGTCTGGGCAAGGACGGGCGCGAGGACCGCTTGGGCGTGATTGGTGAACGAGGATGCATCGAGGGCCGCCAAAGCGTGCCATGGCCCGAAGACGGGATGCGCGGTGCTGCGGTGGGTCAGCAGGTAGTCGCGCCAGCGGCGGACGGACGTGGGGATGATGTCGTCGGCGCTGAGCAGTTGGTCGAAGCCTTCCTCGGGGTATTGGTGCAGTTCGAGTTGGGCGGTGAGGTAATCGGCGATGCGGGTTTTCAGGCGCGTGTTCGCGGCGTCCCGGTGTTTGGCGTAGCCGTCGGCGAAGGCCTTTCGGCGTTTGGCGAGTTCGGCGTCCTTGGAGGGTTGCAGCGGGACGAGTTGGACGTCGACGCCATGGAAGACGCCGTACAACGAGTAGTAATCCTGGATCGGAATGGGGTCGTACTTGTGGTCGTGGCATCGGGCACATTGGACGGTGAGCCCAAGGGTGCCGCGGGTCACGACGTCGATGCGGTCGTCGATGATGTCGTGGGTGACCCCGAGGAATCGCCGGCCGCCGGTGATGAATCCCATGGCGGCGAGGTCGGGCGAATCGGCCGGCACCAGTTGATCGCCGGCGATCTGGAGGAGGAGAAAGCGGTCGTAAGGGATGTCGTTGTTGAACGCCTGGACGACCCAGTCGCGGTAGGTGGAAGCGTGAACGAAACGTCGCTCCTCGCGGCCGTACACGTAGCCCTTGGTATCGGAGTAGCGCGCCACGTCGAGCCAGTGTCGGCCCCAGCGTTCGCCGTAGTGAGGGCTGTCGAGCAGACGCTGAGCGAGTCGGTAGACGGCGGACGGATCGAGGGCCTGGGTTGACGAGCCGCCGGGGTGGGCTTCGGCGGCGAAGTGTTGGACCTCTTCGAACGTCGGCGGGAGGCCTGTCAGGCTGGCGGAGACCCGGCGAACGAAGGTGCGCGGGTCGGCGGGTGGAGCGGGTTGCAGCCCTTCGGCTTCGAGGCGGGCGAGAATGAAGCGATCGATGTCGTTGCGGGGCCAGCCGGTGTTTGTGACGGCAGGTGGGGTGACGGGCTTCGGGGTTTGGTAGGCCCAATGGAGATGGGCGTTCGGCGGGGGTTCGAGGGCTGGGGAGGCGAGGGGGAGCAGCAAGAAGAGGGTGAAGAGTCCCCAGACAAATGCGAGGGCCTGTCGGGGCCGGCGTCGGAGGGCGGGCACGACGGAGTGTGCCCTTCCGGGGAATGGGTAGTTCATGGGGAGGCAAGTTTTCCAAAGAATGGACACGCATTGGGACC
>Ga0105046_10000027_pt1 | contig 128233 bp, 94 predicted proteins | sample MAT03_FD_78385 | JGI IMG/M metagenome (GOLD analysis project Ga0105046, IMG submission 78385) | Freshwater microbial communities from Lake Fryxell liftoff mats and glacier meltwater in Antarctica - MAT-03 (megahit assembly) | ecosystem: Environmental > Aquatic > Freshwater > Ice > Liftoff... | reverse complement strand
TTCGTCCGGCTGCCGCTGGCAGGGTTCAGGCTGTTCGGCGGCTCTTGGCCGACGGCTGGGGGGCGGGTTTCCCGGCCGGAATGTCGAAGCTGAGGATTAGCGGAGTGTTCGGTCCGTCTTGACGGTTCACCCCTATTCCCTAACCCTTTCGCCCCACGGTCCTACTTCCCCATCTCAGCGTGTTCGCTGCTGCTTACCGCGCCGCGGTCATCCGTAACCGTCAAGTAGTAAACAATCGGGCGGTCGCCCGGAATCGCGCCGGCAACTATCCCGTCACGAACGGTCGCGTCCAGGCTCTTCCACTCCCGCTTTTGCCACGCGCCCGTGTCCGTTGTGTAGTGCAGTTGCCCCCTCGCAATGGGCGTCTTCGACAGAACGCTGGCCCGCGCCTGCCCCTCGACCGTCTCGAGCTTTCCCAAACGGGCCAGCGGCGCGCCACCTTTGAAAACGCTGTCGGCGAACAGTCCAATCTCCTTCGGCGCCCAGCCCTGTTGATGACCATGCGGCATGCGGACCGTCACGCAGAGATCGACGGGCCCTTTCACATGGCGATACGACTTCTGATAGCTGTCGAGCGGATAGGCGAAGTCGTTGGTGCCGTTCACAAAGAGAATCGGACACGAAACGCCCGCCAGGTACTCGCCGGGGTCGAAGAACTTCGTCCAGCGGGCGCGTTGCTCCGGCGACATCTTTTCGAATCGCGATAGCCAGGTGCTGTTCTCGGCCAGATGTCCGCAGCCGTAGACGGGAACACTGACCTTCAGCCGGTCGTCGATACCGGACACAATGCAGGTCAGATAGCCGCCCCAACTGATCCCCGTGATCCCGATCTTCTCGCGATCAACCTCGGGCTGAGCGGCCAAAAACGAATGACCGCGAACCACCGCGGCCACCGCGTGATAGGTCCACATCTCCGGCGCTTCCGCATCGGTGAAGTCGCGAAACTTCGCGTCATCCCCTTGGTCGGGACCACCATCTTCCAGGCGTTTGCGACCGGGCCCTTGGCCGGCGGTATCCATGGCCAGCGCCACGTAGCCGCGCTCGGCCCACAGGTTCGCCCATTCGGCAAACGCCTGCCCTCCGCCGCCGTGTACCAGCAACATGGCGGGAAACGGGCCCGTCCCATCCTTAGGCCTTGAGAAGTAGGCGAACACGCGGGTCGGCTTCCCCTTGTAGGGCTCCCCTTCGTAGTAGACCTCTCGCACCAACCCCTTGGTCTCGCCCCAGGTGGCTTGTGGAGTCTTCTTCAGGGCCTCCATCTTCCATGGGCCGGTCGACCGTACCGGGGGTTCTGCCCGCAACGCGTTGGCAGTACCCAGAACAAACAAGAATGTCAGCGTCAGAACATGGAGAGGTTGAAAGCGCATCGAGGGCTCGCAATGTGAGGAATAGAGTCCATTTCCATGAATGTAGCCGTCCGCGCTTCACGAGGAAAGTTTTCTGGAACGGCAACTCAAGCCATGTAAGCAACTTGCGTTCACCCTGCATGCGATTCCGTCTGTAGCGAATGGAGTGGTTGTGGGGCTAGGTCGCAAACAAATGGACGTAGCGACTGTAGGTGTCGAAACGAATACTGCGGCACATATGCATGGAATGCCCAGACGGCGCTAGGCGTTTGAGCCGGGCGTGTGGCAAACGTGCCCCCCGGAAATGGAGTCCGCCCCCCATGCTTCGTCCCACGGTTCGCACCTGCATCTCTGGCGCGTTGCTTTTGAGCCTGCTCCCCACCTTGGCTCAGGCCCAGCAGCCGATCTGGATCCTGCCCGCCAAGGCAAAGGTTCAGGCCGAGAAGCCTCCGGTCCCGCCCGGACAATCCGTCGCGCCGGCGCACCAAGGGCTGACGCTGGAGGAGCTGGAACAGATCGCGATGGGAAGCAACCCGTCGATCGCGCGGGCGTCGGCGTTGGTCTCGGCCGCGCGAGGCAAATGGCTACAGGCGGGCCTCCCTCCCAATCCCGAGTTCGGCTACGAGGGGCAGCAACTCGGCAGCCGTGGCCTGGCGGAACAGGAAGGGGTGATCATCAACCAGGAGATCGTCCGCGGCGGCAAGCTGCGGCTGAGCCGAGCGGTGGTGGCCCAAGAGATCAATCTCGCCCAACAGCAACTGGCGACACAGCAGCAACGGGTGCTGACCGACGTGCGCGTGTCGTTCTATCAGGTGCTGGTCGCTCAACGTCAGATCGACTTGACGATGGACTTGGTGTCGATCGGCAAGAAGGGCTCGGAAGTCGCCGACGCTTTGTTTCGGGCCAAAGATGTCAGCCGCATCGATGTGCTCCAGGCGCAGATTGAAGTCGAGAACGCCGAGATTCTGGCCCAGAACGCCCGCAATCGGCACCAGGCCGCCTGGCAGACGCTGGCCTCGGTGGTGGGAGACCTCAAACTTCCGCCCCAGGCGCTTGCAGGGGATGCCTTCGCGCCGCCCCGTCACTTTGACTTCAACGGCACGCTGGAGCGGCTGCAGACCACCAGCCCCGAGATGGGCATGGCCATGGCGCAGGTTTCACGGACGCGTGCGGCCGTGGAGCGAGCTCGGGCTGAGCCTCGTCCTAACCTGAGTGTGCAAGGGCTGGTGAACTGGCGTGACAACGGAATCGGCGGCCTTTCCGACGGCTCGCTGGCCTTGTCGGCTCCCCTGCCATTGTGGAATCGCAACCAGGGGGCCATCGCCGAGGCTCAGTACGAATACGCCGCGGCCAAGCAGGCCCTCTCGCAGTTGGAGCTGAGCTTTCAACACCGGCTGGCACCGATCTTCGAGCGCTATGCGAACGCTCGCAACCAGGTGGAGCGCTACCGCGACCGGATCCTGCCTTCGGCACAGGAGTCCCTGCAACTGACGCGGCAGATTTATGAAAAGGGGGAGAGCAACTTCATCGCATTGCTCACCGTGCAGCGGACCTACTTCCAGACGAACATGAACTATCTGGAAGCCCTGCGTGAACTGCGGACCGCCGAGGCCGAGTTGGAAGGGCTGCTGCTGTCGGGAAGCCTGGAGGCGCGCTAGTCTCGTGAGATAGGAAAGTCGATTTGAGGTAGAACACGACGATCCTTTCGGCAGCCCCGCGGTGTATTGATCGTTTTGCCTGGATTTGCCAGGTGCGAGCGGTATCCCGCCGCAAGGATTTGGCAGAATCATGGGGTGGCTTGCGCGTCGATTTGTCCTCGGGCGGGGAGTATCCTACGGGCTGATGTGCCGTAGCCCTCTCAGCTGATCGCGCGAGGTGAACCATCAGCCACTTGGCCCGCGGACTGTTGCTGCTCAGTTGGATGGCCGGTGCGGCGTGCGCCGTTGATGTCGATCTGACACCGCGGAATCTTGTTTCGCGCGGCAATCGACAGCGGCCGTTGGTGGTGCTGTCGCGCCTCACGACGCAGTCGCATGCCAAGTTTCCGGCGGCGGTGGTCAGCGTGGGGCAAACTCCCCAGGATCGCTCGGGGTGTGCCTCGCAGTTTGCCGCGGGAAAGATGCAGTTGAAGCCTCCTCAGGCCGGCACGGAGTTGGTCGCGCTGATCGTCAGCCCCAAGCAAGATCGGGGAGACTACTTCCGGCCCGTGGCGGTGGAACACGAAGGGGGATCGCTGACGGTCGTTTGCGAGCACTGGACCACGCGACACGTCGATCCGCTGCTGCTCGAACCGGTCCATGCGGTGTATGCCGTTTCGCTGGGGATGCTGCCCGCGGGAGAGTACACCCTGCACTACGAAGTGCAGGAACGGTTCATGAACTTTCAGAAAAACGATCCGAACTACCGCCCCTCCACCCTCACCTTCGGCAAGACGCCGGTCCGTGTCGCGACCGTTGCGGGCCAAGAACCGTGCCCCATCATCCCCTTGAAAGCGTTGGCGACGAAACCCGTCGCCGAGAAAGCCCGTCAGCGTCTGCTGCAGCTGATTTTTCCGACCGTGGTGCAGACGGCCGATCCGGGCGCCCAAGGTTTGCCCGCGGCGCTGCGCGTAGGGAGGCTGGACACAGGTGTGTGGAGACCGCAGCGCGAGGGACCGGTCCCGATTCCGGAAATGACGCCCGCCGAGGCCGGGCGATTGATCTATGTGTCGATTCTGGGACCGCCGATGCGCGGAACCGACACCATCCTTTTGCGAGAAATCGAGTGGATCGACCGACGCGCGATCCTGCGCGTGGAACTGTGGCGCAAGGCAGGGCAAAGCGCCGAGCTGCCCACGTTTCGGACGGTGCTGGTGGAATCGATCTCGCCGGTGGTGAAGCGAACCGCGATGCCGGCCGGGAACTACACGCTCGAGGTGCAGTGGAGTCTGATGTATGCGCCCTCGGCCGACGGGTTGTACAGCCGGTCGACCGTGGCGGAGATCGTTGCCGATCCTGGAGCGCATGCGATCGAACGCGAGTTTGTAGAGTTTACTCGCCGGGCGGGGAGTTCGTTGGTCTTTGAGGTGCTGGAAGGGAAGTGACGGCGCTCCCCTTGCTGGCTCGCCCGTCCCGCGCCCCCTATAATCGCCGCGCCTGCCATTCGTTCAGCCTCCGCATCAGGAGTTCGGTCATGCATGTCTCCGCGCGCCTACGTTCCTTGGCTTTCGCCGTGCTGCTCCTCGTAGCCGCACCTGCCGCAGGCGAAGTGACGCGGATCGAGATCGCCAAGCGGACGCCATACCTCGAAGGCCGAGTGTTCGAGAAAGTGGGCGCCTACGAAAGACTTCGTGGGCGTGTGACCTTTGCAGTCGATCCGGCGCATGCGGCCAACCGGCAGGTGATCGACCTGGAGCTGGCCCCGAAGAACGCGCAGGGGAAGGTTGAGTTCTCGGCCGACATCGAGATCCTGGCACCGGTGGATCTGGCTAAGGCCAATGGGGCCTTGCTGTACGACGTGAACAATCGGGGCAACAAGGTCGCGCCGGGGCAGTTCAACGGAGGGGCCGATGAGTTCCTCTTCCGCAAGGGCTACATCGTGATGTGGAGCGGCTGGATTGCGGAGACTCAGCCCGGCGGAGATCGCTGCCGCATGGAGGCCCCCGTGGCCAGCGAGAACGGCAAGCCGATCACTGGCATCGTGCGGGCAGAAGTGGTGGTCGACGCCCCGGAGCCGCGGCACACGCTGGGGCAGTGGGCGAATCAGGGAACCTATGAGCCAACGGCTCGCGGGCTGGAGAACGCCACCCTCACGTGGCGGCAGCGCGAAAGCGATCCCCGCGTGGCGATTCCGCGCGAGCAGTGGAAGCTGGAGCAGCACTTTGTCGAGACCGACGGCCAGCGGGGCCAGCTTCCCGAGATCAATCTGGCGGCCACCGGCGGGCTGCAGCCCGGCTACATCTACGAGCTGATCTACGAGGCCCAAGGCCCGATCGTGCAGGGGCTGGGACTGGCCGGCATCCGCGATGTGGTCTCGTATCTGAAGTACGACAAGAGTGAGGGGAACCCGCTGAAGAAGACTGCTGGCGGGTCGGCGGCGCAGGTGGCCTACGGGTTTGGGGTGTCGCAGAGCGGCCGCTGCCTGCGGACGTTTCTGTACGACGGCTTCAATGCCGATGAAGCAGGACGGATGGTCTTTGATGGGGTGATGCCACACGTGGCCGGTGCGGGCATGGGGTTCTTCAATCATCGCTTTGCCTCTCCCACGCGGCACAACACGCAGCACGACAATCATCTGTTTCCGGCCGACGCCTTCCCGTTCGCCTATGGCGACGACCGCGATCCGCTTACAGGTCGAATCGATGGCATACTGCGGCGGGCACGCGCGTCGAAGAGCGTGCCCAAGGTGATGCACACCCAGTCGTCGAGCGAGTACTGGCACCGCAGCGGGTCGCTGGTGCATACCGATCCGCTGGGGCAGCGCGACGCGACGATTCCGGACGAAGTCCGCATCTATTGCTTCGGCGGCACACAGCACGGGGCCGGGAGCGGCGTCCCATCTCCCGGCGGGCAGGGGCAACTGATGCGCAATCCGGCCGACTACCGCCCGCTGGTTCGCGGGCTGCTGGTGGCGCTCGATGCCTGGGTCCGCGAGGGGAAGGAACCGCCGGCCAGCGTCTATCCCAAGATTGCTGAGCAGTCGCTCGTCGGATGGCGGCAGGCCGAGAGCGGTTGGCGCGCGATTCCTGGCGTTCGTTATCCCGAGGTCATCCAGCAACCAGAACTGCTCGACCGAGGTCCGGACTTTCTTGCGCTGCGACGCACGGCGATCGAGCCCCCGGTGAGCCGCGGGCATTACGTGGTGAAGGTCCCGGGCTATGGGCCGGATGATAACGAACTGGGGACGCTCGAGCTGCCGTTTCTGTCCGTTCCGGTGGCGACCTACACCAGTTGGAATCTGCGAAATCGCGAAGCGGGGGCCGAAGGGGAACTGTGGAGCCTGTCCGGCGGATACATTCCCTGGGCCAAGACGGCGACCGAGCGCAAGGAGCGAGGCGATCCTCGGCCGGCCCTGCTGGAGCGCTACGAGAACTTTGCCGAGTACCAGGAGCACATCCGCGAGGCCGCCACGCAACTGGCCGAGCGAAGATACATTCTGGACGAAGACATCGAGCGGTTGGTGAAGCTGGCGGAGAAGAATCGCCCATTGTTCGAGTAGCGCTCTGTGGAATGCACGCTGTAGGGAACGCCCTCCGCGGCGTTCCGTGCACCGCGGTAGGCGTTGCCTTTGGAGATCTCCAAATAGGGAAAGCATCCCGTCATTCGCGGCACGCCACGGAGGGCGTTCCCTACAGGTGCAAGTGCACGCGAAGTGTTTGGGCTAGCGCAGGACGATGCCTCCTTCGCGGCGGCTCTCGGGGCGGCGAAAGACTTGAACGCCGGGGCGATCGAGCAGCCGCTCCCAATGGAGCGAGACTTCCGGCGGCGCGGGGTGCTCGTGATCGGCCACCACCACGTCGACCTCGCCTTCGCTCAGCAGCGTTTGAACAGCGCGTGGCTCGTGTTGATAAAATCCTTTGCGCAAGGCGCTGCGTCGATAGATCTCGTCGGCCGGTCCGCTGCTCAGCAAGTGCTCCTCGCGGCCTTCCAGGTACATCTGTCGGCCGACCAGATTCGATCCCAACGTGAAGTGCCGCTTGTACAGAAAGGCGACTTCATCGCCGGCGGAGTCGTCGCGGATCACCTCGTCGTTCCAGGGATGCAGAACGGCCTGGTCGAGTCCCACTTCGGAACGCAGGCAACTGAGCGCCGCCAGCTTGTCGTTGGAGACGTGATGGTAAAGCGTCGTGTGCTCGAGCCCCAACTCGTTCCGGGCGGCGTGCCCGGTGGCGAACAGCACCAGGGCCAGCGGGGCCCAATTCAGTGGACGGTAGCTCTGCCGGAGCGCCCGGGCCAAGGGACCCAGGCCGCACAGCATCAGCAGGAACATGGCATACATCGGCAGCCGCGCTACGTCGGGACTTTCCAGCCAGGTCTCGCCCGTCTCAAAGCCCCAGGTCACCACGGCAGGGGTTATGAAGCCGAACAGCACGATCGCCAAAAGCAACGAATCTGCCTGGTTGTCCCCCTGGTGATGTCTCCAGCGACGCCAGAAGTAGGCGACGCCAAACACGCCGGCCCCCAGATAAGTCACGGCCACGAAGATGCCCAAGCCGGCCTGATAGACCACTTCGGCCACACCCCGTTGAAGGATGGTGGGCGGAACAAAGCTGGCCACTTCGGCACGGCTAAGCGGCTTGCCCCGCTTCCACTCCAGGATCGGCGCGCACCAGGTATAGGTGCGGGCCCAGTCGCGCCATTCGCGCGAGTAGCTGCGCTTGTAGGTGTTCTCCCAGACGAAGGTGGGCGGCGCGACGCGACGCGCTCCCAGGAACAGCACCGAGGTGATCGCCGCGGCGACCAGCACCGCGGGCACGGCCAGCATCGTCCGCTCGCGCAGCCGAAGATACAGCGGGCGATCGAAACAGAATCGCGCCGAAAGGACGATCCAAAGCGAGCCGATGCTCCACCAGACTCCCAGCCCGGCCAGCATCAGCGCGGCATGATAGAACTCGTAGCCGATCATGGAGCCCCACAGCAGCGCACACAGGACGCCCCACCGCCAGCGGCCGGAGAGGCGGGCGCGCTCGAAGCTCAGCATTCCCAGCAGCAGCAGGGCCATGGCCAGATTCAGCGTCTTGGCTTCGGGACCACCCGTAAAGGCTGCGTACATAGCCAGCCCGAGCAGGGCCAGTCTCTGCGAGCGGCTATGGCGACGGCAAAAGGCCAGCACCGCCGCGCCGTTGATCAACGAACCGTAGCCCATGCCGTACAGCCAGAAGCCGTCGACAAAGTTCACGCCGACGGTGGAATCGGTCATGGCCACGAACAGATGGGGCAGATAGTGATAGGGGGCCGCGTGCCCCGAGAGCCGCAAGTTGCGGGGGGGAACGCTGTGCTGCAGCGATGCGCAAGGAAACGCTCCCACGAGTTTGTCGGAGTAGAGACTGCCATAGAGCCGCAGCCCTTCAGCATCGTAGGCCACTAACGTCGAGACGCGCCACGGCTGGTAAATCGAGATGACGGCCAGCAACAGCGCGCCCATCGCATAGCCGGCGGTCCCGCCTCGACGGAGCGATTTCCCACGCCAACACGGCTCCTGCCGCGACATTCGCATCGCACACCAGGCAAACATCGGCACGGCCGCCGCCAGAGGGAGCCACTGCGGACAGCCTAGCCCCACGAGGCACCAGAAGGACCACGAGGACCAGAACACCCCCAGCACATTCACCAAGGCGAACTGCCCGAAGCGATCGGAGAACCGCCAGCCCGTCAGTTTCGACAGCGCCCAGCCAGGCAGGCAGACAATGAACAGCACCAAGGCGAGAAACCGCAACACATCGCCCACGGCGAGATTCGGGACCAGCAGTTGGGCGTCGATGAGGGACGTTTCCAAGGCAATCTCCGCCGAGGGGAGTGAATCGGACCGCGCGGGGGGACATGGTAGGTCGATGCCCCAAATGCGGCAATGCCGGTCGCGTGGTGGTCCCTTGCCAGCAATGCTGGCGGGCGAACTTGTGCTCGAACCAGACCACTCGGGGCGTCATCAGGCTTAGGAAGTTGGGTTGGCTCGTCACAACCCGAAGCGTAAGCGAGGCGAACCCGCAGAAGCTGCTGCCTCGCTTACGCTTCGGGTTGTGATCGTGCCAGCACCCATGGATCAAGACCAGACAGGGCGCTAAAACGCCTGCGCTACGTGGCGCGCGCAACTTTTCGAGTTGGGGCGCCGAAGTCCCGCGGGACGCCCGCGCCCCGGGGGACGCGCAAGTCTTCGGGTTGTCTTACTGGGCAAATCATCGGTTCAACGATTCCAACTCATGCTTTGGCCCGCCCGCTGCAACTTTTCGAGTTGAACGCGGAGGCCATGTCTGGAGACTTCGCTGAATCGAGTGCCATGTTTTTCCACAGATGTCACAGAATCACACAGATTAAAGGCCTCCATGGCTTATCTTTCTGGAACTTCTTTCTTTCATCTGTGTGGATCTGCGACATCTGTGGACAAATCGAATCTGCTTTCGTCGCGCGACCTTGGAAACTTTTCGAGTTGGGGCGCCGAAGTCCCGCGGGACGCGTGCGCCCCGGGGAGCGCGTAACTTTTCGAGTTGAACGGAGAGGCGATGGCTGATGACTTCGCTGAATCGAGTGCCATGTTTGTCCACAGATGTCACAGAATCACACAGATTAAAGGCCTCCATGGCTTATCTTTCTGGAACTTCTCTCTTTCATCTGTGTGGATCTGCGACATCTGTGGACAAATCAGACCTGCTTTCGTCGCGCGACCTTGGAAACTTTTCGAGTTGGGGCGCCGAAGTCCCGCGGGACGTCCGCGCCCCGGGGGGCGAGTAACTTTTCGGGTTGAAGCCGGAGTGCGAATTCTCCCCACTCAAGCTCACGGACATCGATTTCCCACAAAGGAGTGAACCGGAACGCTCGAAAACCGATTGGGCGGCGTTGATGAACGTCCGTTTGTCCTCCATCTCCAGTATAGCATACAATTGATCTAATAACAGACTTGTTTCATTTTTATCTTATTGCAATCCTTGGTGAGGGCAAGGAGCGCCTGCGGGCTTGCTCAGTGGGGTAGCGAGGACCTGAGGCAAACTCGACGCAGGCCCCGCAAGTCGGCCCCTGCAAGCTCACCTGGAAAAACTTCGCGAGAGCGAACGTCAGCCGCCGTCTTCGACCCCGTGGGCCGTTTCCGCTATACTTGGGCTTTTCACCATCGCCCTTGGCTGTCGCAAGGGGCTTTTGTGGTGCAGTCGTCCCGCCTGCCTGCCCCGCCCGCCATTCAGCAGGCGGGACGCCTGCACCACAGGACTTTGAGCGACCCTCGGTATACGGATATGCCCCGCGAACGAATCGTCAGTTCCGATGATCAGGACGAGCCGGTCGGCCCGCTGACCAGCGCCATGGATGTCGAGGTCGACCCGCGGCTCGACGAGCAGCTCCGGCCGCAGCGGATGCGCGACGTGGTGGGCCAGCGCGAGGTCTTCGCCCGGCTCGACATCGCCCTAGATGCCGCCCGCAAGCGGGGCGAACCGCTGGGGCACATCCTGTTCGACGGCCCGCCAGGACTGGGCAAAACGACCTTCGCCACGGTGATTCCCCGCGAATTGGGGACCACGCTGCAGATCGCCAGCGGCGCGGGGATGACGGCCCCCAAGGACATGCTCCCCTATCTGACCAACGCCAGCGCGGGCTCGGTGCTGTTCATCGACGAAATCCATCGGCTCCCCAAAGCCGTGGAGGAGTTCATCTATCCGGTGATGGAAGACTTCCGCGTTGATATTGCACTGGGGGAAGGGGTGAACGCCCGCACGATCAACATGCAGCTCAAGCCGTTCACGATTATCGGGGCCACGACCCGCAGCGGCATGCTCTCGGCGCCGCTGCGGGACCGCTTCCAGATGCGCGAGCACCTGGACTTCTACAGCGTCAGCGAGCTGCGCGAGATCGTGACCCGCAACGCGGCCAAGTTGAAAGTCGATATTCGCCCTGAAGCGGCCGAAGAAATCGCCGTGCGCAGCCGCGGGACGCCGCGTCTGGCGAACAACCGCCTGCGCTGGGTCCGCGACTATGCCACCAGCAAGGCCGACGGCAAGATCAGCCTGCAGGTGGCTCAGGCCGCGCTCGATATGCAGAAGATCGATCCCAGTGGACTCGATGCGCAGGATCGCCGGTATCTGGAGACGATCGTGCGCGTGTTCGCCGGTGGGCCGGCCGGCGTCGAGGCGATCGCCCACACGATGAATGCGGCGCTCGACACGCTGACCGACGAGATCGAGCCCTACCTGCTGCGGCTGGGCTTTGTGGTCCGCACCCCGCGCGGAAGGAAGATCACGCCCGAGGGCTTTTTGCATCTGGGGCTCGATCCGCAGGAGCCGCTCTCTCCGCAGAAGCGGTTGTTTTAGTCCGCGGAGTGCCGCCAGCATGGAGTCCGAGAATCCTTTTCGCATTGCGCTTGTCGTCATCATGCTGACGACGATGGGGGTGACGCTCTATCACCGTATTCAGGCGGCTTCGTCCGGCGAAAAGATCTCGCATCAGGACGAAGGCTATCTTTTCGCCACGGTACTGCGCCTGGCTGGCCTAGCCCTTTGGATCAGCACCTTCGGTTACTTGATCTTTCCCGCGTGGTTTCAATGGGCCTCGCTGCCGCTTCCTCTCGCAGTGCGCTGGTCCGGCGTGGCGGTCGGAGCGGGGTGCCCGTTCTTGATGTACTGGACCCTGAGCAGCCTGGGGAAGAACTTAACCGACACGGTGGTCACCCGGGCGTCGGCGACCTTGGTGACGCATGGACCCTATCGCTGGGTGCGGCACCCGTTCTATGTGACCGCAGCGTTGCTGATGGGTTCGGTGACGCTGCTGTCGGCCAACGGGTTCATCGGAGCCAGCAGTCTGCTGGTGCTGGGCCTGCTGGCGATTCGCACGCCGAAAGAAGAGCAACGGTTGGTCGACCGCTTCGGCCAATCGTATCGCGACTACATGGAGCGAACGGGGCGATTCTTCCCCCGCGTATTCTCCTAGAAGCGGTTTCAAAACCGTTCATTAGCCCGACGCGCCAGTGAGGGGGGGTTCGGAAAAGACGCGGCCTTTCCAGAGATTCGCGAAGAATGCGGCGGTTGGAGGCGGGTTCCCCTCGCTCGCGCGCTCGCGCGTCGGGCTAGTGTGGCAAATTCGACCGCGATCGAGTTTTGAAACTGCTTCTAGACCTCAAGTCGACAGGCACGCCGGCGTTGGCGACAATGTTCGGCACATGGATGCTGCTGCGTTCCTACTCGAGGCTTCGGGAGGTCGGTGTCGCTGATGGGTGAGTTTGACCTGGCCACGTTTGCCGCCTGGTGCGCGGTCGCGGCGGCAATACTTTGGATCGCCGGGCCGCCGATCGCCACTCTGTGCGGTTGGACGCGGATTCGTTACGAAGTCGAAGCGATCGGCGTCGAACACGAACGGGCGTGGCTTGCGCCGCTGGCTCGGCAGCTCACCCAGGCGGGGCTCGCTCCCTTGGGACGCTTGCGGATTCGCATTCGCTTCAATGGCCCCCACTGGCGGGCGACCATTACCGAGTATCTGTTTGCCGCCGACGACACGTTGATCGGCGTCTATCGATTGCAATCGTTCGGCAAGCCGAGTTTCGGCGCCAGTTCGCTGTTCACCGATGGCCTGGTGTTCCAGACCGGCGCTTCGATGCCCGACATCAAGGTCGAGGAGCCCCATTACCATCGCAAGGGGATCGCAACCAGTGATCCGTTGGAACTGCTTGCCGCGCATCGCGAACATATACAGATGCTGGTCCATCGGGGGGCGACGCTTGTACCCCCGCGTACGCTGGAAGTTAGCCGGCAGATCGTCGAAACCGAGTGGAGCACCGTCTACGCCCGCAGCCAGTTGCGCGACCTGGCCCGCGCGGTACTGACAATCTTTGGCTTTCTGCTCTTCGCGGGAGTGGTGATGGCCTGGACGCAATCGACGTGGCTGGCCAGTGCGCTGGCGATTCTGGCGGTATTCGGGATTCAACAGGGACTCGCTCTGGCGGCGATCGTGTTCATGACCGTGGCCAGTTGGATGAAGAAGGAGAACGCTTCATGAGTCAGGTTTCACCCGGCAAGGGGCCGAACGATCCGCGGATTCTTTTCGCCGCCGAACAGGTGCTGCTGGCATGGGTTCGCACCGGGCTTTCGATGATGGGCTTCGGTTTCGTTGTTGCCCGCTTCGGCATTTTTCTGCGCGAGATCGCCATGACACAGGCCCTTCCCCCTTCGCGGCCGGGTCTCTCTCTTTGGGTCGGAATTGCGCTGGTGGTTTTGGGCGTGACGGCCAATGTCTGCGCGGTACTGAAGCACTGGCGTATCGTGCGGAAGCTACAACGCGGTGAACCACTGGTGATCACTGCCTGGTCGCTGGCCACGGCCGTGGCTTTGCTACTGGCCGTGATCGGCCTGTTCATGGCCGCTTATCTTGTCTTGGGTCTTCATCCCGAAGCCTGACGGACGGAGTTGCCGATGGCATGCACCTTTCGCAAGGCTCTCTGAATTCGGCGAAAGACCCGCAACTTGCAGCGTGCTGGCTCGCGGTTTACCCTTGAGACATCTGTGCTTGTCTTTCCTGCGGGCGTCCTTGTCTCTGAACGCTCCCTTCACCTAACGAATCACACACCATGCGAATGCACTATCATCCTCTTTTGTGCGGTCTTCTTGGCGTTCTTCTGGCGTCCCTCTCGGCGAGCGCTGATGCACAAGAGTCGAAGGCCTATGCGGCCGAAGAAGCCGCGCTGCTGAAGAATGCCGAGGCCTTTGTCGAGGCCTTTCATAAGGGAGACGCCAAGGCGCTGGCCGCATTGTTCACGGTGGAAGGGGACTACACCGATCAAGTCGGCAAGCGGCTTAAAGGGCGCGACGGGATCGAAGCGGGCTTCGCTAAAGTCTTTGCCGATCACAAAGGGCTGAAGCTGCGGCTGAATGTGGGGCCGATCCGTTTTCTGGCGCCGGGCGTGGCCATCGAAGACGGCACCGCGGAACTGCTTCATCCCGATGGCACTCCGCCCAGCCGGGTTCGTTACACGAACGTACACGTGAAGAAAGACGGTAAGTGGTATTTCGACAGCGTGCGGGACGCACCGTATACCGCCCCTTCGAACTATGACAAGTTGGCCGACCTGGAGTGGATGATCGGTTCCTGGTCCGACGACGTCGCCGAGGGGCCCGTGGCGAACGTCACGTTTCGCTGGGGCGACAACCAGAACTACATCGTCTCGCATTCCAGCACCAGCGTGAAGAACCACTTGGTCAGCGGAGGGACCCAATGGATTGGCTGGGATCCAGTCGCCAAAATCGTCCGGTCGTTCACCTTCGACAGCCACGGTGGATTCGGCGAAGGAACCTGGATGAAGACCGGGGAACAGTGGGCCCACAAGACAACGTATACCTTGCGGGACGGGAAGAAACTGATGGCGACCGATCTGATCACCCGCATTGACGCCGACACGGTCTCGTGGCAGAGCAAGGATCGTACACTGGACGGCCAGAAACTGCCGGACATCAAGGAAGTGAAGATGAAGCGGGCGAAGTAAGCCTGTTGTGCCTGCGTACGTCCTGCATGCCGGAACTTTACCTCACACTCGGAGTACTCCGATGCGTTCTCTTCGATGCCGACTTTTTCTGGCCGTTGTCGCGGCAGGTCTGTTGTTGTCCCTGACTACGTCCGCCCAGGCGGCTGGCTACCACAACCCCGGGCAATACTTCGGGCCGCCTCCGCAGCCTTACCAGGCGCACGACTGGAGCGGCAATCCCTACGCCCCGGCTGCACCCGCGGTCGGCAGAGATGGCGGGGCTACGTACCATCAGCCCTATTATCCCAGCCAGCCAAACTATTCCACGGGCGGATTCCGCCCGGCGACGATCAATACGAACTACACGAGCGGTGGGGTCTATCGAGCGATCTACTAACGCGAAAGCGGCTGGTTCAACTTCCGTGTACATCGACACTCACTGCCACCTCGACGACGAGTCCTTCGCCGAAGACCTTTCTCAAGTGCTTTCGCGCGCTGCCGAGGCCCGCGTTGAAGCGATGATCGCCATCGGCACCACAGCCGACTCGAGCCAGGCCGTCGTTCGACTGGCCCAGACGCATGCGCCGCTGGGCGTCTACTCGGCGGTGGGGATTCAGCCGAACTACGCCGGGGCGGCACTGGCCAGCGACTGGGACCGCATCGTCGCGCTGGCTGCCGAACCGCGTGTCGTGGCCCTGGGTGAGACCGGTCTCGACCGCTATTGGGATCACACCCCCTTTGATGTGCAGCAGGACTACTTCGACCGGCACTTGCGGCTTTCGGCCGAACGCAAGCTGCCGGTTGTCATTCACACCCGCGACTGCGACGCGGACATTCTGGAGTCGCTTCGCACCGCGCATGCTCGCAGCGGGCCGTTGCTGGGGGTGATGCACTCCTTTACCGGTGCGGCCGAGACCGCCGCTCAGTGCGTGGCGATGGGGTTGTACATCAGCTTTGCCGGCATGGTGACGTACAAAAAGTCGCAGGCCCTTCGAGATGTGGCGGTCGGAGTGCCAGCGGAACGTCTGCTGATTGAGACGGACTCCCCCTATCTTTCGCCCCATCCGTTTCGGGGCCAGCGTCGCAACGAACCGGCTCTGGTCATTCATACAGCAGCCTGCCTTGCCGAGGCGCGTGCGACAAGCGTGGAAGAACTGGCCCGACAGACTACGGCCAATGCCCGGCGGCTGTTTGTTCTGGGCTGATCTCGCGCCCTCTCCAGCCTGCGCAGATTAACGCGCCAGCACGCAATTCGGCGGGGGACTGCGGTTGCCCGATCGGCGCGTTCTGAGATAAGATCCCGCGCCGCACATGGACGTGCGCAGGGGAATTCATCGCCTAGCGATGAATGCAAACTTGTCTTTCTACGTTCGCCGTCGGGGCGTCGGCACGGTTTCGAATCGTTCACGCGATTCGTTGTTTCGTGCGTACCTTTGGCTGTGAGCATGCTTTTCGTGGATTTCGCTTCGCAGGATGCGTTGCGAAGTTCACGCGGAAAAGGATGTCCGGGCATGAGTGTGTTGACCCAAGCTTTGAACTACGTCGTACCTTCGCCATTTCAGCGGCCCTTTCGCGCGTTCCATCGCGACTATATTTTCCACAGCGCGTTCCATCGCTTTGTGAAAACTCCCGAGGCGGCGCTCGACCCCGATCTGGGTCTGTTGTCGCAGTTGATCTATGGATGGGGAAACGAGGGCTGGTCGGCGCGCGAAGAGTTTCTGGTTGCTTCGCTGAGGCACGCGCTCTGCACCAAAGGGAACATCCTGGAGTGCGGCACAGGCTTGTCCACGTTGCTGTTGGGGATCATCGCTCAGCAGAACGGCCGCTGCCTGTGGTCGCTCGAGCATAGCCGACCCTGGGGCCGCAAGGTCCGCGACGAGCTGCGGACCTATCGCATCGACGCGGTCAATATGTTCGTCAAGCCCTTGAAGGACTATGGCGAGTACACCTGGTACGACGCCCCGCTCGACAAGCTGCCCGGCAACTTTTCGCTGGTGGTCTGCGACGGACCTCCGGGCTCGACGCCCGGTGGTCGCTACGGGCTGGTCCCGGTGATGAAGCGGCGCATGGCGCCCGGCGCCGTAATCCTGTTGAAGGACGGCATCCGCGAAGGGGAGCAGGCGATCGCCAGCCGCTGGGTAGAGGAAATGAGCGCCGACGGAGAACTGATCGGCGAGCAGGATCCTTACATCGAACTGCGGCTTCCCCGGCGAAGCTGAGCGGGCCGCTCCTCTCGCACTTTCGCGCGGCCCCCCTTACCATCGGGGCATGAGCGACTACGCCCGGCACGAACATCACGACTTCATGGCCGCCAGCGCCGAGGCCATGGCCGACCCTGGCCTGCAGGGGGCGCTTGGCAAGCTGGCCTCGTCGCTCGGGCAGCGCAATAAAGATGCCTGGGCGGCGCTCGAAGGCTCGGATCTGCTTCGCGAGAAGGCCCGCAAGATCAAGGATGCGACTCTCGCCGAGTTGGACAAGCACCTGGAAACGCTGGAAGCCAGCGTCATACGTCGGGGTGGGCACGTCCACTTCGCCGACGATGCCGAGGCAGCCCGTACGATCATTCAGCAGATCGTGCGCGATTGCGGCGCGAAGAAGATCGTGAAGTCGAAGTCGATGACCTCGGAAGAGATCCATTTAAACGGGGCGCTGGAGTCGATCGGCTGTCAGGTCGTGGAGACCGACCTGGGCGAGTACATCATCCAACTGGCCGACGAACGCCCGTCGCATCTGGTCGCGCCAGCCATCCACAAACGGCTGGCCGATGTAACCGAGGTGCTGAGCCGCGACGCCGGGCGGCAGCTTCCCGCCGATCCCACGGAGCTATGCGCTTACGCTCGCGGACGCCTGCGAGGGCATTTCGCTGAAGCCGAGGTGGGCATCACGGGCGGCAACTTTGCCGTCGCCGAAACCGGCACGGTGGTGCTGGTGACGAACGAAGGGAACGGCCGGCTCACGACCGCGTTGCCGCGCGTACACATCGCGCTGGTCGGCATCGAGAAGGTCATCCCCAAGTTTGCCGACCTGCCTGTCTTTTTGAAGGTGCTGGCCCGAGCGGCGACCGGACAGAAGCTTTCGATCTATACCTCGCTGACGAATGGCCCCCGGCAACCGGGCGAACTGGACGGCCCGGAAGAGTTTCACCTGGTGCTGCTGGACAATGGCCGGTCGAAGATCCTGGGCGGGCCGTTGCGCGAAAGCCTGTTCTGCATTCGTTGCGGAGCCTGCCTGAACGCCTGTCCGATCTATCGCAACGTGGGAGGGCACGCTTACGGCGGGGTCTACGCCGGACCGATCGGCGCCGTGATCACTCCGCTCTACGACGGGCTGCCGGCCAACCACCATTTGCCGGCCGCCTCGAGCCTGTGCGGCGCGTGCAAAGCGGCCTGCCCCGTGAAGATCGCCATCCCTGACATGCTGGTCAAGTTGCGCGAACAGTTGCACACCGCGGCCGAGGCCAAGCCCAACCGACTGGAAGGGCTGGCCTATGGTCTGTGGGCCCGCTCGCTTCGCAGCCCCTGGCTGTATCGGGTGAGCACGTGGCTGGCAACGCGATTCAGTCGATTGCGCCGCGGGGGACGCTGGATCAAGCGTCTGCCCGGTCCGCTGCACGGCTGGACAGGCTCGCGCGACTTTCCTGCTCCTGCCGCCAGCCGGTTCCGCGATTGGTGGGCGGAGGAAGAAAAGTTGCATACTTCCCAATCTCCGAATCCGGGTGCGAGTTGGCCGCCACTGGGCATCCAACCGAACCGCGGGCTCCTTGTTGCCTCGGCCGTCTTGTTGGCCCTTTGGAATCTGTTTCTCGTGGGCATTATCTTGTGGAAATGATGTTCGAGTTCTCCGATGCGTGAAGCCTTCCTCAAGCGCGTCCGCGAAGCGGCGGCCTCCGGCCGGCAGTACCGCGTTCATACAGCGGACGTTCCTGCTCGCGCGGGCTACATCGGCGCGGGGGACGATCCGCTGGCGCGACTGGCGAACGAGGTCACCCTGGTCGGAGGTCACGCTCAAGTTGTCGAAGATCTGCCGCAGGCCCGGCGTGAAGTGGTCGCGCTCCTGAGCCGCTTTGCCCCCAAGAGTGTCCTGTGCTGGGAGCATCCGCTGCTCGATCGACTCGGACTGGCCGAGTTACTTCAGAACGCCGGCGCCGGGGCGATCTCGCATGCCAGCCTCAGCCCGCTTCCTTTGACCGAGCAACGGCAGCAGATGCTGGCCGCTGATCTTTGCATTTCGAGCGTCAGCTATGCCGTCGCTGAAACGGGAACATTGGCGGTCGCTTCGGCGCCGGGACGCGAGCGCTGCGGAAGCTTAATTGCGCCCGTCCATTTGGCCATTGTTGAAGCCAGCCAGGTCCTGCCCGACCTGTTCGACCTGTTCGAGAAGCTGGAGGCCGAAGGGCTGGAGCGTCTCCCCTCAAACGTGACTTTGATCACGGGCCCCAGCAAAAGTGGAGACATCGAACTGACGCTGACCACGGGCGTGCATGGGCCAGGGGAATGGCATGTGTTGGTGATTCGCAACACGTAGCGGGCCGAAGCTGTGGGCGATTCCAGCAGGCGGGACGCCTGCACCACAAGCGGGCTATCGCCCGGGGCCGAAGTTTGCGGGCGATTCCAGCAGGCGGGACGCCTGCGCCACAAGCGGGCTATCGCCCGGCGCCGAAACCGACCACGCGGACGTTGGCGATGCTGGCGCGGCAGTTGGAGATCATCAGGCCAATGCGGCCGGACGTGTAGTGGCTCGCCTGCACGTCGTCGCTGACCAGCAGCCATTCCTCGGGCTCGACGCCATCTCGCAGCCAGACCTTGGCCGCCAGGCGGGTCGCGCCGTCGACATTCTCCAGCCGGAATCGCAGCGTGTACCAGACGCCGAGTGACAGCGTGGGATAGCGAGGCTCCAACTTCGGCCACGAGATCGTCTCGTAACCACCCCACGAGCGGCTCTCGCGGCGGCGGAAGCCCAGGCTCTCGCGGCCGATCGCCACGCGGTAGTTCTCTTCTTCGCTGTTGAAGTAGCCGAAGACGCCGATCTGCGGATCGCCCATGGCCGCTTCGTTGAAGCGGAAGTCCATCCGGATCTCGTAGTTCTTCCAGGCGTCGCTGCCGGTGGTGATGTAGCCCACATTAGGCAGATCGGCAATCTCGGTCTGATGGAGCACATCGCCGCCGTACTCGGGCAGGATCGAGAAGCTGGCCCGGCCGACACCACCCCGCTCCCATTTACTGAGATCGCGGCCGAACTTCTCCTCGAACAGCAGGACCAACTTGGTCTGCGCGAGGCCGAAATTGCGATAAGCCAGCAGCTTGGTGGCGTCGAGCTTGGCGTACCAGGCAGCCGCCTGCGATTCGTCGTTCAGGTCGCGGTCGTAAATCTGACCGATATGGAAGGCCAGCTCGGGGACCCGTTCCACCATCGATTCCAGGCGGCTCAAGGCGGCAGCCGGCTGGCCGACCGTGCGATAGAGCCCCGCCAAGAAGACTTGCCCCGCCAGGGGCCAACTGTCGACACGAGCCGATTCTACCTCGGCCAACACCGCGTTTACCTCGTGCCATTCGCCGCCAGCCATGGCCAGCGACCAGGCACGAACCAGCAAGATGTCCCATTCGGTCCGGTGGTTGGCGAGCTTGGCAACGCGGTCGAAATCGCTCGCCTTTAATGCTGTGCGAAGCGCCTCGCGGACTTGAGCCGCGGGCCAATGGGCGGCGGCCAGTTCGTTCACCGGTTCATCGGCGGCATAGGCCACACTAAAGACCGATAGTGCAAATGGCTGGCGCGCGGCATCGCCGGCGCGGCCCGGGGCAATATCGCGCTCGAAAGCGGGGGCCTGGCGAACCAGAAATTTTACGGTCTCGAGCGAGTAAGGCCCGTGCGGGCGATTGCTCAAGTCGGCGGCCAAGTGCCAATTGGCCAAGGTCGCGGGGCTGATGACTCCCGTCGGGCCAGGTTCTTCCAGCGACAGGATCGACTCGGCCACCCAACTCGCGAGCGGGCCCGCGAGCTGCTTCAACTCAGCCAGCGATTGTGTCTGCTCGACTTTGTTGGCCACGCTCGGCAGGCCGTTGCTGACCGCAGGTACCGCGAAGGGCCAGAGACCGGCCATCTGTCGCGGCACAATCATCTGATGCCAGATGCCGAAGGCCAAGGCCAGGCAGGCGGCCAGCGAGAACCAGGTCACGCGCGGCCGGGCACGTCGCTTGCGGCGCGGCCCTTCGAGCGGCACCGTCGTACCCGCCGAAACTCCGGAGGCCGAAACCATGGGGACTGACATTGCGGGCGAAAGATGGGTCGAACTCGCCGAGGGCTGCGCCAGTTCGGCCACCACGCGGGCCTCGAACCGGGCGTAAGCGTCGAGTGTCGCCCGCAGTTCGCTTTCCGAACGCAGTTCGTTCAACACGCCCGAAAGCTGACCCGCCACGCGAAGCGACTTTTGAGCTTCAGGGCTGGTGGCAATCCGCCGCTCGACGGAACCGGCATGCGAATCGTCCAGCGTGCCGGCGCACAGATCGAAGAGGTCCGAGAACGGAACCGACTGATCGGCTTGAGGGCTGACGTCGGCCAGGTTCTCCCACTCTTCCGTGGCGGCGGGAATCTGTGTGGCTTGATAGAGCCGGACCCGCTCTTGCAGGCGATCCCAGAGATCGGCCGCGGGGGTCAACGTACTCTCGGCCCGCAATCGCAGGCAGACCTCAGCCAACTTGCGGGCGTCGGTCTCGACTTCTGGCGACAACGATTCATCCAAAGGCGCCCCGCTCCCTTCCGGCGCATGGGCACTCTCAGCGTCGGCTTGCAGGCCGACGAGTTGCTCGAAGCGGGAGTAGAGGGGATCGTGTGACATCAGAAGTTATTTGGTTTCCGCTTTGCCGTTCTTGTGGACTCCGTTCGGGGAGTCACTTCTTGCCGCGTCGTGATTTCCGTTGGTTCCGGGCTTCAGTCGATTTTCAGGATTCGGTTTGGGTGGTTCAGGTTCAGTCTTCTTCTCTCGCGGTTCTCGCCCCGATTCCTTCGGCCCCACCGACTCTTTGGGGGACAGCGCCTTGCGGAGGCGATTCAGGGCGTATTCCATCCGGCTGCGAGCCGTTCCTTCGCGGATGTCCAGGGCCGCGGCGATTTCCGCATACGGCAATTGCTCGTAAATCCGCATCACCACAATTTCGCGATAGATCTCCGGTAGTTCCTGAACCGCTTTTTTGACCCGGGCACACTCTTCGTTGGTGGCCAGTTGTTCCAGCGGGCCATCGAGCGGGGCCGGGGGTTCCACGGCCATTTCTACTGTGTTGCGTCGTCCCTGCTTACTCAGGTAGTCCCGGCACAAGTTGGCGGCGATGGTGTAGAGCCAAGGCCGGACCGCTTGGGTCGGGTCGAATTTATCTGCATGCCTTAGCACCCGAACAAACACGTCTTGCGTGATGCTATCGGCTGCGTTGGCGTCTCCAATCATCCGGTGTGCAAAGTTCAGGATGGGCTGGTGGTAGCGAAGGAAAAGCTCGCCCAGGCAATCCAGGTCGCCAAGACCCACACTGACGATCAGGTCTTGATCTGTTCCGCCTAGCCGGGGCATCTCGCATCTCGTGCCGAACGCGTGAAGAATCGCAAGGATACGAGTGGATTATACGCAATCTCCCCTCCGCGAACTTCTAAACCTCAGCGTGTTTCCAACCACGGTCCCTATCAACGCACTGCAAAGCACTAGCGTCTTCAAGCTGATTGAAATTAAAGAGTTACGTTTCGCAAGTCAAGGTAGAACGGCACCGCTGCCGGTTCCATCCTACCCCTACTACTGCGATCGGCCGGAGTTCGTCGTTGCAGAATCTGGCAGATCTTCTTACCAATGCTGGCTTACTCCAACTTTTCTGACTCTTTGGTACGAACGACTGGGCCGCGGCAGATCGCTTGAAATTCTTCACAAAAAAAATCGACGACGCGGCGAGGGCCTATGCGTACCAACTACAACGCTGTCGAGCCTCGCCCTCAAGGCTCGTCAGCGACTCGCTTGGTTCAGGCTCGACCGATGTTGAATTGGCGACTCCCTCGTCCCAATCCAACCCCCCACAATCGGCTGAGCCGTTACGGATCAGGCATTGGCAGTCAGTAGATTGTCGACCCGTACAAGACGGGGTCAAAGGAGTAGGCGAGGCGGATTTCGGACTCCCCCCACAGTTCGACGTGCTGCCACCTGTGTCGTTTATTCCTTGGCCCCGTCGGGTCGGACAATCTCGATGAGCCCTTCTTGTGCTGCTGGCCGCCTGCTTGCCCACCCTATTCGCGATTTCAGCAGCAGGACGCCCGCCCTCACAAAAGGCTTGCGCAAAGAACGCCGCGATTCATTTCACTCTGGAAGCCCACTGCCGTATAATGGCCCGGCATGCCGAGAGCGGCGCGTAAGTCCGAAAGGATGGGGCCATGTCCGAACTCGATTCCCCGACTCCTGAGTCGGCGGTTCCCTATGCCGCGGGCGATACCCTCGCCACCACGGCGAACTCGAATCAACTTGAAGTGCGTTCGGCGATTGCGGTCCCGCTGCCGATCCCCAACAAGCCCGCCCCCGTATCAAACGCAGCCGCGAGCGACGGGGCATCCACTTCACTGCGGCACCTGACTCCCGTCCTGCTCTTCTCGATGCTGGTCTTCTCGGTTGTTTACGTGGCCCCCTTCGTCGCGCGCGAGATCCAGTACGCGATCACGTTAGGGGATCTGCGGGCCAAAAGTGACATGGCCCGCGAGCAACTCGGCGACCCGGCCTTGCAAACCAAGCTGGCCGTCTCGGGCGAGGCCTTCCGCCTGGTAGCGATGAGCATCAGCCCGGCCGTGGTGCAGATCCATTCGGAACGCCCCGCCAGTTCCGTCGGCGGAGTGCGGCCCGTGGCCGGCAAGAGCGAAGAGCACACGATGGGTGACGGTTCGGGCATTATCGTCGACTCCAGCGGCTACATCCTTACGAACAACCATGTGGTCAGTCAGGCCAAGGTCATTGACGTGCGGCTCTCTGACGGGCGTTCGGTTCAAGCGAGGGTTGTAGGCAATGACGCCCTGACCGATCTGGCCGTGCTGAAGATCGAGGCCAGCGGTCTGGTGAGCGCCCCCTGGGGTGACAGCAGTTCGCTGGAGGTCGGCGATTGGGTGCTGGCCTTGGGAAGTCCCTTCGGCCTGGATCGCAGCGTCACCGCAGGCATCCTGAGTGCCAAAGGCCGACGACGGGTCGTCGACGACTTGCCCTATCAAGATTTTCTGCAGACCGACGCGGCCGTGAACCCCGGCAACTCGGGCGGGCCGCTGGTCGATCTCAAAGGCCGCGTCGTCGGCATCAATACCGCGATCCTGGGCAAAACCTATCAAGGGGTCAGCTTTGCGATCCCCAGCGATATGGCCAAAGGGGTCTACGAGCGACTGAAGTCCGAGGGACAGATCCGCCGCGCCTGGCTGGGTGTGGCGCTGGAAGAGATCGACAAGAAGCTCGCCGAGCAACTGAAGCTGGCCACTGCCGAAGGGGCATTGATTATTCAGGTTCACCCGGGGCATCCGGCCGACAAAGCCGGCCTGCAATCGGGCGATGTGGTGGTGAAGTGGAAGGGGCTCCCCATCAAGCACCCGATGGATCTGAAACTTCGCGTGGCCGAGACGCCGGTCCCTGAGCAGGTGGAAGTGGTCGCCTTACGCAACGGGCAGCCACAGACGTTTCAGGTGACGGTCAGCGAACGCCCAGGCGAGCTGAAGTAGCTGAATGATCGCTACGTCAGCCCCAGTTTCTCGCGGGCGAACGTCAGGCACGCGCGCACGTTTTCATCTTCGCGCATGATCTTTTCCTCCGCCGATAAACCCGAGGTGCGAGGCAACGGTTTACGCCCCGCCTTGCTCCGAACCGTGCTCAGCATCGCGGCCAGTTCGCTGGCCGGTACGGTCGGCATCGTGGCCCAATACTTCGACGACAAGCAAGGGATCTCGAGCGGATCGCGGGTGATCATCTCCAGATTAAAGCGGATCGCGGGATTCGCGCTACGCAGCACGTCGACGATTCTTGTCAGGTTCAGGTAGCCCTGACCGAGCGGGACTTCGGCCAGGCGAAAGCCTGCGGGATACTCTTCCACCCCCATATCCTTGATGTGCGTCGTGAAGGCGAGTTTAGCGTAGGCCTCCACGACCGCTTGTGGCTCTTCAACCAGCGCAATACTGTTCCCGGTATCAACGCAGATGCCGAATTGCGGGCTGTCGATCCGTGCGATCAAGGCCAGTAGCTCGCTCACACGCCAATCTTTGTGATTCTCGACCGCGATCTTGAATTGCTCGTGCTCCACGATGGGCTTGGCCAACAGCAGCGAATCCCAGGCAGCGGCGGCGAATCTGGCGAACGCCTCGGCCGAATCGAAGGTTTCGTAGCGCCGGCTGCTCAGCAGCGCTGATCGGGCCAGTGTGGCGCCACAGGCCTTGGCGGTGCGGACTTCGGCGGTGAAGCGCTCTACGTCGGCCTGATTGCGCGGCAGGCCGATCGAGGCCTCGACGTACATTCCATGCTTAGCTGCGAAGTCGCGGACCTGGGCGGCATAGGCCTCGTCGCGCCGGCCCAGCCCCATCTGAATGCCCCCCGCGCCGATCGAGCAGCAATGCTCCAGGAAGACCAGCGGCTCATGGAAGTTGCCCGCCTTGCTGGCCGGCCGCGCGCCGAACGAGTGGATGACGACGCCCGTCGAGGTCTTGGCCGCCGGCGATTCCTCGGCGCGAAGGCTCGATGCCAGCATCAGCGGCAATGTGGCCGCCGCGCCGGCCAGCACCTCTCGGCGAGTGACACGCCCGTCGGTCGTCGCTGGTACTTCGCTCACGTCGTCACCCCCAGGCTCTTCAGTTCCTTGTCCCACGGCGCACGATAAGCCCGCACCAGTTGCTGGTTGGCCTCTGCGTCTCCCACGATCTCCTGCTTCGCTTCGTCCCACCGCAACTGCCGCCCCAGTCGCAGCGAGAGATTCGCCAAGTGACACGCCGTTGCCACGCGATGCGCGCTAGCCAAATCCGAAACCGGCTGCTTGCGCGACTTCACGCAGTCCAAAAAGTTCCGCACGTGCAGCTTGAACTGCACCTTCTGATCGCCGGTCTTGTCCTCGATTCCCTCTGTCCACCACTTGGGTCCTTCCTTCTCCTCCACACGCACGGGCGCTCCGACCGGGGCGTCGCCGAAACTCGGCACGGTATTCCCCGCAGGGACTTTGCGGTCGGGAGTGAGTTTGAAGCCGGCTCGATTCACCGTCAGGCTCCCCTTCGTTCCGAAGAACTCCAGCGGAAAGTGCTCTCCTCTTCCGGCGGCCGCTTCGCGATGCGACCACAGCGCGGTGAAGCCCGGATACGCGAACATCGCGTCTTGCGTGTCGGGCGTCTGGCCGTTGTCTTCCAAGGCGAATCGCCCGCCGGTGCTAGAGACCGCCTTCGGCCCGCCCGGCGCCAGGCACCAATCCAGAATGTCGAGCTGATGGGCCCCCAGGTTCGTCATCTGCCCGCCGGAATAATCCCAGAACCAGCGGAAGTGATAGATCGCCCGATTCGGATTGTACGCATGCGCGGGAGCCGGCCCCTGCCACATCTCCCAGTCTAACTCTTCAGGCGGAGCCGCATCGGCCGGACTGCCATAGCCCGGCATGATGTTTCGAAAGGCCGCCATGCGAACCGAAGTGATCTTGCCAATCGCTCCGTCGGCGATCAGCTCCTTCACCTTGCGGTAGTGGGGCCCGCTCCTGCTGCGTTCCCACCTGAACCACGCGATGGTGCTTGGCGGCCACGTCCAGCATCCAGCGCCCTTCACGCACAAACAGCGTCAGCGGCTTCTCGACATACAAATCCTTGCCTGCGGCGCAGGCCATCATCCCTTGAAGCGCATGCCAGTGATCGGGCGTGCTCACCACTACGGCATCGATCCCTTTGTCGTCCAGCAAGCTGCGGAAGTCGCGATACCCACGACAGCTCCCCTTCATCTGTCCCACCGCTTCGTCCATCCGACCGCGATGCACCTCGGCCACACCGCGCAGATCGACGTCGCTCTCGGCCTGAAAATCGAGCACATGCCGCTTGCCGATCAGCCCATAACCGATGAAGCCGACCCCCACTCGATCGTTGGCCCCCAGCACTCGGCGATAGCTGGCGGCCGTGAATGAGGCTGCCAGCGCGCCCTGGAGAAAATGACGCCGGCTCAAGCCAGGCAAGGTGCGACGGAGAGACGACATGACAGCACCTGGAGGGAGGGGGAGAGTCGAGGCCGGACGTGCTCCCCATGATATCCGCAACGGGAGGGGCATTCACTCACGAAACCACTCGGGCCACACGGTCTGATGCTGGACGAAGTCCGCTGTGTACTCGACGCGGATCGGTCTTCGGGACCATTTTCGAGTGTTCGCGAATCCCGCCAGGAAGGTACGCAGCGTCTCCAAGGCCAGGAAAAGGGGGCCTCGCAGCAGGATCTCGATATGGAACTCCGGCCCCGAGTGGGACGTCCCCAAGACCCTTCCCTGTCCGACGTAAAACAGCGTGTCGCGCAAGTTTTCGGCGATCTGGAACGTGTGGTGGTCGATGCGATCGCGGGGCGTTAGGGGAAGGACAACGCGCACCCTCTGCGACTCGCCCGGTTGCGGCGCGGGCAGGAATCGGCGCAGCAGTTCGCCCGGCTTGATTCCCTCGGCGAGCAGCAGGGTCTCGAACATGGTCAGGGCGCGCACTGGATCGACGGGTGGACGAAACGCCGACAAAACGCCCAGGTGTCGGGTCCCGCCGTCTTCCAGCGCGTCGGCAAGAATCGGCCAGAGTTCAGGGTCGAGCGACTTGAGCTGCGAGAGGGCGAGCTTGCGAATCGGGGCGTCGGCCCTGCCGAGCATCGCGGCCGACAACTCCAAGAGCGCTCGCTCGATGCGCTCGATGCAGGTGTTGAGTCGCGTGAAGGGAAACGCACTGTTGCTGGCGCGGCGCGGCGTGGTGACGATCCCGCCGACGCCCTCAAGGATCCAGCCCATGCCGGACGCCAACTGCCAGTGAGTAGGATGCTCGCGAAAATCCTTTTGATCGAGGAACGATTCGATCTCGTGAGGTTGATACACCCCCAGCAACTCCCAGCCCCTTCGCATCAGGGCCATTTCCCAGGTAGCGTTGGAGCCTTGCAGAATGGGGGCGAGTTTCGCGAGCAGCAACATGGCCAGCCCCGGGTAGGGCGAGTCGACGTAGGTCGCCGACATCCAGCGGCAGACGAAATCGACTTCCAGCCAGCGGAGTGCCACTGAATGGGGCCCGCCGGAGTCGAGAATGAATTCCCCTTCCGACAGGCCAAACCCGTCGATCGCGGGGCTTTTCAGGGTCAGAACTCGCGGCTCGTCGTCGGCGGGAAGCTGTAACCTGAGTCCGAACCCACCGGGCAACGACCAGTCGATCGCCTGCGGTTCGGCGTTCGAGCCAGAGGGCGCCGAAAAAGACGCACCTGAATAATAGTCCCGCCAGAAGTCGCGACTCGCGAGAAGATGGGCAAGTTGTACGGAGTGCGTCATAGGTTTTCCAAGGGGCGCGATGCTCGCATTGCCGATAACGCGCGAGGCGGTCCACGCATGAGGCCGCAAAGCAGACGCAGTTTGGCCCTTCTCTCCAATCTAACAATGTCAGACCCTGCCGGTCGCGAGGGTCGCAAGCAGGAATCTGTTGTTCCGGAACGTACCGGACGAAGAAAGGTACGCATGGAGCGATTGTCTTGAGAGGAGAATTCAAGATGCTTTGGAATCTGTCGAAGCACAGTCTGGCCGCCTTGACGTTGGCCTTGGGACTTTCGCATTGGGCGTCTGCCGCCCCGCCGGAGGGAACTCCCCGAACAGCCGCCCGCACGGTAACTCGGGTCGAGGATCTCCCGGCCGATCACCCGTTGACGCCCCTCCTGGGCGACTTTTATCGCATTCGCCAGAACCTGAGCCAGGTTCAGGATTACTCCTGCGTCTTCATCAAGCGCGAGCGAATCGATGGCAAGCTAGGCGAGTACGAGCAGATCCGCATGAAGATCCGCCACCAGCCGTTCAGCGTCTACACGCTGTTCGAGGCTCCTTCGAGCCTGAAGGGGCGCGAGGCGATCTACGTCGAGGGCCGCAACAACGGCAAGCTGCTGGCTCACGGCACCGGACTGCAGAAGAAGCTGGCTGGCACGCTGGAGCTGGATCCGGCCGGATCGCTGGCCATGAAGGGGAACCGCTACCCCATGACCGAGGCTGGTATCAAGAACCTGAACGAGCGGCTCATCCAGAGCTGGGAGTACGAGACCGGTTTTGGAGAGAGCGACGTGCAGACGTTTGCCGGGGCCAAGGTGGATGGCCGTCCGTGCACCTGTATCCAGATCTCGCACCCGGTGCCGCGCAAGAACTTCCAGTTCCATGTGGCCCGGATCTTTGTCGACGAAAAGTACCAGTTGCCCGTCCGGACCGAGTTCTATGATTGGCCGAAGAAGGCCGGCGAAGCTCCGCAACTGATCGGCGAGTACACCTACACCAAGATTGAGTTCAATCGGGGTTTCAACGATCTGGACTTCGATCCGGCCAACTCGAGCTACGGATTCAAGTAAGCCGCTCTCTGAAATGGAGAGCGCGATCCTGCGGGGAACGCCCGGAGTTTGGCCTTTCCTGCGGTCTCCATCGATGGACGCGGGCGCGCGCCGCGAGCGACAGCCGTTGCACCCGTCGCGCGCCCGCATCTCGATGCTTCGCATCGCGGCCGATTCCGGCCTCCAAGGCCTATAAGTCCCGGGCCATCTTCCCCCGTCGCGACTCTCCACAACCTCCGGCGGTTGTCCACTCTCTTCTCATTTCTTAGAATTAACGGGCTTGGCGGGCCACGATGGGGCGTTCTGAGAGAAAGCCGCTGGTTTTCTCCCCCCTGCTAGTCGAGCACGCCGCGAAGGGATTGCGTATGAACGTGTTGGTTGTTGGCAGCGGTGGTCGTGAACATGCCCTGGCCTGGAAGCTGCGCCAGAGCAAGCGGGTGAAGGACATTTTTGTCGCGCCGGGCAATGCCGGTACCGCCTTGGAGGCCAAGAACGTCGATATCGCCGCCACCGATATCAAACGGCTGATCCAGTTCGCCAAACAGAACAAAGTCGGCATGACCGTGGTCGGCCCCGAGGCCCCGCTGGTCGCCGGCATCGTCGATGCCTTCCAGGCTGAGAAGCTCAAGATTTTCGGCCCCTCCAAGGCGGCCGCCGAACTCGAAGGGAGCAAGGTCTTCTGCAAGAACCTGCTCCGCCATGCCGATGTCCCCACGGCCGATTATCGGGCCTTCCGCGACGCCGAGCATGCCACCCGCTACCTGACCGAGCGTGAGGATGTGCCGGTCGTCGTGAAGGCCAGCGGGCTGGCCTCTGGCAAAGGGGTGATCGTGTGCGACGGCCGGAGCGAGGCGCTGGCCGCGGTGCAACGCATTGGCCGCGACAAGGAATTCGGTGCCGCTGGCGATCAGATCGTGATTGAAGAACGGCTGCAGGGCCAAGAGGCCAGCATCCTGGCGATCAGCGACGGCCAGACGATCACCATGCTGGAGACGGCACAGGACCACAAGCCGGCCTACGACAACGACAAGGGCCCCAACACGGGCGGCATGGGGGCGTACTCGCCGACCCCGCTCATCACGCCCGACATGCTGCACTGGATTGAGGCCCATATCCTGGTGCCGACTGTGCATGCCATGAAGCGGAGCCGTCGGCCTTTCCGCGGCGTGCTGTACGCCGGGCTAATGATCACGCACCAGGGCCCCAAGGTGCTGGAGTACAACGTCCGCTTCGGCGATCCCGAGTGCCAGCCGATCCTGATGCGGCTGCAGACCGACCTGCTCGACGTCTTCGAGGCGACCGTGCAAGGCCGGCTGGAAGATCTGGGACCGCTGACCTGGGATCCCCGCCCCGCAGTCTGCGTGGTGATGGCCAGCGATGGCTACCCGGCCGACTACGCCAACGGGTTCCCGATCCGCGGGCTAGAGGACGCCAACAAGCTCGAGAACGTGAAGGTCTTCCACGGCGGCACCGGCACCTGCGACAACCAGGTCGTGACCAACGGCGGTCGAGTGCTGGGCGTCACGTCGATGGGCGAGACCATCTCATCGGCCAAGCTGCAGGCCTATCGCGCCGTGAAGGCGATTCGCTGGGCCGGCGCCTGGTGTCGCAAAGACATCTCCGACAAGGCCCTGCCGTTTCTGACTGGCGAGCGCGAACCGCCGCTGCCGCCGAACAATCGCCCGTCAGGTCCGCGGCCTACGCAGCCCGCCATGGAAATGCCGATGTCCGCTCGTGGGCAAGCGGCCGCGACCGCGGTCGAGACACCACCGCCGACGGAGTAGCGTAACGTAGCAGGCACTTTCCATGTGCCGTCCGCTGCGTTCTCTCCCGCTGCGGGTAATCTTTTGTGGTGCGGGCGTCCCGCCTGCTGGAACATCGGTCCCACTTCAAGGCAGGCGGGACGCCTGCACCACAACGGGCGGACGGCATACGGAGTATGCCTGCTACTTTGCGCGCCGGCATCACACGCACGCTACTTCCCCGCGAACCGCTTGAGCGCTTCGCGGTCGATCTCGATTCCCAGTCCCGGCCCATTGGGAATCTGCACGTAGCCTTCGCGATCGATCTGAAATCGCTTCACGATGATCTGCTCGATATAGGGCGCCGGCGTCAGGTACTCGACATAGCGGGCGTTGGGAATCGCCGCGGCCAGGTGCAGATCGGCCGCCACGCCCACGGCCGTATTCCAGCCGTGCGAGACCAGCTGCAGGTTGTGGTCCTGGCACATCCAGGCGATCCGCCGGGCCTCGGTCAGGCCGCCGCATTTGGTCGAGTCGGGCTGCACGATGTCAAAGGCCCCGCGCTCGATCCAAGGCAGAAACGCCTGCCGCCGGGTCAGCACTTCGCCGCCGGCAATCGGTACCGGCGACTCGCGTCGCAGTTGGATGAAGCCCTCGATATCGTCGGGCGGAAGCGGCTCCTCGAACCAGCCAATGTCGTACTGGGCCAGCATCCGTGCGGTATTCAGCGCCCACTTGTAGCCGTGCGGCCAGAACTGCTCGCTGCCGCCGGCGTCGACCAGCAGATCAACATCCGGCCCCACGGTCTCACGAGCGGTGCGAACCAGCAGCTCGTCGAACTTCGAGTTCCGCCGGCCGAACGGCCGCCAGCCCATCTTGATGGCTTTGAAGCCGCGCGCCACGGTGGCCTGCAACGTATCGCGCAGCTTCTCGGGCTCGTCGAACAGGATCGAACCATACGGCTTGATCCGCGTGCGATAGTTGCCCCCCAGCAGCCGCGAGACCGGCTGTCCGCAGATCTTGCCAAACAGGTCCCACAGCGCAATGTCGATGCCGCTGATGGCGTGCTCGATCGTCCCCCCGCGGCCTTGCCAGAAGGCGCTCTGCCGCAGCTTCTCGCTGACACGCTCGGGCTCGACCGGGCTCTCGCCCAGCCACAAGGGGCGAAGGAACTCGACGCCGGCCTCGACCAGTCGATGCCCCGTGAAGCAACTGCCGAAGCCGAAGAGCCCTTCGTCGGTCACCACCTCAACCAGGGCGTGCAGGTCCTCGCTGGGCTCGTGCCCTTGCGGCCAGCCACCGTCTACGGTGCCGCCGGCCAGTCGATGAACCAGAATGTTGACGATCTTCATGGGCGGGAGAGCTCGCAGAGGTCGCGTCTTGTATACAAGTAGGCATCCTAGCTCGAAACGCGTGCCAGGAAAAGCAGATTCGCGGTTCACCCCGGCTTCTTCACAGCCGACTTGCTGGGCCCCACCGCAAACAGGCCGCCGGCGAAGAGCGCCTCGGCCAGGACCGAGACCAACCGCGAGACGATCGTGGCCTCGATGGCCAGCTTGTCGCCGACCAGCGGGGCCAGCAGTTCCAGCAGCACGAACTCGCGGACGCCAAATCCACCCGGGATCAGCGAGACAAACCCGGCCACCATCGAGAGGCTCATCACGGCCGTGTAGGTCGGCCAGTTGGCCAGCGGGGCTTCGCCGCGCGAAAGGGCCTGCAGCGTCCCCCACAGGCTCAGTCCCAAGAGCAGCGTGCCGGGCACATTGGCCGCCAACCCGCCGGCCAGGTCGGCGAAGCGCAGCCGATGGACACGCTCGGCCATGCCCGGGATCAGGCGGCTCCCCCCGAGCCGTCCGTAGATCTGCGAGAAGACCGGCGGCAAAACGGGAAAAAGCGTGATGCCGGCCAGCGCCAGGGCGAGCAGGCTCCACAGTCCGCTGGCTGTGCCGCCCGGGGGGAGTTGCGTGGCCCACGCGCCGGCCAGAATGACGGCCGAGACCAGCCCGCAGGTGGCCATCAGCGTGAAGGTCTCGTAGAAGATCGCCACCACGGCCACTGCTTTGTCGCAACCGGGCAGCAGGGCCGCCCGCAGCACCAGGACCAGTGCCTTGCCCGGCACATACTTTCCCAGATGGCCGATGTAATAGGATCGCAGTAGATCGCGCCAGGCGACTTGCTGTCCCAATCGCCCCAGGACATGCCGCCAGAACCACCCCGCCGGCGCGAGCGCTGCGATATAGAAGACGCCCGAAATCACCAGCCAGAGCGGATCGATCCCCTGCCAGACTTCGCTCCAGGTTCGCTCCGCGGTCAGTTCATCCAGATGGCTCGAGACCCGCCGCCAGATGCCGCCGGCCACCAGCGCAAACAGCACGAACTTGCCCGCCAGGATGAGTCGAGGCTTCCATCGTCGTTTGGCAGGTGCGGGTGTCTCCGTCATGCGGGGCATGATAGAGTAGCACGCCCTGCAGATGAAGATGCCCCGCTCTTAGAACAGCGTGTAGATGAATGGCGCGGCGCCGGTCGTTCCCAACGCGGCCAACAGCCCGACGACGGCCAGCACGGCCAAGATCGGAATCAGCCACCACTTCTTGTTCTCGCGAACCAGCAGCAGCAGCTCGCCCGCCAGCGAGCACTCGGGCTCTTCGGCGGCAGCCTGAAACGAGGTGGGCTTGGCGTTCGCGTGCGTCGGGTAGGCGTCGTGCATGGCAGGCATCCTGCGTGGTCTTGGGCCATCTCGGGGCGGGATCATCCCCGCGAAGGCCCTCTGTGTCCAGACCAGTTCCTGCCAGCAGTGCAGGCTACGCCCAGACCAGGCCGGCGAGGTATCCGCCCCCCAGAAACGAGGCCAGGTTCGCGGCCACGATCGCCCCCCAGTCGCGCCAGCGATTCCACGATGCCAGCGTGCCGGCTACGGGTCCCATGGCCTGCGAGAAGAGCCAGCACTCGGCCAACGGGGCGAAGACCTCGGCAATCGTCACGTAAGCGGTGTAACCCCACATCGGCCAGACGATCAGCGGCAGGACCAGCACCACGATGGGGTACGTAAAGGCCGTCATCAGCAGACCGAGCGTGACCCGTCGCAACAGGCTGGCGTCGCGCGACATGCAGGCCAGCAGTACCAGGATCTCGATCGCGACGGTGAGCGCATAGCCCCACGGCAGGAACGACCACAGGTACTGAGGGTCCATGCCGTGCTCCTTACAGTGTGCGCAACAGAAAGGGAACTTCGGCCAGCACGTGCAGCAGTGCCACGGTGAAGTAGACGTCGCGCGTCATTGGATAGTCGGCCAGAAACGACGCCCAAAAGCCGAGCACGACCAACGCTCCCAGGCAGAGCACGCCGTACAGCGCGATCTTCCAGACCGGCGACCGACGGGCCAGCGGCGCATCGGCCAGTGTCCATGGCGCGGCGGCCAGACCCACGAGCGGCATGGCGATCACCCAGACCGCGTAGTGCAGCATTTCGAGAAAGACGTGGAGCGAGACGAGCAGGTGGCTCGACACGCCGGAGAGAATGCCGGCCCCCGCATGGTTCGTGATCTGGCGCGAGAGCATGTCCTCGCCCGGCAGGTCGGGCTGCGAGGCCAGTCGCCAGATCAGCAGCCCGCAGAGTACCGGCACCAGGGCCAAGCACGTGCGATAGCCTTTCAGCCATTGGGGATGTTGCCGGGCGATCTCGCGATCCAGGAACCAGAGGGCCACCAGCGGATGGACGTAGACCATTGTCAGGCTCCAAGCCAACGGCCAGAGCCAGTTCAAAGCAATCAGTATCAAGACCACCGGCCAGATCCAACTCCACTCGCGACGCGGATTCTGCCGCGAGCGCATCTGCACCAGCGTGGCCAGCCACAGCGCGAACAGTGTGTTCCACAGGGCCACGCTGAACATCCACTCGTCATAGCCCCAACCCCACGCCTGACCGCGAAAGTGGAACAGGGCGCTCAAGCCGGCCAGCAGCGGCACACCGATCAGCCCCGTAAGAAAGTAAGGGCGCAGCGCGCCCCACTTGGGCGGCATCTTGGTAAGAAAGTACCGACACTCGCACCAATTGTGCGGGCCGGCGAACAAGAACACCGCCACGATCGAAAAGCCCAACGGGCATTGCACGGCCAACAACCAGGCGGCAGCCAAGACCGCAAGTACGGCCCCGGTAAATCGCCGGGCCGTACTGATCGGCGCCGCGGCGACCGGCCAGGAGAGTGTGGAAGATGACATAGGGCTCAGTCGTTGAAACGAGTGGGATTCAACAGCGTGTCGCCGACGCGCTAGCTCGGTTCGACGCTGGGCATGATCAGCGTCACCGCGTCACCCTTTTCCACGATCTCGATCTGGATCTTGTCCTTCGGCGGAGGAGGGGGGGCGATGTCGGCCCAGCTCAAGCTGCCCGCGCCCAGCACTAAAGCTCCGGCAATCAGTACCGCAGCCGCGCGAACATGCCGACCGCGAAAGACCACCACGCTGCCGATGGCCATGGTGAAGGCCAGTCCGGCCAGCACGGTTCGACCTCGATCGCCAGCCAGGCTCAACTCCGTCGCATCTTGTTCGGCGTCCAACTGTCCCAGCTTCACGCCCGCAAGAAACTTTTTGGGGATGATGAGCTTATGCATTTTGGCCCCCTTCTCGACCTTGATCACCAGCGGAGCGGTGACGCCGGGCGGAGGATCGGGAACAGCGCGATCGGCCCAGGCCGGCGAGGCCAGACTCAGAAGGCATACCAGACTGAGCGCGGGGAGCAGGCGATTCATAGGGCATCTCCAGGAAAGTTGAGGAAGCTTGATCAGATGTTTTCCGAGGGCAAGTCGGCGGACGTCTTGCGACGGCGATTGTAAATCACCGCGCCGGCCACGGCCGCCGACATCGCCAGCCCGGCCAGGATGGTGCGGTACTCAATGGCGGCGTCGGCCATCTCTTCGCCGAGCGAAGGGGGCGGCAAATCGGCATGGGCGAAAGCGGCTTGCAGAATCAGGAAGCCCGTCAAGGCGATGGTTCGTAGTTTGCGAATCATGGGACTGATCTCGATCGCTTCAAGACGTCAAGAAGGGATGATAAGAATCACGGCATCTCCCTCTTTGGGAAACTCCATTTCGATCGTCGGCTTCACCCGCGGCGGAAGAGGCACATCGGCCCAACTGATGCTGCCAATGCCCAACCCAAGTGCGCCGAGGCACAGTGCCGTGGCCACAAAGTTCTTGTGTCGGCGGAGAACAACCACCCCGCCCACAGCCATCGAGATCGCGCAGCAGGCCAAAAGGGTGCGACCTGGTTGACCCGCTAGATGCACCTGGGGCTCGGACGGCTCGGCCTGGCCCAGCTTGAGTCCAGCCGTAAGGTTATTGGGAATGTAAATCTTGTGATGGGTCAGCCCTCGCCGGTAGCCAACCCGCAGAGGAGCGGTGACCTGCTGCGGGGCCGGTTCCACTTTGAAATCGCTCCACGCGGTATCGGCGGAGCCGGCAAGACATGCCAGCAAACCGCAGAGGATGAGTCCACGCTGCATTGCAGATCTCCTGCGAAAGGATTGTCGGTCGAAGCCGCACTGCCCTGTTGGAAAGAAAACACCATGGGGCAGGAACTGTCCGGAAGTTTCTATCGCTGGCGACAGAATCCTGCCACAAAGGCTTGTGCGGCTTGATCTAGCGTTACGCTGCCGCCGGGCCGGCAGGACAGTCTTCGGCCGGCGTTCTCCATTCGCAGCCAGTTCGCCGTTACGATACGGATGCGTCTGAACGCTGGCACCCTTGAGTGGCTCGAAACCGAACTTTGCGATGACCTCTTCCCCAATGCCACACCTGGCGCGGATCACGATCTATCCCATCAAGTCCTTCGACGGCGTCGCACTGCCCAACGTGAAGGTGCTCCCTTCCGGCGCGTTGGCCGACGATCGTCGTCTGGCGGTCTGCGATGCAGAGGGGGTCTACTTCAACGGCAAGCGCTCTGCAGTCGTGCATCGCATCCGCTCCGAGTTCGACGAGCACCTCAACACCGTGCGCATGTCGACCGACGGCACCAACGCCCTGTTCCATCTGGCGAGTGAGCGGGAACTGTTGTGCGAGTATCTGAGCGGGCTGTTCGGACGTCCCGTCACGCTGCGCGAAGATCTTGCGACGGGATTGCCCGACGACACCGAATCGCCCGGCCCCACGGTGGTCAGTACCGCCACGCTCGAGACCGTGGCCAGTTGGTTTCCCGGGATGGGCATGGAAGAGATCCGGCGTCGCTTTCGGGCGAATCTGGAGATCGACGGGGTGGAGCCCTTCTGGGAAGACCGACTCTATGGAGAACCCGGCGTGCGCGTCCCCTTCCGAATCGGCCAGGTCGGTTGGCTGGGCAACAACCCCTGCCGGCGCTGCGTGGTTCCCACCCGCGATCCCGATTCCGGCGAAGTCTGGCCGCGCTTCGCCCGCGTGTTCATCGCCAAGCGCGAAGAGACGCTTCCCCCTTGGGCGGCCCGCAGCCGCTTCGACCACTTCAACCGGCTTACCATTAACACGCTGCTGGACGAACTAGGTGCGGGCGAACTTCGCGTGGGTGACGAGGTAAGCGTGTGAACGCGCCGCCGTTCGATCTGCCCATCCTCTTCGAAGACGACCGCTTGCTGGTGCTCGACAAGCCGAGCGGGCTCCTCTCCGTTCCGGGGCGGGGCGAACATCTGACGGACTCGCTGGCTCATCGCGTGCAGGCCCGTTTTCCCGATGCCCGCGTGGTGCATCGGCTCGATCGCGATACTTCGGGCGTGCTGGTGATGGCCCTCGATCTGGCCGCGCAGCAGGCGCTTTCGCGGCAGTTTGAAATGCGAACTGTCGCGAAGTGCTACATGGCGATTGTTGCGGGGCAGGTAGCGACGGACGCGGGCCGGATCGACCTGCCGTTGGCCAAGGATATGACGCAGCGGCTTCCGCCGCGACATGGCGTCGATCACGAGCACGGCCGGCCCGCGGTGACGGAGTATCGGGTGCTCGCACGCGATGCCCTTAGCTCCCGACTGGAACTGCGGCCCGAAACGGGCCGCTCGCATCAACTGCGAGTCCATCTGGCGGCGATCTGCCATCCGATTCTGGGCGATCCGATCTACGGCCCAATGGTTCCTGAGATCGCTGGCGTGCGGCTGATGCTGCATGCCTTGTCACTGGTAATCGATCACCCCACGACTGGCGAGCGCATGACCTGGACGGCACCCTGTCCGTTCTAAAGACGCTGCTCCACGATCCCACCGCGATCTCGTTTCTTGCGTGCTTGTCTCCTCGGTCTACAATACGGCCTTCCGTGATGTTTGCTTGCGAGCCCGCGTCCCTTTCCAGGGGAAGTTGCCATGCCCGACCTTGCCGATGGCGAGACGGCCGAAGTGCAAGGATCCGCCAAGGATCCTTACCTGCTGAAGAACTCAGGCGGAGTCTACTCCTGCACGTGTCCCGCCTGGCGCAATCAGTCCATCGCGATTGAGAAACGCACCTGCAAGCACTTGCGCAAGTTCCGCGGCGAGGCGGCCGAAATCGAACGCTTGGGGAACGTGCTGCCCGGCAAGCCGATCAAGGTCAAAGCCGCGGGAGGAGCCGAAGGGGACGAGCCCGAAGCCGAAGGGCCGCCCTTGCTGCTCGCTCATACCTGGACCAACGATGTCGATCTGACCGGCTGGTGGATGAGCGAAAAGCTCGACGGAGTGCGGGCGTTTTGGGATGGCAAGCAGTTCATCTCGCGCCTGGGCAATGTGTTTCATGCCCCCGATTGGTTCAAGCAGGCCCTGCCCGATATGCCGCTTGATGGCGAGTTGTGGCTGGACCGCAAGAGCTTTCAGCGAACGATCAGCATCGTCCGGCGTCAGGACAAGAGCGATCACTGGCATGAGATCAAATACCTGGTCTTCGATGCTCCGGCGGTGAACGACGTCTTCGAGCGCCGCTTAGAAGCGGTCCGCGACGCGGTCGCGCGCAAGCCGGCCGATTTCATCCTGGCCCACGAACACGTCCGCTGCCTGGGCGTTTCGCACCTGGAAGAAGAACTCGCTCGCATGGAGTCCGTGGGGGGCGAAGGGCTGATGCTTCGCGAGCCGGGCTCGAAGTATATCGCCGGCCGCTCGAGCACACTGCTGAAGGTCAAGAAGTTCTACGACGCCGAAGCCTACGTGCTCGAGCATCAGCCGGGAGCCGGGCGACACAAAGGTCGGTTGGGCGCGCTGCTGGTGCAGATGGCCGACGGGACCAAGTTCTCGGTAGGCACGGGCTTCTCCGATGCTCAGCGGAACCAGCCGCCGGCAATCGGCAGCACGATCACCTTCCGCTATCAGGAGCTGACCGATCGGGGCGTGCCACGATTCCCCAGCTTTGTCGGCCTGCGAAACGATGCGGCCCCGTCGCTGTTGCTTCCGCAAACGGCCCAACCAGCGGGCGTGGCCAAGAAGGTCAGCAAAGGGGCAAAGGTCCAGGCCACCGCCGATGAAAAGCCCGAAGCTCCGAACGCTCCGGCCGAGACGCCTGCGACGGGCGTGCAGAGCCCGCGCTACTTCGAGCTCTCGGACGGCAAGTCGAACAAGTTCTGGGAACTGTCGATTGTCGGCAACGAGGTCCGCACGCGCTATGGCAAAATCGGCGCGGCCGGGCAGACGACGCTCAAGAGCTTCGCCAGCGGCGCGGCCGCGCTGGCCTATGCCGAGAAGCTGATCGACGAAAAGACCGAAAAAGGCTACGAGGAAGCCGAACTTCCGGAAGCGCCTGTTGCCGGGGCAACTCCGTCCAAGTCTCCGCCCCCTGCTTCGACCAAACCGGCCGCGAGCAAGAAGATGATCGACGTAGAGCAGGATGAAGAAGAGGACGACGAGGACGAGGGAGAAGAAGAGGCCCCCGCCGCGTCGGCTGCCTTGGGGGTGATGCGGCGGTACTTCGAATTCGAGGACGACACGGCGAGCAAGTTCTGGGAAATCAAGGTCGCGGGCAAGGATGTGACCGTTCGCTTCGGCCGGATCGGAACCGACGGGCAGTCAAAAGTGAAGTCTTTCTCCTCGCTTGCGGCCGCAACCGCCCATGCCGAGAAGCTGATCGAAGAGAAAACCGAGAAGGGCTACGCAGAGACGGGCTGAGCCCGATCTCTTCTAGTCGTGTCTCACGCGGATAGGGTTTATTGGTCGGCAGTGTTTTAGTGAGCGGCGAGGCGCTAGACGCCAGTGCATTTGCGTTGTCAAAGGGGGCTACCGGTGGCCAGGCAGAAGCGAAAAGTGACAGCCGCGCATAAGCAGTCACGTCGTGCGCGGAAGAAAAAATTCATGACAACCTTTGTGAAGGGAAAACAGAAACGCGTGCTCCGTCCGCAGTTGATGGAAGGATTGCCAGTCGAAGAATGGATCGCCCGAAACGCGGATCCGATAGGTCTGCATCAGAACGAGATGTGGGAGCTGATCCCCATAGAGTCAGCTTCTGATGCCTCATAGGTTCGACCGTTGTCTGCATCCAGTCGGCGTGGGATTCCGCAAGGGCTAGGAGCTTCGCCAGAAGGTCGAAAAACGCCGGCGGATTGGATGGCGGGTACCACTCCCCTATCTTCAGAACGGATCTGAACCTCGCTTACAGAGCCGCCCAACAACTGCCCCTCGCGTCGTTCGAGTTCGATCGATTCGGAAAGTGGATGGTTTCCACCAGGTCTTGCGCACCTCATTGCCCCGCGGCCCCAGATCTTTCCTTCGACCAGCCTAGATTTTAGTCTGATATATTTCTAAAGAAAGTTTACAGTTAGAGTGTAAGTGAAATCAAAACGTGCTATACTGCGTATTGGGTGGAATCCCGTGTGGATCGAAGACCCGAATGGATCGAGGCTGGATGTCGTCTGAAAAAGCTTGCTGATATTAAGGCCTGCCGATGAATCCGAACCACAACCCGAAGACTTGCGCGCTCCCCCCAGCGCCGGCGCTCCCCGGGACCTCTGCGCCCCAACCCGCAAAGTTACACGGAGGCACCGGCGGACTGTCCCGACCCACAACCCGAAGACTTGCGCGCTTCCCCCAGCGCCCGCGCTCCCCGGGACCTCCGCGCCCCAACCCGCAAAGTTACACGGAGCCGGCGAACTGCCCCGACCCACGACTGGAAGACTTGCGCGCTTCCCCCAGCGCCGGCGCTCCCCGGGACCTCCGCGCCCCCAACCCGCAAAGTTACACGGAGATGCCGGCGAACTGCCCCGACCCACAACCCGAAGACTTGCGCGCTCCCCGGGACCTCTGCGCCCCAACCCGCAAAGTTACACGGAGATGCCGGCGAACTGTCCCGACCCACAACCCGAAGACTTGCGCGCTTCCCCCAGCGACGGCGCTCCCCGGGACCTCTGCGCCCCAACCCGCAAAGTTACACGGAGATGCCGGCGAACTGTCCCGACCCACAACCCGAAGACGTGCGCGATTCCCCCAGCGCCGGCGCTCCCCGGGACCTCTGCGCCCCAACCCGCAAAGTTACACGGAGGTGCCGGCGAACTGTCCCGAATGACAAGGAAACAACTCTATGCGGGCACTTTGCGGTGCATCTGAACGGCAACTACCGCTCGAAGTCCCAGGCTTCGATCAACCCGCCAGCCATGTCGGTCGCCCGCCAGGCGGCTTCGTCTTCGCATTGGGCATGCTGACGGAGTTCATCGGGAGTCAGGATCCGGGCGAAGACGCGGATCTCGTCCATCTGGCCCTGGAACTGGCCGTACTCGTCGGCTCGGCTGCCGATCACCAAAGGCCCCGCGCCGGCCGGTCGAGGCCGCACGAGAGCTTGCGTGGCTACCTGCTGACCGTTGCACCACACGGTAAGCGAAGTGCTGCCGCAGGTAATGGCCAGATGCTGCCAACGCCCGGTCTTGAGGAGGCCGGCGTCGCTGCGGGCGCGCACGACTCCGTTGCTTCCTCCGCCCAGGTTGACCAGCGCGATCACACGATCGCTCTCGATCGCCAGCGAGAAATACCCGGTGGCATGCTCGTTGGTGCTCTTGTTGATCAGCCAGCGGCGCGTCTCTTTGCCGCTGGGGAGCTGATCGAGCCAGACCCAGGTTTCGAGCGTGAACTCGCGAGGTTCCAGGTCGCTGCGATGGGGAAGCACGATCGCCTCGCGACCCAGGAACCGCATCCCTTGGCCGAATTTTCCCGGGCAAGGCTGCGGTGGCGAGAAGCCTTTGGCAGGCGGCGGAGTCGAGGGAGTGCTTGTCGAAGGACCGCTGACCGTGGGCGGCACTGTCTGCGTGGTCGAGTCGGGCCAGACCGGGCGCGCGACGGGGGCGATTGACCTATTCGAGGCACTGTTCGCCAGGCGTGCCGGCGGCTTTCCCCCCGGCAGCATCTGCCAGACGGTTATCCCCAGCACGATCGCCAGACAGGCCGCGCCGCCGGCCCAGGCCGCCACGGATGCGGTGGGAGCCTGTCGAGGGGCGGCCGCATGGGCTGCCTCGAAACGGCGAACGACCACCGGCTCATTCAAAGGTGCTGGGGATGCTGTGCGTACTTCCGGCCGAGCCTGCACGGCCAGCACTGCCGCGCCATGACCGGTTGTGATACCCAAGGGGCTGTTTTCCGGCGAGGCCGGCGTGTCGTCGTTATCCAGGTTGCCCAAAAAGCTCCGCAGTTCGGCCGACGACGACTCGCTTGTTTCCGATCGATCGGGAGCTCCATCTGGGAGCGGTCCGTCGTAGCCCATTGCGTACGGGGCCAATGCCTCGGCGACTTCGCAAGGCAGTTGAAAACGCCGCGAGGTCTGCCGAGCCAGCATCTGGGCGATCACCGCATCGAGCCGGGCGGGGATGTCGGCGCGTCGCGAACTGGCAGGCGGGGCGTCTTCGCTGGCCCGCGACATCAGCTTCTCCATCAGCGATTCGCCGCTGAAAGGAACGCTTCCGGTCAGCAGTTTGAAAAGGGTGCAACCCAGGCTGAAGATGTCGGCCCGGATGTCGGCCGTCTTGGTGCTTTTGGCCTGTTCGGGGGCGATGTAGTCGGGCGTCCCCAGAATCTGCCCTGTGTGGGTCAGCTCGCCGGCGGCCACCCCCTGTTCGCTGGCCAGTCGTGCCAGGCCCATGTCCAGGATTTTGACGTGCGGGACTTCGTCGGTCCGGTTGCCGATCACCAGCAGGTTGCCCGGCTTGATGTCGCGATGGACCAGCCCGCGCTCGTGGGCGTGCTGCAGCCCGAGCGCCGCCTGGCGGATGCACTCGCAGACCCAGTCGATCGGCAATCGGCCGCCGGCCTTGAGCCAGTCGTTCAGGTCGCGGCCGGCTACGTGTTCCATCACCAGGAAGTAGGTGCCGTCCGCTTCGCCCGCGTCGTACGCAGCCACGATGTTCGGATGATTCAGGGCGGCGGCCGACTGGGCCTCGCGATGGAAGCGGGCGACCGAGTCGGGGTTGTCGACCAGCTTCTTCGACATCACCTTCACGGCCACGATACGGCCGGTGGAGTTCTGGCGGGCGCGATAGACCGCCCCCATGCCGCCGGAACCGAGCTTGTCGAGAATGCGGTACTTGCCCAGCAGGAACTGACGCTGACCGGCCCAGAGCTGCTCGGCCTGCCAGCGGGTCAGGACCCCACGGGAGACGAGCGTTTTGGCGAAGGCCCGGGGGTCTTCGGTCGGCGCGCTAGCAAGCAGGGCCGCAAACTCGTCGGTGGTGACGAGGCGGGTCTGTGCTAGCAGATCGCGAAACGAAGCGATGGTGGAGATCGCCATGCAGGCAGCCATCGTGGCCAGAGCGGCCCCAGCTCAGGCTGGGTTTACGTGGCAATTTTCGCAGCTTTGGCGAGGTGGTGCAACCGCAATCGCGGGCAACGCGAAGTGTCGTGGGGGAAAGGCTTTGGGAGAAGACCTTGCGGCGAGAGTGCCTTTTCTTTTTGCAATCGTGGACAAGATTGGTTGTCGAAGGGGCCTGCACCCTACGCCGGGGCGTCGCTGCGAAAGTGAAACAGCTTCCGCACTGCGTGCCGCCAGCCATTCGTATCTGGCGAGGAGGTCTCGGCGAGATAGCGCATCGCCGCCAGGCCGGCGATCGCCCAGCTTGCGGCGACAAACAGCAGTACCTCGCGTTGACCGCCCGCCCCCGAACCGTACGAGTGCAGGCCGACTTCCCCCGTCGAAGAGAACAGCGGCAGGATGAAGTTCACGCCATACCACGAGAACATGATCGAGCTGAAGCCGATTACCCCGCCAATGGCCGTGCCGAAGTTGCCGAACCAGCCTGCGTAACGACCATGCAGAATCGCCAGATAGCACAGGCCCGAGATCAGCGCCCAGACTTCCTTGGCGTCCCAGCCCCAGAAGCGGCCCCACGACACGTCGGCCCACAAGCCGCCCAGGATGGTGCCGGTTATCAGCAGCAGCACGGCCACCTGCATCGCCTTGTAGGTGTAGCCGGCCAGTGTGGTGCATTGCTCCGGCGGGCGACGCCCGCGCGGTTCTTCGGGCCCATCGACGGCGGACAGCGCGGGACGCAGGCGATCGTCGGCCGGTTCGGCCACGGGGACTGGCGAGCGGTACTTGCCGCCGATGTAGTGAAACAGCGAGCAAACGCCCAGAATCCAGGCCAGGAAACCCGCGCCATAGCTCGAGACAATCGTCAGCACATGGATCGTCAGCCAGAAGTTATCTCGCAACACCGGATTGAGCGGCGTGAACTTGGCATTCAAAATCGGCGCCGATTCTCCGGGACTCGAAGCGAACCAGGCCACCAGGCACAAGAAGAAGGCCACAAACGCCGAGCCCATGCCAAACGTCTTGCGATCGTAGACCGCCGACATGCGATCCTGCTTCTCGGTCATTACGGTCCAGGGGACCGTGATCGGCGTCGAGACGAGCGCCAGCAACACGCGGGGCAGGAACCACACGCAAGGCACGAGCATGGCAATGCCCACCAGCCACACCGAGATGCTGGTGCCGTTGGGCATGTCGCTTCCCACGTCGAGCCGCGGCTTAAGATTGATGATCGTCCGGTCGCCGGCCGCGTAGGGCGCCAGGGCCAGAACGTAGAACAGGGCCGTGGACATCGCGATTCGCGGCAACAGCAGCAAGAAGGAAATGAAGGGAAACTCGCCGGCCCCCCAAGGCCAGACGGAAGGGCTCGACTCGGACTTGGCGGGGCCCGCTTCCCAACTGAAGGGGATCGCCGTCAACTGCCAGCCGCGACGCAGACCGTCCCACGTCACCGGCAACAGCAAGAACCAAAGCCCCAGGCAGCCGACCACGAACGGCACATAGACGACCGTTTCGTACATGTTGGTCACGGGGGCCCAACTGCTCACAAACACCCGCAGGTAAAAGCCGTAGACGCTGACCAGCAGGCTGAGCCCCAGCACCGCGGTGCCGGCCCAGAACATCGGCTTTCGCAACACGCCGAAGGCCAGGGCATAGAGCACGAACGACGTCAGACTGATGGCCCAGACCCACATGAAGGGATCGACCGCGTGATAGTGAATCTCGGCCCGGATCCGATCGGCGGCCGTCGAGCCCGGCGCGGGGCGCTGGGTCAGCGCCAGCACGGCGCGGTCCAGGTTCTGGGCCAGTTTCTTATCGTCCAGGAACTCGAGCCGCTTGGGCTCGATCTTGTCGGCCAGATCGGCCAGCGACATATCGAACCGTTCCATGCCCGCCTGGAAAGCGTCGGGATCGCCGGCCTGATAGGCCTTGACCACATTGGCAAAGCTGCTGCGGGCGGTCAGCATCTCGTCATAAGGATAGCCCTGCGCGCGAAGCACGTTGGGCGAGCCAAACAGAATGACTTGCAGATCGAGCCAGGGCTGCGTCGGCGCGCCGTCGCGACGCCGCTTGGCCAGGGCCTCGGGGACGAGTGCCGGCACGACGCGGATCGATTCGGCCGTGCTGTCGATGGCAGCCATCAGCCCCATCGAGGACTGCGCCAGCCGCTGAAATCCAAAGGCGAATTTGGACAGATTCGCACGCAGCGCCTTGGCCTTTTCTTCGTCCAGGCCCTGCTCGGCCCCTTGGGCGGTCAGCCGTTCGCGCAGCTTCTCGAACTCGCTGCGGGCCTTGTCGGCCGACAGCACCAGCTCTTCGACGACGTCGGTCGCCTGGCGGCGCTCGATGCGGCCCTGCCGGCTGAGCGTTGCTTCCAGAGCGGCATAGGCTTTCTTCAAACGGCCGATACTGGCCCCTGGCTCGCTGTCGCTGGCCGGAATCGTATCGACCAGGCCCGAGACTTCTTCCCAGTCCTGCACCACGGCGTCCAGCGGCCCCCGCAAGGCCATCTTGGCTTCGCTGGCCAGGTAGTCGTCGAAGCTGAGTTGCCGGAACAGATTAAAGGCGTTGCGCAAGTTGGTCAGCTTGCGATCGAGCCCCTGGGGCTCGAATTTCTTCTCGGCCATGCGGGCTTCGCGCATCTGCGCCTCGAGGAGCTCCATCCGTTGATGGAACGCGTCCGAGGCCTCGACCTCCTCGGGCGAAACATAGCGAATGCGCTGTCCGGCTTCGTTGAACAGAGGAACGCCCAGCAGGTTACGGACATCGTCGTGCTCGGCAACCAGGAAAGGAACCCGCTGCCACTTCTCGGTTTCGACCAGCCAGCTGAAGACGATCTCTGCCGGCGTGAACTTGCGTTCCTTGTCGCCAGGGAAGAGCGATCGGGCGCCGGCGAACTCGGGCGACACGAGCTGCGCCTCGGTCACCGCCCCCTTGAGCGAAAGGGTGGGGGACTCGCGATTGCAGATCGTGGGGACCAGCTCGCGGGCCAGCGTGTCGAGCGGCTTCACCCGGCCGTCATCCCAAACGGGCAACCGACGCCAGAGGGTCCAGTCGAACTTCACCACTTTGTCCGACGGCACTGCCGCGGGGGCGTCATCGGCACGTGCGGGACCGACCAGCGAAACGAACGCGGCCAATGCCGCGAAGAACACCGAGTACAACTTGCGCATCAAACTTACCCTCTGCTGATAACCGGAGAGACGGGCCGCGAGGCCGCAGCGCGGGGTTCGACCTTCCGCTGCGGTTTGAAGAAATAAGCCCGCATGTAGAACATAGTAAAGATCCCCACACAGATCAGCACGCTGCCAAGCAGCTTGAAGAACCGGCTGGGATCGTAGTTCACCGTTAGCGTTGAAAAGTAATCTTCGCCGACCGGCTGGAAGCCTTCCTGGAACAGCCGGAAGGACCGGCCGCTGATGGGATCGGTGAAGTCCACGGGAGCATTCATGCTGATCGTCACGTTCTTGCGGCCGCGGCTCGAAACCATCTCAACGAACTCTGTAAACTCACGGAGTTCAATGCGGCCATCGTGGTCGAAGTCGGCATCGCTGGCGCGGGCGCCCGCCGGATTCTTAATCAGGTCCGAATGATCTTTCGCCAGCATCGCCAGCGCCGCAGCAAAGCCTTCCTCCGACAGTCGGCCGCTCCCCGAGCGATCGACCGAAGTGAAGGCGTCCTGACAGGCCCGAGCGATCGATTCCTGCTCCTTCTTGTAGTCCGATTCGTCCAACTGAGTGAAATCGATGCGACTGCCATAGTGCGAGGCCTGCATCGTCCCCGGATCGTCCTTCTTCTGAAACTCGCGCAGGTAAACGTTGAAGCCCACATCGACTCGATCGACCGGGAGCATCACACAGATGGCCGTGTTGTCGGTGCGCACAATGCGTCGCTGCTCGGGCGAGCGGATCGGCAAGTCGTCATCGGTCGTGCCGTGGGTCAACTGCGTCAGCATGTCGTCGCGCGAACCAAAGCCCATCACCCAGAATTCCTCGGCCTTGCCGTCGACCGTCAGCCGCACCTTGGCCGCGCGGTTGGCGTTGGCCGCCGTCATGCGGCGATCAAACGGCAGCGGCTCGACCTCGGTCGCAGGCTTGACGCTGGGGATCGCCTTGAGCACGCGCAGCTTAAGGGCCGCAAACGGCATCTTGAAGGCTTCGATCTCTGTGCCGTTGGGGAGGACCTGATGGACTTCGTTGGGGAGCCAGTTCGCAAAGGCAGCGCTACGCTGGGTAGGCAGCAAGCCCGAGGCCGTGATCCGCGCACCATTCCAGGTGCGGTAATAGAACTTCTCGTCGGTCCCCTGCAGCAGATCGACCCGCGCGCCGCGGCCGCCGGCCATCCGCTCTTCGGTCGAGCGATTGCCAAAGTCGAACCAATACGAGCCGAGCACGCCGTGCGTTTCATCGGGCTGAACAAAGGCCGGGCGGTTCGAGACCAGCATCATGCGGCCCGGGGTCTTGCCGGTTCGATAGATCCGCAAGTCGACCACAGGCGAGCCCTCGTTGGGCAGAAACCGCATGACTTCGACTTCGCGATCGGTCCCTTCCAGCGGAAATCGGCCCTTGCCTTCTTTCTCATCGACGCGGAAGCGGAATGGCTTTCCCTCGACATACAGCACCACCTGGCCCTGGGGGCCCAGGCCGAGCGCCTTACTGGCTTCGCCCGCCGGCTCGCTTCCGGACTTTTCACTGGGCGTGGTGTCGACGTCAGGCCGTTCCAGAAAGGCGGCCGTCTCGTCGGTCGAGTCGGCCATCCAGAAGTTCACGGTCCCGCCGCCCAACGAGCGGCGCTCGCCCCGGTCAGGGGCTTTCTCGGTGTTCGCAGCGCTCAGCTCCATCGGCTGCCACATCTTGGTGGGCCGGCCGGATTGCTGCGGATCGAACGCGTCGCTGCCGATCTCCATTTTCAAGAAAGGAAGCTGGCGTTTCTCGGCGTTGGCGTAGAAGTCGAGCACCTCGAGTTTGATCTTGCGCTCGGGGTCGTCGTAGATCACGCCGCGATCCCGACGCCCCAGTTGAAAGAACGCCTGCCCCAGCGACATGTCGCCGTAGTCGGCCCAGTTGAAAGGTCCCGGCGCAAACGGAATCGAGATCAGCTCTGCGTCTTTATCGCTAGGGACCGGCTGGCCGGGCGAGACATCCTTGTGAATCGCCAGCAGGAAATGCTGCGAGTCTTCATAGGCGATGCGATTATGGCCGTGCTCTTTGATGGGCATCTGGGCGTCGATGCCGCCGCGATGCTGCACGATGCTGCCATAGAGGAGGGTCAGGAGCCCGATGTGGGTAATCACAAAGCCGGTCTGGTGCCGCTTCCAGGGGAAGCGAATCGACGCGGCGCAGAAGATATTCACGGCCAGCGCCGCATGCAGCGCGATGAACCACCAGGTGTCGTAGACCCCGAAGTGAACGGCCTCGGTTCCGTAGGCCGCCTCGACGAAGGTCGCCCATCCCAGCACAAAGGCCGAAGAAAAGATCAGTACCACCGCCAGCTTCAGCGAGGCACAAAACTCATAGAACCCCAGCAGCATCTGCACGAGCCAGGGTTGATCGGGAGAACGCAACTGATATTGAGCCATAAATACAAATAGCGTCGTGCGTTACGGCGTGAATCGGGGCGGGTTAGGGTGCGGTTACGCCCCCTGAAGAAAGCTACGGCAGGTCACGCGGAAGGTTCATCGGCGTGTGTGGCATGGCGGGCACCCATCCACGAAGACTGACCTATTATAGTGCTCTCGGCTCCGCAAAGTACAGGTACGGGCGAGGATTGAAGTCCGAGCGAAAGATTTGACTGTGCAAAGGTTTAAAGCGATCGTGCCGGTTTGGTATCCGAATGTCGTGCGGCAAAATGGCCGTATTCTTGGCATTCCGTCGTTCCCCTGCGGAAAACCTTGAAACTCTCGGCAACTGTTTTGTATGATCTGATTGTGTAGCCAGTTAAACGGCGAGGGGTCGCTGTGCATCCGGACTCCTCCATGGTTAACAGTCATCTGACCGAAAGCGTGCTCAATGGCAAGTAAGCCAGTTCAGTCGTTGGGCGAGTATGTCGATGTGCTACATCGCAGCGGACTTGTCCCCCGCGAGCAGTTGGATGCCGCCCTGGCCGAGGTAGCCGTCCTGCCCGCCTCGGAAGCGGACTACATGGCTCTGGCCAAGCGCCTGCTGAGCCGCAAGCTGGTCACCGCCTGGCAGAACAATCACCTGCTCGAAGGCCGGCACAAAGGCTTCTTCCTCGGCAAATACAAACTGCTCAGCTATCTGGGCACCGGCGGCATGAGCACCGTCTATCTGGCCGAGCACACCATGATGCGCCGCCGCGTGGCGATCAAGGTTCTTCTCGAGTCTCAGGCCAGCGAGACCTCGCTGGAGCGATTCCGGCGCGAATGCCGCGCCGTGGCCGGGCTCGATCATCCCAACATCGTCCGCGCCCACGACTTCGCCAGCGACGGCAAATTCCGCTACCTGGTGATGGAGTACATCGAAGGGCCCGATCTGCAGACGCTGGTCGACAAGCAAGGTCCGCTCCCTTATCTCGTGGCCGCCAACTACATCCGCCAGACGGCCGACGGCTTGACCAACGCCCACGAAGCGGGGCTGATCCACCGCGATATCAAGCCGGCCAACCTGCTCCGCGATCCCAAGGGAGTCATCAAGCTCTTGGATCTGGGCGTGGCCCGCATCACCAACGGCGACGGCGAAGTGGTGCTGACCGTCGCCGGCGGACAAGAGAACATGCTGGGAACGGTCGACTATCTGTCGCCCGAGCAGGCGATCGACAGCCATCAGGTGGATGGTCGGACCGACATCTACGCACTGGGGGCCACGCTCTACTTCCTGCTGACCGGCCATCCGCCGTTCCCAGAGGGAACCCAGGCCCAGCGTCTGCTGTTCCATCAAGTGAAGCAGCCGGCCAGCATCTACATCGACCGCCCCGATGCCCCGCCCGCGCTGGTCGGCATCTGCCAGCGGATGATGGCCAAGAAGCCCGACGATCGCTTTGCCTCGGCGCTGGAAGTGAGCCAGGCCCTGAAGCGCTGGGAACTGTCGCACAGTCGGCAAGCGCGGACTTCGGACGTGATCGAAGCCTCGCAACGGACCGCCGCCAATCCGGTCTCGTTGTCGGACACGAAGAATGCTAAGAGCGAAACCGACACGATGGTGGTCGACGCTCAGATTCGGGTGGTCTGCAGTGGCTGCGGCACTGCGTTTCGCGCTCCGGCCGTTGCGGCCAATCGCGAAGTAAAGTGCCCCAAGTGCGAGAACGGAGTGATGGTTCCCGTCCCCGCCGGCTTGGGCCAGGCCGGCGCGCCGCAGAACAGCTAACCTGGGGTGCTTCAATTTGTGGTGCAGGCGTCCCGCCTGCTGGAAGCGAGTTGAGCACCGCAAGCTGGCGGGACGCCTGCACCACAAGGAGCGCTACGCTCCACGCGCCGCCCGTTGCGCGAGTTCTCGAATCTCGCGAAGTAGGGTCATGTGCTCGCTGCCTAATCCCTGGAGGGGTACATGCCCAGCCGCTCCGCCGGCGTGCTGATCCTCCGCTTCATCCCCCAGCGCATCGCCAGGCGAGCGCCGCTGTCGGGCCAGGATCTTCTCGCGCAGCTCGTCTGCGTTGTGGATCCCTTCGATCAAGCCGCGGTGAAAATCAAGCGCCTGCGCCGCGTGCGCGTTCTCGAGCGAGACCACCCCGCCCCCTCCCCCTGCGGTTTCCACCAGCAGATTCGCCACGCCGGCGTAGCGTTCCAGTGGCCCTTGATCGATGCGGATGTTCTGCACGTTCTCGAATGTGATCGTCGTCTCGTGCAGCACCCACACTCCGCGGCGAATGCGCAGACTGCGGTTGGTCATCACGTACCAGGTCGTGTCATAGCGCAGGTGCAGCACCAGGTAGTTCGCCGCGCTCAACAGCATCGCCACCAAGGCCGCGAATACCAGCATCGGAATCCCCACGATCGCGCCGATCTGAGGCTCTGCCACGATCGCGATCAGAACGCCCACCAGCCCCACGATCAGGAAGATCCCCAGCGGGATCAGCCCCAGCCAGAACTTCAGCCTCAAGTAATCGAGCCATTCAGGTGAGGGGCGGAAAGACTCAACCTCTTCGCCCGAGTGCGCCGGCAGCGTCGGCGGGTGAACCGGCAGCCGGAACCAGTCGACCAACATTCCCGATAGCCCGGTGTAGATCCATCGGCATCCTTCCGCGGCGTGCTCCTTCATCGGGATCCTCCCGAGCGGTGGGCCAGTTGGGCCAAAGAGTCGCGAATGTCCGAAAGGACTTTCAAAAGTTCCTCGGACTGTCCCGAAGCCAAACCGTTGCTTGGCGACGTCGTTCCAGCAACATGCCCGACCGTGTGTGCCGGGTCGTCCAATCCCCGAGCGCCGCGCATCTGGGCGTACAAATAGTCGCGCAGCGGTTCGGCGTCCAGGATTCCTTCGATGGTCATCTCGGCCCCTGCACTGCCCGAGGCGGTCTGCACAGCGACCGATGCCAGTCCCATCCAACGCTGCACAATGTTCCGCGTCAGGTGAATGTCCTGGATCCGGCGATAGGTCAGCACCGTCTCGCGGCGAAACAGGATGCCCCAACTCATCGAGAGCCCTTTCGCATCGAATTGATAGCGCAGGGTCTCGTACTTGAAGTAGAGCGGGATCAGCACGAAGGGAAAGAAAGGGCCCGCGAGCAGCGACACCAGCACGTAGTACCACAGCAGGCTTTTGTCAGGCCGCGAGAGGGCATAGGGCTCAAACGGGGCGCGCTCAGCAAGCGGGATATTCACGGGGGATGACTCCAGAAAAGTTCGTCGCGCGAAAGATGCACTCGAAGCAGCAGTATCTCCCCCGCTCCGGGTGCCGTCCGCCTGGTGTGGTGCAGGCGTCCGCCTGCTTGAAGCGTTTCCGATGTTCCAGCAGGCGGTATGCCTGCACCACAAAAGATCACAAGCTCTCCGAGTGCTGTAGTGCAGGCGTCCGCCCTCGAAGCGATTTTGATTGGAGCAGGTCTCTGCCTATCAGTTCGAAGAAGTCTGGCGTCAGGACTGGCTGACCATCACTCACAACTGCTTGGAAGGTACAAGCCGGAGCGCGAGGAAACTACTGGCTGCCTGCTCCTTGCAACGCTAACATGAGCGTCATGTCACCTCTCCCCGCAAGTCAGACCGGGCCTTCTTCGAATCCATTCGCCCGCTACGCCGGAATATTTGAAACACTGCTATTTTTGGCGTTCTGGGTGGCGATTTCGGCGGCGGTTCCCGACCGGCTGATGAGGGATCCCGGCACGTTCTGGCATACGCGCATCGGACTCGACATTCTCGAAACCGGCCAGCTTCCTCAGTCCGATACCTATACCTACACGCGCGCGGGGACGCCTTGGATCTGTCAGTTCTGGATTTGCGATCTGGCCATGGGCGGTCTCTATAGACTCGGTGGGTGGACCGCGTTGCTGGTCGTCACGGCCTTTGTTCTAGCGGGGACCTACGCCTGGCTGGCGGGGCGATTCGTCGCCGCGGGTCTCGATCTCGTGGTCACGCTACTGATCGTGGTGCTGGCCATCGCGGTCAGCGCGCCGCAGTTTCACATTCGGCCGCTTATTTTCACGATCACTTTTTTGGGACTGGAACTGGTCCTTTTGGCCGATGTCGAGGCTGGCCGCCGGCGACTGGTCGAACTCTGGTGGATGGTTCCGATGTTCATTCTGTGGGTCAATATTCATGGCGGCGTTATCGGCGGACTGGCCAGTCTGGCCTTGGTCACCGCCGGATGGCTGCTGCTGGGACTGATGCGATGGGACAGCCCGATCCGCAACCTGCGCGATGCGGGCCATCTGGTGGCGATCTCGCTCTCCTGTGCACTGACGGTCTTGGTGAATCCTTATGGCCTGCGGATGCCGCAATTGTGGCTCGATATTCTGGGATTGCCCTTGAGCGAGTTTGTCATGGAGCATGCTCCCTTGTGGCACAAGCCGGTGATGGCCCTGCCTGCCGTTGCCCTGTTGCTTGTTTACCTGTTGTTCTTGTTCAGCACTTCTCCCCGGAAATGGCGAGCGACCTGGCTGCTGCCGTTGGTCTGGTTTCTGCTGGCCTGTCAGCGGAATCGACACGCGGCCCTGTTTTCCGTGGCCGTGCTGGCCGTACTGGTTGATGTGCTCCCGCAGGCCGGATTCAGTCGACTGCTCCAATGGCGAGAACTGTATTTCCCGTGTGCCGCCGATCACAGAAACGGCCCGCCTGCCTGGCCGCGCTGGGCCTTGATGGGCGTTCTGTTGCTGGTCGCGCTGGGGCTGCAAGGGACGGGCATTCCGGTTCCGCTGCTGGGCGCCGACGCGGTGCAACTGAAGCCCTCGTACTGGCCCGTCGCGTTGCTCCCCGAGCTGCGCGAACTCGAGAAGTCGCCCACGACGCGGCTCTTTAACAACGACCTGAACGGCGGGTTCCTGATCTTCCATACGCCGGGGTTGCCGGTCTTCATCGACGACCGTTGCGAACTCTTCGGCGAGCAGTTCCTCAGGCGTTACTTTGAAATCGCAACCAAGAACCCGGCCAAGTTCGACGAACTCGATGCCGAGTATCACTTCACTCATGCGCTTGTGAAACGACGCACGCCGATTGACGAGTGGCTACGTACGAACGCGCACTGGAAGCTGCTGGGGGAGACGCCCAGTGCCACGCTCTTCGAGAAAGTCGGCCCGTCACAGGCAGCGGTTGCGCCGGCGAGTTGGAGTTATCCGCGGATTCGTCTCGTATCGCCATGTTACGCGCTCGTTACGGAACTTAGGCAGACGAAACGCGTCCATCGGAGTATGGTATCAGAGGATTTCAGCCCTCGGCTCAAGTAGCTCGAGGGCCGTCTCTACGCCCCATTCTTACCCGTTCCATCGAGACTCTGCCCATTCGGGCGGTCGGTGGCGTTTTGCCTTTTGGGAGCCTTTCTGTGAACCGCCTCTCCACGCGCGTCCTGCTGGCATCCTTTTCTTTACTGCTGTTCGCAGCCCCTGCGATTGCTTGGGCCGATGCGGCCGCCGACCTGACTGCCGGCCGCGCGGCGCTTGCCGCCAGCGAGTTGGACAAAGCCTTGCAGCTGTTGACCAGCGCGACCGAGGCTCTGCCCGAATCGGTCGAAGCCCACCTGGCGCTAGCCGAGTGTCAACTGCGACTGGGACGCGTCGAAGAGGGCTTGAAGCAGTATCAGACGGTCCTGAAGCTCTCTCCCAATCATGCCCTGGCCAAACGGATCGTGGCCGGACTGACGGGGCAACAATCGACCTTTGCTGAGCGCCTGGCCGCGGCCCGGGGCCTGGTCGCCGTCGGAGCGTTTGCTCCCGCCGATCTGATGATCGTGCGACTCGTCGACGAGCCCGCCGCGCCGGCCGAACGAGGTGCCGCTCGCCTGCTGCGAGCCGAGAGCAAGCTCTGGGCCCGGGACACGGGCGGAGCGCTGGTCGAAGCTCTGCGGATTATGCAGGAACATCGCGAGCCCACGTTGGCCGGACCGGCCCGCGTGATCGCCGCACTGGCACTCGTCGGGCAGCCCGATCCTCCGCTCACGCGCATTACGGAGTTGCTGGCCGAAGCCGCGCCCGAACTGGCCAAAGCGGGCGATGCCGCCACGATTTGGAATCCCCGCGCGGTGCTGGCCGCAATCTTGGCGGCCTCGGATGATCCGGCCAAGGGGGCGGAACTGGCGTCGAAGCTGGCAGCGCCCCTCGCCAGCATTCCGGCGGGTCCCTTCCGCCAGTCGGTCGTGGATCAACTGACCAAGTCGCAACTGCTGGCCGCTCGGGCTCGACTCGCTCAGGGCGATTCCGCCGGGGCACTTGCCATCCTTTGGCCCATGGTCAGCAGCGTGGCGATTCCTGCGGCCGATTCTGTTCTCAAACCGGTTAACGTGGCCGGCGGATGGTTGGCCGACTCGGGCGATGCCCCCCGTCGACTGGCCGTCGCCCGAGCCTTGGCCGATCTGGGCAAGGCCGAGTTCGATCGCAGCCGAGGTAGCGCCACGCTCTTGGGCTACTGGCTCTCGGCCGAGGTGCTGCGGCAACTTCGCCCCGCGGAAGCCGGCTTCGATCCGCTGCTCAAGCTGGCACAAGAGCTCCCCGCGCTCAGCCGTCCGCTTGCCGAGCGCAAGCCCGGCACGGTCCTGAGTCCCGCCGATGGCGTTCAACGGGCGATCGTGCTGCTCCTTGCCGAACGAGCGGTCACCGAAGAACAACGCGGCCCGATTGGCGAGCTGATCGAGGCACACGTCGCGCGCTATGACGCGGTCGACGACCTGCCGACCGGCCTGGCGCAGTTCCTCGCGGTCGACGGAGCTGCCAAGCCCGCCAAGATCACCTGGGCCGGCACTCTGGAGCGCTTCCCGCCGGGCAAAGCCCACGCGCGGCTGCTGGCGTTCCTGGTCGCGCACTATGCAATCGTGGGCGAGAAGAAGTTCCAAGAGGCAGCCGCGACGCTGGCCGCCGACGCCAACCAGTCGCTCGGCGCCTTCGACCTGGCGGCTCTGGCTGTAGCCGCTCAGGCCAGCGCGCTCTACCCGGCCGACACCCAGATCCGCGCGACCGCCGAAAGCATCCTGGAACGCTACGTCGCGGCCGAGCGCTGGGAGGCCGCCAGCGACGCCGCCGCGCGTTACTTCGCCGGACAGCCGGGCGATGCCGCCCGCTGGTCGATGGTGCGGCTCAAGATCCGTCAGGCCCTTGTCGCCGAAGACAAACGACTGGCGGCTAATCGCTTGCTCGAGAAGACGCTCACCCCACTGGTGAAGGAAGCCCTGGCCGAGAGCATCCAGATTCTGGCGGCTCGGCCCGACAAGCTGAATCGCATGCAAGCGGCCTCGATCGCGGGCGATCTGGTCGCTCGCTACGTGCGGCTGGAACGGCTCGATCTGGCCGAGGCCTCGATCGCTGCCGTGGCCGATCCCGCCGGCGGCGCGACGCTGGCCGATTGGGCACTCTGGACCCGTGCTGCCATCCTGGAACATCAGGCCCGCGTCGCCTTGGCCCTGGCGGCCAGCCGCTTCGAGGTCGCGCCGAAGCTCCCCCTCTCGGACTTCCACAAGGCCGAGCTCGCGCTGCTGAGCGAGTTGCTCGCCAAGCATCCGCAGTCTGAGTATGTCCCTCGCGCTGTCGATCAGGTGCTGGCCATCGCCTCGCAGTACCAGAACGTCAAAGCCTTCGACACGGCCACTGCCGTGCTGAGCGACTTCTTGAAGACGCACGGCAAGCTGGCCGCGGCCGAGCGACTGGAGTACCGCGTGGTGCAGATCTCGCTGCTAAAGGCTCAGGCGGCGTTTGCCGCACGCAAGACGCCCATCCAGACGCCCGACAAGCTCTCGCCGGAGTATGCGGCGGCAATCGACGCGCTAGCCGCATTCCTCAAGGCTCATCCCACTGGCACATTCGCCCCCTATGCCGAGCACGAGTTGTTTTCCATCGCCCGCGTCTATGGCAAGGCCGACGCCTGGCCCGTAGTGCGCGAGGTGCTGGCCCGCTTTGCATTGGCCATCCCCGACTTCCGCCGGCCGACCCATTTGAAGCTGCTGGAAGCCGCCACCTGGCTGGGCGAGCTCGACAGCCAGTATGGACTCGAGTTGCTCCGCCCTTTCCACAGCCCCGCCAAGGGAACCGAGCCGAGCGGAACTGCGCTAGCCACGCTCGAGGGTGCCGAGCAATTGCTGAAGAAGAGCGAGACCGATCTGGCCCAGCTCTTCGCCACGCCTGCCATCGATCCAACGAAGCTGGCCGTGAACGATCCCAAATCCAAACCAGAACCGAAAGCAGAGCCCAAACCTCCCGCGACCAAGCTGCCACCACTGGCGGCCGTCACCCCGGGCGAGGCATCGACTAGCACCCCCTCGGATACCGCGCTAGCCTTGGTCAAGCAATCGCAGCAGCGGCAGTTCGACAAGATTGCCATGCTGGAAGGAAAGAAGGGAGATGGCAAGGTGAACCCGGACAAGCCGAACGGCGGCGGAGCAGGTGCCGACGATCGTCCCGAAGGCGAACTGGTCATCGCGCTCCCCTCGGGCTCTCTACTGTCAGATGCCGAAATGAAGCGGCAGGACGCGGCCGCCGACAAGGCTTATGCCTTGCTGATCGACCTGATGAAGACGGCCCCGCCCAGCGATGCTGCTGTGGCCGCTCAGGCCCGGCGTCACATTCTGTGGTTGTTTGGCTTCTTCGAAGGACAAGCCCGTGCCGATCGGGCGATCGTGTACATCAAACGCTTCCTGGCCGACCAGCCGCTCGATCCCGCGCAGGTGGCGCTGGCTTTTCAGGCGATTCACGATCAGCTCGCCTGGGCCGGTCAGCGGCAGAAGAGCGACCGCATCAACCAGGCCTGGGTCGACGCGCGGCACGCGCTGTTCGAGGCTGCTCGCGTCGAGTTGGCTGCGTTCATCAAGGCCTATGCCGACAAGCAGGAGTGGGCCAATCGCGCCCGCCTGCTGGTGGTCGAGAGTTACGAGCACGAGGCCCGGCTGGCGGGCGCCGTGAGCGCGGTCCGAGCAGGCGGACTGCTGGCCCAGGCCTCGGACGCCATGCTGGCCCTGCTCCGCAACACGCCGGAGCATCCCGAATGTGTGAACTTCCCGCAGCGCATGTGGAACCTGGCCGATCAGCTTTCGGCCCTGCACCAGCGCGACGCGTCGATCTACGTTCTCAGTCAGATTCCGATCCGCTTCCCCACGCATCCACTGGCCAATCAGGCCGTGATGCGGATTGCCGAACTCTACGGGGCCAACCTGGCCAACCCGCTCAAAGCGGTCGAGACCTATCAGGAGTACCTCAGTCTGGCTGGCGACAACGAATCGATTCGGGCGCAGATCTACTCCATGGCCCAGCAACTGGCCGCTAAACAGCGGTTCCTTGAGGCCCTGCATGTGTATGGCGTGTTCGTCGACAGTTTCCCCACCGACCCTCGCGCGGCCGAAGCCCTGAAAGCCATCGGCCAGATCCACCAGTCGAATGAAGTCTGGGACGAAGCGATCAAGACCTATCAAAGGGCGCTGGCTGAGTATCCGAGTGGTCCCCAGGCGCCGTCGCTGAAGCTGGCCATCGCCGAATGCCAGATCAACCTCAGCCAGTGGCGCTCGGCCAGCCGGCTGTACGAGGAGTTCATCCAGCAGTATCCCAAGGATGGTCAGGTCACGATGGCCCGCGGCCGGCTGGCGATCTTAAAGCAGCTCGATCGCTACCAGTCGCTCCTCTCGGACGCCATGGTGCAGCGGAACAAGGACGACGCCCAGTTCCAGATTGGGAAGATCGTGATGGAGCAGTTGCACAACCCGGTTAAAGCCGTGGCCGAGTTCCGCAAGGTGGTCAGTCAGTTTCCCAAGAGTGATCAGGCCGACGACGCCCAGTTGGAGATCGGCAAGTCGCTGTTGGCCCTGGACCGGCTCGAGGACGCACGCAAAGAGCTGCTGCTGGTGCCGACCAAGTTCCCCAACAGCCCGGTGGCCGACGACGCTTTGTTTCTGATCGCGCAAAGCTATGAGCAGCAGGCCCAGCGTCTGGCCGGCGTGACGGTTGAAAAAGCCTTCGCTCAGTCGTACGAAATGGGCCAGCGTGGGGCCTATCGCCGCTTCAACGAACAGCAGGTCGACCTGGACCGCAAGGTGCGGGCCCGCCGCGACGAGTTGAAGAAGGGGGGCAAGGAAACGGAACTGGCCCTGGATGAAGCAGCCAACTCGTTCTTCCAGAACTCGGCGGCCATCGGCAACATTTCGCAGTCTGCCCGCGAAGCCGAGTTGAAGGCCGAGTGCGACAGCATCCTGGAAGTTGCCAATCGTCAGGACCGCATCAACGATTCCTATCGTGAAGCCGTAGCGGCCTATATCCGCGCGGCCTCGGATTATGCGCTGGGCGATCGGACCGACGACTCGCTCCTGAAGATCGCGCAGATCTTCGAGACGCACCTGAAGGACCGCCCGGCCGCCATGCAGACCTACCAGAAGATCGTCAAGCAGTTCCCCGGCACTCCGGTGGCCGAAGACGCTGCTTGGAAGGTCGCCCAGTTCTATGAGGACGAAGGCAAGCACGCCGCCGCGGCCGAGGCCTATCGCGAGTTCATTCGCAACTACCCGGCCAGCCCGCGCGTGGCCGACGCCCAGTTCGCCATGGCCGAGGTTCTGGAACAGCTAGGTCAGTGGGTCGACGCCATGGACGCGTACGAAACGTTCCGTCAGAAGTTTGGGGCGCATCCCAAGAGCCAACTGGCGATGGAGCAGATCAACTGGATCAAGGCTTATCGGAAATAGCCTTTGTATTTCATTTCAAATCTCAGATTTCAAATTTGAGATCTGAGATTTGAGAACGCAACGATCTTTCGAGATACCAACGCCCCCTCTTTGGGAATACGCCGATGAATACGCCCCTGACGACGCAACTCTCCGCTTTCGCACTGCTCGCACTTTTGTGCGGCTCCGTCTCCTTCTCGCAGGAAACCAAGAAGGATGACGCGCCCGCCAAGGCCGACGCGGCCAAGGCCGAAGTCCCCAAGCCGGTCACGGTTTCTGAGGCGGAAGCCAAGAAGGCCGACGAACTGTATGAAGAAGGCCGCAAGCTCTTCTTCCAGGCCGACTACGCCGGGGCGATCGTGAAGCTGCAACAGGCGGTCGATGCCAACCCTGGCAAGACATCGCATCGGCTGCTGCTGGCCAAGGCCCTGCGATTCTCGAAGCAGCCGGACAAGGCGATCGTCCAGCTCGAAGAGATCCTGAAGGGGAGTTCCGACCATGTCGATGCTGGCGTAGAACTGGCCGAGCTGCTTTCGCCGACGAAGCAGCCGGACCGCGTGATCGCCGTCCTCGAGCCGCTCCTCAAGTTCCGCCACGACTACCCCCTCTACCATTTGTTGGCCGAGGCCCACTATCAGAAGGAACAGTTCGACAAAGCCCGCAGCTACTACGAAGAAGCCGTGAAGCTGAATCCCCGCAGCGGCTCGGACCACTACCAGGTGGGTAACATTTACCTGGCCCAGAAGCGTTTCGCCAAGGCGGCTGAAGCCTATGAGACCGCCGGCCGGCTGGGCCTTTCCACCGGCGTCTATCACTTCAAGTTGGCCAGCGTCTACTTCAACCTGCACAACTACCTGGGGAACATGAGCACGGCCGAAGTCGTCGGCGGCAAGCCGGGCGAGATCAAGAACGACCTGTTTCTGGTCGATCCCGTACCAGGACAGAAGGACACCTTCTATGTGGCCGGGCCGCGCTCGGCAGTCTTTCAGGTGGTGAAGGCCCAGCAGTTGGGTATCGACATTTTCGAGCTGCGCTTTCTCGAGGCCAACATCTGGCTCAACGCCCGGCGATTTGCCAATGCCGATCGCATCTACCAGGGCCTCGCCGAGAAAGTAAAGAAAGAGGACGCAGGGCTGTTCTGGTACCACTGGTCGCAAACGGCGCTGGGACTGGATGACTACGACGCGTATCTGACGCGGCTCAATAAGGCCATCGCGGCCGAGCCTGACGTGTACAAATCGATGCTGGCCGACGCGCTGGTGACGATCGCCAACCGGCATCATCAAAAGGGAGACAACGCAAAGTTCCTCGAGTTCCTGGGCAAAGCCGTGGCCACCAATCCTCTCTCCGCCCGCATGCACCTGATGCTGGGCGACGCCGAGTGGGTTTCGAGTCGCCGCGAAAAGGCGATCGAGCAGTACAAGTTGGTGCTGGAGTTGGAGCCGGACCACAGCGACCGCGTGCGGCTGTTGAACCGCATCCAAGAAGATGTGGTGGGGGTGAAGTAGCTGGGGGGGAGAGTGCCTGCTACTTGAAGCGCCGGCCGATTCGCGAAATTTTTTCCCAGAAGGTGCGCAGCCTACGGCGGAGTTTCGGGCCATGCGGGGCGTGCGAGGCATGCAGGATGCGTTCGACGACAGGCCGATCGAACTCCAGCAACGAGGAGTCGAAGCCTGCGGCTGACATTTCTCGCCCCAAGAGGTCGAGATCCACCGCGCACGGGTTCTCCCTCAAAGTCTCGACCTTGACGAACGGCATGCCGAGCTGCAGCAGCTCCGTCGGATAGTGCGCCGTGGTGTTGGACCTGGCGGATCGCAGCGCCGCAAACCGATCGGGTTGCAGCGACTTGCCTTCAACCGACGGAAGTAGGGTCGTCGTGTATGATTGTAGACGATAGCCATTGCCCAACAGCCAGCGACTGAGGCCGATTTCGTAGCTCAGCACGACCTGCCATTTGTCGCGATACGGCAGCACGCTGGACCAGAACTGAGCGAAAGCCGGAGACGAGTGGACCGATCGGCGCATCACCAGGAAATAGCTCTGAAGATGCCAGGCAATCTCGTGATTCTCAGTCATGCTCCACATGTCCACGTTCTGATCGGCCATGTTCTGGAAGGCTGTTGCCAATGGGAACAGCGGTCCAAAAACGCTTGAGTTGGTCAGCACGATCTCGTCCCAGGCCGAGATGTCCGTGACCTCGAGAGCGTCGCGCCACATGCAAAAGTCAAAGCCGATATTCCGTCGCTCGAGGACCTGGTCCGTAAGCCGCTGGGCTACTGCCAGGGATCGATCATCAAGCGAAGCGGTCGTGATGAACACGATCCGCGAAGAGACTTCGCGAAGGGCACGAAGGTAGTGCTGAATGTACCGCTTCACTTCGCCCTGTGCGTCGTAGTGCGCGAACAGGACCAATCGTCGAGGAGTGGTGGTTCGATGCGGATCTGTCACGGCAGTTCACCAGCCGTAGGGACCGCAATGGTGCGCGAATCCGCCAGGGGACCGAGAGGCCCTACGGTCGTCTGCCAGCCGGGCGGGAAATGAAATTCCACACGTTCTCCGCGTTCCAAGCGGGCCACTACTTCCGGCCAAGGTGATGAGTCTGTGGGGACCTTGGAGGTGAATCCGAAGGGGATGCTTGCCAGGAACACGGCCGCGCAAGCTGCCAATGCAAGTCGGCCCCAGCGGCACAGCGGCCAGGCAGCGACAATCGCCCAGCCGATCGCCACCGCGTAGATCACTTCGTAACGGATCTCGTCCTCGACCAGGCACATCACATGCGATTTATTTCGCGCGACGCCCGAGACGATGTTCAAGACACCCAGGAAAAGACCTCCCCAGGCCAGCTTGAAGGAAGTCGGTTCCCGACGCGTAAGGCCGAGCAACACCAAGGGCATCAGGGCGGCGATTGGGATCCACCATTTCTTGGGCAAGCTGGCATAGCGCAGTTCTCCCAGGCACAGGCTCATGCGCCAGCAGGAAACCCGTCCCGCTTCCGCGATCTCTTTCCAGGTTTCAGGCAACGCGTTGCATATGCTGTTCGGCGCTCCCTGCATGTAGACAAAGAGCGAATGAAATACCGCTATACCGATAGCGATCGCCGCCATGGTCAGCGGATACCAGGTTCGCTCGCGATCGGCACGGACCAGGAACAGCGGCAACGCCAACAGGACAAAGGGACCAGTCAGGCCCAAAACCACGAGCAGCAGGAACTCAGGCAGTGCATGGATCGGCCTGCTGGGCGGAGTGAGTAGGGGAAGCAGGATCAGCGTCAACGCCAAGTACCACTGGGCGTTGGTGATTGTCAAAAAACACTCGCCGTTGTGGGGAATAAGAGCGGGGACCAGCGCCAGGGCAGGCTTGTAGCTGAGAGGTAGCCGCGGGTGAAAAAGGAACAGACTTACCCACAATGTGGATGCCAGGCCACCCAGCATGTAGAGCGTGGGAGTCCACGCGAGCGGAGCAAACGACGCCAAATAGGCAACGGCCCGCGGATAGGCGTGCAGATAGCCTGAATAAGGTGTCGCCAGAGAACTCGCACCCAGTTCGTGCGCGTCGCGGAAGAATACGGAACCATCTTCCGCCCAGAAATGCGGCTGAAAGAATCGCGTCGGAGATCGAGCAATCATCAGGATGGCAACGACTGCCAGGCAGAAGGCGATCGATCTCAGGCTGGCCGAACGGCAAGTCGTGTTCGCCTGGATGGGAGCTTGCGAGGGACTCTCGACACGGCGGAGGACGGAGTGCCAGACGCTGCGAGCACGCCTTCGCGATGAAGCGATGGCTTGTCCTTCCCGAGTCTCCGTCTCAACTCGATGCATGAAACGCTTCGCTGTGGGACCGCAACCTGCGTAGATGGCGTCATCTCGCGGGCGGAAGGTAACAGCGATTGCCTTGCGCGAGCAAGGTCGGTTCGGATCAGGCAGGAACTGCCAGCATATCTCCTGCTGGCAGTTGCCGGCGATTCGATGTCTTAGCCCTTGCGGGCTTCTTTCAGCAGCTTGATCCACGGGCCCAGGTAGCGGCCGTTGTCGTGAAAAGTCCGGCCACTGACCAGATTTCCGTCAATCACGCAGGGGGCGTCGACATAGATGCCGCCGCAGACCTCCAGATCGAACTTGCACTTGGCAACCGTGGCCATCTTGCGCCCCTCGACGCAACCCGCCCGGGCGGGGATCTCCACGCCATGGCAGACGCTGGCGATCGGCTTGTTGGCTTTGAAGAAATGCCGCGTGATGTTGAGCAGATCCTGGTCCTCGCGGATGTACTCGGGGGCCCGGCCGCCGGAGAAGAAGATCCCCAGATATTCCTCGGGCTTCACATCTTTGAAGGCGATGTCGGCCTGGATCGTGTAGCCCTCCCACTCCTTGGTGATGGTCCAGCCGGGCTTCACCTCGTGCATCACCATCTGATAGCGCCGCAGTTCGGGGGCGGCCACGACCGGCTCGAAGTCATCCTCTTGGAGACGGAAGAAGGGATAAAGTGTGTCGAGCGTTTCGGCGGCATCGCCGATCACGAGCAGTACCTTGTTCATCGGGGACCTGGGCAGGTAGGTGGGCGAGTAGGAGAGCGGGAACGCATGCTCAATGTACCTCAGGCACGGGTGGGGTTGCCAGCATGGCCAAACATCGCCAGCCATACGACGTGCACGACTTAGTTGATCAGTAGAAGCCTAAAGTGCTAAGTTGCGTTGTCTCGTTAAGCCGAATGTTGCTCACTCGTCACGGACGAACAGCTTGCTCTTAGTACAAGGAGGCCATTCATGCCTGCCCAAGTCGAATCGCTACGCAACGGATACCTTGAAGTGCGCGAGGTCTGCAAGCAGGTGAGCGAAAAACTGCTCAAGAACGTCGGCATGGACGTCTTCAAAGAAGGCGCACGGCGGCTGGGGCAGTTTAAGGATGATAAGTTCCTCGTCCAATCAGAGTCGGCCGCTGGTGTCGTGATGGATTATTGCCTGTACGACGTGCGAGTGAACGGCCGAAACGCACTCGAGACTTATCTGGTGGAACACCCGCCCGAAGACGACTCGCCGAAGTCCGAGTGCTTGCGGCGAATGCAGCGTGCCGAGTACGGCATCCATATCGTGGAGTCCGTCGAACCCCAGTTGGGCGTTTATGTGCGCGACGCCGTTCGAGGGACCAAGCGGTTGATCGTCGATCTCGGCATGGCCCGTACGATGGGCCCTGGAGTGGCGACGGCCACGCGCCTGCTCCACTACGAAGATTTCTCGATGACCAGCGGCGCTCCGTTGTTTCTTCCGGTCGGCGGCAGGAGCGATCTGCTCAAGCTGCTCGTTCGAACCTTCGAGCGCGAAGGCGAATCCCTCGACCCGGCCAACATCATCCGGCCGATCCTGGAACGCGGTGGGGCCAAAGGAATCGCCCATATTGAAGCCCGAGAGAGTTTGCAGCGCAGCGGGCCAGCAACGCCCCAGGTCGTCTCGATGAGAATCGGCCGCAACGATCCCTGCCCGTGCGGCAGCGGACGAAAGTACAAGCAGTGCTGCATCGGCTGAGCGTCGGCATGCACCTTCGCCCCGCAATCCCGCGACAAAGAAAAAAGAGACCGACGCGGTAGGGGCCCGTACATGCCCGCCGCGTCGGTCTCTGGCCCTTGGAGGCTTTTGTCTGTTTCTCTCGTTTCCGTCAGGCCCGGTCCGCCGACCCACGGCAGACCGGACCCGACGCGATGACCTCAACCGTTTACCTCGAAACTGACACTTCGCCTCATTCGTCGAACAGGCCCTGACCGACCCGTTCGACGAATGAGGCTTTCGTCTACTTCAAGTCTCCTTGCGACCGACGGTAGCTAACCGACGGCTGCATGACCTCGTACCACGCCAGGCTCTCTCGCGTGTACTCTTCGGTCGGTTCGTCCGCGGGATTGGGGGCCAGCCCAGACCATGCCCCCAATCCCTGACGGACGGCTTCGTTGGTTTCTTCTTGAAAGGCATCCGGCAACGGCGGGATGGCGTCGTCGAACGACTCATCATCCCAGAAGGCTTCGTCGTCGTCGGTGTCCGGCTGCATGGCGAACAGCACGGCCTGCCAACGATGCTTGTCGACCAGGGCGGCAATATAGGGATCGGCCCAGGGGAGCACCTCGGGGCAAAGTCGCTCCCCGTCTTGGTTGGTGAGCCCGGTCCAAACGGTTCCCTGCCAGATCTGATGCGATTCGGCCATCATTGTAAGGTCGTCCTTCACGGCTGGCGGTTCAAGCTGCGGTTCACTCGCGTGTCAGACACTCGGTCTGAACGATTCCTGAGTAAAGCAACTTCGGGGCCAATCGCGCCGCGAGGCTTGGAATGATCGCGAAATCGCATTCAGCTTGTGTCGCTGCCGAGAGTTACGTCATTCATTGGCAAACTCAGCCTGAATTTCCAGGTCGCCCAGGACCGTCAGAGTCTAGCTGCACATTCTTCAAAAGGGTTTGTAGAAGCGGGCGGAAGGTGAAAAAGTGAAGACGGAGCGGCTGCTGTCCGAGCACGCGGGAGGATATGCCCGCGCGTGAAACAGGATTCGCGAGGTCTTCGGTAGGAAGATCTCACGCGGAGACTTGGACGCGGAGGAAAGAGTTGGAAGTGACGAACCCGGTTTGGCCCGTCTTGAGGACCAGTGAATCGTCTTCTCAGATCTCTTTACGCGATTCGTTGTCGCCACACAGCCAGCCGGATTGGTCGCCCTTGCACCGTTTCGGTTCACGCCGCGACCACTCAAAACACGTTCATACCCTATTGCTGAATTGTCAGGACGCCGACCAAGAGCCGCGATAGTGACGACTTAGGGCAATTGCCGCCCATTCGACGTCACTGGCACCCGCTTTGCATTCTCTGTTCGACCATTCGGAGTGGAAATCCCTTTGATCGAAAACGAGGATCAAATTCATGGTTGATAAAAATAAGAAGACTGTCGCAGATCGAGATGCCAATCGCGATCCCATCACCGGGGAGCCGGGTGCGCACCCTGTGGGTGTCGGCCTGGGGACTGCGGGGGGAGCGACGGCAGGTGCTGCGATCGGCGCCGCGGCGGGCCCTATTGGTGCCGCTGTGGGGGCTATTGTCGGCGGAGTGGCGGGTGGTCTCGGCGGTAAAGCAATTGCCGAAGAGATTGACCCGACCGCAGAGGACGCCTACTGGCGTGACAACTACAAAACTCGTCCCTACTACGACTCGAAGGTCGCCTACGACGAGTACCAGCCGGCCTATCAGTACGGCTGGGAATCGCGTCAGAAGTATCCCGAGCGAACTTGGGATGACTCCGAGCGGGACTTGGCTGTGGGTTGGGAACGGGCGAAGGGCAAGTCGAAGCTCGGTTGGGAAAAGGTGAAGCACGCCAGCAAAGACGCGTGGCACCGAGTAGAGCACGCTCTGCCGGGCGACGCCGATGGCGACGGCCGCTAAGCACGGCCGCCAGTCAACGAGAACACTCGGCAAGACAGTCTGCGGGTTTATACCTGGGGATTGAACGTCGAGAAGGCCGGAGTTGGTAGGGACCACAAGTCTCTGTCGACGCCGGCCTGTTTCTTTTTTTGCGCTGTTGGGGGCCGTTCGCCGGTCCCGAGGAAGGGACGTCGATCCGAGGTTTCCCTCTTCGACTCTGTTGAAGGAACTCACGTATGAATCCCGACTCCCTGTTTTTGGGCGCCCTTTCAACACTCCTGGTCGAGATTTTCGAGGGGCCACCCGGCAACGAAGCGTTCGTGCTCAATCCGAAGGATCCCGGCCTGCTGCGGCAACTCGAGGCGCTTTCGCACGAGGTCGCTTCCAAGCGGCCGATGGCAGGCGTCACGACGGTTGCCGCCCATGTCGACCATGTACACTACGGATTGTCGCTGCTGAATCGCTGGGGCTCCGGCGAAGCGAATCCGTGGGCCGACGCGGACTGGACGACCAGTTGGAAGCGGACCTCAGTTACCGCCGACGAGTGGCAGACGCTGTGCGCGAAGCTGCGTCAGGCGTCGAAGACCTGGCAGAAAATCGTTCCGCAAGTGAAGGAGTGGAACACATTGACCGTCGCGGGAGCCCTGGCGAGCGCGGCGCACACCGCTTACCACCTGGGGGCGATTCGCCAGATCCTGGCCGCTATGGATGCCAACGCTGCGCCGCGGGACAGCTAGGGACCTTGCCTACTTGCGGGTGTCGCTGAACTCGCGTTGCAGGCAAAGCAGCGCACCCCCGCCCTGCGAGCCATCGACAATTACGTTCACCTGCATCTCGCTGGTGTTGATGAGCAGCAGGTTGATCTCGGCCGAACGGAGGGCACGGAACATGCGAGTCGCCACTTCGGTGTGGCTACGCATGCCGATGCCCGAGACCGAGAGCTTGGCGATCGTGGGGCTGCTGGTCACCGGGCCGCAGCCCAGCTTGCTGGCGAGCTCGCGGGCCACCCGCACGGCATCGTCGAGCTTCGCTCGTGGGACGGTGAAGGTCAGGTTGGCGTGCCCCTTGGCCCCGGCATCCTGCACGATCATATCGACAAAGATCCCGCTGGCGGCGACCCCCTCGAACAACTGCGCGGCCAGGCCCGGGGTATCGGGCACACCGGTCACCGTGACACGCGACTGCGAGTCATCCAGCCCGATGTTGCTGACCGTCAGGTCCTCCATGCCGGCCAGACGGCTGACCACGGCCACCGCGTCGGTTTGGGAGCCGTTCTTGCGCGGAGCCAGCGGAGCGGGCTTGGTCGATGGGCCTTTCTCCAGAGCGAAGACCTGATGCACCGCCCGCAAGGCATCGTTGGCCTGCGAACGGGCCACCAGCACCGAGATCTTGATTTCGCTGGTGGTGATCATCAGGATGTTCACCCCGGCGTCGGCCAGGGCGCGGAACATCTTCTCGGCCACGCCGGTCTGCTTGGCCATGCCCAGACCAACCACCGAGACCTTGCTGACCTCGTCGTCGGAGTCGATGCCGTCGGCCTTGAGCGATTCGACGACCTGATTCGCTGCGGCCAGCGTCTTCTTCAGATCGTCCTTGAGCACGGTGAACGAGATGTCGGCCTTGCCGTCGGCAGCCACGTTCTGCACGATCATGTCGACCGAGATATGCTGTTCGGCAATTTTGGAGAAGATCGCCAGGCTCGTCCCCGGGCGGTCGGGGACGCCCAGCAGCGTGACGCGGGCCTCGTTCTTTACCAAGGCCGCGCCGCAGACCGGCAACTCCGGCGACTCGGGCTCGGCCACGATCATCGTCCCCAGCACGTCGCTGAAGCTGGACCGCACATGGATCGGAACGCCGAACTTCTTGGCGAACTCGATGGAGCGATTGTGCATCACACCGGCGCCCAGGCTGGCCAGTTCGAGCATTTCGTCGTAGCTGATCCGCTCGACCTTGCGGGCTTCAGGCAGAATGCGGGGGTCGGTGGTGTAGACGCCGTCGACGTCGGTGTAGATCTCGCAGGTGTCGGCGGCCAGCACCGCAGCCAGTGCCACCGCGGTGGTATCGCTGCCGCCGCGACCCAGCGTGGTGATGTTGTAGTTCTCGTCGATCCCCTGGAACCCGGCGGCGATCACGATCCGCCCCTCGGCCAGGGCCAGCTTCATACGGTCGGTGGTAATCGACTGGATGCGGGCCTTGCCATGCGTGCTGTCGGTCTTGATGCCGATCTGCGCCCCCGTGAAGCTGATCGCCTTGTGCCCCAACGATTCAATGGCCATCGCCATCAGCGCCACGCTGACCTGCTCGCCGGTCGAGAGGAGCATGTCCATCTCGCGAGCCGGGGGATCATCGGTAATCTGCTGGGCCAGATCGATCAACTCGTCGGTGTTGTGCCCCATGGCGCTCACGACCATCACCACCTGGTTCCCCTGCTGGCTGGTGCGGATTGCCTTGCGGGCGGCGGCGAGAATCTTCTGGCTGTCGGCGACGCTGGTGCCGCCGAACTTCTGCACAATGAGGGGCATGGGAGGAGAGGAGCCGGAGAGTAGTGGAATGAGGAAGGACTAATTCCGCAGAGATACGGATTTCGAGGCGGTTATGCAAGGGGGGAGGGGCCTGGATGGAGAGTGTGCGATCCCACTTATCGCCAGATGGAAGTCAGCCAGTCCAGGAAATGACGAGGGCATAGCGAAACCCGTGCGTGAGACAAATGCCTCGGGCCGAGGAAGGCAGACGGAAGTGGGCCCCTACTCTTTGTCCTTGTCCTTCGGCCGCTCCCCTTCTTTCACCGAAGGGGGCTCGTACTCGAACTCTTTCCACTTCATCGCTCGGCGGAAGGGTTCGATACGCAGCACGACTTCGCCGTTTTGAAAGATCCGCACGCTGCCGCTCGATTGGCTGATCGCCACCGCCACGGCCTTGGTGGTGCGAGTGATGGCCGCGGCCGCCCAATGACGCGAGCCCAAGCCCTTGGAAAGCGTGATGCCGGTAGCCGGCGCGTCGATGTATCGGCAGGCCGCTTCGACCGTGCCGTCGGCGGCCACCACAAAGGCGCCGTCCAGCTGCGCGACCTCTTTGATCCCTTCACGCGTTTTGCGGTCCCCCAGGTTCCGCCCCTTGCGGCTGTAGCCGCGCACCGGGTCGAAACCCGCCTCGCGGCTGTGGACCAGCACCTTGCGGACATCGCCGATCACAAACAGCGTTCCAACCGGCTTCCCTTCGCGCCCTTCGCGGCCGATCTCTACGGCCAGGTCTACGACCTGCTTCAAGGTGTCCAGGGGCACGCGGGTCTCGAGCTGCCGCAGATCGTGCGCGGTCAGTCGCTCCAAGTGCTCGCCCAGGTTGATGATGCTGATCGAGTCGACCGTGTCGGCCTCGAAGCCGCTGTACAGAGCCACGACGCGGGCGCCCGGCTTCAGCACGTCGTCGGCTACGAACTCCAGCAGCGATTGCGTCAGCTTCTCGTGTACCGGCGAGTCGGCCATGTGCAGCGCCACGGTCGGAAAGCCGGCAGCCTTGGCCGTGGCTAGTTGCTCGGGCATGTCGGCGGCGACCAGCAGGCGGATCTCCGGGGCCTGCTCCTTGAGCGGATCCCAGTCGAGATCGCTCTCGGGCAGAATCAGCAGCGCGTCGGCACCGCTGGCCCGATGCAGCTTAAGCGCCGCCTCGAAGATTTCGGCGAAATGAGCGGGAAACCCCTGGAGCATAGTGGGCGATCGAGGGTGAAATCTGAGGAGAAGGTCAGCGCGAGGCATCCTACGAGTTTTTGGCAGTCCACGCAATGTTCTGCTGTGGGGTTCGTCGGTCACTCCCGGCGTTTGACCGTTCCACTCTCGGCGTGGAATAATCGCAGCATGTCGCCAGCTTCCTCCAGCCCGCGTACCCGTCCCTTCCGCCTGGGGCCCTTTCAGTTTGGCATCAGCCATCTGCTGGGTGGCATGTTCGTTGGCGTGCTGTTCTTCACTTGCGTGGGCGGGATTTATCGCGAAGGGGTCGGTCGACGGCAGGGCGAGGCGCTGCTTGAGGAATTGGGCGGCAAACTGACCATTATGGCCGCCACCAAGAACCGCTCGGGCTCACATCGCAAAAGCCTCAGCTTCCTCAAGCCGGTGGACGATGCCGCCCTGGAGCGACTGGCTCCGTATGCCCAATGGTTCACGCAGGTTTACGAGGTCAACCTGACGGGCGGCAATGTGACGGACGCCGGGCTGGCATCCTTGCGAAAGCTGCCTCACCTGGAATCGCTGGTGCTCGATCGCTGCCCGATCACCGACTCTGCTCTCGCCGAGCTTTCGCTGCACCCGACGCTCGAGCAGCTCTCGCTTCGCAAGACGGCGGTTACTGACGATGGTATGAGCCAGATTGCCCGCCTGCCCGCCCTCAAAAAACTGGTCCTGTCAGAGACCGGCATCGGCGATACGGGGCTGGCACAACTGGCCGAGCTGACCGGCCTGATCGAGCTCGAACTGGCCGGCACTCAAGTTACCGACAACGGACTGTCGGCCCTTGAAGGGATGCGTCTGCTGGAGGCGCTGGATCTAGATCAAACCAAGATCACCGACCGCGCCACGACCAGTATCAAGCGGCTTCCACTGCTGGAAAATATTTCACTTGCCGATTGCCGCGGAATCACCGCCCAGTCGATTCCCACCTGGGAGCGACTGCGGCACCTGCAGCAGATCGACCTACAGGGGACTGGCTTCGAGACGAAAGACTTTGAACGCTTGCGGCGCGGACTGCGCGACGTGGATATCTTCGACGGCAAAACGCTTCCGCGGGCGGCCGCTCCGAATGCGATCCCGGGCGGCCCGGCGAACACCCCCGTCCCTAGTTTCCCGTCGAAGGGGCCGTCAGGTCCACCTTGAACTTCAGCTTCATCTGCCCCAGCACTTTCTCGCGGGCGGCACGAATCTGACCCCACAAGGCGTCGCGCTGGTTGGCTCCGTCGCGTACCGCCGTGTTCTGATTCCGGCGGATGTCCGAGAAGTTCGCCACGTGCCAGGTCATTCCCGGCACAGGGCCATACGCGCCCGTCTGCACCGAGTAACGCGGCTGATACAGCCCGCGCGAGTACTTCTCCATTTCCAGAACATCCAACGCGTGGGGCTCCCCCTCGAGGGATCGCGACATCGCTCGCAGGGTGCCGCTCACCACGGCGCCGAAATGAATCAGTTCCGGGGCCACGTTGACGGTGGGGAACAGGTCGATCTTGTCGGCGTAGTTGTCGTGCCACAGAGAAGACTGCTCGTAGCTCTCTTTGCTCCGACCCTGCGAGTTGAGGTCCGAAAGGATCTCGTCGATGGCGTTGAAGTAACGCCGCGACGCCGTGACGTCGGCCTCGGGCAGGACCGACTGGCCCGCCGGATGATCCGCGGCCGCCAAGGTGGGAACCTGCAGCAGCGTCATCACGCGCCGCAGCGAACGATTCGAGAGCGGCGTCTCGAGAACCAGCGAGTTCCCGTCGGCCGAGGCCTTGGCCGTGCGAAGTTCGTCCAGGCTCGCACCCGTTTCGGCCAGCCAGGCCAGAAATAAGGCATGCAGCATGCCCGCGTGCTCACCGACCGGCGAGCCAAAGTCGATCGTGATCTTGGCCAGCAGTTCGTCACCCACCGTCGCGGCGAAGCGAACGCCGATCAACGTCCCCACGATATCCGACACGGCTGCCGCCTGCGGTTTGCCCTCCAGCACCATGCTCTCGGCGGCCCATTTCTTGGCCACGGCCGAATCTCCCATCTCTGCGGCATCGATGGCCAGCAGGATGTGCGCTTCGCCCGCCTTTTTCACGGCGTCTTGCAGATACTCGGCAAATCCGACCGGACGGTTTTCCTTCGACCCACGAAGCCATTTGGACAATTGCTGACGATCTCCCGGCGGAAACAGACCGACCATGCCGCTGGGGAGTTGCGCCAGGTAACCATAGTGAGGCGAGAACACCACCATCTGTCCGCCGACATATTCGGTCCGACCGTTCTGGCGGAGCGCCACCTTGGCCGGATCGAACTTCACCTGCGTGGCCAGCGTGAAGACCGCCACTCGCGGCACATCGCCGTTATCGCCGGCGCCGACCTCGGCCCCGATCGCCAGCGTGTCGACCACCGGCGGAATGGTGAGTGCCCCTTCCAGATAGCCCGCCTCGTACTTCTGGGCCCAATTCTCGCGAACTCCGCGAGGGCTATTCAGCATGGCCTTCAAGCGAATGATCGACAGCGTGTTGGTATCCGAGGGGAGTTTCGACAACAGCGGCGTCAGATCATCGGCGGCTACAGCGAACGAAACCCGCAAGAATGCCGTACAGAGGACGAAGCAGGCGAAAGTCGATCGCATGAGAGGTCTCAAAATCTAGGGTGCAAAACCTGGTGTCGACGCCGAACAGGTCAGCGCTGGGCTGCTGGTTTTCCATAGTAACTACTGGCGGAGACCGTTGCCAATCGCATGGTGAGACGACGCGTCGGCGAGGATGCGTATCTCTCGGGGTTCTTCCTCGCTTACCCTTCAGGTTGGGATTAATGCGTCATTTCAGTTTCAAGCCGTCATTCACATGGCCTTTGTTCATCGCGGCCGGTTTGGCGTGCCTGACGGCGAACTTTCGTCCGTTCGACGAACCGATGCCGATGATCAGTGCTGGCTCTGTCCGACGAACATTTCGCCAGACGCAGTACTTCGGTTGGCCCGCCCGGGCTGTGGTCTGGGACTGGCGAGGTGAAGGGACCGCACCCTGGATGATGCGCGACAACCGGCCCAATCCCCCGGACTGGGTACAGGAGCGCTGGTTGGCTCGGCCAGTCGCGATGGCCTTCAACCTGGCATTCTTCCTGAACGTTTGCGTGGCCATTCATGTGCTGTACCTGATCGCCCGCTGGGGGAACAGCACTCGCCGAATGTTGCTGTTTACGCTCGTATCGGCGGTCGGTCTGGCCTTGCTGGTAGGGGTGAAGTCGGTGGAAATCGACCAGCAGGACTGGATCCGGAGCAGGTCTTTTTGATTCCCGGCGCGGGGTCCGCTAGACTTAGCGGAGTTTAGCCTTCCTGCTTGAAACGCGGGGGCCAAGCCTTGATCGCCCCCGCCTACCCTCGCTCGATCCCTCCCCATTCCGTCCTCCCAGGTGTACGTTTCCGATGACTCAACCGAATCGCCGACAGTTCCTGAAGAAATCGACCGCAGCCCTGGCGGCCGGAGGCATGGTCCCCTACATCTTCACCGCGCGTCGGAGCGACGCGGCCCTGTTTCAATCTGCCAACGATCGCCCCGTGCTGGGCTGCATCGGTACCGGTGATCGCTGGCAGGCGGTTGGCCCCTCGGCCCTGCAGTTTGCCGACTGCGCGGCCGTGTGCGACGTCGACAAGAACCACCTGGACAAGGGACGCGAGAAGGTCAAAGGGATCCAGGGCAAGAAGGGCGTGAGCCGCGAGGTCGAGGCCCACGAGGACTACCGCAAAATTCTCGATCGCAAGGATATCGATGTCGTGACCATCGTCACGCCCGACCACTGGCACTCGAAGATCGCCATCGAGGCCATGCAGGCGGGCAAAGACGTCTACTGCGAAAAGCCTCTCACGCTGACCATCGATGAAGGCAAGCAGATCATCAAGGTGCTGGACCAGACCAAGCGCGTGATGCAGGTCGGCACGCAGCAACGGAGTGAAATGGGCCAGAAGTTCCTCGAGGCGGTGGCCATCGCCCACAGCGGGCGACTGGGCAAGATCAGAAAGGTCTCGTGCGCCATCGGCGGCGCTCCCACCTGCGGCCCGCTCCCCAAGGTCGATGTACCGACCGGCTTGAACTGGGAACTGTGGCTGGGCCAGGCCCCGCTGGTCGATTACGTCAGCAGCCCGCCCAAGGAGAAGGGCTATCCGAACAGCCGCTGCCATTACGAATTCCGCTGGTGGTACGAGTACTCCGGCGGCAAGATGACCGACTGGGGGGCACATCACGTCGACATCGCGCAGTGGGCGATCGGCATGGACAACTCCGGCCCGACCAGCGTCGAAGGGACGGCCAAGCACCCGGTCCCGTTTAAGGACGGCTACCCCACGATCAACAACCAGTACAACGCCGCCAGCGAATTCAACGTCACCTGCATGTTCCCGAACGGGGTGGAGATGACGATTCGCAACGACACCGACAACGGCATCCTGATCGAAGGAGACAAGGGCTCGATCTTCGTCAACCGCGGCAAGCTCACGGGCAAGCCGGTCGACGACCTCAAGGAGAACCCGCTCCCCGCGGACACGCTCACCAAGCTGTACAAGGGAAAGAAGCCCGGCAATCACATGGGCAACTTCTTCGAGTGCACCAAGGACCGCACGCAGCCGATCTCCGACGTCTATACGCACCACCGCGCCATGACGACCTGCCACCTGGCGAACATCGCTATCCGTCTGGGCCGCAAGCTGACCTGGGACGCCAAGACCGAGCAGATCACCGGCGACGAAGAGGCCGCCAAGTGGGTTGCCCGCGAGCAGCGGAAGGGATACGAGATTAAGGTCTGACAACTCGCGAATTTTCAGCACGGCCGGCGTCTTCATCAACGAGGACGCCGGCCGTTTTCGTTAGGGGGTCGAAGAGACGCGGACAATGCCTTTCGTATCCGAACCCCGCATTTTCATCTCAAATCTCAGATCTCAAATCCTCCCCCCCTCCCTATCGGACCTGCCCAATTTCTCCCTCCCGACTACCCTCCCGCGCGGTCGCCCCTAGAATTCGGTATACTGTCGGGCGACCGTAACCGAACGGCACATGCGGCATCCAACGGCATGTCCTGACTCGGACGGGCGAAGCTTTTCACTTCCGCATTCGAACCAACTCGGTGGAGCGTTCATGAGCGGTCCGAACAACGCGTCTGGTGTCTCTGTGTGGCCGATCGTCGGCGGCGTTCTGCTGGTCGGCGTCGTGGTCGGCATTCTTACGATGAGCAATTGGAGGTCCACCTCGCCCGAGCCGAAGAAAACGGCCGAGAAGGTGGAACCTCAGGGAGAAGTCACCATGGTCAGCATTCACGTATTCAATGATAAGGGGGAACTTGTCGGCCCCGTCGACGGCCCTGCGGTCGTTTTGACCGACGCTCAGTGGCGCGAGAAGCTAGACCCCGAGCAGTACAAGGTGCTGCGCAGCAAGGGGACCGAGCGGCCGTTCTGCGGCAACTTGCTCGACAACAAGCTGTTGGGCGTTTACACCTGCGCCGGCTGCGGCCTGCCGCTGTTTTCCTCCGACACGAAGTTCCAGTCGGGCACTGGCTGGCCGAGCTTCTATGCCCCGATTGCCGGCGAGAACGTGGTCGAGCACTCCGACTTCAGCCTGGGCGTGATGCGGACCGAGATCGTTTGCGGCCGCTGCGAAGGGCATCTGGGGCACGTCTTTAACGACGGCCCCGCCCCGACCGGGCAGCGCTACTGCTTGAACTCGGCCTCGCTCAACTTTACTGAGAGCACCAAGGCGGCCTCGCTGGCCGATCCGGCCGCCAAGAATCCGATCAAGGCGACCGCCGCCAAGACGTCGCCCACGCCCGAGGTCGCCAAGCCAGGCAGCGAAACGGCCATGGCCGTGTTTGCCGGCGGCTGCTTCTGGTGCACCGAGGCCGCCTTCGAGCAGCTCAAGGGCGTGCTGGATGTCGAGAGCGGCTACGCCGGCGGCGCCGCAGAGACGGCCAACTACAAGGCGGTTTGCAACGGAGACACGGGCCATGCCGAGGTGATTCGCATCACCTACGATCCGGCCACCATCAACTACGAGAAGCTGGTCGAAGTATTCTTCAACGCGCACGATCCCACGTCGCTCAATCGGCAGGGGAACGATGTCGGCACCCAGTATCGCTCGGCGATCTTCTATGCCAACGACGACGAGAAGAAGATCGCCCAAAAAGCGATCGACGAGCTGAACGGCATGAAGGCCTTCCCCTCGCCGGTCGTGACCACGGTTGAGCCGCTGACCGCGTTTTACTCGGCCGAGAAGTATCACCAGGACTTCGCCCGACTGAACCCGAATCATGGCTACATCCGCGGGGTCTCGATGCCCAAGGCCGAGAAGGTGAAGAAGAAATACTCGGACCTGATCAAGTCCGAGGACGAGTAAGCTCGGAACGATCCGGTCCCGAACTGAGCGGCAAGGCGCTTGCCGCCGGTGTCCCTGCTCGCAACGCTATTGGCGGCTAGCGCCTTGCCGCTCACACACAAGAGTAGATGCGAAGCATCGCGGGGTGGGCTACACTCGTAGTCCGCCCCGCTTTCGTTTTTACCGCTCCCCCTCCGCCTGCAAGCTGGACCCTCGCATGTTCATCTTCGACGCGCATCTCGATCTCAGCATGAACGCCCTAGAGTGGAACCGCGATCTGACGCGGTCCGTCCACGAGATCCGCCAGCGCGAGGCCGGCCGCAACGACAAGGTCGATCGCGGTCTGGGAACCGTGGCCCTGCCCGACATGCGCCGCGGCAAGATCGGCCTGTGCGTGGCCACCCAGATCGGCCGCGCGGTCGAGCCCGGCAACCCGCTCCCTGGCTGGCACAGCCCCGAGATCGCCTGGGCCCAGACGCAGGGGCAGCTAGCCTGGTATCGGGCGATGGAGGAACAGGGGGAGATGGTGCAGGTGGTCGATCGAGCGGGCCTAGACAAGCACCTGGCCCTGTGGAAGAACCCGCCTGTCAAGCCGCCTGTTGGTTATATCCTGAGCCTGGAAGGGGCCGACTCGATCCTGACGCCGAAGCATCTCGAGCGGACGTATGCTCAGGGCCTGCGGGCGTTAGGCCCGGCCCATTATGGACCCGGCCGGTATGCGTATGGCACGCACAGCGAGAAACCGCTGGAAGAGCCGGGGCGAGAGCTGCTGCGAGAGATGGACCGACTGGGAATCATCCTCGACGCCACGCATCTTTGCGACACGGCCTTCTGGGAAGCCCTGAAGATCTACCAAGGGCCGGTGTGGGCCAGCCACAACAACTGCCGGGCGCTGGTGCCTGATCAGCGGCAGTTCAGCGACGAGCAGTTGAAGGAGTTGATCGCCCGGGGCGCGGTGATCGGCGCGGCACTGGACGCCTGGATGATGGTCCCCGGTTGGAACCGCGGCAAGACCAAGCCCGAGGATACCGGCGTCAGTCTGAAGCACATGGTCGACCACATCGATCACGTCTGCCAGTTGGCCGGCAACGCGCGGCACTCTGGCGTGGGGACCGACCTGGATGGCGGCTTCGGCAAGGAGCAATCCCCCGGCGATCTGGACACGATCGCCGATCTGCAGAAGGTGCCGGAGCTGCTGGCCGCGCGCGGGTACTCGACCGCGGACATCGAGCTGATCATGCACGGCAACTGGATTCGGTTCTTGCAGACGGCGTGGAAGTAAAAAGAGGGCGCAGCGCTGTAGGGAACGCCCTCCGTGGCGTTCCGCGAGTACCGAAAGGTTATCCCACTTCGCGGAACGCCGCGGAGGGCGTTCCCTACAGAAGGTGAGATCTCACCGAAACGCCAGGTCGTAACCAATCGCCAGGATGCCGGCGTCCACGATCAAGTGACTCAGCCACGGCCCGACCAGCGAGCCAGTCCGCTGGTAGAGCCACGCCCAGGCGGCGCCCCCCACGGCAACCGCCAGCGAGAAGACGGCGATCCAGGTCCATTGGCCGGGGAAGAACGCCGCCAGGACCAAGAAGTGATGGGCCATGAAGCCCAGACTCGAGATCCCATTGGCCAGCGGCACGGGCATCCTCTGCCGCAGCCCGCCGTACACGAACCACCGCCAGTATCCCTCTTCCAACAGCGAATGGATCCCGGCCAGAAAGACGCTCAGCCCCAGATAGCCCAGCGGTGAGGCCGCCCCCATGTCGGCCAACTTGCCGCGGATCTGCTCGGCCGCCGGCGTCATCAGCGAAGAGTCGCGCAGCACGCCGACGTACAACAGCACGCCGATCGCCACCACGGCGAGCGCGAAGACAACGCCCGCCTGAATCCCCTTCCACTTCGGCCAGCCAGATGGGGAAGCGTCGTTGGACGTTTGGGCCGCTTCGCGCCTGCAATACAGATACCACGGGATCAACAGTGAGAACTGCAGCACCTTGCTGCCGCTATAGATCCAGCGGACCGTTTCCGATCCGGCCATGGCATAAAAGTAGACCCAGGTGATCAGCGTGGGGAAGGTCAGCGCGACCAGCAGAATGACGCCCCACGGCCAGGTCGCGAGCCGGCGATTCTCTGCAAGGTTCATCGAAAGCTCGACTGGGCGCGCTGGATCTCGCGGGCCAGGGCATCAATCGCCTCGCGGCAAGCTGCGCTGGCTTCCCCCGCCGAGGCATGAGCCTGTTCGGCGAGGGCCGCCAATCCGGCCAGCGTCTCGCGGAAGCCCGCCCGGGCTTCATCGATGGCGTCGCTGATCTCGCGCGCGATGCGAACCTTCGGCGTGCGGTACGGGTTATCGAGCAGCGCCCGGGCGGCGCGTTCTTCAGGAGTCACGGCAGGCCCTGTCGAAGTCGGAGGAAATACGAGCGGGCCCCACGGACTCGCTTATCAGCACAGGCGTACTTCCGGCGAGCGTATCACGCCCGGCTCCAAAAATCTTGGGTCGGCCGGATGGGGGAGATCGAAAGAATGCACGGAACGCCACGGAGGGCGTTCCCTACAAAGCGCTAAACCTCGGCCTCTTGCGTCAGCTCCCCTTGCTCGACGTCCGACACCTCGCCAAAGTCCGAGGCCACGCCCGCCCGTTGTCGGGCCAAGAGCCCGGCGACGCGGACCGCCTCGATCATGCTGCTGGCCTGCGCGCGCCCCTGCCATGCCAAATCGAAGGCCGTGCCATGGGCCACGCTGGTCCGCACAATCGGCAGGCCCAGGGTGATGTTCACCGCGCGGTGAAAGCCCAGCAGCTTCAAGGCGATGTGCCCCTGGTCATGGTACATCGCCACCACGGCGTCGTAGTGCCCATCGCGAGCGGCGACCATCAGCGTGTCGGTCGGCAGCGGGCCGACCAGGTTCAAGCCTTCGGCCAGGCCGCGTTCGACCGCAGGGCGGATGATGGTCCGCTCTTCCTCGCCAAACAGGCCCCCTTCGCCGCCGTGCGGGTTCAGAGCGCAGACACCGATCCGCGGGGCACGGTCCTTCAGCAGTCGGCCGAAGACTTCGGCCGCCAGTCGGGCCTTGGCCAGGATGGCGTTCTCGTCCAGTTGCGCAAACACGTCGCGCAAGGCGCTGTGCAGCGTGACGTGCACCACGCCTAAGCCGGCCGGCGAGCGGATGTCTTTATCGGGCGCCAGATACAGCATCATGGCCACCTCGGGCACGCCGCACAGTTCGGCCAGCAGCTCGGTGTGGCCGGGATACTTCTTGCCGGCCATGTGCAGCGACTGCTTGCAGAGCGGCGCGGTGGTGATGGCGTCAATCCGGCCCGACAGCGCCAGATTCGCGGCCAGCACCAGCGCGTCGTAGGCGGCCTGTCCGGCCGCCGCGCACATCTCGCCCGGCTGTACGTTCAGGGCCGAGTCATTCCCCGAGCGCAGGCAGGGGATCACGCCCGGGCTGGGCTCGGCCTCTTCCGGCGAGTCGATCTCGACCAGCTTCAGCCGATTGCCAAGCAGGCGGATGGCCGCCTCGATGATCTCAGGATGGCCGACCACCAACGGACGCGACCAGCGATGCACGCGGGGCGAAGTCCAGGCGCCGACGATTGTCTCGGGTCCAACCCCCGCGGGGTCGCCCATCGTGATGGCCAACAATGGTTTAAGCATGAGAGATGCCCCGTGAAAGCCGGGCTGAGGAGAGAGCCCAGCGGCCTGTCGTGGGATGCTCTCTTCAGGATAGCAGCCAAACCTTTTGGGGGAACCGTCTGCGCCGCAAAAAGGTTCCGATGGGGGGAGATCTCCGGCGGGAGTGGGGCAGAACGGGAGGAATGGGAGGAAAACGCAGGCACCCGCCGCCGTACTTTCGCTTTCGTCGCTTGCGGATTAAGTTACTAGCAGATCGAACTACATTTACCACGCGTACTTCTCTGGTCCCTTGAGAGCTTCCATGGCGATCGACTTCAAGTTGCCCGAACTGGGCGAGAACATCACTGGCGGAGACATCGTCAACGTTCTGGTCAAAGAGGGAGACGTCATCACGACGGGTCAGGACGTGGTCGAAATCGAGACCGGCAAAGCCGTGCTCCCGGTTTCCTGCCCGCATGCCGGCAAGGTCATCAAGATCGTCTCGGCGGGTTCGCATCTGGATGTCGGCGGCGTCCTGCTGACTGTGGAAGCAGCCGGTGCCGAGGCCCCGCAAGCCGCCGCTCCCGCGGCGCCTGCTCAGACCGCGCCCGCCGCACCCGCTGCCGCCGCACCTCCGCCAGCCAACAGCAACGGCGGGGGTCACCCGGCGATTGCACCCGCCGGGCATGAAGAAGACGACGAGGACTCTCCCCTTCCCGCCGGCCCGGCCACGCGCCGTGTGGCCCGCGAACTGGGCGTCGATTTGAACGGCGTCTCCGGCAGCGGCCCTCGCGGAAGGATCACGCCCGAAGACGTGCGTGCTGCCGCGGGCAGTGGCACTGCCACCGCTCAAAAGGCCGCGCCGAAAGCACCGGCCGCCGCTCCCGCACCCGCGGCCAAGCCCGCCCCCGTGGCTATGCCAGGGGTCGCGCTCGACGATCGCTATGGTCCGATCCGCAAGGAGCCGCTCACGCAGATCCGGCGGACGATCGCGGCCCAGATGGTCAAGTCGGCCACGGTCATTCCACACGTCACGAACTTCGACGATGTCGACATCACCGAGTTGGACCGCATCCGCAAGGGGGTCCGCCCCGGGCAGTTCGGCGCCAACGTGAAGCTGACGCTGCTCCCCTTCGTGATGAAGGCCATCGCGATTGCGCTCAAGGGGCATCCACTGCTCAACTCGTCGATCGACGAAGAGAATCAGCAGATCATCTACAAGGACTACATCCACCTGGGCATCGCCGTGGATACGCCCCGCGGGCTGGTCGTGCCGACGCTGCGGAATGTGGATCGCATGACCATTCCCGAGATCGCTCGCGGGCTGGCCTCGATTTCCGAGCGTTCCCGTTCGGCACAGTTCACCAATGAAGACCTGCGCGGCGGCACCTTCACCGTCAGCAACCTGGGTGCGGTCGGCGGCACCTACTCGACGCCGATCATCAATCACCCGGAAGTGGCCATTCTGCTCTTGGGCCGTTCGCGGACGCTGCCGGTCTATCGCGATGGGAACTTCGAGCCTCGCCTGATGCTCCCCTTGAGCCTGTCGTACGACCACCGCGTCGTCGATGGCGCCGCAGCCGCCCGGTTCCTGAACCAGGTGATCGAAGTGCTGCTGTCGCCGGCCCAGTTGCTGCTGGCCGAATAAGACGGTCCTCTCTGGCCGGGCGACGTTACGCGTCGCTCGGCAGCGCCAGTCGGACGGGAATCATCTGCCGGTACGGATCGGGCCGCTCGCCCCGCGCGGCAGCGGCCAGCATCCGTCCGATCGCGGCGCCCCATGATTCGGCCGTCACCTCGGGCTCGATCGTCGGATAGGCCAGCGCACTCCCGGAAGGCCTGGCTGCATCGGCCACGACAATCACCGGCCTTCGCCCCGCCTTGAGCGGGCTGCCCGCTTGAGCCACGCCCGCCGCCAGCGTTTCGGTGCGGCACAGGCAGCCGGGCCGTTCACTGCTGCTCGCCAGCCAGGTCTGCGCCTCGGCAGCGATAGCGTTTGCATCGGTCGGCAGACAACGGACCGTGACGGCTGAAAGAGGAACCTCCGCCTGGGCCAGTGTTGCCATGGCGCCGTCCAACATCAGGTGGTCCCCTGCGGTCAGGCGATCGCGCAGCAGCAGCAGGAATCGCCGGCACTTGGCTGCCAGCAGATGCTCGGCCAGCAGCACGCCGATCTGGCGCTGGTCGCGATCGATGCTCGGCAGATCGCCCACTGAGGGCTGCAGTGTGCCGCTGACTACCGCGGGCAATCCGCTGGCCGCCACCAGGCGTTGCGTAACGACCGACGAGCGGATCAGCACCAGTCCCGCCGGCTGCCGCGAAGCTAGAATCCCGGCGATCAACTGCTCCACGTACTCGGTTTCGTCGGCGTCGGGGCGGAAGTTGAACTGTAGTTCCACGCCAGAGAGCGCCCCCTGCAGGCCCAGCAGCACGCCATCGGAGAGCAGCCCTTCGATCTTCAGGTGATCGCGCCGCACCACCAGATGCACGCAGTGCAGGCTGGAGTTGGTGCGCCGCGCGGCCGGTTCCAACACGATGGTTCCCTGGCGTTGCCGGCGCTGCACCACGCCGCGCTGCGCCAGCAACTGCAACGCGCGGTTCACAGTCGATCCGCTCACGCGCAGCCATTGGGCGGTTTCGGCCGTCCCCAGATACGGATCCCCTGCCCGCAGCTTCCGACGACGGATATCCGCCAGGATCTGCTCGGCAACTTCGACAATGCGGGGACCGGTGGCGGCAGCGGCCATAAAAAATCTTTGGGAAGAGCTATTATTATCGCTTCCATGATAATATAATCCCGAACCAGCGACGTCAACGCTCCCGCCTACTCTCCCTCCGCAGGTGCCGCCGATGAAACCGACGCTTCCGTTCGCCGCCTTGATGGTGGCCGCTCTGATTCTCTGCTCATCATCGCAGGCCCAGGAGTCGACCGGCGACGCAACCGACGTGCGCGTGGTCCGCCGCATGGAGCAGCACCCCGGCGCGGCCCGCTTGTGGGAGCCGTACATCGCCTCGTGGAAGTCCAAACACCTGGTCGTGGCGTTTGGCGCGCAGCTCCCCGGAAAGACCGACATGGGAGACATCCTGGCCAGCGTCTCCACCAACGACGGCGACACCTGGGGCGAGGCGGTGATGATCTTCGATCACAACGCCAAGCACGGCACGCTGCAGTTCGCCTATGCCAATCCCGTGCTCTATAAACCGCCCGGACAGGACGTGCTGTGGTGTTACGCCATGCGTTGCCCGATGAACTACCAGCACAGCGAGGACTCGCAACTGGTCGGCGCCTACTCGGCGGACGGTGGGCTCTCGTGGACACAGGTGGAACTGGCCATGCACTACACCGGCCCGCTGATCATCGTCGGCGGCATCCATCGCATCGTCGAAAACGGCCAGCCGCGTTACCTGCTCCCCGCGCATCGCAACACGCGCCGTAACGATCCGCTCGGTTCGCGCGATCAACTGATCCTCTCCAGCACCAGCCTGCTGGAGTGGAAGCTGGCCGGGCATATTCCCCAGCCCGAGAAGGGCCGCATCTTCCTGCACGAAGGAAGCCTGTCCACCGGCGATTCGGCCGGCGAGCTGAAGCTGGTGATGCGGACTGCCCGCGACGACAAAGAGGGGCAGGCGCTCGATCCTCCGCGAGCGTGGTCCAGCACCAGCAAAGATGGCGGCCGCACCTGGACCCGCGCCGCCGAAGAGCCCGAACTGTGGAACAGCGTCTCGAAGGGGCATTTCGATCGCACCGCCGACGGCACCCATTTGTACGTCTACAGCGATGGCCCCGCCTGGAGCCGCATGGCGCTGCGTTACAAAACCCGTCCCGCCGGCGGCGCCTGGAGCAGCGAGAAATCGTTCTTCGACGCCGGCATCCACAACTCGTATCCGACGCTGGTCGAAATCGCCCCTGGCGAGTTCCGCGCCGTCTGGGACAGCGGGACCGCCGACAAGTCGCGCACGCACATCCGCTTCGGCAAGTTCACGGTGAAAGCGTCCTCCCCTGAAAAGCCCACCGCCGAAAAAACTGCCGCCGAAAAAAGTGCCGCTCGAGCTGCGTCCGCCGCTCAAGCTGCAAAGCCTGCCGCCCAAACCGAGAAGGGAGAGTGAACCATGACTTCGCATTGCCATCCGCTTCGTAATTCAGGCTGGCGGGACGCCTGCACCACAAATTTCCATTTCCATTTCAAATTTCAAATCTCAAATCTCAAATTTGGATTTGCCTGCTGCGCTGCCCTTCTCTCCCTCACCCTAACCTCGCCCGTCCGCGCGGCCGACCCCATCGAAGCCGACTTCTGCGTCTACGGGGGCACCTCCGGCGGTGTGGCCGCGGCCGTGCAAGCCGCCCGCATGGGCAAGCGCGCCATCGTCCTCGAGCCTGGCCGTCATTTGGGCGGGATGACCTCCGGCGGCCTGAGCGCCGTCGACATCGGCGAGCCGCGCTCCGTCGGCGGCATTGCACGCGAGTACTTCACCCGACTGGCCGCCACCACCGGCAAGTCGCTCGCCTGGGATCGTGGATTCGAAGGCAAGGGGGGCCCTGCCACCGGGGGCGCGTTCGCCATCGAGCCGCATCAGGCCGAGCGTCTGTTTGTCGAGATGCTGCGCGACGCCAAGGTTCCTGTTCACTACAACGCGCGGTTAGCCAAGGTCCGCAAAGACGGCCCGCGGATCGTGGAACTGGAGATGGAGGACGGCGCCGTCTTTCGGGCCCGCATGTTCCTGGATGCGACTTATGAAGGGGACCTGATGGCCCGCGCCGGCGTGTCGTACACCGTCACGCGCGAAGGAAACGCCAAGTATGGCGAGCAGCAAAACGGCATTCACTACACCGATTCTTACAAGCCGCGCACCAAGCATGCCAAGCCAGGTCCCAACGGCCGCACCCCCAGCGGACAAGGTGTCTGGGACCGCGACCTGCCGCTCGATCCCTACGTGATCGCGGGCGATCCCAAGAGCGGGCTGTTGCCCCTCGTTCAAGCCGGTGAGCAAGGCAAGCCGGGGGATCCCGCGCCGGGCGTGCAGGCCTATTGCTATCGGCTCTGCCTGACAACGGCCGCCGATCGCCGCCCCATCGAGCCCCCCAAGGACTACGACCCCAAACGTTACGAGCTGGTGGCCCGCTTCATCGCCGGCTGTCAGGCGCTGGGGGACGACATCGACCTGCGGTGGTTCTCCAAGTACGACGCGCTCCCCAACCAGAAATGGGACTTCAATACGGCCACCTTCGGCGGCAATCTGCCCGGCGCGAGTTGGGCCTGGCCCGAGGCCAGCTACGCCGAGCGCGAGAAGATCGCCCGCCAGCACGAGGACTATCATCGCGGACTGCTCCATTTTCTGGCCACCGACCCGCGCGTGCCGGTGAAGGTCCGTGACGAGATGAAGCGGTTCGGGCTTCCCCGCGACGAGTTCACCGACAACGGCGGCTGGCCCCATCAGATCTACGTTCGCGAGGCCCGGCGGATGGTCTCGGATCTGGTCCTGACCGAGCATCACACGTTCGGCCGCAAGGTGGCGCCGAACTCCGTCGGGCTGGGCTCGTATGGCACCGACACGCACGAGATCCGCCGGATCGCGGTCGAAGGGGTCGTTATTCGCGAAGGCAAAACCGCAGGCGGTCGGGGAGGCTTTGGCCCCTATGCGATCGGCTACGGCGCGATCGTTCCCAAAGCGAGCGAATGCCAGAACCTGTTGGTCACGTTCGCGCTGTCGGCCAGCCACACGGCCTTCAGCAGTCTGCGGATGGAGCCCGTCTTTATGGTCACCAGCCAGTCGGCGGCCACCGCGGCCTGCCTGGCGATCGACGCGGGCAAGAGCGTGCAAGAAGTCGACGCGGTGAAGCTTCGCGAGCGACTGTTGGCCGATGGCCAGATCCTGGAGTGGAAGACGGCCGAGAAGGCCCCCGCGTCCGTCGAAGCAAAGGTCGAGCGGAAGGCCGCTCCACAAGCCGCGCCCAAGGCGGCCCATGTCGCGCCCGTCGCGGAAGCAGCCTTTGCAGGGGCCAAGCCCGCGGAGATCGACGGCCAGCAGTTCGACCTGATCGTGGTTGGCGGCACACCGGGCGGAGTGGCCTGCGCCGTTCGTGCCGCTCGCGAAGGCTGCACGGTGTTGCTGGTGCAACACACGCACGTGCTGGGCGGCATGATGTCCAACGGGCTGATGCAGTGGGACGCCCTGTACGGCAAGCCCCGCGCGCCCCTCTTCTCGGAACTGCTTGGCAACATCGAGGGACACTACCGCACGCTTTACGGCGAGAACTCCGCGAACTTCAAAGCGATTCGCTTCACCGACGAGCACTATCCGCTGGGCTGGGTCGAGCCGCATGTGGCCCAGCGCGAGTTCGCCCGACTGGCGGCCGGCGAACCGCGGCTCAAGGTGCTATTGCGGCACTATCCCTCGGCGGTGGAGCGCGACGGCGCGATCTTGCGGAGCGTGACCCTTTGCGAGTTCGACGGAAAGCGGACGATTCGCGCGCAGGGGAAGATATTCGCCGACGCAACCTACGAGGGGGATTTGTTCGCCTTGGCCAAGGTCCCCTTTCGCGTCGGGCGAGAAGCACGCGAGGAATACAACGAACCGCACGCCGGCAAGATATTTGTGAACATCGATCACAAGCCCGCGCCGCAAGATGCTGTCGAAGGGCGGCTGAAGATCCGACCGTACAATTCACGTCAGGGCTCGATCGATCCGACCAGTCCTTTCACCGCTGATGGCGCGGTGCAGGCCTACAACTTTCGCTTCTGCGTAACCAGCGACCCGGCCAATCGCGTGCCGGTCGAAAAGCCGGCGAACTACCGCCGCGAAGAGTATGTGAACTACGAGCGGAAGAGCATCGCCACCAACAACGGGCCCAATCACAAGTCGCACATGAACAGCCCGATCCTGCCGGGCGAAAACCACGCTTATCCCGAAGCGGACTGGGCGACCCGCAAGCAGATCGACAAGCGGCATCTGGAGTTCGCCTTGGGGCTGATCTGGTTTTTGCAGAATGACGAGTCGGTCGCCCCCGAGGCGCGGGCTCGCTTTCAGAAGTGGGGCCTCCCCAAGGACGAGTTCCAGGACAACGGGCACATCCCTTACGAAATGTATGTCCGCGAGGCCCGTCGGATCGTCGGCCGTCATGTCTATACCGAGCACGACAACTCGCTGGCCAAGGGGCTGTCGCGCACGCCGGTTCATGCCGACAGCGTGGCGATCACCGATTGGTACATGGACTCGCACGCCTGCACCACGGATAAGCGTCCAAACTTTCACTACGACGGCAAACTGATCCTGACCGAGGAATCGCGCCCCGGGCAGATTCCGTACCGATCCCTCCTTCCCCAAGGAGTCGACAACCTGCTGGTTCCGGTCTGCCTGTCGGCCACACATGTCTCGTGGGGAGCTGTGCGACTGGAACCGGTCTGGATGCAAGCGGGCGAATCGGCCGGCTTTGCCGCGGCGCTGGCCAGGCAGCAGGGGGTGACCCCGGCGGCTCTGAACAGCGACTTGCTCGCTCGCACCCTGGCTGCCCGAGGGATGCTGATCAGCTTCTTCAACGACGTGCAGATTGGCGAAAAGAAAGCAGGGATTGCGGCCGCACAGTATTTCGGCACCAAGGGCTTCTTCGCCAGTTACGACGCCCGGCTCGACCAGCCGCTGACTGAGTCGACTGGCAAGCTGTGGGCGGAAGGCTTCTCGAAGCTCACGAAGAAGGAGCTCGACGCCGGAACGCTGGCCAAGTCCGTGGCCGAGAGCGACGCGGCCAAGCCAGACACCGCTTCGCAGGACGACAAACGCCCGGGCATGAAGGGGGGCGATTTCTTCTCGCTGCTCCCCGAATCGACCCGCGATCGCGTGGGGCAACTCGAAACGGCGCGCGATAAAGTCCTGACGCGACGCGAGGCCCTCGAGATCCTGTGGCAATCGATGACGGAGAAGTAACGATGTCTGCTCCCTCAATGGTCGTGCTGATGTGCGCGCTTTCGATCGCCCCCGTTCCGGCGTTGGCTCAGAAGCTCGACTGGCAAAAGCTCCCCGCGATTCCCGACAAGATCGGCTTTGCGGGTTCGTTTGCGGGCACGAGTGGCGACGTGCTGCTGGTCGCCGGCGGGGCGAACTTTCCCGGCAAGCTGCCGTTCAAGGGAGCCAATGGCAAGGTTTGGTATGACAGCGTCTTCGCCCTTACCAAGCCCGAGGGCCCATGGATCTCGGCAGGGCAGTTGCCTGCTCCGCGAGGGTACGGGGTCTCGGTGAGCACGCCCGAGGGGTTGCTGCTCGTCGGCGGCAGTCAGGCCGAGCAGCATCTGGCCGACGTCGTGCTGCTGACGTGGAAGGATGGCAAGCTGGGGGTCGTGCCTCATTCGCAGTTGCCGCACGCGATCGCCAACGCCTGTGGAACCCTGGTGGGCGACACGATCTACATCGCCGGCGGCATTCAGAAGCCGGATGCCAGTGAGGCGCTGCACACCTTTCTGGCCTTCGATCTGAAGGCCAAGGAGAAGACGTGGCGCAAGATCGATGCCTGGCCAGGAAGCGGGCGGATGCTTTCCGTCGCCGCCGCGCACGACGGGGCATTCTTTCTATTCGGCGGTGCGGCCCTGCATGTTGGACCGAGTGGCACGCCGGAACGCGCGTGGCTGAGCGACGCCTACCGTTACCATCCCCAAGACGGCTGGAAGAAGCTGGCCGACGCGCCGCGCGTGGCGGTGGCGGCACCTTCGCCGGCCCCTGTGGTCGAAGGGAAGATCCTGATCCTGGGGGGCGACGACGGTGCGCAGGTTAAAGTCCCCAACAACGAGCATCGCGGCTTCCCGCGCGATGTTTTGGCCTATGAGCCGGCCCGCAATCGCTGGCAGCGAGCTGGCGAAATGCCCTTCTCGCACGTGACCACCAGCACCGCGATCTGGCAAAAGCGGATCGTGATCCCCGGCGGAGAGATTCAACCCGGCGTTCGCTCAACTGAGGTCTGGGGAGCGGAGACTAAACCGTAGTCCCCTCATGAATGAAGACGAAGTTGTCCACAGATGTCACAGAATGACACAGATAAAATACGAAACGGAAAGAGAGCAGCCTTCAATTCACCCTGTCAATTTGAATTTCATCTGTGTGTCTCGGTGACATCTGTGGACAACTTCTTCGTGCTTCCCGCCCTAGGTGTAGTCGTCCCACTGCCTGACTTGTCTTTGAAGTTTGAGGACTCGAGATGAACTCTCTCCGTATCACCGGCCTGGTGGCCGCCACGCATACTCCCTTCCACGCCGATGGCTCGCTGAACCTGGCGGTCGTCGAACAGCAAGCGGCCCATCTGCTGAAGAACGGAGTGGAATACGCCTTTATCGGCGGTACCACGGGCGAGAGCAGCTCGCTCACGCTGGAAGAACGCCTGGCCCTGACCGAGCGTTGGATGGCGGTCGCGCAGGGGACAAAGCTCTCGGTGATTGTGCACGTTGGCGGCAGCTGCCTGCACGACGCCAAGACGCTCGCCGCGCAGGCCCAGCGATTGGGCGCGCGGGCGACCAGCGCTGTCGCTCCCTCGTACTTCAAACCGCGCGATGCCGCCACACTGGTCGCCTGCATGAGCGAGATCGCCGCCGCTGCGGCGGAACTGCCGTTCTACTACTACGAGATCCCGCTCCTCACCGGCATCGCAATCTCCCCGTCGGATTTCCTGGCCCGGGCCAGCGGTCGCATCAAGAACCTGGCTGGGCTCAAGTTCACCAGCAACAACCTGGTGGAGTATCAGCTCTGCCGCTCCACCGAAGGGGGCGCGTTCGATGTGCCTTTTGGCTTCGACGAGATGATGTTGGCCGCGCTGGCGCTAGGTGCTCGCGGCGCCGTGGGAAGCTCGTTCAACTTCGCCGCGCCGATTTACCATCGCGTGATGCAGGCCTTCGCGGCCAACGATCTCGAGACCGCACGGGCCGAGCAGCTGCGTTCGGTGCGGCTGATCAACGTGGTCGCATCACGCGGGTACATGGCTTCCGCCAAAGCGGTGATGACAATGCTGGGCGTCGATGTCGGCCCGGCACGCCTGCCGAATGCGAACCTGACCGCCGAGGAGCTCGTCGCGCTGCGCCGCGATCTGGAGCGGAATGAGTTCCCACTGTAACTTCCGCTACCTGTCGACCAACGCCACCAGCGCGGCTATTCCTTCCGAAGCACAACACACGACACCTCGAACTGCCGCACCAGCCATGGCACATAGCGCCACGGAGACGCCCGCTGGGCGGGCGATGGCGGTTCGACAATCGATTCCGGCCCCGCGCCGCGCAGCGATCGCCACAGCGCGCGGGGCCGCATCGCCCGACCCAGGACATAGCCCAACATCGTTCCGCCGGCGACAACCTCGGAGACCATCACCCGCGTCCCGGGAAACAAGGCCGAAAGTTGCGTCGGATCAGGACGAAACATCGTATCGATCGGGTCGGGATGATACGGAAAGCGATAGGGAACGGAGATCAGCAGGTATCCGCCCGCGGGGAGGATCCGCAGCAGATCCTGGGCGATGCGGATCGGGTCCGCCACATGCTCGAGCAAGTTGGCGCACAGTACCGAGCGAAAGCCTTGCCCGGCCAACTTCGCAATGAAGGCCGGTTCGTTCAGATCCCCCGCCATGTCGACTCCCTCGGCTTGAGTCATGTCGACGTGAACCACGCGCCGCAGGGCGGCCCTGGCCGGCGCGAACAACTCGCGATCGATCCAGGGCTGCGTCTCTTCGCGGAATGCCCGGGTTGCGCTCCCCACATTGCAAAGCGGATAGAGCTCGGCGACGGGAATCCGGGCCAGTTGTTTGCCGAACCATTGAGCCTCGCGCGGGAGCATCGCTTACACCTTCTGCGCGGGGACGAGTGCGGGGCGACGCGATCGCACAAACATCAGATGCGCCGGCCAACCCAACAGCCAGTAAACCAGCCGCGCCGACCACGGCAGCCGGCCGCGCCACTCGTCGTCCTCGCGGATCTCGACCAGCCCGGTGTGCCGCAGGCGATTGCCGCTGATCGAGTGCCCGGCGGCCAGCGGTTCGCGCGCCTCAATGCGAGCGATGACGGGCGATAGATCGAGCTCCAGAAACTGCCCAATGCGAGTCAACTCCGCCGCAGGATCGCGGGCCAGATCTTCGTACGACACGGCCAGCACGTTCTCCTTCGGTAGTTGCCGGCCTTGCTGCCAGGCGGCCAGATTAGCCAGCGTCCAACCGAGCACCGATCGCAGCCGCGGGAACGAGAGCCGCGGGTCGGCGTCCCTCTGCTCCAGTTTGCGATTGCAGCCTCGCATCACCGACCACATCACCGCCCGACCATCGCGGACGAGATGGATCAGCTTCACCTTCGCACCGCAATATTGCATCAAGGCCGTCGGACGCCAGGCGACTTCGACCGCGGTCTTCGAGGAGTCGACAATCATGTGCCGACCGCTGACGTGTTCCAGCGCGGCCAGCAACGCCCGCTCATGCCGCACGTATTCGTCGCGGACCTCAGGAGAGGGCCACAGCGGCACGAACATGCCTTCGATCTTCTGGCGGAATCGGAATCCGCGGTCACCTTTGTTGCCAGGCACATAGAGCCTGGAATCGACCAGATGTCGCGCCTGATAGACTCTGCGGACTTCGCTCCAGAAGGGACATTCAGCGACCGGACTACCGCACGAGCAATTGCGTGTCTCGCTCGGTCGAAAGAACATAAACAGCTCCCCCACGGCCGCGATCGAATCGCTGGCTCCCAGGATCAGGTCAAGCACGGTCGAGCCGCTGCGGCCATAGCCGGCGATGTAGACCACCGTCGGCAGTTCGGAGGTGTCCATTAGCGGGGTGCCTCCTGCCGAATGACCCGGAAGGGAGAGCCCGTGCGATAGAACTGCAGGCGAAGCTGCATCTCGTCGACGCTGTGTCCCGGCTCGGCCGGCGTCTTCGAGCTCTCAGCCAGGTCAATACCGTGCTCGACCGCCGTGATGGCGTCCTTAAATCGCCCGTTCTCAGCATAGGCGGCGGCCAGCGTATCCCACGCCCTCGGCCGCTTCTTGCCGTCGCTGCGGCAATAGCTCTCCATCAGCCGCACCGCTTCGGTGCCGTCGCGGACATCGGCCTGCGAACTGGTCGACATCAGCCAACCGAGCGCCAGGACCGGCTCGGCCCACGCGGCACGAGACAGCACCGCGGTCCGCAGCAGCTCTTTGGCTTTCGGGCCGTCCCCCTGGTCCTCGGCATACAGGCCCAGGAAGTAGAGCGCGTCGGGATGGGCCGGATTCACCTTGAGCACGCGCTCGTACTCGGCGGCCGCCAGATTCGGCTTGCCTTGCGCCAGATAGAGCTGCGCCAGCGCCAGGCGAGTCTCGAGACGCTCCGGGGCGAGCGCCACCGCGCGCTCCAGATGAGTGGCCGCTTCGGCCATGTTCCCTTGAGCCAGCAGTACCTTGCCAAGCGCCGCGTGCGCCGCGACCGAATCGGGCTGCCGCGACAGGACCCTTTCAAAGTTGCTCTGAGCGCGGGGCAGATCTCCGGCCAGTGCCAGGGTCTCGCCAAAGTCGATGTGCAATGGCACGAACAACAGGGCGTTGTTGAGCGGCTCGGTCGAGGCCAGCTCCAACGCTTGCTGGAAGTGCCGAATGGCCTGCGGCAAATCGCCTAGCTTGGCCAGCGTCACCGCCAGATGGTAGTTGATCTTGGCTGACTGCGGAGCGGCTCGCAGGGCCAGGCGGTAGTGATCGAGGGCGTCCTGCAGCTTGCCTTCTTGCAGCAGCGCATTGGCCAGGTTGTTGTGAGCATCGGAAAAGCCAGGCCAGAGTTCGATCGCCCGACGGTAATGCCCGGCGGACTCGGGATGGTTGCCGCGGGCGTGCAAGGCATCCAGCGCCCGACCCAGGTTGTTGTGCCCCACCGCAAACTCGGGGGCCAGCGCCACGGCCAGTTTGGCATGATGCACGGCCGGCACCGGCTGGCCGATACGCAGCAGCGCCGCGCCCAACTGGTCGTGAGCTCGGGCGTTCTCGGGGCGAGTGGCCACGGTCGATTCCCACAGAGCCAGTTCGCTGTGATAGTCGGCGTTGCGATACAGCGTTCGCCCAGCCAGCGTCGCGACGGCCAGCAGCACCAGCAGACCGGCCACCGTCGGCACCCAGGGGCGCGCGACTTCCAGGTGTTGCACCAGCCGCGCGATGGCGACAAGAACCAGCGTCAGCACCACGGCCAGCGGCAGGTACATCCGCTGCTCAAAGGCCAGGTCGGCGATAGGGACGATGCTTGAAGTGGGGGCCAGAATCAAGAAGAACGCGGCCCCCAGAAAGCCGATCCTGGGCCCGCCTAGCCGGACGAGCCACGGCGTGCCCAATGGCCCTGCCGGACGTGTGAGCAGCAGCGCCAGCGACAACGTCACCAGCAAGGCCACGATCGCGATCGGCAGCAGGTTCTGGACAAGCCCGACCGCGGGCCATTGGTAGTCGATCGCCAGATCGCTGGGCCAGAGGGCCAGCCGCAAGTAATGCAAAATTACGGCCGGCTCGTTCATCGCATAGTCGGCCGCGCCGACTTGCGACTGCGTGAAGCCAACCGTCTCAAAGAGCTTTGGCGCGCTGGAAATCAGCAGGGCCAAGAGAGCCCAACTGCTGAAGAGCCCCAGATACAGCGCCCACCGCTTACGGAGGATCTCGCGCCACGAAGGGGCCAGGAAGACCCGATCGAACAGCAGCGCCATGACAGGGGCGGTGACCATCACTTCTTTGCTGGCGACGCCGGCCCAACAGGCCAGGAAAGCCAGCAGGTACCAGCCGTTGACGCGCCGCTTGCCTTCGGACTCTACCCCGCGCAACAGGCAGTACAGCACCAGCAGGTAGCACAGCCCCATGAAGACTTCGCTGCGCTGGATGACATAGGTCACCGCGGCCGTGGTGAGCGGGTGAACCACCCACAGCATGGCCGTCGCCCCGGCAATCCAGGGGGCGGCCTGGCGAACCTCGGCAGACATGCTCGCCAGAGAAAGCGTCCGCCGAATCAATCCCATCAGCACCAAGGCAGCCGCCAGATGCGCGGCTACATTCACGGCGTGGTAGCCCCACGGCTCCAGCCCCCCCAGCGCGTAGTTCATCGCCAGCGAGAACTGCACCAGCGGCCGGGTGGTATCGCTCCACCAGGCTTGCGGCCGAGTGAAATTGCGGAGGTGCGGGTTGTCGAGGATCGCACGCTGATCGTCAAAGACAAACACGCCGGCGAAACTGTTGCAGTAGGCGATCGCGCCGACCAGCAGCACGGCTGCCTGTAGAAAGCGATTCACAGCCGGTCCGAAAGGGAGCGGCCGCACCCGATCGACGCGCGTGACCGATCCACCCGCGGTCTGCGGGGCGATGGCGGGCCGACTTGCGGGGGGACGGGCCATGCGGGATCTCAGATTGCGGGCCGGCTTCGTGCCCGGCCGCTCCGGGCCAGAACCCCGGGGCCATTCGCAGCGGGTGGGTTTCCCTCTATTATAGCTGGCAGGCAAATTCGCGGGACCTCATTCGTTTGTCAGTAGAATCGGCATGCGTCATTTAATCGATACCAACCGCAGTTCTCTTGAAGCCTGGCTGACCGAGCGCCGCCTGCCGGCCTATCGCGCACGTCAGGTGCGGCGGTGGATCTTCGAAGACCGCGCCGGCAATTTCGACGACATGTCGGATCTGCCTAAGCCGCTGCGGACGGCGCTAGCCGAAGATTTTACCCTTTGGTCGACTAAGACCGTCCATCGACACAGCGTGGCTGATGGCACCGAAAAGCTGATCCTGGAAACGGCCGACGGCCATCGGATCGAGTGCGTGTTGATTCGCGAGGACGAACGCCGAACCCTGTGCGTCAGCACCCAGGTCGGCTGCGCCATGGGCTGCGTCTTTTGCGCCAGCGGAATTGGCGGCGTGATCCGCAATCTGACCACGGGCGAGATCCTGGAACAGATGCTGCTGGTCGAGCGGCTGCTTCCCAAAACCGAACGGCTGAACCACATCGTGGTGATGGGCATGGGCGAGCCGCTGGCGAACCTTGATCGCCTGCTGCCCGCCTTGGCCGAGGCCTCCAGTCCGCAAGGCCTGGGGATCGGCGCGCGGAAGATCACGATCTCGACCGTGGGGCTGCCGGGAGGGATCGACCGCCTGGCCGAGCAGAACATCCCTTATCATCTGGCCGTTTCGCTGCATGCCCCGGATGACATGCTGCGCAACGAACTGGTGCCGACCAGCAAGCGAATCAAGCTTTCGGAGATTCTGGAAGCGGCCGATCGCTTCTACGCGGCCACGTCGCGGCGCGTGACCTTTGAATACGTGCTGTTGGCGGGCATCAACGACAAGGCCGAGCAGGCGGCGCGCCTGGCCAAATTGCTCGATGGACGGCCGGTGCTGGTCAATCTGATCCCCTACAACCCGGTGGACGGGCTCCCCTATCGGACCCCCACCGACGACGCCCTGGGGCGGTTTGTCGGCACACTCGAAAAAGCCGGCGTGCAGGTGCAGGTTCGCAAGCGCAAAGGGGACAAGATCAGCGCTGCTTGCGGCCAACTGCGTCGCATTCGCCCGGAAGGGGATAGTCCACGCGAAACCTTCGCGCTGGAGCGAAGCTAAGAGGGACACACCGTGTCTGCCGCCCATTGTGGTGCAGGCGTCCCGCCTGTCTGGCGGGGTTTCGGGTTCAAGCTCTCTCTGTGCCTGCGAACTTTCAAACACGCGTCTCTTCGATGGGATGCGGACTGCGAGGGACCGCCGTGGGGCGCTCGGCGACCGGGCGTTCGGTCCGCATCAGGGCTTCCAGTTCGTCGATCAGCTCCGGTTCCAGGACGTGCTCGATCTCGTCTGCGTCCCGATCGACATGGCTGGGGGCAATGTCGGCATAGTGAATCAGATACAACTCCCACAGTCGGTGGTTGCGAGCCACACGCAGCGCGGCCGCCGCGCCGGTGTCGGTCAGGCGATAGCCCCCCGTCGGCAAGGGAAAGAGAAGATGCTCGCGTTCGGCCTGATTGAGCGCATGGCGCAGTTGGGCCGGCGACCAGGAACGGATCGCCAAGAGTTCGACAAAAGTGATCGTGATCTGCGCTAGTTCGCCGCGCGGGGCACTGCCCGGCGTCATGGCATCTTCGCCCAAGTCGCTGGAGAGCCGTGGCTCGGCAAACTCGAAGAACGAGCGAAGCAGGTCGTGCAGCGCCACGCGACGCTCCAGTCGCCATTGGATGAAGAGTCGTTGCAGCAGCCCCCGCCGCGTTCCAAACAGCAGACTGAGTAAAAAGAAGGCCGAACCCGCCAACACAATCACCGCTCCGGCGGCCATATGCGGGAAGAGATCGCTGACCAGCACTCCCAGACAGGCGCTGCCGCCGCCGATCGCCGCCGAGACCAAGGCCATCCTTCCCAGGTGATCGGTCCAGAATCGCGCGGCCGCGGCCGGAGTGATCAACATCGCCACGACCAGCAACAGCCCTACGCTACGCAGGCCGATGACGGTCACGCCGACCACCATCCCCATCAGCACCAGATCCAAAAAAACGACCGGCCAGCCTTGGGCCCGGGCATAGTCTTCGTCGAAGCAGAGCAGGCCGAACTCCTTAAAGAGGAATGCGCACAGCACAATGGCGCCAGCCGAAGCCCAGGCGATCAGCTTCACATCGGCCGCGATCATCGAAGCGGTCGAGCCGTAGATGAACTGCTGCAAGCCGGCGGCGTTGCCCGTCGCCATGCTCTGGATCATCGAGAACAACGCGATCCCGGCGCCGAAGAACGTGCTCAGCACCAAGGCCAGGGCCGTGTCCTCTTTGATGCGGGTCATCGAGCGGATGGCCAGCGTGGCAAAGACCCCCAGCAGCCCCGAAATCGCAGCTCCAACCAGCAGAGCCGGCAGCGACTTTCCCGAGCCCGGCGCGGCGACCTCCATGGAAATAAAGGCCACCGCCACCCCGGGCAGGGCGGCGTGGCTCACGACATCTCCGACCAGAGAGCGACGCCGGAGGAGCATGAAGGAACCGACCAACCCCGCGCTGATCCCCAACAGCAGCGTCCCTGCCAGCACCACGCGGGTGTTGTAGTCCTCAAGAGTCAGCACGCGCAGGAGCTGCGCGCCGAGGGTCGCAGGCCTGTTGCTGGTTGCCGGCTCAGACTGCGATTGGGCCAGCAGTGTGGAAGGAGAAACGAGCAGCACCGCGAGCAGCAGGATCGCGGGCAAACTTCGCGATCGGACGTTCACTTCGCTCCCCCGGCCATCCGCTGGCCGACTTGGTCGAGCAGGGCCAGCTTGCCGCCAAAGGTCTTCTTCAAGTTCTCGGTGGTAAAGACCTCTTCCGTCGGTCCGGTGGCTACCAGCCGCATGTTCAGCAGCACCACATGATCGAAATACTCCCCGACGGTCTGCAGATCATGATGCACCACCAGCGCCGTCTTGCCCGAGGATCGCAGCCCATGCAGGATGGCCACGATGGCGCGCTCCGTGGAGGCATCGACCCCGGCAAAGGGCTCGTCCATCAGGTACAGATCGGCGTCCTGCACCAGGGCTCGGGCCAGAAAGACCCGCTGCTGCTGCCCGCCAGAGAGCTGACTGATCTGCCGGTCGGCATAGTCGGCCATGCTGACCCGATCCAGCGCCTCGAGCGCCAGAAGCTTGTATTTGCGCGTGACGGGGCGGCACCAGCCGATCTTGCGATACAGCCCCATGGCCACTACGTCGAGCGCGCTGACCGGAAAATCCCAGTCGACGCTCCCCCGCTGGGGAACGTAGCCGACCCGGCTGCGCACCTTGGCGTAAGGCTGCCCGAAGAACCGTACGCTCCCTGAGGCCCGCGGCACAAGGTCGAGCGAGGCCTTGATCATCGTCGTCTTGCCCGACCCGTTGGGCCCGCAGATCGCAACGAGCTTGCCGGCCGGTGCGATATAGTCCACATCCCACAGAACCGGCTTGCGATGATAGGCCACCGTCATGTCGTGAATCGACAACGGGGACGCATCGGGGTGGTCGGTTTCAAAATTCGTGCGGGCGTCTTGCAGCATCAGTGTTTACTCTCTCCCCACTGGGGAGGGGGCCGGGGTGAGGGGTCTGAACTCTTATCCTGTTCCATTCTCCTCGGTCCCAGGCTCTGCCTGGGCCCACACGAACCCGAGGCTCCGCCTCGTTGCCCTCTCGCCACCTCTCCCTTCTCTACCAACTTCCTCCCTCGCCCCACTGGGGAGAGGGCCGGGGTGAGGGGCCAGAACTCTTTCCCCTCTTCCATTCTTCTATTCGGCCGGAAGGAGAGAAGAAGCGATTCCACCTTACTTCGGCTCGCTCAGCTTACCCTGCATTCCCTTCGCCGGCACGTCCCCGCCCAATGCCCGGGCGATGGTGGTCGCATTGTGATCGAGCATACCGATGTAAGTCCCCTCGTACGTCCCCCCTTTTCCCATGGCATCCGAGAACAGCTCGCCGCCGATGCGGACCGCGTGCCCCTTGCGCGCGGCTCCTTCGATCACCGCCTGGATATTCTTGGGCGAAACGCTCGATTCAAAGAACACGGCCGGCACCTTGCGCGTGACCAATTCATCGACCAGCTTGTTCACGTCGTGCACGCCCGCTTCGCTCTCGGTTGAGACCCCTTGCGCCGAGAGAACCGGAATTTTGTAGGCCCGTGAGAAATAACCAAAAGCGTCGTGCGCGGTTACCAGCACCCGCTGCTCCTCCGGGATGGTCGCGATCGATTTCCGCACGTAGGCGTCCAGATCCTTGAGTTGTGCGCGATACGCCTCGGCGTTATTCTTGTAGTCGTCGGCGTGCTTGGGGTCGAACTCGCTCAGCGCCTTGGCCGCGAACTCCACGCAGGCACTCCAGGCCGAGACATCCATCCAGACGTGCGGATCGACATGCCCCTCCATCTCGGGCGGCTCGCGCAAATAGGTCTCGTCGATTCCCTCGGTCACGGCGAAGACTGGCTTGCCGCTGCGGCCAATCTTGGCGAACGTGTCTCCCATGCGCCCCTCGAGCATCAAACCCGAGTAGACGATCACGTCGGCTTCCATCAGATCCTTGATGTGATCGCGCGTCGGCTTAAAGAGATGCGGGTCGACTCCCTCGCCCATGATGCCGTGCACCTTGGCGTGCGGCCCCGCGACCTGCGTCACGATGTCGGTCACCATGCCGCAGGTGGTCACCAGGCGATAGGGATACTCGCCCTTGTAGACGGTCATCGCGCGCTGCTGACTGGCAGGGGGCGCATGACCATGCGCGTCGTGTCCGCGGGGGCTCGATCCGCATCCGGCGATTCCCAAAACGCCACAGGCCCAAACGAGGGCGATCCATCCATGGCTTGAAAGAAGTGTGTGACGCTTGGTGCAAACTGACATCTCGGTCTGATCCCCCGCATGAATGTGCCGCTTGCGAAAGACGAAGCGGGTGGGTGGCAAGGCTTAGCGAAACTAAGCAGCCCGGCGCGGGCATGGTCCTCTTTTGGTTGCCCGTGCTCAATATTTCCAATTGTGCCCGAATCATATTTTGATTAACCAAAAAGTCAAGGTCTCTTCAAGAAGTGACTGGCAAAACGAAACTGGAACCTCAATAATGACGGAGACTTCTAGTCACCCCCCGCCCGCTCTTGCCGCTGTAACGCTTTCACTGAAATCGTCAATCGATCAGGGTTGCGCGCTCGTGCACACACAGGACCGTGCACTAGGCCCCGCGCTTCCCCTTCCGCGTTTGGAGTTGCCTCACCATGAAGGTCTTCGCGACGAAGGTCGTGGCTGTTTTTTCGAAGTCTGCGCTGCTTTTCTCGGCGGCGATTCTGGTCGGCGCGCTCTTGGCGCTCCCTTCAGTGACTTCTCAAGTTGCCGCCCAAGAGAAAGGCAAAGAGCCGGAGAAAAAAGAGCCCGAAAAGAAAGATGCCGAGAAATCGACGTCCGCCGAGCCCTCGGCCGCTTCGACTCGGCAGTTCTCGGCTGCCGCGGCGCTGCAAAATAAGGAACTGTGGGATCTGGCGGCGGACGAGTGGAAACAGTTCCTGACCAAGTTTCCCAAGGATCCTCGCTCGGACTCGGCCCAGCACTATCTGGGCACCTGCTACATGAAAGCCAAGAAGTTCGACGAGGCCCTGAAGACCTTTGAGACAGTGCTGAAGGAGTATCCGAACTTCAAGAAGATTGAAGACACCTACCTGAACCTGGGAATCACCCAGTTCAGTGCGGCGCGCGACGGCAAGCCGCCGATGTACGACGCGGCGGCTGGGACCTTCGGCACCTTGGTTGAGAAGTTTCCCAAGAGCCCTTATGTGGCGCAGGCCCTGTACTATCGCGGAGAGAGCCTCTACGCCCGCGACAAGAAGGCCGAAGCCGCTCAGGCTTATGCCGCGCTGGTTGCCGGCCATCCCACCAGCCCGCTGTTGGTCGACGCCTTGTATCTGCTCGGCGTGACCAGCGACGAACTGGGCCAGCGCGATGCCGCGGCCAAGAGCTACGACGAGTTCCTGACCAAGTTCGCCACCCATGCCTTGGCGCCTGAAGTGCAGATGCGTCGCGGCGAGATCTATTTCGCGGGCGGCAAGTATCCCGAAGCGGCTGGCCTGTTCGCGTTGGCTTCGCAAGGTAAGGACTTCGCTCTGGCCGACTACTCGCTGCTGCGGCAGGCGGCCTGCATGTATCAGACTAAGAAGTACCTGGAAGCCGCGGCCCTGTACGACCAGCTTCCCACAAAATTCCCGCAATCGAAGTACATCGCCGCCGCGCAGTTGGCCTCAGGCAAGTCGCAGTACCTGCTGGGCAACTATGGCGAAGCCCGCACCGTACTGGCCAAGCCGCTGGCCGCCGGCGGAGTCGAAGCCCCCGAGGCCGGCCACTGGATCGCCCGCAGCTTTCTGAAGCAGAAGGAGAGCCAGCCGGCAGAAGCGTTGAAGGCCGCCGAAAGCGCGCTCAAGCTGCCCAAGGCGGCCGACAGTACTTCGTTCGTGCAGTTGCAGCTCGATCGGGCCGACGCCTTGTTTGAAACGCCCGATCGCCGCCCCGAGGCCACGGCCGCCTACCTTGAAATCGCTGCCAAGCATCCCAAGGACCCTCTGGCGCCCGAGGCCCTGTACATGGCGGGCTTCAGTGCGCTGCAAGAGAAGAGGTACGACTCAGCGATTGAGCATGCCGCGGCCTTTGCCAAGGCTTACCCGGACAACGAGTTCGCCCCCGACGTGGCGTATCTCTCTGGCGAGTCGCATCTGCAGCTCAAGAAGTACCCCGAGAGCCAGGCTCTGTTCAACACGGTCCACACCAAGCACGCCGGGCACTCGCTTGCCCGGCAGGCTTGGATCCGCGAGGGGCAGGCTCAATACGCCGAGAAGAAGTACCCCGAAGCGATCGCCACGCTGACTGCGTTCCTCAAGACGGCCAAGGCCCCCGACGAAAACGCCGAGATCGCCGAGGCCAAGCACCTGCTGGGGCGCTGCCAGTTGGAGCAAAAGAAATTCGACGAGGCGCAGCTCGCCTTCGCCGACGCGTTGGCAGCCAAGGCCGACTGGCGGCAGGCTGATGAAACGCTGCTGCTGCTGGCCCACTCGCTCGGTCAGCTCAAGAAGCCGGCCGAGGCACAGGCCAAGTTCACCGAGCTCATCACCAAGTTCCCCAAGAGCAGTCATCTGCCCGAAGCTCACTACCGGCTGGCCGAGTCGCTTTACGGTGCCGGCGAGTTCGCCAAGGCAGCCACCGAGTACAGCCTGGTCCCCGCCCAGCATCCCGACAGCGCCTTCACGGCGCATGCCTTGTACGGCTTGGGCTGGGCTCAATTCCAAGGGGCGCAACCTGCCGAAGCGGTGAAGTCCCTCGACACGCTCATCACGAAGCACGCCCAAAGCGAGCTGGCCCCCAAGGGCCGCTATCCCCGGGCGTTGGCTCAACATCAATTGAAGAAGTACGCCGAGGCGATTGCCGATCTCGAAGAGTTCCTGAAAAGCAATCCCTCGCAGCGCGAGGCCAGTGACGCGCGCTATGTGCTGGGGCTTTGCCAGGTGGGGCTCGACAAGCTCCCCGAGGCCGAGGGGACCTTCACCGGCCTGCTGAAAGCCGATGCCGACTACACGGGCGGAGACAAAGTCCGCTACGAGTTGGGCTGGGCCCGCAAGGGTCTGAAGAAGGAAGCCGAAGCGGTCGAGTCCTTCGGTGAGCTGGCGTCAAAATTCCCGCAGAGCCCGCTGGCGGCCGAAGCCCTCTATCACGTGGCCGAGTTTAACTACCAGAACGGCGCGGCGCAGGCCAAGGCCGCTACCGAGGCGATCAATAAAGGTGATACGGCCGGCGGGCAGGCCGCTAAGGCCTCGGCCGCCAAGAGCTTTGAGGGAGCCCTCAAGCCCTACGACGAATCGTTGACCAAGTCGGGTAAGACCGAACTGGGCGAAAAGGCCGCGCACAAGTTGGCCTGGACCTACTTCAAGCTCGACAACTTCGACCAGGCTGGGCAGAAGTTCGCCCAGCAGGTGGTCGCCTTCCCGGACGGCAAGCTCACGGCCGACGGTCTCTTTATGCAGGCCGAAAGCCTCTTCAAGCAGGCCAAGTACACCGAGGCCAGCACCGTCTACGATCGCGCGATCGTAGCCTTTGCCAAGGCGACCAATCCTACGCCCGATTTTGTAGCCACCGCACTGCTGCACGCCGCTCAGTCGCAGGGCAAGCTCAAGCCGGCGCCGAACTGGAAGAAAGCGATCGAACTGCTCGACGCGATTCCCAAGCAGTACCCGGATTCGAGCCTGGTTCCCGAAGCCCTCTATGAGAAGGCCTGGGCCCTGCAGAACACCGACAAGCTCGACGAAGCTCTGAAGCTCTACGAGCAGGTGACGGATCTGGCCGCGACCGAAGAAGTCGGTGCCCGGTCCTGGTTCCAACGGGGCGAGATCTACTTCAAGAAGAAGGACCATGCCGAGGCGATCCGCAATTTCGTCAAGGCCTCGGTCTATCCTTTCCCAGTCTGGGCTGCCTATTCTGAATTCGAGATGGGCCGCTGCTTTGAAGTGCTGAACCAGAAGGACAAAGCCAAGAGCGTGTACGAAGGGCTCTTGAAGCGCTACCCCGACAGCGAACAGGCCAATGCGGCCAAGGATCGCTTGAAGGCCCTGGCGGGAAGCTAGCCAGATTGAAACGACGCGCGTGGCCCACCTTGCAAACGCGGGCCGGTGTGTTGGTTCAAAAGCGTAGGTCGGTCGCCATACTTGTTTGCGCTGACGATTCGCGTGGGGTTCGACGGTGGCCGGGGGGCCTGCACCTGGGTTCGAGGGACGAGGGATCATGAGCTATCTATTTCATATTGCCGGTGGCCGTCGCATGGTCGGTCCCTTGGCATGTTGCCTGGCCATCTTGCTGGCGACCGTTGTCGCGCCGGGGTCGGGCTCAGCCGCACGGGCCCAAGAGCCCGCGCCGGCTGAAGGCGCGACCGAGGTCGACGCCAAGACCCTGGACGCCGAAGCCGAAGCCCGCATGAAGGCCCTGGGCCTCGACAATATGCCGGCCAAGGACAATAAGGCGGCCAAAAAGGCCGAGGTCGTCGATGCCTCGAAGAATCCCAAATCCGTCCTCGACTACTACTGGGCGGGCGGACCGCTTATGCATCCGCTCCTGCTCATGTCGGTCGTCGTGGTGGCCTTCGCCATTGAACGATTCATGGGCTTGATGCGATCCAAGGTCCTGCCCGAAGAACTGGTGCTGGGGCTGGGACAACTCGCCAATCGCAAAGGCGGACTCGACCCGCGGCTGGCCTATCGTCTGTGCCAGAAGCACCGCTCCACGGCCGCCAACGTGATTCGCGCCGCCCTGCTGAAGGTCGGCCGCCCCCACGCCGAGGTCGAAGCCGCAGTGCAACAGGCCGCCGAACGCGAGGCAGAACTCCTTTACAAGAATGTTCGCCCCATCACGCTGGCCGTCTCCGTGGCTCCGCTGCTGGGTCTACTGGGCACCGTGCTCGGCATGATCAAGGCCTTTGCTGTGACAAGCGAAAGCACCACGGGCGCCAAAGCGACTGAACTGGCGTTGGGTATTTACGAGGCATTGATCACTACCGTGGCGGGGCTGGTGGTTGCCATCCCGGCCGCCATGCTGGCCCACTACTTTGAAGGCCGCATCCAGGCGATTATCCGCGATGTCGAGTCGCTGATCGAGACGCTCTTGCCGCAGTTGGAGCGCTACGAAGGCAAGCTGCGCATCACCCGCTGGGAGAACGCCAGCGACAGCGAGGTCGAACCGGCATCCGGTGCGTCCACACCTGCTCCCACGCTCCCGTCGGTCGGAACCACGCCCCCAGGAGCGAAGCCTGCCACCAACCCGCCGCAACCCGCCACGGCGAAAGGATAGGCCATGCCCGTCAAAATCAGAAAGGGTGATGCGCTGGCGGCACTGAACATGACGCCCATCATCGATATCGTCTTCAACCTGCTGATCTTCTTCCTGGTCGCCTCGAAGTTCGAAGAGAACGAGCGCGCGCTGGAAGTAGTGCTGCCGCAGGCCAGTGAGGCCATGCCTCTGACCGAAAAGCCTGCCGAACTGTTTGTGAACATCAGCGCCACGGGGCAGATTGTCATCGAGAAGGAACCCTTGACCGAAGCCCAACTGGTGGCCCGGTTGAAGCAAGCGGCAGCCAACAACCCCGGCCGGCAGACGGTAATCATTCGTTGCGACGAACGCTGCCCGTTCAAATCGCCGGCCGCCGCTATGAACGCCTGCAATCAGGCGGGCATCCACGACTACCGTATCGCAACGGCGCCGCCCCAATAATTTCAAACACGCGATCTTCGCGGGCACGGACCTCTGCCTTCCCCAGTTACGGATTTGACGCATGGCTCACAAAGCAACAGTCATTCGCCATCAGGGCGACGACCTCGAGGGTCCGTCGCAGCTGTGGGTGATTTCGATTCTGCTGCTGATCATGGCCGGCGTCATTGGCGGCTTGATCATCGCCAAGGGGAACTTCCGCGATCCGCGCATTCTGTACAACGCCTGGAGCTGGCTGGTCGCCCTGAGCTTGACCGTCACGGTGCTGCTGTGGGGCTCCATCAAGTTGCGAGGAAAGATCCTTGTCCGCCTGCAGGCCAGTGTGCTGGTCAGTCTGTTGTTGCACCTGCTGTTGCTGCTGACTTTCAGCACCATGGAGGTGTTGGGCTACGTCGCCCCCGCTCGCAACACGGGGGACAAGCTGGTTGAGGAACGCCGGGAAGTCACCCTGCCTGATTACGGCCGGCCGGTCCATGCCTCGCAAGAGGAACAAGAGCGCGAACTCGACAAACCGGTCGAAACTCCCACGCCCGAGAAACAGCCGGAAGAAGTCAAACGGGATCCGGTGAAGGAGCCCGAGAAAAAGGTCGAAAAGCCGACTACCGAGCCCAAGAAGAGCGAAAGCACGCAGCCGACCGAAGTCCGCATGCAGCGGTCCGAGACCTCGGCGCCGCGTCAGAGCGAGGATTTTTCAGGGGCCAAGCTCAGCCGTCAGGACCTGAAGCTACCGGATCCCTCGGCGCAGCACGTGCCGACCCCTTCCATCGATCCGACGAAGTCCGCGCCGGCCGCATCCCCCAGCGAGTCGAAATCGACCAGCGTCACGCGTGAGACCGCGCAGCCGCAGGCTCAGCCGCGCCGTTCGGACGCCAACGAACCGGCCTCGCCGGCATCGCAGCCTACGGTCGAACTCAAACGCCAGCCGACCAAGAATCAGCCTACGCCGGATTCTCCCAGCACGCCCACCATCACCCGCAGCCAGCCAGCGCTGCCGCAGCAGCGTCCCGACGCGGCCAGCCCGCAGGTGGCCGAAGCAACCCCTACGCAGCCCAAACGGGCGACGTCGGAGCTGAAACCTGCCGAAGCAACCGTGCAGCGGCAAACCTCGCAGCCCACGGCGGCCAAGACGGCGGTCGAGACGCCGCGTGAAGCGCCCACCACGCCGACGCAGGCTGCCTCGCAGCCGCGCACCGAGACCCGCACGCAGCCCAAGGAGAGCACGCTCACCAATCAGACGGCGCCGGCACGGCCGGAGACCACTCCGCAGGCCGCCGTCTCGGTCAGCACCTCGGTCGCTTCGCAGGCACCGACCGCCACCACGGCCAAGCCCTCGACCGATTCAGCCCAGCCAGCGTCGACCGCGGTCTCGCGCACCGCCACGGCATCGGTTCAGGCCAGCAAGTCGACGAACACCCCTAACCAACTTCCCACCGCCACGGCCAGCACCACGCCGGCCACCAGCACCCAGCGAGCGGTCGCCGCGCAAGCCACCGCAGCCAACGCGTCGGCGCAGGCCTCGCAAGCCCCCAGCGCCACCCGCTCGCAAACCGCACCGACCCCCACCGCCGTGGCAGCCGCAGCCGAAGGAGCCAGCGCGGCCTCGGCCAGTCGAGCCAAGGCCCAGCCGCTCGAGGCTTCGCCTGGCGCGGCGGCCAACAGCCGCACCGCGCAGGCCACCCCGTCGGCTACACGTTCGACGACGCCCGCTCCGACCTCGGCCGATACAGCCACTGCCGCCACGCAATCGCCGGCCGCCCGGGCCTCGGCCGCCAAGTCGCAGGAGTCCTCGCCCACCGCCACAGCGGTCGCTTCGGGCGCCGTTGCTCGGGCCAACGCCACCGCGGCCCCCTCGGCCAGCACGTCGGCCGACAGCCCCAGCACCGCGACCGCTGCGCCGTCCAAGACGGCACCGGCCGGGGTGACCGGCCCCAGCTCCACCGAGGTCGCCCGCACGCAACCGTCTGCGTTACCCGCCGCCTCGGGCGCGGCCAGTCCCTCGACGCAGGCGGCCGCCGCCGGATCGACCGCCACGACTCAGTCGGCCAACGTCAGCCGCGCCGCGCGAGCCAGCAATCCCACGGCAACCTCGCAGTCACCGCAGCAGGCCAGTGTGGCCCGAGCGCAAGGGGCCGCCGTACCGTCGAGCGCGGTGGCCGCTCAGGCCGACGCACCTGCCGTGGCTTCTGCCTCGAAGTCGAGCCAGACCACGGCCGAGGCCAATCCGACCACCGTAGCCCGCGCCACGGGCGGAACCGGTGGCCAGACGGCCGAACGAAACTTCTCGCAGGACATGGCCGCCGCGTCGTCCAGCACTTCGGCTACCGCCTCGACTGCTTCGCAACGGACCGCGTCGCAACGCGACTCGGCCTCGAATGCTGCCAGCCCCAGCCAGACGGCGCAGGTGGCCCGCTCGGCCGCCGGACAAGACGCACCGAAGGCAGCACTGCAAGCCAACGACGACGTCCGCCTGGCCGACTCGGCCGGCGCCAAGCAAACGAGTGACCTCGACGCCTCGTCGAGCGCGGCCTCGCGCACGGCCGCCTCGCAGGCGCCCACGGGCAAGGTTCAGGCCGACGCCGGCAGCGCCAACGTCGACCTGGCCGCGGCGCAAACCGTCGCTTCGGTCGGACAGGCCCGGGGCGCTTCCTCGCAAGGCGGAGGCCCCCCCAGCATCGCTCAGAACCAAGCTCCGCCGGCAGCAGGCCGCGCCACACCGGCCGGCGAGCCGACCGCCGCCACCACCGCAGCCACGACGGGGGACTTCGCCTCCAGCCCTGGGGCGAACTCGCAGGCGGTCCCCGCGCCGGCCATCGACAGCCAGGCCACCAGCGCCACGCGGCAGGCCAATGCCTCGCCCGCACCAGGTGCGCCGGGCGGAACAGCCGGCCAGGTTCCCACCGCGGCCGCCAGTGGTTCGGCCGTCGCCGCCGCCGCGGGGCAAGCCTCGCGCAGCGAGAAACTCCCCGGCGAAGCGGGCGGAGCCGCCGCGCCGTTGGCACGCAGCACCGGCCAAGCCACCGGGGCCGACGTACCCAACGCGCAGGCCGAGTTCACCGCCCCCGCGGCCGGTTCGCCCGGCCTGGCTGGCCAGACCGGCCCGCAGCAGGACGCCGCCACGGGACAACTGGCCCGTTCCGGCCAAGGGGCCGCGGAGATCTCGAAGGGCTCGGCGTCTGAGAACGCTCCCGCGGCCGGCGCGGCGGGCGGTCAGGTCGCCACCGCGGCCGCGCGCAGCTCGGGCAACTCGAGCGAAGCCGCCGCGTCGAACGACTCATCGGCCGGCGCGCCCAACCTGGCTCGCGCGGCAACGGCCGGCAACCTTCCCGGCGCGGCTCAAGTGGCCGAGACGACCGCGCCGGCGGCTCAGAGCGGCGCCACGCAGGTGGCCTCGGTCGATGCGGCCGCTTCGGGACTCACGCGTCAGGCTGCAGCCAACTCGGCGCCCAGCGGCGCGCCGGGCCAGTCCGCGGCAGCTCCCTCGGTGGCCGGAGCCGAGAACCTCTCCGGCGGCGCACCAGCAGCTGCCGCACGAGGCGAGAAGGACCCAGGTGGAAGTCCGGCCGGCGCAGGGGGCGCATCGCTCGCCCGCGCCGAGCGCGGCGATCCCGCTCAAGGAGCCGTTCAAGCAACCGCCGACGCCGGTCAGCCAGTGGGCGCCGTCGGCGCAGCGGCTGGCGAGAAACCCGTCGAGGCCAGCGGCTCTGGCATTGAGCGTCAAGTCGCGGGCAGCGCGGTCTCTCGCCCCGATGGCAACACGCCCGGCTCGCCGGGACAGGCGACACCGGGCGAGCAAGCTTCCGGCGGCGCAGGCCCGCGTAGCGCCTCGCGTCAGGACGAGACCGCCCTGGCTCTCTCGGGCGATGGTGACAAGTCCGGTGGCCCCATCCGCAAGCAGGGAGATGCCAGCCTGCCGACGGGCACGGCAACGGTGGATGATCCCGGCCTCTCGGCCCCCACGGCCGGACCGCAGGCGGGCGATGGCCTGGCGGCCGCACCGGGGACCGATACGCCCACTCGGCAAGCCAGCGGTCTACCGGTGCAAGTGGCCGCCGTCGAAGGTCCCGGCGGATTGGCCAGCGATCCCTCGCTCACCGTCGGTCTGCCCGATCCTCGGGCCAAGCGCAACAGCGAAGTGGTCCATCAACTCAACGCCCGCTTTGTGCTGGAGCGGAGCGCCGGCCGACCGATGATCGACTCCAAGTCGCTGGCTGAAGTGGCTCCGACTTTCGTCCTTCGCAAAGAAGCTCGCCCCGAAGCGGCCCAACTCTTTGGCTCGACGCCTGAAGCCGAGAAAGCCGTCGAGGCGGCGCTCGATTTCCTGTCTCGACATCAATCGCCCGACGGCAGTTGGAGCCTGGATAACTTTGGCGCGGGTCAGCCTGGCTACGAGAGCTTCGGTCGCGCTTCGACCAAGAGCGATTCGGCCGGCACCGGCTTAGCCCTGCTGGCATTCCTGGGGGCTGGCTACGACCACCAGGAAGGCAAGTACAAGCTCACCGTCAAACGCGGCCTGGAGTGGCTGGTAAAGCACCAGCGCGCCGACGGAGACCTGTATTCCGAAACCGCAGGCCCCAAGAGCGAAGTCAGCCTCTACAGCCATGGGATCGCATCGATTCCGCTGTGCGAGGCCTATGGCATGACCAACGACCCCGACCTGCGCGAGCCGGCCCGCAAGGCCCTTAGCTTCATCACCAATGCCCAGGACCCCAAGAACGGCGGCTGGCGTTACGCCCCCAAGGTCTGGAGCGACACCTCCGTGACGGGCTGGCAGATGATGGCCCTGAAGTCGGGCGAGCTGTCGGGCTTTGTGGTCCCCAAGACCGCCTACGAAGGAGTCAGCAAGTGGCTCGACTTCGCCGCCAAGGGGAACGGCGGCAGCCTGTCGCGGTACGCGTATCTGCCTATCCCGGACACTTGGAAGCCGGGAGACAAGAACCGCCCGACCAACCTGGACTCGTGGCGCACGGTGAACAAAGTGATGACGGCCGAGGCCCTGCTGATGCGGCGCTATCTCGGCTGGGACCAGAACAACGAGCACATGAAGTCGGGTGCGGATTACCTGCTCCAGAATCTGCCGCCGCGCACCATGCACGAAGGGGAGCGCGACGCCTACTACTGGTACTACGGCACGCAGGTGATGTACCAGATGCAAGGCAAGCATTGGAAGGCCTGGAACGAGCGGCTCCGCGAACTGCTTGTCAACAGCCAGGAAAAATCGGGCCCCTTGGCCGGCAGTTGGGACCCCATCAAGCCAATGCCCGACAAGTGGGGCTCCCAAGGAGGCCGCATCTATGTCACCTGCCTGCATGTGCTGATGCTCGAAGTTTACTACCGGCATCTGCCGTTGTTCGAGTTGTCGAAAGACAAGGACGAAGACAAGTCCGGATCCAAAGCGGCCCCCACGACAGAAGTGAAATAGCTCACAGGCTCGCGCCCGGACCTCCCTTGGGGTGTCCGCCCCGTGTTGCAGTCGTCCCTGGGTTGCAGGTTGCACCACAAAAGGCACAAGCAGGCGGGACGCCTGCTTCACCTTTGGCCTACTGTCAGACGCTCGACGTTTTAGTGGAAGACTCGTCCGCCTGCCGTCTGGGCGGTTAAGCAATCCTGACGAAATCGATCGTAGGCCTGGATGGCAGCCTTGGCCGCAGGGATCGACTTCTTGCTCTTGAACGGGTTCTTCGACTTCTCCTTCTTGGTGATATACGTCCGGAAAGGCGAGAGCGTCAAATCGAAATCCTTCAGGCGCGTCTTGAGTCTGTTGAGCAGATCGACGCCGCGATCCCAGCAGGCTTCGCGCAAGGTCTGCATTTGAGCTTCCTGGGGGCTGCCCCACGCCACGCTATGCATATCGCTGATGAGCTTGGCCATGGTCTTCGTCTCGGCGATCAGATTAGTAAGCATGTTCGCGCAGTCGCCGGCGATGGCTTGCATGTCGCCCAAGTATTTGTCGGTCTTCTTTCCCATACGTGTCGTCCTTTGAAATTCAGTGGAATGAACGGGAACCGTGGTGAGCAGAAACGGGCTACGTGCGTGGTCTAGTCGTCGTCCGACTCTTTGCTCAGTTCGGTCTTGGCGGCTGTTCCGCTTTTGGTAGCGTCCTTAAAGAGATTCAGTGCCTTCTGCATTTCCGCCAGGGCGGCTTTCGCAGCGTCTGCGTCTTTCTTCAGGTCTTCCTGAGTAAACTTCTTGGCCATGTTCTCTCCGGTAAAGAAGGGGGGGGATCACTGTCGGTATTCGGCACGCGACGAAGAGGATACTATCGGCTTCCGCCTGCACGATCGAGGAACGTTTCAGGAAACTTGCCGGCATCGAGATCCAGGACAGGGATTGCTGGCCGAAGCGGTGGGCCTCGCGGCCCTCTGCCCACCTACGGAGACTTCCACTGGACCCCGTGCGCGCGGCGCGGCTATCATCCAGGAACCCGCGTTGATCCTCCCACCGGCCACCATAGGGCTGGCAAACGACCACTCACGAAACACTATGAGCTCCCCACACTTCACCGATGCCGAGATGGCGCAGTATCACGAAGACGGCTACGTCGTTGTGCCCGACCTGCTCGATGCGGCCGAGGTCGAGATCCTGCGGCAGGTCGCCAAGAACGATCAAAGCATCGAGCAGCAGGCCCTGTCGCGCAACGACGGCGAAGGGGGAATCACCAAACTGCGGCTCTGGAATGAGGCCGGGGACGACTTGTATGGGGTGATCGCCCGCAGCAGACGGATCGTCGACCGGCTGGAGCAGATGCTCGGCGGCGAGGTCTACTATTACCACTCCAAGATGAATTTTAAGGAGCCGTTCACCGGCGGGGCCTGGGCTTGGCACCAGGACTACGGCTACTGGTACAACAACGGATGCCTGTTCCCGCTGATGGGAAGCTGCTTGATCTCGATTGATCCGGCCACCCGCGAGAATGGCTGCCTGCAGGTGCTCAAGGGCTCGCACCATCTGGGGCGGATCGATCACGGCAAGGTCGGCGATCAGACCGGCGCGGATCCGGAGCGTGTCGCCGAGGCGGTGAAGCGCATGGAGCTGGTGTACTGTGTCACGCCGCCAGGCGGGGCGGTCTTCTTCCACTCGAATCTGCTGCATCGCTCGGATCAGAACAAATCGTCGAACCCCCGCTGGTCGTACATCTGCTGCTACAACGCGGCGCGGAACAATCCGTACAAGGAATCGAAGCACCCCAGCTACCATCCGCTGGCCAAGGTCGAGCAGAACGCGATTAAAGAGTGGGGGAAACGGGAGTTGGTGCAGCAGTAAGCCCCCAATCCCTCGTGCTAAAGTCTGTAGAAGTGGCCCTGGTGGGCACAGCCCACCTTACTTAAGCCAGGAACTTGCCATGCCGATGTCTTTCCGCATGACCCGCCGCCAGATGCTCCGGGGCGCGGGCGCCTTGATGGCGCTGCCGTATCTCGAGGCGATGATGCCCTCGTCGGTGCTGGCCGCGCCACAGCCGGCCCCTCCTGCGCGGATGGGCATGTTCTACTTCGGCACGGGCATGAATATGCGGCAGTTTACGCCGACCGACGAACGAAAGAATTTTACCTGCTCGCGGATTCTAAAACCGCTGGAGCCGCTGCGTGGCCACTTCACCGTACTCTCAGGCACGTGTCTGGAGAAAGGGGGCGGTCACGACGGTGCGTATCCGTTCTCGACCGGCATCGCCAAGGATCAGAAACAGTCGGTCTCGCCCGACCAGTTGGCGGCCGAGACGTTGGGCAAGGACACGCGATACGCCTCGATGCAGATGTCGGTCCGCAATGGGACCGGCTTTGGCGATCAGAATCTGGCCACCATCGCCTGGAACCGGCAAGGCGTTCCGTTGGCGGCCGAGAACGATCCGCATGTGCTGTTCAATCGGCTCTTCAAGCCCGACAGCGAATCCGAGAAGGCCCAGCAGTCGACCGAGTTCCGCCGGCGGGCCAGCGTGCTCGACCTGGTGCGCGATGACGCGAAGCGGCTCGAAGGGCAAGTGGGCACGGCCGATCGCGAACGGTTAGATCAGTACTTCAACTCGGTTCGCGAGTTGGAGAAGCAACTGGAGCGGCGCGTCGCCTGGTCGAATCGCCCCAAGCCTTCGCCCGACACGAAGGAAGTCGGCGACTACGGCAAGTCGATGATTCCCGAAGGGGCGCCCGGCTTCCTGTACGACGCCTACGCAAAGCTGATGTACGACCTGATCGCGCTGGCCTTCCAGACCGATTCCACCCGCGTGGTCACGTACGTGGTGCGAACCGAACTCGCGGGCGGAGTTTATCCCGAGTTCGGCGTGTCGAAGGGCTATCACGCCCTGACCCATCACGGAAACGATCCGCAGAATCTGGAAGAGCTGGCCAAGGTCGACACGATCTACATGAGCCACTGGGCCCATTTCCTGAACCGGCTGAAATCGGTGAAGGAAGGGGATCAGACGCTGCTCGACCGGACCGTGCTTGGATTCTCGAGCGGCATGGGGATCGGCCACAGCAAGGACCTGTTGCCCACGGTGATCTCGGGGGGCACGGGGCTGGGGATCGAGCACCAGGGGCATTTAAATCTGCCGGCGAACACCCCGCTGGCCAGTGTGTGGCACACGATGTTGGACCGGATTGGGGTGAAGACGCCGGAGACGTTCCAGGATTCGAAGGGGGTGATTAAGGGGCTGGTGAAAGGATGAGAGGCGAGAGTTTTTTGGGCAGGCAGTTGGCTGAGGGGCATTCGCGGGCCAGCTTGCCTTGCGCCTGACGCAAATCGAGTTGGGCCAATTTCCAGGCGATGACCTGGTGCATCAGGTCGCTCTCGGCCTTTTGCTGCGAGAGCTTTGCGGCGCCGAGTTCGAATCGCTTGGCGCCGCCGGCCGCGTCCTGCTGGCTTTGGATCTGCATCACCCGTTCGTTCCAGGCCAGCACCTGTTCCTTGGCCAGTGCCACCTGTTCCATGCGGATGCCGATCGTCTGCACGGCCAGGCGAATTTCGCGCTCAACCTGAAGTTTCCGCTCGGCATGCAGGTCGCGCAGTTGGCGACGACGGGTGGTCGCCTCGCATTGTCCGCTGCGGCAGGGAAATAGGAGCGAAGCGAACGTGACCTTGGGGGCGGAAGCGGCCAATGCCGGATTGACCGCCGAGAGGACCGCATCGGCAGCGGAGAGCGAGTCGCTCGAGAGCTTTCGGGCCAGCAGTTCGAGCATCGCCAGATCGGCGCGGCCGGACAGACCTTCGTGAATCGCCAGGTCTAGGTCGATCGGCACAGCGACGACGGTCAGGTCTGCCTCGGGCCAAAACGGGTCAGTCTGGTCGGGAGGGATGCCCAGCCGCTCGCGAAGCTGCGCGTTCAACTGCGCGACCGACAGGTCCAACTGGGACCGCTTGTCGAGCAGTTCCAGCCGCTGGCGATTGAGCGATCCGGGTTCGATGGCGTCTGGCCGCATTCCTTGCGATTTAAGCTCGGCGGCACCGGCCAGCAGATAGTCGAGCACCTTGACGTTGTCCTCCAGCGTCGCCTGGCCGGCGTGGGCTTCCATCAGCAGGAAGTGGGCCTTCAGGGCCGCGCCGGCCGCGCGGTTGCGCTCGTCTTGCGCTGCCAGCGCCAGAGCCTCGCCCCGCAGCGCGTCGCCGCAATTGGGGCGTTGGCCGACGCAGTTCTTGGCCAGCGAGCGGCGTTGCGACTCCAACAAGTTCGCTGCCGGTGCATGGGCGGCCGCTACGCATTGGGTGTCTTCTTCAGCCAGAGCCCGATAGCGCGGCGAAGTTTTGTCGGCGAGCGTGGGCGGGCGATCGAGCGCGTCGAAGGCGCCGACCTGCGAGACATCCGCGGGGATCTCGCCCGGCTCGACCCAGCGCGGTTCCAACTGTTCGGATACTGTCGTGGTGCGAGGGACGCTGGGCGAAGCCGCCGGACGCGCAGCACAGCCCGCTTGCAGCCAAGCCAACAGGGCCAGGCATGCCAGCAAACGGTGATTGCGGGCGTATCGCGCCATGCGTTTCGCGCTGCGGGGGTAAGGGCGTCGCTCGAAGGGCCGGCGCGCACCGCCAACGTACGCCTGTAACGGCCCTTCCTATTGTTTATCGCGTGCCTAAGAGTCCTGGCGTAACAGGCACTCCTGCGGATCGGGTGAGAGGGATCGCAACGAGTTTGCCGGCGTTTGCTAGCGTGTTATCGCGGGGTCCGGCGTTTGCTAGCAATGCGGTTCTTGCGGGATTTACGCTAGACGACGATTCCGCGGGCCAAAAAGCTAGAGAAATAGCATCGCGACAGACGAAGACTAAAGACGGCCGTTCCTCTCCAGGCGCGGTCGTTCGGTGACGTGACCCCTGGAACTCCGCCCATGAAACCCGCCCGGTCGATGCAAAGCCTTTCCGGTCAGAACGAGAAGCGTCCGGCAACGCCCGCCCTCGCTGCGGTCCGGCCGTGGTTCGGAGTCTGTCTGGCCGGCATGCTGGCGATGGTCTCTGGCGTGGTCACCGCCCAGGAAGCGGGCCCGTCGTTCGGCGCGGCGACCGATGAAGACCAGGTGGCGCAGCAGCCAGGCGAGTTGTTGCCGGCGGATGATGTGAACAAGATCCGCTGTCCGACGCGTGAAGACCTGAAGAAGCGGATGCGGAACATCACGCAGATCCCCATCACGGACCTTCCCATCGAAGCCGGCGGCAAGATCTTCCCGGTAGACTGCGCCCGGGAACTGATCGAAGAAGAAGGCAATCCGCAGTCGACGCTGGCCGACATGCGGCATTGGCCCGAGGGGACTTTCAGTTGGAAGGCCTCCGGCGCGGTCCATCGCCCGCTCTATACCGAGGACGTGGTGCTGGAGCGCTATGGCCACACCAGCGCCATCCCGGGCCTGCAGCCGGTGGTTTCCGGCGTGCGGTTCTATACGCAGATTGCCATGTTGCCCTATCAGATGGCGGTCGATCCTCCGCGGGAGTGCATCTACACGCTGGGCTATTATCGTCCCGGCGATTGTGCACCCTTCCTGCGTCAGCGCTTCCCACCCAGCCTGGCCGGCGCTGCGGCCGAAGTTGGGTCGGTGGCGTTCTTCGTGCTGCTGATTCCCTAGCATCGAGCGGGGTTCGCAGCCAGAAGGATTGGCAAAGCGATTTTCGCCACGATATACTAGGGGAATGGTCCCAGATCCCTTGCGTCCCTTGCGGGCCGCTTCGTTCCTGGGCCAGCCCACCCTAGGGCCCCGCCGCGATCGCCTTGTGATTTCTGTCGCGGATTTCAGGCCCCTCCCTCCATGGCGTGCATGGGGGTGAAATGGGAGTGCCACAAGCAACCGTTCGCACTGAAGGCCGTATTTAGACGGCCGGTTCGACCTGGAGTGGTTCCCATGCTCGCTGCGCGTCCTTGCGCCGTTGCCTTGCGCTTTCGTATTCTCTCGCTGTCGCTGGGCTGTCTTGTTCTCGGTCTGATGCCTGCCGTGTCGCAGGGGGCCGAGGCCCTCAAGATCCTTCCCCCCGATGTCTTGCTGGTGGGGTCCCAAGCTCGGCAGCATTTTGTGGTGGAATTGGAGCGGGACGGCCGCCTGGCTGGCCCCGCCCCGGACGCGAAGTGGGAATCGAGCGACCCCAAGATCGTGAAGATCGAAGGGGGCTTGCTGGTCCCCGTGGCCAACGGCAACGCCACGCTGCGGGCCTGGGCGGGCGATCGCAAGGTGTCGGCCGAGGTGCGTGTGGTCGACATGGACAAGCCCTTCGAGTGGAGCTTTCGCAATCACGTGCAGTCGGTGCTGACCAAGGCCGGCTGCAACATGGGAGCGTGCCATGGGGCTCAAGCCGGCAAAAAGGGCTTCAGACTCTCGCTGCGAGGCTACGACGCCGAAGGGGACTACAACGTCCTGACCCGACAGGCCCGTGGCCGTCGCGTGGTCCCCAGCGATCCGGGCCGGAGCCTGATGCTTACCAAGCCGACGGGCGTGCTGCCGCATGGTGGCGGGCTGCGGTTCGAGGCCGGCTCGCTGGAGTATCGGGTGCTGGCCGATTGGATCGCCGACGGGCTGGCCGGCCCGCGAGAGAACGACCGCCGCATCGATCATCTGGAAGTGTTGCCCAAGAACGCCGTGCTGTCGCCCGGCGCCAAGCAGCAGTTGATCGTCATCGCCCACTTTGGCGACGGCCATCGCGAGGACGTGACCCAATGGGTGAAATACACCTCGGCCAATGGCGAAGTCGCTCAGGTCGACGAGCAGGGGCTGGTGCAGATCACCGGCTACGGCGAAGGAGCCCTGACGGCCTGGTACCTGAGCAAAGTCGTGGTGGCTTCGGTCACGGTCCCTTTCGCCAACACGCTGGAGCCCGCTATTTTCGCCCAGGCACCGCGGCGGAACTTCATCGACGACCTGGTGCTGGCGAAGTTGCAGAACCTGAACCTGCCCCCATCGCCTGAGTGCACCGACGCCGAGTTCCTGCGCCGCGCCTATCTGGACACCAGCGGCACGCTGCCGACCGTGGCCGAAGTGCGTGCCTTTCTGGCGGACACCAGCGAGAATAAACGAGACAAGCTGATCGAGACATTGCTCGCGCGCAGCGAGTTCGTGGACTACTGGACCTACAAGTGGTCCGATCTGCTGCTGGTCAACAGCGAGCGGCTCCCCCCGCCGGCGATGTGGGCGTATTACCACTGGATCCGCAATCAGGTGGCGGCCAATACCCCGTGGGACGAACTGGCTCGGCGGCTGCTCACGTCGACCGGCAGCACGCTGGAGAACGGGGCGACCAACTTTTTCGTGCTGCACAAGGACCCGCAGGACCTGACCGAGACCACCTCGCAGGCCTTCCTGGGGATGAGTGTGAACTGCGCCCGCTGTCACAATCATCCGCTCGAGAAGTGGACCAACAACCAGTATTACGGTATGGCCAGCCTGTTCTCGCGCGTCCGCTCGAAGGACGCCGAGGGGCCGGGCAACCTGATCGTCTACTCGGCGACCGACGGGGAAGTGGTGCAGCCGGTGACCGGCAAACCGCAGGCTCCGCGCCCGCTGGACGCCGACGCGATCTCGCCCGAGGCGACGGCCGACCGCCGGCTGCATCTGGCCCGTTGGCTTACTTCGCCCGAGAACCCGTACTTTTCGCGGGCGATCACCAACCGCGTGTGGGCCAACTTCCTGGGCGTGGGGGTGGTTGAGAGTGTCGACGATCTGCGGCTCACGAACCCAGCCTCGAACGAGCAACTGCTCGACGCGCTGGCCAAGCATCTGGTCGACAACAAGTTCGACCTGAAGGCCCTGATGCGGTTGATCATGCAGTCCAAGACGTATCAGCGGTCGAGCGTGCCCCTGCCCGGCAACATGGGTGATCGGCGGTTCTACTCGCGCTACTTCCCCAAGCGGATGATGGCCGAGGTGGCCCTGGATGCCGCCAGTCAGGTGACCGGCGTGCCGACGGCGTTCCCCAACTACCCAGCCGGCTATCGGGCCCTGCAGTTGCCCGACTCGAACGTGGCCTCGTACTTCCTGTCGGCATTCGGCCGGCCGGACCGGACGGTGACCTGCGAATGCGAACGGAGCGACGAGCCGAGCGTAGTGCAAGCCATGCATCTGTCAAACGGTGACACGATTAACAAAAAGCTGCAGGTGAAGGACAACCGCCTGGGCAAGATGTTGGCCGAGAAGACGCCCGACGAGAAGCTGATTCAGGAGGCCTTCCTGGCGGCGCTGGCTCGCTATCCCAGCGGCAAGGAACGCGACGAGTTGCTGGCCGCCTTGAAGGAGACTCCGCCGGCTGAGAAGCGCGCGATGCTGGAAGATTTGTACTGGGGGCTGCTGAGCAGCAAGGAGTTTTTGTTCAACCACTAGCGGGTGTCAGCCCCACAGTCGTTGTCGGGCAGGGGTTTTTCAGCCCCAAAGGGGCGAGATTCGATAGCCCAGGCCGAAGGCCTGCGGTCGCATTCCACCCAAGACCGAAAGCCCCGAAGGGGCGAGACAACGATCAATCCCACACGTACCGCTCATCGATTGAGATCTCGTGACGGCGAACCAGTTCACGGAACTCTTCTTGAAATGTCATGCGACGATGATGTTCTTCCTGATTCGCGATGTAGTCTCGCACCTCATCAGCTTTGGATTGACTCACCGAGAAGGCTCCGTAACCGTTTTGCCTCGCGAACCCCGCCAAATCCGGTCCCTGAGATTTCGCCCACGACGATGATTCTACTTTCATCGCCGAAATGAGATTGGCGATAGTGACCGTGCGAGAAAGCTGACAAAGACAATGGAGATGGTCTTCGACGCAATTGATGATTAGTGACGGACATTGAATGTTTCTGAGCGTTCCAACGGTATATGCCTTCAGAGATTCCCGAACGTCAGTAGATCGCAGGTAGCAGGCACGGTTCTTAGTGCTGAATGCAATATGCAACAGAACATTGGCGAGTGATTGTGGCATGAGAATGACTACCTCAGAGTTTTGGCCAATGATCGAATCTCGCCCCCTCGGGCTTTATACTGTGGACCTTTCTGAACCCAGGCCTGCGGCCTGGGCTATCGAATTTCGCCCTCTTGGGGCGGTTGAATCAAGATAAATCATGAAAACCAATTTCACGCTGCTCGTCCTGACATTGGCTCTGCTCTTTCCTCCGCTCGCTTCGGGTGCGGATGCCCCCGCGGCGTCTCCGCCGGACTACAACGCGCACATTGCGCCCCTCTTCAAAAAATACTGCGTCGGCTGTCATGACGCCGAATCGGCCGAGGGGCAGTTCGCTCTCGATACGTACCCGGCGCTGCTCAAAGGGGGCGAGCATGGCGCGGCGGTCGTGGCGGGGGACAGCAAGCGAAGCCGGCTGGTCCGTCTGATCGCGGGCGAGGCCGACCCCAAGATGCCCCCCAAGGATGCCGACGCCCCGAGCATGAAGCCGGAAGAGATCGCCCTGATCCGCGCCTGGGTCGACGCCGGCGCGAAGGGCCCGTCGGGCGCGGCCCCCGATCCGAACATTCTGGTCACGCCGAACATTCCCACCCGCAAGCCGGCCAAGCGTTCGGTGCACGCGGTCGAGTACAGCCCCGATGGCAAGCTGGCCGCGATCGCCAGTTACCGCACCGTGCGGCTGGTGAACCCGGTCGACGGCACGATTGTGCGAACCCTGAGCGGGCTGGCCGGCGACGTGACCAGCGTTCGTTTCTCGAAGGACGGCACACTCTTGATCACGGCCTCAGGCGAGCCCGGCCTGTTCGGCGAAGCCACGCTCTGGAAGGTGGTCGATGGTACGCGCGTCAAACAGATCCGCGGTCACAAAGACAGCCTTTATGCCGCGGAACTCAGCCCCGATGGCCTGACGCTGGCCACCGCCGGCTACGACAAGGACATCAAACTTTGGGATGTCTCGACCGAGAAAGAACGAAAGAGTCTGAAGGGTCACAACGACGCCGTGTATGGGCTGGCCTTCAGCCCCAATGGCAAGTGGCTGGCCAGTGCCAGCGGAGACCGGACCGCCAAGCTTTGGGACGTGGCCACCGGCGAGCGGCTCGAGACCTTCCCCCAGGCGCTCAAGGAGCTGTACACCGTCACGTTCACCCCCAACGGCAAGCACCTGCTGGCGGGCGGAGTCGACAACCGCATTCGTGTTTGGCAGCTCAGCGACACGGGCAAGGAAGGAACGAATCCGATCCTCTACTCGCGCTACGCTCACGAGGGGCCGATTCTGCGGCTGGTCTTCACCAAGGACGGCAAGCACTTGGCCAGCACCTCGGAGGATCGCTATGTGAAGCTCTGGTCGACCGACATGTACGTCGAACGGCTGGCTCTGGAGAAGCAGCCCGATTGGGCCGCCGCGCTGGCCTTCGCCCCTGAGGGGAACGCGGTGCTGGTCGGCCGGCACGATGGGACGCTGGCCCTGTACGATCCGGCCAACGGCAACAAGCAGCGCGACCTGGTGCCCATGCCCGCCAAGCCGGAACTGACGGCGCTGGAGCCGCGCGGCCTGCAAGTCGGCGCAACCCATCGAGTAAAACTGATCGGCAAGAACCTGGTTGGAGTGTCGGAGCTCAAGTCGCCGGAGATGAAGCTGGTCGCCAAGATCGTGCCGAGCGACAAGCCGGGGGAGTTCTGGGCCGAGATCACCCCCGCGGCCGGGCTGGCACGCGGCACCTATGAAGTCTCGGCCGTTACACCCGGCGGTGCCACGGCGGCGGTCAAGGTCTACATCGACGACCTGCCGCAAGTCGCCGAGCAGGAGCCGAACGAAACGCCCGCCCAGGCGACGCTGGCCAAACTGCCGGCCAGCTTTTGGGGGATGCTGAACCGGCAAGGGGACGAAGATTACTTCGCCTTCGAGGCGACCAAGGGACAGACAATCGTGCTGGACGTGGCCGCCAGCCAGCTTGGCTCGAAGGTCAACGCCTTGCTGACCATCACCGACGACCAAGGGCGGGTGCTGGCTTCGAGCAACGACTTCGACGGCCAAAGCGATCCGCTGGTCGCCTACACGATTCCGGCCGACGGTCGATACTCCGTGCGGGTGCGCGATCTGCTGCTGGCCGGTTCGGCCGAACACTTCTATCGGCTCTCGGTCGGCGCGTTCCCGTATATCACCGCGGCCTTCCCGTTGAGCTTGTCGCCGAATCAAGAGCTCGATGTCGAGCTGGCCGGGTACAACCTGCCGGCCGGCGCCAAGGCCCGCGTCAAAGCCGGAGCGAGCGGCAGCGTTACGGTGCCGCTCGATACCGCGCAGTATCGCTTCCGCAAGTCGCCAATGCTGGTCGTGGGGAACTTCGCCGAGCAACTTGAAATCGAGCCCAACGACACGCCGATGCAGGCCACACGGTTGAATATCCCAGGCACGGTCGGCGGTCGGACGAAGCTGGCACCACTCGCCGATGGCGTTGCACCATCGCAGGACGTCGACCTGTATCGCTTTCACGCCAAGGCCGGGCAGACCTGGATCCTGGAGACCGATGCGGCCGGGCGGGGCTCGCCGATCGATACCAAGATCGACGTCCTGGATGCCAAAGGCGCGCCGGTCGAGCGGCTGCTGCTGCAAGCCACCCGCGATTCGTACATCACCTTCCGAGGTATCGATTCGCGGACCATCGACGCCCGCGTGAAGAACTGGGAAGAGATGGAGCTGAATCAGTACCTGTACATTCAGGGAGAGATCTGCCGCATCTTCCGCATGCCGCAGGGACCCGACTCGGGCTTCAATTTCTATTCGATCGCCGGCAAGCGGTACTGTTACTTCGACACCAGCCCGACGACGCATGCCCTGGACGAACCTTGTTACATTGTGGAGCCGCACGCCCCTGGGACCAAGCTCGTTCCCAATGGGCTGCCGGTCTTTCCGCTCTTCTATTCCAACGATGACTCGGGCGATCGCAAGCTGGGGAGCGACTCGCGACTGACCTTCACTGCTCCGGCGGACGGTGACTACCTGGTCCGTGTTACCGACACCCGCAACCGCTCGGGCGACCGCTTTGTCTACCGCCTGACGGTCCGCCCGCCCAAACCCGACTTTAGTGTCTCGGTCGGAGGTGCCGGTACCACAGTCGGCGCAGCCAGCGGACAGAAGATTACCTTCACCGCCGACCGTATCGACGGCTTCGACGGGGACATCCGCGTCGAGATCACAGGCTTACCGCCGGGCTTTCATGTCGCCACGCCTGTGGTAATCCAGTCCGGGCACTTTTCGGCCCAAAGCGTGCTTTATGTCGATGCCAACGCGCCGGCCCCCACGGCCGAGAACGCCGGCAAGACCGAAGTGAAAGCCACCGCGGTGATTGATGGCCAACCGATCACCCGCGCGGTTGCCAACCTGGGGCAACTCAAGCTGGGACCCAAGCCCAAGTTCATCGTGCGGCTCGAACCGGCCGAAATCACCATCGTGCCGGGCGAGACCGTCGCGGCCATGCTCAAAGTCGAGCGGAACGGCTTTACCGACCGCATCAACTTCGACGTCGAAAATCTCCCCCACGGGGTGATCGTCGACAACATCGGCCTGTCAGGCGTGTTGATTCGCGAAGGAGAGTCGGAGCGGCAAATCTTTCTGGCCGCGCGGAAGTGGGTGCCGGAGACCGAGCGGACCTGCCAGGCGGTCGCCCGCGTGGAGGGGAACCAGAGCTCGCCGCCGATTCTGCTGAAGGTGAAGAACAAGACACTGACCAAGGGCAACTAGCCACGTCAGGTCGTCAGACGATCGGGCTGGAAGCTCTTGAATCACCCGGCCAACGTTCATTCCCCCTCGTCGGTTCCCCACTCCTCCTGCCAGTTGGGGACCATCGCGTCCTCTTGCTCGAGCTTGACCGCCATCTGCGCAGCCGCCCGGGAAGCGTCCCAGCGCGATTTCGCCCGGACCAGGATGGTCTGTTCCTCGCGTGTCGCCAACAGTTCCCAATTCCCGCCTGTCGGATTGGGGACCGATTGAATGGCGACTTTCCATCCGCGTACCAGCAAAAAGACGAGCATTCCGTTCATGGCAGACCATCTTGGGTTGAGGAAACTCCACTTCGACATCACGGAATAGATGGGAAGCAATTTCCGTACCTTTGGACTATGATTCGCCGCGGAGGGATGCGAGCAAGAGAACGCCGCACCCGTATCTCTGCTCGTACGCGTGAGAAGCACGATGAGTCACAGGAAAAAGCGAAGCCTCGTCCCCTTCGAGTCGAAGGACCAGCCCTTGCTGAGCCGAGCGGCCTTTGCCTGGCGACTTGCCGGCAGCCTGGCTTGGGCCGTGGCGATGATCGCGTTCTCGCTGGCTCTCGGGATGAGCGGTTATCGCTACTTCGAGGGGATGGACTGGATCGACGCCTATGCGAATGCGTCGATGATCCTCTCTGGCATGGGTCCTTTGGGCGACTTGAAGACCTGGGGCGGCAAGTTCTTCGCCGGAAGCTACGCGTTGTACAGCGGGCTGGCCGTGGTGATCGTGACGGGCTTTTTGCTGGCCCCGATCGTCCACCGGTTGCTGCACAAGTTCCATCTGGAAGAGGCCGACGCCAAGGACTGATCGCCCCCCTGCGTGACGGAAGCCGGACGGCTCAGACCGCGGGATCGATGCCGTTCTGCCAGGGTCCGGCCAGCTTCTGATAGTCGGGCGGCTTTTGCCGGCTTTGATAGAGCGCGTCGGGCTGCCAGCCGGCTACGTGCTTGGGTTCCGAGCGCTCGCGCGAGAGCTGCTCCCAGTGGCTGGTCCGCTCAGGGCCCGACGGAACGGAGCGCGAAGCGGTGCCATCCCAATCGCAGACTTTCCCCTGACGATAGCTCTCGACGGCTAGCGCCGCCGTGGTGACGGCTGCCGCCCCCAGGTCGGGCGGATTGTGGCAATGCCCTGGCTCGCCCCGGTCGATCGCTTCCAGGAAGTTTTCCCAGTGGGCCCGCGTTTCGTCGACCGGCTTGTCGGCCGCGACATGCTCGGGCTTGGTGTCTCGCAGCCGCGTCACCTGCGGACGTTGCGGCAGGAAGTCGAAGCCGTCGCGCGACAGATCGAAACGGAGCGTGCCAAAATGACCGCGGATGCAGTGCTCGATCGGGTGATCGTTGGCCATGGTGGCCGTGACCAGAATCTGCAGTCCCTCGTCGTAATCCGCCACCAGCGTGGCGGTGTCCGGGACTTCGCGCCCATCGTATTCCAGATAGATGCCGCCCGAGGCCATCACCCGCCGGGGATAGCGAACTCCCAGGGCCAGGGACAACTCGGTGAGCCGAGGGACGAACAGATCGGCAAACATGCCCGATCCAAACGGCCAGTAGCAGCGCCATTGCGAGAAGAGGGCCCGATCGAACTCCATCGCGGGGGCCAGGCCGAATTCCGTTCCCAGGAACATCGGCCAATCGACATTCTTGGGGGTCATCTCGCGCGAGAGTCCCTGCGAGCGATACTGCCCCCCCGCGCTGTTGCGGAAATACTCGCTCTGGGCCTGCACCACCTTGCCGATCTTGCCGGCCGAGAGATAGTCGTGAGCCGCGCGCCAGCGGCCGTCGCTGGTTCGCTGGCAGCCGACCTGCATCACCCGTCCACTCGCGCGCCAGGCGGCCAGCACACGGGCGGCCTCGCTCAGCGTGTGGGTCATGGGGCGTTCGCAGTAGACATGCTTGCCGGCCGCCAGGGCATCGGTCGTCATGCGGGCGTGCCAGTGGTCGGGGGTCGAGATCACGACCAGGTCGATGTCTCGATCGGCCAGCACTTCGCGGTAATCGCCGCTCACCAGCAGATCGCGGTTTACCTTGCGACCGATGCGGTCGACGGCATTCTCGCGATTGCGGCTGAAAACGTCGCACACGGCAGCCGGTTCGATGTTGCGGCCCGCGGCCTGCAGCTTCAGCACGGTGTCGATGTGGGCCATTGCCCGGGCGCCGGTTCCCAGATAGCCCACCCGCAGACGGGTGTTCGCCCCGAAGGCCCGACTGGAGGCGACCGCCAGAACGCCCGCCACCCCACCGGCCGTGGCAGCGCCCGCCGCCGATCGCCGGATAAAGTCGCGTCGAGAGAAGTTGGCCGGTTCGGGCATGGGTGGGTCGCGGGGTAGAGTTCGATCCGTATGGATTCTACCTTGTGGTACTTGCCAAAGTCACGCAAGTCGTTGGAATTACAGAGCCTTCGTGACAAAACCGATGGAAATCGGGAGAAGCGCACTTCGACACATCGACGGGTGTCTGATAAAAGTCGCTGAAATCGGAAGTGCTTAAATCGAAAGGCCATCCCTTGCGATACTACGTGGTTGATGCCTTTGCCGACCGCCCCTTTACCGGCAATCCCGCTGCGGTCGTCCCCCTTGCCTCCTGGCCGACCAACGACTTCCTTCAATCGCTAGCGATGGAGATGAATCTGTCGGAGACCGCCTACTTTGTCCGTCGGACAGATGCCGCGTCGTCCTTCGACCTACGCTGGTTTACCCCCAAAATGGAGGTCGATCTCTGCGGCCATGCGACGCTGGCCACCGCGCGGGTGATCGCCCACCTGAGGCTGGCCGGCGAAGAGGAAGGGGAAGTGATCCGTTTTCAAACCCGCAGCGGAGAATTAACCGCGCGCCAACGAGGGGACACGATCGTGCTCGACTTCCCGATTAAAGCTGCGCAGCCGGCGGATGCTCCGGCCGGCCTTTGCGAGGCTCTGGGGCTTGAGGCGCGCTACGTTGGCAGGAACCAGTTCGACTACCTGGTCGAGGCGGCCAGCGAAGAAATCGTGCGTAACCTTGCGCCCGACATGAGCCGCCTGGCGGCTGTGAAATGCCGCGGGGTGATTGTCACCGCGGCAAGCCAGCGCAGCGACTTCGACTTCGTCTCACGATTCTTCGCGCCGGCGGTTGGAATCAACGAAGATCCGGTCACTGGTTCGGCTCATTGCTGCCTGGCCGACTTCTGGCGGGCTCGGACCGGCAAGGCGCAATTCCGTGCGTATCAAGCCTCGGCGCGGGGCGGGAGGTTGGACATCGAGATCGTCGGGGAGCGGGTCCTGTTGGGCGGGCACGGGATTCTGGTCGCCGAGGGAGAGTTGCACGTGGAACCGAGTTAGTGCTACGATTTCCGCCGCTTCGTTCCCTCCGTTCTTCAAACTCAAGCGGCGAACTCTCCATGACACTCCGTGGACTCTCTCTGGCGGCGGCCTTCGCGTTTTCGCTCCTCAGTTTTGCTTCACTGGCCAGTGCGGCCGATGCTTGGTCGCCGGAACGCCGCACGGTGGAGTACCCATGGATGTCGGTCGATCGCTGGAACCAGATGCACGAGGGTTTCTTGAAGCGAGCCAAAGAAGGGCCCGTTGACGTGCTGTTCCTCGGCGACTCCATCACGGAAGGCTGGGGCGGAGCGGGCCGCGAAATCTGGGACGCCAGGTTCAAGCCGCTCAAGGCCGCCAACTTTGGCATTGGCGGTGACAAGACGCAGCAGGTTCTGTGGCGCATCAGCGAAGGGGGCGAACTGGAGGGGATCTCGCCCAAGGCCTGCGTGTTGATGATCGGCACCAACAACTTTGGCCTGGGGGGCGAAAAGCCCGAGAACGTGGCCAAGGGGATCAAGGCGATTGTCGAGAAGCTGCGCGAGAAGAAACCCGATATGAAGGTGCTGGTGCTGGGCATCTTCCCCCGAGACGAGAAGCCGGGGACCGGCATGCGAAAGAACATCGCTGCCGTGAACGCCGAGATCGCCAAGCTCGATGACGGCAAGCAGGTGAAATTCCTGGATATCGGCCCCAGCTTTCTGAATGCCGAGGGGGTTCTGTCGAAGGACATCATGCCCGACTTCTTGCACCTCTCGCCCAAGGGCTACGAGATCTGGGCCGAGATGGTGAACCGCCCGCTGGCAGAACTGTTGAAGTAGCCGCGAAAAGCAGGGGCAGCAAAGGGCCCCACAGGAGAGCGCCAAGGCGCGCTCTCCTGAACAAGCGGGCGGCCGGCCATACGGGTCGCGCGGTTACGACTTCTTGACTTGGGGGCGAACGCGCTTCTGCACGTCGGTCTCAAGCACTCCAAAGGCCTGCTCGTGCCGTTGCACGGTCATCTGCAGCGCGGCCAGCATCCGTTTGGCAGTGAAGTAGTTCACAATCAACCGCTGCGTGACTGGGATCGTGGAGTTGGCGCCGGCAAACGGCTGAATGTTCAGCCCGAGGTCGAGGACGACTTCTTCCGGGGTTCCCGTAACTCGACAAAAATTCGCATAACAAGTGGTGGCGTGCGTATCGTCCAACTGCACTTGAATCTGCTGCTGACCGTCGCCTGCCGCTGCCGGGGTGTCTGCCATGGGGTATCCCTATCAAAGAAGTTGGAAAACAGCTGCTTGTGAATGTTCGCTTCGTGCGAGTACTGCCTGGAAGGCCGCGGATTATATCGAAGATCGGGCGGAATGCGAAGCACTCGGACGGGACCGGGTGCGATCACGGTTTATGGGGGTCAGTTTGGGTTTGCCCAATAGTCCCCCCATTGGTCTGCATAAATCAACGATCCCACCGTCGCCATCCGATTTGCGTTCGGAATCAGCCAGCGGGCC